>Ga0153956_1000008_pt1 | contig 371269 bp, 380 predicted proteins | sample TSFL040MetaG_FD_104704 | JGI IMG/M metagenome (GOLD analysis project Ga0153956, IMG submission 104704) | Attine ant fungus gardens microbial communities from Florida, USA - TSFL040 MetaG | ecosystem: Host-associated > Fungi > Mycelium > Unclassified | place: USA: Florida, Wekiwa Springs... | reverse complement strand
TCGCTCATAAGCGCGCCGCCCAAGCCATTCGACCGTAGGTCTCATGGCCTTCTCACCTAAAATCATGCCACTGGCATGATTTTGCCTGCGGCCGGTTCGAAGCCCCACGCGGGGGAGGGAAACCGGCGGTAACTGCGGCCGCATCAGCGCCCGAGGAGCTCGTTGGTGCGCTGGATGAGGCGGCCGAGGCGGCCGGTGCCGACGCCGAGGTCGTAGCCTTTGGTGATTTTGGTGTAGGGCTTTTCCATCACGCAATAGTCCTGGCCGAAGATGTGCTGCTTCAGCACCGTGGTTTCGGTGTAGCCGTAGCGGCGGAGGAGGGCGAGGGCGACTTCGTTGTCCGGGCGCACGAAGGTGTAAGCCTTGTGGAACCGGCCGTTGTCGAAGTGCTCGTCGAAGGCGCGCATGCCGTGCATGCCCAGCCGGGTCTTGCGGAAATCGGGGAAAATCCAGCTCCAGTAGCGGAAGATGGCGCCGAACTCGGGACCCGAGATCAGCGCGCCGCCGACGCGGCCCTCGGAGACCAGCGCCATGACGTGCCAGGGGTCCTGGCGCTGCAGCATGCGCAGGTAGGATTTGGTGAGGCGCGATTTCTCGTAGGCCTTGAACTCGGCGTTGTAGTGCAGGCTCTCGTCGATGACGGCCATCAGTTCGCGATGGATGAGGTCGAGATCGGCGGCGGTCGCGGCGCGGGTGGTGAAGCGCGGCGTCGCCTTGGCGTCGGGCAGGGCGGGAGAGGCGGAGAAGGTGGCATCGGTCATGGGAAAGTCTCCCTTTGACCTGCGAGAATACGCCTAGATGTCGCCAAGTATTAGCGCCGCTTCGATCTGGGGTTAACAGCCTCCACAATGTCATTGCCGCGCAGGCGGGAATCCAGGCCGGGTTTTCGGATAGCTGAGGGCCCAGTCTGGATTCCCGCCTGCGCGGGAATGACACAGTGGGAGGGGCCGCTTATGCTGGCGCAAGGAGTGAAATGGGTCCCCGCTTTCGCGGGGATGACACTCAGTGGGTGGACCCGGGGTTTGCCAGTGGCTAGAACCGGTTAGCGACTATTCTGGGAGGAAGCCGATGTCGGACAATCTGGTGTTTCAACCGAGCGAAGCGGCGAAGGCCCGGACCTATGCCACCAAGGAAGTGCGCGACGAGATGTATGCGCGCTCGGTGAACGATCCGAACGGGTTCTGGCGGGAGCAGGCCGGGCGGCTCGACTGGATCAAGGCGCCGACGGTCATCAAGAACACGAGCTACGCCTATCCCGACGTTTCGATCAAATGGTTCGAGGACGGGGTGCTGAACATTTCGGCCAACTGCCTCGACCGGCACCTTGCGACGCGTGGCGACCAGACGGCGATCATCTGGGAAAGCGACACGCCCGGCGTCGAAGGCAAGGCGACCTATCGCGAACTCTACGAGCGGGTGTGCCGTTTCGCCAATGTGCTGAAGGCACAGGGTGTCAGGAAGGGCGACCGGGTGACGATCTACATGCCGATGGTGATCGACACGGCGGTTGCCATGCTGGCGTGCACGCGCATCGGGGCGGTGCATTCGGTGATCTTCGGCGGGTTTTCGCCCGACTCCATCGCCGGCCGGATCAACGATTGCGACAGCACGATCGTGCTCACGGCGGACGAGGGCCGGCGCGGCGGCAAGACCATTGCGCTCAAAAAGAACGTCGACGAGGCGCTGGCCAAGGCGCCGGGCGTGACGCGGGTGATCGTGGTCAAGGTCACGGGCAATCCGGTCAACATGCAGGCGGGCCGCGACGTCTGGTACGAGGATGCGGTCAAAGGCGTTGCGGCGGAGTGTCCGGCCGAGCCGATGGGGGCCGAGGACCCACTGTTCATCCTCTATACGTCGGGCTCGACGGGCAAGCCCAAGGGCGTGCTGCACACGACGGGCGGCTATCTCGTGTGGGTGTCGATGACGCACCAATATGCGTTCGACTACCGCGACGGCGACATCTACTGGTGCACGGCCGACGTCGGCTGGGTGACCGGCCATAGCTACATCGTCTATGGGCCGCTGGCGAACGGGGCGACGACGCTGATGTTCGAGGGCGTGCCGAACTATCCGGCGGCCGACCGGTTCTGGCAGGTCATCGAAAAGCACAACGTCAACATCTTCTACACCGCGCCGACGGCGATCCGCGCGCTGATGGGGGCGGGCGCGGAGTTTCCGGACAAGCATCCGATGCCGTCGCTCAGGACGCTCGGCTCGGTGGGCGAGCCGATCAATCCGGAAGCCTGGCTGTGGTACCACAAGCATGTGGGCAAGGAGCGCTGCGAGATCGTCGACACATGGTGGCAGACCGAGACCGGCGGCTTCATGATCACGCCGCTGCCGGGGGCGGTGGCGACCAAGCCCGGATCGGCGACGCTGCCGTTCTTTGGGGTGCAGCCGGTGGTGCTGTCGCCCGAGGGCAAGCTGCAGGAGCAGGTCAAGGCCGAGGGGGTGCTGGCGATCAAGGATAGCTGGCCAGGGCAGATGCGCTCGATCTATGGCGACCATGAGCGGTTCGTTTCGACGTATTTCACGCAGTACAAGGGCTATTACTTCACCGGCGACGGCTGCCGGCGCGACGAGGACGGCTATTACTGGATCACCGGGCGGGTCGACGACGTGCTCAACGTGTCCGGGCATCGGATCGGGACGGCCGAGGTGGAGAGCGCGCTGGTGGCGCATCCCAAGGTGGCCGAGGCCGCGGTGGTGGGCTATCCGCACGACATCAAGGGGCAGGGCATCTACTGCTATGTGACGCTGATGGCGGGCGAGACGGGCGACGATGCGCTCAAGACCGAGCTTCGCAACTGGGTGCGCAAGGAGATCGGCGCCATTGCGTCGCCGGATTTGATCCAGTTCGCGCCGGGGCTGCCCAAGACGCGCTCGGGCAAGATCATGCGCCGGATTTTGCGCAAGATCGCCGAGAACGACTACGGGTCGCTGGGCGATACGACGACGCTGGCGGACCCGGGCGTGGTGGCGGATTTGATCGAAAACCGGCAGAACAGGTAGCCTCCGGGCTTCGCGTTAAGACTTCCTAGCCGAGGCGTCCGCATAATCGGGCCGCGAGTCGGGATGAGGCGCGGCGTCGGCCCATGGGCATAGCGGATCTTTCGTCGGCCATCGGCGCCGGCCTGCGCAGCCTGCGCGGCGACACCACGGCGACGCTGGCGCAGGTGGTCGAGGACAATTTCGCCGGCATGCTGGTGATCGATCCCGCCGGCGCAATCGTCGCGGCGAGCCGGGTGGCGTGCCAGTTGCTGGCCGACGGCAGGCCGCTGGTGGGGGTGCGGGCGAGCACGGTGCTGCCGCGCGAGATGCGCCATGCGGTGAGCGAGGTGCTGGACGGCAGGCTGGCCGAGAGCGAACTGGCGCTGGCGGTGCTCAAGCAGGGCCATGACGGCGACGACCGGCAGGTGGTGCAGTATGCGGCCACCGCCAGCACGGTGAGGGCGCAGGGGCGGGTGGCGTGCCTGACGTTCTGGGACGTGACCGAGCGGCGGCGGGCGGAAGAGAAGCTGTCGTTCCTTGCGACGCACGATCCGCTGACCGGGGCGCTGTCGCGCACCGGGCTCGCCAATGCGATCAACGAGCGGTTCGAGACCGAGCGCGGGCGGCTCGAGGGGCTGACGGTTCTCGCCATCGAGCTCGCGCGGTTCAAGCCGGTGAACGATGCGCTGGGGCATGCGCATGGCGACATGCTGCTCAAGCAGGTGGTGAGCCGGCTGCGCTCGACGGGGGCGCTGTACGTGGCGCGGCTCGGCGGGCAGGGGTTCGCCATCGGCCATCCGGGGCTCGGCCAGGACGAGTCGGCGCAGTTCGCCGGGCTGATCGAGGAGCGGCTGGTGGCGCCCTATCAGCTCGGACCGCACCGGGCGATCGTCGGCACGGATATCGGCATGAGCCATTCGAGCGTATCGGGGTACGATCCCGAGCAATTGCTGAGCCATGCCGACATGGCGCTGACCATTGCGCGCAAGCCCGCGGGCAAGGGCTATGCGGCGTTCTCGCCCGAGATGGACGACCAGCTCAGGGCACGCCAGCAGCTCGAGACGGCGATGCAGCAGGCGATGGAGCGCGGCGAGATTTCGCTGATGTTCCAGCCGCAGGCCTCACTGGAATATGGTTCCATTATCGGGGTCGAGGCGCTGATGCGCTGGAACCACCAGGAACTGGGCTCGGTGTCGCCGGAGCGGTTCATCCCGGTGGCCGAGGAGACCGGCAAGATCGTCGAACTCGGGCGCTGGATCCTCGATGCGGCGTGCCGCGAGGTGGCGACGTGGCCGGGCAACCTGCGGCTGTCGGTGAATGTATCGCCGATCCAGTTCGAGCTGGTGGACGTGGTGAGCGAGGTGCGCGACACGCTGGCGCGGTCCGGGCTCGCCGCCGACCGGCTCGATGTCGAGATCACCGAGGGGGTGTTCGTGTCGAACGCGCAGCCAATCACCGAGGCGCTGCAGAAGCTCAGGCACCTCGGGGTGGGGATCGCGCTCGACGATTTCGGCACAGGCTATTCGTCGCTGAGCTATCTGGGGCGGCTGCCGGTCGACAAGATCAAGATCGACCAGAGCTTCGTCAAGCGCCTGCCGGGCGACCAGGAAGCGGGCGTGATCATCCGCGCGGTGATGATGCTGAGCGAAGCGCTCAACAAGGTGGTGATCGCCGAGGGGATCGAGACGGCGGACCAGGCCTGGATGCTCAAGATGATGGGCTGCAAGATCGGACAGGGATATCACTACGGGCGGCCGAAGACGGCGGCCGAGATGCGAGCGATGCTGGCGGGCGAGGGGCGGCGGGTGGTGGGGTAAGGGCGACTGAGAGTGCGGTGTCCCTCACCCACCATGCTTCGCATGGTCCCCCGCCATTCGACCGTAGGTGTCATGGCCTTCTCACCTAAAATCGATCCACTGGATCGATTTTGCCTCCGGCCGGTTCGAAGCCCTTCAACGGGGAGGGAAACCGGTGGTGAATGTGGGTTCGGTTCGGGAGACTCTTCCACAATGTCATTCCCGCGAAGGCGGGAATCCAGGGCCGCGTCCTCGGCCGTCCGATAGCCTGGTCTGGATTCCCGCCTACGCGGGAATGACACGGTGGGTTGGGAACGCAAGTGCTGACTGCGAAGCTGGGTGGGGGGAGTTCCCGCGGGCGTGCGGAGGAGAGTTCCCCCACCCCGGCTTGCTAAGCCCTCGCGTGGCGAGGGCAAGCGCGCCGCCCAAGCCATTCGGCCATAGGCCTCATGGCCTTCTCACCTAAAATCACGCCACTGGCGTGATTTTGCCTGCGGCCGGTTCGAAGCCCCTCGCGGGGGAGGGAAAACGGTGGTGACTGAGGATTGGAGTTAGAACAGCGCTCTTATCCGAACTTTCTCGCCGCATCCAGCGCCAGCCCCAGCCCGACGCTGCCGAAGGCGTCGGTTTCGACGAAGCGGGCGGTGGGGAAGTTGGCGCGGAGGCGCTGCATGACGGCGGGGATCTGGGTCGAGCCGCCGGTGAGGATCAGGGTGTCGATGCGGTCGGCAGTGAGGCCGGCGACGGCGACGACCATGCGCAGCGTGTCCTCGATCTTGTCGATGGCGCCGTCGAGGGCGTTGGCGAGTTCGGGGCGCGAGATCGGCGTCGTCAGCTCGACCTCTTCGCCTTCGAAGGCGAGGCGGGTCTTGGCGTCGGCGGTCAGCGCGATCTTGGCGTCTTCGACGGCGCCGGCGAGGCGGTGGCCCTCGCGGTGCGAGATGATTGAAATCATGTTCTGGACGCGCTCGGGGTCGCGCGCTTCGCGTTCGGTCTGGCGCAGCTCGCGCAGCACGGCCGGGTCGTAAAGCCGGTTGATGCGATGCCAGGTGGCAAGGTCGACATAGGGCGCCGAGGGCAGCGGGCGCTTGCCGTCGGCGGTCGGGGTCTGGTAGCCGAGCGCCGGCATCACTTTTTTCAGCGACAGCAGGCGGTCGAAATCGGTGCCCCCGACATGGACGCCGGCGGTGGCGAGGATGTCGCCGGCGCGGTCGGCAGCGCGGGCGCGGTCGGGCGAGACGCGCACGACCGAGAAGTCGGAGGTGCCGCCGCCGAGGTCGACGATCAGCCCGAGCTCTTCGTGCGCGACCTGCTGCTCGTAGTCGAGCGCGGCGGCGATCGGCTCGTACTGGAAGGCGATGTGCCTGAAGCCGAGGGCGCGGACGGTGCGCTCCATCTGGTCCTGCGCGTGCCTGTCGGCGACCGGGTCGTCGTCGACGTAGTGAACGGGCCGGCCCAGCAGGACGCTGTCGAGCGTTTCGCCCATGTCGACTTCGGCGCGCGTCTTGAGCTCGCCGACGAAGCCGCCGATGATCTGCAGATAGCTCATGGTGCGCTTTTTGATGCGCACCGTCTCCTCGGCGAGCGAAGAACCCAGGATGGATTTGAGCGAGCGCATCATGCGGCCATCGGTGCCGGAGACATATTCGGCGGTGGCGGCGCGACCGAACAGCGTCCGGTCGTTCTCGAAATCGAAAAAGATGGTCGAGGGGATGGTCGGGCGGCCGGCCTCGAGCGGCAGCAGGCGCGGCGCGGCGTTGCCGGAGGCGACGGCGAGGGTGGAATTGGACGTGCCGAAATCGAGGCCGCAATGGCGCAGGGGCTGGAACATGGCGGCACTCAGGCGTGGAGGGACGGCGGTTCTAGCGGCAGAAGCGGTGGTGTGCAATTGCCCGGGAGCCGATTGCGATTTCGCCGCAAAGCCGTGAGAACTCTCGGGTGATTCCCGCCCGAGGTGCCCCAGTGATCCGTGTCGTTGTTCCCGCGCTGTTGGCGCTGTTGCTGATTGCGCCGGCGAGCGCGCAGACGCTCGACCAGATGGCGGGGCAGATGATCGTGGTCGGGTTTGCCGGCGACGATGCGAGCGACGCCTCAGTGAAGGCGGTGGCAGCGGAAATCGCCTCGGGCGATCTCGGCGGCGTCATGTACCTCAAGACCAACGTCAAGAGCCTCAAGGCGGTGAAGGCGATGAATGCGGCCTTCCGCGCGGCATCGCCCGACCTGCCGCCGTTCATCACGCTCGACCAGGAGGGCGGGGCGGTGGAGCGGCTGACCGCCGATGTCGGCTTCGCCGAAATGCCCAATGCCAAGACCATCGCCGCGAACGACACGCCGGCTGAGGCCGAGGCCGCTTATGCGAAGATGGCCGACGGCGTCGCCGCCGAGGGTTTTACCGTCAATTTCGGGCCGGTGGCCGACCTCAACATCAACCCCAACAACCAGATCATCGCCAAATATGGGCGCTCGTTCAGCAAGAACGGCGCGACAGTGGCGAGCTATGACGAGGCCTTCATCAAGGCGCACCATGACGCCGGGCTGCTGACGGCGCTCAAGCATTTTCCGGGGCACGGCTCGAGCACGGCCGATAGCCATGCGGGGTTCGTCGACATTTCGAAGACGTGGAGCCCGGTGGAACTCGAGCCGTACAAGCAGCTCTTTGCCGACGGCTATGCCGATTTCGTCATGGTCGGGCACCTCTACCACAAGGACTACGCCGGCACGGACCAGAGCGTAAAACTGCCGGCGTCGCTGTCGCCGGACTGGATCGAGGGCGTGCTGCGCGGGCAGCTCAAGTTCGGCGGCGTGGTGATCAGCGACGATCTGGAGATGGGCGCGATCCGCAAGCAGTTCGACCTGCACGATACGGTGGTGCGGGCGGTGAATGCGGGGATCGACGTGCTGCTGTTTTCGAATACGGCCGCGTATTCGCCGGGGCTGGCGGACAAGGTGCGGGAGATACTGGTGGCCGAGGCCGAGTCCGACCCGGCGTTCAAGGCGAAGGTGGTGGCGAGCTACCAGCGGATCGTCGCCATGAAGGCGCGGATCGGGAAGTAGATTCATCCACGGTGTCATTCCCGCGCAGGCGGGAATCCAGGGCGGAGTTCTCGGCTGTCCGATAGCCTGGTCTGGATTCCCGCCTGCGCGGGAATGACATGGTGGTTTGGGCCGCGATTGTCTTCGCCGACGCTTCGCGCTAGTAAGGTCAGTAATGCTGACGTAGATCGGCGGGGGCTCTCATGGATGCGACGACTTTTGCCGCGTTTCTCGCGGCGGCGGTTCCGGGGTTTTTCACACCGGGGCCGAACAATCTGATGCTGATGGCGTCGAGCGCCAAGTTCGGGTTCCGGCGCACGGTGCCGCACGGGGCCGGCGTCGCCCTCGGGTTTGCCGTGATGGTGGTGCTGGTCGGGCTCGGGCTCGGCGAGGTGTTCGCGCTGTTTCCGTGGCTCGAAATGGTGCTGAAGATCCTTGCCGCGATCAACCTGCTGTACCTCGCGTGGACACTGCTGGGCCTCAAGATCAAGGACCAGGGGGCAGGCGAGCGGCCGCTGACGTTCCTGCAGGGGGCCGGGTTCCAGTGGATCAACCCGAAGGCCTGGGCGATGGCGGTGAGTTTCGTCGCGATGGTGGTGGGGGCGGGGCCGAGCCGGTTCGTCGGCATCGGCATCGTGGGCGCCGTATGCCTCGTCCTCGGCGGGCTGTCGTCGCCGACCTGGATGATGTTCGGCGAGCGGCTCGAAAAGCTGCTGAAGCGCACCGGCGGCGAGCGTTTCCTCGGCATCGTGATGGCGGTGCTGGTGGTTGCCTCGGTGGTGCTCTTCTTTCTGTAGCCAGAAGCGACTAAGTTCGCCTCCCCGATGACTGGAGGACCAATGCCCGATTCCGCCGACACGCCGGACGTGCGCCATGTGCGGGCGCTGTTCCTCAGCGACGTGCATCTGGGCATGCGGCCGACGCGGATCGGCCAGCTCGTCGATTTCCTCAGGCACCACAACGCCGAAACGATCTATCTGATCGGCGACATCGTCGATGGCTGGCGGCTCGCCAAAAGCTGGTACTGGCCGCCGATCTACAACGAGTTTGTCGAGCAATTGCTGGAGAAGGCCGAGGCGGGCACCCGCATGGTCGTGCTGCCGGGCAATCACGACGAGTTTTTGCGCGAATATCTCGGGACCTATTTCGGCGAGGTCGAGTTCGTCGACCGCACGGTGCACACCACGGCGCTGGGGAGGACCTATCTCGTAATGCATGGCGACCAGTTCGACATCGTGGTCGCCCATGCCAAATGGCTCGCGCATGTGGGCGACTGGGCCTATCGCATGGCGCTACGCGTCAATATCGGCATCAACTGGGTGCGGCGGCGGCTGCACCGGCCGTACTGGTCGCTGAGCGCGTGGGCCAAGCACAAGGTCAAGAACGCGGTGAGCGTCATCGGCCGGTTCGAGGAGGCGCTGACGCTCGAAGCGCGCGACACCGGGGTCGACGGCGTCATCTGCGGTCACATCCATTTTGCCGACATGCACGACCGGCTGGGTATCCACTACGTCAACACCGGCGACTGGGTGGAGAGCTGCACGGCAGTGGCCGAGACCGACGAAGGCCAGTTCGAGCTGATCAAGTGGAGCGCGCAGGCGCCGCCGGCGCCCAAGCCCAAGACCGGGCGCGGGCTGCTGCGGCGGGCCAAGGCGACGACGCCGGATATCGACGCGGCGAGCTGAAGGCTCGATCTGGAGTTGTATTCCGCCGTCGTTCCGGCCATTTTCGGCGGCGAGGGCCAAGTGTTCGCGCCCAGGGGCTTTCCTTCATGTCCGAACGGCATGGCTGGCTGACGCCGGAACTGCGCGCCACCGCGTATTACTTTACTTTCTTCATGACCTCGGGCGCCTCGACCTTTTACGGCGGCATCTGGTTTGCCAACGTGCAGGGGTTGAGCTCGAGCGAGATCGGGCTCATCGGCTCGCTGCCGACCTTCATCATGCTGATCCTCAACCTGGTGGTCGGGCGGCTGGCCGACCGGGCGCGCGACTGGCGGCAGGTGATCGTCATCGGCGCGGTGCTGGGCGGGCTGATCCCGATCGGGCTGTTCTGGGCGCACGGGTTCCTGCCGATCCTGATCGTGTGGACGCTGACGGCGCTGCCGCTGGCGGCGATCGGACCGGTGCAGGACGCGGCGACGATAAGGCTGACGCGGCGCAACGGCACCGATTTCGGCTTCATCCGGGCGTGGGGGACGGTCGGGTTCATGGCGGTGATCGTGGTCACCGGGCAATTGGTGACGCTGCTCGGCGGCATGGTGTTCCTGCCGTTCTATGTGGGGCTGGGGCTGCTGCGCGGCGTCATTGCGCTCGGGCTGCCGAATTTCCGCGCGCCCAAGGAGGAGCAGACGCTGGCGCGGTTCGGCGCCAGCCGGATGCGTGAGGTGATGAAGCCGTGGTTCCTGCTGCCGCTCGTGGGCTGGTCGACGATTTCGGCGACGCATCTGGTGCTCAACAGCTTCCAGGCGCTGCTGTGGGAGCAGCAGGGCATCCCCGATTTCGTCATCGCGATCTTGATCGCGCTGGGCGCGGCGTCGGAGGCGACGATGATGTTCGTGTTCAAGCGCTTCGTCGGCCGGTTCCCGGCGCGGGCGGTGATCCTCGCCTCGGCGGTGGTGTCGACGCTGCGCTGGGTGGCGCTGGCGTTTGCGCCGGACGTGCCGCTGCTGGTGGTGCTACAATTGCTGCATTCGGTGACGTTCGCGATGGGCTATATGGGCTGCGTGCACTTTATCGCGAACTGGACCAGCGAAGGGATCGCGGCGGAGGCGCAGAGCTTCTTCCAGGTGCTGCAGCAGGTGTTCGGGGTGATCGCGGTGACCGCGTTCGGCGTGCTGATGCAGATGTTCGGCTTTCACGCCTATTTCGGCTCGGCGGCGTTTGCCGGGGTGGGGGCGGTGCTGATCCTGATTTCCATGCGGCTGATGCCGCCCAAAACACAGAGCTTCGAGATCCATACCTGACGCGATCAATCTCCTCATCAAGTTCGACAAGTTCACCGAGCAATGGCAGCCCAAGGTGGTGGCCGAACTCAACGACTATCAGTTCAAGCCGGCCCGGCTCGAGGGCGATTTCGTGTGGCACAGCCATGCCGACACCGACGAGGCGTTCTTCGTGGTCGAGGGGGAGCTCAGGATCGATTTTCGCGATGGCGCGGTGACGATCCGGCCGGGTGAGCTCTACGTCGTGCCCAAGGGAGTGGAGCACAAGCCGTTCGCCGAGCACGAGGTGAAGGTGATGCTGCTGGAGCCGCGACTTCGTCACGGCCAAGCGCGCCGACCTCTCCCCGGAGGGGCGAGGTGCGATGGAGCCGAGGCGTTCTGATGTATGACGCCATGTAACGGAGAGGGACTAGTGGATGCGGCTCCACCCTCATCCGGCTTCGCCACCTTCTCCCATCAAGGGAGAAGGCAATGGAACCACGTTGATCGAGGTGAGGGCCTTCTCCCCTCGTGGGAGAAGGTGCCCGAAGGGCGGATGAGGGGGAGCCGCGCGCTGAGAGCATCAAGCCTGCCCCAAACAAAAAAGGCTCCGCCGGAGCGGGGCCAATTTTTTGGAGGTCTTCGTTCTGAAGATCAGCCGAGGCGGCCGCTGGCGTGGGCCAGCATGGTGTAGACCTTGCCGCGCTCGGAGGTGAGGAAGGCGCGGGTTTCGTTGACCGGGTCGGCGCCGGTCGCGGCGCGCTGCAGCAACTGCTCGAACTCGGTCATGTAGCTCGCGGCGTTCTTGGCGAAGTCCGCATCGGCGCCGAGGCGACGCTTGACCTGATCGTAGGTCGACTGGCCGGTCAGCGTGTAGATGCGGCGCGAGAAGACGTTCTGCTCGCCCATCTGGTAGCGCGTCCACGCATCGGCGAGGGCGGCCGGGTCCATCGAGCGGGCGATTTCGTCGGTGAGCGCGGTGAGGTTCTGCGGCGCGGCGGGCGCGGCCGGGCCGTTGGCATTGCGCAGCACGTCACGCAGCCAGCCGCCACCGGCTTCGTCGGTGCGGGCGGCGACGGGAGCCGGCGCCGGGCGCGGAGCTTCGGCCACGGGCGCGGTGGCGCGCGGGGCAGGGGCTTCGGCGATGGTCACGGTGCGCGGCGCCACCGGGGCGGCAGGCGCACGCGGCGGCTCGGCGGCGCGAACCGGCGCCGGAGCGATCGGTTCGGGCGCACGGCGTTCCTCGCGGGGCGCCGCGGCGGCCCGGCGCTCGCTCAAATCGTGCGTCGCCGACTGGGCGCGGACGATGGCATTGAGCTCGCTGAGCGCTTCGATCTGCTCGGCGACGACGCGGCGCATCGCAGCGGCCGAGGTCTTGGTCTCCTCGGGCAGTTCCATGACGCCGCGGGCCAGTTCGGAGCGGGTGGCTTCGAGCTCGGTGCCGACTTCCTTGGCGGTCTCGCGCATGGCGGCGGCGGTCTCGTTGAAGCGGCGGGTGGCTTCCTCCAGCGCCTGCTGCATTTCGAGGATCATCGTCGCCTGCGTCTGGCGCAGGGTGTCGGAGGCCTTCTCGGTCTCGCTGCCGGCGGTCTCGCGGAACTGGGCAAGCTGGGCCGACACTTCACGCGAGCTGGAGGCGAGGGCGGAGCTGACCTGGTCGGTGTTCTGCGACAGCAGCGAGCTCACCTGGTCGCTGGTCGAGGCCAGCGCCGAGTTGAACTGGTCGGCGGTGGACGACAGAGCCTGCTCCACCTGGTCGCCGGTCGAGGACAGGATGCCCTCCATCTGGGCGCGGGCGTCGAGCAGGCGCCGCTCGGTCTCGTTGACCGCGTCGGCGATGTTCTGGGCGAAGCCGCGCATGCGGGCATCGATCTCGTCGGCGCGGGCGGTGAAGCTCTGGGCCAGCGAGTCCATGGCGGTGCGGCGTTCTTCCAGCGCGTCGAGCGACTGGTTACCGGCCTGGCTGAGGGCGGCGGCCGACTGGTCGATGGCGCTGACCTCGGCGTTCAGGTTGCCCATCATGGTCGAGAACTCCTCGATCATGCCGCGGATGGTCTGCTGCATGCCGGCGACCTGCGCGGCCACCTGCTGGCCGGTCTGCTCGGTGGAACCGACCGCATCGCGGACGGTGGCCGAGTAGGCGGCGGTCTGGTTGGCGACGGCGGTTTCGAGCTGCGCCAGGTTGCCATTGGCGCTCTCGAGCACCTGCTGGAGGACCTGGTTGGCCTGGTTGAGCCGGTTGAAGGATTCGATGGCGTCGGACTGGATGCGCTCGGAGGTGGCGCGCATGAGCTGTTCGGTCTGCTGCGCGCTCGCGGCCAGCGATTCCTGCAGCACGTTGCCGTGGGTGCGCAGCGCGCTTTCGAGATCGCCGGTGCGCTCGCTGACGGTCGTGGTGAGGTTGCGGGTCTGCTCCGCGACGACGCTGGTGAGGTTTTCCGACTCCGACGCGATGATTGCGGCGAAGCTCTGGGCCTGCGCGCTGACCATCGAGGTGATGGTGTCGGACTGGCCGGCCACCACCGAGTGCAACTGATCGGTCTGCTGGGTGATGAGGTCGGCGAGGCCGGCGGTCTGCTGGCGCACGCTGTCGTTGAGGACCGAGACACGGTTCTCGATGGCTTCCGCTGCCGCGACGGCCTTGATCGAGATGATCTCGTCGATCGAGTTCGAGGCGGCGTGGATCTGTTCGAGGGCCTGGCGGACGTGGGTATCCATGCGGTCGGCGGTTTCGGCCACATCGAGGGTGATGGTGGCGGTGGCGGTGACGATGCGCTTGGAAATCGTCTCCTCGATGCGGTCGGCGCCCGATTCCAGATCGGCCATCGACTGCACCAGCGCGGTGTTGATCGCGGTGTTGAGGGAGGCGAGGCGCTCGGCGGTGATGTCGGCGCGGGCGGTGATCGCTTCGGGCAGGGTGCCGAGGCGCTGGTCGACCATGTCGGTGATGGCCTTGCGCGCCGAGTTGACGCCGGTCTCGATGATGTCGGCGGCCTTGCGCGCGCTCTCGCCCACGGTGGCGGCGGCGCCGTCGATCCGGGCCGTCACGCCGCTCTCGGCGTCGGCGATGCGCAGGATGGCGGAGTCGACGCCGCGGCCGAGGTTGTCGTTGACCTCGCTGACCTTGCTGGCGATGAGCGAAGAGACGGTCGCGGTGCGATCGGTCATCACATCGGTCACCGAGCGCAAGCTCTCGTCGATCTTGTCGCGTGCCGCAGTGCCCTGCGCATCGATGGTGCGCGCCAGCTCCATGGTGCGGTCGCCGATGGCGCCGGCGATGGCGGCGGTGTGGGTGCCGAGCACTTCGGCCAACTGCTGCGTGCGGGTGTTGAGCGCTTCGCTCAGTTCGGTGGAGCGAGTGCCCACCGTGGTCGCGAGAAGCTGGGTGCGCTGGTCGAGCGCCGCGGACAGGGCGTTGGTATGCTGCTGCAGGGTCTGGTCGACGCCGGCAAAGCGCGATTCCATCACCTGGCCGATATTGTTGACGTGCTGGGCGAGGCTGTTGTCGAGCAGCGTCGTGCGGCCAGAGAGCAGCTCGTTGATTTCCTGCGCGCGGCCGAGAAGCGAGTTGGACAGCTCGGTCGTCCGATGTTCCAGCGTGTCGTTGATGACGTTGGTCCGCGTGTCGAGCGCGGCATTGAGCGCGTGCATGCGGGTGTCGAGGGCGGAGCTGAGATCGGAGGAGCGGGTCTGCAGCGTGTCGTTGAGGACCTGGGTGCGGCTGTCGACGGTGTCGGCGAACTCGCCGGCCCGAAGCTGCAGCGTCTCGTTGAGCGCCTGGGTCCGGCCGTCGATGGCATCGGCCAGTTCGCCTGCGCGCGACTGCAGGGTGTCGTTGAGGGCCTGGGTGCGGCCATCGAGCGCATCGGCGAGGATCTGGGCATGGCCTTCGAGGCTGTCCGAGATTTCGCGCGAGCGATTGCCGATGACGTCGGTGATCTGCTTGGAGCGCTGTCCCAGCGTCTCGATCATTTCGCGGGTGCGCTGGTTGACGATGTCGTTGAAGTGGCCCGACTTCTCGTCGAGCGCCATTTCGAGGACGTTGGCGCGGGCGGCGAAGCTGGCATTGTGCTTTTCGAGGGCGGCGACCAGCTTTTCGCCCTTGTCGCCGACGACGCCGTCGAGCGCCTGCAGGCGGGTGTCGATGACCACGGCGATTTCGTCGAGGCGCGCGTCGAACTGGGTGAGATTCTGCGAGCCGGCCCCCATCAGCGTGACGCGGGCGCGTTCGGTGGTGTCGTCGAGGGCGCCGCTGAGCTCGATCATGGCGGTCTGGAGCTTGCTCTCCATCGAGTTGACCTGCACCGAGATCGACTCGTCGAGCTGCTTGGTGAGGTTGCCCATGATGGTTTCGGCTTCGCGGCTGCGCGCCTGAATGTCGGTCGAGATGCGGGTGCCGATCATGTCGAGGGCCGAGGAGACTTCGTGCCCGCGGTCGCGCAACTGGTCGAGCAGGGTGATGCCGCCCTGGCTGAGGAGCTTGGCCAGCGACGAGGTGCGGTTTTCGATGGCTTCGGACAGGGTGACGGAGCGCGCGTCGAGCGCTTCGGTCAGCGCGGCGGTGCGGCCGTCGATGACGGAGCTGAATTCCATCGTGCGGCTCTCGAAGGCCTGCGAGATCGAGCCGGAGCGATCCTCGAGCGCGATGTTGAGGTGCGAGGCGCTGTCGTCGAGGGCCGAGAGCAGGTGGCTGGTGCGCTGGTCGATGAGCGACACGAAGCTTTCGGTGCGTTCGCCGAAGGCGCCGTTGAGCGAATTGCCGGCGGTTTCGAGCGCCTTGGTGAGGTTGCCGCCCGACTCGACGATGGTGCCGGCGATGCGCTGGCTGATCATGTCGAGGTCGAAGACGAGGCCGGTATGGCTTTCGGTGATCGCTTCGCGGACGCGCTCGGTGTTGGTGATGACGGCTTCGCGCTGGCTGGCCAGTTCCTGGATCAGGGCGCGCATGCGCGATTCATTGTCGGAATAGGTGCGCTCGAGGGCGGTGACCTCGTTGTGGATCATCACTTCGAGCTCGCCGGCGCGGCTGAGGGCGCGCTCGAGGCCATCGCCCAGCGCGTTGACTTCGCGGCGCACCGCCTGGCCGACCGACGCAACCTTCTCGGACGCAGTGGTCTCTGGCTCGGCGAGGCGGATGGCAGCATGGGTGACGGCGGTCGCGGCGTTGCGCAAATCCTGCGCGCGGCGGACCAGCGTCGCGATGGCGAAGAAGCCGAGCACCGGAATGACGGCGAGGGCGACGAGGCCGATGAAGTCGTTGGAGCCCCAGAAGCCGGGATTGCCGAAATCCTTGCCGTTGCGGATCAGCCCGACGGCGGCGATGGCAACCACCCAGGCGATGGCGACGAGGACCGCCACGAAGCTCGGGGTCGAGTTGGACCGGGCCTGCAGGCCGTAGAGAATGCGCGAGCCCTGGAAGCGATCGTCGTTGGCGACGGAGCCGGACATGGCCGCCTGCTTGTCGGCGACCCGGGCGCGCTCGGTGCGGGCGTTGCTGGTGCGCGGCGTCATGGTCGGCTCGGGCCGGCCCTGCGGCTCGGCGCTGGGCGACACGGTGTCGGCGAATACGGAGTCTTTGAGGGCATCCTCAACGGCCGAAAAAGCCAGCGTGGCGGGATCGTCCTGGGTATTAGATTTTTTTGCCATACTCTTTACAACTCTCGCGTCGGCTGTTTGCGACCAGGGGCGGCATGGGAGTTGTAATGAGCCGAAGCCCCTTTCAGGACTCCAGACCATTTGGGTAAAAAGCGATTCAAATGCCCGCCCTGGACCCCATCCCCGTACCGCCGCGTTCGGGTTAGCCTCAACCATACATTCAATTTGAGGCAAACCGAACGATAACTTAAGCAAAGGTTAATTTGGGCGCTTTGGAGGCGGGTTACCAAATTGGCTGCACTGCGAAAGCCCGGTTTAACAGGCTGTTCATCGGCTCTCACTAGGGTTCACTGGGGTGCCGAGGCACTCCGTGTTTGCAGTGCGTGAGGCCAGAAAATGCGTGGACAAAGTGCGGTCAAGCCGGCCGCGACGCCGAGCCCGCAGGAAGAGATTCGGCGTCCCATCGATCTCGAGCACCTGAGCCGGCAGACGCTGGGCGACCCCGGACTCGAACTCGAAGTGCTGCGGCTGTTCGACGAAATGAGCCACGTCTATTACGGGCGGCTCGAGACCAGCACGACGGTGGCGGAGCTGCTGCAGAACCTCCATACGCTCAAAGGCGCGGCGGCCGGCATCGGGGCGTTCGGGCTGGCGGAACTGGCCCGGGTGGCCGAGGCCGAGCTGCGCGAGGGAGCGCCGGTCAATCCCGAGCGCATCGACGACCTCAACGTGGCGGTGGAGGAGGTTTCGGCCTTCATCGGCGCGCGCCTCAAGGCCGCAGCGGCATAGCAGCGATACCGAGGCTTTGCTTGCAGGCCCGAGGGCCCGCGGATATATGCGGCGCATGCCAAAAATCACTTTCATCGAAGCCAACGGGACGACGTACGAGACCGAGGCTGAAATCGGCGCGACCGTGATGGAAACCGCCATCATGAACGGCGTGCCGGGGATCATCGCGGAGTGCGGCGGCGCCTGCACCTGCGCCACCTGCCACGCCTATGTCGACCCGGAGTGGACGGAGATCGTCGGGCCGCCCTCGATGATGGAAGAGGACATGCTCGATTTCGCCTTCGAGGTGAAGCCGAACAGCCGGCTGAGCTGCCAGATCAAGGTGAAGCCGGAACTCGACGGGCTCATCATGCGGGTGCCCTCACGGCAGGGTTAGCCATTCCATGATCGGGCGTCCCCGAGAAACGGATTGGCGAGCGGCGGCTTCGTAGGGAAAAATAAAAGCTATTGGATTTCAATAGCTTGTCCAAAAAGGCAAATGAGCCTTATAGGACGCCGCGAAAGGCCGCGAATGGGTGAACTCAACACATTCCCTGTCAGCTACAAAGTTCGGGGTCAGCGCATCGTCATCATCGGCGGTGGAGAAGAAGCCCTCAACAAGGCCCGGTTGGCCGCTAAGACGACTGCTTCGGTCGTCATTATCTCCCAAAGCTTCAGCGTAGACTTCAAGGGCCTCGAGGTGACGCTCGCCGAGCGCGCGTTCGCGGACGCCGATCTCGACGGCGCCGCGCTGCTGTTCATCGCAGAGACGTCGGAGGACGCCGAGCGGGCGCTGGCCGCGGCCCGGGCGCGGCGGATTGCGGTCAATGTCGTCGACACGCCGGATGCCTGCGATTTCTACGTGCCCTCGATCATCGACCGGGCGCCGCTGACGGTGGCCGTGTCGACCGAGGGCGATGCGCCGGTGCTGGCGCGGCTGGTGCGAGCGCGGATCGAGAGCATGCTGTCGCCGGACCTCGGCGCGCTGGCGCGGGTCGCGGGCGGGTTGCGCGAGCGGGTGGCGAAGCTGCTCAGCAAGAAGCAGGCGCGGCGGTTCTATGAAGAGCTGGTGGGCGGCAACGTCGCCGACGCCGAGCGGCTGCTCGAGGCGCATGTCGCGGATTCTGCCGGCGAGGTCTGGCTGATCGGGGCAGGGCCGGGGGCGGCGGACCTGCTGACGCTTCGCGCGCAGCGGCTGCTGCAGGCGGCGGACGTGATCGTCCACGACCAGTTGGTGCCCGAGGCGGTGATCGAAATGGGCCGGCGCGACGCGACGCGGATTTCGGTGGGCAAGAAGAAGGGGCACCACTCCTTCACCCAGGCCGAGATCAACGCGCTGCTGGTGCGGCTCGGCAGGCAGGGCAAGCGCGTGGCGCGGCTCAAGGGCGGCGACCCGATGGTGTTCGGGCGGGCCGGCGAAGAACTCATGGCGCTGCGCAAGGCCGGCATCGCCTACCAGATCGTGCCGGGGATCAGTGCAGCGCTGGCCGCGGCGGCCGACAGCGCGACGCCGGTGACGCTGCGCAACGTGTCGAGCGGGGTGGTGTTCGCCACGGCGCATGGTGCGGAAAGCGTCGAGCTCGACCACTGGGCGGCGCTGGCGACGACGGGCATTACGCTCGCGCTCTATATGGGCGGACAGATCGCCGGCGAGACGGCGCAGAAGCTCATCGGACGCGGCATGAACCCGATGCTGCCAGTGGGCATCGTGGTCAATGCAGGCCGCAAGGAGCGCTCGCTGCATGTGGGCAGCCTCGGCGCGATGGCCTCGGGCGACGTGGTGCTCGACGGGCCGGCGATCATCTTCATCGGCGAGGCGGTGCGGCATGGCGACTGGACCGACGCGGCGCAACTGGCGGAAGCGACATTCAAGGTAGCGTGATGGATATTCTCACCGGCAACGAGCTCATCAGTGGAGCGACGGTCTATCTGGCTGCCAGCGGCGAGTGGGTGGAAGAGCTGGCGCGCGCGCGGGTGTTCCTCAAGGAAGAAGCCGAAGCGCGCGAGGCGGCCATCGCGGCGTCGAAAAAGACCATGCGGATCAACTCCATCGAGACCGAAGCGGTAACGCTCAAGGATGGAACGATCGTGCCCAACCGGATTCGCGAACGCATCCGCGCAGAGGGCCCGACGGCCCCGCGCTTCGAACGGCAGCACCTCGCCGAGGACGACCATGTATCGATATGACGAATTCGACGCCGCGTTCGTGAAGGAGCGCACGGCGCAGTTCACCGACCAGGTGATGCGCCGGGTGCGCGGCGAGATCAACGAAGACCAGTTCCGGCCGCTCCGGCTGATGAACGGGCTCTATCTGCAACTCCATGCGTACATGTTCCGGATCGCCATTCCATACGGCACGCTGCGCTCGAAGCAGTTGCGCAAGCTGGCCTACCTCGCGCGCACCTACGATCGCGGTTACGGACACTTCACCACCCGCACCAACATCCAGTTCAACTGGCCGCGGCTGAGCGACATCCCGGCGATGATCGGGCACCTCAACGAGGTCGAGATGCACTCGATCCAGACCTCGGGCAACTGCATCCGCAACATTTCGACCGACCAGTTTGCCGGCGCTGCCGCCGACGAACTGCTCGATCCGCGGCCGATGGCCGAGATTTTGCGGCAATGGTCGAGCCTGCATCCCGAGTTCTCGTACCTGCCGCGCAAGTTCAAGTTCGCGATGACGGCGGCGCAGTCGGACCGCGCGGCGATCAAGTTCCACGACATCGGGCTCAAGGCGGTGACCAATGCCGAGGGGCAGATCGGCTGGGAGGTGTGGGTCGGTGGCGGCATGGGCCGCACGCCGATGATCGCCAAGCTGATCCGGCCGTTCGTCGAGCATGAGAATCTGCTCGCTTATTCCGAGAGCATCGTGCGCGTCTACAACCGCTACGGCCGGCGCGACAACAAGTTCAAGGCGCGCATCAAGATCCTCGTGCACGAGATCGGCATCGACAAGATGCGCGAAGAGGTCGAGGCCGAATATGCGCAGACCAAGGGCGGTCAACTGACGCTGCCGCAGGAGGAGCTCGCCCGCATCAGCGCCTATTTCAAGGCACCGGATTTCGAGCTCGTCAACGTCACGCAGCTCGACGTGGGGCGCGAGAAGGCGGCTGACCCGGTCTATGGTGACTGGCTGGAGCGGAACCTGCATTCGCACAAGCAGCCGGGCTACGCGTCGGTGACGATTTCGCTGAAGCCGATCGGCGGCGCGCCGGGCGACTGCACGGCCGAGCAGATGGACGCCATCGCCGATCTGGCCGAGAAATACTCGTTCGACGAATTGCGGGTGACGCATGAGCAGAACCTTGTTCTACCGCATGTGAAGATTTCCGACCTGCGCACGATCTATGACGCGCTGGTGGAGGCCAGGCTCGCGACCGGCAATGTCGGCCTGATCACCGACATGATCACCTGCCCGGGGCTCGATTTCTGCTCGCTGGCCAATGCGCGCTCGATCCCCATCGCGCAGGAGATTTCGAAAAAGTTCGAGAGCCCGGAGCGGCAGCGCCAGATCGGCGAGCTCAAGATCAAGATTTCGGGCTGCATCAATGCCTGCGGGCATCACCATGCCGGCCATATCGGCATTCTCGGGGTCGAAAAGAAAGGCACCGAGCTCTACCAGATCTCGGTCGGCGGCGACGGCACGGAGGATGCCGCCATCGGCGATATCCTCGGGCATGGGCTGGTCGCCGAAGAGGTGCCCAACGCCATAGAGAAGCTGGTCGATTTCTATCTCGCCCAGCGCACTAGCGACGACGAGAAGTTCATCGCCGCTTATCGACGGCTCGGCGAAGCGCCGTTCAAGGAGGCGCTGTATGGGACGGTCTGAGCTGGTACTTGTGGCTCCCCCCTCATCCGCCCTTCGGGCACCTTCTCCCACGAGGGGAGAAGGCCATCGCCTCGGGCATCGCGGCACCATTGCCTTCTCCCTTGATGGGAGAAGGTGGCGAAGCCGGATGAGGGTGGGGCAGACGGCTCAGATGGGGAGGCAGTCCAATGGCCGCCACTAACCTCGCCTTCGCGCCGCCCAAGCGGGACAAGCTGCGGGCGCTCGGGATCATGGCGCTCAACGGCATGTTCGACGAGATGGATGGCGTCGGCGTGCTGCGGCAGGCGGTCGAGGATCTGCTGCAGGACGACATCGCCATCGTGTCCTCGTTCGGCGCGGATTCGTCGGTGCTGCTGCACATGGTGTCGCAGGTCGACCGCAACCTGCCGGTCTATTTCCTCGAGACCGGCAAGCACTTTCCGGAGACGCTGCAGTATGTGGAGACGCTGAAGGCACGGCTGGAGCTCACCAATGTGCGCTGGCTGCGGCCCGACCCGAAAGATATCGCGCGCTTCGATCCCAAGGGCGACCTGTGGGAGACCGATCCCGATAGCTGCTGCCATATTCGCAAGACCGAACCGCTCGATGCCGAGATCGCGCAATTTGGCGGCTGGGTGACCGGGCGCAAGCGCTACCAGACGGTCGAGCGCGGCGTGCTGCCGCATTTCGAGCTCACCAGCGACGACCGCATCAAGGTCAATCCGCTGGCCTATTTCTCCGATGCCGACGTCAACGCCTACAAGGCCGAGCACGGGTTGCCCGACCATCCGCTCTTCGCTAAGGGCTACAAGTCGATCGGCTGTGCCCCGTGCACGACCATCGTCGCCGAGGGCGAAGACCCGCGCGCCGGCCGCTGGCGCGGGTTGAACAAGAAGGAATGCGGCATCCATTTCGACTTCAATGGAGCGATCGCAAAGCCGGTGGCCACGGTAGAAAAGAATCTGTTCAAGGACGGCGCGTTCATCGCCGATCCGTTCCGGGCCTGGGCCGAGGGAGACGATCCGGCGACCGTGAGCTACACGCATATCCCGATGGCGGTGTTTCTCGCCAATCGCGCGGCGGTGCTCGACAATCCGCATCCCAACGGGCTGCTGGTGCTGGGCGCCGACAGGATCGAGAGCGTGGCGGCGGACCTGCCGCGGTTCGCCTCGATCGCCGTCAATTTCCCGGGGTTCACCGACGGCCGCGGCTACACGACGGCGCGGCTGCTGGCCGAGCGCTATCATTATCGCGGCGAACTCCGGGCCGTGGGCGACGTACTCATGGACCAGCTCACGCTGATGCGGCGCTGCGGCATCAACGCGTTCGTCGTGACGCATCCGGCGACGCGCAAGGCGCTGGAGACGGGGCAGTTGACCACGGTCAACCTGTTCTACCAGCCCATCGGGGGCACCGAAGTGCCGGTCGGGACGCGGCCGTTTTTGCGCAGAGCACCCGAGACGGTGTAGGGCTTCATTTCCACAGGTGTCATTCCCGCGAAAGCGGGGACGCAAGCTTGGGCTGGCGCCGGTGGACAAATGGGTCCTCGCTTTCGCGGGGACGACACGCAGTGGGATTTGAGACGGAATGACCAATCCGATCGAGACAGATGTGGTGATCGTGGGCGCCGGGCCGGTGGGCCTGTTCGCCGTGTTCGAACTCGGGCTGCTCGATCTCAAATGCCACGTGATCGACATCCTCGACCGGCCGGGCGGGCAGTGCGCCGAGCTCTACCCGGAAAAGCCGATCTACGACATTCCGGGCTTCCCGCTGGTGACCGGGCAGGAACTGGTCGACAATCTGATGAAGCAGATTGCGCCGTTCGGAGCGCAGTTCCATTTCGGCCAGATCGTCAACACGCTGGAAAAGCAGCCCGACGGCCGCTTCCTGCTGACCACCGATGCCGAAACGACGTTCCTCACCAAGGTGGTGGTGATCGCGGCCGGCGGCGGCTCGTTCCAGGCCAAGCGCCCGCCGGTCGACGGCATCGAGGCGTATGAAGGTAAATCGGTGTTCTACGCGGTCCGCAAGATCGAGGATTTCCGCGACCAGGACGTGGTGATCGTCGGCGGCGGCGACTCGGCGCTCGACTGGACGCTGAACCTGCAGCCGATCGCGCGGTCGCTGACGCTGGTGCACCGGCGCGACGCGTTCAAGGCGGCGCCGGCCTCGGTCAACCGGATGAAGGAACTGGTGATGGAGGGGAAGGTCAATTTCCTCCTCGGCCAGATCAGCAAGCTCGAGGGGCAGGACGGGCAGTTGAGCGCGGTGCACTTCGCCATGGATTCGGGCGAGGCGATGGTGCACGCGACGCGGCTGCTGCCGTTCTTCGGGCTCACCATCAAGCTCGGGCCGGTGGCCGACTGGGGGCTGCAGCTCGACCAGAGCGTGGTCAAGGTCGACACCGAGAAGTTCGAGACGTCGGAGCCGGGGATCTTTGCCATCGGCGACATCAACTCCTATCCGGGCAAGCTGAAGCTCATCCTGTCGGGTTTCCACGAAGCCGCGCTGATGGCGCAGGCGGCCAAGCACATCGTCAACCCGGGCGAGAGAATCGTGTTCCAGTACACGACGAGTTCCACCAAGCTGCAGAAGAAGCTGGGTGTCGCCTGACGATGAAAATCCTCGTCACCGATCAGGCGGGCGAAACGCACGAGCTCGAAGGGCTCGATGGCTGGCGCGCCATGGAGGTGATGCGCGACTGGGGCATGAACATCAAGGCGGAGTGCGGCGGTTCGTGCACCTGCGCCACCTGCCATGTGTGGGTGGACGCAGACTGGCTCGGCCGGCTGGCGGGGCCGAGCGACGATGAGGAAGACCTCATTTTTTCGACGCTCGACCAAAAACCCAATTCGCGGCTGAGCTGCCAGATCATCCTCAGCGACGCGCTCGACGGCCTGCAACTGACGCTGACGCCGAGCGCCGCCAAGGACTAGGTGAGCGCCTGTCGCCGGCGGTGCAGCACCAGCGTCGTCAGCGCTGCGAGCCCGAGCAGGGTGATTGCGATGGCGGCGAGTAGCCGTCGAAGCTTTTGCCCTCCTTCCACACACACCGTCACGCTAAGCATTCCGCCGCGGGTGGATTACGAGCTGACGGCGATGGGTCGCGAGCTACGCACGCCGCTACGGGCGATCGGACAGCGGGCGCCGGGCGCGCCATTCACGGGGCATTCAGTCGGTGTGGCGCAGGTCGAGATGGCCCGGACCGGGCGTGGCGTGGCTCCATCTGCCCGCGCTTTGGCCTGAGGCGCCCCCGCTCGCGCGCAGGTCCAGCCGATCCGGTTGTGGGGCCGGCCGGCTGCGTAGCGACGCGGGCGGGGGAGTTTGGCGCGGGTCGCGTGCTACGGCGCGTTGGACTTCAGGACGTTGACGAGCTCGGGCAGGAAGTCGCGAACCATCGGCTGCGGCTCGGTGGTGAAGGGCAGCGGCCGGACGACACGCATGGCGGCGATACCGACACGGACCGTCATCAGGCCGTTGACCACGCCTTCGCCGAGCCGTTGCGACAGCCGTGCGGCGAGCCCCTGGCCGACGAGTTGTTCGACCACGCCATCGGTCAAAACGAGGCCGCCGGTGACGGCGAGATGGCCGAGGATGGCGCCGATCAGCCGCCAGGTGCCCCACAGGCCCGGGCGGGCGCCGTAGAGCCGGGCGACGGCGCCGCCGAGGCGGATCGATTCCCAGACGACATACGCAATATCGACCAGCGCGCGGGGCGACACGGCGGTGACCAGCGCGACGCGGCGGGCCGAGGCGGCGGTGAGGGCGCGGGCGCGGGCGTCGAGCGGCGCCATCAGGGTGCGTTCGCCGAACTTCAGCAGCTCGCCGCCATCGAAGAACTGCGTCTCGTCGTTCCTGAGGCGCGCGAGGGGGCGGGCGAGGTCGGCGCGCGCCGCGTAGATGGCGGTGAGTTCGCCGAGGATATTGCTGGCCTGTTTCAGATTGTCGGTGGCGAACACCGTGGCCGATTGCGTCTTCAAATGATCGAGGGTGCGCAGGCGCCAGAGCGAGGCGACCTCGCGGATGATGAGGGCGATCAGCGCCAGAAGGAACAGGCCGAGGATGGTGAGGCCGACCCAGCCGAGCCACGGATTGGTAACGAACAGGCTGGTGATCAGCGCGTTGAGCGCCAGACCGAGGCCGAGCGAGACGAGGAGGCTCGCGGTGCCCCACAGGATGCGCGCCACCCAGCCCATGCGCGGCGCCGCGACGGGCAGGGCATCGGGGTCGGGCGCCGCTTCGCTGAGGCTGTCGACGGTCTCGGGTGCATCGGCGACCGCATCGGCGGCGAAGGCGCGCGGAAGGCGCGCTTCCAGTGGCTGCGCGGTCTCACCATTGAGCGGGATGGCGATAGGGCGCTTCATTTGAGCCAGTCTCCGATGAGGAAATCGAGGGCACGGTCGAAGCGGATATGGGGCAGCACGGGCGCGCCCTCGGCGTTGCGTTCGAGCTTTTGCGGCGGCAGGAAGCGCAGAAAATTGAGAGCGACGGGATCGCCGGGTTCAAACACCGAATCCGGCGACTCCGGCAAGTCGCCGGGAAACAAGGCGATTTCGGTCTTGCCGTCATAGATGGTGCCGTCGAGGGTTTCGCCGGGCTCGGGCGTGCCGATGATCACGTCGAGATCCTGGACGCGGCCCTCACGGGTGGCGCGCACCGCGGCCAGCGCTACCGACGAGGTGTCGGCGCCGGCGAATTTGGCGCGGCGCGAGGCGCGGGCGACGAGGCGGTTGAGGATGGCCTCCAGCCGGTCATGGCTGGTGTGGTGCACGTGATCGGCTTTGGTCGCCGCGAACAGGATGCGATCGATGCGGCGCGAGATGAGCCGCAGGAACGGATTGCTGTCGCCCTGGCGGAAGCAGGCGAGGATATCGGTCAGTGCGGTTTCGAGATCGGCGACGGCCGCGGGGCCGGCGTTCAGCGCACGCAGGGCATCGACGAGCACGATCTGGCGGTCGAGCCTGGCGAAGTGGTCGCGAAAGAACGGGCGGACGACGATGTCCTTGTAGGCTTCGTAGCGGCGTTCGAGCATGGCGTGGAGCGTGCCACGAGTGCCCGCAGCCGGGGGCAGCGGCGCGAAGGTAAGGGCGGGCGTGCCCTCGAGGTCGCCGGGCATCAGAAAGCGGCCGGGCGGCAGGGTCGAGAGCGCATGCTCGTCGGCGCGGCTGGCGCGCAGATAGGCGGTGAACGCTGTGGCGAGCGCCTCGGCATCCGGGTCGCTGGCGGGCTTTGCGGGATCGAGCGTGGCGACGAGATCGAGGAAGGCTTTGGCCTCGGGCGGCGCGCCGGGATGACGGGCGCGGTCGAGCGCGGCGGCGGACCATTCGGCAAAGCTCAGCGACAGCAACGGCAGGTCGAGCAGCCATTCGCCGGGGTAGTCGACGATATCGAGGTTGAGCGTCGACGGGCCGGCCCAGCCGCTGAGCCAGCTCTGCGACTGAAACTTCAGCACCAGCCGAAGCTGGCTGATGCGGCGCGTGCTTTCCGGCCAGAATGGAGTTTTGCCGGTAAGCGCCGCCAGATGCTGCTCGTAGGCGAAGCGCGGAATGCCGGCATCGGGGGATTCGGCCAGCGCCGCGCCGATGAAGCGGCCGGAGGCGAGCGGCGCGAAGCCGGGCAGGCGGCCGCCGGTCAGCAGATTGTGGACGAGCGCGGTGATGAAGATGGTCTTGCCGGCGCGGCTCAGCCCGGTGACGCCAAGCCGCAGGGTCGGCGTCAGGCTGCCGGCCGCGGCATCGGCGAGGTTGTGGAGCGCGATGCCGATCTCGTCGGAAATGGTGGTCGGCGCTTGCGGCATGCGGCCCTCGGTTTTGTCGAGGAAAGGTAAGATGTTATAGGGGCATTGCAAGGCGAGCGTGGAGCAGATCGGCAACCCGGCCTCCGGCCGGGCGTTTGATCCTCCAGCACAGGAGGATCAGATGGAAAACCAGATCGTCGATATCGAGACCGCCATTGCCGCACCGCCCGAAAAAGTATGGCAGGCCTTGACCGGACCGGGCGCCACCGTCATGCCGATGACCACGGTGACGACCGACTGGACCGTTGGCCACCCGATCGTGTTTGCCGGCGAGTGGAAGGGCAAGGCATTCGAGGATCACGGCGCGATACGCAAGGTCGCCGAAGGCCGCGAGGTGATCTTCACCCACTGGAGCGGCAACCGTCCGCAGCCTGAGGACTACCACGTGGTGCGCTACGCACTGGCGCCGGACGGGGTGGGCACCAAGGTGCGGCTGACGCAATCCAATATCGGGCCGAAGGCAGAGGTCGACGACAAGACCAAAGCCGAATTCACCAAGACCTTCGGCATGATGCTGGACCAGCTAAAGCAAGCGGCCGAGGCGGCTTAGGCGAGCGCGCTGGCGATATCGGTCCGGCTGAAATCGTTGCCGATGAACAGCAGCGGGCAGCCGAATTGCCGGGCGACGTCGTAGCTGAAGCAATCGCAGATATTGAGTTGGGCGGCATGATTGCCCTTGCCCCATTTGATCTGAGCTGCGGCAACTCGCGATGCCGCGGCCTCGTCCACCGCAATCACCGCTATCGGAATTCGCGCCAGCAATTCTTCGAGATCGTCGAGGACCTCGCGTTTCCGAGCGACCATGCGGACTTCAACAAGTGTTACGGCCGATATGAGCGGCTCGGTATCTTGAACAAGCGCCTTTCGACAGGCTGCCGCAGGCATCTCCTTGAGCAAGATGGCGATCAGCGCCGAGGTATCGACCGCGATCAAATCGGCAATCCATCTTCGTCATAGAGATAGTCGGCACTGTGCGCTGCATCCGGTCCGGGAGTCGCCTTCCTGGACGCGCGTTCCGAAATTTCGAGGATGATACGGTTGCGCTCCTCCAACTCAGCGGAGGTCCAAGGGCGAGGGGCGCTCAGAACGGCCTTCAGGCTCACGGTCGGGCGGCCATGGCGCGTCAATATGATCTCTTCACCCGCCTCGGCGCGTCGAACGAGTTCGAGCAACTGGGCTTTGGCCTCGGTAATGGGAACGTTCATCATAGCTGCCTTGACAAAGTCTGGACCATTAAAATGGTCCAGACTTTAGCTCGGGTCAAGGCTGGCCGATCTTGTCCAGATCGAACGGGGTGGTCTGGTAGATTTCGTTGATCCAGTTCTGGAACAGCAGATGGGCGTGGCTGCGCCACCGGTTTTCGGGCACCTGGGTCGTGTCGCCGTTGGGGAAGAGGTTGACCGGCAGGACCGGGTTCAGGCCGGCCTTGAGATCGCGTTCGTATTCGTCGGCGAGCGAGCGGTTGTCGTATTCGAGATGGTTCAGCATGTGCACGGCACGGTGCTTGGGATCATCGAGGAAGCAGACGCCGATCTCGGGGTTGTCGACGAGAATCTCGAGGTCGGGGCCGAGGCTGTTCCGGTCGATGTCGTTGTGCCGGCTGACCGGAATCATCGGGCTGTCGGAAAAGCCCCGCAGCCACGCCGTGCGCGGGTTGACCACCTGGTGGCGGAAGACACCGAACGCCTTTTGCGCGAGCCGCACCCGGCGCGCGTTGTGAAAGTGATGCAGCGCTGCCTGCGCGCCCCAGCAGATGAACATGGTGTGGTGCACGTTGGTCTGCGTCCAGTTCATGATCTCGACCATCTCGGACCAGTAGCGGACCTCTTCGAACGGCATGTTGGCGATGGGCGCGCCGGTGATGACGAAGCCGTCGAACTTCTTGTTCCTCACCTCTTCCCAGGTCGAGTAGAACGTCTTGAGGTAATCCTCCGACGTGTTCTTCGACTTGTGGTCGGTGACGCGGATCAGCGTCAGGTCGATCTGCAGCGGGGTGGCGCCGATCAGCCGGGTGAACTGCGTCTCGGTGCGCTCCTTGTTTGGCATCAGGTTGAGCAGGCCGAACTGCAGCGGGCGGATGTCCTGCCGCGCGGCGCGGGTCGAATCCATGACGACGACGCCCTCGTTTTCGAGGGTCTTGCGGGCGGGCAGGTTGTCGGGAATGCGGATGGGCATGAGGCGATCTCGGAAACGAGGAAGGAACGAACGGGCTGGCGCAGGTCGCGCTAGCGCATTCGGGCCTTGATCGCGGTGGTCACGAGGTCGACGAACTCTTCGCCGTCGCGCACGGTCTGCAGGTCGGCGGCCTCGATGGTGTAGCCGAACCTGTCGGCGAGCTTCTGGTAGCGCGGCAGCCGATCGTGCAGCAGCGCTTCGAACCCCCAGGCGCCGAAGGCGTCGGGATCGACCTTGGCGTCGTCGGTGATCTTGTTGAGCTTCTTGTACTCCGCCCATTTCTTCGTGAGGAAGGGCGGCTGGTAGTACATCGGCTTCGGGTTCTGGGCGAAGCGGCGGATCAGTTCCTCGGCGGCGTCGGCGGTGCCGCGGATATAGATCAGAACCGTACTCTCGCTCAGCGTGCGGATGACGGGGTCGTCCGGGTTGTCGGGATCGCAGACCTCGATCAGCGAGCCGCCCGTATCGGCGATGAAATTGTCGTAGCCGTAGAGATCGTGGGCGCGGGCGACGAAACGCGGCACCTCCTCGAGAGCGGCGATCTCGGCGGCGCGGTGCTGGTCCTGGCGGCGGCGATATTCCTCGAGGTCGAGGCCGCCCTTTTTCGGGTCGCCCGGCCGGCCGAGATAGGTCGAGAGCGGATCGAGGTTGGCGAAGGTGATGTTGGACGCGATCTTGATCGAGTCCGTGCGCAGCAGATCGCGCAGGAACGGCACCTTCATGGCCTCGGCCTTGAAGTTGTCGACGATGAACTCGCCCATGTGGCGGGTGCCGATGCGGTAGTCGACCGAATAGTGGAACCACTGGCTCTGGCGCAGCAGCGCCGCCAGCCGGGTCTTGCCGACGCCGGCCATGCCGAACACCGTCACGGCGTGACGCGGCGCGTCATGAAACTGGTCCGGCGACTTGAAAAGCATGGCGTTTCGGCCCGTGGCAATTGCCTGACGCCTTTAGAGCAACGGGGAGGAGCGCACAAGCACAGCGGCAGATTCTGCCGCTCGGGCGGACTCTCTTGCCGGGATGCCGACGTGCAAGGCATGTCGAGTCTCGCGGAAAGCGATGAAGTTTCAACAGGTTGGGAATCTGGCATCGCCCTTGCTTCTCAATGGCTGGATAGGCGCGCGGGACGCGGCCACAGCTTACGAGGACGGCAATGGGGATTTATGGGGCTCTTTCTACCGCGGTCACGGGGCTTCGCGCCCAGTCCTTCGCGCTTGAAAACATCTCGGGCAATATCGCCAACTCGCAGACGACCGGCTTCAAGCGGGTCGACACCTCGTTTCTCGACCTGATCCCCGATGCACCCAGCAAGAGCCAGACCTCCGGCTCGGTGCTGGCGCAATCGCTCGCCACCAACACCACGCAGGGCGACGTGAAGTCGGTGTCGAACCCGACCTACATGGCGGTCAACGGTTCGGGCTTCTTCGTGGTCGAGCCGGCGCTGGGCCAGTCGGACGGGCAGGCGGTGTTCGGCGGCTCCAATTTCTACACGCGGCGCGGCGATTTCGACGTCGACAAGAGCGGCTATCTCGTCAACGGCTCGGGCTACTACCTCAAGGGCCTGCCGATCGATCCGGCGACGGGCAACATCTCGAGCTCGCAGCCTGAAGTGCTGCGCGTTTCGAACTCGTTCCTGCCGGCCGCTCCGACCAGCCGCATCAACTACCAGCTCAACCTGCCGCAACTGCCGACCACCTATAACTACCAGCAGTCCAAGACCGCCGGCAGCGAGTTGATGAAGGCCTCGCACTTCATCAACATCCCCCCCGACACCGCCGCGAAGGTCACCGGCAACGCCACCACCGCCGAGACCAAGGGCACGACGACGGCCTTCACCGACGGCGCCGCCGTCTCGGGCACCGATCTCGCCGGCACGCTCGCGACGGCAGGGCAGACGCTCACCATCACGATCGGCTCGACGACCAAGACCTACACGTTCGCGACGAGCGGCGGCACCGACATGACGACGGGCACGATCGACACCAGCGACACCGCCAACGGCACCGACACGGTGGCCGGCGTTCTCGCCAAGATCAGCGCCGACCTGCCGGCGGGCGCCAGCGTGTCGCTGGTCGACGGCAAGATCCGCGTGGCGAGCGGCAACACCACCGACAGCATCAGCGTCACCGATGGCACCATCGGCTTCGGGCTCGCCAACGGCACGACGGCGCCGACCCTGGCCGGCGGCGACGCCGCCACCCGGCTCGCCAAGAACGGCGATACACTGTCCGTCACCATCGGCGGCGTGACCCGCACCTACAATTTCTCCAATACCGGTTCGAGCTCGGGCACCGCCATCTCCACCACCGACCCGGCGACGGATACGGTGAGCAAGGTGCTCGACTATATCCAGCAGGACCTCACGTCGAACGGCCTCACCGGGGCAACGGTGAGCCTCAAGGACGGGCAGGTCGACATCAAGGCCGGCAATACCACCGACGGCGTGACCATTGCCGACAACACCGTCGGCTTCGGCACGGGCAACGTGGCGGTGACCGCCGGCCTCGCTTCCACCGACGACGCGAGCCGCCTCGCGAGCGCCGGGCAGACGCTCGAGGTCAAGATCGGCACGGCCGACCGGACCTACACCTTCGCGATGGGCGGCGGCACGTCGGGCACGACGATCGATCTCACCGATCCCACGACCAGCTCGGTCGGGCAGATCATGAGCTATATCCAGTCCGACCTGCAGGGCCATGGCGCGACCGGGGCGACGGTGGCGCTCGACAATGGCGTCGTCACGATCAGGGGCGGCAACACCAACGACAGCGTGGCGATCACCAACGGCACCAGCGGTTTCGGTTTCGCGACCGGCGCGACGACCGGCAATCCCACGGTATCGACGGCTGCCGAGCAGGCGCAGCGGGTCGACACCATCTCGGCGGCCGACTCCGACGATTTCATCAACCAGTCGATTTCGGGCGGGGCGGTCACGGTCTATGCGTCGAACGGCGCTCCGGCCGACATGCAGTTGCGCTGGGCTAAGGTGTCGAGCGCGGCGAACGGCGGGCAGGACACCTGGAACCTGTTCTACCTCACCAATGGCGATGCGACCGGGTCGCAGCCGATGTGGAAGAACGTCGGTACAGACTTTACCTTCGGGTCCGACAGCTCCCTCAATCCGCCGATCACCGAGATCAGCCTCAACGGCGCGGTGGTCGATGGCGTACAGCTCGGCTCGATGAAGATGGAGTTCGGCACCAACGGCATTACCCAGTTCGACGATCCGAACGGCACCGCCGGCGTTACCGAGCGCAGCCAGAATGGCTATGCGGCGGGCCAGTACGTGTCGGTGGCGATCAACGACAGCGGCCGCGTGGTGGTGTCCTACGACAATGGCCAGACCGTCGACATCGCCCAGGTGGTGACGGCGAACTTCAACGCCGCGAACCAGCTCAAGCGCATGGATGGCGGCATCTTCGCGGCGACGGCGGAATCGGGCGAGCCGATCTACGACGACAATGGCGGGGTGATCGGCTCGTCGCTGGAATCGTCGAACACCGACATCTCGGAAGAGTTCACCAAGCTGATCGTAACCCAGCAGGCTTACGCGGCCGGCACCAAGATCGTCTCTGCAGCCGACGACATGCTGCAGCAGGCGCTCAACATGATCCGCTGAGGCGGCCGAAGGCGGAGTAAGGTCGGATGGGTCTCAGCGCTTCGCTCAGCAACGCGCTTTCTGGCATGAACACCAGCCAGAACGCGCTCAATGTGGTCAGCCGGAACGTCGGCAATTCCGGCACGCCCGGCTACCACAAGCAGTCGCTGAACGTCGTCGACATCACCGGCGCCAACTCGACCTATGCCAAGACCGGCATGCTCGAGCGCGCGTTCAGTGCGAGCCTGCAGGCATCGTACAACAAGGCGACGTCGGATTCGGGCTACACCAGCACGATGAACGAGACGCTGACGCGGCTCCAGACGTATCTGGGCAAGCCGGGCGACACCGGCTCGCTCGACACCATGTTCGGCAATTTCGAGAACGCCTTGCAGGCGCTCGGCACCAGCCCGGACGACTATGCGACGCGTTCGGGCGTGATGTCGCAGGCGCAGAGCATGGTGCAGACGCTCAATTCGCTGTCGAGCAGCATCCAGGGGCTGCGCGCCGACGCCGAAACGCAGATGCAGAGCAGCGTCAACACGCTCAACCAGGCGCTGGCGTCGCTGGTGCAGGTCAATGGCAAGCTGAGCGACCAGGGCGCCGATCCGGCGACGCAGGCCTCCCTGATGGACCAGCGCGACCGGCTTGTGGCGCAGATCTCCGAACAGATCGACGTGCAGGCGGACTATCGCTCCGACGGCACGGTATCGCTGATGACCAAGACCGGCATCGGCATTCTCGACGTCAAGGCGTCGACGTTCTCGTTCACGCCCGGCGGCACGATGAACGCCGAGTCGCAGTATAACGTCGATCCAACCAAGAACGGCGTCGGCAGCCTGACGATCACCACCCCCTCGGGGCTGAAGCTCGACCTGGTGCAGCAGAACGTGCTGCAGTCGGGCACGCTCAAGGCGCTGATCGATCTGCGCGACAAGACGCTGGTGACGGCGCAGAGCCAGCTCGACCAGGTGGCAGCGGGGCTGGCGCAGGCGATGTCGACCATTACCACGGCGGGCACGCCGGTGACCGCCGGCGCCTCGGCCGGCTACAGCCTTGATATCGGCTCGATCCAGGACGGCAACGACGTCACGCTCAACTACACGCAGGGCGGCGCGCAGAAATCGATCAAGCTGGTGCGGGTCGACGATCCGTCCAAGCTGCCGCTCAACTATCTCGACGCCAATGGCGCGCAGGTGGTGGGCGCCGACTTCTCGACCGGCGCCGACAACGTCGCAGCCACGCTGCGCAATGCGCTGGGGGCCGGGTTCACGGTATCGGGCAGCGGCACGACGCTGCAGGTGACCGACGACGGTGCGGCCAACACAACCAGCATCGCCTCCTTCACCAGTCACGCGACGGCGACCTCGCTGCAGAACGGCACGGACCTCGGTATCAACCTGTTCGTCGACAGCGACGGCTCCAATTTCACCGACAGCCTGTCGGGCAATGGACAGAAGACCGGGTTCGCGGCACGCATCACGGTCAATCCGGCGCTGCTCAGCGACAACAAATATCTCGTCCAGTACGATGCCGGGGGCACGCTCGGCGACGACGATCGCGCCAATTACCTGCTCGATCAGTTGGGCTCGATGCAGTTCGCGACGGCGCAGAACAATATGAGCGAGCTCGGCTCGTTCCGGCTCGGCGGCACGGTCAGTGACATGATCTCGCAGACCATGGACTATACCGGCAGCGTGGCCGCGTCGGCACAGAGCAGCGACGATGCGCAGCAGCAGGCGATGGATACGCTGGGCCAGCGCATGGACAGCGAGTACGGCGTCAACGTCGACGACGAGATGGCGCGGCTGCTCGAGCTGCAGAACGCCTATTCGGCCAATGCCCGGGTGATCTCGACGGTGCAGGATCTGATGAGCAAGCTGCTCGATCTCTGAGGGAGACTTCGATGACGGTGGTCAACCGCACCATGTATCCCGTCCAGACCGGGATGAGCCTGATCTCCAGGATGGAGACGCAGTTCGCGTCGTTGCAGACCCAGCTTGCGACCGGCAACAAGGCCAACAATCTCGCCGAGCTCGGCAGCGACCGCTATTTCGACCTGTCGATCCGCGCGCGGATGAGCCGGCTGGATGGCTATTCCAGCAACATCACGATGGTGAACACCCGGCTCGACATGTTCGATCAGGTGACGACGCAGCTCGACAAGGTCGAGTCCGATGCGCGCAGCCTGATGACGCCGAGCGCCTATGGCACCGACAACATCAATTTCGGTACCGTGCCCTCACAGGCTCGCAATACGCTCGATGAGGTGGTGCAGGCGCTCAACACCGACGTCAACAACCGCTATCTGTTCGGCGGCAGCGTCACCGACAGGAAGCCGGTGGCGGAGACGTCGGAGCTGATCGACGGCGCCAACGGCAAGGCCGGCTTCGCGCAGGTTGCGTCGGAGCGGCAGCAGGCCGATGTCGGCGCCGATGGGCTGGGGCGGCTGACGCTGGCGACAGTGCTGGGGCCCGATACGGTGACCCTCAGCGAAGACGGCGCGACGCCGTTCGGCTTCAAGTTGTCGACGGTGACGGCAAGCAGCGCGGCGATCAGCGTCACGCAGCCGGGTGGAACGGCGCCCCAGTCGCTGTCGCTGCAGTTCACCGGGCAGCCGGCCGAAGGCGACTCGGTATCGATCGGGCTGACGCTGCCGGATGGGACGGCCGACGGGGTAACGCTCAAGGCCGTCACCGGCACGCCGGGCGCCGGCGAGTTCCAGATCGGCGCCGATGCCGATGCGACCGCGGCCAACTTCAAGGCGGCGCTCGCGGCGTCGCTGGGCACCGAAGGCAAGACCACGCTGGTGGCGGCCTCGAACAATGCGGCGGCCGACAATTTCTTCAACGGGCAGGGCCAGCCGGTGATGCGGGTCGGCGGACCTGACTTCGCACACGCGACGACGCTGGTGACGGCCGACCCGACGACGACGGTGATGTGGTATTCGGGCGGTGACTCCACCGATCCGCGCGCCACCATCCAGGCGCGCGTCGACGACACGCAGACCGTCAACTACGGCGCGCAGGCCAATGAGAGCGGCACGCTCAACCTGGTGCGCGCGATGGCGGTGCTGTCGATCCAGAATTTTTCGACCAGCGACCCGACCTCGGAAGCGCGGTTCGACGCCGTGGCCAATCGCAACCTCGACCGGCTGTCGGAAACGCACAACAGCGAAGCTGGCTCGATCGAGCGGCTGGGCATCGAGCTCAACGACGCCAAAGTCTCGATCTCGGACGTGTCGGCGCGGCACGACAACTACAATTCGCAACTGCAGGGCATGCTGAGCGATATCGAGACCGTGCCCGACGAGCAGGTGGCGATGCAGGTGCTGGCGCTGCAGACGCGGCTGCAAGCGAGCTTCCAGGCGACCTCGCTGATCTCGCAATTGTCGCTGGTGAACTACATAAAATAAGACGGCGTTCTACAGAGAGCGCGTTTGTCCACAATGTCATTCCCGCGCAGGCGGGAATCCAGGGTGAGTCCTCGGACGTCCGCGAACCCTGTCTGGATTCCCGCCTGCGCGGGAATGACACCGTGATTAGAACGAAATTCCGGAGAGTTACGCCGGGGCGTTGGCGCGAAGACCTGCCGCGAGCTGGCGGTTGATGTTGATCAGCACGTCGAGCTTTTGCGCCACGGGCTCGGCCTGCAGCGAGATCGACTGCTTCATGATGAAGATGCCGAGGTTGGCGATGTTCTCGCGCAGATCGACCGGCATGACGCTGTCTTCGCGGGTGGCGGAGCTTACGAACACGGTCCACAGGCGGCGGTTGAACAGCAGCGCCGCGACCAGGTCGCGATTGCGCATGTTGTCCCAGTCGTCGCGCACGCGCTGAAGGTTGGACGCCGATTTCGAGAGCAGGTTGGCCTCAAGTTCACGCGGACTCGTCGTCTGCCGCCCGACCTGCTGGTACGCCGTCGCTGCCTGCTGCTGCATGTTTCAGGAGATCCTGCTCGTATTGAATCAGCCGCTTGGCTGCCTTGAGAGCTTTGTAGAGAGACCCGGTTAATATGTCGTTATTGATTTCGTCAACAATCGGGATGGTCGATGGCGCCGCGGTGACGATGTCGTTGACAAGCGCGAAATAGTCGGAACGCAGGGTTTCGATATTGTCCTCGAGGTACATCAATTGCACCGCGAGGTAGATGCGCTTGGCCGGCGAGTTTGCCGTGGCCGGCGTGAGGATGTCCTTCTCGCGCAGGATCGGCGCCTTGCCGTCGATGAACAGGCGCGTGCGCTGCTCGGAATTGGTGATGACGCAGTTGCCCACGATCAGGCGTTCGTGCGGCTTCAGTTCGACTTTGAGCGACATGTCAGGGTCTCGGTTTCGAGAACACTATAGCAGAGTCGGAGAACCAATGGACGTCGGAGCGCATCCGGCAAATGGCCGGCAAGGAGAAAGGGCGGGCCTTCTGGCCCGCCCTTTCCTGAAGTCGATGCTGCCCGAGATTACTGGAGCAGGCGGAGGACGTTCTGGTCCGACTGCGAGGCCAGCGACAGGGCCTTGGTCGACAGGCTCTGGCGGGTCTGGAGGGCAAGCAGGTTGGCGGCTTCTTCGTTGCTGTCGGCGAGGGTCAGGTTCGACGCGCCGGTCTGGAGCGTGTTGATCAGCGACTTGGTGAAGTCCTGACGGGCCTGGACGATCGACAGGTTCGAGCCGAAGCTCGAGGCGTCGGTGCGCAGCGTATCGGTGGCGACCTTCAGCTTGGACAGAATGCCGGTGATCGAGGCATTGGTGTCGAAGTCGGTGGCTCCCAGCTTGGTGAGGCCGAGGCCGGCGGCCGAGGCATCCTTACCGGTGACGGTGAGGCTCGAGCTGCCGTTTTCGTTGAACACCACCTTCAACTGCGCGGAGGTGCCGCCCAGCAGGTTGTTGCCGTTGTAGCTCGCATCGGCGGTGAGCTGGTCGATCTGGTCGAGCAGGCCGTTGTACTGCGAGATCAGCGCCGCGCGGGCCGGGTTGGCGCCGTTGGCGTTGGGGTTGGCAACGCTCGTCGACAGGCCCAGGTCGCCCGCCGCGGTGCCCGACACGGTGATCGAGTCCGTGGTGTTGGCGGCCGTGAGGTTGAGCTTGCCGTCGGTGCCGTACGAGGCCGTGGCCGAGCCGTTGAGGCCGGTGTTGATCGCCGCCAGCAGACTGTCCTGATCGGTGACGGCGGTCAGGTCCACCGTGTGGTCCGTCGTGCCGACCTTGATCGACAGCGTCTTGGCCTGGGTGCCGATGATCGTGGTGTTGGTCGCAGCGCCCGGCCCGACGGCCGTGGTGCTGAGGCCGAGATCGCCGGCCGCGGTGCCCGACGCGGTGATCGAGTCGGTGTTGTTGGCCGCCGTGATCTTGAGGTGGCCGGTGGCCGAGTCGATCGTCGCGGTCGCGGCGCCGTCCAGGCCGTCGTTGATGGCGGACAGCAGGCTGTCCTGGTCGGTGGCGTCGCTCAGGTCGATGGTCTTGGCGTCCGTGCCGACCGTGATGGTCAGCGATTTGGCGGCCACGCCGGTAGCGACGGCGTTGGTCGCGTCGGCCGGATCGTAGGCCGTCGTTTCGAGGCCGACCGTCGCGGTGTCGTCGCCGCTGACGGTGATCGAGTCCGCCGCGTTGGCGGCCACGATCTTGAGGTTGCCGTCCTCGTCGAAGCTCGCGGTGCCGGCAGTGCTGAGCGCACTGTTGACGGCCGCGAGGAAGTCGTCCTGGTTGTCGACCCCGGTCAGGTCCACGGCATGATCGGTGCTGCCGACCTTGATCGACAGATCGCCGCTCAGCCCGGCGATCACCGAGCTGGTCGGAGCGGCATCGGCGAGGCCGCCGAGGGCTGCCTTGGCGCCGCTGGTCGAGCCCGAATTGTCGGCGACGGTGATGCTGTCGTCGGTATTGCCGGCCGTCAGCACCAGGAAGTGGTCGCTGCTGTCGAGCGACGCCGTGCCGGCGCCGAACGCGGTGTTGATCTTGGAGATGAGGTCGGAGCCGTCGCCGCTGGCCGCGACGTAGAACGTCGTGGAGGTATCGATGCCGGTGCCATCGTCGAACTTGAACGTCTTGGTGACGCCGCCGATGGTGATGTCGATGCCCTGGCCCTGGCTGATGCTGCCAAGCCCGGACGACAGGTCGGTCACGCCGGAGGTGGTCGCCTTGGTGTCGTTGGAGAAGTCGACGCCGTCGCTCACCGCCGTGGCGTTGGCGCCGGCCACGTCGCGCACGTCGACATTGCCGTTTTCGACGGCGGCGACGGTGCCGGTGGGATCGGTCAGCGAAACGGAGCCGGCGACATTCGCCGCGAGCGCCACGGTCTCCGAGGTCTGCTGGGCCTGGTTGGCGGTGGCCTGAGCGGATTCGACGAGCTTGGTGATCGAGGTGATGCCGTCATTGGCGGCCTGGATGGTCTGAATGGCGTTCGACACGCCGTCCAGCAGGTTGCCCAGGTCGGACGCGCGGGCGTTGAGGCCCGAGGCGGTGAAGTAGTTGGTCGGGTTGTCGAGGGCGCTGTTGACCTTGTTACCGGTGGCCAGACGGGTCTGGGTGGTATCGAGCAGCGACGCAGTGTTCTGCAGGCTCAGCAGGTTCGAACGCACCGATGCCGAGAGGGTGATGTCAGACACGAGAAAACTCCAGTTCTTGGGTTGCCGTCGCCTCTTCCTGAGGCAGCCCCGTTTTCTCGTATGCGCTCGTAAATAAGAATTAGCGGGATAGATCCAATTGTCGCAATGTTTAACGGAATGAGAAAGGCGGGCCTCCTGGCCCGCCTTTCCCGTCTAAGTTGCTGCTTTCCGAGCTTACTGGAGCAGGCGGAGGACGTTCTGGTCCGACTGCGAAGCCAGCGACAGGGCCTTGGTCGACAGGCTCTGGCGGGTCTGGAGAGCGAGGAGGTTTGCGGCTTCCTCGTTGCTGTCCGCGAGGGTCAGGTTCGACGCGCCGGTCTGGAGCGTGTTGATCAGGGCTTTGGTGAAGTCCTGGCGGGTCTGGACGATCGACAGGTTCGAACCGAAGCTCGACGCGTCGGTGCGCAGCGTGTCGGTGGCCACCTTGAGCTTGGCGAGAATGCCGGTGATCGAGGTGTTGGTGTCGAACTCGGTGCCGGCGGTGAGCCGGTCGAGGCCGAGGCCGGTGGCGCTCGTATCCTTACCGGTGACGGTCAGGGTCGAGGTGCCGGCTTCGTTGAACACCACCTTCAACTGCGCGGAGTTGCCGCCCAGCAGGTTGTTGCCGTTGTAGTTGGCGTCGGCGGTGAGCTGATCGATCTGGTCGAGCAGGCCGTTGTACTGCGAGATGTAGGCAGCACGCGCCGGGTTGGCGATCGTCGAGGCGTTCGTCGGGTTGGCGGCCGTGGTCGTGACGCCCAGCGCGTTGAGGTTGGCGCTGTCGCCGCCCCAGGTCACGCTGTCGCCGTCGGCGGTCGCCTTCACCGTCAGGTGGCCGGTGGTCGCATCGATCGAGGCGGTGCCCTTCGTGCCCAGCGCCGCGTTGACGGCGGTGAGCAGGGAGGCATCGTCGGTGACGCCGCTCAGATCGACCGTCGCGGCCGAAGCCGAGCCGACCTTGATCGTCAGGTTGCCGCTGAGGCCGGCGATGGTCGGATTGCCCGAACCGACGGTCGGGTCAGCCGCGGTGGTGTCGAGGCCGAGGGCGTTGAGATCGGCCGCGGACGAGCCACCGAAGGTGATCGAGTCGGTGGTGTTGGCTGCGGTGATCTCGAGGTGGCCGGTGGTCGAGTTGATCGCGGCCGTGCCGGCAGAACCGAGGGCGCCGTTGATCGCGTCGAGCAGCGAGTCCTGGTCGGTCACGCCGGACAGGTCGATGGTCGCCGGCGAGCCGCTGCCGACCGTGACCGTCAGCGAGCCCGCGGTGGTGTCGGTGAGCCCGGCAACCGCGGCGTTGGTGGTGGTGCTGCCCGGACCCGCCGCCGCGTTGGTGACGCCCAGGGCCGACAGGTCGCCGCCAGCCGAACCGCCGAAGGTGATCGAGTCGGTGGTGTTGGCCGCCGTGATCGTGAGGTAGCCGGTGCTCGAGTCGATCGAGGCCGTACCGGCGGAGCCGATGGCATCGTTGATCGCATCGACCAGCGAGTCCTGGTCGGTGACGCCCGACAGGTCGACATCGGCGGCATTGGCCGTACCGATCTTGACCGTCAGCGAGCCGCTGGTCTTGGTCAGGCCGTTGATGATCGAGTTGGACGTGCTGCTTCCGGGGCCAGCCGCATCGGTCGTGAGGCCGAGGGCGTTGAGATCGGCCGACGACGAACCGCCGAAGGTGATGCTGTCGGTGTCGTTACCCGCGGTCACGGTCAGGAAGCCGGTGTTCGAGTCGATGCTGGCCGTGCCGGCAGAACCAAGGGCGCCGTTGATCGCGTCGAGCAGCGAGTCCTGGTCGGTCACGCCGGAGAGGTCGATCTCCTGCGGGCTACCCGCGCCTACGCTGACCGTGAGCGAGCCCGAGGTCGTCACAAGGCCGGACAGCGCGGTGGCGCCGGTGGGGTCGCCGCTGGCGGTCGCCGAGCCGAACACCGCCGCTGCGCCGGTCCCGCTGACCGAAATCGAGTCGGTGTTGTTGGTCGCCGTCAGAACGAGATTGCCGTCGTCGTCGACCGACGCCACGTCGGTGTCGCCGCCAAAGGCCGCGTTGATCGCGGCGGCGATGGACAGGCCGGTCGCGTCGTCGCCGCCGCCCGCGGAGTCGTCAGGACCGTCGAGGTCGACCGCGCCGTCTTCGCCGACGCCGGGCGTGCCGGTGTTGTTGAAGGCAATGACCTTGGTGGTGCTGCCGATGGTGATCGAGATCGAGTTGCCGGACGAGGCGCCCGCGGTGGCGGTGAGGTTGACGTTGCCGGTGACGGTGGCGGCCTGGTTGCGCAGGTCGACGGTACCGGTGTTGACCGCCGCAGTCGGGCCCGTCGTGTCGCGGATGTCGATGTTGCCGACATTGACGGCGGCAGTGGGCGAGGTCGTGTCGCGAACGTCGGCGCCGCCGGTCTTCACCGCGGCCTGGGGGCCGCTGAGGTCGCGCAGGTCGATGCTGCCGACATTGACGCCGCCGGCCGCGGCCACGCTCACCGTCTCCGACAGTTGCTGGGCCTGGTTGGCGGTGGCCTGAGCGGATTCGACGAGCTTGGTGATCGAGGTGATGCCGTCATTGGCGGCCTGGATGGTCTGAATGGCGTTCGACACGCCGTCCAGCAGGTTGCCCAGATCGGAGGCACGCGAATTGAGCGCCGACGCCGTGAAATAGTTGGTCGGATTGTCGAGGGCGCTGTTGACCTTGTTACCGGTGGCCAGACGGGTCTGGGTGGTATCGAGCAACGACGCAGTATTCTGCAGGCTCAGCAGGTTCGAACGAACGGCTGCCGACAGAGTGATATTGCTGGACATTGGCTTCCTCTTCTGAGTCCAAAGACGCGCCTCTTCCTGAAGCGTTGGCGCCAATATCGGCCGCGAGTCCGTAAAGATTGGTTAAAAAGTTACCTTACGGGGTAACTTTAACGCTTGGTTCCTCCAACGTGGGACGACAAAAAAGCCCCGATTTACAGGACCTGCAGGGCACGGCAAAGATTGCCTGGGGCGTTGGCGCTAGGCAAAAACCGTTAACGGATGGGGGAAGGTCTTAACGAGCTGCCTGGGACTCAGGCCTGGCGATCGGCGAGATGCAGGTCGGACTCGGGGGGGTGCCACTCCGACGTCTGGCGCAGCGATACTTCGACGATGCTTGGCGAGCCGGGCTGGAGTTTTTCGGCGATCAGCGCGGCGGCGAAGGCTTCGCTCGGCGACAGGATGGCCGGACCGGGAACGGGCTCGGGCACAGGCGTTACGGCTGGAGGCATGAGGTCGTCGGGCACGACGGGACCAATCGAGGTAATGGCCATCGGCCGCGACCGGTAATCGGCAACGGCAGGCGTCGTGCTGATCGGTTCTGGCGCGATTCTGGCGACCACGATGCACCCATGACCGGACCCTGTTTCCGGCCCTTCTGGTATCGTGCTACGCCGTCGTGCGTTTCGAGCCGGTGGACGTCCGCCTCCGTATTTTAATCAAGTGCGAGCCGTCAGAGCGCGCGGTTGATCGCAAGTCCGCCCAGCATCGACGAGGGAGCGCTGAGTTCGCCGGCGGCGCCGTAGGTCTTGGGACGGGCGGCGCGCGACGCCTTCTGGGCCACGTCGGAGAGCAGGTCCTCGGTGATCGAGCGCGCGGTGGCGATGACCCTGAGGTTCTCGGCCATCTGGGTCGCGAGCCGGTCGTGGCCCGATTTGAGCAAAGCGATATCGTCGGGCGCTTCGCGCTTCAGCCGCTCGAGCTGGCGCTGCACCGCGCGGGAATAGGTGACGTAGTCCTGCGCGAGACGGGTCTTTTCGGGGGTGAGGGCGGATGCCTCGCGATGCCGGCCGGCGCGCAGCAGCGTGGTTTCCTGGTTCATGATCTCGACCAGGGCGCGCAGCGTCCCATCGGTGAAGGCGATGAGGTCGCGGGCAGGCAGGTCGTCGAGGGCGGCAAGGCGCTGTGCGGCGGTCAATTCTGGAGTCCTGTTTTAGAGGAAGCTTCTTGCATGCGAAGGAGCGTCGGCATGAGCTGGTCGGCGAGACCGATGCCGCCCTGGTCGGCGACGGCGTTGGCCATCTGCTCGCCCTGCATGCCGCGCCAGGTCTCTTCGGCGAAACCGCCGCCGCCACTCTGCTCGTCGGTCTTGATGGACGAGAACATCTGCTTCATCAGCGTGTTGAGGAACACGCCTTCGAGGTCCTTGGCCTGCTGGTGCATCTTGGCGTAGCCGGGCGCCGAGGTGTCGATCCTGGGCTGGGGGATGACGCTCAGCATCACAGCACCTCGATGTCGGCCTGCAGCGCGCCCGACGCCTTGATTGCCTGGAGGATGGCGATGAGGTCGCGGGGGCTGATGCCGAGCGCATTGAGGCCGTCGACGAGTTCCTGGAGGCTTACCGACTCCTTGACCAGCGCGAGGTCGGAGTTGACCACGTTGACGTTGAGGTCGGTGCGCGGAACGGTCGTCGTGTCGCCGTTCGACAGCGGTGGCGGCTGCGACACCTGCGGCGACTCCGCGATGGTGACGGTGAGGTTCGACTGCGCCACGGCGACGGTCGACACGCGTACATCCTTGCCCATGACGATGATGCCGGAATTCTCGTCGACGACGATCTTGGCCGGCTGGTCGGTCTCGATCACCAGTTGCTCGACGTCGGTGATGAGGTCGACGATGTTGCCGTTGAAGTTCTGCGGCAGGCTGAGCTCCACGGTGGCGGAGTCTTCCGGGGTGGCGCAGGGCACGCCGATGAAGTCGTTGATCGAGAGCGCGACGCGGCGGGCGGTGGTGAAGTCGGGGTTCTTGAGCGCGAGGCGAAGCGAACGCTGCGCACCGAGCTTGAAGCCGATCTCGCGCTCGATGAGACCGCCGGACGAGATGCGGCCGGTGGTCGGCACGCCCGAGACCACCGTCGCCGCGTCGCCGGTTGCCTTGAAGCCGTTGATGGTCACGTCGCCCTGGGCGATGGCGTAGACTTCGCCGTCGGCGCCGAGCAGCGGGGTGACCAGCAACGTGCCGCCCTGCAGGCTCGAGGCGTCGCCGAGCGAGGCGACGTTGACGTCGAGGCGCGAGCCCTGGGTCGAGAAGGCGGGGAGGTTGGCGGTGACCATCACGGCGGCGACGTTGCCGGTGCGCATGTTCTCGCCGCGGGTGTTGACGCCCAGCCGCTCCAGCATCGCCTGCAGGCTCTGCCGGGTGAAGGGCGAGTTGTTGAGACCGTCGCCGGTGCCGTTGAGGCCGACCACGAGGCCGTAGCCGACGAGCTGGTTGTCGCGGACGCCCTCGATGTTGACGATGTCCTTGATGCGCGCGGTGGCCGCCTCGGCCGGTGCGATCATTGCAATGGCCGTTACAACCATTGCTACAATGCATTTGCTTACCCAGAAGGCCATTTCTCTCATTCCCCGATGATGGCCGATCCCCACCAGCCATCGCTTCGGCAACCCCGATGCGAATAGCGTGCCAGTCCGCCAAGCGTTTGAAATTGCTACGGAAAGATGGAGATCGCAGGGCGAACCTGCAGCAATTGCCGGGTCCGTTAAGATGTTGTTAACGAGTGGCGGCAGATTTTGCCGACGTGGCGATTTGCGCCCCATGAGAGTCGCTCGATGCGGATCGACAGCACAGCCAGATCGAGCGGAGTGACCAGCCGCAGCGGCGTCAGCCGGCTGGGCGGCAATGGCGGCTTCTTCATCGGCGACGGCGCTGCCGCGCCGCAGGCCGGGGCCGCCGCGCCCATCGCCCAGACCACCGGCATCGACGCGCTGCTTGCGCTACAGGCGGCTGAAGACCCGCTGGTGCAGCGTCGCCGCAAGGCCGTGCGCCGGGGCAATGCGCTGCTCGATACGCTCGAGACCATCAAGGCCGACCTGCTGCTCGGGCGGGTCAGCGAGGGGCGTCTCAACCAGTTGATGGTGCAGATCGGCCAGATGCGCGAGCGCGGCCTCGCGGAGCTCGACGGGGTGCTCGACGACATCGAGTTGCGGGCCCGGGTGGAGCTCGCCAAGTTCGGCCGCTACCCGACCTGACACACGGGCTGTAAGCCTTCTGTCACAAGGGTTTCACGAATTTGCCATGGTTCGCAGATCGCTTGCGACGGGGGATGGGGATCACTATAAGGCGCTCAAATCTCTCTGGGCAGGTGAGTTGAGTCCTTATGGTGCGCAGTGCAGTTGCAACGGCTGAATACCGGCCGACCCAAGACGAACCGTTCATGAACCCCCGGCAGCGGGAGTATTTCCGCCGCAAGCTGGAAAGCTGGCGGGAAGACATCCTTCGCGAGAGCCGCGAGACCCTCGAGAACCTTCAGGAAGAGAACCAGAACCACCCCGATATGGCCGACCGCGCCTCATCGGAAAGCGACCGTGCGCTGGAGCTGCGCACCCGCGATCGCCAGCGCAAGCTGATCAGCAAGATCGACGCGGCGCTGAAGCGGATCGAGGACGGCACCTACGGCTACTGCGAGGAGACCGGTGAGCCCATCACCATCGCCCGCCTCGACGCCCGCCCGATCGCCACGCTGAGCCTCGAAGCGCAGGAAAGCCACGAGCGCCGCGAGAAGGTGTATCGGGACGAGTGATCGGTTTCGCCACGGAATTCACGAAGGCCCGCACGAATGCGGGCCTTTTTGTTTGGATTCAACCGAGCGTGATCTTTCGCGTCACGCCGATGGCTTCGAGGAAGGCCGGGTCGTGGCTGACGACGAGCAGGGCGCCGTCATAGGCCCGAAGGCCGGCTTCGACCGCGGCGATGGCGTCGAGGTCGAGGTGGTTCGTCGGCTCATCGAGGATCAGCAGTTCGGGTGGATGCGACGAGCCGATGGTGGCGGCGAGGCCGGCACGCAGCATCTCGCCGCCGGAAAGCTGGCCGACCAGCTTGAGCGCGGCGTCGGCGCGGAAGGCGAAGCGGGCAAGGGCGGCGCGGCAGGCGTTCTCGCTGTCGCCGGGGTTGAGCCGCAGATAGTTGTCGCGGATGGTCAGCGCCGGATCGAGCAGGGCCACCTGCTGGTCGAGCAGTGCGTGGCGCGGGGTGATGTGGACGTGCCCGGTGGTGGGTGCCAACTCACCGGTGGCGAGGCGGAGCAGGGTGGTCTTGCCGCTGCCGTTCGGGCCGGTGACAGCGACGCGCTCGGGTCCGGTGAGGCTCAGAGATAGAGTCCGGATAGTCGGCTTATCGCCTGCTCCGCCAGTGAGATTGTCGATCTGGAGCACGACCCGACCGGCGGGCAGGCCCGAAGGTTCGAGCGTCACCGCGAGCGGCTGGAGGATCTCGATTTCGGCGCGAGCGTCGGCGAGATCGGCGGCGGCCTCGCCGCGGCGGCGGTCGGTGAGGCGGGACTGCTCGCCGCTGGTGTTTTCGGCGTTGTTCTTCATGCCGCCGAGGAGGATACGCGGAGTGTCGCCGCGGGCGGCCTTTCGCGAGCCGGCGGAATCCTTTCGGGCCTTTCGTTCACGCGCTTGCTGAGCCTTGTGGTCGAGGTCGGCGATGCGGCGTTCGGCGTCGTCCAGATCGTGCCGGGCGGCGGCGAGATCGAGGGCGCGGCGGGCCCGATAGGCATCCCAATTGCCGCCGTAGAGCCGCGCGCCGAGACTGGTGATCTCGACAATCTGATCCATGCCACGCAGCAACTCGCGGTCGTGACTGACGACGATGGCGCCGCCACGCCAGTTGCGCAGCAGGTCGGCGACGGCTCCACGGCCGTCGGCATCGAGATTGTTGGTGGGCTCGTCGAGCAGCAGGAAGTCAGGCTCGGCAAGTAGCAACGAGGCGAGCCCGAGGCGGGTGCGCTGGCCGCCGCTGAGGGTAATGATCGGGCGGTTGAGGTCGAGCTCGGGCAGCCCGACGGACTTGAGGTTTTGAGCGATGCGGGCCGCAAGGGTCCAGTCCGCCCGTTCGATGTCGTCAAGCTCGGGCGTGCCGGCATCGATGCGGGCGAGGCGCGCCAGAGCGTCGGTGATACCGAGGGTTTCGGCAATCGTGGCGGACCCGGCCTGGACTGTCTGGCGGAGCGTGCCGACATGGCCGTCGACCAACACCCGGCCGGCTTTGGGCGGCAGCTCGCCGAGGATGGTGCGCAGCAGCGTGGTCTTGCCGGTGCCGTTGCGGCCGACGAGGCCGGTGCGGCTGGCGGTAAAGGTCAGATCGAGCGGGGTGAGAAGGTCGCGGCCGTCAGGCGTTTGAAGCGACAGGTTCTGCAACTGAATGGAGGGCATGGACGGACTTCCGGTGACGGATCAGGGCGAAGCGATCAGTCAGCGAGAAATCCAAGAGGCACCTGCCTGTAGAGTTGCGGATGGGCGGAAGATAGGCGCGGAGCCTGCGATGTCAACCGCGGGTGAGGTTCCAGGCCGCGTACAGGCGGTTGGTTTCGGCCATCGAGTCGAGCACCAGCAAAGGCAGGCCGCTGGTGCTGAGGCGGGCGATATCGCGGTCGCGCTTCTTCGGCTGCACGAACAGGATGTAGTGGGCGAGCCGGAATTTGAGGCTGTCGCGATTGCCGGCGAGGCCGCCGATGCGCTGCCGCTCGAGCAGGGTACGGCGAATGTAGCGGGCAAGGGCGCTGAACCGGTCGGTGCCGAGCATGATGATGCCGGTGGCGCGGGACAGGCGCTCCTCATAGAGGCTCGAATAATTGCCCTCCATGACCCAGCCGTCGCCGCCTACAGCTTCGGTGTGGAGGCGATGAAACTCGTCGTTCGGGCGCAATTGCCAATCGGTGTCGGGAGCGTGACGGAGAAGGTCGATGTAGACCGGCTCGACATCGAGTTTGCGGGCGAGGGCGGCGGCGAGGGTGGATTTGCCTGCGTTGGAGGGTCCACAGATCATGATGCGGCAGCCGAAGTTATCGAGCGGAGGGATGGGGTGCATCGGATCGTCTCGCGAATGGCCTGCGGTGAAACCGGATTCCGGCCGGCTAGCCGGCGGTTTGCGTACCGAAGTGCGGCGCCGGTGGCGATTGTTAATGTTGGTCAACGGAACCCCAGCCGGGCCGGCCCGTTATCCCCTCGAACATCAAACAGGAGGTTCCCATGCATAAGGATCAGATCGAAGGCGCGGCAAACAGGCCAAGGGCGCTATCAAGGACGCAGCCGGCAAAATGACCGGCAATGTTGGCCTGCAGGCCGAAGGCAAGCTCGACAAGGCCGCCGGCCAGGTCCAGTCGGCCGTCGGCAAGGCCAAGGACGACGCCCGCAAGGAACTGAAGCACTGAGGCCTACGACACCTCAGCGGATAGCTGACCTCACGCTCAGCTAACGACAAAGGCCGTCCTTCGGGGCGGTCTTTTCGTTTGGGGCGATTTTGGCCATGGTGCGGCATGATCGGAAGCGTCCTCACCGGCATCGTCGCCGCCATTCACGTCTATATCCTCGTGCTCGAGATGTTCCTGTGGGACACCCCGCGGAGCCGCAAGGCGTTCGGGACGACGCCCGAGTTTGCCAAGGCAAGCAAGGTGCTGGCGGCCAACCAAGGGCTCTACAACGGCTTCCTTGCCGCGGGGCTGATCTGGGGCATCTGGCTGGGCGACGCGGGCGATCCGGTCAAGATATTCTTCCTCCTCTGCGTGGCGGTGGCCGGCGCCTATGGTGCGGCGACAGTCGGCATCCGTATCCTCCTGATCCAGACTGTTCCCGCGCTGGTCGCGCTGGCGGCGGTGGTGTTCACTTGAGGCAGCGGACATTGTGACGACGCGAAAAGCGGGTTGGGTCAGCGGCTTGCCAGCATTATATTGTCGCCCATGAAATACACCCTCATCGACACGGCGATCGGCACGTTTGGCGTCAGGTGGACCGACGCACGCGTTTCGGGCGTGGCACTGCCCGGCGGAAGCGGGTCGCGTATCGCCTCGTGGGTGGATGACGGGGCAGAACTCGCCGAGCCGAGCGGTGCGCTGGCGGGGTTGCCGGAAATGATTCGGCGGTACGGCGAGGGCGAGCGCATCGACTTTTCCGCTGTGCCGCTCGATCTCGAGGGCGTGGCGGAGTTCAACCGCCGGGCGTATGCCGAGCTGCTGCAGATCCCCTACGGCGAGACCACCACTTACGGCGCCATCGCGCGGACGCTGGGCGACGCGGTGCTGGCGCGAGCGGTGGGCAGCGCCATGGGACAGAACCGGATTCCATTGATCATTCCGTGCCATCGCGTACTGGGTGCCAACGGCAAACCGACGGGGTTCTCCGCACCCGGCGGCGTCAGCTCCAAGATGCGGCTGCTGGCGCTCGAACATGCGGCGCTACCGACGGGCCAGTATGCCTTTGGCTTCTGACCGCTACACGAGTTTTGTCGCGGCGACGCTGAAGAACCGGATTCCCGTCATCGTCAAAACGGCGGAAGAGGGGCTGGGCGAAGCGGCGCAGAAGCAGCTTCGCGCCATCGCGCGCGCGGTGGCGGCAGATGCGCCGATGGTGATGGACGTCGCCGGATGGCCGTTCGCCGGCTGGGAGGACATGCCAGCCCGCGTCAACGGCAAGCGGCCGAGCCTGGCGCCGTTCTTCGATTTCGAATATTGGCTCTATTTCCGCATCCTCAAGGCGACCGGCTTTGTCGAGACAGGCCTTGATCCGTTCCGGCTGACCAAGCATCGCGACCTCGACAAGCATCTGGAGTCTGCCGAGGCGGCGCTGGCGACGACCAAAAGCTTTGCCGATGGATTGCGGCTGTCGCTGGCGGCCAATGCGCATGATCTGTCGCAGATTTCGAAGCCGGGCAGCAGCCATGAGATCGGCCTGTCGCTGCTCGATATCGAGCCGACGAATCTGCGGCGGCTGAACATCATCGCCGACAATTTCGGCGCGGAGTTCGTTGGCGATCTGGTGCTGGCGATCATCGCGGCGGAGCAGGGGATCGAGACGGTGTTGCACATCAAGCAACTGCCGATGTTCGTGTCGGACACGACGGCGGACGACGTGACGATCCTGCTCGATCGCGTGGGCCAAAAGAGCGCCTTCGGCCAGCGGCTGGGCGCTGCGGTTCGGGTGGGGACGATCCGGTTCGCGTCGCACCCGTTCTGGGCGGCGCCGCAGTTTCTCGACAAGATGCCGGCGGCGGAGCTCGGCAGCGGCGACGGTGTGCTCAGCGTGCTGAAGGGCGATCTCAATTTTCGCCGCGCCATCGGCGACGTCAACGTGCCGATTGAGACCCCGCTGGAGACGTTGCCGGTGCTGCCGACGGCGCCGCTGCTGTCGCTGCGCTCGATCAAGTCCTATTGCGTGGCGGGGATGACCGACTGGCCGAAGGGCATGTCGCGCAGCGCGTTTCCGATGGATGGCTCGATCGTCGTGGCAGAGCGCATCCCGGCACGCGAGGAAGTGTCGGCGCCTATTGCTTCCGGCGAAAGCTCTTCAGGTGGGGCGCGGCCTTTACGACGCGGTCTGCAATGGCTTCGACGGGGAGGCTCACGGGCTCCGTAACGACGTTCTCGTCCTGCTGTGGGACTTCGAGCGTCGCGAACTGGCTGGCGAGCAGGCTCGTCGGCATGTACTCGTGGTGGCGCTGCGCCATGCGGGTTGCGATCAACTGTTGGTCGCCTTCGAGATAGACGAAGAGGATCGGCTCGCCCGCGGCGGTTATGAGGTAGTCGCGATAGGCGCGTTTCAGGGCCGAGCAAGCGCCTACCGCGACGCCCTTGTGGTCGGCGGCGGCATGCAGCGCTTCGGCGAGCGCCGTGAGCCACGGCCACCGGTCATCATCGGTAAGCGGGATGCCGGCTCGCATTTTCTCCTTGTTGGCTGGCGAGTGGTAGTCGTCGCCATCGAGAAACGGCGCGTGCAGCCGCCGGGCGACGGCTTTGCCGGTCGCCGTCTTGCCGCTCGAGGCGACGCCCATGACGATGATGGTGCGGGCCGGAACGAGCGCCATCAGACCGTCGCCGACATGCCGCCATCGACATAAAGGACGTGGCCGTTGACGAAGCGGGCCGCGTCGGACGCGAGGAAGATCGCGGTACCGCCCAGTTCAGCGACTTCGCCCCAACGTGCGGCCGGCGTGCGTTTTTCGACCCAGGCGGAGAACTCGGGATCGGCAACGAGCGCGGCATTGAGCTCGGTCTTGAAGTAGCCCGGCGCGATGCCATTCACGTTGAGGCCGTGGCGCGCCCATTCGGTCGCCATGCCGCGAGTCAAATTGGCGACTGCCGCCTTGCTTGCGGCATAGGGGGTGACCGAGTTGCGGGCGACGCCGCTGAGGAACGAGCAGATATTGATGATCTTGCCGGCGCCGCGGGGGATCATGCGCCTGGCGACGGCCTGGCCAACGAGGAATACCGAGGTGGTGTTGGTCAGCATCACCCGCTCGAATGCTTCCTCGGGGAAGGCCTCGAGCGGCGAGCGGTATTGCATGCCGGCATTGTTGACGAGGATATCGATGGGGCCGATCTCGCTCTCGATGTGATCGATGGCGTCGGAGATGCTGTCGGAACTGGTGACGTCGAACGCCACGGCACGGGCGCGCGCACCGGAGTCGGCGAGGTTCGCCACGGCGTTGCCGAGGGCCGCCGTGTCGCGGCCGTTGAGGATGACGTCGGCGCCTGCACCGGCCAGCGCCGCTGCGATCGCGAAGCCGATGCCGCGGCTCGATCCGGTGATCAGCGCACGTTTGCCGGCAAGACTGAAAAGCGACAGCGAGTCCATGCGATACACATCCTTTTTAAGGCAGCGACACTAACCTTTTTGGCTGGCAAATCCACAGCCTCTGTGCCAAAACGCCGCAGCCGAAAACAAGACGTTCGTCCGTGGAGAATTTCTATGCCGTCTGCCGATATTGGCCTGATTGGTCTTGCCGTGATGGGCTCTAACCTTGCGCTCAACATCGCCGAGAAGGGCTACACTGTCGCGGTACACAATCGCACGGCGTCCAAGATCGACGATTTCGTGGTGACGGCGAAGGAACAGGGGCTCGACGGCAGGATCGTGCCCGAGGCGGACATCAAGGCGTTCATCCAGTCGGTGAAGCGGCCGCGCTCGATCATCATCATGGTCAAGGCCGGCAAGCCGGTCGACGAGATGATCGAGCAATTGCTGCCCATGCTCGAGCCGGGCGACGCCATCCTCGAATGCGGCAACTCGCTCTATACCGACACACAGCGGCGGTTCGACTATCTCCAGCCCAAGGGCATCGGTTATCTCGGCATCGGCGTGTCCGGTGGCGAGGAGGGGGCGCGGCACGGCCCCTCGATCATGGTGGGCGGCGCCGAGGCGCAGTGGAAGAACGCGCAGCCGATCCTCGAAGCGATCTCAGCCAAGTTCAACGGCGAGCCGTGCTGCGCCTATCTCGGCGAGGGCGGCGCCGGCCATTTCGTCAAGACCATCCACAACGGCATCGAATATGGCGACATGCAGATGATCGCCGAAGTCTACGGCGTGATGCGAGACGGGCTGGGCATGGAACCGGCCGCCGCGGCCGACATCTTCCGCGAGTGGAACAAGGGGCCGCTCAACTCCTACCTCATCGAGATCACCGGCTATGTGCTCGACGCCATCGAGCCCCAGACGGGCAAGCCGCTGGTCGATCTGATTCTCGACAGGGCCGGGCAGAAGGGTACCGGGGTGTGGTCGGCGATCGCAGCGCAGCAACTGGGCGTGCCGGCGACGGCGATCGAGGGGGCGGTCGCGGCCCGCTCGATCTCGTCGCGCAAGGATGAACGTGTTGCTGCCGAGGCGGTGTATGGCAAGCTTTGCGGGCTCGACGGCAAGCATCTGCCGATGGGCGACCTCGAAATGGCACTGCTGGCCGGCAAGATCGTGTCGTACGCGCAGGGCTTTGCGGTACTGTCGCAGGCCAGCGAGGAAAACGGCTGGAACCTGCCGCTGGCGACCATCGCGAAGATCTGGCGCGCGGGCTGCATCATCCGCTCGCGGTTCCTCGACCAGATGTCGGCGGCCTACGCCAAGGGCGGGGCGCAGAATCTGCTGATGGTGCCGGACTTCGTCGCCATCATGCAGGAGGCGCATCACGCGTTGCGGCGGGTGGTGTCGGCGAGCGCGCTCGGCGAATTCCCGATGGTCTGCCTCAGCGCATCGCTCGCCTATTTCGACAGCTACCGGCAGGCGCGGGGCACGGCGAACCTGACGCAGGGCCAGCGCGATTTCTTCGGCGCTCACGGCTTCATCCTCACCGACCGCGACGGCGAGCAGCATGGGACCTGGCCCAGCACGCTGGGGAACTGACCTGCGTTCAGATCGGCGGCTCGACGTCGTCGTCCGGGTTGCGCTTGTTCGGGTTGGGGACGTGCATCTGGCCTGGTGGTGACATCTCCGGCACGCGGGGATGAGCAGCGACGCTGGGCTTGTGGCCGAGGTCGAAGCGCAGCGCAATGAAGCTGAAGAGGATCACTGCGCCGAGCGTTAGCACGGCTGCGCCGACGAACGGCGCGCCGGGGAAGTAGCCGGGCGAGCCTTCGCCATAGGTGAAGTACGCAAAGATCTGCGTCGCGGCGAGCGGGCCGACGATGGTGGCGAGTGAATTGGCAGCGTTGACGGCGCCCTGCAACTCACCCTGCGCGTTGTCGGGGACCTGCCGCGACAACACGCCATTGATGGCGGGGGCGGCGAGGCCGCTGATCGCACCTATGACGATGTAGAGATAGACCCATTCCGAATGGTGGACGAAGGCGATGCCGCCAAAGGCGACGGTCGCCGCCAGCATGCCAATGACGACCACCGGCGTCTCGGTGAAACGTTTGACCAGCGGGCCCACGCCGAAGGCCTGGAACAGGGCGAACACGATGCCGAACAGGCCGAGCGTGCGGCCGATTTGGGACGAGGAGAAGTGGAAGACCTCGATCGTGAAGTAGTTGTAGACCGACGGGAAGGCCTGCGCCGCCATGGTGAACATGAACAGCGCCAGCATCAGCCAGAGCACGACGGGGTATTTGCGCAGCGACAGCAACGCGCCGAAGGGGTTGGCGCGGCGAATGCTGAACGGGCGGCGATGTTCCTTGCCGAGCGATTCCGGCAGGACGAAGAGGCCAAAGAGGAAATTGGCGAAAGCGAGGACCGCAGCGGCGTAGAAGGGCACTTTGGGGCCGAACTCGCCGAGTTCGCCGCCGATCACGGGCCCGATGATGAAGCCGAGGCCGAACGCGGCGCCGATGAGGCCGAAACGCTGGGTGCGCTTGGTCGGATGCGTGATGTCGGCCATGTAGGCGGTGGCTGTCGCGACGGCAGCGCCGGCGACGCCGGACACGAACCGGCCGATGAACAGGTACCAGACCACCGGGGCGAACCCCATCATGGTGTAGTCGAAGGTCAGGCCGAGCAGCGAGCCGAGCAGGACCGGCCGGCGGCCGAAGCGGTCGCTGAGATTGCCGAGTACCGGCGAGAAGATGAACTGCATCGAGGCATAGACGAACACGAGCCAGCCGCCGAACACCGCGGCTTCGGCGACGCCGCCGCCGGTCAGATCGCGGATCAGTTCCGGCAGCACCGGAACGATGATGCCGTAGCCCACCATGTCGAGAAGGATGGTGATAAGGATGCAGGCGAGAGTGAGCGGCGAGTCTTTTTTGGCGTCGGCCATGAAGCTTCTGTCGTTACGGAGGCGGCAGTTGACATGGGGCTGGCGGGTTGCGCAAGCGCTAAGCCCGGTCTGTCCCAACCTCACGCAGTGAGCGATCGGGTGGCGGCACGGCGGGCTCGGGCAAAGCGTCATAGCCGTAGAGCCAGTCGAGCCGTTTGAGATGGCCCGTGGGGCCTTGCCCCCAGATCACGGCGTTGCGGGCAAGACTGAACGGCCACTCCATATGAAAAGCGAAGCCATTGGAATTGGAGAGCTTTCGGACGCGGTCGACGCGGGGCCGGCGCATGGCCTCGAAGCGCCTGAAGGCACTGGCGGCATCGGGTTCGGTCATCAGCAGCGGCGCGAGGATCGCGGCGTCCTCGATGGCCATCGCCGCGCCCTGGGCCTGGAACGGCAGCATGGCGTGGGCGGCGTCGCCGATGAGGCCAACGCCGCCATCGGACCAGCGCGGCGCATCGACGGTATTGACGACCCAATAGCCCCAGGCGCCTTCGGCGGCCGCCATGATGGCGGCGAACGCAGGTGAGGGCAGCGCGGCCCAGGGCAGCGTCGGCGACTTGCGTGGGTTAGCCTGGTTGAGGCGGCTGGCTTTCTCCCTGGCGAAAAGGGCGATGTTGAACTGCCGGCGGGCAGGGAGCGGATAACAGACAGCGTGGTAACCCGGGCCCAAAAGCATGGTGGTGCGATCGAGCGGCAGGACGTTGCGCAGCAGATCGACGCTCAACGTGGTGCGCCAGGCGACATAGCCGGAGAAGCTGGAGGCTGGGCCGCTGAGGACTCGGGTTCGGGTTTCGGAGTTGACGCCGTCGGCACCGACGAAGGCATGGACGCGTGCGCTGCGGGCGGTGCCGTCGGCTTCATCGACGACCATCGAGATGCCGCGGGCGTGGGTGACGGCATCGAAATTGCGAACGCCGAACAGCATGTCGATGTTGGCAAAGCGCTTGCAGGCGCGGAACAGGATGTCGGCGAGATCGGCCCGATGCATGACGGTGTAGGGCGCGTGATAGCGCTCGCGGACGATGCCGCCGAGCCGCAGAGTCACCAGTGGCCTAGGCGCGCGAAACGGAAAGACGTCGATGCCGGACGGCTCGAAGCTCTTTTGCGCAATCGGCTTGTCGAGGCCGAGCTGGTTGAGGACGCGCCGGGCATTGGGGCTGATCTGGATGCCGGCACCAACCTCCTGCACCTTCTTGTTGCGCTCGAGGACGATGACTGTCGCGCCGAACTTGGCGAGGGCCAGCGCAAGCGTCATGCCGGCGATGCCGGCTCCGGCGATGTATATGGTGCGGCCAGCGGCCATCCCGCAGAACTAGGCGTGTTCGGCTTGATAGACGGCCGACAGGGGCTGCGAGGTGCCGGCGGCAAGCGTGGCATTGAACACGTAGTGGGTCGAGCAATAGGAGCAGACGATTTCGTCTTCCTTGCCCATGTCCAAGTAGATGTGCGGGTGATCGAATGGCGGCAGGGCGCCCACGCACATAAATTCCTTGGAGCCGACCTCGATACGCTTCAGACCCTCGGTATTGTGGAAGTGCGGGGTGCTGGAGTGCGCCATGTGACAGTCTTTCGAGTCATGCCTGAAGGTTGGCGCGACCATATAGAAGCTAAAGTGGCTTTTGAAGGACAACGAGGTCGAAATCGGTCCGCAGCGCGCCGGTGGCGGTTTCGAACGGGAAGGGCTCGCGGGCGCCGGTGCGGACATAGCCGCGCCGCTCGTACCAAGCAATCAGTGGCTCGCGCAGGCTGATCACGGTAAGCTTCATGTAGGCGGCGCCCCAAAGCTCGCAGGCAGCGTCCTCGCAGCGGGCGATGATTGCCTTGCCGAGACCGGCGGCCTGCCGGTCTGGAGCGATGGCGAACATGCCGAAATAGGCGCCCGCCGCATAGCGCTGGATGAGCGCGCTGCCGACGAGCCGGTCATCCTCGAGCGCGGTGACGAATCGCGAATTGCCGTCGCGGAGCAACGCCTCGACTTCGCCCACGGAACTACGCGGCCCGGTGAGGATGCCCGATTCATTGGTCCAGCCCGTGGCTGCCTCCGGGCCGCGATAGGCGAGTTCGATCAGGGCGGCGACCGCGGGTGCGTTGGCGAGGGTGGCATAGGCGAAACGGAGCGTCATGGTGGCGGAAACCATCACGTCCGCGATTGGACGGCAAGGGTCGCGGTGCTATGAGCGCGCCATGCCAAGCTTTCTCTCCGACGGGATCGACATCGCCTATGAGGTCTATGGCGAGGGACGTCCGATCCTCCTGATACACGGTTTTGCGTCGTCGGGGGTGATCAACTGGGTCAACACCGGCTGGGTGGCGGCATTACAGGAGGCGGGCTGGGCGCCGATCACCATCGACAATCGCGGCCACGGCAAATCGCGCAAGCTCTACGATCCAAACCTCTATTTCGCCCACGACATGGCGGACGACGCGGCGCGGCTGCTCGACCGGCTCGGCCACGAGAAACTGCCGGTGATGGGCTATTCGATGGGCGCGCGGATTTCCGCCTACCTCGCGGTGCGGCACCCGGGCCGGGTCGAACGCGCCGTATGGGGCGGCATGGGGATCAACCTCGTGACTGGGCTCGACGATTCCGAGGAGATCATCGCGGCGCTGACCGCTGAGACGCTGGCCGAGGTGAAGGGCGCGACCGGGCGGCAGTTCCGGATTTTCGCCGATCACTCCAAGGCCGACCGGCCGGCGCTGGCGGCGTGCATGATCTCGTCGCGCGAACCGATGCGCGAGGCCGACGTGCGCAGCATCACTCAGCCGACGCTGGTTGCGGCGGGGGAGACTGACGAGATGGCGGGCGATCCACTCAAGCTTGCGGCCCTGCTGCCGCGAGGCGAGGCGTTCGTCATCCCCAAGCGCAACCACATGCTGGCGACCGGCGACGCGAAATTCAAAACCGCGGCACTGGAGTTCCTGGGGCGACAGCCGGCGTGATAGAGCGTCGGCCATGGACACTATTCCCTTCGAGGCCCGCCGCTTCCGCTCGACTGCGGCGTACTATGCCCGATACCGCGTGCCCTATCCGCCGGCATTGCTGGCCGGCGTGGCGGCGCGAATTGGGCTCAAGCCGGGCGATCGCGTACTCGACCTCGGCTGCGGGCCGGCGATGCTGGGGCTCGGCTTTGCGCGGCTTGGCATGGAGGTCGTGGGCGTCGACCCCGAGCCGGAGATGCTGGAGGCCGCTGCGATAGCAGCCAAGAACGCGAAGCTGCCGATCACGCTGGTGCAGGGGTCGTCCTACGAGCTCGGGCCGCAATTGGGGCGGCTGAAGCTGGTGGTCATGGGGCGGTCTTTCCACTGGATGGACCGGCTGCCGACGCTCGCGGCGCTGGACGAGTTGGTGGATCCCGGCGGGGCGGTGGCGTTGTTCTACGACCGAAAGATCGAGACCGAGCCCAACTGGCGTGCGGTCGTCGAGAACCTGTCGGTCAAATATGTGCCGGATCGCGCGCGGCGGCATTCGCGCGATCGGATGCGGCACGAGCCGATCCTGCTGCAATCGGCGTTCTCGGCCGTCGAGGAGCGTGGGCTGGTGTTCGCGCAAGAGCTTGGCGTCGACGATATCGTCGGACGGGCGTTCTCGATGTCCGTCACTTCGCCGGACTCGCTGGGCGCCGACGCCGACGCGTTCGAGGCCGAGTTGCGCGAGCAGTTGGCACCGCTTGCTGTCGACGGCCGGTTCAGCGAGGTGGTCGCGGCTGAGACGCTGATCGGCTTCCGTCCCGGCGAGGTGCCGGCCAACGCGGCCTGACGGGCAAGAAACTGCGCACTCCAGCGGAAATGTGAACCAATTTCCGCCTTAAGACTTGGTCCTGGAGGATGGAATGCCTTATATCGCCGTTCTGCGATGGAGGCCTTTATGAACGTGTCGCTCAAGTCCGCGGCAGCGGCGACGCTCGATCCGGTTTGGGACGCGGTGCGCGCCAACGCACGAGACATGGTGACGGCCGAGCCGAGCCTGTCGTCGATGGTGATGGCCAATATCCTCAACCATGCGAGTTTCGAAGAGGCGCTGGCGCACCGACTGGCGGAGCGGCTCGACCACCCCGACGTGTCCGCCGATCTGATCCGACAAGCCTTCCACGACGCGCTGGCGGCCCACCCCGAGATCGGCAACGAGGCGCGCGCCGATCTGGCGGCCACGCTCGAGCGCGATCCTGCGACGCATCGCGCCATCGTGCCGTTCCTCTATTTCAAGGGTTTTCACGCGATCCAGACGCATCGGTTCGCCCATGCGCTATGGCTGGCCGGCCGCAAGGACTTTGCGCTGTACCTGCAGAGCCGCTCGAGCCAGGTGTTCCAGGTCGACATCAATCCCAATGCGCGCATCGGCAGGGGGATCATGCTCGACCATGCGACGGGGTTCGTCGCTGGCGAGACCGCCGTCATCGGCGACCACGTGTCGATCCTCCAGGGAGTGACGCTGGGCGGCACCGGCAAGGCCGACGAAGACCGGCACCCCAAGATCGGCAATGGCGTGCTGATCGGCGCCGGGGCGATCATTTTGGGCAACATCAAGGTCGGCGAGTGCGCCCGGATCGGGGCTGGCTCGGTGGTGGTCAAGGACGTGCCGCCTCGGGTGACCGTGGTCGGCGTGCCGGCGCGGATCGTTGGCGAGGCTGGCGCATTGCAGCCGGCTTCGGTGATGGACCAGGTGGTGATGGTGCAGGACCTCACCGGCTGACCACGGCCGCGGGACGTCGTACGAGCTTCACAGAAAAACCTCCGTTCCGGGATTGCCCGGGGCGACCAACTGCCTATTGTGGCGATCCCGAAACGACGAGGAGCCGTGGCCTTGAACCACCCCGAGATCATCAAGCTGCAGAAATACCTGCAGATCAAATTCAACAACCGGAACATCGATGTCCGTCCGCGCAACAAGCAGAACGACAGCGTCGAAGTCTATCTGGGGGAAGAGTTTCTCGGCCTGATCTATGTCGACGACGAAGACGGCGACAAATCCTACAATTTCACCATGGCGATCCTCGAAGAGGACCTCGCCGATATCGGCTGAGCTGCGCTACAGCGCCCCGATTTCAGTCAGCAGCGGGTGCATTTCGGCATCGAAGCGCCTCCAGTTGTCGAGGACGTCGTCGGGGAAGCTGTAGATGGCGGCGATACCCGGCCCCAGATAGACCGAGCGCAGGCACTGGCCGGGCTGACCGCCGGTCACCGGGGCATCGCATTTGGCGACGAAGGGCGACGACGCCAGCGGGTCGTACCACACGGTCTCGCCGGCATAGCCGTCGGCGGCCGAGAGCGGCTTGCCGACAAGGCCCACCGGCCCGCTCAACTGCTGCGGCATGAACTGGTGCAGATACACTCCGTCGAGCAGCATGGCGCTGGGTCGGACCCGGCTGCGCTGCGTCAGGGTCAAATCGACCTTTCGCAGGGCACCGCCGGGTCCGAGGGGAAGATTCAGGGCAAGATCGAGTTGTTTGGCGAAGCCGCCACTGGAGGGCACTTCGGGCGTGGCAAACCAGGCTGCCGGTACGTTCAACTGGGTGCTGCCGAGCATCTGGCTGACGGTACCGGGGAGCGGCGTCGGGGCGTGCGCGCTGCGGCCCATGGCGTCGATGCCATAGGCGAGGGCCAGTCCGGCGATGGCGACCCCGACCGCAATGAGAGCCAGGTTGAAGCCGATCGAGTGGCCTGCAGGCTTGCCGACGACTGCTCCAGCAGAGGTATCCATTGCGGCGTTAACCACTCGTTAGCCTGGGAGGTGACAGTCGATATCGCCCCCCTTATGATTAACGAATGGTTAAAGTCGCGCGGGCAAGTCGCGGCATGGGTGGCGGGAGTACATGATGTTCGAGTTGCTGCTGGCGGGCTACATCATGGCGGTCGGCCTGGCGATTTCCGGGATTTCCCTCTATCTATACCAATGGATTTCAGGGCAGCACGCGATGCTGCGCTATGACGGCAAGACCTTCGTCCATATGCTCGGCCATTTGGCGATGAGCTATATGTGCGGCCCCTTCATCATGCTGCAGATGGGCTGGAAGCAGGAAGACGACGGCACGATTTCGGTCGGCTCGGTGCTGGTATCGGCGCTGCTCGCGTTTGGCTGGAGCTTCCTGACGGGCCTGCTGGTGCTGGGGACGTACTTCACCATCCTTGGCCGCTAACGAACACCTTCGGGGGAAGGCGAGGGGCCGGTCCGGCGAGGGACCGGCCTCGTTCATTTGTGTGCGGGAAAAGATGCAGGGCCGGCCTCGGGGGAGAGAGCCGGCCCTACGTCATCGGGCGCCTAGGATCAGGGGAAAGCACCCGAGAGCTGAAAGCCTGTTCTAGTTGGCGGCGGCCATGATGGTGGCGCGGTCGTCGTTGAGGCCGACCCACTTGCCGGCATCGGCCTGCGACTGGCGTTTGACGTATTCGTAGGGCGTGGCGTTCCAGACGAGCACCTGGGCGTTCTGGTTGTCGAGGATGAGGTCGCCGCGATCGGTGCGAACCATCAGTACCGCGTGGCCTTCGCCGCTGCGCTCGCGCACCACGGTCATCAGCAGCGTGCTCGCGTCCCAGCCCTTCTGGATGAGTTCCTTGCGCTTTTGCAGCGCGATGTCTTCGCAGTCGCCGGCGTTGTTGGTCGGGTACGTCCAGTACTCGGCAACGTGGTAGAGCTGCTGGTCGGTTTCTGGAACGATGGTCCGGTTGACGTCATCGTTGACCGCGACCAACTGGCTCCAGCTCGCCGGAGTCAATGTCTCGACATTGACAGGATGTGCGTTGGGCGCGCAGTCGGCGCGGTCACGCTTGCAGAAATCGGCGGCTCCGACCGGAATGCTCGTCGGGCCCGAAACCGGCGCGAAGGCCGGATTGGCGAAATCGACCTGCTGCGACGAGGCGATCGCCGGCGTGCCGAAGATGACGCTGGCGATGAGTGCGCCGCCGAGCATGATGGTGATGGTTGTGTTGGACATCTCGTTCCCCCTGATGGGAGCAAGATGCCGCCGCGAAATTGTCTCACTCGGAAAACTCTCGACGAGTTTTTATGCGAGTTTTAGCGATGCAGGTGAGGGCTGGTTAACCCTAGTTGATGCGCAGGTTCTGCTGCACCACGGTGAGCATTTCCTGGGCCGAGGCGAACTCGACCGCGACGCCATCCTGGAAATGCCGCACCACGCGGGCGCGCATGCGGCCGAGTGTGACCGGGGTGCCCATCGCGGGACGGACAGCGAGTTCGATCGCGGCGCCGGACAGCGAGATGTCGATGATCTTGCAGTTGTAGCGCCGGCCATCGTCGAGAACGACAGTGGAATGCCGGTTGTCGGGGACGACGCGCTCGTGCCGCCGGTCCTCGGGCAGGTTGAGGATGTCCTTGTTGGCGAGCCAGGTGAGTTGCGCCGCCATCTTGTCGCGCTTGCGCGGGCTGGCCGAGAGATCCATGACGAAACCACCGTCGATCGCATCGACGATGGTGCCTTCGATCCGGCCGATATGGTCGATGTAAGCGATGATTTTTTCACCGACCGTACCGGTGACCGGGGCGATCACCGCGGCGTCCCCCGGCGACATCTCCAGCACCTGGCAGGGAAATTCGCTGCGATCGGCCAGCATGTAGCGGCCGAGGACCGAAACCTTGACGCGCTGGAAACGCGGCAGTTGCGCATAGGCGCGCGCCGCTCTCGGATTGCGCTGCGGGGCGGGATTGTCGGTCAGCATCAGCCAGTGTCACTCACTTAGACATGAGGACGCTAACCATTTTAGGTTAACTGAGTGTGATGTCGCATCCGCAGATTGCCCGGAATCCGGGGTTTTTTACTGCCGGCCGCCGTCGATCACCGCCAGATGGGCGTAACGCCGCGCCTGCCGGCCGTAAACCGTCGCCGCCATCGGCAGTGGGGCGCCACCGGCACTGGCAAATGCCACGTCCATCGGCACAGTCGCGGCGATATCGCGGGCGATCTCGGCGTGGGAGTGATCATCGGGCCAGATCAGCCGGAGGCCGCTGATGCGCTGCTCGACGATGGGCTGGACGCCGAACCAGTAGGGCTCATCGATGGCGGTCATGGCGCCGAGCAGGCGAGTCTGCGTCGAGCCGTTGTGGCGGACCGGCAGCAGGATGGTCTCGACCGACATGCGCGTGTGGATCGCCGTCATGCCGGAAAAGGTGATGAGCGCCACGGCGTGGTCCTCGGTCACCGCGCGGACCAGTGTCGCCATGGCGTCGCGGTCGCGAGGATGCCATAGGCGGCTGAACGAGCGTCCCTTCAGCTCGCGCGAATAGGCCGAGCAGAGGTGCGAGCCGGCCAGGCGGAAGTCGAACTCCTGGCTTTCGTTGAGTTCGAGGATGAAGGTGTTGGCAAGGGCGCCCCGGATCTTGGTCGGATCGATGTCCCGCCGGTCGGGAGCGCTGCGCGAGCCGCGAAGCGTGTTCCAGTAGTCGTAGAGCGTTTTTGTGCTCTGTTTTTGCATGACGCCAACCTATATCCCAAGCCTCGGCCCGCATCCCCGAGAGGGCACTCCGCCGCCGTGTCACCCTGACAAAAGCCCGGGCTGAAATCGCCCTTAAATCTTTCTTAAGGTTAATGCGGTGGGGGTCGTGTGAATAAGTCGGTGAACAAGGGGTGAAAGCCCGAAAATACTGGAGTCTCGATGAGCGACGAGCAGAAACCGCAATTGGATCAAGGAACTGGCGGTGTCCCGATGCGCCAGCCGGTGTTCCTGCTGCCTTGGCCGGTCACGGCGCTATGCGGGCTTTTGCTGGCCATAGAGGCCGCCAGCGACTTCGTTCTTAACGATGACGGGCGCAGCGAACTGTTGACGTGGTTCGCATTCATTCCTTACCGGCTGGTCGATCCGAGCCACTATGTCGGCGGCTGGTTGCCGCTGATCTGGACGTCGGTGACGCACGCGTTCCTTCATGGCGGCTGGGAGCATGTGGGGCTCAACGTCGTGTGGCTCGCGATCTTCGCCACCCCCGTGACGCAACGTTACGGCGCGGTGCGAATGTACACGCTGTTTGTGGTCGGAGCGGTGATCGGAGCGTGGACGTTTGCCGCGATCAGCCATGGGGTCGACGAATATCTGGTCGGGGCATCGGGCGGGATCGCGGCGCTGACGGGCGCCGCCGTGCGCTTCATCTTCCAGCCGCCGGTGATCGCCGTCGATCCCGAGACGGGCGAGCGCCGGCTGGCCGGCCGGCACCTAGCGACGTTGGGCGAGTTTGCTCGCAATCCCACGGCGCGGTTCTTTTCGCTGACCTGGCTGGTGCTCAACGGCATCGTGCCGATCCTGCCAATGTTCATGGGCAGCGACGCTGTGCAGATTGCCTGGCAGGCACATATCGGCGGCTTTCTCGCAGGGCTGCTACTGGTGCCGCTGCTCGAAAGGAGAGAGCGTGACGGACGCTGAACGGATCGAAAAGCTCGAGAGCACGGTCGCCTATCAGGAGCAGGCGATCGAGGACCTCAACAAGACGATCACCGCGCAATGGAGCGAAATCGCCACGCTGAAACGCCTGATCGGCAACCTCGGCGAGCGTGTCCGTGAGATCGCTGACAACCCGGTGCTGGCCGAAGCCCCGGAACCACCGCCGCCGCATTATTGAGCTAGCGGGCGTAAACCTGCTTGGGGTCGAACAGTTTTGGCTCACCGGTATCGGCGAGAGCGCCATCTTTGAGGACGCGGTAGAAACAGCTCTTGCGGCCGGTATGGCAGGCAGCGCCGCGGCCGGTCTGTTCGACGATGAGCAGGATGGCGTCCTGATCGCAGTCGGTCGCCAGCTTGATCAGTTTCTGCACTTCGCCGGACGTTTCGCCCTTCTTCCAGAGCGCCTGGCGGGAGCGGGAATAATAGTGGACCTCGCCGGTTTCGATGGTGAGACGCAGCGCCTCGGCATTCATATGGGCCACCATCAGGAGCCGGCCACCGGCTTCCTGGGCGATGGCGGTGACCAGCCCGTCACGGTCAAAGCGCGGCGCAAAGACCGCGCCTTTTTCGAGCTGTTCATGGGTCAGGGTGTTCGGGTCGGCGAAAGAGATGCTCATGGTGCGACAGATAAACCGCGCCACGAGGCTTTGCCAGCTTCAGTCCTTGAGAGCGCCCCAGATATCGACGGTGCCGAGGCCGGTCGCCGGATTATGGCGTCGACGCGCTGGTCCTCGTCAATGGCCGGCAACCCATCCTCGAATACGGCGGCGCAGGTGGCGCGAATGGTGGAGATGTGACCGTTGTGCCTGAAATGGGCGAAGCGGCCGGCGGGGAGCGGGTGAATGCCTCATGCGAGCCGTACCCCGCATCGATCGCGACGCCGAGAATGTCCGGCGCGCCCTCAGCGAGCGCTTTGGCCGCCTCAGTCAGGCGGCGGCCGCGGACATAGGCCGAGATCGAATAGCCGGTGGCCATCGGGAAGATGCGGGAGAGGTGCGAACGCGAAATGCCGGCGTGAGCTGCCATCGCATCGAGCGATATGGTCTCGCCGAAGCGCGACTCGATCATCCAGATGGTTTTGGCGATGGCGGATACCGGGTTCCTCCCATGAGACGCCAATTATATGCCACCGGCCGAAACGCGCGATTTGATCGGCGTTGCGCCGTGGCAAGCAAGGATTTTCTGCAGCTCGACGAGCCTTGTTAGCGACCTGTCAACCTTAATGCTTCGTAATTGCGCGCACTATAGCTCGGGACGTTACTTAGGGGGATTCGGTGAAAACACTTTCGACTGCGACCGCGGCTATACTCGCCCTCGCGGCACCTGCCGCCATCGCGCAGGATTTCGGCTACAGCGACGCGTATGACTGGAGCGGGGTGTATGCCGGCGCCAGCATCGGGGTGGCTTCGAGCGATCCACATGCCCGGTTCGTCAAGTCGACATCGGTGTTCCCAGCCCCGGGCATCCCCATTTCGTCGATCTCGATCAAGTCCAATCCCAGCGGTCTGGTGGGTGGTTTTCAGGTCGGCGCCAATCAACAGTTCGGCAATTTCGTCATTGGCGCCGAAGCGGAAATCGGGACTGGCAATGTCACCGCCAACATCCCGGACCCGCTGATCGATCATTTGGGAACCGGCTCCGGCGCGCCCGTCGCCGGCGACAGCGTCACCTCGACCTCCGACTTCAACGGCTCGCTGCTGCTCCGCGCCGGTCTCGGGGTAGGGCGTTTCCTGCCCTATGCTGTCGCCGGTATGTCGGCTGCCCATGTGTGGACCACGGCGACCGCGGGCAATGGCGATGACAATGGCCTGTTCGGCGGCTGGGCGGTGGGTGGCGGCGTCGAAATGATGGTGGCCGACGATTGGAGCGTACGCGCCCAATACCTCCATACGCAGATGTCCGGCCACAATTTCAGCGCCGGCAAGTTTTTCGAGAACAGTTCGCACCCCGTTACCGATGCGGTGACCCTCGGGGTGAACTACAAGTTCAACTGAGGACAGCGGCGGCGCGGCCTATCGGCCGCGGATCATCGTGAAAAACCGGTCCTGCTCGGCTTTTTCCTCGGCGAAGACGCCGGTGAAGCGCTGCGTGACGGTGGTGGCGCCATGGGCGCGCACGCCGCGGATCGACATGCACATATGCTCGGCCTCGAGCATCACTGCTGCACCGCGCGGATTGAGGTGCTCGTTGATGGCATCGATGATCTGTGCCGTCAGATTCTCCTGTACCTGCAGGCGCTTGGAGAACACATCGACCAGGCGCGCCAGCTTCGAGATGCCGACGACGCCATCATGCGGCAGGTAGGCGATATGCGCCTTGCCGACGAACGGCACCATGTGATGCTCGCAATGGCTCGAGAACGGGATGTCCTTGACGAGAACGATGTCATCGTAGCCGCCGACCTCCTTGAAGGTGCGCTCGAGGATCTCTCTGGGGCTCTGCTGGTAGCCGGCAAAGAACTCGCCATAGGCCTTGGTGACCCGCCGCGGCGTATCGAGCAGGCCCTCGCGGTTCGGATCGTCTCCCGCCCAGGCGATAAGCGTGCGGACCGCTGCTTCCGCTTCAGCCTGGGTTGGACGGACCAGCGGGCGGAGCACAGGCGTTGCGACGTCGAGCTTGTCGAGCTTGGCGTTGGCGTCCATGGGAGTTCCTCGTTGCTTCTGGCATTGGATGCCGACGCGGCGAAAAGGTGCCGGGCCAATTGATGCCGGCTTCGCTACCGCTGACAGCCGCCCGAACCGTAACTATATAGGTCGGGTAGTGAACGTCTCAAGAAATGCCTGTGTGATCAAATGGAACTGAGCGATCTTTATTCCCAAAAGATCCTCGAAATTGCTGCAAACCAGCCTGTTCCGGGCCGGCTGGCGCATCCCGACGCCAGCGCGAGGCGGGTCAGCCGGGTGTGCGGCTCGTCGATCGAGGTCGATGTGGCGGTGCACGATGGCGTGATCTCAGAGTATGGTCATGCGCTCGCGGCGTGTGCGCTGGGCCAGACGTCTGCGGCGATCGTCGCGAGCCATGTGGTGGGGACTTCGGTCGAGGAGTTTCGCGCGTTGCGCCAGCAGATGACCGCGATGCTCAAGGCCGATGGCGCGCCGCCGACCGGACGCTGGGCCGATCTCGCCTATCTCGAGCCTGTGCGCGACTATCCTCCGCGCCACACTTCGACGCTGCTGGTGTTCGATGCGGTCGCGGACGCGCTCGACAAGATCGAGATAGCCGAACCGGTCAAGGCGGCAGGGTGAGCCAGTTCGTCAGCAGCTTCTGGCGGGTGGTCGATTTCCCGTTCAAGATTCTGGCTTATGCGTTGATCGAGCTCTACCGCTACACGATTTCGGCCTTCACCGGCCGAAGCTGCCGCCACGCTCCGACCTGCAGCGAATATACTCGCGATGCCATCTGGCGCTTCGGCTTCTGGCCGGGCGGATGGATGGGGCTGGCAAGGATCACGCGCTGCCGCCCCGGCGGAACGCATGGCTACGACCCCGTACCCGTGGCTCTGCCGGCCACGGCCCGCTGGTACACCCCCTGGGCGTATGGGCGGTGGAAATAGGCCGCAATCGTGCTAAACGGCAACGACGCCGCACATTCCGTGCGGCGTAACCCCCTCATGGAGATTGAAATGATCAAGGTAACGTTCCCCGATGGTGCTGCGCGTGACTACGCTGCGGGCACGACGGGGACTACCGTGGTCGAATCCATCTCGCCCAGCCTCGCCAAGCGTACTGTCGCCATGAAGTGGAACGGTACGCTCACCGATCTCAGCGACCCGCTGAACGAGGACGGCAAAATCGAGTTCGTCATGCGCGACAGTGCCGACGGCCTCGGGCTGATCCGGCACGACGCCGCACATGTGCTCGCCGAAGCAGTGCAGGAGCTGTGGCCGACGACGCAGGTGACGATCGGGCCGGTGATCGAGAACGGCTTTTACTACGACTTCAAGCGCGACACGCCGTTCAGCGAGGACGATTTCCCGGCGATCGAAAAGAAGATGGCCGAGATCGTGGCGCGCGGCGCTGCCTTCACCAAGGAAGTGTGGAGCCGTGACGAGGCCAAGCGGGTCTTTGCCGCCAAAGGCGAGAATTTCAAGGTCGAGCTGGTCGACGCCATTCCGGCCGACCAGTCGATCAATATCTACAAGCAGGGTCAGTGGTTCGATCTTTGCCGTGGTCCGCATATGCGCTCGACCAAGGACATCGGCACGGCATTCAAGCTGACCAAGGTCGCCGGCGCCTACTGGCGTGGCGACAGCAACAACCCGGTGCTGAGTCGCATCTATGGAACGGCGTTCGCCACGCAGAAGGAACTCGACGACTATCTGCAGATGATGGCCGAGGCGGAAAAGCGCGACCACCGCAAGATCGGCCGCGAGCTCGACCTGTTCCACCTGCAGGACGAGGCACCGGGCAGCGTGTTCTGGCACCCCAAGGGCTTCGTCATCTACAACCAGATGGAAGAGTACATCCGCCGGCGGGTGAACAAGGGCGGCTACACGGAAGTGAAGACGCCGCAACTGATGTCGTCCAAGTTCTGGGAGGCCTCGGGCCATTGGGGCAAGTACCGCGAGAACATGTTCGTCGTCCCCGACGAGGTGCCCGGCACCGAGGAGGAGGGGCCGATCCTGAGCGGCAAGGCCGAGCTGATGGCGCTGAAGCCGATGAACTGCCCGGCGCACATCCAGATCTTCAACCAGGGGATCAGGAGCTATCGCGACCTGCCGATGCGGCTGGCTGAATTCGGCTGCTGCCACCGCAACGAGGCGCATGGCGCGCTGCACGGATTGTTGCGCGTGCGGCAGATGACGCAGGACGACGCCCACATCTTCTGTACCGAGGAGCAGATCCAGGCGGAGACCGAGAAGTTCGTGCACCTGCTTTACTCGGTGTACGAGGACATGGGCTTTGCCGATGTGGTCATCAAGCTCGCGACGCGGCCGGAGAAGTTCGGCGGCACCATCGAGCGCTGGAACGCGGCGGAGAAGGCGCTGGGCGACGCGTTGCGCGCCACGGGTTACGACTTCGTCATCGCCGAGGGTGAAGGGGCGTTCTATGCGCCCAAGCTCGAGTTCCACCTCAAGGATGCCATCGGTCGCTCCTGGCAGGTGGGCACGCTGCAACTCGACTACGTGCTGCCCGAGCGGCTGGACGCGACCTATGTCGCCGAGGATGGCTCGCGCAAATATGCCGTGATGCTGCATCGCGCTATCCTCGGCTCGCTCGAGCGCTTCATCGGTATGATGATCGAGAGCTATGCCGGCAAGATGCCGATGTGGCTGGCGCCCGTGCAGGTGGTGGTGGCGACGATCGTCTCGGATGCCGACGACTATGCGAACAAGCTGGTCGGTCAATTGCGCGACGCGGGCATCCGCGCCGAGCTGGATGTGCGCAACGAGAAGATCAACTACAAGGTCCGCGAGCACTCGACGCAGAAAGTGCCGCTGATGTTCGTGGTGGGCAAGCGCGAGGCTGAGGAGGGCACCGTGTCGGTTCGCCGTCTCGGCACCGAGGGCCAGAAGGTGGTTCCGGCGATGGATGCTGTCGTCGAACTGATGGCCGAGGCCGTGCCGCCGGATCTCAAGCGCCAGCCGATGCCAAAGGCTGCCTGATAAAACATCAGTCCAACAGAACGAATGCGCAAACGCCGTCGGCGAAAGCCGGCGGCGTTTGTCCATACGTATTTCCCGAGAACAGCGCGAAAATTTAGTGTCGTCTCAGCAACCCTGCGTAGGGGGGATATTCACGCTCTATTAGCGGTGCTGCTTCACGCTTTGTGGACATTCAGGGGGGGGCGGATGTCCAATATATTTGAAGACCTTTTTGGCTCTGGCGATGACGCTGCCGCGACGCTTGCGGCGCTATCGCAATCGCAGGCCATGATCGAGTTCACGCTCGACGGGACAATCCTCGACGCCAACGAGAACCTCCTCAACGCAATGGGCTATTCGCTAGACGAGGTGCGGGGCAAGCACCACCGGATATTCGTCGACGCTGCTTATGCGCAGAGCCCGGAATATGCCGAGTTCTGGCGGCGGCTCGGCCGCGGAGAATTCGATCGAGCCGAATATAGACGGTTCGGCAAGGGCGGCAGGGAAGTCTGGATCCAGGCCTCCTATAATCCGGTGCTCGACAAGACCGGCAGGCCTGTGAAGGTGGTCAAGATCGCGGTCGACATCACCGAGCAGAAGCTCAAGACACAGGACGCGCATAGCCAGCTCAGCGCGATCAGCCGCGCCCAGGCGGTGATCGAGTTTACCATGGGTGGCGAGGTCCTCACGGCCAACGACAATTTCTGCAGGGCGATGGGCTACAGCCTCGACGAGATCAAGGGACATCATCACCGCATGTTCGTCGATCCGACCTATGCGCAGAGCGCGGAGTATCGCGAGTTCTGGGAGAGGCTGCGGCAGGGCGAGAGCATGGCTGCCGAGTATCGCCGGATCGGCAAGGGCGGCAGGGAGGTCTGGATCCAGGCGTCCTACAACCCGATCTTCGACCTTAGCGGCAAACCCTACAAGGTGGTGAAGTATGCGACCGACGCTACCGAAGCGACGGCCCGCAAGGAGGCGGTGAAAGTGCTCGGCGCGCAACTGGCGCGGCTGGCCGACGGCGACCTGACGGCGACTATCGACCAGAAATTCTCCGGCGACCTCGAGAAGGTGCGCGAGGCCTATAACGGCACCGTCGATACCATTCGCGATATCGTCAGGCGGCTGCGTGGCGCGTCGGCCGGGCTGAAGACGGCGACGGGCGAAATCCTTTCCGGCGCGAACGACCTTGCCGACCGCACGACCAAGCAGGCGGCCGCCGTGGAGGAGACGTCGGCCGCGCTGGAACAGCTCTCGGCGACGGTTGGCGACAACGCCAAGCGCGCCAATTCGGCGAGCGTCAAGGCGAAGACCGTGTCGCAGACCGCCGCTGAGACCAACGGAGTGATGAAGGAAGCCAACGACGCGATGGAGCGGATTTCGGCGTCGTCCACCAAGATTTCCAACATCATCGGGCTCATCGACGATATCGCGTTCCAGACGAACCTGCTGGCGCTCAATGCGTCTGTGGAGGCGGCACGAGCAGGCGATGCGGGGAAGGGCTTCGCGGTGGTCGCAGTCGAGGTGCGGCGACTTGCGCAATCGGCGGCGGGCGCGTCGTCGGAAGTGAAGGCGCTGATCGAGCAGTCGAGCATCGAAGTCGCCACCGGCAGCCGCAAAGTGTCGGAAGCGACAGGCAAGGTGACGTCGATGATGGACGGCATTCACGAGAACGGTGTTCTGATCGAGGAAATCACGCACGCGACGGTGGAGCAATCCTCGGCGATTTTCGAACTCACGTCGTCGGTCAAGCAGGTCGACGAGATGACGCAGCACAATGCGGCCCTGGTCGAGGAAACCAATGCGGCGATCGAGCAGACGGAGAACCAGGCCGTCGAGCTCGACCGCATCGTCGAAGTATTCGTGGTCGACGACGGCGGCGATCGGGCCGCGCCGCTCACTTCGGCCCAACGTCCCAGGCCGGCGGCGCAGGCGCCGCGAGCCGCGCGTGGCAAAGCGGCGACCGCTGCGAGGACTTACCTGAGCGAAGGTAATGCTGCGCTCAAAACCGACGAGTGGAACGAGTTCTAGGCCGGCGTTGCGTCAGCTTCTGCCCTCGCGGAATAGTGCGACCGATTTTTCGATGCGCCGCGCGCGGGTTTCGGGAGTCTTTGCCGCGTTGATCGGATCGATGTGGCGACGCTGGTTCGAGTAGCTGAGGGTCGCAAAGAACGCCTTGGCCGGTTTGTCCTTGTCGAGCGCCGTCTCGAGGTCGTGTGGCAGCTCCATTACTCGGGGCGTGTCATCGAGTTCGAGTGTCACAGATATCGAGTCGCCGCCTTTGAGTCCGGTGGCGGCGCGCTTGTCCGAGCTGAAGCTGACCATCGATTTCCCGGCCATCGTCGCAACGGAGCTGCGGTAGGCGAACCCGTTGACGGTGACATTGACGGCCGGCTTCTTGCCGCCGCCGAGCTGCTCCATCACCTGAGGCGGGACGACGATGCCGGTGTTGTTTCCCACCTGGTGCAGCGTCGTCTTGAAACTGATCCTGCTCATTCGAGCACGAACTCCTTGATCAGCGGAGCGATGGCAGCGGGCGCGACCATGTGGTTCTGGCCGGGCAGGGTCTTGTGCGTAGCGTTGGGCAGCGCCTTGCTGACCGCGACCTGTGCGTTCTGCATCCACGCTTCCGACTAGCTGCCGCCGATGTCGAGCACCGGCATGGTGACACCGGGCCACGTAGCCGGGGTCGGCGGCGCGTAGGTCCAGTACGGCATGATCAGCCGCGTGTCGTAGGCGAGGGTAGGAGCGACCGGCGCGAGCTTTCTGAAGACGCCCATGAGGCCCATCATGATTATCGCGAATTTCGGTACGCCGACACCCGTGCCCATGAGGTGTTTCACCGCGCCGGCGTTATCGCCTCTGGCGAGCAGGTCGTCCATGACCGTTGCGTAGTCGGCCGGGACGTGGCGCGAATTGTCGGCGAGGATCGGGAACTCGTAGAGCACCATTTTGGTGATCGGCAGTCCGGTGTTGGCGGCGGCAAGCGCCAGCCCGACACCGGACGAAATGGCGTAGATTGCGGCAGCGCCGCCGGCGACCTCGATCAGCGCCGCAAGGTCTTCCACTTCGCGTTCGACGGCATAAGGCGTGGTGTCGCCGCTCTCGCCACGGCCGCGCCGGTCGTAGGTGTAGACGGTGAAGCGGTCCTTCAACTGCTCCGCGAGCGGTGTGGCCGGTCCGGAGGCGCGCCAGCAAAGAGCACCGTCGATGAGGATGATGGCCGGGCCCGCGCCGACGACGCTGTAGGCGATGCGGGTGCCGTCGCTGGATGTGACGAAAGGCATTGTTCCCTCCTATGCCAGGGATCGGTCGAGGGTTTCGAGATAGTCGGCAAGCCGGTCGTTGCCGACGCTGACCATGCCGGTGAAGCCCCGCTGCACGTTCTTGTCGCGCGCGGCAACTGAGGTGCAGACTACCTTGACGGTGACCGTCGTGGTCGCGGCGCCGCCAGCGAGCGAGATGGTCGAGAGCAACTCGACCGGCGGCAGTCCCTCGAGGCCGAATATCCAGTCCGCCGGTGCGTCCCGATAGTGCAACCGTTCATCGGGCACGATCTCCAGATAGACGCTCGAATAGCCGAAGCCGCTGCCGTCGGCGAACTGCCAGTCGACGCGCCATACGCCGCCGATCCTTAGATCGATCCGGCAGGTCGCGGTCGAACCCCGCGGGCCCCAGAAGCGTGCCATATGTTGTGGCTCGGTGTAGCATTTGTAGATGAGGCGCCGCGGCGCCGCGAAGGTCCGTACGATCGAGAACCAGTTCTCGCCTGGGGGAGCTGTGACGATGTTGCCGTCGCTCATCGTCAGCCGTCCACGAAACCGAGAATGGTCGGCACGATCCGGGGGTCGCCGAAGATGTTGTAGTGGGTCGCGCCCGGAATGACGGCGAGGCGATTGCGGTTCATGCCTGAGCCGTCCCAGTTTGCATCCTGCTTGCCACCGCCGAGCAGCTCGAAGAACGACGCGGCGTGGCTGGTACGAACGGCATCCCAGTCGCCATAGACCAGCATCACCGGCATCGGCAGTCCAGGGATGGAGGCTGACCAGTCATAGTCCTTGCCGACCAGTGCGGCTGTCTGTCCGACGGTTTTGGGCCAGTTGGTCTCGGCGTCCGGCATCAACTGCACATAGGCCTGGTACATCGGCGTCTGTTTCATCGGTTCTATGGTCTGGTCGGGCGCCGCGGCCATGCCCTTCATCCCTTGCTGGTTATAGTCGTGCCAGCCGGCGAACGAATAGGGGACCGAGGTCAGCACCAGCCGGTCGACGACTTCGGGGTGATCGATGCCGACACGCAGCGCGGTCGCGGCGCCCAGCGAATAGCCGACGACGTCGGCCTTATCGTAACCAAGCCATTTGATCAGCTCGGCGACATCGGTCGCCATGTTCTCGAATGTCATCGGACGGTCGAAGGGCAGCGTGCGTCCATGCCCCTGCAAGTCGACGCCGATCACCTGTCGGCTTTTGGCGAGGTCGGTCAAAGCCTGGCCGAACATTTCGATCGAGCCGAAGCCGCCATGCAGCAGAACCAGCGGTTTGCCGGTGCCGTGGATCTCGTAATAGAGCTCGATGCCGTTGACGGGGGCATGGCCGGACCGAGGACGTGTGGTCATGGCGAGGGTTCCTTTCTTGGGGATATTTGTTGCTGCAAAAGCGGTCTGGGCAATGCCGCGGAGGCACCGAGGGTGGCGGCGGCGATGATGAACTGACGTCGATGCATGTCGCAAAGCTCCGGGCATAGCTTCACCGTGGCGCACTGCGCGCTGGTTCGGCCGAAATGAGTGCCGGTGGTTGCCGGCTAAAGTGTCGTCAGATGTTGCTCGAGCTTGTCGAAGCTCTCGTTGGTGCCGATCGCGAAGCCGCGGCGGGTGACCGCCTCCTTGTGCTCGGCGGTATCGAAGCTGCACACCAGTGTCAGCAGTGTGCCATCCTCCACGGTCTCGAGGGTGAGCGTCTTGGTGAAGCCGGGCGGCGGATTGTCGCCGAAGATTTTTGGGTCGGCGGGTGCATTGCGATAGACGATCAATTCTGGCTCCCTCACCTCGAGGATGACGTTGTCTGTGGGGAACTCCTTGCCATCCGGGGCAATCATCACGTGCCGCCAACTGCCGCCGGTACGGAAGTCGAGTTCTTCGACGCGATTGGTGTAGCCCTTGGGGCCCCACCATTGCGCCAGATGATAGGGATCGGAGAACATCTTCCACACTAGTGCACGCGGTGCCTTGAGCATACGAGTGATGACCAGCGTTCTGCTGTCGTCTTGTGCCTCTGCAATTGTCATTGCGCGGCCTGCAGGTCGTCGACCAGTTCCGCCAGTTGTTCGAGCGATTCACGGCCGCCTCGCTCCATACCGGTCGCGAGCACCTGGTCGCGAACCTCCATGCTGGGCAGCAGGGTGCGGGCGCGATAGAACGTGCGTCCATCGCGTTCTTCGAAGGTGTGGGTCTCGGGAAAGGCCGGATCGCCCTCGAACTGGCCCTCGACCCCGAAGGTATTGACCAGCTTGCGAGGCGCATCCACTTCGAGATACTGCCCGGTGAAGACGATGGTCTCGCTGCCGTCGGGGCGCTCGCAGATGTAGCGCCAGACACCGCCGGGCCGAAGGTCGAGCTTGTCGACCTTGCGCACGGGGGCGATCGACAGGGGCCCCCACCACTGCACGATGTGCTCGGGACGGGTGAAGGCCCGCCACACCAGTTCGCGCGGCGCATCGAAGCTGCGCGTAACGATCATGGTGGGCTCGTCCTTGGGATAGTCGAATTTGAGATCGGACATGATGGTCTCGCTTTCGGTTTCGGTCAGGTGGGTGAGATAGGCCTCGAGCCGGTCCAGACTCGCAGCCCAGAAGCGGACATATGCAGTGAGCCATTGCGGCTTCGGCTGCGGCCGGCGCAGGGGACGGAATGGAATGACGTTGTTGATCATGCGCGCGCCCGGTCAGTTGGCGGACCCATCCGGGTCGCCCTTCTGCAGTTGCGCGAGGTAGACTTCGAGCTGATCGAGGCTTTCCTCCCAGAAGCGGCGGTAGCTTTCGAGCCAGCCGTCGATGTCTTTGAGCGGCCCGGCCTCTAGCCGGCAGGGCCGGAATTGCGCATCCTTGCCGCGCGAAATCAGTCCGGCCTGCTCCAGCACCTTCAGGTGCTTGCTGACCGCGGCGAGGCTCATATCGTAAGGCTCCGCCAGTTCCTTGACGTTCGCTTCGCCCGTGGCGAGGCGGGCCAGGATGCCGCGCCGCGTTGGGTCGGCGAGCGCGGACAGGGTGATTGAGAGGCGGTCGGATTGCATTTGTTCAACCGATAAGTTGATAACATAATGGTTGAATATAATGATGAAAGCTCGTTGTCAACCGATCGGTTAAATAAAATAATCGCGCTGTAAAATCATAGGCTTGGTCGAAAGTTTGAAAAATACGCGGCGTTCATGTCGACTCCGGCATTGCCAGTTCGTCGTGTCATCGAAGGCAGGAACACTGCCGCCAGAAACGGAGAAACCTGATGCGCTACATGATCATCGTCAAAGGCACGCCCGAAGACGAGCAAGCGATGCCGGAACCCGCCATGTTCGAGGAGATGGGGCGGTTCAACCAGTCGCTCGCCGACGCAGGCGTCCTGCTAGCTGCCGAGGGGCTGAGCCCGTCCAAAGAGGGCGCGGTCGTTTCGTTCAACAAGGGCAGGACCAGCGTCAAGGACGGCCCGTTCAGCGAGGCCAAGGAGCTGATCGGCGGCTTCTGGATCATCCAGGTCAAATCGCTCGACGACGCGCTCGCCTGGGCCCGCCGCATCCCCTTCGAGCGCGGTGAGGTGGAAGTCCGCCGCGTTGTCGAGTCCGACGATTTCGAGGGCGTGATGTCGCCCGAGGGCGTCGCGCAGGAAAAGAGCCTGCGCGAGCAGCTCGCCAACAAGACCAACTGATACAGGGAAACCAGAACGATGCGCTACTTCGTCTCGATCATACCGCCGGCGGACATGAAGCCGGAGGACGTCTCGCAGGGGCTGATGGATGCCATGGGACCATGGATGGACAAGTCGGTTGCCGACGGCACCCTGATCTCGACCGGTGGATTGTCAGGCGCCGAGGCTGGCAAGCGGCTCAACGGCCGCTCCGGCAAGGTCGCAACGACCGACGGTCCCTTTGTCGAGGCCAAAGAGGTGATCGGTGGCTATGCGGTCATCGAGGCACCCGACATGGAGGCGGCGGTAGCGATCGCCGCACAGTTCCTGCAGTTGCATATCGACAATGGCCTGCCCAACCTCACGCTCGAAGTGCGGGCAATCGAGGGTGGGGTCAACTACTAGGAGGCGCCGATGCAGTTCGTGGTTCTGCGCAAAGCCGACGCCGAGACCGAGGCCGGCGTGATGCCGTCCAGGGAAGTCATCGACGATATGACCAGCTACAACGAGATGCTGGTGCACTCGGGCAAGATGAAATCGGGCGCCGGCCTGATGCCTAGCTCACGCGGCGCTCGCGTGTCGTTCAGCAACGGTAAGCCGACGGTAATCGACGGGCCGTTTGCCGAGGCCAAGGAGATGATCGCCGGTTTTTCCGTCATCGAAGCGGGCTCGCTCGCCGAAGTGATCGAACTGGTCAGGCAATGGCCACAGAGCGATGGCCGTGGCAACGTTCAGATCGAAATCCGTCAGGTCGTCACCGCCGCGGATCTCGGCTTTTCCGACGAGCAGCAGCAGCGGTATGCCAGGCTCGAGGCCGAAGCGGTGCGGCGGCAATAACGTCGTGACTTGCGGCGGCGGTCTGGATTTGGTCCACTCCGCCGCCCATGGACCAGCTCTCGCCCAAACTCGCTACCGACCGCGCCATCGAAGCCGTCTGGCGTATCGAGGCGGCCCGCCTGATCGGCGGGCTGACGAAGATGACGCGCGACGTCGGTGCAGCCGAGGAACTGGCACAGGACGCACTGCTCGTCGCGCTGCAGCAATGGCCGCAGAACGGCATTCCGCAAAATCCGGGCGGCTGGTTGATGCAGACTGCCAAGCGTCGCGCGATCGACCAGTTCCGGCGGAAGAAGGTGCTCGCGACCAACGTGATGCCGGAGCTCACCTACGAGGCCGAGCTCGCAGAGAGCCAGGCGCCCGACTACGACACCCGTCTCGACGACGATGTGAAGGACAATGTGCTGAGCCTGGTCTTCACCGCCTGTCATCCCATCCTCAGCGCCGAGGCCCGCTCGGCGCTGACGCTGCGGCTGGTGGGCGGCCTGACCACGGCGGAGATCGCGCGGGCCTTTCTGGTGCCGGAGCCGACGATCCAGCAGCGGATCGTGCGCGCGAAAAAGACGCTGGCGGATGCGCATATTCCGTTCGAAGTGCCGCGCGGTGAAGAGCGTGCAGGGCGCGTCGGCTCGGTGCTCGAAGTCCTCTACCTGATCTTCAACGAAGGCTATTCGGCCACCGCCGGCGACGACTGGATGCGAACCGAGCTTTGCGACGAGGCGATGCGGGTGGGCCGCATTCTCGCCCGATTGGCGCCGGAAGAACCGGAAGTACATGGGCTGGTGGCGCTGATGGAGATTCAGGCGTCACGTGCGGCCGCGCGGGTGCGGGCTGACGGCACACCGATCCTACTGCTGGAGCAGGACCGGACACGCTGGAACCAGATTCTGATCCGGCGCGGGTTGGCCGAGCTGGAAACGGTCATCGCGATGGGGGGAGCGTTCGGGCCGTATGCGCTGCAGGCCGCGATCGCTGCCTGTCACGCCCGCGCGGCCAAGGCTGCGAACACGGATTGGGGGCGGATCGCCGGCCTCTACGACGAGTTGGCGGTGGTCACGCCATCGCCCATCGTCGAACTCAACCGCGCTGTTGCCCATTCCATGGCGTACGGAGCGGAGGCGGGGCTTCGCCTGCTGGAGCCGCTTCTGGGCGTCGCCGCGTTGCAGAATTACCATTTGCTGCCCAGCGTTCGCGGCGATTTTCTCAACAAACTCGGTCGCTTCGACGAGGCGCGCGCGGAGTTTCGGCGCGCGGCGGCGATGACGCAGAACGAGCGCGAGAAGGAACTGCTGCTCAAGCGCGCAGCGGGGCAGGGCTGATGCAACTCGCTATCCGGATCGCCCATCCCGACGATCGGCTGAATCTCATCGCATTGCAACGCCGTGCGTCGCTTGCCGCCGCCACCGGTGACGTGTTGCAACAATTGCTGGAACGCCCCGACCGCATCGATCTCGATGAGGAGATACTGGCCAACAACGAGGTGATCGTCGCTGAGCGCGGGACACGTATTCTCGGCTTTGCGACTATAGTCGCCCACGACGGCAACGATGCGGAACTGGAGGGGCTGTTCGTCGATCCGGTGCATTGGCGGCAGGGAATCGGTCGCGCGCTGGTTCGCGCCATCGAGCGCGAGGCGGCGGCGTGGGGGGCGACGCGCCTGCACGTGCTGGCTGCCGCCAATATAGTGCCGTTCTACGCGGTTCTCGGCTTCGAGATCGTCGGGGAGCAGCGGACTGAGCTCGGACCCGCGGCGCTGCTGATGGCCAAGCCGATCGCCAGCAACGACTAGGCAGCGAAACCTGTAGTGATGTGCATCGCGCGGCCGGCGACGGCGGGGCTCGCGGTGCGGACGAGCAGGTGGGCCACAATGTCGCCGGCGTTACGATAGGCGTAGACGACGCCGGCCGGCACGCGGACGAAATCACCCGCCAGCGCCGTTCCCGATGCGCCGCCGATCATGAATTCTACCGCGCCACTCTCGACCATGAATTGCGTCTCGGCGCAGTCGTGGCTGGTTGCGGGCATGCGCATGCCCACGGGAAGACTACGCGCTGCGGCGAGATAGCTGAAGTCGCAGATGTCATTGGCAATCAGTACCGCGTGATTGCCCGTGATCAGAAATGCCCGGTGACCCATCGAGATCTCCAAGATGTGCGCCCCGCACGTTCATGAAGAGATCTGACTGAACCCGAGTTGAACGGGGCGTTACTGGAACTGTACGCCCATTTCCTTGAGTGCGCGCCATACAACTCGACAGTGATGCGGCCGATGACCGGGCGCCAGGAGGTCGAAGCTTTGCGGGATGCCACGCACAGTCGCCACTTCGAGCTTGGCGCCGCCCTCGGAGAGATCGCGGATCACGCAATCAAGACGTGTCTGGCCGCCATCGAAGACGATGGTGGCAATGATCATCGTGTTGCGGCGGGGTGACAGCCGCTTTTCGAGCCGGAGATCCAAGACACGTCCTCAAGGCAACAGCCAAAGCTTCGCAGCGCCGGCTTGAGAAGCCTGCAACGCACTAGATAAAATTGCGATAAATGCCCGGCTTTTGACCGAATTACGCTAATCTAGGCCGGCCTGCTGCAGTCCGCCGACATAACGGTCGAGAAGTGCCGGACCCATGAAGCGCAACCCGTCGCGCATTGACGCTGCGCTCATCGGTGGGCGCAGGTAGACGAACTTCGCCAGCGCGTCGCGCGCCGCTTCGGGCTTGCCGATGGCGGAGTAGTAGGTGGCGAGATCGCGGTACGGCCAGGTCAGCCCGGGCCGCTCGGCCAGAGCCTGCCGGGCAAGTCCAATACCTTTTTCCGGCCGTCCCGCGCTGAAATGCGCCAACCCCATCCCGAGCTGGACGCTGAAGGCGAAGGGGTCGAACGGACTCAGCCGCATGGCCTGCTCGAAGGCTGTCAGGGCCTCGTCGGGCTGGTCGACATAGACGAGGCCGTAACCGCGCCGCATCCACGCCCAGGCATGGTTGGGGTCGAGGGCAAGAGCCTTTTCGGTGAGGCCGGTGGCGTATTGGACATCGCCACCCAACTGCATCATCCCCGAAGCGAGAGCGGTGAGCGCCGTTGGGTCGTCACCGGCCGTCTGGGTCGCGATCTCCATGAGACGCTGCCCCTCAGTCCGCTCCATCTCGATGTCGGCAGTCCAGTTGTAGGCGATCTGCTGACCGTGCGCCCATGCAGCGAGCGCTGCCGCGAGGCCATAGGTCGGCTCAAGCGCCAGCGCCTTGGTGAGGTACGAGATGGCCTGTGGATTTTCCGCCATGCGGTGAGCCCAAAGATGCGGCAGCGAGCGCATCACGAGGTCGTAAGCGGCCAGAGTATCGGGGCGCTTTGAACGGGCGCGCTCGACCTCGACGCGGCGGATCGAGGGGTGCAGCGCGCTCGCGACCTCCGCGGCCACCCGATCCTGCAGGTCAAACAGGTCGGACACCATCCCGTCCACCTTGGTCGACCAGATGTGGTTGGCGGTTTCGGTCTCGACGAGCTGCGCGGTGATCCGTACCCGTTCGCCGACCCGCCGTACGCTGCCTTCGACGGCGTAACGCACGCCAAGCTCCCGGCCCACCTGGCGGACGTCGACGGTTCGGCCTTTGTAGGAAAATGCCGAGTTTCGCGCGATCACGAAAAAGTCCCTGATACGGGAGAGCGTTGCGGTGATCTCCTCGACCACCGCATCGGCAAAGTAGGTCTGGTCGGCTTCGCCGGACAGGTTGTCGAACGGCAGCACCACCACCGACGGCCGGGTCGACGGAGGAATCGGCTTGCTGGCGTTGGCGAGGCCGGCTTCGCTGGGTTGCACCAGTCCTTCAGGATGCCAGACATAGATGCGGACAGTGCGGGAGATGTTCTTGAGATCGACCGGGCCGAGGTCGGTGAATTTGAGTTCGGAACGGCCATCAAGATACTGGTACATCCATTTGGTGATCGCCATGCCGCCCGGCGGCGAAATGGCCTGCACTCGCACCGCGAGGTTCACGCCCGAGCCATAGAGATCGTCGCCGGCCACCAGCACGTCGGCCAGCACCACGCCAGCGCGCACCTGCAAATGGCCGCCGCCCGGCACCTTCAGCTTTCGCTCGGACAGTTCGCGCTGCATGTCCGAAACCCACTCGACGGCCGCAACCACGCTCTGGAATTCGGCCAGCAGTCCGTCGCCCATAGTCTTGAATACTTTGCCGCCGTAGCGGCCAATGGTGCGCGCGACGAGCCGATCGTAAACCCGCTGCACGAGGCGCAGGGTCTGGCGTTCGTTGATCTCGGTGAGACGCGAGTACGAGACCACGTCCAGCGAGACAATCGGGACCAGTTTGCGGTCCGGCTGTGGCATTTGCGTCCGCCCCCCGGCGGGTCATCGGCCGCTTATACCATCGGACCGGGCCGGCGCAAAACGGTCCAAAGTGTTGAAATGCCTAATAAACCGTCGTCAGGACTTCGATTTCTTTGGGCTGGCCCGCCTGAACCTGGAAGGACCGGTTGTAAACTGTGTCTCCGCGCTTACCGAAGACGACGTAGTCGCCTTCCTGCAGTACGGTCGAGGGGAAGGCGCCCGTATTGGTGAAGACCGAACTGCCATCGGCGGTTTTGACGGTCCAGTCGACGTCGGCGATGGCTTCGCCGCCGGTTTCGGAGACCAGCTTGAACGAGACCTGCGCCGCCTTGTGGTAGAGCGTCGCGTCGGTCAATTGCCCTGGCTCGACACGCAAATCGGCGCGCACTACCGCGTTCACGTCGCCGAAATACGAGACGATGTGATAGGTGCCAGCATTGAGCGTGACGATGTCATTGGCGCCCAGATCCTGCGCCACCAGCGCCCGGTCGGCGTCGTTCTGGCCGGCGGTGAAGATGTCGAAATGCAGCAGGTTGATCGGGATCGGGATGTCGCCGGTGACGGCGGCGTTGAGACGAAGGCCACCGACGTCGAGCACCAGTGATTTGTCGTTCTCGCCCGTCTTGACGGTCAGCGTTTCGCTCGCCTGCGCGCGTCCATAGGCGACGTGGACGACATAGTTGCCCGGGGTGAGCTTGATCTTCGCCACTGCGTCATCGGATTTGGCCGCAAGCTGCAACTGGCCCTGGGAGTCTGGTCTCGTCTGGAACACTCGCCAGGTGAGGCCTTCGCCGATAGTCTTGCCGCCGTCCGTCACCAGTGCGGTGAGTGTCACCGGCTGTGGGTCGGCAACGGCGGCGATCGCCTGCGTTGCGGTTTGAGGCGGCGGGATGGCCGGAGCCGCATCCTCGACCGGTGCCTGGGGTTCGTCGGCCGACGGTTCGACAGCATCGGACGTGGCGCTATCCGGCGCCGCACCCTCACCGGAGACCACGGGCGAGTGGAAGAGCGGCATCGGGGCCGGGAGCGGGGCCATCTCCTGGCCGAGGGCCGGCCACGCTGCAAACAGTGCGAGCACCGTCACGAAGCGCCAACGTTTCAAATCATTCCCCTCGGCCCGCCGGCGGGCAGGCGACGCATCGCTACCCTTGGATTGGGGAAAAGCTGTGTCATAAGGACCTCACACTCGCAAGGACCCGAACATGCCGACCAATGCTGCTTTACGCGACTATTTGAAGACCCGCCGTTCCGTCGGCATCGGATTTCTGAAGGACCCAGGCCCGACCCCGGCGGAACTCGAAGAGATTCTGACGATGGGGACCCGCGTGCCCGATCACGGCAAGCTGGTGCCGTGGCGACTGGTCGTGATCGAGGGCGAGGTGCGCCGTCAGGTCGGCGAAAGGCTGGCGGAGATTCAAAAGGCCAATAATCCGGCGCTCGACGACGCCTCGCTCGAGCGGGAGCGCAATCAGTTGCTGCCCGCACCGGTGACCATTGGCGTGATCTTTTCGCCCAAGCCGATCCCCAAGGCGCCCGAACTCGAGCAATTGTTGTCGGCCGGCAACGTCGCTTTCAACCTGGTGCATGCGGCATTCGCGATGGGGTTCGCCGCGAGTTGGGTGACACGTTGGTTTGCTTTCGACACGGCGGCGCAGCAGATGTTGGGCGCCAAGGGTGGCGAGCGCTTCATCGGCTTCGTCCATATCGGCACGCCGACGGTCGCCATCGACGACCGGGAGCGGCCGGATCTCGGCAAGATCGTGACGCGCTGGCAAAGTTAACGCATCGTTAAGGCCTGTTAGTGTTTGGTTAACAATGATCTTCACTCGGATTCGCCATGGGCGTCCAACCGATCGCCGTACCGCAAAGCCTTGCCTCCGCGCTGAACACGGCCGGGGACAAATCCAATGTCGACTTCGGCTATCTGGTGACCACGGCGCAGCGCGAATCGAGCCTCAACCCGACGGCCAAGGCGCCGAGTTCGTCGGCGACCGGGCTGTTCCAGTTCCTCGATTCGACCTGGCTGCAGGTGATGAAGGAAGAAGGTCCGCGGCTCGGCTACCAGAAATATGCCGACGCGATCACGCAGGACAAGAACGGCGACTATGTCATCAAAAACAAGGCGATCCGGGCGCAAGTTCTGAAACTTCGCGAGAATCCGCAGGTAGCCGCCGACATGGCGGCAGCGTTTACCCAGTCGAACGGGCAGTATCTGCAGCAAAAGTTCGGGCGGATGCCCAGCCCGGGAGAACTCTATATTGCGCATTTCCTCGGACCGCAGGGGGCTGAAAAGCTATTCGATGCGGGCCTGCAGGATCCTGACCAGAACGCGGCCAAGCTCTTTCCCAGCCAGGCTCGTTCCAACCCCGCGATCTTTTATGCCAAAGGGCATCCGCGCACCGTTCGCGAGGTCTACAAGGTGCTCGTGGCCCAGCATGACGGCCTGCCGACGACGACGGTGCCCGACAGCGATCCCAATTTTCTCGCGCAGCAGATGGCCAACGGGATGCCCGGTAGCCGCTGGTCGAGCGACGAGGTGCCATCGCGGTTGACCAAGGCTGACATGTCGTTCACCCAGATGTTCAGCACCCAGCCGGGCGGCGACGGGGCACAGCCGCTGATCGACAACTCTGCCGCCACGCCATTGATAGATATGGGCATCGGACAGAATGCGGGTCCGCTGGCTCTCCTGCCAACAGAAACCTCGCAGTCGCTGAAAGCCATCGATACCGCGATGTCGGGTCCTCCTGACGATGGCGATGCGAGTGCCGCAGGCGACAGCGATGACGATATGACGTCGGCTCTCGGTTTCGCGCCATTACCAGCGCCGACGCCACTGATGCCGCCCGGAGCGCCGCCGCTGGCCGATCCGCTGGCGCCGGTCGACCTGCCGCCGCCAGTCGATCTCGACGCTGCCGACCCGGCCGGTGCCCCGCAGCCACGCGTGCTGATGTCGCCGGGCACGCACCAGGCCAACAGCGCCTTTTTCACGCAAGTGCTCGGCCAGCAGTAGAACGGTTACCCAGTCGTCAAGATTTACGGTGAACCGTTCCTTAAGCGTTCCCGGCTAGGCTCCGTTGGCCTGCGGGAGAGTTGAATGGTTGCGTATCAGGACTTCGTCGCCTTGAGCCGGTCGGGCGACAGCGAAGCCCGCGGGCAAGCGGCGCATCTGGCTGCGCAGGCGTATCTCCGTCATAGCGGTCCCGCCGACGAACATGCCGCGCTTTATGCGGCGCTCATCGGCTTTCTCGACGACCCGTCCGTGCGTGTTCGCGGTGCGCTCGCCTATGGGCTGTTGCACGCCATCGAAGCGCCGCGGCCGATCCTGCTGGCGCTGCTACAGGATAGCGTAGTGATCGCCCGCGCCGTCGCGCAATATTCGCCGGCGCTCATCGACGCCGACCTCATCGGCCTCATTCGCAAGACCGACCTGGTGATGCTTGGCGCCGTTGCCTTGCGCGAGCAGATCAGCGCGCGCGTCGCCGAAGCGCTGATCGCACGAGACGAACGCTCAGTGACGCTGAAGCTGCTGATGCGGGCCGAGGTGCCGGTGCCGGTTGCGCTGCTCTCGACTCTTGCGAGCGAGCAGGGGATCGGCGATGCCGAGATCCGCGGCGCATTGCTCGATCGCGCCGATCTTCCGGCCTCTGCCCGCTTGCTGCTGGTCGAAGCCGCAGTGTCGGCGCTGCGCAACACCCGCATCGTCAAGGGCGCGGTCGCAGCGCCGCGGCTCGAACGGCTGTTCCGCGACGCCATGGACACGGCGCTGACTGCCATCGGTGAAACGGAGGCGCAGGCCGATGCGACGCCGTTTGTGACGGAACTGGTCGCCGGCGAGAGGCTCTCCGCACGCGTCATGCTGCACGCGGTGGTCAACGGGCAAGTGCTGTTCTTTGCCGATTGTCTTGCAACGCTCGCCGAAACGCCGCGGGAAAAGGTCTTCACGCTGCTGGAGGCAGGCAGCCGTCCGGCGCTCAATGCACTGCTCGCGCGGTGCGGCCTCAATCCCGCGGTGCGCAATCTTGTCGCCCGGCTGATCTTCCATGCGCGCGCCGCCGATCTCGCCGATGACGTGACGGCCCGGCATTTCGTGGTCACCGCACTGACCGAAGAACTGATCGTCGAGCACGACGGGGTGATCCCGCCGGACCTCGAGGACGCATTCGCCTATCTCAGCGAACAGAACGTCGTTCTCGCACGTCGCGCCGCGCGCGGCGTGATGTCGGCGTTTGCCGAAGATTTTGCCGGGGACCGCGCGATGCCGGTGCTACCGCCGCCACTGGACGAGCGACTGGCGCTGCCGGCAGCCTAGTACCGGAACTGTTCGCTCAGCACGCGCTCTTCGAGCCCGGTGCCCGGATCGAAGAGCAGCGTGACGCGATGGTCCCGATTTTCGCGCACGCTCACTTCGGCGACGTTCTTGAACTCGACGTTGTCGGCCACGGCGCTGACCGGGCGCTTGTCGATCTCGCGAGTCTTGAACTGCACTACCGCGGTGTTGGGCAGGATGGCGCCGCGCCAGCGGCGTGGGCGGAACGGCGAGATCGGGGTCAAAGCAAGCAGCGGCGAGTCGATCGGCAGGATGGGGCCGTGCGCAGAAAGATTGTAAGCGGTCGATCCGGCCGGCGTCGCCAGTAGAATGCCGTCGCAGATCAGCTCCGCCATCTGGGTCAGGCCATCGACGATGATCTCGACCTTTACCGCCTGGTAGCTGGTGCGAAAAAGGGACACCTCGTTGAGTGCCAGCGCTTCGTGCGCCTGCCCGTGCACATCGGTGACCTGCATCTGCAGCGGCGTGATCCGCGTCGGCTTGGCGGCGGTAAGGCGCTCGATCAGGCCGTCGTCGGAGAAGTCGTTCATCAGGAAGCCGACTGAGCCGCAGTTCATGCCGAACACCGGCACGTGCCGCAGCAGGACGGTGTGCAGGGTCTGCAGCATCAGGCCATCGCCGCCGAGGGCGACGACGACTTCCGCCCGGTCCAGGCCGACATCGCCATAGCGGGCCCGCAGCCGGGTCATCGCGGCATTGGCTTCCCCCGTGCCGCTCGACACAAAACTCAGACGTTCGGCTGCAAAATCCGGCACTTATCCCGCCTCGATGAAGGCCATCTGCCTAGCACGGCGGGTGAGTTGGCGAAAGCGGCCGGTTAACGCAGGGTGGCAGCGATGGCTCAAATTTGCCGCCATATCCTTGGCGTCTTCTAATCTCTCACCGCCATCATCGGAGGACATTATTCTTGGCCAGGTCCCACGATGGAACGCGACAACAGGCTCACGGACGAAGAGGGGCGGCTCGCCGCCCTCAGACGCTACGAGGGACGCGACGAGGGCGGGCGCGAGCCGTTTCAGCGGATGGTCGAGCTGGTGCAGCAGATCATCGGGGTGCCGATGGCCGCCATCTCGCTGCTCGATACCGACACGCAGTGGTTGCGGGCGTCCCGCGGCTTCAATTTCGACCACATGCCGCGCAAAGGCTCGTTTGCGGACGCGACGGTGCGCCAGGCCGAGCCGCTGAGCGTCAGCGATGTGGCCGCCGACGGCCGGTTCGCAGAAGATCAGATGGTAGCGGGCGCCCCCCACATCCGCAGCTACCTGGGAGCGCCGCTGGTGACGCCGGACGGTTACAATATCGGCGCGCTCGGAGCGTTCGATATTGCGCCGCATCAATTCGACGAGCGGCAGGCCGGGATCATGACACGGCTCGCCGAGATCGTGGTCGAACAGCTCGAATTGCAGCAGATCGCCAAGCAGGATGCGATGACCGGGGCGCTGACCCGTCGCGGCTTCTTCGCCGAGGTGGAGCGCGAGTTCCTGCGTGCTACGCGCTACGATCGGCCTTCGGCGCTGATCATCATCGATGTCGATCGCTTTCGAACGATTAATGATCGCTATGGCCACGCAGTGGGCGATGCGGTGTTGGTGTCGATCGCCAACGCCTGCATGGCGACGATGCGCAAATCCGATGTGTTCGGGCGTATCGGTGGCGAGGAGTTCGGACTGCTGCTGCCCGAGACCAGCGGAAGCGAGGCGGCAGATGCCGCGGAGCGCATCCGCGCGGCGGTCGAGGCGACCATCGTCGAGGTCGACGGAGCCTCGGTCCGCGCCACCATCAGCCTCGGTATCGCACCGATGCCGGCGGCGGGCGAGGGAGCGGCCACGTGGCTGGCGGAAGCCGATATCGCGCTCTATGAGGCCAAGAGCTTCGGCCGCAATCGCGTGGTGGTCGGCAAGGCGCGCCGCCCGGTGACGCTCGCCACCGATCCGGCGCACCAGAAGGCTCGGCCGCACTAAGCGGAGCTTACTGGTCCTCCAGCGTCTCGAGCCTGGCCTTCAGGCGACGTATCTGCTTTTCGAGGGTCTGGTTGTGCGCCTGCATCTGGCGCAGCCGGGATTCGGCGGCCTTGAGATAGTCGACGCTGGTGTCGGCACGCCGCACGGCGGCCGCGGCTTTGGGCCCGAGCGCCTTGCCTTCGAGCACCTCCCACCAGGTCAGGTTGTGCTTGTTGATGAAATTGGTCGCCGCAAGCGCCGCCGAGGCGCGCTCGCCGGGATGTTCGGAGCTCAGGAGCCCCAGAATGCGGTCCAGCCGAACCAGGTCCTTGCGTTGAATTTCGCGTTCTCCTTCGACGCCAACCCTAGCATCGATGCCCAACAAGTGAATTCGCCTGTCGCGTCGCGCCTTGATCGTGACGCGATCGCAGTCTGAACTCAGGCGAAAGCAGGCGAAAGCAGGCGAAAGCAGGCGGGAGGGCTAGATGCGCAATATCGTGTTCGGTTCCGTACTATCGTTGGCGGTATTGCTCGGTGGTCCCGCGCTGGCGCAGCAGAGCCGGCCGGCGCCCATGGTGCTGTCGACCACCGCCTTTGCCGATGGCGGCCAGATTCCGCTCGAATTCACCCAGGCCGGAGCCAGTACTTCACCCGAACTCAAATGGACCAACGTGCCGGCGGGGACGCAAAGCTTTGTGCTTCACGTCCACGACCTCGATGTCAGCCGTGACAAGACGACCGATGATCAACTGCACTGGCTGGTCTGGAACATACCGGGGCGTGCGACTGGCCTGCCGGCGGACGTGCCGCAGGGTTCGCCGATGAGCGACGGCAGCTTGCAACTCAGCGCGTCGGGGCCTGGCTATCGCGGGCCCGGCGCGCCGGCAAACGGCCCGATGCACCACTACACGTTCGAGCTCTGCGCCCTCGATACGACACTCAGCCTCCAGCCGGGTGCCGATCCGTTCGCGACGCGCAAAGCTGTGATCGAGGCGATGCAGGGGCATATCCTCGGCAAAGCCGTCTACGTCGGACTGTTCCATCGGCCGCAGTGACGGGGCTAGAGCAGTTGCCGCCAGACCAGCAATGGCATGACCACCGCCAGCGCGAACAGCACCACGGTCATGAAGTTCTCGAAGCGGCGGAACGGCATTTCAGGCGGGATGTTCTGCATGGACGCAGCATCGCGCGGTGGCAATGAATATGGCCTGAATCCGGACGGTTAACGGAGCTGCCCGAGCGGTGATGGTGCCGGCAACAGGATTTGAACCCGCGACCCCCTGATTACAAATCAGGTGCTCTACCAACTGAGCTATACCGGCGCTGCGGCTCTGCTAGCATTCGGGTGGCGCTGCGGGCAAGCCGCACTGCGTCAGACGTTTTGGCCGAGCGCCGCGTTCCGGCGCCGCCGCCGCAGCGCGATGCCGAGGGCAATCAGCGCCGCCACGACGACGATGCCGCCGAAGATTTCGAGCTTTGCCGGGGTCGGACCGCCGGGCCTGAACGCTACCTGATACATAATACGGCCGGGAAGGAAGGTCAGCAGTCCGGTCACCACCAGCGCGAGGAAATACATATATTCCATCAGCCGCATGTGGCGTTTGATGTCGCCACGCCGGGCGGCCCGGAAGCCTAGCCAGAGCATCACAAGCGTAAAAATCGAGATCAGGTGGATGGGGCTGAACAGCCAGACCATCCGGATAGTCCAGATGAAGAACGAGGACAGCGCGACCATCGCCATCAGCCCGACCCACGTCCGGCCCAGCATGCGATGCAGCCAGTCGCCCTTCCTGCGAGACAGTTGCACCGCGCCGAGCAGCAACGCGACGAATGCCACGACGGCATGAATCTGAATCACGGGCGAAGCGTGGAGCAGCGGCTCGAGCGACATGTCTTTCCCCTCGGCAGGCGAGTTGCCATCCGCGACGATAGTACCGCGGATGGCAACTCGACCAGTGGGCGTCAGTGCTTCAGCCAGGGGCTCTGGGCGCTCCAGAACACGATGTTGGCGCCGAGGTAGTCGCTCCCGAACTTGAGGAACTCGTCCTTGGTGAAGGGCTTGCCGGTCTTGTCGTTCTTGTAGGTCAGGGTCGGTTCCTGCACCGCCATGCCGACGAGGCTGAGCTTGCCCTTGTACTGGTTGAAGAACGGGTAGGAGTTCTTCATCTGCGCCTTGCGGTTCGGGACGATATCCGGCCCGCCCAGGCCAACGTCGTGCTTGGACGCGTAGTCGAACAGCCGGCTCATGTATTTGTGGTCGTTTTCCCATTCGCAGGGCCAGAAATTGACGTACTGGACGACATGCGACTTGGCGAAGACGGACCGCGCATAGGCCAGGTTTTCCATCTCGGCGTTAAAATAGGCGTCGCAGGAGAAGCCGGTCTTGTCGTGCTTCATGTCGATGTCGATCGACGTCTCGGGCAGGTTGAGACCGTAGATCTTGCCATCGAACTCGGTCGCGAGCGCCTTCAGCAGCGCCTGGTAACGAGCGCGGAACGGCGCGTTCCATTGCATAGAGGCCCAGCCATAGCCCTTGGGCTTGTTTGCGCCGGGATTGTCGGCCTGTGGCACGAGCCCGCCGCCATATTGCGGATCGTTGAGGAGGTAGTCGGGGATGTTCCGCGCCTTGGGATCGAAGAAGCGGTCCTGCACCTGGAGGAAGAACTTCTTGTCGAGCGACTGGGCCAGCTTGAGGTCGCCTTCGATGGCAGAGAAATCGTAGTGCCCCTCGCTCGGCTCGAGCGCCTTCCAGTTGTAGACCACCTGCACCCCGCCAATGTCGGGGCGTTCGAGAATCTTCTGCAGCCCAGGCAACTCGCCATTGCTGGTGTAGAGGAAATTTTCGGGTTCGGCCGCCGGCGTGGCAGTCGCGAAGGCGGCAAGCGCGAGGGCTGCACCGAGTAGTTTCAGGGATAGCATAGACGCTCCACAGTTGGACAACGTGGTCGCGTCTGGGCGTGAACAGCGACCGCCATGTGGCGATCGCCGCAAATTCAGGGCGATTGGTGAACCAGTCTTAACCGTCCGAGCAGCCGGTCGGGCTTAGCTCGCCGCCTGTTTGATGAGCGCCGCGATCTTTGCCTCGTCGGCCGCCGTCAGTTTGGTCAGGGCATAGGAGTTGGGCCAGAAATTGCCGTCGTCGAGCTTGGCCTGATCGGAAAAGCCGAGCGTGGCGTACCGGCTCTTGAACTTGGCGCCGCTCTGGAAAAAGCAGACGGTCTTGCCCTCAGGAGTGGCGTAGGCCGGCATGCCGTACCAGGTCTTGGACTGGAGGTGCGGCGCGACCTGCTTGACGATGGCGTGGATGCGTTCAGCAAGGTGGCGGTCATGGTCGTTGAGCTCGGCAATCTTGGCCAGCAATTCCGCCTCGCCGTCGAAATTCTTGCTGCGCGCCTTCTTCGTTTCGGCGACGTATTCCTTCATCGCTTCGCGTTCTTCGGCGGTAAAGGTCTTGTTCGCAGCGGTGCGCTTCGCAGGCTTGGCGGCAGCCTTCATTTTAGGTCTCTCCTCAAAGGCCGGCGGAGGGATCACCGGCATGCGCGGGCATCTCTTCCGCTGTAACGTGCAGCCGAGCCAGATCGTCGCCGATGAGTCAACCGCTCCAGGCTGAAGCGACGAGTTTTGGCTGGTCATCGAGCAGTGCCGCCACGTGGGCCGCTGGCATGGCGCGGATGATCGTTGCCGCCGGCCTAGATCGTCACCGACAGAAATTTGGTGTCGCCATCGGGCGTCACCCGGACCGCTGAAAGCTTGCCGGTGACCACGCAGGTGGTGTCGACATCGATCCGGTGGGGCGTCACGACGATGTCCTTGCCGGGGGTGTGGCCGTGCACCACGCGCAATCCGCCGGTCAGTTGCGAGGTGAGGAACGGCGCGCGGATCCAGATCATGTCGGTTTCGCTCTGGGCCGCGAGAGGCACGCCGGGCCGGATGCCGGCATGGACGAACAGCCAGCCCGGCAGGGACAGGTAGACCGGCAGCGTCGCGATGAACTGGGCATGGGTGATCGGAAATTGCTGCAGCAACAACTGCCGCACTGGTTCGGCGGAGCGCAGCGGATACTCCAGCTCGATGCCGTAGGATTTGAGTGTCGGCATGCCGCCGTCTTCGAGCCACGACGCATGCGCGGCCGGATTGTCGAGGAAATCGAGCAGCATGGCCTCGTGGTTGCCCAGTAGGCTGAAACGGCGGAAGCCGTCGGGGGCCGGACCCATGACGTGCGCGATCACTGCGGCGGAAGACGGGCCGCGATCGACGTGGTCGCCCAGTGTCACGATCCATTTCTCGCCGTCGAGTTCGCGGGCGTCTTCGGCGATCTCCTCCTCGAGGGCGACGAGCTGGTCGATGCAGCCATGCACGTCGCCGATGGCGTAGACGGCGGCGGGCCAGGTGTGAAAGGCGAGGCGAGGGTGGGGCATGCCCCTGTCTAACGCATCGGTGTTGCGGAGCAATGTTTTCCCGCCGTGGACGACCGTCTAAGCTTGGTCGCGGTCTGGGAGCGAGTCATGGACGAGACAAACGGCAAGATGGTCATGGCGCGCCATGTGAGCTTCTATATCGCCGTTGCGGCCGGGCTGGTCGTTGGGCTCGGCATGCTGCTGGTTATACCGGCGATGGCGCTGGTGATCGGCATCAACGTGTTTTTCGTGGTCTATCTGGTGCTGACCTTCCGGGGCGTCCGCAAATTCTCGGCCGCGTTTCTCAAGGTCCACGCAGCCGAAGAGGATGAGCCGGCGCCGTTCATTCTACTGGTGATGCTGGCGGCGGTGGCCGCGTCGGCGGTCGCGTTGTTTCTCACGCTCTTTGAAGGCGATCATCGGACGGGGCTACAGCTCGGTCTCAGCGTCACTTCGGTGATCCTCGGCTGGTTCGCGGTCCATACCATGTGGGCAATGCACTACGCCTACGAGTATTATCAGGCGCCCGCCGAAGAACAGGGCAGGCCCAAGAGCGGGAAGGTGGCCGGCGGCCTCGATTTTCCCGGCGGCGAGGAGCCGGACGGCGTGGCCTTCGTCTATTTCGCCTACGTCATCGGCATGACGGCGCAGACGTCGGATACGGGGATTACCTCCAACGGCATGCGCCGGCTGGTGATCGTCCATGGCGTATTCTCGTTCTTCTTCAACACGGTGATTGTCGCGGCGGCCGTAAACATCGTCGTGGCGCTGGCGCACTGAGCATTGTCGTGCCGGCTGGCGCGAGCCGAAAATACCTTGACTTGCCGCGAGGCAGTCACGTCAAAATCGCAGTTCCTGGTGTAGCATGCCGGGAAGGGCCTCGCCGAAGGCTCGGTGAACCAAATTGCGACCGAAGAGGACACCCCGTCATGCAAATCAAACTGATTGCCGGATTACCTGTGATCCTGGCAGCGAGCCTCATGCTGAGCGCCTGCGGCAACAACAACCCGCCAGCGCCTGCCTCATCGAGCTCGAGTGCGGTGTCGGACACGGCTGCGTCGTCCGATCAGGCGGCGGCATCCTCCACCGCGGCGGCGCAGGCGAGTTCTGAGGCGGTTGCCGCATCGTCGGCCGCGGCCGAAAAGGCCAGCTCAGAGGCGGCGGCGTCATCGGCCGCTCCTGCCGTGTCCTCCTCGTCGGCGGCTTCGGCATCCTCGTCCTCGGCCGCACCAGCGCCCGCTTCGTCTTCTACTGCCGCCGCGCCGTCCTCGTCGGAAGCGGCCGCTCCCTCTTCGTCCGAGGTCGCCGCGACGTCCTCGTCCGCAGCTCCGGCCGCCATTGCCGAAACCAGCGCATCCTCCGAAGCGGCGGTTGCGCCGTCGGCGGCATCCGAAGCGGTCTCGGCGATGGCGTCCAGCTCGTCCGAGTCGCCGACGCTGGAGGTGATCTCGTCTTCGATCGCCCCGGCGACCTCGTCGGAGGCTGCGGCGATTTCCTCGCAGGAAATCCCGGCGACCATGTCCTCTTCGTCGGCCGAGGCGGCGCCCGTCGCATCGTCCTCCAGCGAGGAAATGTCGGCGATGGCGATGAGTTCGTCGTCGGAAGAGATGGTGATGAGTCCATCGTCGGAGGAAGCGAGCGCTTCGTCGTCGGTCGAACCGACGTCCTCGGTCGCGTCGTCCTCCGAGGCCGTCGTCGCATCTTCCGAAGAACCGGCATTGGCCGCTTCGTCCGAAGCCGCGCCAGCCGAAAGCTCGTCGTCTTCGTCGTCGGTGTGGCCGTGGTCATCGGTCGAAGCCGCGGCTGGATCTTCGGGCGCGTCGGCCACGGCCAGCGAGCAGTATCCGTGGAGTTCCTCGGCCGCAGCCTCGTCGGAAGAGCCTGCCGCATCGGCGTCGGAGCCGATGAGCAGCTCGTCGGTCGAAGCGGCCCCGGCGATGTCCTCGTCGGCCGAGGCGGCTGCCGCGACCTCGTCGGAGCCGTCGATGATGCCGGGCATGGGCGCGTCGTACGAAGGCACGGTCATCTATGCCTCCTCTTCAGAGGCACCGGCCGAGGCGGTTGTGCCGTCTTCGTCTGAGGCGCCGGCCGTGTCGTCCTCATCGGCTGAGCCGATTGCGTCGTCGGCATCGGAGATGTTCGCCGCATCTTCGTCGTCCGAGGCGCCGGTCGCTTCATCCTCTGAAGCACCTGCCGCGGTGACGCCGTCTGCCGAGGAATCATCTTCGGTCGAGCTTTCGTCGCTGCCGATGCTGAACGTGACCGCTCCGCCGTCCGTCGTGGAGGAATCGTCGTCGAGCGAGGCGGCGGCGATGCCATCGTCGTCGGAAGCTGCGGCGTCCGAAGCGCCGTCTTCGGTCGCACCGGTCGCTGCCGCAGCTCCTGCGACTGCCGCGGCCAAGCTGCCGGCCAACCTCTTCGGCGACAGTGCCATCGCGGCGCCCGGCTCGAAGACGGACGGTTTTGGCTATGTCGGCATCTGGGTCAAGGACCCGGCCGCGTGCGCCGGGATCGACACGGCCAGCGCCGCGGACTTCGCCATCATCACCATCGGCACCTATCGCACCGGGCCGCTGGCGTCGTACGGCAATTTCCCGGCGCTCAAGGACGGCAAGGCCACGCTCAATGCAGGCGGCGGCGCCGGCTCCCAGACCATTGCGCTGGAGCAGTCGTCGCCGGATGCGCTCACCATCAACGGCACCGCGATGGTGCGCTGCACACAGTAGCATCGGCGAAACCGAACCCAAGGGCCGCGACAGTCGCGGCCCTTTTGCTTATGCGGGTGGAGCGGCTCGGGCGGTGGTCGCGGCGTAGAGCGCAATCGCCGCCGCGTTGGAGACGTTCAGCGATTTGATCGGCCCGGGCATGTCGAGCCGCACCATCTCGTCGCAGAGTTCACGCGTCCGCTGGCGAAGGCCCTTACCTTCGGCGCCGAGGACGATGGCCAAAGCTTCATTGCCACTGCGCGGCACCAGCGGGGCAGGGGCTTCGGAGTCGAAACCCAGCACGCGCATGCCGCGCTGCTTCAGCAGTTGCAGCGTATCGCCGAGATTGCGCACCTCGATCAACGGCACGAGATCGAGCGCGCCCGACGCCGCCTTGGCCATCACCCCGGTTTCGCGTGGCGCATAGCGCTGCGTCGTCACCAGGGCGTCGGCGCCAAAGGCGCAGGCGGTACGAAGGATCGCGCCCACATTGTGCGGATCGGTTACCTGGTCGAGCACGACAATCAGCTTCAGCGGGTCGATATCGTTGAGACCGAAGCGGCTCACGGGTTCGACTTCCAGCGCCGCGCCCTGATGCACCGCGTCGGCGCCCAGCAGCTTGTCGAGTTCCTTTGGCGTCACCTCGCGGACGTGGACGCGACCTGTTGGGCCGCCTTCCTTCAGCCTGGCGAGGGCGTTCGGCGTCGCCAGCAGCACGCGCTTTTCGCGACGCGGGTTGTCGAGCGCCGCTCGCACCGTGTGAATCCCGTAGAGATAGACCGGGCCGCTGTCGGGGTCGTATTTCGGCTTGGGCGGAAACTTGTTGACACTCATGGCCTTGGCCTATCCGCAATGCGGCAGGGGGGCAAGTTTCCGCCGTGTTGTTGGCACCGGGCAATTTGGTGTTGACAGCCCAAGGCAGCCTCACCATAAACCCGCACGCGTTCCGGTCATCCCCGGTCGCGCCTGGCTAGCGCCAGCGGTTCGCCAAGGACCGGGGGAGAGTGTCCCGAGTGGCAAAGGGGGCGGACTGTAAATCCGCTGGCTAAGCCTTCGTAGGTTCGAGTCCTACCTCTCCCACCACCTTGCGCGCTGGCGGGTGTAGCTCAATGGTAGAGCAGCAGCCTTCCAAGCTGAATACGAGGGTTCGATTCCCTTCACCCGCTCCAGTTTTCCACCGCGTTGAGCCGTTGCTGCCGTAAGACAGCGTATGCGGCGGGTCTGTTCTTTCTCCACAAGCCGAAACATCGTTGAATGGAGGTCGCGGCAGTTGCTTGCGGCGATGGCCGTATTTCTGCCGCGGGACGGGGAAATCCGATGACGTCCAGTCTTCTCATCGTCGCGAACGACAAGAGCGGCAACCTTGTGCATATCGGGGTCGACCTGACCGGGCCCGATCAGGGGATTCTGATGCTGGAGCGCTGGAATGTCGGAGTTCCGGGGCCGCCTAGTCAGGCCAGCCACACCGATACGCGCGAAGCCAGCAGCATTCATCTGGCGCCGGATCGGCAATCGATCAGCTTCAAGGTGATGGGCATCTGGGTGACCTGCCTGCTAGGTGACCTCGCGGCGGCGACCAAGACCGTGACGCTCAGGTACGGCGTGTTCTGGTAGGCCCCAGATGTTTATGACATCGCCGACACCGAGTACGCCAAGCTGCGCGACTTCTTCGCCACGGCGCCGCTGCCGGTGGCCTAGGCTGTCGAGGCAGCGATTTCGCCAACGATCCAGTCGCGGAAGGCCTTGATTTTGGGGACGTTGCGGCGGCTTTCGGGGTAGGCCAGCCAGTAGGCATTGCCGTCTTCGCTGATGGTCTCGTAGGGGGCGATGAGGCGGCCGGCGGCGACTTCGAGTTCGAAGAATTCGGGGATGAGGAGGGCGGCACCGGCGCCGCTCATCGCCGCGCCGGCCGTGATGGTCTGCAGCAGGATGGTCGGGGCGTTGGCGCGGTCGATGGCGCTCTTGGGCAATTGATGCGCCTCGAACCAGTTGTCCCACCACGGGTCCATCGGGTCGAGCAGCGGGACTTTCAGCAGATCTTCCGATGTGTTGAGGCCGCCAACCTGGGCCGCGAGCTGCGGCGAGAGCATCGGGGTGAAGCGCACCTCGACCAGTTTCAGCGAGCTGAGGCCGGGCCATTTGCCCTTGCCGGAGCGGATGACGACGTCGACTTCCTCGCGGGCGAAATCGACGACGCGCTGGGTCGTCTCCATGCGGACGGCGATCTTGGGATGGAGCAACTGGAACTTGCCCAGCCGCGGCGACAGCCACTGCGCCGCGAAGGTGTGCATGGTGTTGACGATCAGCGTCTGCTGCTCGCGCTCGGCGAAGCGCTCGAACGCGGTGCGCAGGATATCGAAGGCTTCGCTGGTCCGCGGCGCCAGCCATTGGCCGGCCTCGGTCAGCACCAGCGCCCGTGGCTGGCGCAGGAAGAGCGGCGCACCGAGCCGCTCTTCGAGCAGCTTGATCTGATAGCTCACGGCGGCCTGCGTCATGCCGAGCTCGGTGGCGGCGCGGGTGAAGCTCAGCAGCCGGGCGGCAGCTTCGAAGACGCGGATGGCGGCGAGCGGGGGCAGGGCGTCGGGCGTCTCTGGCTCCATGAGCATAAGGCTGGCTTATGCACGGTACTCGTTTTCGAGTTGGAGTTCGAGGGCGCGAAAGAGCAAACCTGGGGCATCGAAATCAAGCGCAGGGTGATCGAAATGCTCTATCGGGAGAAGGCTTTAGGCCGGGTGTCGTTGGGCCGCCGCGTCACGGCGACGCTGGCGCATCTGCTGCACAAGCGGCGCTATGCGGACCTCGACCTGCTGGCGATGAACCGGCATCTGCGGCGGGATCTGGGGCTCGACTGAGAACGACGGCCGCTCCGGCCATGCATGGACCGGAGCGGCCGTACCCCCACCTGTCGGCGGATTCGTGTGCGTGCGGGCCCATACGCAATTTCAATGACAAAATGCCGACAAGCCGCTGGGTTTCCAGCAGATATTGCAGGTAAATCCCGCGGGAGTTGCATGGTCGAGGCTTGCGCTCGGAGGGCTTTGCCGCTATGCCCCGTCACGCCTCGGAGGGGTATAGCTCAGTTGGTAGAGCATCGGTCTCCAAAACCGAGGGTCGAGGGTTCAAGTCCTTCTGCCCCTGCCAGGCGAAATCTTCCTGTAGTTTCATGTAGATGGCGGCGGCGTTGCAAGCGAGCGGCGAAGCTTTGGCATGCGCGTGCAGGGCGTGTGGGCGCGAAAACCGCCAGCGACTTGAAATTGCTGATGGAAACCCCCATTTGAATGGTTGTCGATGGCCCTGTGGGACGACAAATCGCTTGTAGAAATGATAGTGCGCACGCGTTTGAATGTGCGCCGCGTTTCAGTGTTGCAATTGTGTGACCGAGCCATTAGATAACGCCCTCTCAGCCGCCGAGGAGACTCGCGCGGTAATTTGTTTTGGGCCGAAATGCCCGTCTTGAAAGTGACCCTATGGCCGCGATGAACCCGATCAAGTTCCTGCAGGAAGTGCGTCAGGAAGTCGGCAAGGTGAGCTGGCCGACCCGGCAGGAAACGCTGATCTCGACGGTCATGGTGCTGATCATGGTGGCGCTGGCGAGCATCTTCTTTCTCGCCACCGACCAGATCATCAGCTTCATCGTGCAGTGGCTGCTGGCGCTGCGCTGAGCGGCGCACGGTTTGAATTCGACTAGGGATACGGGAGACCATAAGCGGCATGGCCAAACGCTGGTACATCGTTCAGGCGTACAGCAACTTCGAGCGGAAGGTTGCTGAGGACATCCGTCAGAAGGTCGCGCAGAACAAGCTCGACGATCTGTTCGAGGACGTGATCGTGCCGACCGAGAAGGTCGTGGAGATGCGCCGCGGCCGCAAGGTCGACGCCGAGCGCAAGTTCTTCCCGGGCTACGTGCTGGTGAAGATGGACATGACCAACGAGGCGTTCCATCTGATCAAGAACACGCCCAAGGTCACCGGTTTCCTCGGCTCGGGCGACAAGCCCATGCCGATCTCGGAGAAGGAAGCGATGGCGATCCTGCAGCAGGTGCAGGAAGGCGTCGAGCATCCCAAGCCCTCCGTCTCGTTCGAAGTGGGCGAGCAGGTTCGGGTTTCCGACGGTCCGTTCGCGAGCTTCAACGGCGTCGTCGAGGAAGTCGACGAAGAGCGCGCGCGGCTCAAGGTCGAGGTTTCGATTTTCGGGCGTCCCACCCCGGTGGAGCTCGAATACGGTCAGGTCGAGAAGGTCTGATCATCGGCGTTGCGCAAGCACGCCCACTAAGAAGACTACGCCGGCGTGAGCCGGGAAATCTGTGGGAGATGCCCCGGTCGCCAAGCCGGATCAAGCGTCGGACCACAGCGTCTAGCCGCCGGGTGACGCCGGCACATTGTGAAAGGACGTTACGATGGCAAAGAAAATCACCGGCTACCTGAAGCTTCAGGTTCCGGCCGGCTCGGCGACCCCGTCGCCGCCGATCGGCCCCGCGCTCGGCCAGCGCGGCCTCAACATCATGGAATTCTGCAAGGCGTTCAACGCCAAGACCGCAGACCAGGAAAAGGGCGCTCCGACCCCGGTCGTGATCACCATTTTCGCCGACAAGAGCTTCTCGTTCGAGACGCGCCTGCCGCCCGTCACCTACCTGATCAAGAAGGCCGTGAACCTCAAGTCCGGCTCGAAGCTGCCGGGCAAGGATTCCGCCGGCACGATCAGCCAGGCGCAGATCCGCGACATCGCGGAAAAGAAGATGAAGGACCTCAACGCCTACGACGTCGACGCCGCGATGAAGATGATCGCCGGCTCGGCCCGTTCGATGGGCCTGCAGGTGGAAGGCTAAGCCATGAGCAAGATCGGAAAGCGTACTGCCGAAATCGCCAAGGGCGTCGACCGCAAGAAGCTCTATGAGCTCAACGAAGCGGTGCAGATGATCAAGGCGCGCGCCAAGGCGAAGTTCGACGAGACCGTCGAAGTCGCGATGAACCTGGGCGTCGACCCGCGCCATGCCGACCAGATGGTCCGCGGCGTGGTGAACCTGCCCAACGGCACCGGCAAGACGGTGCGCGTGGCCGTGTTCGCCCGCGACGCCAAGGCGGACGAGGCCCGCAAGGCCGGCGCCGACGTGGTGGGCGCGGAAGACCTGGTCGAACAGATCCAGGGCGGCACGATCAATTTCGACCGCGTCATCGCCACCCCCGACATGATGCCGCTCGTCGGCCGTCTCGGTAAGATCCTCGGGCCGCGCAATCTGATGCCGAACCCCAAGGTCGGCACCGTGACCCCGGACGTCGCCGGCGCCATCAAGGCGGCCAAGGGCGGCGCGGTGGAGTTCCGCGTCGAGAAGGCCGGCATCGTCCATGCAGGCGTGGGCAAGGCCTCGTTCACCGAAGCGGCGCTGCTCGAGAACATCAAGGCGTTCACCGATGCCGTGACCCGCGCCAAGCCGGCCGGGGCCAAGGGCACCTATGTGAAGCGCGTCGCCGTTTCCTCGACCATGGGCCCGGGCGTCCACGTCGATCCGGCGACCATCGGCGCCTAACACCAGAATTCGGGACGGGTTCGCCCGTCCCGGACGCCTCCCCGCGAGGGGAGGTCAAGTCCTGTCCGAGACTGCATGGTGCGCCGCAAGGCGCTTAATCCGACCCGCGGCGCGTCAGCACCAACGGAAAATGGGCCAGCATAGATGGGGTGAAGACCGGGGCGGTTTTCCCGGTTCGAACCAGGCCAGTTGCCGCCGATCGGGCATTTCGCCCTCTGACGCGCCAGCTCGGTTGACAGGCATCAACCGCTGACCTCGCGAGAGGGCAGCAATTGGCAGACGGCTCGGGGGGACCCGGGTCAAATGTGGAGACTAAGAGTGGAAAGAGCGGAAAAGCGTGAAGTCGTCGCCGCGCTCCAGTCCTCGTTCGCCGAGGCTGGATCGATCGTCGTCGCGCGCAACGCCGGCCTCACGGTCGCCGACCTGGAATCGCTGCGTGTGCAGATGAAGCAGGCTGGCGGTTCGGTGAAGGTCGCCAAAAACCGCCTGGCCAAGCTTGCTCTCAAGGACACCAGCAACGCGGACATGTCGGCCCTCTTCGAGGGTCCGACCGTGGTCGCTTTTGCCAAGGACCCCATGACGGCGCCGAAAGTCGCCGCGGCATTCGCCGAAAAGAACCAGAAGTTCGAGGTTCTCGGCGGTGCGATGGGGGCAACGGGTCTCGACCCGGCCAAGGTGAAGGCCCTCGCCACCATGCCCTCGCTGGATCAACTGCGCGCCACGATCGCCGGAATGCTCAAGCAGCCCGGCACCCGTATCGCGTCGATCCTGCAGGCCCCTGGCGGCCAGATTGCTCGCGTCCTGTCGGCTCACGCCGAAAAGGGCAACGAAGCCTAAGGCTCACATCAAAGGGGCCGTACGCGGCCCCATGGTTCGAACTGAAACAAACACAACAGGACATATCAAATGGCTGATCTCGCCAAGATCGTAGACGACCTCTCGGCCCTCACCGTGCTCGAGGCGTCGGAACTTTCGAAGATGCTGGAAGAAAAGTGGGGCGTTTCCGCCGCCGCTCCGGTTGCCGTCGCCGCTGCCGGCGCCGCTGCCGCTCCGGCCGCCGCCGCTGAAGAAAAGACCGAGTTCGACGTCGTTCTCGCCGCCTTCGGCGACAACAAGATCAACGTGATCAAGGAAGTCCGTGCGATCACGGGCCTGGGCCTCGGCGAGGCCAAGGCGCTGGTCGAAGGCGCGCCCAAGACCGTCAAGGAAGGCATCGCCAAGGCCGAGGCCGAGGACATCAAGAAGAAGCTCGAGGCCGCGGGCGCCAAGGTCGAGCTCAAGTAAGCCTGAACATCACTCTGGACAGCGCCCACGGGCGCTGCCCTATTGTCGCCATAGAGTTGAATAGAAGCGTCGTCTGAGCAGGTACCGGTTCTCGGACAATCCCGACGCAACACCATCACATACGGTATGTCGCCACCCTCGGTTGCATTGAGGGGCAGGGCGAGTTTTCGAGTTGCGGACTACCACCTAACCAAACGCAAAGGGCAGATTTCCTGAGGTCCGACGGCTGATAGTCGGAGCTTTGGACATTTGCCCTCCATGACATCGATAGAAAAGGAGCGGGTATGGCTACCACGTTCAACGGCCGCCGGAAGATTCGGAAATCCTTCGGCAGCATTCGCGAAGTCACGGAGATGCCAAATCTGATCGAGGTCCAGAAGGCCTCGTACGATCAGTTCCTCCTCGTAGACGAGCCCAAGGGCGGACGTCCGGAAGAGGGACTGCAGGCTGTCTTCAAGTCGGTCTTCCCGATCACCGATTTTTCGAACACGGCGTCCCTCGAATTCGTCAAGTACGAGTTCGAGCAGCCGAAGTATGACGTCGACGAGTGCCGGCAGCGCGATATGACCTTCGCCGCGCCGCTCAAGGTGACGCTGCGCCTGATCGTGTTCGAAGTGGACGAAGAGACGCAGGCCAAGTCCGTCAAGGACATCAAGGAGCAGGACGTCTATATGGGCGACATGCCGTTCATGACCATGAACGGCACCTTCATCGTCAACGGCACCGAGCGCGTCATCGTTTCGCAGATGCACCGTTCGCCGGGCGTGTTCTTCGACCACGACAAGGGCAAGACCCATTCGTCGGGCAAGCTGCTGTTTGCCGGCCGCATCATTCCGTACCGCGGCTCGTGGCTCGACATCGAGTTCGACGCCAAGGACATCGTCTATGCGCGCATCGACCGCCGCCGGAAGATCCCGGTGACGTCGCTGCTCAAGGCGCTCGGCATGGATGCCGAGGAAATCCTTTCGACCTACTACAAGACGCTGACGTTCGAGCGGAACAAGAAGGGCGGCTGGAAAAAGCCCTTCGACGCCGAGAGCATGAAGAACGCCAAGCCGACGCTCGACCTGATCGACGCCAAGACCGGCAAGGTGGTGCATGAGGGCGGCAAGAAGCTGACGCCGCGCCAGGCCAAGAAGCTGGCCGAGACGGTGACGCACCTGCTCGCGACCGACGAAGACCTCTACGGCATGTATGTCGCCGAGGACCTGATCAACATGCAGACCGGCGAGGTCTACATGGAGGCGGGCGACGAGATCGACGAGAAGCTGCTCAAGAAGCTGACGGAAGCCGGCTTCGACGAACTGCCGATCCTCGACATCGACCACGTGACGGTCGGCTCGTACCTGCGCAACACGCTGGCGATCGACAAGAACGAGAGCCGCGAAGACGCGCTGTTCGACATCTACCGGGTGATGCGCCCGGGCGAGCCGCCGACGGTCGAGACCGCCGAAGCCATGTTCAAGTCGCTGTTCTTCGACAGCGAGCGCTACGACCTCAGCGCCGTGGGCCGCGTCAAGATGAACATGCGCCTCGAGCTCGATGCGCCCGACACCATGCGCACGCTGCGCAAGGAAGACATCGTCGAGGTGGTCCGCACGCTGGTGAACCTCCGTGACGGCCGCGGCGAGATCGACGACATCGACAATCTCGGCAACCGCCGCGTGCGTTCGGTGGGCGAGCTGATGGAGAACAGCTACCGGCTTGGCCTGCTCCGCATGGAGCGCGCCATCAAGGAGCGCATGAGCTCGGTCGAGATCGACACGGTGATGCCGCAGGACCTGATCAACGCCAAGCCGGCAGCGGCTGCGGTGCGCGAGTTCTTCGGTTCGTCGCAGTTGTCGCAGTTCATGGACCAGACCAACCCGCTGAGCGAAATCACGCACAAGCGGCGCCTGTCGGCGCTTGGGCCGGGCGGCCTGACGCGCGAGCGCGCGGGCTTCGAGGTCCGCGACGTGCATCCGACCCATTATGGCCGCATCTGCCCGATCGAGACGCCGGAAGGCCCGAATATCGGGCTCATCAACTCGCTCGCGACGTTCGCCCGCGTCAACAAGTACGGCTTCATCGAGACGCCGTACCGCAAGATCGTGGATGGGCACGTGACCGACGACGTCGTCTATCTGTCGGCGATGGAAGAGGCCAAGCACTACGTGGCGCAGACGTCGGCGGCGCTCACCGGCAAGGGTGAGTTCGCGGACGACCTGGTGGTTGCCCGCCATGCCGGCGACAACGGCCTCACGCCCAAGGAGTCGGTCGATCTGATGGACGTGTCGCCCAAGCAGATGGTCTCGGTGGCCGCGGCGCTGATCCCGTTCCTCGAGAACGACGACGCCAACCGCGCGCTCATGGGGTCCAACATGCAGCGCCAGGCGGTGCCGCTGCTGCGCGCCGAGGCTCCGTTCGTGGGCACCGGCATGGAGCCGATCGTGGCCCGCGACTCGGGCGCGGCGATCGTCGCCAAGCGCAAGGGCATCGTCGATCAGGTGGACGCGACGCGTATCGTCATTCGCGCCACCGAAGAGACGGATGCGTCGAAGTCGGGCGTGGATATCTACAACCTGATGAAGTTCCAGCGCTCGAACCAGTCGACCTGCATCAACCAGCGTCCGCTGGTGGTTGTCGGCGACCATGTCGAGGCCGGCGACATCGTGGCCGACGGTCCGTCGACGGAACTGGGCGATCTCGCGCTCGGCCGGAACGTGCTCGTCGCGTTCATGCCGTGGAACGGCTACAACTTCGAAGACTCGATCCTGCTGAGCGAGAAGATCTCCAAGCAGGACGTGTTCACCTCGATCCACATCGAGGAATACGAGGTGATGGCCCGCGACACCAAGCTCGGGCCGGAGGAAATCACGCGCGACATTCCGAACGTTTCGGAAGAAGCGCTGAAGAACCTCGACGAAGCGGGCATCGTGCATATCGGCGCCGACGTCGGGCCGGGCGACATCCTCGTGGGCAAGATCACGCCCAAGGGCGAGTCGCCGATGACGCCGGAAGAAAAGCTGCTGCGCGCCATCTTCGGCGAGAAGGCGTCGGACGTTCGCGACACCTCGCTGCGGGTGCCGCCGGGCGACGCCGGTACGGTCGTCGAGGTGCGCGTGTTCAACCGCCACGGCATCGACAAGGACGAGCGCGCGATGGCGATCGAGCGCGAGGAAATCGAGCGGCTGGCCAAGGACCGCGACGACGAGCAGTCGATCCTCGACCGCAACGTCTATGCGCGTCTGAAGGAAATGCTGTTCGGCAAGGCGGCGACGGCGGGCCCGAAAGGCTATGTCGTCGGCACCAAGATGAACGACCAGATCTTCGAAGCGCAGCCGCGTTCGAAGTGGTGGCAGTTCGCGGTCGAGGACGACCGGCTGATGCAGGAGAAGGAAGCTCTCAACGCCCAGTACGAAGAGAGCCGGCGCCTGCTGGAACAGCGTTTCATCGACAAGGTGGACAAGCTGCAGCGCGGCGACGAACTGCCGCCGGGCGTCATGAAGATGGTCAAGGTGTTCGTCGCGACCAAGCGCAAGCTGCAGCCGGGCGACAAGATGGCCGGCCGTCACGGCAACAAGGGCGTGGTTTCCCGCATCGTGCCGCAGGAAGACATGCCGTACCTCGCCGACGGTACGCCGGTCGACATCGTGCTCAACCCGCTGGGCGTGCCCTCGCGCATGAACGTCGGGCAGATCCTCGAGACGCATCTGGGATGGGCGTGCGCCGGCGTCGGCAAGAAGATCGACGAGATGCTGCGCATCTACCAGACCAAGGGCGACCTCAAGCCGCTGAAGAAAGAGATCCACTCGATCTTTGCCGGCGACAAGCTCGTCAACGATCTCGACGACGACTCGATGGCCCGCCTCGGCGAGCATCTTCGCCACGGCATCTCGATCGCCACGCCGGTGTTCGACGGCGCCAAGGAGAAGGACATCGTCGAGATGCTGGAGCGCGCCGGACTCGACGCGTCGGGCCAGTCGACCGTCTATGACGGCCGCACGGGCGAGGCGTTCGACCGCAAGGTGACCGTGGGCTACATCTACATGCTCAAGCTGCACCACCTGGTCGACGACAAGATCCACGCCCGTTCGATCGGTCCGTACTCGCTCGTTACCCAGCAGCCGCTGGGCGGCAAGGCGCAGTTCGGCGGCCAGCGTTTCGGCGAAATGGAGGTGTGGGCGCTCGAAGCGTACGGCGCCGCCTACACGCTCCAGGAAATGCTGACCATCAAGTCGGACGACGTCGCAGGTCGTACCAAGGTCTACGAAGCCATTGTCCGCGGCGACGACACGTTCGAAGCGGGCGTACCGGAAAGCTTCAACGTCCTGGTCAAGGAAATCCGGTCGCTGGGTCTCAACGTCGAGCTCGAAATGGGCGAAGACGACCAGATCGAAGGCCCGGGACACGAAGCTGAACTCGAAGCTCCTCAGAAGGCGGCGGAGTAATCCGCCTCTTTCACCCGTCCATTGGAACACGCCTCGTCAGGCTCGCGACCTCCCTCCCGCGAGACCTGACGCAGACGAGGAGATACTGAATGCATAGCCACAATCACGTCATGGACCCGTTCAACCCGCAGGTTCCGGTGCAGATGTTCGATCAGATGAAGATCAGCATCGCCAGCCCCGAGAAGATCCTGAGCTGGTCGTATGGCGAAATCAAAAAGCCCGAGACCATCAATTACCGCACGTTCAAGCCCGAGCGTGACGGCCTGTTCTGCGCGCGCATCTTCGGGCCGGTGAAGGACTACGAGTGCCTTTGCGGCAAGTACAAGCGCATGAAGTTCAAGGGCGTCATCTGCGAGAAGTGCGGCGTGGAAGTCACGCTGTCGCGCGTGCGCCGCGAGCGCATGGGCCACATCGAGCTCGCCGCCCCGGTCGCCCATATCTGGTTCCTGAAGTCGCTGCCGAGCCGTATCGCGCTGCTGCTCGACATGACGCTCAAGGACATCGAGCGCATCCTCTATTTCGAGCACTACGTCGTGCTCGATCCGGGCCTGACCCCGTTCACGCTGCATGAGCTGATGACGGAAGAGCAGTACCTCGACGCGCAGGACGAATACGGCGCCGACAGCTTCACCGCCAAGATCGGCGCCGAAGCGATCCGCGACATCCTGCTGGCGCTCGACCTCGAAAAGATCGCCGCGGACCTCCGCGTCGAGATCGCCGAGTCGACCACCGAGCTGAAGCCGAAGAAGCTGGCCAAGCGCCTCAAGATCGTCGAGCAGTTCATCGTTTCGGGCAACAAGCCCGAGTGGATGATCATGACCGTGATCCCGGTCATTCCGCCCGAGCTTCGTCCGCTCGTCCCGCTGGACGGCGGCCGCTTCGCCACGTCGGACCTCAACGACCTCTATCGTCGCGTCATCAACCGCAACAACCGCCTGAAGCGCCTGATCGAGCTCCGCGCGCCGGACATCATCATCCGCAACGAAAAGCGCATGCTGCAGGAAGCCGTGGACGCGCTGTTCGACAATGGCCGCCGCGGCCGCACGATCACGGGCGCCAACAAGCGTCCGCTGAAGTCGCTCAGCGACATGCTGAAGGGCAAGCAGGGCCGGTTCCGCCAGAACCTGCTCGGCAAGCGCGTCGACTATTCGGGTCGTTCGGTGATCACCGTGGGTCCGGAGCTGAAGCTGCACCAGTGCGGCCTGCCCAAGAAGATGGCGCTCGAGCTGTTCAAGCCGTTCATCTATTCGCGCCTTGAAGCCAAGGGCTTCTCGTCGACGGTGAAGCAGGCCAAGAAGCTCGTCGAGAAGGAAAAGCCGGAAGTCTGGGATATCCTCGACGAAGTCATCCGCGAGCACCCGGTTCTGCTGAACCGTGCGCCCACGCTGCACCGTCTGGGCATCCAGGCGTTCGAGCCGCATCTGATCGAAGGCAAGGCGATCCAGCTCCATCCGCTGGTGTGCGCGGCGTTCAACGCCGACTTCGACGGCGACCAGATGGCCGTGCACGTGCCGCTGAGCCTCGAAGCCCAGCTCGAAGCGCGCGTGCTGATGATGTCGACCAACAACATCCTGCATCCGGCCAATGGTCAGCCGATCATCGTGCCGTCGCAGGATATCGTGCTCGGTCTCTACCACCTCTCCCTGATGAACGAGGGCGAGCCGGGGCAGGGCATGGCGTTCGGCAATATCGGCGAGATCGAGCATGCGCTCGCCTCGGGCGTGGTCACCATGCACACCAAGATCAAGGGTCGCGTGATCACGACGGACAAGGCCGGCAAGCAGTCGACCGAGATCGTCGACACGACCCCGGGCCGCATGATGATCGGCCGCCTGCTGCCCAAGCACGTCGCGGTTCCGTTCGCGACGGCCAACCAGCTCATGACCAAGAAGATGATCTCCAAGATGATCGACACGGTCTATCGTGCGTGCGGTCAGAAGGAGACGGTGATCTTCTGCGACCACATCATGGACCTCGGCTTCAAGCATGCCTGCCGCGCCGGCATTTCGTTCGGCAAGGACGACATGGTGATCCCGGCCAGCAAGCACTCGATCGTCGAGTCGACCCGCAAGCAGGTCGAGGAGTTCGAGCAGCAGTACAATGACGGCCTGATCACCCAGGGCGAGAAGTACAACAAGGTGGTCGACGCCTGGGCCAAGTGCGGCGACAAGATCGCCGAGGAGATGATGAAGGGCATCGCTGCCGTTCAGATCGACAAGGAAACCGGTCGCCAGAAGCCGATCAACTCGGTCTACATGATGAGCCACTCGGGCGCGCGCGGTTCGCCGGCCCAGATGAAGCAGCTCGCCGGCATGCGCGGCCTGATGGCGCGTCCGGACGGCTCGATCATCGAGACCCCGATCACGGCCAACTTCAAGGAAGGCCTGAACGTTCTCGAATACTTCAACTCCACCCACGGCGCCCGCAAGGGTCTCGCGGACACGGCGCTGAAGACCGCGAATTCGGGGTACCTGACCCGCCGTCTCGTCGACGTGGCGCAGGACTCGATCATCACCGAGCTCGATTGCGGCACCGAAGCGGGCCTCACGATGGAAGCCATCGTCGATGCCGGCCAGATCGTCGCGACGCTGGGTCAGCGTATCCTCGGCCGCACCACGGCCGAGCCGGTGATCCACCCGGAGACGGGCAAGGCCATCGTCAAGAAGAACGTGCTCCTCACCGAAAAGGACGTGGACGCCATCGAGGCGGCCCGCGTGCAGTCGGTGAAGATCCGCTCGCCGCTGACGTGTGCGCTGCGCACCGGCTGCTGTGCCGCCTGCTACGGTCGCGACCTCGCTCGCGGCACGCCGGTCAATATCGGCGAAGCCGTGGGCGTCATCGCGGCGCAGTCGATCGGCGAGCCGGGCACCCAGCTCACCATGCGTACGTTCCACATCGGCGGCACGGCGCAGGTGGTCGACACCTCGTTCCTCGAGGCCGGCGCGGAAGGCACGATCGCCATCCGCAACGCCAACGTGGCGAAGGTGGCGGGCGGGCGTCTGGTGGTCATGGCGCGTAACGTCGCGCTCGCGATCCTGGATGCCGACGGCAAGGAGCGGTCGGTGCACAAGGTGGCCTACGGCGCCAAGCTCCTGGTCAACGAAGGCGACGAGGTCAAGCGCGGCCAGCGTATTGCCGAATGGGACCCGTACACCCGTCCGGTGCTGGCCGAAGTCGACGGCGAAGTGGCCTTCGAAGACCTCATCGACGGTTCGTCCGTGGCGGAAAACACCGACGAAACGACGGGCTTCACCAAGCGCGTCGTCATCGACTGGCGCACCAGCCAGCGCAGCGACAGCCTGAAGCCGGCCATCGCCATCACCCGCAAGGGCACGGTGGCGAAGGTCGATCGCGGCGGCGATGCCCGTTACCTGCTGTCGGTGGATGCGGTCATTGCGGTCGAGCCGGGCGACAAGGTGTCGCCGGGCGACGTGCTGGCGCGTATCCCGCTCGAGAGCGCCAAGACCAAGGACATCACCGGCGGTCTGCCGCGGGTGGCCGAACTGTTCGAGGCTCGTCGTCCGAAGGACCATGCGATCATTGCCGAGATCTCCGGCACGATCAAATTCGGCCGCGACTACAAGAACAAGCGCCGGATCATCATCGAGCCCGAGGACAAGACGTCCGAGGCGGTGGAGTACCTGATCCCGAAGGGCAAGCCGTTCCATCTGCAGGAAGGCGACGCCATCGAGAAGGGCGAGTACATCCTCGACGGCAATCCGGCGCCGCACGACATCCTGGCGATCAAGGGCGTGGAGGAGCTTGCTCGCTACCTCGTCAACGAGATCCAGGAGGTCTACCGGCTGCAGGGCGTGCTGATCAACGACAAGCATATCGAGGTGATCGTTCGCCAGATGCTGCAGAAGGTCGAGATCGTGAACCCGGGCGACAGCGGGATGCTCAAGGACGAGCAGCTCGACAAGCTCGATTTCGACGAGCTCAACGACCAGCTGGTTGCCGACGGCAAGAAGCCGGCGACGGCCAATCCGGTGCTGCTGGGCATCACCAAGGCGTCGCTGCAGACGCGGAGCTTCATCTCCGCGGCGTCGTTCCAGGAAACCACCCGCGTCCTCACCGAGGCGGCGGTTTCCGGCAAGGCCGACCTGCTCGAAGGTCTCAAGGAGAACGTCATCGTCGGCCGCCTCATCCCGGCGGGCACCGGTGCGGCGACGTCCAAGACCAAGCAGATCGCGACCAAGCGCGACGAGCTCATCCTCGACGAGCGCCGCCGCCAGGCCGAGACCGTCCGCCTCGAAGCGCCGGTCGAGCCGGCCGAGTAAGCGGTTCGGACACAAGGTTGAAGAGGGCCCCGCGAGGGGCCCTTTTTGGTTTGGGGGGTAGAGTATTTGCGCCGGCCGGGGCGGAGGAAAGGCCCCCTCACCCGCCGCTGCGCGGCGACCTCTCCCCCGGAGGGAGAGGTGGTGGGTGGGCGAGATCGCGCCACGTCCGATGGCTGGGCTTCAGAGGCCAGCGGCTTTGCGCAGGATGTCGTTGATCCGGGTTTGCCAGTTGCGGCCGCCGGCGCGGTAGGTGGCGAGTACGTCGGAGTCGAGGCGGATCGTTACGCGCTGCTTGGGGTGCTCGATCTTCGGCCGCCCACGGGCGCGCTGAATGCCGGCATAGAGGTCGGGGAGGGCGTCGGCGAAGGGGCGGGCATGCACCAGCTCCTCATCGGTCGCCTCCGGGTTATCGGGGTCAGCGGCGATCAGGCGCTGGATTTCGGCTTCTTCGTCGTCGTCGAGATGACGCTGATTGCTGGGTTTGATCATAGAACGGACCTTTCCTTGCGACTGGCCGGACGCATCGAAATCACCGAAATGGCTTCGGCCCCGAGAGGCCGGAACACGACCGAGATGGTTTCGTCGCCGAATTCTGCCGATTGCCTGCATCCGCCCCGCCTTTGCCGGCAGCACCATGGAGGAGGCGAAGAAAGCCAAGTTCAGCGCGGCGAAATCCAGGCCGTGCTTTTCGATATTCGACAGTCGCTTGAACTCGTCGAAGAGGATTTCCACGACAATTATTGTACCGACAAAAAATGGATGCGTCCAGCGTGCCTTGCCTCCGTCACCTGCCGGCGGTAACCCGGCTTGCGAGGTGTAATATGAGCGAGAAATCCTGGGGCGAGGTGGATGGGTATATTGGCGAGCGGCTGCTCGCCGGGGCCGATCCGGTGTTCGAGGCGGTGCTCAGGGCCAATGCGGCGGCGGGGTTGCCGGCGATCGACGTGTCGCCGGCGCAGGGGAAGTTTCTCAACCTGCTGGTGCGGATCGCCGGGGCGAAGCGAATCCTGGAGATCGGGACGCTGGGCGGCTATTCGACGATCTGGATGGCGAAGGGGATGGCCGAGGGCGGGCGGCTGACGACGCTCGAATATTCGCCCAGGCATGCGGCGGTGGCGGCGGAGAATCTGGTGCGGGCCGGGGTGCTGGACCGGGTCGAGATCAGGGTGGGGGCGGCGCTCGCGGCGCTGCCGGAGCTGGCCGGGCCGTTCGACCTGATCTTCATCGATGCGGACAAACCCAACAATCCCAACTATCTGGAGTGGGCGCTGAAGCTCGGCCGGGAGGGCAGCATCATTGTGCTCGACAATGTGGTGCGCGAGGGGCGGATCGTCGATGGCAGGAGCGCGGACGCCAATGTGCGCGGGGCGCGGGCGGGATTCGATTTCCTCCATAACCATCCGCGGATCGATGCCACGGCGCTGCAGACGGTGGGGCTGAAGGGCTGGGACGGGTTCGTGCTGGGCGTGGTCAGGGCGGGCTGACGGACCGGGGTTCGGGGCAGGGCGCCTATGCAGAAAGCTGTGTAAAGAATCCTTGACGGGCAGACTCATCGCTTATAGAGAAGCCCCACCTTAGCGGTCGGTCGTGAGAGCCAACCGGGTATCTGCCGCCTGTGCGGGCATCCAAGGCTCTCAAACACACTGTCAAAGGCGAGACTAGTAGCAAATCTTTGTGCGCATGAACGCCTCCCACGCTTGGGGATGTGGTCCGCTGCATGAGAAGGCGCCGCGGCCCGGTCTGGGTCGGTGAGGGCGCCGTTTCGGTTTGCTTTGGTCTCACCAATTGAATTTTGCCGATGGAAAGAGCGTGAATGCCGACCATTAATCAGTTGATCCGCAAACCTCGGACCTCCAAGCCGAAGCGGAACAAAGTCCCGGCGATGGAAGCCAACCCGCAAAAGCGCGGCGTGTGCTCCCGTGTGTATACGACGACCCCCAAGAAGCCGAACTCGGCGCTTCGCAAGGTCGCCAAGGTCCGCCTGACGACCTCGCGCGAAGTCATTTCCTATATCCCCGGCGAAGGCCACAATTTGCAGGAGCACTCCGTGGTCCTGATCCGCGGCGGCCGCGTGCGCGACCTGCCCGGCGTGCGCTACCACGTGCTGCGCGGCGTCCTCGACACCCAGTCGGTCAAGGATCGCAAGCAGCGCCGTTCCAAGTACGGCGCGAAGCGGCCGAAGTAAGGAGATCGAGACATGTCCCGTCGTCACCGCGCTGAAAAACGCGAAGTCATCCCCGATCCGAAGTTCGGCGATCTCGTCGTCACCAAGTTCATGAACTCGCTCATGGAGGACGGCAAGAAGTCCGTCGCCGAGAGCATCGTCTACGGTGCGTTCGACATCGTGCAGTCGAAGTCCAAGCAGGACCCGATCGCCGTGTTCCATGGCGCGCTCGACAACATCCGTCCGGCCGTGGAAGTGCGGTCGCGTCGCGTCGGCGGCGCCACCTACCAGGTGCCGGTCGAAGTCCGCACCGACCGCCAGCAGGCTCTGGCCATCCGCTGGCTCATCGAATCCGCGCGCAAGCGTGGCGAGCACACCATGCGCGAGCGCCTCAGCGGCGAACTCATGGACGCCATGAACGGCCGCGGCCAGGCCGTCAAGAAGCGCGAAGATACGCACCGTATGGCCGACGCCAACCGTGCCTTCTCGCACTACCGCTGGTAATTGGAGATCTAGGACCGATGGCCCGCGAATATCCCATCAATCACTACCGCAATTTCGGCATCATGGCCCACATCGATGCCGGCAAGACCACGACGACCGAGCGTGTGCTCTACTATACCGGCAAGAGCCACAAGATCGGCGAAGTCCATGACGGCGCTGCCACCATGGACTGGATGGAGCAGGAGCAGGAGCGCGGCATCACGATCACGTCCGCCGCGACGACCACGTTCTGGAAGGGCCGCGACGGCACCCAGTTCCGGTTCAACATCATCGACACCCCCGGCCACGTGGACTTCACCATCGAAGTCGAGCGTTCGCTGCGCGTGCTCGACGGCGCGATCGCGCTGCTCGACGGCAACCAGGGTGTCGAGCCGCAGACCGAGACCGTCTGGCGCCAGGCCGACAAGTACAACGTGCCGCGGCTGATCTTCGTCAACAAGATGGACAAGATCGGTGCCGATTTCTATTTCTGCGTCGACACGCTGCACAAGCGCCTCGGCATCAAGACCGCGATCTGCCAGTTGCCGATCGGCGCCGAGAACGACTTCAAGGGCATCGTCGACCTGATCGAGATGAACGCCCTCGTGTGGCGCAACGAAGAACTCGGTGCGCAGTGGGACGTCGTCGAGATTCCGGAAGAGCTCAAGGAGCGCGCCGCCAAGTATCGCGAACAGCTCGTCGAGACCGTCGTCGAAGTCGACGATGCGGCGACCGAGGCGTACCTCAACGGCGAAGTCCCGGACAAGGACACGATCCGCCGGCTGATCCGCCAGGGCACGATCAACTCGAACTTCTTCCCGGTGTTCTGCGGCTCCGCCTTCAAGAACAAGGGCGTGCAGCCGCTGCTCGACGGCGTCATCGACTTCCTGCCGTCGCCGACCGACATTCCGGCGATCAAGGGCATCGACGTCAAGACCGATGCCGAGATCGAGCGCCATGCGTCGGACGACGAGCCGCTGTCGATGCTGGCGTTCAAGATCGCCAACGACCCGCACATGGGCTCGCTGACGTTCTGCCGCATCTATTCGGGCCACCTCGAAGCCGGTGCGATGCTCGAGAACACGGTCAAGGAAAAGCGCGAGCGCGTCGGCCGCATGTTCCAGATGCACGCCAACTCGCGCGAGCAGATCAACGAAGCCTATGCCGGCGACATCGTCGCCATCGTGGGCCTCAAGGACACGACCACGGGCGACACGCTGTCGGACCCCAACAGCAAGGTCATCCTCGAGCGGATGGAGTTCCCGGAGCCGGTGATCGACATCGCCGTGGAGCCGAAGTCGAAGGCCGACCAGGAAAAGATGGGCCTCGCCCTTGCGCGCCTGGCTGCCGAAGACCCGTCGTTCCGCGTCAAGACCGACGAAGAATCGGGCCAGACGATCATTTCGGGCATGGGCGAGCTTCACCTCGACATCATCGTCGATCGCATGAAGCGCGAGTTCAAGGTGGAAGCCAATATCGGCGCGCCGCAGGTGGCGTATCGCGAGGCAATCACCCGCACGGTCGAGCACGACTACACCCACAAGAAGCAGTCGGGTGGCTCGGGCCAGTTCGCGCGCATCAAGTTCCGGATCGAACCGAACGAGGCCGGCAAGGGCTTCGAGTTCGCCTCGGAAGTGGTGGGCGGCAACGTGCCCAAGGAGTACATCCCGGGCGTCCAGAAGGGCGTGCAGTCGGTGATGGGCGCAGGCCCGCTGATCGGCTTCCCGATCGTGGACGTGAAGTTCGTGCTGACGGACGGCGCCTACCATGACGTCGACTCTTCGGTGCTCGCCTTCGAAATCGCCGGCCGCGCGGGCTTCCGCGAAGCCATCGAGAAGGCTTCGCCGAAGATCCTCGAGCCGATCATGCGGGTTGAAGTGCTGACCCCGGAAGACTATGTGGGCGACGTCATCGGCGACCTCAATTCCCGCCGCGGCCAAATCCGCGGCACCGAGGCCCGAGGCATCGCTCAGGTTATCGACGCAATGGTCCCGCTGGCCAACATGTTCGGCTACGTGAACTCGCTGCGCTCGATGAGCCAGGGACGCGCCCAGTACACCATGACGTTCGACCATTATGAGCAGGTTCCGAACGCCGTGGCCCAGGAAGTCCAGGCCAAGTACGCCTGATCGAACCACGCCGATCGATCCGATCGAAATAGAAGAAAACCAAAGCCGGCCCCATTGGGCTGTTTAGGAGATAGCGATGGCTAAGGAAAAGTTTTCCCGCAGCAAGCCGCACTGCAACATCGGCACCATCGGTCACGTCGACCATGGCAAGACGTCGCTGACGGCTGCGATCACGAAGGTGCTGGCCGAGACCGGTGGCGCGCAGTTCAAGGCCTACGACCAGATCGACGCCGCGCCGGAAGAGAAGGCGCGCGGGATCACGATCAACACTGCTCACGTCGAGTACGAGACGGCCAACCGTCACTACGCGCACGTCGACTGCCCCGGCCACGCCGACTATGTGAAGAACATGATCACCGGCGCCGCGCAGATGGACGGCGCGATCCTGGTGGTGTCGGCCGCCGACGGCCCGATGCCGCAGACCCGCGAGCACATCCTGCTCGCCCGCCAGGTGGGCGTGCCGGCGCTCGTCGTGTTCCTCAACAAGTGCGACATGGTCGACGATCCGGAACTGCTCGAGCTCGTCGAGCTCGAAGTGCGCGAGTTGCTGACCTCGTACGAGTTCCCCGGCGACGATATTCCGATCATCAAGGGTTCGGCGACCGAAGCGCTCAACGATGGCGACAAGAAGCTCGGCCATGACGCCGTCCTCGAGCTGATGGCCCAGGTCGACGCCTACATCCCGCAGCCGGCCCGTCCGGTCGACCAGCCGTTCCTGATGCCGATCGAAGACGTGTTCTCGATCTCGGGCCGCGGCACCGTGGTGACCGGCCGTGTCGAGCGCGGCGTGGTGAAGGTGGGCGAGGAAGTCGAGATCGTCGGCATCAAGGCGACGCAGAAGACGACCGTGACCGGCGTCGAAATGTTCCGCAAGCTGCTCGACCAGGGCCAGGCCGGCGACAACATCGGCGCGCTGATCCGCGGTATCGACCGCACCCAGGTGGAGCGCGGCCAGGTGCTGTGCAAGCCGGGTTCGGTGACCCCGCATACCGAATTCGTGGCTGAGGCGTACATCCTCACCAAGGAAGAGGGCGGCCGCCACACTCCGTTCTTCGCCAACTACCGTCCGCAGTTCTACTTCCGCACCACGGACGTGACCGGTGTCGTGACCCTGCCGGAAGGCACTGAAATGGTGATGCCGGGCGACAACGTGAATATCTCGGTCCAGCTCATCGTGCCGATCGCCATGGAAGAGAAGCTGCGCTTCGCTATCCGTGAAGGCGGCCGCACGGTCGGTTCGGGCGTCGTCGCCAAGATCCTGAAATAAGGTTCTGTTCACGCGGCGCGCGGTAATAGCGCGCGCCGCGTTCCAGTTTGGTTGGGAAAGCAAGATGAACGGTCAAAACATTCGCATCCGGCTCAAGGCGTTTGACCATCGAGTGCTCGATACCTCGACGCGCGAGATCGTCAACACGGCCAAGCGCACGGGCGCGCAGGTCCGCGGACCGATCCCGCTGCCGACGCGGATTGAGAAGTTCACGGTCAACCGCTCGCCGCATATCGACAAGAAGTCGCGCGAGCAGTTCGAAATCCGCACCCACAAGCGCCTGCTCGACATCGTCGATCCGACGCCGCAGACGGTGGATGCCCTGATGAAGCTCGATCTCGCCGCCGGCGTCGACGTCGAAATCAAGCTCTAAGAGACGAAGAGTTTTTCGCGCTGACCGTCCAAGGGTCCTCTTGGCAAACAACGACCCGGTCAGTCGCCAAAAGAGAGAAGGTAACAATCGATGCGTTCTGGTTTGATCGCACAGAAGCTGGGCATGACCCGCATATTCAAGGCGGACGGCACGCACGTCCCCGTGACCGTGCTCGGGCTGCAGAACTGCCAGGTGGTGGGCCAGCGCACCGAAGAGAAAGACGGCTACACCGCGCTGCAGCTCGGCGCCGGCACCGTCAAGACCAAGAACATCACCAAGGCCGACCGCGGCCAGTTTGCGGTCGCCAAGGTTGAGCCGAAGCGTCAGGTAACAGAGTTTCGTGTCGATCCTGCGAACCTGATCGAAGTCGGCGCCACGATGCAGGCTGACCACTTCGTCGAGGGCCAGCTGGTGGACGTGACCGGCACCTCGATCGGCAAGGGCTTCGCCGGCGCGATGAAGCGCTGGAACTTCGGCGGCCTGCGTGCCTCGCACGGCGTGTCGGTGTCGCACCGCTCGCACGGTTCGACCGGTCAGCGCCAGGACCCGGGCAAGGTGTTCAAGGGCAAGAAGATGGCCGGCCACATGGGCGACCGCCGCGTCACCACGCAGAACCTGCGTGTGGTCAAGACCGACGTCGAGCGTGGCCTGATCATGATCGAAGGTGCGGTTCCGGGCGCCAAGGGCGGCTGGATCCAGATCAAGGACGCAGTCAAGAAGGCGGCCCCCAAGGACGCGGCGTTCCCGGGTTCGTTCAAGGCTCCTACCGCGACGACTGAAGCTGCCGCCGGGGAGAATAAATAATGGACATCCAGGTCACTTCCCTCGACGGCAAGGACGCCGGTTCGCTGACGCTCAAGGACGATATTTTCGGCCTCGAGCCGCGCACGGACATCCTGCACCGCATGGTGCGCTACCAGTTGCTCAAGGCGATGCGCGGCACGCACGACGTGAAGCATCGTTCGGAAGGCTCGCGCACGGGCAAGAAGTTCGTCAAGCAGAAGGGTTCGGGCGGCGCCCGCCACGGCGACCGCAAGGCGCCGCAGTTCCGCGGCGGCGGCCGGGCCTTCGGTCCGACCCCGCGCAGCCACGCGATCGACCTGCCCAAGAAGGTCCGCGCGCTGGCGCTCAAGCATGCGCTGTCCGCCAAGGCGCAGGCCGGCGAGCTCTCGATCGTCGACACGCTGGCCACCAAGGAAGCCAAGACCGCGGCGCTGCGCGCCCAGTTCGGCAAGCTGGAGTGGTCGAGCGCGCTGATCATCGACGGCACCGAGCTCGACAAGAACTTCGCGCTGGCCGCGCGCAACATTCCGCAGATCGACGTGCTGCCCATCGAGGGCATCAACGTCGCCGACATTCTGCGCCGCAACCGGCTGGTGCTGACCAAGGCCGCCGTCGAAGCGCTGGAGGCGCGGTTCGCATGAGCAAGTTCACCAATTACGACATCATCCGTTCGCCGGTGGTGACCGAAAAGTCGACGCTCGCGTCCGAGAACGGCCAGGTCGTGTTCGACGTGGCGATCGATGCCACCAAGCCGCAGATCAAGGACGCCGTCGAAGGGCTGTTCTCGGTCAAGGTCAAGGCAGTCAACACGCTGGTGCGCAAGGGCAAGACGAAGCGGTTCCGCAACGTCAAGGGCACGCGCAACGACGTCAAGAAGGCAATCGTAACCCTCGTCGACGGTCAGTCGATCGACATTTCGACCGGCGTCTAAGGGGAGAGTGAACCATGGGTCTTATTACTTACAATCCGACCTCTCCGGGCCGCCGCCAACTGATCACGACCGATCGGTCGGAGCTGTGGAAGGGCGAGCCGGTCAAGGCGCTGACCGAAGGTCTGACCAAGAAGGGCGGCCGTAACAATCGTGGCCGCATCACCGCGTTCCATCGCGGCGGCGGGCACAAGCGCACCTATCGCATGGTGGACTTCAAGCGCGTGAAGTTCGACATGGTCGGCACCGTCGAGCGGCTCGAATACGATCCGAACCGCACGGCCTGGATCGCGCTGGTCAACTACGAGGACGGCGAAAAGGCCTACATCGTGGCGCCGCAGCGTCTGGCCGCGGGCGACAAGGTGGTCTCGTCGATGCAGACCGTCGACGTGAAGCCGGGCAACGCCATGCCGCTCGAGCGCATGCCGGTCGGCACGATCGTGCACAACGTCGAGATGAAGCCCCGCAAGGGCGGCCAGATCGCGCGTTCCGCCGGCGCGTATGCGCAGTATGTCGGCCGCGACAGCGGCTGGGCGATCCTGCGCCTCAACTCGGGCGAGCAGCGCCGCGTGCACGGCTCATGCCTCGCGACGGTGGGCGCGGTGTCCAACCAGGACCACGCCAACACCTCGATCGGCAAGGCCGGCCGTAACCGCTGGCTCGGCCGCAAGCCCGTCAACCGCGGCGTGACCATGAACCCGGTCGACCACCCGCATGGCGGCGGCGAAGGCCGCACCTCCGGCGGCCGTCACCCGGTGACGCCGTGGGGCAAGCCGACCAAGGGCAAGAAGACGAGAAGCAATAAGGCGACGGACAAGTTCATCGTTCGCAGCCGTCATCTGAAGAAGGGCCGCTAAGCCATGACTCGCTCAATCTGGAAAGGTCCGTTCGTCGACGGCTACCTGCTCAAGAAGGCCGAGAAGGTGCGTGACGGCGGCCGTAACGAAGTGATCAAGATGTGGAGCCGCCGCTCGACCATCCTGCCGCAGTTCGTCGGCCTGACGTTCGGCGTCCACAACGGTCACAAGCACATTCCGGTCGCGGTGTCCGAAGAGATGATCGGCCACAAGTTCGGTGAGTTCGCGCCGACCCGTACCTATTACGGGCATTCGGCCGACAAGAAGGCCAAGAGGAAGTAAGATGGGCAAGCCGAAGACCAAGCGCGCGCTCAAGGACACGGAAGCCAAAGCCGTGCTCCGCATGCTGCGCACCAGCGGGCAGAAGCTCAACCTGGTTGCCGCGATGATCCGCGGCAAGAAGGTCGAGAAGGCCCTGGCCGAGCTCACCTTCTCGAACAAGCGCATCGCCGGCGCGGTCAAGAAGACGCTCGAAAGCGCCATCGCCAACGCCGAGAACAATCACGGGCTCGAGCCGGACGCGCTGGTGGTGGCCGAGGCGTATGTCGGCGACTCGCTGGTGATGAAGCGGTTCCTGGCGCGTGGCCGCGGCCACTCGGCGCGCATGGAACGGCCGTTTTCGAACCTGACCATCGTGGTTCGCCAAGTTGAGGAGACCGCATAATGGGTCAGAAGATCAACCCGATCGGGCTCCGCCTCGGGGTCAACCGCACCTGGGACAGCCGCTGGTTCGCCAACAACGGCGAGTACGGCAACCTGCTGCAGGAAGACCTGAAGATCCGCGAGACGCTGCTCGAAGACCTCAAGCAGGCGGCGGTCTCCAAGATCGTCATCGAGCGTCCGCACCGGAAATGCCGCGTGTCGATCCACACTGCCCGTCCGGGCATCGTGATCGGCAAGAAGGGCGCCGACATCGACAAGATCCGCGCCAAGGTGAAGAAGTTCACCGACAGCGAAGTGCACATCAACATCGTCGAAGTGCGCAAGCCCGAGACCGATGCCAACCTCGTGGCGCAGGGCATTGCCCAGCAGCTCGAGCGTCGCGTGGCGTTCCGCCGGGCGATGAAGCGTGCGGTGCAGACGGCGATCCGCATGGGCGCCGGCGGCATCCGCGTGAACGTGGGCGGCCGTCTCGGCGGCGCCGACATCGCGCGCACGGAATGGTACCGCGAGGGCCGGGTGCCGCTGCATACGCTGCGTGCCGACATCGACTACGGCGTCGCCGAAGCCAAGACCACCTATGGCATCATCGGCGTCAAGGTCTGGATCTTCAAAGGCGAAGTCCTCGAGCACGATCCCACCGCCCATGAGCGCCGCGCCACCGAAGGCGGCGAAGGTGCAGGGCAGGGCGCACCGCGCCGCGAGCGCGAAGACCGTGACGGCGAACGTCGTCCGCGTGGCCGTCGCGGCGACGCTGACGGCGCGTCGGCGAACTGAGAAGGCATCGGATAAATGCTGCAACCTAAAAAGACCAAGTTCCGCAAGGCGCACAAGGGCCGTATCCACGGCAGCGCGAAGGGCGGCACCGAGCTCGCTTTCGGTCAGTTCGGCCTGAAGTCGCAGGAACCCGAGCGCGTCACCGCGCGGCAGATCGAGGCGGCCCGCCGCGCGATCACCCGCGAGATGAAGCGTGCCGGCCGCGTGTGGATCCGGGTGTTCCCGGACCTGCCGGTATCGAAGAAGCCCGTCGAAGTCCGCATGGGTAAAGGCAAGGGCTCGGTCGAGTTCTGGGCTGCCCGGGTCAAGCCCGGCCGCATCCTGTTCGAGATCGACGGCGTCCCCGCGGACGTCGCCAAGGAAGCACTGCGCCTCGGCGCCATGAAGCTTCCGATCATGACGCGGGTCATCACCCGCATTCCGGACTGAGGACGAGACAATGGCAAACGCAGACCTCAGGGCCAAGACGCCCGACGAACTGAAGGACCAGCTGCTCGGCCTCAAGAAGGAGCAGTTCAATCTGCGCTTCCAGCGCGCCACGCAGCAGCTCGAGAAGCCGGCGCGGGTCAAGGAAGTGCGTCGCGAGATCGCCCGCATCAAGACGATGCTCGGCGAAAAGTCCGCGGCGAAGTAAGGAGAAACCGATGCCCAAGCGCGTATTGCAGGGGACCGTGGTCTCCGACACGAACGACAAGACCGTGGTGGTGCGGGTCGATCGCGCCTTCACTCACCCGGTGATGAAAAAGACCGTGCGGCGGTCCAAGAAGTACCACGCTCACGACGAGGCCAACACGGCCAAGGTCGGCGACAGCGTGTGGATCGAGGAATGCCCGCCGATCTCCAAGAACAAGCGCTGGACCCTGGTTCAGCACGCCTGAGAATGAAGAGTTTTGCCCGCCGTGAGGCGCGGCCAATGGAACGAGAAGGCATCAAGCCATGATCCAGATGCAGTCAAATCTCGACGTCGCGGATAATTCCGGCGCGCGTCGTGTCATGTGCATCAAGGTGCTCGGCGGTTCGCACCGCAAGTACGCTTCGGTGGGCGACATCATCGTCGTGTCGGTGAAGGACGCGATCCCGCGCGGCCGCGTGAAGAAGGGCCAGGTGATGAAGGCCGTGGTCGTGCGGACCGCGTTCCCGGTGCGCCGTGCCGACGGCTCGGTGATCCGCTTCGACCGCAACGCGGCCGTGCTGATCAACAATCAGTCGGAGCCGATCGGCACCCGTATCTTCGGGCCGGTGCCGCGCGAGCTGCGCAGCAAGAACCACATGAAGATCATTTCGCTCGCGCCGGAGGTGCTGTGATGGCTGCCAAGATCAAGAAGGGCGACAAGGTCGTCCTCCTCGCCGGCAAGGACAAGGGCAAGACCGGCAGCGTGCTGCAGGTGTTCCCGGACGATATGCGCGCCACGGTGCAGGGGCTGAACCTGGTTCGCCGCCACACCAAGCAGACGGCCGCGCAGGATTCCGGCATCTACACCAAGGAGGCGCCGATCCATCTGAGCAATCTGGCTCTGACGGACGCCGCCGGCAAGCCGACCCGCGTCGGCTTCAAGATTCAGGACGACGGCAAGAAAGTGCGCGTCGCCAAGTCGACTGGAGATGTGATCGATGGCTGAGACCGCTTACGTCCCGCGCCTGCGTACGCAGTACGAGGACTCGATCCGCGCCGACCTGATGAAGCAGTTCGGCTACAAGAACGTGATGCAGTTGCCCAAGCTCGACAAGATCGTGCTGAACATGGGCGTCGGCGAAGCCGTGAACGACACCAAGAAGGTGAAGGCCGCTGCCGCCGATCTCGAGAAGATCGCCGGCCAGAAGCCGGTCATCACGCATGCCCGCAAGTCGATCGCCGGCTTCAAGGTGCGCGAGAACATGCCGCTGGGCGTGAAGGTGACCCTGCGCAAGCAGCGCATGTACGAGTTCCTCGACCGCCTCGTGAACATCGCGCTGCCGCGCGTTCGCGACTTCCGGGGGCTGAACCCCAATTCGTTCGACGGCTATGGCAACTATGCCATGGGCATCAAAGAGCACATCATTTTCCCGGAAATCGCCTACGACCAGATCGAACAGGTCTGGGGCATGGACATCGTGGTCTGCACGACGGCGAGCAATGATGACGAGGCCCGGGCGCTGCTCAAGGCCTTCAATTTCCCCTTCCGGCAGTAAGAGGGGCTAAGGACAGAGACATGGCAAAGACCAGCTCCATCGAGAAGAACAACCTCCGCAAGAAGCTGAGCAAGCAGTATGCGAGCAAGCGCGCCAAGCTGAAGGCCCTCACCAAGGACCAGTCCGTCAGCATGGAAGACCGCTTCGCCGCGCAGCTCAAGCTCGCCGAGCTGCCGCGCAATTCTTCTCCGGGCCGTGTGCGTAACCGCTGCGAGTTCTCGGGTCGTCCCCGGGGCTACTACCGCAAGCTCAAGCTCAGCCGTATCGCGCTGCGCGAGTTCGGGAACTTCGGGCAGGTGCCCGGCATGGTCAAGTCGAGCTGGTAAGGAGACAAGCAGATGAGCCTTACTGATCCGATCGGCGATATGCTGACCCGTATTCGCAACGCCCAGATGCGCCGCCGCGACACCGTCGTGACCCCGGCCTCGACGCTGCGCGGCCGGGTGCTCGACGTGCTGAAGTCGGAAGGCTTCATCCGCGGCTATTCCGAGCAGAAGACCGACAACGGTCTCAACGAATACGAGATCGAGCTGAAGTACGCCGACAACACGCCGGTGATCCGGACGATCGAGCGCGTCTCGCGTCCCGGCCGCCGCGTCTACGTGTCGGTGAAGAATATCCCCTCGGTCGCCAATGGCCTGGGTGTGTCGATCCTGTCGACCCCCAAGGGCGTGATGGCCGATCATGAAGCGAAGTCCCAGAATCTGGGTGGCGAGGTAGTCTGCCGAGTCTTCTAAGCAATGCTTCGAAGACTTCGGTTCAGATGATGACTCCGAAGGAAAGTTAGAAATGTCCCGTACAGGCAAAAAGCCAATCCCGGCCGTCAGCGGCGTTACCGTCGCGATCAACGATCGCGTCGTCACCGCCAAGGGCCCCAAGGGCGAGCAGTCGCTCACCCTCATGGATGTCGTCAACGCCAAGCAGACCGATCAGGGGATCGTCATCGAGCCGGCGAACGATACCAAGGAGGCGCGCGCCGCCTGGGGCACGACTCGGGCGCTGATTGCCAACATGGTGCATGGGGTCAAGGACGGCTTCGAAAAGAAGCTGCAGATCCAGGGCGTCGGTTTCCGCGCCGCCATGCAGGGCAAGGACCTGAAGCTCAGCCTCGGCTTCAGCCATGAAGTCGTCTATGTGACGCCCAAGGGCATCACGATCGCGGCGCCGACCCAGACGGAAATCACCGTATCGGGCGCCGACAAGCAGCAGGTCGGGCAGGTCGCGGCCAATATCCGCGCCTATCGCAAGCCGGAGCCGTACAAGGGCAAGGGCGTGCGGTACCTGGGCGAGTACATCGCCCGCAAGGAAGGCAAGAAGAAGTAAGGACGCGAGAGATGCCCATCAGCCTCAAGGGATCTGAACGGCGCAAGGCGCGCGTTCGCAAAGCCATCAAAGCCCGCGCCTTCGGCCGGCCGCGTCTGAGCGTGCATCGCTCGGGCAAGAACATCTATGTCCAGATCATCGACGACGCTTCGGGCCGGACGCTCGCCGCGGCCTCGACGCTCGACAAGGACATCAAATCGACGCTGAAGAGCGGCGCAACCTCGGAAGCGGCTGCTGCCATCGGCAAGCTGATCGCCGAGCGCGGCAAGGCGGCCAACGTGTCCGAAGTGGTCTTCGATCGCGGCAGCTACCTCTATCACGGCCGCGTCAAGGCCCTGGCCGACGCGGCTCGCGAAGCCGGCCTGCAGTTCTGATCGCGCAAAGGAAAAGCCAATGAGAGACGTTCAAGAGCGCGACAGTGAGTTTGTGGATCGCCTGGTCCACATCAACCGCGTCGCCAAGGTGGTGAAGGGCGGCAAGCGCTTCGGTTTCGCAGCGCTGGTCGTCGTCGGCGACCAGAAGGGCCGGGTCGGTTTCGGCCACGGCAAGGCGCGCGAAGTTCCCGAGGCCATCCGCAAGGCGACCGAGCAGGCCAAGCGCCAGCTCATCCGCGTGCCGCTGCGCGAAGCCCGTACGCTGCATCACGACGTGACCGGCCGCCACGGCGCCGGCAAGGTGATCCTGCGCGCGGCGGTGCCGGGCACCGGCATCATCGCCGGCGGTCCGATGCGCGCCGTGTTCGAGACGCTGGGCATCAACGACATCGTCGCCAAGTCGCAGGGCACCTCGAACCCCTACAACATGGTGCGCGCCACGTTCGACGCGCTCAAGCAGTGCGACAGCCCGCGTTCGGTCGCGCAGCGCCGCGGTCTCAAAGTTTCCGATCTCCAGGCCCGCCGCGGCCAGGAATCGGTGGAAGCCTGAGGAGAGATTTGATGGCTGACAAGACCGTAACCATCGAGCAGATCGCCAGCCCCGTGCGCCGCCAGGCCGACCAGCGGGCGACCCTGATCGGGCTCGGATTGAACAAGATCCGCAAGCAGCGGACGCTCGAAGACACGCCGGCCGTGCGTGGCATGATCTACAAGATCCGCCACCTCGTGCGCGTCGTCGGCGAAAAGTAAGACAGGACCAGACAAATGGCGCGTTTGAACGAACTCCGCGACAATCCGGGGGCCAACAAGGTCCGCATCCGTGTCGGCCGCGGTATCGGCTCGGGCAAGGGCAAGACCGGCGGGCGTGGCGGCAAGGGCCAGACAGCGCGTTCCGGCGTTGCCATCAACGGCTTCGAGGGCGGCCAGATGCCGCTCCACATGCGTATGCCGAAGCGCGGCTTCAACGTGCCGAACGCCAAGAAGTGGGTGGCGATCCGGCTCGACCGCATCCAGGCCTACATCGACAGCGGCAAGCTGGACATCAAGGGTGTCGTCGACGGCGCCGCCCTCGTGAAGTCGGGCGCGGTACGCCGCGAGCGTGACGGCATCCGCCTGATCGGCGGCGCCGGGTTCTCGGCCAAGAAGGTGACGTTCAAAGTCGCCCATGCGACCAAAGGCGCGCTCGCCGCTATTGAAGCGGCCGGCGGCAGGGTCGATATGCCCAAGGCTGAAGAAGCCAAGACGGCTGACGCCTGATCGCGCCCGGCCCCGTTTTATTAGGGAGCGAAAATGGCGTCCGCAGCCGAGCAGCTTGCCAGAAACCTGAACTTTTCGACCTTCGCCAAGGCGAAGGTCCTGCAGCAGCGCATCCTGTTCACCCTGGGCGCGCTGCTCGTCTATCGGCTCGGCACCTATGTGCCGGTGCCGGGCATCGATCCCGACGCCTTCCGCCAGACCTTCGAGCAGGGCGCGGCGCAGGGCATTCTGGGCATGTTCGACATGTTCGCCGGCGGTGCGGTGCATCGCATGGCGATCTTTGCGCTGAACCTCATTCCGTACATCACGGCGTCGATCGTCGTGCAGGTGATCACCACCGCTTCGCCGCGCCTCGAGGCGCTGAAGAAGGAAGGTGAGGCCGGCCGGCGCAAGATGAACCAGTACACCCGCTACCTCGCGGTCGTGTTCTGCGCCATCCAGGCCTACGGCATCGCCATCGGGCTCGAAGGCAGCCAGGGCGTGGTGCTCAATCCGGGCTGGTTCTTCCGCATCTCGACCATCGTGACGCTGGTCGGCGGCACCATGTTCCTCGTGTGGCTGGGCGACCAGATCACCTCGCGCGGCGTCGGCAACGGCACGTCGCTGATCATCTTCGCCGGCATCGTGGCGAACCTGCCGGCGACGATCGCGCAGACGCTCGAGCTCAGCCGGACCGGGGCGCTGTCGCCGGCGTGGCTGTTCGGGCTTGCGGCGATCGCCATCGTGGTGATCGGCGTCATCGTGTTCTTCGAACGCGCCCAGCGGCGGCTTTTGATCCAGTATCCAAAGCGCCAGGTGGGCAACAAGATGTTCCAGGGCGACACGTCGCACCTGCCGCTGAAGCTCAACACCTCGGGCGTGATCCCCGTGATCTTCGGCTCGTCGCTGCTGCTGCTGCCGGCGACCATCGCGTCGTTCGCGGCGCGTGGCGATGCGGCGCCGTGGATTTCGGTGACGGCGGCGCTGCTCGGCCGCGGCCAGCCGCTCTATCTGGTGCTGTTCGCGGTCCTGATCATCTTTTTCTCGTTCTTCTATACGTCGATCGTGTTCAATCCGACGGATACGGCGGACAACCTCAAGCGTTCCGGCGGTTTCATTCCGGGCATCCGTCCGGGCGAGCGCACGGCGCAGCACATCGACTACGTGCTGTCGCGCATCACGGTGGTCGGCGCGCTGTACCTGACGGTGGTGGCGCTCGTGCCCGAGCTGATCCACAGCCAGCTCAACGTCAGCCAGTTCATCGGCGGCACGTCGCTGCTGATCATGGTGACGGTGACGCTCGACACGATCAGCCAGATCCAGAGCCATCTTATTGCGCAGCAATATGAGGGCCTCGTCAAACGCTCGCGACTTGGGGGACGGAAGCGTTGAGACTGATTCTTCTCGGGCCGCCGGGTGTCGGCAAGGGCACGCAGGCCAAAATCCTGGTCGAGCAGTTGGGCATTCCGCAGCTCTCGACCGGCGATATCCTTCGCTCGGCGATTGCCGCCAAGACTCCGATGGGCCTCGCCGCCAAGGAGATCATGGATCGCGGCGACCTCGTTTCGGACGAGATCGTCAACGGCATCGTGTCGGAGCGGATCGACCAGGCCGATTGCGCCAAGGGGTTCATCCTCGACGGCTTCCCGCGCACCATCCCGCAGGCGGATGCGCTGGGGACGATGCTGACGAACAAGGGGCTGAAGCTCGACGCGGTGGTGGAAATCACCGCCGATACGGAGACGCTGGTGGCGCGGGTCGCCAACCGGGCCAAGGAAACCGGCGGCGTGCGCGCCGACGACAATGCCGAGGTGGTGCGCAAGCGCCTCGAGGTCTACCGCGAGCTCACCGAGCCGCTGGTGGCCTATTACCGCGGCAAGGGGCTGCTCAAGACCGTGGACGGAATGGCCCCGGTCGAAGAGGTGACTGCGGCGATCCGGCGTGCGCTGGGAACATAGGGCAGGCCCGCAATTGACTATCTCCGGCAGTTGACTCTGACGGAATCGACACATAGAACCGCGCCAGTCTCAAAGACCTATTGGGCTGGATTCGGTTCCTCTAACGCGTGAGGGGTCGGAACCGGTCCCTTGTTGTTACAAAAACGGCGCCTAAATAAGGGGCGCCGGCATGAAGGAGAGCAGACGTGGCTCGTATCGCTGGCGTCAATATCCCGACGAACAAGCGTGTGGTTATTGCCCTGCAATACATCCACGGCATCGGCGACAAGTTCGCCGAGGACATCTGCAAGAAGGTGGGGATCCCGCCCGAGCGCCGCGTCAACGAATTGACCGACGCCGAAGTGATCCAGATCCGCGAGACGATCGATCGCGATTACGTGGTGGAAGGCGATCTCCGCCGCAACGTGGCGATGAACATCAAGCGGCTGATGGACCTCGGCAACTATCGTGGCCTGCGCCACCGCCGTGGCCTGCCGGTCCGTGGCCAGCGCACGCACACCAATGCGCGCACCCGCAAGGGCCCGGCCAAGCCGATCGCCGGCAAGAAGAAGTAAGGGCGGCTTATCGCCCGATGTAGCTGCTGGAACTACGGCAGCGCGGATATCGAACCCAAGGATGCAAATTGGCTAAAGCTGAAGGCGTGCGCGTCAAGCGCAAAGAGCGTAAAAACATCACTTCCGGCGTCGCGCATGTGAACGCCAGCTTCAACAACACCATGGTCACCATCACCGACGTTCAGGGGAACACCATCTCCTGGTCGTCGTCGGGCGTCATGGGTTTCAAGGGGTCGCGCAAGTCGACCCCGTACGCCGCGCAGGTCGCGGCGGAAGATGCGGCCAAGAAGGCCCAGGAACACGGCATGAAGACCCTCGAGGTCGAAGTCCGCGGTCCGGGTTCGGGCCGTGAATCGGCGCTCCGCGCCCTCCAGGCAGCCGGCTTCAACGTCACGTCGATCCGCGACGTCACGACGATCCCGCACAATGGCTGCCGGCCGCGCAAGCGCCGCCGCGTCTAAATCGGGTTTGGCAGGCAGACCGCGCTCCCCCTCGCGGTCTGCTGCCCATTTGGTACTTGCGGCCGAGCGGCGGGCGAGCGCCGCACTTTTGAAAGGACGTTACCGTGACCATCCAGAGGAACTGGCAAGAGCTGATTAAGCCGACCAAGCTGGACTTTGTTTCGGGCAGCGACAACGCGCGCGTGGCTTCGGTCGTGGCCGAACCGCTTGAGCGCGGCTATGGACTGACCCTGGGCAACGCGCTGCGTCGCGTGCTGCTGTCTTCGCTGCAGGGCGCCGCCGTCACCGCGATCCAGATCGACGGCATCCTGCATGAATTCTCCTCGCTGCCGGGCGTGCGCGAGGACATCACCGACCTCGTGCTGAACGTCAAGGAAATCGCGCTCAAGATGGGCGGCGAGGGTCCGAAGCGCCTGATGCTGAACAAGCAGGGCCCGGGCGCCGTGACCGCCGGCGACATCAAGGTGACCGGCGACATCGAAGTGCTGAACCCCGAGCTGGTGATCTGCCATCTCGACGACGGCGCCGAGATCAACATCGAGTTCACCGTCAACAACGGCAAGGGCTATGTCGCGGCTGACAAGAACCGGCCGGAAGACGCGCCGATCGGCTATATTCCGGTCGACTCGCTGTTCTCTCCGGTGCGGCGCGTGTCCTACAAGGTCGACGCGACCCGTGCGGGCGAGAGCCTCGACAAGGACAAGCTGACGCTGACCGTCGAAACCAATGGGGGGATTTCGCCGGAAGACGCCGTGGCGTACGCCGCGCGCATCCTCCAGGACCAGCTCTCGGTGTTCGTCAATTTCGAAGAGCCGACCAAGGAAAAGGCGCAGGACTCGGTGCCCGAGCTGGCGTTCAATCCGGCGCTGCTCAAGAAGGTCGATGAGCTCGAGCTTTCGGTCCGCTCGGCCAACTGCCTCAAGAACGACAACATCGTCTACATCGGCGATCTCATCCAGAAGACCGAAGCCGAGATGCTGCGGACGCCGAATTTCGGCCGCAAGTCGCTCAACGAGATCAAGGAAGTTCTCGCCCAGATGGGCCTCCATCTCGGCATGGACGTGCCGAACTGGCCGCCAGAGAACATCGACGATCTGGCCAAACGCTACGAAGATCATTATTAAGCCGGCCAAACTGGTCGCACGCCCGTCGTGAGACGCCGCCGCTAGGGAGTTACAAATGCGCCACGGGAATACCAACCGGAAGCTGAGCCGGACCGCGAGCCACCGCAGGGCGATGTTCGCCAACATGTCGGCCGCGCTGATCAAGCATGAGCAGATCACCACGACGCTGCCCAAGGCGAAGGAACTTCGCCCCATCGTCGAAAAGCTGATCACGCTGGGCAAGCGGGGCGACCTGCATGCCCGCCGCCAGGCCATCGCCGAAATGCGCGACGAGGACCAGGTGCGCAAGCTCTTTGCCGTGATCGGGCCGCGCTACAAGGACCGTGCCGGCGGCTATACCCGCATCATGAAGGCGGGCTTCCGCTACGGCGACAATGCCGCTGTGGCCGTGATCGAGCTGGTCGACCGCGACGTCAGCGCCAAGGGCCAGGATTCGGGCCCGGTGCAGGAGACCAACCGCGAAGACGCCGACGCAGCGGCATGATTGCTCGCTGATCGCCAACAATTCAGGGCGGTCCGGTTATCCGGGCCGCCTTTTTTATCGCGGAGCATTCACGCTCTAGGGGGACCCGCATGACTCAACTCATCCTCGTCACCGGCGCGTCGGGCTTTGTCGGCAAATGGTGCGTCATCAAGCTGCTCGAGAAGGGCTATCGCGTGCGCGGCACGGTGCGCAGCGATGCCAAGGCGGCGTCGGTGCGCAAGACGGTCGCGGGCGTGGTCGGCGACGAGGCGATGGAGCGGCTCGAACTGGTGCAGGCGGATATTCTCGCCGATGCCGGCTGGCCGGAGGCGATGGCCGGGGTCGATGCGGTGATTCATGTGGCGACGATCATTCGCGGCGACGAGCCCAAGGACCCCAACGTGGTGATCCGGCCGGCGGTCGAGGGGACGGAGCGGATTCTGCGCATGGCGCACGATGCCGGCATTCGCCGCGTGATCCTGACGTCGTCGATTGCGACCGTGGGCTATGGCCACGGGCAGACGACGGGCACCAAGGTCTATGACGAGACCTATTTCACCAAGCTCGAATCCATGCGCTGGACCTGGGCCTATTGCGTGGGCAAGACCAAGGCCGAGCGGGCGGCGTGGGAGTATGCCAAGGCCAACGGCATGGAACTGACGACGATCCACCCCGGGGCGATCATCGGGCCGGCGCTCGATGCCGACGCATCGATCTCGGTGGGCATGGTGTCGGGGCTGCTGGACAATTCGACGCCGGGGCTGCCGAGCAACGGCTTTTCGATCATCGACGTGCGCGACGTGGCCGACATGCATGTGGCGGCGCTCGAACATCCCGAGACCATCGGACAGCGCTATCTGGCAACGGCGGAGTACATGCCGTTCCCCAAGATCGCGGCGGTGGTGCAGGAGCTTTATCCCGACCGCAAGATCGTGCAGAGGGCGGTGCCGGACTGGATCATCCGGGTCGTTGCGATGTTCGGCGGGCCGGCGCGGCAGATCATCAACGACATCGGCAACGAGAAGATTTTTGACGGCAGCAAGGGCGAGAAGCTGATCGGGCACCCGTATATTGCGGCGCGGCAGTCGATCAAGGACACGGCCGAGAGCGTGATCAGGTTCGATCTGCATCTGAAGATGGCGAAGGACTGAGGGGCGTTCTTTCAGCGGACAGGAAAGAAAAAGTCATCGCGGCGCGTTGCGGAGGCAGACAGGTGTTGAGCCGCTGCCACCCCATCCGGCCTTCGGCCACCTTCTCCCCTGAGGGGAGAAGGGGATTTCCGATAGTTCCACGATTACAGGTGTCATCCCTGCGGAAGCGAGGACCCATTTGCCCTCTAGTGGGGGATGAGAGTTGGGTCCCCGCTTCCGCGGGGATGACACCCGGCGATGGGGAGGCGGGTTGGTGACTGTCCGGGAGACGGCAGTCGGGAACCCTCGCCCCTCAGGGGAGAGGGCAGGGTGAGGGGTGAGGTTCTCAGCATTCACTTTGTCTGCCGCAACGAACTGCTGCAACCGAGTGGCTCCGAACCCCTCATCCGGGCTTCGCCCACCTTCAAGCCATTCGACCATAGGTCTCATGGCCTTCTCGCCTAAAATCGCTCCACTGGAGCGATTTTGCCTGCGGCCGGCTCGAAGCCCCTCAGGGGCGAAGGGATGAGCCGATAGCTCAGCGCCCACAGTGTCATCCCCGCGAAAGCGGGGACCCAACTGGCTGCGGCGCAAGGTGATGATTGGTCCCCGCTTTCGCGGGGATGACACCATGGGGTGGGGAGCGTAGTGCTGACTGAAAGCCCTCCTCATCCGGGCTTCGCCCACGTTCTCCCTCAGGGGAGAAGGGAAGGAGCGGATAGAGGGCGTCAGGCCAGTGCTGGTTGCTTTGCCTTGGCGGCGACCGGTTCGGCGAAGAGGTCGTATTCGTCGGAGGCGGTGACGAGGACGTCGAGTTTGTCGCCGGGCTTGATGCCCTGGGCGTGGTCGATGATGACCTGGCCGTCGATGTCGGGGGCGTCCCATTTGGAGCGGGCGATGGCGCGGCCTTCGGCGGGGCGGACGTCGTCGACGAGGACTTCGATGGTGCGGCCGATTTTTTTGGCGAGCTGGGCGGTCGAGACGTCCTGCGCCACTTCCATCAGGCGGGCGAAGCGCTCGTCCTTGACCTCGTCGGGGACGACGTTGTCGAGGTCGTTGGCGGGGGCGCCGGTGACGGGCTCGTATTTGAAGCAGCCGGCACGGTCGATCTCGGCTTCTTCCAGCCAGTCGAGCAGGAACTCGAAATCTTCCTCGGTCTCGCCGGGGAAGCCGACGATGAAGTTGGAACGGATGGTGAGGTCGGGCGCCAGCGCGCGCCAGGACTTGATCCGGTCGAGGGTTTTGACCTGGTTGGCGGGGCGGCGCATGGCCTTGAGCACGGTGGGCGAGGCGTGCTGGAAGGGGATATCGAGGTAGGGCAGGATTTTGCCCTCGGCCATCAGCGGGATGACGGCGTCGACGTGCGGGTAGGGGTAGACGTAGTGGAGGCGGGTCCACACGTCGAGCTTGCCCATCTCTTCGGCGAGGGTCTGGAACCTTGCGGTGACGTCGCGGCCGTGGAATTTGCTCGGCGCGTATTTGAGGTCGACGCCGTAGGCCGAGGTGTCCTGCGAGATCACCATGATCTCCTTGACGCCGGAGGCGACCAGCCGCTCGGCCTCGTAGAGCACCGAGGCCATGGGGCGCGAGCCGAGATCGCCGCGAATCTGCGGGATGATGCAGAACGAGCAGCGGTTGTTGCAGCCTTCGGAAATCTTGAGATAGGCGTAGTGGCGCGGCGTCAGGCGCAGGCCGGCCTCGGGGACGAGGTCGACGAATTTGTTGGGCACCGGCGGCAGATGGGTGTTCACCGCGTTGACCACGGCTTCGTACTGGTGCGGGCCCGAGATGTTGAGGACGCTCGGGTGGGTCTGGCGGATGAGGTCTTCCTCGACGCCGAGGCAGCCGGTGACGATGACCTTGCCGTTTTCGGCCAGGGCCTCGCCGATGGCCTCGAGGCTTTCCTGCTTGGCGCTGTCGAGGAAGCCGCAGGTGTTGACGAGCACCACGTCGGCGCCGGCGTAATCGCGCGAGAATTCATAGCCCTGCGCGCGCAGCGTGGTCATGATGCGTTCGGAATCGACGAGCGCCTTCGGGCAGCCAAGGCTGACGAGGCCAATTTTCGGTGCTTGGGTCATTGGGGCGCCGATATAGCGCAAACCCGCGCAAAAGCAAGAAACGGGTATCTACACGCAACGCAGGGGGGACCTGCGCTTTGGGTTATCGTCACCTTACCGAAGATCGGTTTGCTTTGTCGCGTTTCCGAACCAGAAAACCGTTGCCACTTTTCCTGGAAACGCTCCAGTTGGCAAACGATCGCGAACGTGGCGTTCTCAGTTGAACGGCACCCGCCCGGGAAGGGTGGCTACGCCGTGGACCCGACGAAAGTGAGCCCATGACCAATCTCGACCGCTACGCGCCCCAGGCCCTCGGCCTGCTCCGCATCGTCGCCGCGCTGACCTATATGGAGCACGGCACGCAAAAACTGCTGCATTTCCCGATGCGCGCGGCCGAAGGCGGCGGCGGAGGGGGAGGCGCCGGCGGAATGTCGATGATTTTTATCATCGGCGGCGTCATCGAGCTGTTCGGCGGGCTGGCGCTGACGCTGGGGCTGCTGACGCGGCCGATCGCGTTCATCGTCGCGGGCGAGCTGGCGGTGATCTACTGGTGGATGCACGTGCCGCGCGGCGGCTTCTGGCCGGTGTTCAACGGCGGGGAAGCCGCAATCGTGTGGTGCTTTACGTTCCTGTACCTGGTGTTCGCCGGACCGGGGGCGTTTGCGCTGGACAATGTGATCTTCAGGCGGAAAGCGGCGTAGGGCTTGTCGCCGCGGTGAGTTGCTGCACCAGAGCGGCTCCGAAGCTCTTCACCCCTCATCCGGCCTTTGGCCACCTTCTAGCCATTCGCATGGCCTTCTCGCCTAAAATCGCTCCACTGGAGCGATTTTGCCTGCGGCCGGCTCGAAGCCCCTCAGGGGCGAAGGTCCCGACTGCACCATCTCGCCAGTGACCGTCTCAGCTACAGCCGTGGCGTGCGCCGGGCGGTGCGCCTTGGGCCGCGGGGCGGGGTGATTTCGACGTCGGGGGCGGGATCGGTGGCGGGGGCGATGAGGTCCTCGTCGTCGGGCTCGTCTTCCTCGTCGGCCATGTCGTGAATGGCGTCGCGCACTTCATCGAGCAGGGCCGAGGAAATCCGGGTGCGGCTGACCGAGTCGGTCGCGGCCTCGTTGGCCTTGAACCAGACCAGCAGCGCCTCGCAGGCGACGCGCAGCACGACGATGCCGAAGCCGCCATAGACGACGATTTCGAGCAGACCCCACAGACCGTCGCCGAAATTGCGGGCGAAGGTGTCGAACAGGTGGGTGACGGCCCAAAGGAGCAGCGCCGCCAGCCCGCTGAGGTAGAGCACGGGGACGAGCCGCGGCGACAGCACGGTGTCGAGCCGGAACAGGGTGGGCCCCATGAAGATGCGCTTGAGGTCGTCGGAGGTCATCCTGGCTCTCCAATCGGCGAGATTCGGGCGGATGCCCCTAAGATGCGGGCGTCACGCCGCGCTGACAAGGCCGTCGACGATGGTTTCGGCCGGGCCGAAGCGGCGTTCGAACTGAGCGCGGAGCGCCATGTCGACTTCGGGCAGGGTGACGAGCTGGCCGAGGTCCTCGAGGCTGGTGACGCCGCGGTCGGCGATGCCGCACGGGACGATGCCGTCGAAATGGCTGAGATCGGGCGCGACGTTGAGCGAGATGCCGTGGGTGGTGACCCATTTGCTGACGCGCACGCCGATGGCGGCGATCTTGCTCTCGCCGCCCAGACGGCCGGGCTGCCTGACCCAGACGCCGATGCGGCCGTCGACCATTTCGCCGGTGACGTTGAAATCGGCGAGGGTATCGATGAGCCAGCCCTCGAGGCCCTGCACCAGGCAGCGGACGTCGCGGCCGCGCGCCTTGAGGTCGAGCATCAGGTAGGCCACGCGCTGGCCGGGGCCGTGATAGGTGTATTCGCCGCCGCGTCCGGCCTCGTAGACGGGAAAGCGGTCGGGCTGCAGCAGGTCGGCGGCCTCGGCGGAGGTGCCGGCGGTGTAGAGCGGGGGGTGTTCGACCAGCCAGACGGCCTCGCGGGCCTCGCCGCGGGTGATGGCGGCAGCGCGGTCTTTCATCCACTGGAGCGCGTAGGGGTAGTCGACGAGGCCGTCGGCGACGATCCACTCGACGGGGGCGTGATCTTCCCGCCGCAGTTTGTCGGGACCGGTGCAGGTTAACGTTTCGGTAATCATCATCGGCCGATGGTTCGAACGGGGGCGCGGGCTGATTCAGTCCGCCCGGTGCGGATAGATATATGAACACTCTCGACCAGATTGAAGTCGACATCACGGTGGAGCTCGGCTCGGCCATCATGCCGGTGCACCACCTGCTGCGCATGGGCCGCGGGGCGATCATCGAGCTCAACAGCACCGAAAACGATCCGCTCAAGATCTACGCCAACAGCACGCTGATCGCGCATGGCGAGGTGAAGGTGGACGAGGGCCACCTGTCGGTCGAGGTCACGGAAAAGGTGTTCAAGCTCGGCTGATGAGACGCGTGACGGACAAGCGATTTAATCGCTTGCGTGCGGGCACCTGCGTTGCTACACGCAGCCTCGCTTCGCCGGCTGGGCGGGGCACCTACCATGGCGTGCGGTCGTGGCGGAATTGGTAGACGCGCAGCGTTGAGGTCGCTGTGCCGCAAGGCGTGGAAGTTCGAGTCTTCTCGACCGCACCAAAACCTTCGGGTTTCCAGATATCGATGTGCCTCTGAGCGCTGCCGAACGGCAGCGTTTGGCATGCCGTTCAGTTGCCGAACACGAACCGGCGGTAGGTGAAATATTTCAGCACCTGCGAGATCGCCGTGACGATGAACAGGCTCACCAGATAATGGAGTTTCAGCGTCTCGGTCGCGAACAGATACCCCGCATATTCGGCGCCCCTGAAGCAGAGGCTGACCAGGAGGAAGCGGAGCGCCGAACGTCCCCACGCGCCCGATTTGCGGAACACCACGATGCGGGTCATGACGAAGTTGAGGCACAGCGCGACCAGAAGCGCGAAACCGCCGGCGAACGCCGACGACGCCCCCAGCAGATCGTGGCAGACGAAGGCCGTTCCGAACGTCACGACGAAACTCAGGCCGCTCGTCGCGGTGTAGCGCACGAAGCTGCCGAAGACGGGGTGGTTCCAGACAGCGCCGATCATCGGCGCGTGACGATCACGAGCTGCGCGATCAGGCCGAAGAACAGGCTTTGCAGCCCGAACAACAGCAGCGCCATGACCAGATTGACGTTCTCGACCGGCCGCGTTGCGTTGCCCATGGCGAAATCGACCATCTGCCACACCGACACCAGCAGCGCTGCGAGAATGGCGATGGCTCCCGCCGTGCCGAACACGCGGAGCGGCCGGACCGCGACCAGCACCATCAGGGGGCAGCAAGATGCCGCCGGCCTTGCTGGCGGCGGTGCGGCAGAAGCTCAGCCCCGAACTGGCGTTCGTCTATGCGTCGACAGAGGCGGGCATGCTGAGCACGGCGCGGGCGGCGACGCTCGAGGCGCATCCGGGGTCGGCGGGATATCGGCTGCCATGGGTCGAGATGGAGGCGGTGGACGCCGCGGGCCAGCGTGTGCCGGCGGGGCAGGACGGCATTATCCGGGTCAAGACCGAGGAGCAGGCACGCTATCTCAGCGAGAGCGCCGACACCACCGAGCGGTTCAGCGACGGCTGGTTCTATCCGGGCGATGTGGGGCAGGTGACGCCGGAGGGGCTGGTTTATATCACCGGGCGGTCGAGCGAGATCATCAATCGCGGCGGCACGATCGTGGCGCCGGACATGATCGAGGAGGCGATCCTGCTGACGCCGGGCGTCAAGGATGCGGCGGTGGTCGGCGTGCCGAGCGCCGAGGGCATCGAGGAAATCTGGGCGGCAGTGGTGGGCGAGGGCTTTGTCGACCCCAATGCGGTGCTGGTGGTGGTCGGGGCGCGCATGGCCGACAAGCTGCCCGACCGCGTGGTGCAGGTCGACGCCATCCCGCGCAACGAGATGGGCAAGATCAGGCGGCAGGAGGTGAAGGCCGTTCTGGTACAGCGTTCTACGACGGCCTAGCGGCTGTCGGAGGCCATGTCAGCTTCTCGCGGTCGGCCGTGCTGCGGCCAGCGCTTTGGGCGCCTTGAAGCGCCAGGCATCTTCGAGCCTCAGGCCCAATTCCTCGTCGTCGATGGCGTCGAGCCGGAGCAGCAGGCCGGGCCAGCCTTTGTAGTGGTCGGTCTGGTAGTAGATGGCGGGGGCCATCTCCATCAGCAGTTCCTTCATGTCGAGCGGGCAGTGGAGGACCAGGATGCCGGCCTCCTTGACTGTGGCGAAAGCCTTGCCCTGCACCTTGAGCGAGGGATCGCCGTAATGGGTGGAGAGCTCGACTTCGGCGAGCTGCAGCTTTTTCGCCAGCGCCATGATCCGCCGGGTGGCGGGGAGCTTTTCGTCCACCGGTATCGGGCTTGGAACTTTGGCCATATCTTCGCCTCGGTTGATGCCCGCAACTCTGGCGCATCGCGGGTCGATTGGCTACACCGGCCATAAGCCCTTGAAAGAGATGCCGATGAGCGACACCCTCGACATCGCCACACCCGTCGAACCGGACGCGCTGCGCGGGCCGGACGAACACCTCAACCCGCTGTGGGTCGAGCGGTTGCGGGCGCGCCTCGATGCGGGCGACGCGGGCGAAGTCGCCGACCTGGTGGCACCGCTGCATGCGGCCGACATGGGCGACCTGCTCGAGGCGCTGGGGGCGGAAGAGCGCGTCAAGCTGGTGACGCTGCTCGGCGACAAGTTCGACTTTTCGGCGCTGACCGAGGTCGACGGCAGCATCCGTTCGGACCTGATCGAGGAATTGCCCCGCGCCGACGTGGCGCGCGGCGTGGCCGAGCTCGACAATGACGACGCCGTCTACATCCTCGAGGACATCGACGTGCCGGCGCGCGACGACATCCTCGCGCAGATGCCGGCGTTCGAGCGGCTGAAGCTGAAGCGCAGCCTCGATTTTCCCGAGGATTCGGCCGGCCGGCTGATGCAGACCGATTTCATCGCCATCCCGCCGTTCTGGACGGTCGGGCAGACGATCGACTACATGCGTTCCGAGCAGGACCTGCCGGACGATTTCTACCAGATCTACGTGGTGACCGCGGCCTATACGCTCGAAGGGATCGTCGCGCTCGACAAGTTCCTCCGCTCGCGGCGCGACGTGCGGATGGCCGACGTGATGCAGGCCGATCCCATCGAGATCGACGCCAGCGAGGACCAGGAACGCGCCGCCCGCATCTTCGAGCGGTACGACCTCGTCGAGGTGGCGGTGGTCGACGAGACCAAGCGGCTGGTGGGGGTGCTCACCATCGACGACATCGTCGACGTCATCCACGAAGAGGCGACCGAAGACATGCAGCGCCTCGCGGGCGTGGGCGACGAAGATATTTCGGACGACGTGCGCACGACGCTGCGCAGCCGCCTCACCTGGCTGTTCGTCAACCTGCTGACGGCGATCCTTGCGTCTGCGGTCATCGACGCGTTCGACGGCACGATCTCGAAGATGGTGGCGCTGGCGGTGCTGATGCCGATCGTCGCCTCGATGGGCGGCAATGCCGGCACACAGACGATGACCGTGACGGTGCGGGCGCTGGCGACACAGGAGCTCGACCGCTACAAGCTCAGCCGGCTGGTGCTGCGCGAAATCTTCGTCGGCATCGCCAATGGCTGGTTCTTTGCCCTGATCATGGGCGTCGTCGCGACGATCTGGTTCCAGAACTGGGGCCTGGGCGTGGTGATGGCGCTGGCGCTGGTGGTGAACCTGTTCGCGGCGGCGCTGGCGGGGGTGCTGATCCCGCTCGGGCTCAACCGGCTGCGGATCGATCCGGCCATCGCGTCGTCGGCGTTCGTCACGACGGTGACCGACGTCGTCGGGTTTTATTCGTTCCTGCTGTTTGCAGGGCTGTGGTTCCATCTGTTCTGAGGACGCTGCCGTGAAGCTGATTTTCGCCAACCGCAATTATTCGAGCTGGTCGCTGCGCGCCTGGCTGGTGCTCAAGCATTTCGGCATCGCGTTCGACGAGGAGATGGCGCTGCTCAACGGCGAGGGCTGGAAGGAAAACATCCGCAGGAAATCGCCGAGCGGCAAGGTGCCGGTGCTGATCGACGGCGAAGCGGTGATCCCCGAGACCATCGCGATCATCGAATATCTCAACGACAAATATCCGGCGAAGGGCATCTGGCCGTCGGACCGGCTGAAGCGGGCGCAGGCGCGGGCGGTGGCGGCCGAGATGCATGGCGGTTTCACGGCGTTGCGCAATGCCGCGCCGATGAATCTGCGGGCGAGCCATCCGGGCAAGGTCGATTTCGACGTGGTCGCGGGCGATTTGCGGCGGATCGAGCGCATCTGGGGCGACCTCACCTCCGAGTCGGGCGGGCCGTATTTGTTCGGCAAGTTCACTGCGGCGGATGCGATGTTCGCGCCGGTGGCCGGGCGCATCCGGACGTACGAGCTGCCGGTGTCGGACGCGGCGCAGGAATATGTCGAGGCGATCTATGCGCTGCCGGCGTTCCAGGAGTGGCTGGCGGAAGCGACAAAAGAGCCGTGGATCGTCGAGCAGGACGAGATCGACATGATCCAGAAGAAGGTCTAGTCACGCCTGCATGATGCACATGATCAAGCTCTGCGTGGGCGTTGCGACGCTCGACGAGCTCGAATCCTATCGCGAGGAACGCGCCCACTGGTGGGGCGCCGACTATGGCGAGAATATCCACGTCCACCGGACGCGGACGATGCCGAAGCAGCATGCCGAGATCGAGGGCAAGGGCTCGATCTACTGGGTGATCTCGGGCGTGATCCGAGCGCGCCAGCCAATCCTGCGGCTGGCCGAGGCGGTGGACGACCAAGGGCTCAAATGCTGCGACATCATCATGGCGCCGGACCTGGTGCGGGTGACGCCGCGGCCGAAGCGGCCGTTCCAGGGCTGGCGCTATCTCGATCCGAAGGATGCGCCGCGCGACCTCGACAAGCGGCATGCGCGCGACGAGGGCTCGCTGGAGCTGGCGGAAGAGCTGAGCCGGCTGGGGCTGATCTGACCGGCTCCGCCCACTGACTCGCTGTCACCGTCAAGTTAATTGCTTATGCGAGATGGCTGCCGGGCGCGGCTTGTGACCAAACTGCCTCTTGAACCAAATCACAATTCTGCCGCAGATTCCGCCCGGGGGACGTGGAGACCGCATGGGGCGTACGGGCACACATGTCATTGTGGTGGGCAACGAGAAGGGCGGGTCGGGTAAGTCGACCACGGCGTTCCATCTTGCCGTCTATCTGATGTACCAGGGCTTTCGCGTCGCCTCGATCGACGTCGACAGCCGGCAACAGACCTTCACCAATTACGTCAAGAACCGGCGGAGCTGGGCGCAGGCGCGCGACCTCGATCTGCCGCACAGCACGCATTTCCATCTGCCGCTGACCAAGTCGGACTCGATCAAGGAAAACCACAAGCTCGAATTCGACCTGTTCCGGCAGGCGGTGGTCGAGGTGGAGGGCGTGGCGGACTTCCTGATCGTCGATACGCCGGGGTTCGATACGCATCTGACGCGGCTGGCGCATTCGCTGGCCGACACGCTGATCACGCCGCTCAACGACAGCCTGATCGACCTCGACGTGATGGCGCATGTCGACCCGGTGACGGGCGATCCGCGCGAGATGAGCCATTATGCGCGGCTGGTACAGCGGGCGCGGACCGAACGGCTCGCCATCGACGGGCGGACCATCGACTGGATTCTCGTGCGCAACCGCATCTCGATGCTGTCGTCGCGCTCGATGCGGCTGGTGCAGTCGGCGATCGAAAAGATCGCGGTGCGGCTCGGCTGCCGGGTGGCCGAGGGGATCGCCGAGCGGGTGATCTTCCGCTCGCTGTTTCCGATGGGGCTGACGGTGTTCGATCCGCTGGACGACGAACTGCTCGGCGGCCTGCCCTCGATGAGCCATGTCAGCGCCCGGCAGGAATACCGGCAATTGCTCGAAGCGCTGCGCCTGCCGGTGAGCGATCGCGCCGGGGCAAGGCGAGCGGCGCTGGCGGCGTTTTCGGAGACGCAGAAGGCGCCGCCGCGGTTCGAGCACATGGCCGGATCGAGCTGAATTTTCACGATCTGTTTAGAGTCGTGAAAGACCTGTTGCTGTACCGCTAGCGCAAACGCCGGCTGGGACGAACACGTGCATCTCGACGCTTTCACCATCATGATTGGCAGCGTCGCGCTGGTGCTGGTCTGCGGCTGCTTTTTCCTGTTCTTCTGGACGCAGGACCGCCGGTCCGGCTGGCTGGCCTGGTGGATCGCGCCCTATATCTGCGGCGGGGCGGCGATGGCGCTCTACGTGGCGCGGGGGCAGGTCCCCGACGTCTGGTCAGTGGGCGTATCGAACGCGATATTGCTGGTTGGGTTCGGGGTTCTGTGGCAGGGGGCGCGGGCCTTCGAGCGCCGGCGGCCGCTGCTCTGGCCGATCCCGGTAATGGCGGCCGGCTGGCTGGCGCTGTGCGCCATTCCGGGCTTCATGGCCGTCGACGACCGGCCGCTGCGGGTGATCGTCGCCTCGCTGGGCAGCCTGGTGTTCCTTGGGCTAACCTATCGCGAACTGGCGATCGGACTGAGCGAAAAGCTGGCGTCGCGGCGCAGTGCGATGATCTCGACGTTTGCGTTCGGGGCGCTGTTCGCAGTGCGGCTGCCGCTGGCTTATCTCGCCCCCTATCCGTTCGGCGGGTTGCCGGAAGACCCGATGGCGCTTGCGGCGTTCAACCTGCTCGTCGTCATTCTCGTGGCGTTCTTTTCGATCCTGATGATCTCGATGACCAAGGAGCGGCGCGAGGCGGAGCAGCGCAACTACGCAATGTCCGATCCGCTGACGGGACTGTTCAACCGGCGGGCGTTTGCCGACTTCGCCGAGCGCAGGGCGCGGCGCCAGGTCGGCGTGCGCACCGACATGTCGCTGCTGGTGCTCGACCTCGATCATTTCAAATCGATCAACGACCGCTTCGGGCACGAGGTGGGCGACCGGATGCTGAAGGCGTTCACCGACGCGGCCGAGGCGAGCGTGCGGCCATCGGATCAGTTGTTCCGGATGGGCGGCGAGGAGTTCTGCTTCGTGCTGCCCGATACCGGCGCCGCTGAAGCCGTGGCGGTGGCCGAGCGGCTGCGGCAGAGCTTCGAGGCGGTGGAGATCGAGACGGCGACCGGGCCGGCGTCGACCACGGTCAGCATCGGGATTGCCAGCACGCAGTACGCGACCGAACTCGATGTTCTGCTGGCGGCGGCGGATGCCGCAGTCTACGAGGCCAAGGCCCGCGGCCGCAACCGGGTGGTGGTGGCCGAGCCGGCCTCGCTGCTGCGGGCGGCTGCGCCCGAGACGGTGTCCCGCCTCAGGGCCTGAGCCCAGTCACTGTTCCGGCAAAGCGATCCTGAGCGCCCGCTGTCCGCCAGGGGCGAACACGTCGATATCGATCTGCACGCGCGGCATGATCATGCGCCGGGTGCGGGCCGACAGCGTCAGCACGACCGAAAGCAGTTCCGACACGTGCTGGGGCTTAGCCTTGCGGCTCAGATGTCCGACGATGTCGTTGACGGCGCGGCGGTTGGCCGGCGCATCCTCGTATTGACCCGACCGGCCCACAAAGCGGGCCAACTCCGTCAGGCTCGATGTATCGCTCATTTGGGCTACTCCATACACAGGCCACAAACGCGCTTCCCGGTTCGGCTTTCTCTTCGATGCCTTTGCTTTTAGCTCTGCATCGCGAGGCAGCTCAGTTTGGCTTGCTTCAACTGCTTGCACATGTCGTTGGCCGCGCTCTGCCCGGAGAAGCCGCCGAAGCGGGCGCGGAAATAGGTCTGGCCATCCTTGTCGAACTGCACGACGAAGGCCTGGAGCTTGCCGAGCGCGCGGACTTTCTGGCCGGCGCTGTCGAGGAGGCTGTTGGCGCCATCGCGGGTCGGGGCGGCGCCGACCTGGACCACCCAGCCCTGCGGCAGCGGAGCGGGCATGGCCTGCTCGGGCGCAGCCTCGGCCACCTGCACGGTGTCGGCGGCGGGGAGGATCTGCGGGGCGGCATCGGAGCGGGGCTGCAGCGCCACGTCGCCCGAAATGCTGCCCGAGGTCATCAGGTCGATCGGCTGGCCCTTGGTGCCGATCCCCACCGGGGGAATGAGCGGCGCGGACGGGCGCGTCTGGCCGAGGGGGGCCGGAGCGGCGCCCATGGTGCTGTCGGCGTAGGCGTCGACGGCACTGCTGTCGTAGTGCCTGGCTTTCAGCGCGCCGGCGAGCTTGTTCACGGCGGTGACGGCTTCGGGCATGCCGAGATCGAGCGGCATCGGGGCCGGCTGCGGCGCAACGTCCGCGACCGCGAGATCGTCGTCGACGTCGCCGACGCCGCTTTGCGGATCGGCGGGGGCCACGGAATCGTCCGCGGCGGCCTCGTCGGTGATGCGGAAAGCGGGAGCGGCCATCGGCACTACCGGGTCGGCGGACGCGACGTGAATCTCGTCGTCCTGCGCCAGCACGGGCATGGTGCCCTTGCGGCCCGGCATCGGGATCAATGCGGTCTTGAGGTAGCTGCCGGAATGGGCGTCATCGAGGTATTTCGAGAGCTGGCTCGCGACCTTCATGTCGCGCGCCTTGGGCGAGTTGAAGCCGAAGCCGATGATGACGAGGTGCTTGTCGTCCTTGCGGGTGACGGTCATCAAATTGTAGCCCGAGCTGTTGATGTAGCCGGTCTTCATGCCTTCCACGCCGGCGACGCCGAGCAGCGGCACGTGGCTGTTGTAGGTGCGCCGGCCGTACTGGAAGCTGCGGGTCTGAAAGAAGGTGTAGTATTTGGGGTAATGCTCGGCGATGGCGGCGGCGAGGATCGCCTGGTCGCGCACCGTGGTGATCTGGCGGGTGTCGGGCAGGCCCGAGGCGTTGACGTAGGTCGTGTGCTTCATGCCCAGCGCGCGGGCCGTGGTGGTCATGCGCTTGGCGAAATTTTCCTCGCTGCCGCCGATATATTCGGCGATGACGCGGGCCATGTCGTTGGCCGAGATGGTCACCAGCGACTTGATGGCGTTTTCGACCGAGATGGTCGAGCCGGCCTTGAGCCCGAGCTTGGTGGGCGAGGCGGCGGCGGCGTGCTTGCTCACCGGCATCTGGGTGGTGAGCTTGATGTGACCGGCGCTCAGTTCCTGGAACAGGACGTAGAGCGTCATGACCTTGGAGATCGAGGCGGGGTAGCGGTACGCGTCGGCGTCGCTTTCGTAGAGGACCTTGCCGGTCTTGGCGTCCATGACGATGCCGGCATAGGCGCGGGGCACGGCGGTCTTGGCTTCGATGGCCGCCGGGGCCAGAACCGAGACGGCAATGAAAACTGCTGCAAGAGCGCGCCACAGGCCGGCGCGCTGAAACCAATAAGCCCTTTGGGAAGCCAACCCGATACTCCAAACTAGCGGAGGCCTTCTGGCCTCCCTGGCAACTCATGGCGGGTGTGACGCGGCTTCCCCCTGCGCGCGCCTTCGCCTTCGGAAATGGCAGAATAGGGGCGGCCTCTTACCATTCGGTAAAATGCAAACTGGATTGCGCCGATCGCCAAAGGGCCGGTCCGCCTCACAAATCGGGCGTCGGCAGGGGCACGGCAGGCTCCCCCTTAACACGGGGTAAGTTTTGCCTACATAATGGCTCGACCATGCTGCTTCGTTCAGATCGTTCCATGACCTACTCTGATCAGACGACCCGCCAGAAAATCGGCGCGGAACACCCCATGCGGGCGGCGCGCGAGGACAAAGGTGGCGACGGCGCCGGGACCAAATCCGACACCGGCACCATCACCCGAACCAAACCCAAGACGCAGAAGCCGAGCCTGTATCGCGTGCTTCTGCTCAACGACGACTACACGCCCATGGAGTTCGTCGTTCTCGTTCTGCAGGACGTCTTCAACAAATCGCGCGAAGACGCCATGCGCATCATGCTGCATGTACACACCAAGGGCGTCGGTGAGTGCGGCATCTATCCATACGAGGTGGCCGAGACCAAGGTCACCCGCGTCATGGACACGGCACGCAAGAACCAGCACCCGCTGCAATGCGTGATGGAAAAGCAATAGGAACTATCACATGCCTTCTTTCTCACGCGGACTGGAAAAGGCCCTGCATCAGGCGATGAACCTCGCCCGCGAGCGTGCGCACGAATTTGCGACGCTCGAGCACCTTTTGCTGGCCTTGACCGACGACCGCGACACCATCGCCGTGCTGAACGGCTGTGACGTGGACATCGAGGCGCTGAAGGGCGACCTCGAAGATTTCATCAACGAAGAGCTCGACAGCCTCGTGGTGCCCAGCGGGCAGGACGCGCGGCCGACCGCGGCGTTCCAGCGCGTCATCCAGCGCGCCGTGATCCATGTCCAGTCGTCGGGCAAGGAAGAGGTGACGGGCGCCAACGTGCTGGTCGCGATCTTTGCCGAGCGCGAGAGCCACGCCGCCTATTTCCTCGAGCAGCAGGACATGAGCCGGCTCGACGCGGTCAACTTCATCTCGCACGGCATCACCAAATCCGGCCCGAACGAGCAACGCAGCGTGCGCGGCACCGAGGACGCGGCCGGGGCGGGCGGGCATGCCGAAGACGGCGGGCCGCGGCAGGGGAGCGGGCAGAGCTCGGCGCTGGCCGATTTCTGCGTCGACCTCAATGCCAAGGCCAAAGCCGGCAAGATCGATCCGCTGATCGGCCGCGATGCCGAACTGCGCCGCACGATCCAGGTGCTCTGCCGCCGCTCGAAGAACAACCCGATCTATGTGGGCGACGCCGGCGTGGGCAAGACGGCCATCGCCGAGGGCCTGGCGCGCAAGATCGTCGAGGGCGAAGTGCCCGAGGTGCTCAAGAACGCCACCATCTATTCGCTCGACATGGGCTCGCTGCTTGCCGGCACGCGGTACCGCGGCGACTTCGAAGAGCGGCTCAAGGCCGTGATGAAGGAGCTGGAAAAGCACCCGGACGCGATCCTGTTCATCGACGAGATCCATACGGTGATCGGCGCCGGCGCCACGTCGGGCGGCGCGCTCGATGCGTCGAATTTGCTGAAGCCGGCGCTGGCGTCGGGCAATATGCGCTGCATCGGTTCGACCACGTACAAGGAGTATCGGCAGTTCTTCGAGAAGGACCGGGCGCTGGTGCGGCGGTTCCAGAAGATCGACGTCGCCGAGCCGACGATCCCCGATGCGATCGAGATCGTGAAGGGGCTGCGGCCGTATTTCGAGGACTACCACAAGCTCAAATACACCGATGAGGCGCTGAAGGCGGCGGTGGAGCTGTCGGCGCGCTACATCAGCGACCGCAAGCTGCCGGACAAGGCGATCGACGTGATCGACGAGACCGGCGCGGCGCAGATGCTGCTGGTGGCGGGCGACCGCAAGACGCTGATCGATGTCGAGGACATCGAGCAGACCATTGCGACCATGGCCCGCATCCCGCCCAAATCGGTCAGCAAGTCCGATACCGAGATGCTGCAGAGCCTCGAGGTCGACCTCAAGCGCGTGGTGTTCGGCCAGGATATGGCGATCAGCGCGCTGGCTTCGGCCATCAAGCTGGCGCGCGCCGGGCTGCGGGAGCCGGAAAAGCCGATCGGCTCGTATCTGTTCACCGGCCCGACCGGCGTCGGCAAGACCGAGGTGGCCAAGCAACTGGCCGATACGCTCGGGGTGGAACTGCTGCGCTTCGACATGTCCGAGTACATGGAGCGGCACACGGTGTCGCGGCTGATCGGCGCGCCTCCGGGCTATGTCGGGTTCGATCAGGGCGGGCTGCTCACCGACGGCGTCGACCAGCATCCGCATTGCGTGGTGCTGCTCGACGAGATCGAGAAGGCGCATCCGGACCTGTTCAACATCCTGCTGCAGGTGATGGACCACGGCAAGCTGACCGACCACAACGGCAAGTCGGTCGATTTCCGGAACGTCATTCTGATCATGACGTCCAACGTCGGGGCGATGGAACTGCAGAAATCGCCGATCGGCTTCGGGCGCAAGCGCGAGCAGGGCGACGACGAGGATGCGATCAACCGGATGTTCACGCCGGAGTTCCGCAATCGGCTGGATGCCATCATCTCGTTCGGGCCGCTGCCGCCGGCAGTGGTGCGGCAGGTGGTCGAGAAGTTCGTGCTGCAGCTCGAAGGCCAACTGGCCGAGCGCGGCGTCACGATCAACCTCACGCCGGAAGCGTCGGAATGGCTGGCGAGCCGCGGCTACGACGAGCGCATGGGCGCCCGTCCGCTGGGCCGCGTCATCCAGGAATACGTCAAGAAGCCGCTGGCCGACCAGGTGCTGTTCGGCGAGCTGGTGAATGGCGGCTCGGTGACGGTGGCGGTGGTCGGTGTCGGCCCCGATGCCAAGCTCGAGCTGATCGCGGCGCCGCCGCGGCCGGCGCGGCCCAAGGCCATCCCGGCGCCCAAGACGACCAAGAAGGCCGCCAAGGCCGACGAAAAGAGCTGAGGCGACTGACGATATCGACGAGGAGGCCGGGAGCGATCCCGGCCTTTTTGTTTGCGGTTCAGCGGGTGAGCTCGAAGACCTTCAGGCGGGCGAAATCGTGTTCCGTGCGGGTCCAGCCGGCAAGGCGGGCGAGGGCCGGGGCCTCCATGTCGTCGGCGGCGACGATGGCGAAGGCATGATGGATGGCGGGCGGCACGTTGCCGAACTCGTTGCCCCAGTCGCTGAAGATCTGGCACGGGATGGCGGTGCGCCGGTAGTAGCTCAGCGAGATGGTTTCGAAGACGGGAGCGGCGAGCAGGCAATCGCCGGGCCGAAGATTGGCCTCGAGGTAGCCGGCGAGGTCGCGCCATGGATCGCGCGGCGGGATGTCGGTCCGTAGCGCGAGCGTGGCGGTGACGAGGGTCGCGAGAGTCACGGCGCCGAGGGCGATGCGGTTGGGCGAGAGCCAACTGAGCCCGATGCCGGCGAGGGCGCAGACGGCGGGCAGGCTGCCGATGACGTAGCGCGAGATGAAGAACGGGCGGGCGACCAGCGAGCCGGCCACGGCCATGAGCGCCGGCGCGAACGCCCAGAAGCCGAGGAAGATCAGCGCGATCACGAGGGGCTTCGGGCCGGGCGCGTCAGGGCCGGTTCGGCGCGAGGTCGCCACGGCGAGAACGGCCGCGCCGCAGCCGACGAGCAGCAAAGCGAGGCCGGCCTCGCCCGAGGCGAACTTGACGACGATGTCGCCGAGGACGGCGGGAGTGGGGGAAGGAATCCAGAAGCCCTGCTGGTTGATCAGTTGCGCCTGATGCAGCAGGAATATCGACCACGGAGCAAACAGCACGATGGCGATGAGCATGTCGCCGATGAGCGGCAGGAAGGGCTGCGACCAGCGGTTGGGCGCGAGGCGATAGACGAGCCAGACGCCGGCCATGAGGGCGACCAGCGTCAGGCTGCCGAAGACGTGGCTGTAGAGCAGGGCGGTGGCCGCCAGCCAGACCGGCCAGTGGCGCGCGCGGCCGGGCGTCGTCAAGTAGCGCAGCAGCACCCAGGCAAAGAGCGTCGCCGTGAAGGCGAGCAGCGCGTACATCCGGGCTTCCTGCGAATACCAGACGTGAAAGCCCGAGAGCGCGAGGATCAGCGCGGCGGAGAGGCCGGCCACAGGGCCGGCGAGGCGCGCGGTGATGGCATAGAGCAGCGGAATGGTGAGGGTGCCGAGGATCGCGGAGGGTAGCCGCAGCGACCATTCGGCGTCGCCGAAGAGGTGGATGGTGACGAACAGCAGCAGGTTGTGCAGCGGCGGATAGTTGTCCTCGGAGGTCAGGCGGAAAAGATCGAGGATGCTGCCGTGCGACTGGGTCCAGCTCACCGCTTCGTCGTACCAGAGGCTCTGGTCGCCGAGACCGTGGAAGCGGACGAAGGCGCCGATGACGACGATCGCGGCAAGCGTCCATTGGGCAAGGCGGCGATCGATGCGCATGGCTGTGTGTGGCACGCCGCCCGGCCGCTGGGAAGCGGGCTCGGGCGGTACGGTTTGCCAATCATGGATCGCGGGCGGAGTGGTCGGCGCACGCGATCCATCGTCAGCGGTTGTCGACTTCGCTGCGGACCAGTTCCAGCCCGCGCCGCGTGATGCGGTAGGGCTGGCCGTTCTGCGAGGCGATGGCCTTCTTGCGCTGCAGCTTCTTGAACAGCGGCAGCGTCAGGAACGGCATGCGCCAGCCGTCGCGATTGTAGAGTTCGAGCAATTCGATGCGGCCATTGCTGGCCTTGAGCGGCCTGATGCAGCCGCCCTGCGCGAGGGCGTGCAGCACCCGCTGTTCGTCTCTGGAAATGTCCATCTGGAGTGAAGACCCGGGAAGGCGCGCGACGCGCCGACAATCCGAGCAGCCGTCCGCATCGCGCTGGACGGCGGCTGTTCCCACAACCTCATCGGCAACCCGACGAGGCCCTAGCAGGTCTCCACAATGCTAGACATGGTTCGTGCTCCAAAGCAGCCGCACATTGGCGCGACCGCTCGATTTCGCCGGTGTACCGCCCTCGCGGACGGAACGCAAATCTACTTCTTGGGCGGAATGTCGGCCGGGGCTTCGGGGCCGGGGTCGCCGGGGAGCGACTTGATGTAGAGGTAGAGCGAACGGCTCTCGAGGTCGGTCAGTTCATGGACGTTGAACCACGGCATCGGTGGGCCGGCCTGGAAGGTCTTGGCGAACTTCGCCCAGTCGTCCTCGCTCATATCGGCGACCACGAGACGGAGGTTCTTGGCGAAATTGGTGCCCCACGGACCATCATAGCCGACCGGGTTGCCCTTCAGCGCCTTGTCGGGATCGACGACCCCGCTCTGGGCATAGCCCGCCGTGTGGCAGTCGTGGCAGCCGCCGACGATGGAGATGTGCTTGCCGAACTCGACTGACGGTTGATCGGCCGCATAGACGGCCGTCGAGAAGCTGGCCGCAGCGACCAGCATCGCAAGTTTAAACATGATATTGTCCCTCATCTTTCAAGCGCCTAGCGCTTGCGTATCGACCTTATGCCGGAGGCACCGACCCGGACAAGGCAGACGAGGCTGTCCATCGCGGTTGAAATCGCCGGCCGGGACGTGCAAACCAGAGGTTCACTGAATCCTGTCTGAACGAGCTCGCCGTGACCAAAGCCCCCGCCGATTGCACCACCAAGGAAGACGTTCGCGCCGAGCTCGATCGCATCGACCAGGCGCTGCTGACCCTGTTCGCCGAGCGCCATCGCTACGTGACGCAGATGGCCACGATCAAGACCGACCCGCACGAGGCGCACGACCCGGTGCGGATCGCGGCGATCCTCGGCAAACAGCGCAAGCGGGCCGAAGAGATGGGGCTCGACGAGGACCAGGCGGAGCTGATCTGGAAGACGCTCATCGACTGGAATGTCAATTACGAAAAGGGCATTATCGCAGCTCGTCGCGGCAACAAATAGCTCCCCTCATGTCTCTCAACACGTTGATCCGAAAAGCCCTTCCCAGCGAGATCGAGACTCTTGCCGACATCGCCTATGTCGCGTGGGAACGCGATCTGCTGCCGTTCCTCGCCAGCGCACAGATTTCGCGCAGCGGCGAGCGCGACCGGCTGAGCGCCGCGGTGCGCGAAGGGCTCGACCGGATCATCGTGGCCGAGATCAACGAGGTCGCCGCCGGCTGGTGCCAGCGCGCCCGTGGGCGGGCATACATTCCGTTCCTGTTCGTGACGCCGCTGCTGCAGAACCATGGCGTCGGCTCGGCGCTGCTGCGCCGAATGGAGTCGCTGCTCGAACTCGAAGGAGCGGACCGCATCCAGCTCGATACGCTCGCCGACAATGTGCGGGCGGTGAATTTCTACCAGCATCAGGGCTACCAGATCTTGGCGCTCAAGACCGAAGGCCAACCCGGCCGTGACACCCAGACCAGCGTTCGGCTCGAAAAGCGCCTCGACCCCTGGCGCGGCCCCATCGACGACATCGAATAACCGGGACACCGACTTGACCCTCATCGACACGCGTACCCCCAACCCCAAGAGCTTCATCAAGGGCCAGACCGGCGATTGGGAAGTGATCATCGGCATGGAAGTGCATGCCCAGGTGACGTCCGAGAGCAAGCTGTTCTCGGGGTCGTCGACCGAGTTCGGCCGGCCGCCCAATTCCAACGTGTCGTTCGTCGACGCGGCGATGCCGGGCATGCTGCCGGTGATCAACGAGGAATGCGTCAAGCAGGCGGTGCGCACCGGGCTCGGGCTCAAGGCCGCGATCAACAAGCGCTCGATCTTCGACCGCAAGAACTATTTCTATCCGGACCTGCCGCAGGGCTACCAGATCTCGCAGTACAAGGATCCCATCGTCGGCGAGGGCAAGGTGCTGCTCGACATGGGCGAGGGCGAGCCGATCGAGATCGGCATCGAGCGGCTGCACCTCGAGCAGGATGCGGGCAAGTCGATCCACGACCAGCATCCGTCGATGAGCTTCGTCGACCTCAACCGGTCGGGCGTGGCGCTGATGGAGATCGTGTCGAAGCCGGATCTGCGCTCGGCCGACGAGGCCAAGGCGTATCTGAGCAAGCTGCGCGCGATCCTGCGCTATCTCGGCACCTGCGACGGCAACATGGAGCAGGGCTCGATGCGCGCCGATGTCAACGTTTCGGTGCGCAAGCCCGGCGGCGAGTTCGGCACGCGCTGCGAGATCAAGAACGTCAATTCAATCCGCTTTGCCGGGCAGGCGATCGAGTTCGAGGCGCGCCGCCAGATCGACATTCTGGAGGATGGCGGCAGCATCGACCAGGAGACGCGGCTGTTCGACCCCAAGGTCGGCGAGACGCGCTCGATGCGCTCGAAGGAGGAGGCGCACGATTATCGCTACTTCCCCGATCCGGACCTGCTGCCGCTCGAGTTCGACCAGGCGTTCATCGACGATCTGGCGCAGCATCTGCCGGAACTGCCCGACGACAAGCAGGCGCGGTTCATCAAGGAGTTCGGCGTCACGCCCTACGACGCGATGGTGCTGACGCTGGAACGCGAGACGGCGGACTACTACGAAGGCGCAGTGACGTTCGGCGGCGCCAAGCGCGACGGCAAGGCGGTGGCCAACCTCGTGACCGGCGACATCGCGGCCTATGCCAACAGCCAGGGGCTGAGCGCGTTCGAGACCCACATCAAGCCGGGGCAGATCGCCGGGATCGTCGACCTTGTGGCGGCAGGCACGATTTCGTCGAAGGGCGCCAAGGACCTGCTGCAGGTGATTATCGCCGAGGAGCCCGAGGGCGACCCGGCGGAGATCGTCGAGCGCCGCGGCATGAAGCAGGTGACCGACCTCGGCGCGATCGAAAAGGTGGTCGACGAGATCATCGCCGCCAATCCGGACCAGGTGGCCAAGGTACAGGCGAAGCCGACATTGATCGGCTGGTTCGTCGGGCAGGCGATGAAGGCGTCGGGCGGCAAGGCCAATCCGCAGGCGCTCAACGACATCCTCAAGAAGAAGCTGGGGCTCTAGCTTGGCGACAGCCCCGCGACGGCCGCCCGAGGACAAGAAGCAGAGCTCGACTCTGCTCTCGGGCATTGGCGCGATCGTGGGCGGGGTGATGATCGTGCCGGTGGTGGCCGCGTTCGCGACCGCCGTGGCGCTGATCGTCTATGGCGCGATCGACACCTGGACATTCATCGCCGACGTGTTCTTTTCGGGGCATGAGGTCGATCGCAACCACGTGCTGCTGCTCGCCATCGAGATCATCGACCTGTTCCTGCTGGCGACGGTGGTGCATGTCGTGGCGCTGGGGCTGTTCCAGCTCTATTTCCGGCAGGACCTGCACCTGCCCAGATGGCTGGTCATCGAGAGCCTCGATGATTTGAAGAGCAAGCTGGTGGGCGTGGCGGTGACGGTGCTCGCCGTCTACTTCCTCGGGCAGGTGGTCAGCAACGGCATCACCGGCGGGCCCAACATCCTCTATCTCGGCGCGGCAGTGGGCATCGTGATCGCGGCGCTGACGTTCTTCCTGACCCGCATCGACAAGGACTAGGCCGGCGCGCGGCGGAGGCCCTTCACCAGCCGGCCGTCGATGAACACGAGGCCGAGGAAGATCACGAGGATGCCGAGGACGTGGACCGGCAGGAAGCTCTCATGGAGGATCAGCACGCCGAGCAGGATCGCCGAGATCGGGGTGATGAAGGTGTTGAGCGACAGGTTGGTGGCGCCGACCTTGGGCAGCAGCCAGTAGACGAGCAGGAAGCTGAAGCTGGTCGAAAACACGCCGATGCCGATGAGCGAACCCCAGGTCTCGGGCCGGGTGATGACCGGCATGCCGCTGAAGATGAGCGCGATCGGGATCATGATGACGGCAGCGCCGGTCAGCGAGGTCGAGGCGATCGTGGCGGAGTCGATGGCCTTGAAGCGCCGAGCATAGTTGAGGGTGAGCGCGTAGCACACGGTGGCGCCGAGAGCGGCGAGCAAAGCGACGATTTCGGTCGAGCCGCTACCGAAGGAGGGCGAGGCGAGGATCGCGGCGCCGGCAAAGCCGATGAGCACGCCAATCACCTTGTTCCAGGTGCCTTTCTCGGCGCCCGGCCAGAGCTGCGAGACGATGACGGTGGTCATCGGCGTCATGCCGTTGATCACCCCGACGATGCCGCTCGCGAGGTGCTGTTCGGCAAAGGGGAAGAGCGCGAACGGGATGGCGTAGTTGAGGACGCCGAGGAACACCAGTTGCGGGTAGACCCGCCAGTCATGCGGGAGCTTGCCGCGCGTTGCGACGAGATAGACCCAGCAGATGATGGCGCCGATGGTGACGCGGCCGGCCGAAACCCAGAGCGGGCTGATCTCGCGGATCAGGATGGCGTTGAACAGAAACGAGCAGCCCCAGATCGCTCCGAGGCCGATGATCAGCGCCCAATAGCGTATCGGCATGCCGTTCTCCCCTAATGCCCCCTCTTCTAAGGTGCGAGGGGAGGCGGGTCGAACCGATTTTGACGATGGCTGGAATCAATTCCAGTGATGCGGGCGATGTGCGCCTCAGGCGTATTTGCCGCTGCGGGGCGGGGCCGAGGGAGCGGCCGGGGCGCTGTCGGTGCTGGAGGAGTCCGAGCTGTTCGAGGCGGCCTGGATCTGGGCGTTGAGAGCGTCGATCTGGGCCTGGATGGCCTTGGCGTCGTCGCCGCTGGCCTGGGCGAGCTGGGCCTGCTTGGCGGCGAGTTGTGCCTGAAGCTGGGTCGTCTGGTTGCTGGATGCCGTCGAAAGTGTGGAGATGGCCGAGCTGCCGCCGACGCTCGAAATCGATCCGACCATGATGTGTTGCCCTGTGCTGGAATGCGGGCGAAGGCTGGACTGGTATGGTTAACGAGATGTGAATCGTCACGCGGACGTGCCGCGCCGTCATCAGGGGAGGGCGATTTCGCCGCGGGCGAGGAGGGCGAGGGCGCGGGGGTAGAGTTTGTGTTCTTCGATGAGGACGCGGGCAGCGAGGGTTTCGGGGGTATCGCCGGGGAGAACGGGGATGCGGGCCTGGGCGATGGTCGGGCCCTCGTCCATGCCGGGGGTGACGAAATGCACGGTGCAGCCGTGCTCAGTGGCGCCGGCGGCCAACGCCTGCTCGTGGGTGTGGAGGCCCTTGTGCAGCGGCAGCAGCGAGGGATGGATGTTGATGAGCTTGCCGGCCCAGCGCAGGCAGAATTCGGGGCTCAGCAGCCGCATGAAGCCGGCGAGGCAGATGATATCCGGGCTCCAGGCGGCGAGGACGTCACCCATGGCTGCTTCGAACGCGGCTTTGTCGGGGTAGGATTTGCTCGGGAGAGCGGTGGCCGGGATGCCTTCGGCCGCGGCGATGGCGAGACCGGCGGCATCGGCCTTGTTGGAGAAGACGCCGACGATTTCAGCGGGATAATCCGGGGCTTTGGCGGCCTCGATCAGCGCGCTCATGTTGGAGCCGCGGCCGGAAATGAGGATCGCGACGCGCTTTTTCAAAGCGCCAGTCTGCCTTCGAAGGTGACGGGGTCGGCGGTGCGGTCGGTCAGGTTGCCGATGATGGCCGCGGTTTCGCCTTGCTGGGTCAGGTGAGCGACCAGCCGGTCGGCTTCGGCGGGGGCGATGACGCAGATCATGCCGACGCCGCAGTTGAAGGTGCGCAGCATTTCGCGCTCGCTCATGCCACCGACGCGGGCGAGCCAGCCGAAGACTTTCGGCACCGTGACGGCGCTCAGATTGACGTGGGCGGCGATGTTGTCCGGCAGGACGCGCGGGATGTTGTCGATGAAGCCACCGCCGGTGATGTGGGCGAGGGCCTTGAGGCCGATGCCGGCCTTGAGGGCCGAGAGGATGGGCTTCACATAGATGCGGGTCGGGGTCAGCAGCGCGCCCGAGAGCGTGCGGTGAGCGTCGAAGGGGGCGGGCAGGTACCAGTCGATGCCCGAGACTTCGACGATCTTGCGGACCAGCGAGAAGCCGTTGGAGTGGACGCCGGACGAGGCGATGGCGACGATGGCGTCGCCCGGCTGCAGGTCGGTGCGCGGCAGGAGCGTGCCGCGTTCGGCGGCGCCGACGGCAAAGCCGGCGAGATCGTAGTCCTTGTCGTGGTACATGCCCGGCATTTCGGCGGTTTCGCCGCCGATCAGCGCACAGCCGGCGATGCGGCAGCCTTCGGCGATGCCTTCGACGATGGCAGTACCGGTCGCGACGTCGAGTTTGCCGGTGGCGAAATAGTCGAGGAAAAACAGCGGCTCGGCGCCCTGCACGACGATGTCGTTGACGCACATGGCGACAAGGTCGATGCCGATGGTCGCGTGGTTGCCGGTGTCGATGGCGATCTTGAGCTTGGTGCCGACGCCGTCGTTGGCGGCGACCAGCACCGGATCGATGAAGCCGGCCGCCTTGAGGTCGAACAGGCCGCCAAAGCCACCGATCTCGGCATCGGCGCCGGAGCGGCGCGTGGAGCGGACCGCCGGCTTGATGGCTTCGACGAGCGCGTTGCCCGCATCGATGTCAACGCCCGCGTGCTTGTATGAAAGCCCGTTTGATGGCAGGTTTTGCGCGTCGGACATGGGCTCGGATTCCGGGCGTGAGAGGGGCAAAATCTGACGGCGCTGATAACCGCATAACCCCGCTCGTGCAAGGCCAGGATCGGTATGACACTGCGAACTCAAGTCCTGATCTGGGTCGGCTTCACGCTCGTGGTCGTCCTGCTGATCTGGCTGTTCCGGCCGATCCTGCTGCCCTTCGTGGTCGGCATCGCGCTCGCTTACATCCTCAACCCGGCCGTGACGCTGGTGCAGCGGACCAGGATCGGCCGCGCCTGGTCGAGCGCGGTGGTGCTGCTGGCGGTGCTCGGCATCATCATCGGGGTGTTCGTGGTGGTGACGCCGCTGGTCGCGAGCCAGGTGATCGGGCTGGCGGGACGGTTGCCGGGCTATATCGGTGACCTGCAGTCGCTGATCCGCTCCACGGCGCCGCAACTCAACGAATGGCTCGGGCCGGAGCGGGCGGCGCAATTGCAGGCGAGCCTGTCGCAGTTCCTCGGCTCAGGGCTGGAGTTCCTCGGCTCCTTGGTGACGCAGGTGGCCCAGAGCGGGCTCACGGTGCTGAACACGGTGGCATTCCTGATTTTGACGCCGGTGGTGGCGTTCTACCTGCTGCTCGACTGGGAAGGGATGGTCAAAGGCATCGACGACTTGCTGCCGCGCGAGCATCGCCGCGAGATTCGCATCCTGCTCGACCAGATCGACCAGTCGATTGCCGGCGTGTTCCGCGGGCAGGGCTCGGTGATCCTGGTGCTGTGCGTCTATTATGCCACGGCGCTGACGCTGACCGGGCTCAATTTCGGCCTTGTCATCGGGCTGATGACCGGGCTGTTCAGCTTTATTCCGTTCTTCGGGTTCCTCACCGGGTTCGTGCTGTCGATGGGCATCGCGCTGGTGCAGTTCGCGCCCGACTGGTGGTTCGTAGTGATCGTGTTCGTGGTCTACATGGTCGGCCAGTTCCTCGAGGGCAACGTGCTCTATCCGCGACTGGTGGGCCAATCGATCAACATCAACCCGGTGTGGCTGATGTTCGCGCTGTTCGCGTTCGGGCTGGTGTTCGGCTTTGTCGGGCTGATCCTCGCGGTGCCGCTGTCGGCGATCACGGCGACGCTCACCCGCTACGCCATAGCACGTTATAAAAACAGCACGCTCTACCGCGGCGACCGCGTGGTAAAGACGACGGCAGAGCCGGAACTGGCGCTGGCCGAAGCGCCGCCGCCGCCCGCCAAGCGGCCAACGACGACACGGCGGGCCACGACCAGGAAATGAGCGGCTCCAACCCTGGCGGTCAATTGCCCTTCGACTATGGGCACGATCCCTCGCATCTCGAGATCGACTTCATCGAGGGCGACGGCAACCGGCTGGCGCTGGCGCATATCCGGGCGTTTCCCAACTGGCCGCATCCGCTGACGCTGATCGAGGGGCCGGCGAAAGCGGGCAAGTCGCATCTGAGCCGTATCTGGGCCGAGCGGGCCGGGGCGCAGTTTGTCGCGGCGGGCGAGATGGAGACGCTGTCGCGCGAGGACGGAACCGTGCCGCTGGTGGTCGAAGACGTCGAGCGGAGCGGATATGGCGAGGATGCGTTGTTCCATCTGCTCAACCAATCGATGCGGGACGGACGACCGATGCTGATGACGACACGCGACCCGGTGGCCAACTGGCCGTTTGCGACGGACGATCTCAAGTCGCGGGCGCGGCTGGCGCAACGGTTCACTCTGGCTTTGAGCGATGATATTCAATTGTCGCAGATGTTCGTGAAGCTGTTCGGCGACCGGCAGATTGCCGTCGATCCCAAGGTCATCGCCTATCTCGTGGCGCGCATGGAACGCTCGCCCGAGGAAGCGGTGGCGCTGGCCGATCTCGCCGACCGGCTGGCACTGGCGCGCGGCGGCGCCATAACGCGCCGTATCGCGGCCGAGGCGCTGGCCGAGCGCAGCGGGACGGAATTCGACCTGGAAGGCGACGACGATGAATGAGCTGGGCGAGATTGTTGCCGAGGATTCGACGCCGGCGCCGGACGTGGTGGCGCTGCAGCAGAGCCCGGCGCGCTTCGTCAACCGCGAGGTGAGCTGGCTGCAGTTCAACATGCGGGTGCTGGAGGAGGCCAACAATGTGCGCAACCCGCTGCTCGAACGCATGCGGTTCGTGTCGATCTCGGCCAACAATCTCGACGAGTTCTTCATGGTGCGCGTCGCCGGCCTCAAGGGGCAGGTGCGGGCGGGGATCACCACGCAGAGCGCCGACGGGCTGACGCCGACCGAGCAGTTGGACGAGATCGCGACGCTGGCGCAGCACCTCCACCTCGAGCAGCAGGATGCCTGGCAGACGCTGCGTGAGGAGCTGTTCGAAAAGAACGTGGTGATCCACGAGGCGGCGGACCTCACGACGGACCAGATCAAATACCTGCTGCGGCTGTTCCGCGAGGAAATCTTTCCGGTGCTGACGCCGATCGCGGTCGATCCGGCGCACCCGTTCCCGTTCATCCCCAATCTTGGATTCACCATGGCGTTCGAGCTGACCCGAGCGGGGTCGGCGCAGACGCTGACGGCGCTGGTGCGCGTGCCGCTCAACCTCGACCGCTTCATCACGCTGCCATCGGGGCTGACGACCGAGGGGCGGATCGAGGTGGTGACCATCGACACGCTGATCAACCTGTTCCTGCACAAGATGTTTCCGGGCTACGAGGTGGCGGGGTCGGGGGCATTCCGTGTTATCCGCGACAGCGAAATCGAAATCGACGACGAGGCGGCGGACCTGGTGGTGGAGTTCGAATCGGCGCTCCGGCAGCGCCGGCGCGGACAGGTGATCCGGCTGGAGATCGAAAAGCGCATGCCGCGGGCGCTGCGGCGGCACATTTCGGACCGGCTGGGCGCGACGCCGGCGGACACGTTCGAGGTCGAAGGCTTCCTCGGCCTCGCGGACGCCAGCAAGATTTGCGACATCGACCGGCCCGATCTGCGGTTCACGCCGTACATACCGCGTTATCCCGAGCGAGTGCGGGATTTCAACGGCGACCTGTTTGCGGCGATCCGGGCCAAGGATTTGCTGGTGCACCACCCGTTCGAAAGCTTCGACGTGGTGGCGCAGTTCCTGGGGCAGGCGGCGCGCGACCCCGATGTGGTGTCGATCAAGCAGACATTATATCGCACCTCGCGGGACAGCCCGATCGTCAAGGCGCTGGTGCTGGCGGCCGAGAGCGGCAAGTCTGTGACCGCGCTGGTGGAACTGAAGGCGCGGTTCGACGAGGAGGCCAATATCCGCTGGGCCCGCGACCTCGAACGGGCTGGCGCGCAAGTGGTTTTCGGCTTCATCGACCTCAAGACGCACGCGAAGATGAGCCAGGTGGTGCGGCGCGAGAGCGGCAAGCTGGTGAGCTATTGCCACCTCGGCACGGGCAATTACCATCCGATCACGGCCAAGATTTACACCGATCTCAGCTACTTCACGACCAATACGTCGATTACGCGCGACGTGGCGCGGGTGTTCAACTTCATAACGGGTTATGCTCGGCCGGCCGAACTCGAGGCCGTGGCGGTGTCTCCGGTCAATCTGCGCTCGACGCTGCTCGACCACATCAGCCGCGAGGTCGGCCATGCCGAGCGGGGCGAGCCGGCCAATATCTGGCTCAAGGTCAACGCGCTGGTCGATCCGGAGATCATCGACGCGCTCTACGGGGCGAGCCAGAAGGGCGTGAAGATCGAGCTGATCGTGCGCGGTATCTGCTGCTTGAGGCCCGGAATTCCGGGCTTTTCCGACAATATCCGGGTGAAATCGGTGGTCGGGCGCTTCCTCGAGCACTCGCGCATCTTCTGCTTCGGGCAGGGCGAGCCGATGCCATCGCGCAAGGCGCGGGTGTATATTTCGTCCGCCGACCTCATGCAGCGCAATCTCGACTGGCGCGTGGAGGTGATGGTTCCCATCCTCAACAGCACCGTGCATAAGCAGATTCTCGACCGCATGCTGATGGCGTATCTGCGGGACAACCAGCAGAGCTGGGAAGTGCTGCCGGACGGCTCGTCCCACCGCGTGCCGCTCAAGGAGGGCGAAGAGGCGTTCAGCGCCCACGAATATTTCATGACCAATGCCAGCCTGTCCGGCCGCGGCAGCGCGCTTTCCCGCGAGAAGCGCGAACAAGAAGAGAACGACGATTGAATGAATACTGGGGCGTCGACGCAGATCCGACGGCGCAGGGGCGCATCAAGGGTGCCAAACCCGTGGCGGTGCTCGATATCGGGTCCAACTCGGTGCGCCTGGTCGTCTATGAGCGGCATGCCCGCTCGCTGACGCCGCTCTACAACGAGAAGTCGTCATGTGCGCTGGGCCGGGGCGTGGCGCAATCGGGCAAGCTCTCCTACGAGAACGTCGACCGGGCGCTGACGGCGATCCAGCGGTTTGCGCTGGTGACGCGGCTGATGAGGGCGGGCGACGTGCACGTGCTCGCCACCTCGGCGGTGCGCGACGCCAGCAATTCCAGGGCGTTCGTCGACGCGGTATCGGTGACGATGAACGCCGAGGTCAAGGTGCTGAGCGGCGAGGCCGAGGCGCATTACGCGGCGCTCGGCGTGGTGGCCGGGATGCACGATTTCACCGGCTTTGTCGGCGATCTCGGCGGCGGCAGCCTCGAACTCAGTTCGATCACCAGCGGTCACGACACCACCGGGGAGACGCACGGGCTCGGCGTCATCCGGATGCAGGACGATTCCGGCCGGGCGGTCCTCAAGGCGCGCGACCTCGCGCGCGAGCGGCTGGCGAAGTCGGCGCTGCTCAAGGGCAGGCCGGGCGGGCAGTTCTGCGCCATTGGCGGGACCTGGCGGTCGATCGCCAAGATCCACCAGGTGCTGCGGAACTATCCGCTGCACATGGTGCAGCACTACATCACCCGCGCCAGCGACATGCAGAAGCTGTGCGACGAGATCGTCGAGGCGTATGCGGGCGGCAAGGCATTCCCGGGGGCCGAGCATGTGAGTTCGTCGCGGCGCGAACTGGTGCCGTATGGCGCGGCGGTGCTGAGCGAAGTCATCCGGGCGGGAAAGTTCGATAGCGTGGTATTTTCAGCGCTCGGGGTGCGTGAGGGATACCTCTACGGGCTGCTGCCGCCGGAGGAGCGGTCGGTCGACCCGCTGCTGCAGGGGGCTCAGGAAATCTCGGTGCTCCGCTCGCGCTCGCCTGGGCACGCGGCCGATCTCATTGATTTCACGTCGGATTTCATGGCTGCGGTCGGTGTGCAGGAGACGGCGGAGGAGGCCCGGCTGCGCAAGGTCGCATGTTATCTTTCCGATATCGGCTGGCGTGGCCACCCGGACTACCGGGGCGAGCAGAGCGTCGACATGGTGGCGTATGGTTCGCTGTCGGGCGTCGATCACCCGGGCCGGGCGTTCCTCGCCGAGGCGCTGGCGGTGCGCTACATGGGGCTCAAGCACAAGTCGGACAACCAGCAACTGATGGCGCTGGCGGGACCGGCGGGCGGCATGAAGGCGCGGCTGCTCGGGGCGATCTTCCGGGTGGCCTATCCGATGTCGGCGGCGATGCCCGGGGTGCTGCCGCGTGCGCGTTTCTCTATGGATAGCAAGAGGTTACGCCTGCACCTGCCGGCGGACCTTGAATTCCTCGCGGGGGAACACCTGCAGGCGCGGCTGGATCAACTGGCGAGCACGGCGGGAATTCGCGAGGCGGTGATCCTCAGCGACAATTGATCATTGCCAATCATGTTCAATGGCGCTGTGGGACGACAATTGCATCGAAGCAATTACGTTAAATGATGGTCGATGAGCATGCGGTCGATGGCGGCTTCGAGCGGGTCGAGGTCTCGCGCATAAATCGACCATAGGACCGTTGCGTTGGCGTGATGATAGCTGTGGCGGAGGAGGTTGCCCAACGCCGCCATGCCGGGCCAATCGATGCCGGGCCCGTATTGAGATTTCCAGTCCGTTGGTATTCGCCGCGATGCTTCGCTGATGATCTCAAGCTGCCGCTCGAACCCCGCCCAACGCAGAGCGTCCAACTGCATGGTCTCGAGCGTTTGGCCGACAAGGCCGGCCCGGATGACCCCAATGGCGGTCTTGATATGGAGCGCCCGGCCGACGGCATCGGTGGTCATCAGAAAACGGGGAGGCGGTCGCGTTCAACGGCTGCGACGAAGTCCGCGGGTGTGAAGCGATCGAGAACCACAACGCTCGACTCGAGACCAATGTTGTCCTCGATGACGCCAAGGATACTTGCCGCATTCAAGCCGGAGAATTCGCGACCGGGGTCGGGCTCGATCACGACGTCCACATCGCTGTCGGGGTGGTTGTCGCCGCGGGCGCGGGAGCCGAACAGGGCCATGCGCAGGACGCCCCGCCGCTCGAACTCCGGGCGGAGGGCGCGCAGTTCGGCCAGCAACTGATCTCGGGCGATGTCGCGCATGCCGCCAAAATAGGCGGTTTGCGGCGATTTCGCCAGCTTACTCGGCGATCGTGATCTCGACGACGCCTTTGCGGGTGGCGGCGAGGCCGATGCGGCCGTGCTTGATGGCGAGGGCCTTGTCGCCAAAGAGCTTGCGGCGCCAGCCGTGGAGGGCGGGTACGTCCGCATCGTCGTCGAGGACGATGGCGTCGATGTCGTCGGAGGTGGCGAGGATGCGGGCGGCGACGCCGTGCTCTTCGCTCACGGCCTTGAGCAGCACGCGGATGAGGTCGCCCACGGCACCCTTGGGCGAGGGGCCGCGGTAGCGCTCGGCGGCCGGCGGCAGCTCGTTCTTGGGCAGGGCTTCGACGGCCTTGAGCATGTTGATGATCTCGGCCGCGGCCGAGGAGCGGCCATAGCCGCGCTGCACGGCGCGCAGCTTGTCGAAGGCGTCGGGGGTCAGCGGGCGCTGCTGGGCGAGCTCGACCAGCGCATCGTCCTTGAGGACGCGGCTGCGGGGCTGGTCGCCGTCCTGGGCGCGGCGCTCGCGCCAGGCGGCGAGGGCGTGCAGGGCGGCGAGGTCGCGGGGCTTCGACAGCTTGGCGCGGAGCCGTTCCCAGGCGTTCTCGGGTTTGACCACGTAGGTGTCGATGGAGCGCAGGATATCGAGCTCGTCCTCGACCCAGTCCCAGCGATGGGTGGCGGTGACCTGTTCGAGCAGCTTGACGTAGATGTCGCGCAGATGGGTCACGTCGGCGAGGGCGTAGAGCCGCTGCTTTTCGGTGAGCGGACGGTGCGACCAGTCGGTGAAGCGCGAGGATTTGTCGAGCTCGACCCCGGTCACGGAGCGCACGAGGTTGTCGTAGGAGATGCTGTCGCCGAAGCCGCAGACCGAGGCGGCGACCTGAGTGTCGAAGATGTTCTGCGGGACCTTGCCGGAGAGCTTGACGAAGATTTCGATGTCCTGCCGGGCGGCGTGGAACACCTTGACGATCCGGGGATTGGCGAGGAGGTCGAAGAAGGGCTCGAGGCTGAGGTCGTCGGCGAGCGGATCGACGAGGATCGCCTCGTCGGGCGTCGCCGCCTGCAGCAGGCAGAGCTTGGGCCAATAGGTGGTTTCGCGGAGAAATTCGGTATCGACGGTGACGAAATCGAATTTGGCGGCGCGCTCGCAGAAAGCGGCAAGCGCGGCGGTCGAGGCAATCAGCTCCATCGGTCCAGTCTTTGATCAGCAAGGCGTCCCGGAGCACCGGGACTGGGCGGTCACTTATGGGCCCGAACGCCTTGCGTTCACAATCGTTTTCGACACAGGGCGCGGCCGGTAAGCACGTGGACGGCCAAAATCTTGACATTGCGGCCCTCGCATGCGCTTTTCCGGCGCCATTTAGGCCCGACTCCAACCGTTCGTGAGACCGTCATGCACCCCTATCGCACCCACACCTGCGCCGCCCTGACCGTTGGCGACGTGGGCAATAATGTGCGGCTTTCGGGCTGGGTGCACCGGGTGCGCGACCATGGCGGGCTGCTGTTCATCGACCTGCGCGACCATTACGGGCTGACGCAGCTGGTGATCGACCCCGATTCCGCGGCGTTCAAGCTGGCCGAGACGGTGCGCTCGGAGTGGGTGATCCGCGTCGACGGCGAGGTGAAGGCGCGCACGCCCGAGACGGTCAACGCCAAGCAGCCGACGGGCGCGGTGGAAGTGTTCATCCGCGAACTCGAAGTGCTGAGCGAAGCCAAGGAACTGCCGCTGCCGGTGTTCGGCGAGCCGGATTATCCGGAAGACATTCGCCTGCGCTACCGGTTCATCGACCTGCGGCGCGAGACGCTGCACGCCAATATCGTCAAGCGCACCAAGATGATCTCGTCGATGCGCCGGCGGATGGGCGACATCGGCTTTGCCGAATATTCGACGCCGATCCTCACGGCCTCGTCGCCGGAGGGCGCGCGCGACTTCCTCGTGCCGAGCCGCATTCATCCGGGCAAGTTCTTCGCGCTGCCGCAGGCGCCGCAGCAGTACAAGCAGTTGCTGATGGTGGCCGGCTTCGACCGCTACTTCCAGATCGCGCCCTGCTTCCGCGACGAGGACCCGCGCGCCGACCGGCTGCCGGGCGAGTTCTACCAGCTCGACCTCGAAATGAGCTTCGTGACGCAGGAAGAGGTGTGGGACACCATCGAGCCGGTGCTGCGCGGCGTGTTCGAGGAGTTCGGCGAGGGCAAGCCCGTCACCCAGAAGATGCGGCGCATTCCCTATGACGTCGCGATCCGCACCTATGGGTCGGACAAGCCGGACCTGCGCAACCCGATCGAGATGCAGAACGTCTCCGAGCATTTCCGCGGCTCGGGGTTCGGCGTGTTCGCCAACCAGCTCGCGAGCGACGAGAAGGCGGAAGTGTGGGCCATTCCGGCGCCGACCGGCGGCAGCCGCGCCTTCTGCGACCGCATGAACGCGTGGGCGCAGGGCGAGGGCCAGCCAGGGCTGGGCTACATCTTCTTCAAGGATGGCGCCGGCTCGGGGCCGATCGCCAAGAATGTCGGGCCGGAGCGGACCGAGGCGATCCGCACGCAGCTCGGCCTCAAGGACGGCGACGCGGTGTTCTTCGTGCTCGGGCGGCCCGAGAAGATGTACCGGTTTGCGGGCGAGGCGCGGGTGAAGGTCGGGCTCGACCTCAACCTCACCGATCTCAACCGGTTCGAGCTGTGCTGGATCGTCGACTTCCCGTTCTATGAGTGGAGCGAGGAAGAAAAGAAGCTCGACTTCGCGCATAACCCGTTCTCGATGCCGCAGGGCGGGCTCGAAGCGCTGCGCAACCAGGACCCGCTGACCATCAAGGCGTACCAGTACGACGCGGTGTGCAACGGCTTCGAGATCTCGTCGGGCTCGATCCGTAACCAGGAACCCGAGACGATGGTCGCAGCGTTCGAAAAGGTCGGGCTCAGCCGGGCGGACGTGGAGGAGCGGTTCGGCGGCCTCTACCGGGCGTTCCAGTATGGCGCGCCGCCGCATGGCGGCATGGCGGCCGGCGTCGACCGCATCGTGATGCTGTGCTGCGGCGTGCAGAACCTCCGCGAGATCACGCTGTTCCCGATGAACCAGCAGGCTGAAGATTTGCTGATGGGCGCGCCGAGCACGGCGTCGGCCAAGCAGTTGCGCGAGCTCAGCATCCGGCTCAACGTGCAGGACAAGGCGTAAGCCTTTCCGAGTGTCCTCGATCGGCGATTGACCAGCGTTAATCGCCCATTAGCCCACGATTGCTAGGCTCTTTCTCACCTCGGGGAGTCGGGCGTTGGCGTCGTGAAGTCCAGATATGCCAATGTGCTGACGCTGCTCGCGGCGATCCTGGCATTTTTGCCGGTCATGGGCGTCGACTGGCTGCTCGACAATTATGTGCGGGTGCGCGAGCGCGGGGAATTGCAGCAATCACTCGATGCGGTGACCGACCGCATCCAGGCGGGCGCGACGAGCGCCATCGGGTCGCTGCAGCGCGTCCTGGGGGACAGCCCGTCGCTGTGTACGCCGACCTTTATCGCCAATGTGCGCAAGCAGATGGAGGAGAGCCTCTATCTCAAGCAGGTGCTCGTCGAGAGCACCGATGGCGTGCAGTATTGCGATGCGTTCGGGGCCAATGTCGTCTATGCGCCGCTGGCGCAGAGTGTCGCCATTCCCGGGCAGAGCGAGACGATGAGCGTCGGCATGCTGGGGGATTTGAAGACCCCGGTGCTGAAGCTGACGCAGGCGGTGGGCGGGACGCGGCTGGTGTCGGCGTTCGTGCCGATCGTTTCGACCAGCAATGATGGGCTGCTGAGCCGCTTCCCGCCCACGACGATGCTGCGCATTTCGCTGACCGACGGCACCCCGGTGCTGGTGGCGGGCGATCCGGGGCCGTATGACAACCGGGGCAACACGGAGTTCGTCGCGTCAGACGGTTTTGCCGGCGAGCTGCCGATCCGGGCCGAGGCGGCGGTGCCGTTCGCCATGGTGCGGGCGGGGTATTCCGATCTCGACGTGACGCTGACGGTGGTCGCCTGCTTCATGAGCGGGGCGCTCCTCATGCTGGCGCTGCAATATGTGCGGCGCAGCAAGCTGCCGGCGTTCGACCTCGAGCGCGCCATCGCCGCGGGGGAGATCAAGCCGTATTACCAGCCGGTGATCAATCTCAAGACCGGGCAGTTGGCCGGCTGCGAGGTGCTGTGCCGGTGGGAGAAAAAGAGCGGCGAGCTGGTGATGCCGGGCGCCTTCATCGACTATGCCGAGATCACCGGCCTCGCCATTCCGATGACGCTGGCGCTGATGCAGCAGGTGCGCAACGACCTGGCGGACCTGTGCCAGGAGATGCCCGACACCAAGATCTCCATCAACCTGTTCGCGGGGCATTTCCGCGATACGACCGTGGTCGAGGATGTGCAGGCGATCTTCGGCGGCTCGAACGTGTCGTATCGCCAACTGATGTTCGAGATCACCGAGCGGCATCCGCTGGCCAATTCGGCGGCGGCCAATACGGTGATTTCGGGACTGCACGCGCTCGGCTGCCGGCTGGCGATGGACGATGTGGGCACCGGACACTCCAACCTCGCCTATATGCAGACGCTGGGCGTCGACGTGATCAAGATCGACCGGGTGTTCGTGGACATGATCAAGTCGGATACGACGCTGGTGCCGGTGCTGGACGGGCTGATCGCGATGTGCCGGGACCTCGGCACCGAGATCATCGCCGAGGGCGTCGAGACCGAGGCGCAGGCGCTGTATCTGCGGGCTCGCGGGGTCGTGATGGCGCAGGGGTTCCTGTTCGCGCCGGCGCTCAAGGCCGTTGCGTTCAAGGAACTGGCGCGGGCGCTCAACCGGCCGGCGCCGACACTGCCGTCGATGGCGGCGCAGATGGTTGCCGCCTGATCCTAAAGCTGCACTTCCATTGGCTAGACTTTAGTGGCAGTACGGCCGAAGTTTGCTGGTCGCGCACTCGATCCCGAAACCAAGATCAACCACCCGAGCGCGCGGCGGCGTGAGGGGATAGCATGGCGTCCGAAGGCGAAGATCAGGCTAAAGCGCGGCGGGAAGCGGCGCTGCATTTCCACGAATTCCCGAAGCCGGGCAAGCTCGAAATCCAGGCGACCAAGCCGCTGGGCAACCAGCGCGACCTGGCGCTGGCCTATTCGCCGGGCGTCGCGGCGCCGTGCGAGGCGATCGCCGAGACCCCCGACGAGGTGTTCCGGTATACGTCGAAGGGCAATCTGGTTGCGGTGATTTCGAACGGCACGGCGGTGCTGGGGCTGGGCGCCATCGGCGCGCTCGCCAGCAAGCCGGTGATGGAAGGCAAGGCGGTGCTGTTCAAGAAGTTCGCCGGCATCGATGTGTTCGATATCGAGGTGGACGAGACCGACCCCAAGAAGTTCATCGAGGTGGTACGGCCGCTGGAGCCGACATTCGGCGGCATCAACCTCGAGGACATCAAGGCGCCGGAGTGCTTCGAGATCGAGGAAGCGCTACGCGAGCGCATGAAGATTCCGGTGTTCCACGACGACCAGCACGGCACCGCGATCATCGTCGGCGCGGCGGTGCTGAACGGGCTGGAGCTTGCCAAAAAGAAGATCGAGGACGTCAAGATCTGCACCAGCGGGGCAGGGGCGGCGGCGATCGCCTGCCTCAACATCCTGCTCGCGCTCGGGGCGAAGCTCGAAAACATCTGGGTGGCGGACAAGGACGGGCTGCTCACCTACAGGCGCAACGACGTCAACGACAGATGGCGCGGGAAGTTCTGCCGGCACGACACCGAGGCGACGACGCTCAGCGAAGTGTTCGACGGCGCCGACATCTTTCTCGGGCTGTCGGCCAAGGGGGCGCTGAAGCCCGACATGCTGCGCAAGATGGCGCGCGATCCGCTGGTGCTGGCGCTGGCGAACCCCTATCCCGAGATCATGCCGGAAGAGGCCAAGGCGGTGCGGTCCGACGCCATCGTGTGTACCGGGCGGTCGGACTATCCGAACCAGGTGAACAACGTTCTATGTTTCCCGTTCATCTTCCGCGGCGCGCTCGACGTGGGGGCGACGGCGATCAACGAGGAAATGAAGCTCGCGGCGTCCAAGGCCATCGCCAAGCTGGCGCACGATCCGGGGCTGGAGGTGTCGCCGACCGGGCAGCCGGCGGTGTATGGGCCCGAGCACATCATCCCCAATCCGTTCGACCAGCGGCTGATCCTGCGCATCGCGCCGGCGGTGGCGCGGGCGGCGATGGAGAGCGGCGTCGCCAGGCGGCCGATCGCCGATTTCGAGGCCTATCACGACAGCCTCAACCGCTTCGTGTTCCGCTCGGGGCTGGTGATGAAGCCGATCATCGACCGGGCGCATGGCTCGCTGAAGCGCATCGCGTTCGCCGATGGCGAGGAGGAGCGCGTGCTGCGGGCGGCGCAGGTGCTGATGGAAGATCGCATCGCGCTGCCGATCCTGATCGGCCGGCCGGGGGTGATCGAGAGCCGCATCAAGCGCTTCGGGCTGACGCTGGATGTCGACAAGCTCGAGATCATCAACCCCGAGGACGATCCGCGCTATCGCGATTATGTTACGCTGTTCCACTCGCTGGTCGGGCGTTCGGGCGTGACGCCGGAGACGGCACGCACCATCGTGCGCACCAACACCACGACCATTGCGGCGCTGGCGGTGAAGCGCGGCGACGCGGATGCGATGCTGTGCGGGCTTGAGGGGCGGTTCATCAAGCACGTGCGCGACATCCGCTCGGTGATCGGGGTGCAGGACGGGCTCAAGGACGTTTCGGCGCTCAGCATGCTGATCATGCCGCGGGGCGCGTTCTTTCTCACCGACACCTATGTCAACATCGACCCCACCGCGGACGAGATCGTATCGATTGCGCTCCAGGCGCGCAGCCATCTCAAGCGCTTCGCCATCGAGGCGCGGACGGCGCTGCTGAGCTATTCGAACTTCGGATCGCGCGACGGTGAAACGGCGTTCAAGATGCGCGAAGTGTACCGGAGGCTGAAGGCCGTGGCGCCCGATATGATCGTCGAGGGCGAGATGCAGGGCGATCTGGCGCTGAACGAGGATTTGCGGACGCGCTATATCCCCGAGACGGTGCTCAAGGGGGAGGCGAACCTCCTGATCTTCCCGAATCTCGAGGCGGCGAATCTGTCGATGACGCTGCTCAAGGAGATGACCAACGCGCTGGCGGTTGGCCCTATCCTGATGGGGCCGCGGGCGCCGGCGCATATCCTTGCCCCCTCGACGACGAGCCGCGGCATCGTCAATATGGCGGCGATTGCGGCGAGCGAGGCGATTGCCGCGGAGGGAAGCGCATGATCCGGCATTGTGTGATCTTTACGCTGAAGCATGCCGAAGGGTCGCTGCAGGAAAAGGCGTTTCTGCGCGACGCCAAGCTGGCGCTGGAACATATTCCGGGCGTCAAGCATTTCGAACAGCTCAGGCAGGTGAGCCCCAAGAACGATTATCGGTTCGGGTTCTCGATGGAGTTCGCCGACGGCGCTGCGTATGAGGGCTACAACAAGCACCCCAAGCACGTGGCGTTCGTGCGGGATAGGTGGGACCGCGAGGTGGAGCGGTTTCTGGAGATCGACTACGAGCCGCTGTGAGGATGTTCCAGCATTCGCTGAAGCTCTGGAATGGACGCCGACGCTGTCGCCCATACGGTGCTAAGGTTGATCGCGATGTAGCCGTGTACCAGGCGATTGCGCATGCCTCGAATGTCCGCCCAAGGCGCGTCGGGTAGCCGTTCGAGGAGTTGAGGCTCCTCCAGGCGCATGCGGTCGGCGATTTCGGCGATGATGACGAAGGTCATCATGATTGCGCGCTGTGTCTTGAGATCGGCCATGAACTCATCGCGCGACATGTCGGCGATGAAATCAGTAACGTCCGCGCAGGTCTGAATGAGCTGCTGAAGCAGGGGAAGGCTGCCGCGGTCTTCCATCAAACGGCTTGTGCTTCGGCGACGACAGCTTCGCGGAAATAGATGGGCAAATCTTCCGGCGTCAGGATTTGCACGGGTACGCCGAGCTTCTCGCTCAGCTCTTCCTGCAGGCCGCCGAGATCGAAGAGCGTCGTATCGGGGAGCGCGTCGACCAGGATGTCGATGTCGCTGCCGTTGTGGTCTGTGCCGTGGAGAACTGAGCCGAAAATGCGCGGGTTCTCGGCGCGCCGCCGGGTCACGGCTTCGCGGATCACTTGCCTGTTGTTGTCGAACACCACCGACGGTCGCACGAAGCTTCTCCTTCGCAGCGAAAATAGGCCGTGACGCCCGCTCCGGCAAGCGAGCTACTGGAAGGCGGTCTCGGCAAAGCTCCTGAGCTTGCGCGAATGCAGTTTTTCGGGGGGCTGGGCGCGGAGGATTTCCATGGAGCGCATGCCGATCAGCAGGTGACGATTGACCTGGGTGCGGTAGAAGTCCGACGCCATGCCGGGGAGCTTCAGCTCGCCGTGGAGCGGCTTGTCGGAGACGCACAGCAGCGTGCCGTAGGGGACGCGGAAGCGGAAGCCGTTGGCAGCGATGGTCGCCGATTCCATGTCGAGCGCCACGGCGCGGGACTGGCTGAGCTGGCGGGTGATCTCGGCCTGGTCGCGCAGCTCCCAGTTGCGGTTGTCGAAGGTCGCGACGGTGCCGGTGCGCATGATGCGTTTGGTCTCGATGCCTTCGAGATGGGTGATTTCGGCGACGGCCTGCTCGAGGGCGACCTGCACTTCGGCGAGGGCAGGGATCGGCACGGTGACGGGAACGTCGGCGTCGAGCACGTGGTCTTCGCGGAGATAGGCGTGGGCGAGGACGTAATCGCCGAGTTCCTGCGAATTGCGGAGACCGGCGCAATGGCCGAGCATGATCCAGGCATGCGGGCGTAGAACGGCGATATGGTCGGTGATGGTCTTGGCGTTGGACGGGCCGACGCCGATGTTGACGAAGGTGATGCCGCGGGCGCCGCTGACCTTGAGGTGATAGGCGGGCATCTGCGGGGCACGGGCGGCCGGCGTGCCGGTGGTGCCCCCGCCGAGGCGGGAATTGTGGGTGATGAAGTTGCCCGGCTCGATGAACGCTTCGTAGTCGGGATGGCCGTCGGCCATGTACTGCTTGGCCAGCCGGCAGAACTCGTCGACGTAAAAGCCATAGTTCGTGAAGATCACGAAATTCTGGAAGTGGTCGGCGTCGGTGCCGGTGTAGTGGCTGAGCCGATAGAGCGAGTAGTCGACGCGCGGCGCGGTGAAGTGCGCCAGCGGGTAAGGACCGCCCGGCGGCGGCACGAACGTGCCGTTGGCGATCTCGTCGTCGGTGTCCTGCAGATCCGGCACGTCGAACAGATCGCGCAGCGGGATGGGAAGTGCGTTGATCGCCTCGCCGTCGATGCGCTCGTTGGGCGAGAGCGCGAAATGCAGCGGGATGCGCGTCGTCGACTCGCCGACGTCGATGGTGCCGCCGTGATTGCTGAGGATCACCGAGAACTGGTGCTTGAGGTAGTTCCTGAAGAGGTCAGGCGCGGTGATGGTGGTGCGATAGACGCCGGGCGTGTGCAGATAGCCATAGGCAAGGGTCGAGTCGGTCTTGCCGTAGCTGCGCGAGGTGACCTGGACCTCGGGGTAGAAGGCGCGCACGCGGCCATTGGGCACGTTGCCGCGGCTGAGTCCGATCAGGTGATCGCGGATGAAACTGGTGTTGCGGTGATAGAGCTCGGCCAGATAGTCCCAGGCGTCGTCGGGGTTCTTGAAAGCCTTCTGGGCGGCGGGCGGCGGGGTGATGATGTCCATTCGGAACTCGTTGCTTCGCCCGGCAAGCGCCAGGGGCGTTGCGGTGCTCTCTTAGGGTTTTTGGCCAGGGGCGGCAACCCGGATGAAAACTCCTCCATCAACATCACCATTGAGTGAAACCACCTTTCAATGACAGGCGGTTGCGCCATTTATGGCTGGTGTTCGCTGGATTTCTGCAAACGACCCATGCACCGGTGAACCGAGAGGCGCCTGCTGCTGCCCCCAAGCCCTCAACAGTGCGGCGGGCGAATCTCCAAGGGCCACAGCTTCGGAAACGAGGCTGTGGCCCCTTTTATTTTCAATAGCTTATACGAGAAACTTCAGGAGATGGCGCCGGAGGATTCGAGGAACTGGATCTGGGAATCCGTGGGGTCTTCCTTGTAGGTGCCGTCCTGCTTCTGCTTGGCGTTCGGGCCATGATACTGGCCGTCCTTGCCCAGGAACGAGCCCTTGATGTGCCAGGTCTGGTCGCTGCCGAGGAACGAGCCCTGCAGATGATATTTGCGGTCGTTGCCGAGAAATGAGCCCTGCGGGTGGTAATTGCCGTCGCGGCCGTAGAACGAGCCCTTGGCGTGGTATTTGCCATCCATGCCCTTGAACGAGCCGGCAGTGTGCATCTTGCCGTCGGTGCCCTTGAAATACTGGTCGGCCTGTCCCACCAGCGATTGCAACTGCTGCTGACCGGACAGGATATCGTCCATGAAGTCGGCGCCGGTGATGCTGGTCATGCGAGGAGTCTCCGAAAGCTGCCGCGGAGAATAGTTAACCAGCCTTAACGGAGTGCTAATTCGGGCCGACATGCGCCCGTGGCAAGGCTTTGCGTCACGCGGATTTCACACGCAACGCAATTGCTTTGTGTCTGGGTTTTTGGCAAACCATCGGCGTTTGGCGATGGACGGAGGGGCCGTTCATTGCCGGTCTCGCGGCCAGACGGCCGCCAACACCTGGAACCTCCACCATGCCTTCGATGTACGACGTTTCCGTCGGCACCTTCTCCAAGATGCTGACCAATCTCGCTGCCATTCTCGACAAGGCGGAAGCCTATGCCAACGAGCGCAAGTTCAAGCCCGATGTGTACGTGAACCTGCGTCTCGCGCCGGACATGCTGCCGCTGGCGTTCCAGATCCAGAATGCGACGGACCATGCCAAGGGTGCAGCGGCCCGGCTGTCGGGCCAGGACATGCCGTCGTGGCCGGACGACGAGAAGACGTTCGACGATCTCAAGGCCCGGGTGAAGAAGGCGATCGACTATCTGGCGACGTTCAAGCCGGCCGACATCGACGGCACCGAGGACAAATCGGTGACGATCAAGGTGCGCGGCGAGGACACTGCCGTGCGCGGCCAGGACTATCTGCTCGGCCGGGCGCAGATGAACTTCTGGTTCCACACCACGACCGCCTACGACATTCTGCGCCATGCGGGCGTGCCGATCGGCAAGCGCGATTTCACCGGCTGATCGGGCCGGCGCTCAGGAGTAGCGCTCCTCGAGCCATGGATCGGCATGATTGTGATAGCCCCGGACTTCCCAGAAGCCGGGGTGATCATGCGTCGCGAACTCGATCTTCCTGATCCATTTCGCGCTCTTCCAGAAATAGAGGTGCGGCACCACGAGCCGCACCGGGCCGCCATGATCGAGCGGCAGCGGCTGGCCCTCCCAGCCATGGGCCAGCAGCGCCTCGGGCGAGGCGAAGTCGGCCAGCGCCAGATTGGTGGTGTAGCCGTCATTGCTGGTGAGCAGGACGTGGGTCGCCTCGGCGGTGGGCTGCACCGCCTCCATCAGATCGCGGGTGGTGACGCCGTCCCAATTGTTGTCGTAGCGCGACCAACTGGTGACGCAATGAATGTCGCTGAGCTTGTGAGTTTGCGGCGCCGACATCAGATCGTACCAGCGCCAGGCGGCCGGATGCTCGACGGCGCCCATGATGTCGAGGTGCCAGACGTCCCTGGCGACGTTCGGCGTCTGGCCGAGATCGAGGATCGGCCAGTTGCGAACCAGATGCTGACCGGGCGGCAGGCGGCTGTCCTCGGGGCGCGACGTGTGGCCGGTGAGGAATTTGCCGAGCTCGGCCCAGCGCGATTTCGATTTGGTGAGCTTGCTGTCTTCGGGCGTGTCGGTCATCGGGGCCTCCGACGTGCTGCGGGGAGCATCGTCGGTCGTATACATAAGTCAATCACGCCGGGACGGATTGGACGAATGCGCGGCGCTCAGTACTTTTCGTAGAACGCGTTGCCGCCGGCGACCCAGGTGTAGTGCATGTTGGTGTAGGGGAAGACGTAGCCGGCGGTGTGGAAATATTTGGCGTTGCCGACGCCGGGCAGCCGGTAGCCGTTGAGCACCTTGGTCGCCATGTCGTGGGCGAGCTTGAGGCTGCGGCCTTCGCGCATCGGGTTCCACATGACGCCGGCGGCGAACTGGTTGGGCTGGCCGACCACGCCACAGACCGAATTGGGGAAGTTGCGGTCGCCGAGGCGGTTCATCACCACCGTGCCGACGGCCAGCATGCCTTCGGCGCTGGAGCGGTTGGATTCGAAATACATGACGCGGGTCATGCAATCGACCGGCGACATGAAGCCGAAGGGCGATAGCCCGCAGCCCGCCAGGGCAGGGGCAATAACCAGCATCGCGAGCAGGAAGGCGGCTCGGATCAACGCAACTCCAGAACGCAGAACTCATCGGGAGGCGACGCGAGCCTCCGGATAAACCTGTCGGACTGAAGTTAAATTGCCATTAACCGCGCCGATTGCCGCGCCCGAGCAACAGGCTCGCGAACAGCGCGATGCCGATGGCGCCGATGACGACGGGCATCGGGTCGGCCTTGGCGGCGCGGCCGGCGCGGGCGAGCTGGCGGCCGGCCTCGCGGGCGAGGATTTCGCCTTCGGCGAGGCCATAGTCGGCAATCCGGCCGGCGAGGTCCTGGGCGCGGTGGGTGTAGCGGTCGACGGCGTCGCCGGCCTGATGGCTGAAATAGCGGCCGACATCGCGGGCTAGGTCGGCGCCTTCGTGGCGCCCGTAGTCGGCGGCCTGGCGGGCGGCGCGGTTGGCGATGCCGCCGGCCTGGTGGCCGAACTGCTGCAGGTGCTCCTGCGCCATGCCGCGGGCCTGTACCGCGTTTCGCTGCAGATTGCGGGCGATACGCCGGGTTTCCCGATCATCGATACGATCCAGCCATGCCATGTGACGCGTGCTCCTGATTTCAAGGGCAAACGGCGGAATCGGCTGTCCAGTTCCAGCCCTTGCAGCATCGAGGTTTGCTGCCATATGCAGGCGATGAGCACGGATTTGACCATGAGCACTTCGCAAGCGCGGCTGGACCGGCAGTTCGACCGCATCGGCCGGCAGTTTCCGGCGACCGTCGGGTTCCTGCGCTGGCTGCGCCAGCCCAACATGGCGCTGATCCGCGTGCCGCTGGGCTTCCTGCTGATGCTGGGCGGGCTGTTCAGCTTCCTGCCGGTGCTCGGGATATGGATGCTGCCGCTCGGGCTATTGGTGCTGGCGATCGACATTCCGCCGCTCAAGAGGCCGGTGGGCGACGGAATCGTGCGGCTGCAGCGCTGGATCAGCCTGACGCGCCGGAAGTGGCGGAAGAGGCCGGTTTCGCAGGTTTAGCTTTTCTTCTGTCGCGTTTCCGAACCGGAAAACCGCTCACACTTTTCCTGGAAACGCTCCGACTGGCTTAGCCGGCGTCGCAGCGCAGGACTTCCGACTGCTCGCTGTTGCGGTCGAGATAGACCAGGTCGATGCCTTCGCCGGTGGGGGCGAAGATGGGCCGCATCTGGATCTTTTCATTGGAGGTCTGGCCGCTGGCGGTGCAACTCATGGTGGCGGTGTAGGTGCCGTCGCCATTGTCGGTGTAGCCGGAGATGTCGCAGCCGCTGCCGGGGCCTTCGAAGCGGGTCTTCGAGATTTTCAGCACCTGATCGCTGCAATTGGCGGGATCGAGGCCCCAACTGCCAAAGAGCGGCGCAAGCGCCTTGTCGTCGGCAGGTTTGGCATCGGCGACGGGCTGCGTCGGCGCTGCCGGCGCGGGAGCCGCCGTCGTCGACTGGTCGGCCGTGGAGGACGCGGCGGGCGGCGGATTGCCCCCGCTGCAGGCGGCGAGCAGCAGTGCGGGCACCGCAATCGCGGCGAGGCGGAGATAGTGCATGAATCGACCCTCGTGTGACGCTGATCCTGCCAAATGGATCGCGGGGAGGAAAGTTCCGGAGTCGGTTCGGGCGGCAAAGGCCTGAACGGGCTGGATTATCTGGGGTTGGCGGGGGCGAGCTTAGCGGGCCAGCGCGAGGAATGCGGCGAGAATCGGACGCTGGCCGAGGTGAAGTCTGAGCGCGGCGGCTTCGGTGGAGAACCAGCCGGCGCGGTCGATTTCGGGGATGGTGAGCTTGCGGCCGGAGCGTGGCGGCCAGTCGATCTCGATGGTGTTGGAGACGAGGGCGGCGGGGTCGAAATCGCCTTCGAGCGCGAAGGCGACGATGGTCTTGCCGCCGGACTGTCTGAAGGCGCCGAGCGGGCGGAGGTCGCCGGGCGGCACCGGGCCGACTTCTTCGGCGAACTCGCGGCGGGAGGCGGCGAGGAGGTCTTCGCCGGGCTCGACGAGGCCCTTGGGGATCGACCAGCCGGCCTCGTCCTTTTTGGCCCAGAACGGGCCGCCGGGATGGACGAGGAAGATTTCGAGGCCGGTGGCGGCGCGGCGATAGAGCAGGATTCCGGCGGAGATGGTCGCCATCATGCGGCCTCGAGGATGGCGCGCCAGACGGCCCATTCGCGCCGGGCGTCGCCGAGGGCGCGATGGCCGGCGGGCGTGGCTGCGACGGTGGCGCGGGCGGCGGCAGCAGCGGCGAAGGCCACTTCGGTGTCGCGCAGGCGGATCAGGTGGCTTTCGCCCGCGCCGTCTTCGCCGACCCAGCCGACTTCGACGGGGTGGCTCTGCTTGCTCAGCGAGGAGGCTTCGAAATCGAGAAAGACGAACATCGTTTTCCTAGTGGTCCCGGCGGTCCACTGAAGCGGACTCGCGGGCAACAAAAAAGGCCCCGCGAGGGGCCTTTCCGTTTCGCGCGAGCGAAAAGCGCGGCTTAGAGCGCCTTGAGGTTCGCAGCGGACTGCTTGCCGTCACGGCCGGTCTCGAGCTCGTAGCTCACCTTCTGGCCTTCGACCAGGGTGCCGAGGCCGGACCGCTCGACAGCGGAGATGTGGACGAACGCGTCCTTGCCGCCGCCGACGGGCTCGATGAAACCGAAGCCTTTGGTGGTGTTGAAGAACTTGACGGTGCCTTCGGTCATAATTGATGTCCTTTGAGTGGCGCATTCCGGATCGCGACATGCCATCCGGCGACGTTCGGTAATTCTCAGGAGATCAAAGGACCAGCGAACCGGACCATCAAAAGCGCGAGACGGTAGCGAAGCGTATTCTGAACAGATGCGCTATTTTTCCCGGGAATTCAAGAGCCGTCGGTGCTGCGGCTGAGGTCGGCCTCGGCCACGACGCGCTCGAACTGCTCGGTCTCGCTACGGACGCGATAGAGCAGCGCCCCATGGCCCTCATAGGGCAGCAGAGCGGTGATCTTGCAGAACGAGGCCGCCCGGGCGATGGAATAGCCGCCATTGCCCATGCGCAGCCGCTCACCCAGGTGATAGCGATGCGCCGGCGCGGCCATTGTGTGGCGCGGAGCGCTGCGGCGCGGCTGGACGGCCGGAGGAACAGCGGCGGCTGGTGTTTCGGCCACGGTGGACGGAGCGATGCGCTTGGCGCGGCGGGCGGCCGGCTTGGAAGGAACGGCGATGTCTTTGAGGGAAGCCACGATTTGTCCTTCGCGTCAGTGTTCCCGTCCGGCCAGCGCCGAACCGCCGTCGCGCGGGAGCGACCGCGTAAGGGTTTGTAGCATGGTCGGGGGAGCGGCGGGGGATTTGTTTCACGGGCCGGCTGTGAGGGCGGGGCGATGACCGAGACGGCAGTGCAGATCTACGTCGATGCCGACGCCTGTCCGGTCAAGGACGAGGTGTTGCGGGTGGCGGCGCGGCATGGGGCAGCCGTGACGCTGGTCGCCAATTTCGGGCTGCGGCCGTCGCGCGACCCGATGATCCGCACGGTGATGGTGCCGCAGGGCGCCGACGCGGCCGATGACTGGATCGTCGAGCACGCGATGCCGGGCGATATCGTTGTCACGAACGATATTCCGTTGGCGGGGCGGGCGCTCGGAAAGGGCGCCGCCGTGCTGGGCGCGACGGGCAAGCCCTTCACGGCGGCGTCGATCGGCATGGCGCTCGCCATGCGCGAGCTCAACCAGCACCTGCGGGAAACCGGCGAAAGCCGCGGATTCAATGCGAGTTTTACCGCGAAAGACCGGCAGAACTTCCTGCAGGCGCTGGACGAGGCAGTGGTGAAGGCGAGGCGAAGTTAGGACTTTGTTTTTGGTCGCGTTTCCGAACCGGAAAACCGTTGCCACTTTTCCTGGAAACGCTCCGGCGCTACGCTTGGGGCGTGCCGCTGATGTTGACCAGCCAGCCGACGCCGAATTTGTCGGTGAGCTGGCCGAAGCTGTCGCCCCAGGGCGCCTTCTCCAGCGGCATCGACACGGAACCGCCGGCAGCGAGCTTGTCCCAATAGCCGCGCAGTTCGGCGTCGTCGTCGCCGCTGAGCGAGATGGTGTAGGAATTGCCCTGCGTCAGGTCCATGCGCGCCGGCGTGTCCGAGCCCATCAGCGTGAAGCCGTTGGGCACGGTCAGCATGGCGTGCATGACCTTGTCGTTTTCCGATGGGTCCTGGGCCATGTTGAACTGGCCGAAGGTGGTGATTTCCAGCTTGCCGCCGAAGACGGACTGGTAGAATTCCATCGCCTGCCGCGCGGTATCGCGGAAGTTGAGGTAGGGATTGAGCCGGCTGACCATGATGCGTCTCCTCTCATGTGCAACGAGAGGAGACTAACAGAGCATTGTGACGCGAGACAGATCAGGCGTTGAGAAGCTGGCGCGCCTCGGTTTCGCTCGGGATCGTGCCGTTGGGCGTCAGGTGGTCGACGGTCTGGGGAATGGCGGTGGCGAGGCGCTTCAGCAATTCGTCGCGGCTGAGACCGGTGCGCTGGGTCAACTCAGTGAGATTGGCGTCGCCGATCGCCTGTTCGACCTGTTGCGGGGTGAGGCCCTGGGTCGGCACGCTGGGATCGACCCAGGAATTAGCGGTCGCGCCGTGGCCGGCATCGTTGAAGCTCTTCATCAGGTCGCCAAGGCCACCCGAGACGACGTTGCCGCCCCCGGCGCCGCCGAGACCCGACAGCAGGCCGCCGAGGCCGCCCTGCGCATTGGCGCCGCCGCCATCCAGTACGCCGCCGAGCCCGGAGAGCATGCCGCCGAGGCCGCCCTGCGCGCCGCCGGCGGTGCCAGCATTGCCGCCGCCGCCCAGATTGTTGAGAACCTGACCGATTTTGTCGCGGTTCTGGAAGCCCGCGACGGCGAGGAGCCCGAGCAGGGCCAGCATGGAAGGTGTGCCGTTAGCCATTTTGCAGTCTCCGGATCAGGTGCGGCGACGGGCGATGAAGCCCCAGACGATGAGAACGATGATGGCGCCGACGATGGCGCCGATGAAACCAGCGCCTTCGCCCGGTGCGTACCAGCCCAGCGCCTGGCCGAGATAGGTCGCGACCAGCGCGCCGACGATGCCGAGAATGGTGGTGAGAACGAAACCGCGCGGCTCGTTAGGGCCGGGCACGATGAATTTGGCGATAACGCCGGCTACGAAGCCGATGATGATGGTCCAGATGATACCCATGTGAAATCCCCAGCGGCGCGACGCTGCGCCAGCCGGACGAACGTTCTACCCGCCCAAATGTTCCGCGGATCAGCGCAAACGGCTCAGAAATGCGACAACGTTCGCGGCGAGCCTGGCTGCGGCGTCGGCATCGTAGCTCGGCAGGCTGGGGTCGGCGAACAGGTGCCGGTCGCCGGGATAAAGGAAGAGTTCGGCGCTGTCGGTAGCGGCGACGAGGGCGCGGGCGGCGTCGAGATCGCCTTCGCCGGCAAAGCTCGGGTCGTGGTCCATGCCGTGGATCTGGACCGGCCGGCCGGCCGGCCATGGCCCGCCGAAGGTTTCGGGCGGCACGCAGGCTTCGAGCAGCAGCGCCGCGCGGGCGCCCGGGCGGGTCTGCGCCAGCTTTTGCGCCGGCAGGACGCCGAGGGAGAAGCCGGCATAGACGAGGTTTTGCGGGAGGCTGGCAGCGGCTGCTTCACCGCGGGCAATGACGGTGTCGAAGCCAATGGAGCGGGCATGGTCGACGCCGGTTTCGACGGTCGGAAAGGTGCGGCCTTCGTAGAGGTCGGGCGTGTGCACGACATGGCCCGCGTGGCGCAGGATGTCGGCGAATGCGCCGATGCCGGGCGTGAGACCCTGGGCGTGGTGGAACAGCAGGATTTCGGCCATCGGCGGGCTCCGGCTAGCTCGGGGTGGGTGTCCCGGATTTGACGTGGTAGCAGAAATTGCAGTGGCCATCGCCGGCCATGCAGGTGGTGGTGCGCTCGAGCGTCAGGCCGAGCTCGTCGGCCATGGCGTAGTCGCCGTCGCAGATCAGGAGCTGGCCGAGATCGCGGGCGCCGATGCGCTCCATGAACTCGGCATAGTCGCAATGTGTAACCTCGTTCCGGAGCGTCGTTTCAGTCTGCTCGATGGTGGTGAATTCGTAGCGAACGCCTTCGCCGAAGCCGGCGAATTCGGCGGCGAGGGTCGGGATATCGAGCAGCGCGCCGCGCTTTGCCACCATGGCGCGGTTGGTCTTGTCGAGCGCGGCGCGGACGAGGCGGTGGGCCTTCTCGCGGCCGAGCGCGGCCTCCATGGCGCGCACCAGCGGGATCTGCGCCTCGACGGCCATGGTGATGCGCTGGAACGGGGTGAGCTCAGCCATGTGGGGACAATAGCGGCGGAGGTGGGGATGGCAAGGGGAGGGCGCGGCGGCATTTTGATTGATTTCACCCGGCGGCGCCGGCGTGTAAGAGAGCCCGGAAAGCGGCATGCCGGGGGCGAGCGATGACGGGTCTGAGCCTTGATGGGGTGTCCAAGCGGTTTGCCGGCGCGGCGGCGCTCGACCGGGTAAGCCTCGATTTTCCGAGCGGGTCGCTGACGGCGCTGCTCGGGCCGTCGGGCTGCGGCAAGACCACGCTGTTGCGGCTGATCGCGGGCTTCGAGGCGCCGAGCGAGGGCGAGGTGCGCTTCGATGGCCGCACGGTGGCGACGGCTGCGACGCAATTGCCGCCGGAAAAGCGCGGGGTGGGCGTGGTGTTCCAGTCCTATGCGCTGTGGCCGCATATGGATGTGGCGGGCAATGTCGCCTATCCGCTGAAGACGGCGGGCGCGCCGGGCGCGAGCATCGCGGGCAAGGTGGCCGAGGTGCTCGGCATCGTCGGGCTGCCGGGGTTCGAGGCGCGGCGGATCGACGAGCTGTCGGGCGGACAGCGGCAGCGGGTGGCGCTGGCGCGATGCCTCGTCGCGGGCACCAAGATCATCCTGTTCGACGAGCCGCTCGCCAATCTCGACATGCATCTGCGGGCCTCGATGCTGCAGGCGTTTCGCGAGGTGCACCTGCGGAGCGCCGCGACCATCGTCTATGTGACGCACGACCAGAGCGAGGCGCTGGCGCTGGCCGACCGGATCGCCGTGCTCGACAAGGGGCGGCTGCAGCAATTGGGGACGCCGGAGCAGATCTACCGCAGTCCGGCCAATGCGATGGTCGCGGGGTTCGTCGGGCGCGGCGCGGTGGTTGCGGCGGAGGTCGCGGATGGGCGAGCAAGAGTCGGCGGTTATGGCTTTGCGGTGCGGGGCGAGGCGGGCGGCCGGGTGCTGCTGCGGCCGGAGGCTTTGGCGCTGGCAGAGACCGGTATTGCGGCAACGGTGACGGCGGTGACCTACACCGGGCCGAGCTATGAGCTGCAACTGGCGATTGCCGGGACGGGCGAGACGCTGGTGGTCGACAGCCGCGAGCCCGTCAGCATTGGAACGGCGGTCCACGTCACCGTCGGCGATGCGTGGGTTGTTCCAATTTAGCGCCAGGGCAGGACGCCGGCGGGCAGGCGGCGGCCGAGGCGGTCGGCGATGAGCAGCAGGGCGACGACGATGACGATGGTGGTGACCGCGATGGCGGCGGCGTGGGTCGCGAGGCCGGCTTCCTCGAGGCTGTAGAGCACGACGCCGACGGTTTCGTGGCCGCTCGACCACAGCAGGGCCGAGACGGTGAGCTCGCTGAAGGCCGTCATGAACACCAGTAATGCTCCGGCCGCGGCGGCAGGCGCGGCGAGCGGGCCGGTGATGGTGAGGAGCCGGCGCGCCGGGCCGGCGCCGCTGGCCGCGGCGGCTTCGCCGAGCTCGCGGGGAAGCTGGGCGATGGCGGTGTCGACCGGGTTCAGCGCCAGCGCGAGGAAGCGGATGAGGTAGGCGGCGAGGATGATCGCCGCAGTGGCGTAGAGGCTGCCGATGAGCGGCAAAGGCCGCAGGAACAGCAGGATGCAGGCGATGGAAATGACGATGCCGGGAAGGGCGTAGGGCAGGTCGGCGAGCGCATGCGCGAGGCGGCGGGTGCGGGGGCCGGCGCGCAGCATGGCGGCGGCGAGCGGCACAGCGCCGAGGGCGAGGATGATTGCCGCGGCGGCCGACAGCCACGCCGAATTGGCGAAGGCGCGGAGGGCGGCGGGCTGGCGGGTGAGGACTTCGGCGTAGTTGCCCAAGGTCATGGTGCCGAGCGACAGCGGCACGCCGTAGGAGGGGATCAGCGAGGTGCCGATGAGGCCGAGGATCGGCAGCAGCACGGTGACGGCGAGGAAGAGGAACAGCGCGAGCGTGGCGGGGGTGCGCCACGGCCCCAGCTCGAGGCGCGGCGGGCGGCCGGCGGCGAAGCGGTGGTCACGGCCGCGCAGCGCGAGGGCCTGGAGGCCGACGCCGACGAGCGCGATGACGCCGATGAGGGTCGAGAGCGAGGCGACCTGCGGCAGGACGGTCGGGCCGAAGCTGGTGAGCTGCTGGTAGATGAGGGTCGTGAGCGTCATGTAGTTGACCGGGATGCCGAGCAGCGCCGGCACGCCGAAATCGCCGACGGCGGAGACGAAGGCCAATGCGGCGCCGGCGAGCAGATAGGGCGCCGCGAGCGCGAGGACGATCGTGCGAAGCACGCGGAGCGGGCTGGCGCCTGCGGCGCGTGCGGCTTCGACCAGCTCGGCCGGCAGGCGCGCGAGGCCGGCGCGCAGGGTGATGAAGACGATGGGGGCGTGCTGGACGCCGTAGAGCAGGATGATGCCGCCGCGGCCGAGCAGCGGATTGGGCGTGCCGGGCGCGGGGGCGAGGCCGAGGGCGCCGAGCAGCGCGCTCGAGGGGCCGAAGAGCTGCAGCCAGGCGAGGGCCGTGACCTGCGGCGCGATCATCAGCGGCAGGAGCAGGAGGAAGCCGGCAAGGCGGCGGCCGGGGAGATCGGTCAGCGCGATCAGCAGCGCGGCGGGTACGCCGATGGCGAGGGAGAGGAGGGCGCCGAAGAAGGCGGTGTCGAGCGTGTTGAGGATGGCGCGCTGGGTGGCGGCGCGCAGCAGCCGGTCGAGGAAGATGGTGAAATCGATGCTGCCCGCGGGGGCGATGGCCATCGTCACCAGGCGGGCGATGGGCAGGACGCTCAGGACACCGACGACCAGCACCACGAACAGGACCGGCAGCAGGGCGGTGCCTGCTGCCGGTCCGCTGGCGCTGGGACGGGGGCGGCCGAGGCCGCCCGCCGCGTCGATCTGTGTCATTCAGCGCCCTTACTGGCCGAAGATTTCGCCGAACTTTTCCTTGTTCGCATCATTGTTGGCAAGCGCGGCGGCGGCGTCGTAGGGCAGGACCTTGATGCTGTCGCGGGTGGGGTAGCCCGGCGGCAGGGCGACATCGGCGCGGGCCGGGATGTAGCCGAGCTTGGCCCAGGTTTCCTGGCCGGCGGTCGAGAGCACGAAGTCGATGAACTTTTTGGCCGCATCCATGTGCCTGGCGGTCTTGAGGATGGCGGCGGGCTCGGTGACGGCGGAGACGCCTTCGGTCGGGAACACGAACTTCACCGGCGAGCCCTTGAGGCCATCGCGGACGGGCAGGTAGTCGACGATCATGCCGTAGAGCTTGTCGCCGCCGGCGACGGCCTTCTCGATGTCGCCATTGCCGCCCGCGGCGGTGGCGCCGTTCCTGGCGAGCGCCGAGTAATAGTCCCAGCCGCCCGGCAGCGCGCCGGTGAGGGTGACGGCATGGATCATGGCGGCGCCCGAGGTCAGCGGGCTCGGCATGGTGACGAGGCCCTTGGCTTCGGGCCTGGTCAGATCGGCCCAGCTCGTGGGCACGAACGGCGCCTTGGTGTTGTAGACGATGCCGGTGGTGATCAGCTTGGTCGAGAAATAGGTGTGGTCCTTGTCCATCAGCGCCGGGTCGTAGGCGGAGATGTCGGCCTCGGGGTAAGCGGCGAGCAGGCCCTGCTGCTTGAGGCCCTCCATGGTCACCACGTCGGAGATCAGCAGCACGTCGGGCTGCGGGTTGCCGGCGGCGATTTCCGACTGCAGCTTGGCGATGATCAGCGGGGTGCCGTCGCGGACCCAGTCGACCTTGATGCCGGTGGCGGCAGTGAAGGCGTCGGCGGTGGTCTGCGCGTCGGTGTTGGGCTGGCTGGTGTAGAGCACCAGCGTGTCGTCGGCAGCGAAGGCGGGGAGGGCAAGGAGGGCAAGCGTCGCGCTTGCGGCCAAGAGAAGGCGCATGGATCGGCTCCGTGGCGGATGGCAGGGCACCGCCGCGGCGCCCGATTTCGGAGGCCTTAGCCGCCGCATTTGACGTTTGCATGACAGTCGGCGGACGGCAACCGCGCCGGTCTCAGGGGCTAGAGGTCCGGGGCCGGCGAGGAAGGGCATGATGTCGACGCCGTCGCCCGGAAACACGGTGAGGTGCGGATGATCGGCAAAGAGGCTGGCCGCGGCCTCGGCGGTTGCCGCCTCGACGATGACGTAGCCGCAGATCGGGTTCGATGCGGCGGCTATGCCATCCCGGGTGATACGGGTGGTGCGGCCGACCATGCCGCCGAGGTTGGGAAGAACGGCGGCGTTCCTCGTCTCCCACTCCTTCCACTGTTTGAGCCCGACGTCGTCGATGGCCTGCTGCTCGGCTTTCGGCAGCGCACGAAAGCGCGCCAGGTCCTCGGGCTGCATGGTATAGACGGCAAGGAAATACGGCATCGCACTTCGCCCGGTTTGACGTGAGAGGCCGGACGCTACCTGCTGACAGAGAGCTCGGCAACGAGCGCAAGATGCAACGAAGTCCGGCAAACCGTGCCGGACTTCGTGTTTGGTCGTGCTGCGGTCGATGACGGTCGGTGTTCTAGAACTCCGCCCAATCCTGCTGCAGGGCGGCGTTGCCGTCGACGCCATAGTGCCGTGCGGTCGCGGCGGTGCCGGCGGCCGGCGCGTGGGGTGTCCTCGACCGGTGGAGCGGGGTGCGATCGGCGCCGGACGGACCGCCGATGACGAAGGCGCCGACCACGCGGTCGAGCTCGCCGGCCTGCGCTTCGGTCTGTTCGATCGCGGCATTGGTCTGTTCGACCAGGGCGGCATTGTGCTGGGTCATCTCGTCCATCTGGCGAACAGCCACCACGACTTCATCGATGCCGGACGCCTGCTCGACGCTGTCTTCCGCAATGCCGCGCAGGAGACGGGTATTGTCGCGGATGCTGACCAGCACGTCGTCGAGCTTGGTGGCCGCTTCCGACACGAGGCGGGAGCCGGAGCGGACATCGCCCGCGCTCTGTTCGATCAGTTGCTTGATGTCGGCGGACGCAGCGGCCGCAGATTGCGCCAGACGCCGCACCTCTACCGCGACGACCGCAAAGCCCTTGCCGGCGTCGCCGGCCCGCGCGGCCTCGACCGAGGCATTGAGCGCCAGCAGGTTGGTCTGGAAGGCGATGTCGTCGATGAGACCGATAATGTTGGAGATCTTGGTGGAGGACTCGGTGATCCTCGCCATCGCCGCATTGGCATCGCGCATGACCTCGCCGCCCTGTTCGGCCGTCGCGGTCACCTGTTCGGCGCTGGAGCTCGCTTCCTTGGCGCGCCTGGCGTTCTGCGACACGGTGACGGCGAGCTGCTCCATGGCGGCGCTGGTTTCTTCGATGGTCGCCGCCTGGCGCGTGGTGCGTTCGCTGAGATCGTTGGCGCCGGCGAGGATTTCACTGGTCGCCACCTTCAATGTGGAAGAGGTGGACCGCAGCCCGCTCATCACTTCGGTCAGCGTCTCGGCGACGGCATTGGTGTCGTTCTTGAGCTGCAGGAACGCTCCCCGATAATCGCCTGCGACGCGCAAGGTGAGGTTCTGGCGCGCGAGGGAGGCGAGGACGCTGCCGGTCTCGTCGATGCCGCGACCGACGGTGTCGATCAGGTCGTTGACGTTGCTCGCGAGCCTCGCGAGAGCAGGGTCATCGACAGCCACGTCGACCTTCCGGCTGAAGTCGCCCGACGCGGCCGCGCCAACGGCGTTGCCGACCGAACTCTGCAGCATCTCGATCATGGTGGCGCGGTCCGTCAGCTCCTGCGTGCGGCGCCGGTCGTCCTCGGACAGCCGGGCGATCTTGACCGCGTTCTCGCGGAACGTGCCGACCGCGTCGGCCATGGCGCCAATTTCATCGGTCTGCCCGACAAAGGGCACCTCGGCGGCGAAGTCACCGGCCACAAGCGCCTGCATGCTGCCATTGAGGCCGAGGATACGGCGGGTCACCTTGCGCGTGGTGATGAGCTGGGTCGCGATCGCCATGGCGAGCAGCAGGAGGCCGGCGACGATCATGGCAATGCGCGACAGGGCGACCTGCTGTTCGGCGCCGGCGACCTGCGCCTGCGTGCGCGCCTCGAGGGCGTCGAAGAACTGCTGTACCGGCACGAGGATTTTGGCCTTGGTGTCCTGATAGGCCTGGCCGTGGAGCAGGTTGATCGCGTCGTCGCGCTGGGCCGGGGTCGCACCGGCGGCAATGGTGCCCATGGCCTGCATTTCGAGCTTGGCCAGACCGTCCGATTCCGCCTTGGCGTGGTCGAGCGCATCGAATTCGGTCTGCGAGAAGCCGGCCTGGCGCATCAGGTCGAGCAGCGGCACGGAGCGACCGTCCGGGCGCGGCTTCTTGCCGTCGCGGACGGCGATGATGTCGTTGTACTGCTGCACATATTGCTGGTCGCCGGTCACGACATAGGTGCGCGCGAGGCGGGTCAGGTCGTCGGAGCCCTGCCGGAACTCATCGGCGAGAAGATAAGAATCGTATTTCTGCTGCAGCGTGCCGGTCATTCTGTCGGTGGCGACAAAATAGAGGCCGGCGGCGAAAGCGACTATGGCGATGGCGACCACCATGCCAGTGGCGATGAGGGTGAACGTCGTCTTGATGGAAAGTCCCGCAAATTTGCGCATTTCAATTTGATTCCAGTGGCCAGCCTTGGTCGCATCGTCGGACATTCGACGATGGAGTTGCTTGCGCGGCGCCAAAAATCGCCTGGTTTCCCGTTGGGAGCGCTCGAGCAGCGACCATTAAATTCTTGCAGAACTTGGTTAATTTTGAATTTTATTGAAGCGGGCGGACGCCGGAAAAAGCCGGTTTACGGGGACGCGCCGAGAATGAGCAAGATAAGGTACAGGGCGCTATTGTCGCTCCCGACGAGACCCGCGATGACAAATTGCGGCACGAATCAGGCGCTTCGGGTTACCAAAAACTTACCAAGTTGATTTGAAGTTGATTTCATGCTCGGCTCGGCTCGTTTCGATTTGAGGTTTTTGCATGTTTTTCAAAAAGCTCATCGGCATCGACAATATCGATTTGCCGGCGGAGACCGGCGTCGCCCTGACATTTGCGGTCGGGCTGGTTGGAACGATGTTCCTCGCGCCGGCGGCATCGGCGGCGGACTATACTGTCGGCAGTGAAAGCGACCTGACCACGGCGATCGCGGATGACGAGTCGAATGCCGAGGGCACGACTGGACTCATTCTTCTGAACGACCTTACCGTCACGGGGGTGGTCCCTTCCGCTACGGGGCCGTTCACGTCGGCCATCGATACCACCGGCGGCTACACCTTGACGCTCGATGGAGCCGGCGCAGTCTGGGACTTCGGCAGCAGCAACCACAACAGCATCGACGGATCGGTCACCGGCGGGTTGACCCTCTCCAACGGCGCGACGCTACAGATCGAAGACAACCCGGACCACACGTCGGATCCGAGCGGCTTTCTGGACTTCCTGGAAGGCAACCTGACCGTCACGGGGGACAGGACGAGCCTGACGACGAATTATTTCGCCGTCGGCCGGAGTGGCGACGCCACGATCACGGTCGATGGCGGCGCGCATGTGACAACCAATGTCTCCAATATCGGCGAGGATCCGCAGAACACCAACGCGTCTCACATTCACATGGTGGTGGATGGGCCGGGGACGGTATGGGATGCCGACACGTTTTTGGCTGGTGGCGTGACCGGCAATGGCAGCAATGTCGACGTGACCCTGTCGGGGGGCGCCGTCATCAACAGCATCGGCAGTTCCATTGGCAGCAACGGCAACGCGACCATGCTGGTGACCGGTGCAGACAGCCGTTTCCTGGTTGCCGGTGGACTCGACATCGGCGAGCGCATGTTCTGGGAAGCTGGAATCGCGGGGCTGGGCGACGGCGCTTTGACGATCAGCGACAGTGGGTTCGTGTCGGCGGAGTCGGTGCTGCTCGGGCTGACGGGCAGCAACGACCACGATCCCGACATAACCGGTGCGCTTACGGTCGACAGCGGCAGCGCGCTCGAAACAAACGAACTTGCCGTGGGTTTCGGGAGCGGGACCGCGACGTTCGACAACGGCACGCTGCGCTCGAGGGACGGGTACGAGTATCTGATCCACGATTTTGCGCCGGGCACACTCAATATCGGCGCAGGCGGCATGTTCATCGATTCCAACGGATTCGACGTCACGGCGGCCAGCGGCATATCGGGTGTGCTGGGCGGCGACCTGACCAAGGAAGGCGCGGGCACGCTGACGCTGACGGCAGCCAATACCTACGACGGCGCGACGCATGTGACGGCCGGCACGCTGGCCGCCGGCGCTACAGACGTGTTCAGCGCCGTCTCCGACCACAATGTGGTGACCGGCGCCGCGCTGGACCTGCAGGGGTTCGACCAGACCGTCGCATCGCTCGACAACGCCGGCACGGTCAGGCTCGGCGGCGCGCCGGGGACGGTGCTCTCCATCACCGATGCCTATAACGGCGACGGCCTCATCATCTTCAACACGGCGCTCGGCGACGACAGTTCGGTGACCGACCGCGTCGACGTCGGTGGCGACGCGACCGGCAACGGCAGCATCAAGGTCAACAATGTCGGCGGCATGGGCGGCCAGACCGACGAGGGCATAAAGCTGATCGACGTCACCGGAGTGTCCGGCGCGAGTTTCGCGCTGCTCGGCGACTATGTGTTCGAGGGCGACCAGGCGGTGGTGGGCGGCGCCTATGCCTATCGGCTCTACCAGGGCAGCACGAGCGATCCGGGCGATGGCGGCTGGTATCTGCGCTCGGCGCTGATCCCAAGCGGGCCTGCCCCGCTCTATCAGGCGGGCGTGCCGCTGTACGAAAGCTATGCGCGGGCGCTCGGCGCGTTCAACCAGTTGGGCACGCTGCAGCAGCGCGTCGGCAATCGGTCGTGGGCGGGCGGCGGCGGCACCGCCGGCACGATCGACCTCGGCGGCCGCCAGATCGAGACCGGCGGCCTGTGGGGCCGTATCGAGGGCGCACGGGCGCATGACGGGCTCGACACCACCGCCGGATCGGTAGGATACGATTCCGATCTGTGGCGGCTGCAGGCGGGGCTCGATGGCGTGGTCACGCAGAGCGGGCAGGGCGTGCTCGTCGGCGGCGCCTATCTCGACTATGGCAGCATCAGCGCCGACGTCGCCTCGCGGTTCGGCAAGGGCCGGATTGCGACCACCGGCTATGGCATCGGCGGCACGCTGACCTGGTACGATGCCAGCGGCTTTTACGTCGATGGCGTGGCGCAGATGCAGGGGTTCGACAGCACGCTCAACTCCAGCACGGCCGGTCTTGATCTCGTCGGCGGCAATCTGGGCTTCGGCTATGCGGCCAGCATCGAGGCGGGCAGCAGGATCGCTGTGGGCGGCGGGCTGTCGGTGACGCCGCAGGCGCAACTCGCCTACAATCAGGTGGGCTTCGACTCCTTTGCCGACGCCTTCGGCGCGAAGGTGAGCCAGGCCGACGACGGGGCGCTGGCGGGGCGGCTGGGCCTGTCCGTCGACTACGAGAGCACGCCTCGCGAGAGCGACGGATCGGCTCGCACCCATCTCTATGCCATCGCCAATCTCTACTACGATTTCGACGGGCGGACCGCCGTCGATGTCAGCGGCAAGGCGCTGTCGGCCGGTCACGACCAGTTGGCGGGCGGGCTGGGTTTCGGCGGCAGCTACAATTGGGACGAGGACAGATATTCGCTCTATGGCGAGGCCTCGGTGCGGCGCGGCCTCGATGGTTCGGCGGATAATTACGGCGTCAACGGCAATATCGGCTTCAAGGGCCGCTGGTAGCCGAGCCGGCTTCGGCGAACTATACGGCAGACGAGCGTACCGGTTCTGCCGTAGTTTCCGGATAGTCGCCGACGCGATGTTCGATCGATACGGGGAGGGCAACGGTTACCTCAGTGGCCCGTCGCGTTCGAATTCGGCCCAGCCCGCGAGGGGAACATCCTCGTCGTCGGCGGTTGAATCGTCCGGCGTCGGTGGACACCGTTCTTCTTTGCCTTCGTCAGCTTTGCCGTCCAGGCGGCTCTTCGGCGGTTCTCGGCGGCGGTTTGGGCGTCTTGGGCGCGCCGGTGGTCGGCGGGGTCGCGGTCGAGGAGGTCTTTGACGAGGTGGGGTCGAAGATTTGGAAGGTGATTTTTCGGGCGCGGCCTTGAGGTGGACGGTGCGGGTGCCGGCGCTGGGGGAGGCGGCCATCTTTCAGCCAGCGGTGGGGCTCGCCGGGCTTGATGCCGAGGATGTCTTCGATTTCGCCGAGCTCAGCCGGTCGCGGTAGACAACGGCACCACGCCGCACCAGTCGGCGATGAAGAGCGCGAGGACGGTGGTGGTGTCGAGCATGCTGGCGAGGTCGACGCGCTCCTGCGGGCCGTGGAGGCCCGAGCCTTTGCCGCCGTAGCAGAGGGCGGGCATGCCGCCGAAGGCGGCGTAGTGGCGGACGTCGCTGGTGGCGGGCTGGGTGAAGGCGGTGAGGGGTGTGCCGGCGACGGCTTGGTGGGCGGCTGACAGGGCGGCCTCGGCGGCGCTGCCGGGCTCGAGGATGTAGGCATCGGCCTGAAAGCCGATCCATTCGACTTCGGGCGGGGCGACGTTGTGGGCGCGGGCGCACGCGTTGACCGTGGCGACGAGGGTGTCGCGGAGCTCGGCGAGGTCCTGCCCGGGCAGCACGCCGATGCGGCAGTCCATCTCGCACCAGGCGGGCACCATGCCGATCCAGTCGCCGCCCTTGATCCTGCCGACCGAGACCTTGATGGCGTCGGGCAAGTGGCTGAACCACGGCATGGACTTCGCGCGATCGCTGTGGGCGGCGGCGAGGCGCTGCAGGGCGGCGATGTAGTCGTAGGCGCGCAGGATCGCGTTGTCGCCGCGCTCGGTTTCGAGCACGTGGGCGGCGCGGCCCTTGAGTTTCAGGCGGAACCAGATGGAGCCGAGCTGAGCGCGCAGCAACTGGCCGTCGACGGCTTCGGGGATGAGGCAGGCGTCGGCGCGGTAGCCGCGGACGAGCGTGGAGAGGGCACCATTGCCGGTGCATTCCTCCTCGCTGACGGTCTCGACGAAGATGTCGGCGGCGGGGGCGAGGCCGATGGCGTGGAGCGCATCGAGGGCGAACACCATTTCAGCGACGCCGGCCTTCATGTCGTAGACACCGCGTCCGGTCATGACGCCGTCGGCGATCTGCGGGGTGAACGGGTCGTGCGCCCAGTCTTCGCGCGGGCCGGGCGGCACGACATCGATGTGGCCCTGGAGGATGAGGCTGCGGCCGTGCCGGGCCGGGGGCGGGACGGCGGCGACCACCTGCATCTCATTGGCATAGTCGACGTCGACGGCCGGGGAATAGCCGCGGGTGGCGCTCAGGTCGATGTCGGCGAGGCTGTAGCGGTCGACCTGCCAGCCGCGGGCAGCGAACTCGCCCGCCAGCCATTCCTGGCAGGGGGCGGTGTTGCCGCGGGTCGAGGCGAAGGAGGCGAGCTGGCGCAGCCATTCGATCTGGCGCGGGCCGTTGGCTTTGACCGCAGCGTCGAGCTGGGCCTTGAGCGAGGCGGGGTCCATGGTCGGTGTCCCGGAGGTCAGGCGGGGGCGCCTTTGTAGAATGCGCCGGCGCGCAGGATGGCCGACAGATGGGCGCCGTCGCCTTCGAGGAGTTTCAGGTCGGCGAGCGGATCGCCGTCGACGACGAGGAGGTCGGCATGGGCGCCCTTGGCGATGGTGCCGATCTCGCCTTCCATGCGGCAGAGCCGGGCGCCGATGGTGGTGGCCGAGCGGATGATTTCGGCGGGGGTGAGCACCTTGCCCAGCAGGTCGAACTCCATGCAGTGATATTTGCGGAGCTCGCCGAGGAGGTCGGAGCCGAAGGCCATCGGCAGGCCGGCGTCGCGCATGATCTGCAGCGAGCGCAGGCCGCCCCGGCGAACGACGTCGATCTTGGCGAACTCGGCATCGCCGAAGCCGAGCTCCTTGCCGTCGAGCCAGAGACCTTCATAGGCGACGAGGGTTGGAACGGCGATACAGCCGCTTTCGGCGGCGAGCTTAGCGGTTTCGGGCTCGATGAGGTTGCAGTGCTCGAGGGAATGGACACCGAGCTCGACGCAGCGGCGGATGGCGCGGTCGGTGTAGAGGTGGGCCGAGACGTAGAGGCCGGCGTTCTCGGCTTCCTCGACCATGGCACTGATTTCATCGCGCGAGAACTGGATCGAGTGGATGGGATCGTTGGGCGAGGAGACGCCGCCATTGGCCATGACCTTGATGAAGGTCGCGCCTTCCTTGATCATTTTGCGGCAGGCGGCGCGGACCTCGTCGACGCCGTCGACGACGTAGCCCATCGAGCCCAGGCGGTCGGACATCATGCCGGGGCGATCGTCGGTGCGCTTGCGGAGATCGGCATGGCCGCCGGTGGTGGTGAGACCCTTGCCGCAGATGACGATGCGCGGGCCGGGGATGAGGCCTTCCTCGACGCCGCGCACGAGGCCATGGTCGGCGCCGCCGAGGTCGCGGATGGTGGTGAAGCCGCGCTGCAGCATCTGCGCCATGACGCGGGCGGCGCGGAGGCCGGCAAGCGAGGAAGGCGCGATCATGTTGGACCACAGGTCGAGCGTTTCGGCGACGACGTGGACGTGGCAATCGATCAGGCCGGGCATGAGGGTGCGGCCGCCGAGATCGACGGTGCGCGCCTCGGCGGGGGCGGCGATGCCGGCGCCGACTTCGGCGATGCGGCCGTCAATCACGAGGACGCCCAGCCCGTCGCGGAGAGTGCCGGCCTCGGCATCGAGCACCTTGCCGTTGACGAAGAGCAGGGGGGCGGACATGGGCAACTCCTAGCGGTGGTGGCAGGCGACGAGGCGGCCATCGGGGCGCGGCGTCAGCGCCGGCTCGATGGTGGTGCAGATGCTCGTCGCGAGGGGGCAGCGGGTGTGGAACGGGCAGCCCGAGGGCTTGCTGATGGCGCTCGGCAATTCGTCGTTGCTGGCGCTGAAGCTGTGGCGCTGGCGCGGATCGAGGGTGGGGGCCGAGCGCATCAGCTTTTCGGTGTAGGGGTGGGTCGGCGCGGCGAAGATGTTCTGCTTGGGCGCGATCTCGACGATCTTGCCCAGATACATCACCGCGACCCGATGGGAGATGTGCTCGACCACGCCGAGGTCGTGCGAGATGAAGAGATAGGCGACGCCGAGGTCGCGCTGCAGGTCGGTGAGGAGATTGAGGATCTGCGCCTGGACGGAGACGTCGAGGGCGGAGACGGGCTCGTCGCACACGATGATGTCGGGCTTCAGCGCGAGGGCGCGGGCGATGCCGATGCGCTGGCGCTGGCCGCCGGAGAACTGGTGCGGGAAATTGTCGGCCTGATCGGGGCGAAGGCCGACGCGCTGCATCAGCGCAGCGACTTCGGCCTCGCGCTGCTGGCGGTCACCGACGCCGTGGATGTCGAGGGCGGCGCGGATGGCGTCGCGGACGCGATGGCGCGGGTTGAGCGAGGAGAACGGGTCCTGAAAGACGATCTGCATGCGCCGGCGGTAGCTTTTGAGCGCGCGGCGATCGAAGCTGCGGATTTCCTGACCGTCGAAGGTGACGCGGCCGCCGGTGGGCTGGACGAGACCCATCAGCGCAAGGCCGGTGGTGGACTTGCCGCAGCCGGACTCGCCGACGAGGCTCAGCGTTTCGCCGCGGCGGATGTCGAAGCTCACGCCGTCGACGGCCTTCACCGCACCGGCGCGGCGCTGGAACACGCCGGCACGGATGGGGAAATGCACCTTGAGGTCGGCGACGGAGAGAAGGGGCGCGTCAGTCATGGACGTGCTCCCAGCAGGCGGCCCAGTGGCCGGGGCGCTTTTCCTCGAAGGGCGGGCGCTCGGCAAAGCAGCGCGCAGAAGCCCCCGGGCAGCGCGGCGCGAAGGCGCAGCCGATGGGCATGTCCCAGGGCGGCGGCACGGTGCCGGAGATATCGGTCAGGCGTTCGGCGACGGGGCGGCCGGGGATGGAGCGCGGGATCGCGCCCATGAGGCCGAGCGTATAGGGGTGGATGGGATGGTCGAAAAGCTCGTAGACGCTCGCTTCCTCGACGCGGCGGCCGGCGTACATGACGACGACGCGGTCGGCGACTTCGGCCACGACGCCGAGGTCGTGGGTGATGAGGATGAGTGCGGTGCCGAGCCGCTTCTGCAGGTCGGCGATGCGGCGAACAAGTGGACCGACATTCTCATCGGGCGGCAGGAGATTTACACGGCGCTAACCATCGAGGCGATCGCCGAGGATTTCTTCGACTGGACGCTGATCCAGTCGCTGGGGTGCGAGTCGATCGCCAATCTGCCGATCGTGGTCGGCGGGCAGACGATTGGCGCCTTCAACCTGCTGCACGAGGCCGGCTATTATACCGCCGAGCGGCTTGCTCGCGTGCCCGAGATCATGCCGTTTGCGACGTTGGCCTATCTGGCGCACATTAGAGCCGAAAGCGCCGCACAATAGCGGCGGCGCGAAGACGAAGGAGATTTCCATGAAGAAACGCACTCTGGGCAAAAGCGGCCTCGAGGTCTCGGCAATCGGGCTTGGCTGCATGGGGATCAGCCAGGCCTACGGCAAGCCGATGGAGAAGGCGGACGCCATCCGGTTCCTGCGCGACGCGGTGGAGCATGGAATGGTGTTCTTCGACACGGCGGAGGCCTACGGCCCGTTCGCCAATGAAGAGGTGCTGGGGGAAGCGTTCGCGCCGGTGCGCGACAAAGTGGTGATTGCGACCAAGTTCGGCTTCAACTTCGATGGTGAGCGCCAGACCGGGGTCAATAGCAAGCCGGCGCATATCAAGGAGGTCGCCGACGCGTCGCTGAAGCGGCTCAGGACTGACCACATCGACCTGTTCTACCAGCACCGGGTGGACCCGAGCGTGCCGATGGAGGATGTGGCGGGCGCGGTGAAAGATCTGGTCGCGGCCGGCAAGGTGCGGCACTTCGGCATGTCCGAGGCCGGGGCGGCGTCGGTGCGCAAGGCGCATGCGGTGCAGCCGGTGGCGGCGCTGCAGTACGAATATTCGCTGTGGTGGCGGGACGTCGAGGCGGAAATCCTGCCGCTGGCCGAGGAGATCGGCGCCGGGTTCGTGCCGTTCAGCCCGCTCGGCCGCGGTTTCCTCACGGGGTCGATCGACACGGGTACGAAATTCGAGGCCGACGATTTCCGCGCCAACAATCCGCGCTTTACCGAGCACGCGCGCGCGGCCAACCAGAAGGCCGTCGACGCGGTGAGCCGCATCGCGGCGGCCAAGGGCGTAACCAATGCGCAGATCGCGCTTGCCTGGCTGCTGGCGCAGAAGCCGTGGATCGTGCCGATTCCGGGCACAACGAAACTCAGTCGGCTCGACGAGAATATCGGCGCGACGGAGGTCGAACTCAGCGCGGCGGACCTGAAGGCGATCGATGACGCCTTCGCGGCCATCGAGATCGAGGGCGAGCGCTATACGCCGCAGCAACAGGCGTCGGTGCGGCTGTAGGCGAAAGCGCGGCAGGCTTAAGGTCAGCGGGCGCGGACAGCGGAGGCGAAGGCCGAAGCGATCACGCGATGGCCTTCGTCGTTCGGGTGCGTGATGTCGGCGGAGGCGAGGGCGCCGTCGGGGTGAGCCACCATCGACTCGTAGACCCTCGCGTAGAACAGGCCATAGCTCGCCGCGAGGTCGCGCGTCGCATCGACATAGACCTCGAAGCCGGCACGGCTTTGCCCGGTGAAGCCGGGGCCGCCATGGCCGAGGCCGGCGTTGGACGGATAAGGCGGCGAGCCGAGGCAGATTTCGTCGGGACCGAAGCCTCCGGCGAGTAGCGCATCGAGGACGGTGCGGTAGTCGCGCACGAAGGCGACGACGTTGAAGCGAGCGGGATCGGCCGTGTAACGGGCATCGTTGTAGCCGTAGAGCAGCGCGATGCAACCGGCGCGGTCCGGGCCGAGGAGGTCGTTGCGGAACCGGGAAACGCCGCTGCCGCCGCGACCATCGTGAACGGGCGTCGCCTGCAGCACGGTGCCGCTGAGTCCCTTGTTGACCAGCCGTGCGCCGAGTTCGAGCGCGAGCCGCGCCGCCCAAGCGTTCTCGGGCGCGGTGGCTCCGGCCCCTTCAGTGATCGAGTCGCCGAAGGCCGCGAGGGTTCGCACCTGCCGTCGCCGGGTCGCGTGGTGATGCGCGGCGAGATCAAGGGGCTGCACCAGCGGCTGAAGACGACGACGGTGTACGTCACGCACGATCAGGTCGAGGCCATGGCCATGGCCGACAAGATCGTGGTGATGAATGCCGGCCGGGTCGAGCAGATCGGCACCTCAGCCAAACTCTACGACCGTCCGGCCAATGTTTTCGTCGCCGGCTTCATCGGCTCGTCGGCGATGAATTTCATGCCCGGGCCGCTGCTCGGCGAGGCTGCGGGCGTCACCGTCGGCGTACGGCCCGAGCATTTCGGGATCGCCGAGGACGGGCTGCGCGGCACAGTCAGGCTGGTCGAGCCGATGGGGTCCGACACGCAGATCACCGTGGACGTCGACGGCACCGAGCTTGTCACCGTGTTTCATCGGCGTGTCGCGGCGGCACCGGGCGAGGTGCTGCCGCTGAGGCCGCTCGCGGGAGAAATCCACCGCTTCGACGCCGGCACCGGGGTGCGGCTGTAAGCGGTATGGCGTTGCCGCGCGGCGTGAGCGCTCAGCGCGGGAAAACCAGCCCATCGAACAGCTTTCTGGCGGTGCGCAGGGTGCCGGCGCCGACGACCTTGCCCGCCTCGTCGCGGTCGATGAGGATATCCATGACACCGGTCGGATGCTCGATGGCGTGTTGGTTGCCGGCCGCCGGCAAGGTGCAGTTTTGCGCGGCGGGCGAGCCCTCGAGCGTGCAGGCCGTGGCGACGCTGACGGCCGCGAACACGCCGATCGAGGCGTGGACGCGATGCGGAATGAAGCTTCGGGTGGCAATGACCGCGGGCACGGTGGGTGGCGAGACGAGCACCAGCTTCGGCACGGACGATGTGCGGACGTCGCCGAGCCGCATCAGCGGACCGGCCTGCAGCCGAATGGCTTCGAGGCGGGCCTTGAGCGCCGTATCCGCCTCGAGCTCGTCGCGCGTTTCGGAGCCGGTGACGCCGAAGGACCGGGCCGCCATCACGACGCAGGGCATGCCGTTGTCGATGAGCGTGCAGGGCACGCCATCGATGATATCGACGGGCCGGCCGGTGGGCAGCAATGCGCCGCACATCGAGCCTTCGATGTTCTGAAACATCAGGGGCACGGCCGCATGGGTGCCCGGTACGCCAGCGATCGCGCCGCCGCCCTTGTAGGTGACGCGTCCGCCGGGGGTCGAAACCCGGGCCACGGCCACCTCGCCGGTGTTGATCATATGGATGCGCACCGGCGTGATGCCGTCCGCTGCGCGGACAAGACCGCGTTCGATGGCGGCCGGGCCGACGCCGGCGAGGATGTTGCCGCAGGGCTGCTGGTCGGAAACCAGCGGCTGGTCGACGAAGACCTGGAGGAACAGATAGTCGATATCGGCATCCGGCCGCGTCGACGGCGCGAGGATCGCGACCTTGGAGGTCAGCGGATCGGCGCCACCGATGCCGTCGATCTGGAGCGGGTCGGGACTGCCCATGATCGACAGCAACAGCGCGTCGCGCTCGCCGGGATCGGAGGGGAGATCGGGGGCGAGGAAATAGGCGCCCTTGGACGTGCCGCCGCGCATCCACAGGCATGGAATGCCGGCGTCAGACATATTTGAGGCCCTTGGCGGCGAGAGCCGGGCGCATGCCGTAGAGGTCGAGCCCCAGCTCGCCGGACGACAGGCGACGGCGTTTGTCGGCCTCGCTGGCGAGGCGTCGGTCGGCGGCGGTGCGGACCGCCACCGCCTCGGCGCGCCGGACGACGACCACGCCGTCGTCGTCGGCGACGATGACGTCGCCCGGCTCGACCACCTCGCCGGCGCACACGATGGGCACATTCACATCGCCGGGCGTTTCCTTGACGGTTCCCTGCGCCGAGATGGCCGTGGACCAGACGGGAAACTGCATGGCGGTCAAGTCGCGCACATCGCGCACGCCAGCGGCGATGACAAGCCCGCGGCACCCGTGCGCCCGAGCCGAATTGGCGAGCAGATCGCCGAAATAGCCATTGTCGCTGGGGCTGGTGGGCGCGACGACCAGCACATCGCCGTCGCGCAATTGCTCGATGGCGACATGGATCATCCAATTGTCGCCGGGCGGCACCGAAACGGTGACGGCGGAGCCGGCCAAGGTCGCGCCGGGATAGATGGGCCGCATTGAGCTTGCGAGCATGCCGCGCCGGTCCTGCGCCTCGTGCACCGTGGCGACGCCTGCGGCGCCGAGAGCCTCGATGACGGAGCGTTCGGCGCGCTCGATGTTCTGGACGACGACGGGCATGCTTCAGTGCTCCTGTTCCGGCAGCGGTGGCGTGCCGTGCGTATGGAAGCTTTCGATGGTCCTGAGACCCCAGGCCTGGCCTTTGCGGCGCTCCGCCTCGGTCCACACGACCGGCTCCCAGTCGGGCGCGAGGATGAGGCGGGCGCCGGAATTGGCGAGCTCGACGCGATTGCCGGCCGGTTCCCAGACATAGAGGAAGAAGGTGCTCTGGATGGCGTGCTTGTGCGGACCGGTCTCGATGTGAACGCCGTTCTCGAGGAAGATGTCGGCGGCGCGCAGGATCTCCTCGCGGGTGTCGGCGGCGTAGGTCAGGTGGTGAAAGCGGCCGTCGCCGCCGGCATGTTCCTCGGTGCAGGCGAGATCATAGGTCTTGTTGTTGACCGTGAACCAGCAGCCGCCGATCCGACCGTTGTCGAGCTCGATCAATTCGGTGACACGCGCGCCGAGGCAGAGCTCCATGAAGCGCCGGAACTCGGCGACGTCCCTGGCCAGCAGGTTGAGATGGTCGATCCGGCGCGGCGCACAGCCCTGCCCGTGATAGCGCGAGGCGAGGTTCTTGAGGGCAGGGCGGTCACCCGGCTCGGGATCATAGCGCCGCGTGTCCCAATAGAGCTCGAAGACGTGGCCGAACGGGTCCTCGAAGCGGAAAGCGCGGCCATGGCCGAGATCGCCATCGACCCAGCCCAGGGCCGTGAAGCCGCTGTCGGTAATGATCTGCACGCGCCGCGCCAGCGCTTCGGGAGAGGAGACGCGGTAGGCGACGTGGCCGACGCCGGTGGTCGAGTGGCGGGTCAGCTTGAGGGTGTGGAATTCGTAGTCGTCCCAGGCGCGCAGATAGGCCGATCGGTCGTCGCGAGCCGACAGCTTCAGGCCGTATATGCGGGTGAAGAAATCGAGGCTCTCGTCGAACCGGTCGGTGTAGAGCTCGACATGGCCCAAATGCGCGATATCGAAGCTGGGATTGGTCGGCCGGGACACTGGTCCATCCTTTCGGCTCGGTGACGGGCGTATCCTTACGGGAGCAAGCCGGTCAGAGCGAATCCACGGTGCGTGGGAAGACCGACTGGAAGCCCTCGGCGTATTTGGCGGCGCGGCCGCCCGACTGGCCGCCGGAATTGCGCTGGAAATGGTTCGCCCGGTTTTCGGCGAGCCGGGTGTAGTATTCCCACAAGTGCTCCTGGCCTTCCATGCACTCGATGGCGGCGCGCTTCTTGCCCCAGACCGGGGTGATGTCGAGGAAGACGTCGGGCTTCCAGCCCATCTGTTCGGTCTGATGCGGCTCGAACAGATAGAGCTGCGGCGCACCGAGCACCGTTTCGCCCGGCTTATGGCCCCAGGCCTGCGCGATCATGCGGCATTCGAGCGCCACCTGCGTGGCGTACATGTGGTCGGTGTTATAAGGGTCGTAGTGCGAGTGGCTCAGCATGAAGGAGGGCTGCACGGCCCGGATGACGTCGACCAGCCGGAACTTGTCGTCTTCGCCGAGACGCAGCGGATAGTCGCCCAGATCGAACGAGACGAGATCGTGTACGCCGAGGGCGGCGGCGGCGTTTTCGGCCTCGCTGCGACGGGCCGCCTTGACCCGCTCGAGCGTCATGCCGGGCTGTTTCCAGAGCCTGGCGGATTCGCCGCGTTCGCCGAACGACAGGCAGACGACGGTGACCGCGACGCCCTGCTCGGCATGCAGCGCGATCGCGCCGCCGCACCGCCACACGAAGTCCGCCGCATGGGCGCTGATGACGAGCGCCGTTTTCGCCTGGGTCATGGCATGGTCCTTCCGATATGCAGCGGCGATCTGGACCGTTCGCGCCGACGGTGCCAATTCGATTCCGCCGCAATTGCCATAAGCTGAGGCTATAGCGAGCTGACAGACGGGTGGCCGGCGCGGCAGGATACGGCGAGAGGGGAGGCGCGAATGGACGCTTCGGGCGAACCGCGGATTGCGATGATCGGTTTCGGCGAGGCGGGCCGCGCGCTCGTCGCCGGATGGGGCGAGACGGTCGCGGGGCGGATCGCGGCCTATGACCTCAAGGCGGCCGGCGGCGACAGCGCCATGGCCGACGCGGCGCGCCAGCACGGGCTCGACTGTTTCGGCACGGCGGCGGAAGCGCTCGCCGGGGCGCAACTGGTGTTTTGCCTCGTGACCGCCGACCAGGCGCTGGCCGCGGCCGAGACGGGTGCGCCGCTGCTGGGAGCAAATGCGCTGTGGTTCGACGGCAATTCGTGCTCGCCGGGCACCAAGCGGCGCGCGGCGGCAGTAATCGAGGCAGTGGGCGGACGATATGTGGACCTTGCCATCATGGCGCCGGTGCACCCCCGACGGCATCTCACCCCGGGGCTGGTTTCCGGACCGCATGCGGAGGCGGCGCTGGCCGAGGCGACGCGGCTCGGCATGAAAATGAAGATCGCCGGCGAGGCGGTGGGCGACGCCTCGACCATCAAGATGCTGCGCTCGGTGATGATCAAGGGGTTCGAGGCGTTGAGCGCGGAATGCCTGCTCGCCGCGCGCCGGGCCGGGGTGGAGGAGGACGTGCTGGCCTCGCTGCAGGCGTCCGATCCGGGCTGGAACTGGCGGGATCGCGCGGCGTACAATCTCGAACGCATGAGTGCCCACGGCATTCGTCGGGCGGCCGAGATGCGGGAGGTGGCGCTGACGCTGCGCGAACTCGACCTGCCGGACCGGATGGCCGCGGCGACCGCGCTGTGGCAGGACGAACTCGGCGGGCTTGGCGCAGCGGGCGCGGCGGAGGAGCTCAACCCGCGGCTCGACGCCATCCTCGCCAGGCTGACGTGAAGTCCAACCTCCGGCATTTGCGGGTGTTCCTGGCTGTTGCCGGGTCGGGCACGGTGACGCGCGCGGCCGAGCTGTGCCATGTGTCGCAACCCGCGGTGACGCAGGCAGTGGCAAAGCTCGAAAAGCTGGCCGGGCAGGCACTGTTCACGCGGTCGGCGACCGGTCTGCACGTCACCGAGGCCGGCGAGGCGCTGTCGCTGCGGGTGGAGCGGGCGTTCGACCTGCTCGATCCGGTGCTGGCGGACATCGCGCCGCGGCTCAAGATGACGGCAACGACGGCGCAGCTACAGGCGCTGATCGCGACGCGCGAGGCCGAGAACTTTACCCTCGCCGCCCGCCGCATCGGGCTGGCGCAGCCGACGGTGCATCGGGCGGTGACCATGCTGGAGCAGGAGGCGGCCCGGCCGCTGTTCGAACGCACCAGCTATGGCGTGGTGGCAACCCGTCCGGCGCAGGCACTGGCGCAGGCGGCCCGGCTGGCCTTTGCCGAACTCGACCAGGCGCAAGCCGATCTTGCCGAACTCGAGGGCCGGGAAGTGGGGCGCATCGTGATCGGAGCGATGCCGCTGTCGCGCTCCTACATCCTGCCGCGAGCGATCGCGCGCTTTCGCAAGCGGCGTCCGACACTGCCGATCAGGGCACTCGACGGCCCCTATGACGACATGATGGCGGGGCTGCGCCGGGGCGAACTCGACTTTCTGCTCGGCGCGCTGCGCGACCCGGCGCCGATCGGCGACGTGGAGCAGCATGCGCTGTTCAAGGACATATTGGTCATGGTGGCGCGGCGGGGGCATCCGCTGGCGAAGGCCAGGCGCCTCGGGCTCGGGCAACTCGCCGCCCATCCGTTTGTCGTCGCCACCGAGGGCACCCCGACCCGAGCGGCGTTCGACCGGCTGTTCAGGACGGCCGGGGTGGCGCCGGTGAGCCTGGTCGAGACCGGATCGATGATCCTGATGCGCGAGCTGTTGCAGTTGTCCGACCACATCGGCTGCATATCGCGGCTGCAGGTCCAGGCGGAAATTCGCTCGGGCGCGCTGGTCACGCTGCCGATCCCGCTGGCGCAGACGGCACGCGCCATCGGCATCACTAGACGGACTGGATGGGGGCCGACCAAGGCCCAGGCCGAGTTCCTCGAAGATCTGAGCGTAGCGATAAGCGAAGAGATGCACGGGTCGGACGCCGCTTGCTGACCGGTGTCTATAGCAAGAACTTATCGTGTCGACCGAGTTTCTGCTTTGTTGGGCGCGAGGCCGGTCTCTACTCCTTGGACGGGTGGAGGAGGGGGATACGGTGCCGACAGAGGCGAAGGATTTGCGGTATGCGCAGCGTTCGGCGCGCAACGTCCTCGACCTCGCGGTTCCTGCTGCCGTGGCGCCGCCGCCGCTGGTGATGTTCATCCATGGGGGCGCGTTCCGCATGGGCGACAAGGCCGACGGGGCGCGCGAGCGCCAGGCGCTTGTCGACGCCGGCTATGCGGTGGCCTCGGTCAACTATCGCTATTCGACCGAAGCCATCTGGCCGGCGCAACTCGACGATCTGCGCGACGCGCTGGCGTTCCTGCAGCGCTCGGCGGTGCAGTATGGCTATGACGCGACGCGGATCGCCACCTTCGGCCCCTCAGCGGGCGGGCATCTTTCGGCGTCGTGCGGCATCGCGTTTGCCGCTTCGGCGCAGACGCGGCCGCGCGCCAGCATCATCTGGTACCCGCCGGTCGATTTTCCCACCATGGACGCCGACATCGAAGCGACGGGCGTGCCGCGTGCCACCGGACGCAACGATGCGCCGGACAGTCCCGAGAGCCTCCTGATCGGTGCGACGGTGCGGGAGCATCCCGAACTGGCTCGGGCGGCCGGTCCGATCGCCCGGCTGGGCGAACTCGCGCCGGGCACGAAGCTGCCGGCCATGCTCATCATGCATGGGGCGCTCGATCCGTTCATTGCCGCGGCGCAATCGCGCAAGCTCCATGCGGCGCTTGCCTCGTTCGGCACCGCGCCGCGCCTCGAGCTCGGTGTCCTGCCGCAGGGAACGCATGGCGGCGGGGATTTCGAACAGCCGGCGGCGATGGCGCGGGTCATCGCGTTTCTTGCAGAGAGTTTTCGGGAGTAGCGGCGGCAGCGCGCCGAGCCGGGCGCGATCGTGTGTCGAACGACAAGTGGAACGGGAATCCAGGAATGGCGACTGAGACATCGAACGGGCAAAAGCCGGCGGAGCTGGCAGCGACGGGGCGACCATGGTCGATCCGCCGCATCGCTTCGGCGGACTGGACCAGCGCCGTGCTCGCCCTGATCTTCGTCGTCGCGATCGTCGGTATCTCGCATCCGAATTTTCTCGCGCCGGGGCAACTCATCAACGTGCTGCAGAGCTCGGTCTATGCGGCGCTGATCGCCGCCGGGCTGGTTTTTCTCATTCCGCAGAACGAGATCGACCTTTCGGTGGGCGGCAGCTACGTGCTCACCGGCATCGTCGCGGCATTGCTGATGCGCGCGGGCCTGTACCCGGCACTGGCCATCGCGATCGCGCTCGGCGTGTCGATGCTGGTCGGGCTGCTCAATGCCTTCACCAGCCAGATCATCGGCATTCCCTCGCTGATCGGAACGCTGGCGATGGGCTGGATGCTGCACGGCCTCGCTCTGGCGCTGTCGAACGGCACCCAGGTCACCGGCATGTCGATGTCCGATCCGATCCTGGGCACGCTGGGCGGCGGGCGGCTCGGCAGCATCCCGGCGTCGGTGGTGCTGCTGTTGGTCGTCGCGGTGGTGCTGGCGGTGGTGATGCGCAACACGCCATTCGGCTATCGCGTGCGGCAGATCGGTTCGAACCCCGACGCGGCGGCATTTTCGGGCATCCCGATCCGCCGCACCAAGACCATCGGCTTTGTGCTCGCGGGGTTCATGGCGGGGCTCGCCGGCATCGTGGCGCTGGCGTTCTTCACCGTGGGGGACCCGCAGAGCGGCGGCGGCATCGAGCTGTTCGCGGTGGCGGGCGCCGTCATCGGTGGAACGCCGCTCGCCGGCGGCAAGGCGACGATCTTCGGCGCAGTCGTGGGGGCGATCCTGCTGACGGCGGTATCGGTGGGCCTGGTCTATTTCCAGATTCCGGCAGTGTGGGCGCAGTTCGCGACCGGCGCGGTGATCCTTGCGGCGGTGTCGCTCGATGGCCTCGTGCAGCGGCACCGCCGAAGCCTGGCGCAACGGGAATAGCGACGATCTTGCCGCGGCGCTCGCGCAACGCGCGAACGGCCGCGGAAGCGACATGGCAAAGGGAGGTTTCGACCATGCGATCTGAAGGAAGAACGATGATGACCCGCCGCCGGCTGGCGGGCAGGCTGGCCGTCGCGGCCTCGGGGCTGGTGCTGGCGCTGAGCGGCATGGGCGCGGCGCTGGCGCAGGACAAGACGGTCGAGATCGGCTTCGTGTACTGGGAGACGCGCACCGATGCGTTCGTGCAGATGGCCAATGGCGGCAAGGCCGTCGGCGATCTCAACGCCAGGGTGCATGTGCTGACCGCGGCGCCCGACGCCGGCGATCCGCAAAAGCAGGTGGCGCTGTTCGGGCCGATCGCCCAGACGCAGAAGGACGGCATCGTGCTGCAGAGCCTGTCGTCCGGCCCGCTGACCCGGCCGGTGATGGATGCCATGAGCGCCGGAATACCGGTGGTCGCCATCGACGCGCCGCCGCCGCAAGGTACCGATGTCGGCCTGTTCATCACGGCGGACAATGTCGGGCTCGGTGCGCAACTGGCCGAAAAGGTCCTGAGCCTCGTGCCCAAGGACGCCAAGGGCTCGATCATCATCGGCAATACCGGTATCGGCGTGCCGCCGCTCGAGCAGCGGACCAAGGGCATGATCGACACCATCACCAAGCTGCGGCCCGACCTGAAGATCGTCGGTCCGGTGTCGACGTTCGGCGTCAGCGGCTCGTCGACCGAGATCTACTCGGCCTGGCAGGGCCTGCTGAGCGCCAATCCGGATGCGGTGGCCGTGCTTGCGCCCAGCGCCGCCGACGCCACGGCCTGGGGCCTGCTGGCGCAGCGCACGGGGTTCAAGCTGCCCTCGGGCGGCTTCGATCTCGAGGCGGGCAATCTCGATGCGGTCAAGAAGGCGTATGTGAGCTTCATCATGTCGCCCGAACACTGGCTCAGCGGCTACGTCGCGACCAAGGCGCTGGCCGACTCCGCGCTCAACGGCACCAAGCTCATCCAGGGTCTCATGCTGATCCCGGGCAAGCTGGTCGATTCGTCGAACATCGACGAGATCATCGATCGCCAGTCGGACCCCAAGAAGGTCGATGCTGCGCTGTCGCCGGTGGGCGACGACATCCTGGCCAATGCCGACAAGCACATCGTCGGTCCGTGGCCGCCGAAGTAGGCCCGGGGCAAGCGCGATGACGGCGCTCGAAGCGCAAGGCGTTCGCAAGACCTATGGTGGAGTCGCCGCCCTCAAGGGCGCCGACTTCGCCGTCCGCCCCGGCAGCGTGCATGCGCTATTGGGCGAGAACGGCGCGGGCAAGTCGACGCTGATCAAGGTGATGACGGGCGCGGTCCGCCCGGATTCGGGCACTCTGCGCCTTGCGGAACGCGAGGTCAGCTTCAGGAACACCGCCGACGCAGTGTCGAATGGCGTCGCCGTGGTGGCGCAGGAGCTGAGCCTCTTCCCGCATCTCGATATCCTCGACAATCTGTTCCCTATGCGGGAGCCGCGCCAGGGCGTATTCGTCAGCCGCGGCCGGATGCGCGAGCTTGCCATCCCGGTGCTCGAACAATTGGGACTGGAGCGACCGCTCGATACGCCGGTGAGCGAGCTCAGCCTCGCCGAACGGCAATTGGTCGAGATCGCCAAGGCGCTCGCGGCGCAGCCCAAGGTGCTGCTGCTCGACGAGCCGACCTCGGCACTCGAGACCGGCGCCAGCGACCGGCTGCTCAAGATCCTCGCGGTGCTGCGGGGGCGCAATGTGGGCGTGGTCTACGTCTCGCACATCCTCGAAGAGGTGATGAGCCTGTGCGACGAGGTCACGGTGCTGCGCGACGGCCGCGTGGTGCTGAGCCAGGAGCCGATCGCGCAGCTCAGCATCGGGCGGATCGTCGCGGCCATGCTCGGCAAGACCGGCGAGTCGGCGGGCGAGGCCGCACCGGAGCGCCGTAGCCGCACGGCCGCGACGCCGCAGGTGCGCGAGGACGGCGATGCGCTGGTGGTCTCCGGCGTGAGCCTGCCGGGCCGGCTGCGAGATGTGAGCTTCAGCGTGCGCCGCGGGGAGATCGTGGGACTCGCCGGACTTGCCGGGGCGGGCCCCGAGGCGATGCTGGCCGCGATCGCGGGGCTCGCCAGGATCAGTGGCGGCGACATCAGCCTGCCCGGCGGCGGCGCCGGACCCAATTCGTTCCGGCAGGCAATCGACCGCGGCGTCGCCTATGTGTCGGGGGATCGCCGGCGGCTGGGACTGATGCTCGACAAGCCGATCTGGGAGAACATCGTCCAGGTCCGCTCGGTCGGGATGGCCCGCGAGGGGATGTTCCTGCGCATGGCCGCGCTGCGCGACCGGGCCGCGGCGCTGGCGGCGGATTTGGGCGTGCGGGCGCCGTCGGTCAACGTCCATTCGGGTGCGCTGTCGGGAGGCAACCAGCAGAAGGTGGTGATCGCCAAATGGATGGACACGCAGCCGACGACGCTGCTGCTCGACGATCCGACGCGCGGCGTCGACGTGGGCGCGCGCGAGGAGATCAACGCCCTGCTGCGCCGCACGGCCGGCAAGGGGACCGTGGTGATCTACCTGTCCACCGATCTCGAAGAGCTGGCTCAAGGCTGCGACCGCGTGCTGGTGTTCTATCGCGGCACGATATGCGGGCAGCTTTCGGGGGAGGACCTCACGTCCAGCGCATTGCTGCAGCTCATGAATACAGGGATGCCGGCGGAGCCGCCCCAGCCCGAGCCGGTGGGATAGCGCCGCGCTGAACAGACGTTCGATGCGTCTAGCCGACGATGGTCCAGAAGGCCCGGTCCATTGCAACCGTTCGGCTGCCCAGCCAGGGAAAGTGCCCGAAGGCGAAAGAAAGCTGCGTTGCCGCTTCGGCTGGAGTCCGGTGCATGATGTCGTATTCGAAGAGCGCCGAGGCCAGTCCGGTTCTGTCCGATCCCGCCTTGCAATGGATCAGGATCGGCCGCTGAGCCGTCCGGAGCGCGGCGACCAGCACGTCGACGGTCTGGGCCGACGGCGCTTCGTCGTCTCGCATCGGGATATCGATCATCGCCAGATGGTGCCCCTGGGCGAAACGCTGCTCGTCGTCGTACCAGGCCTCGCCGGGTGCGGCTCCCCGCAGGTTTATGATGGTTCGGATGCCGTCATGCTGCACGACATTTTCGAGCTGCCTGGGTGTCAATGTGTTCGAACGATAGGCCAGCGCCGGCTCGATCGTGTGAAAATTGCCGCCGATCTGCAGATAGCTTGCCCAGCCAATGATCGCCCCGCCGGTCAACACCGCCACACACACGATCGCGCCGGCTGTGCACAGCAGCAGCGAGGCGGGAGTAAAGCGGGGAGAATGGCTCATGGCTTCACAACACCGAGGCGCCGTTCGTGCGCAAGCGGGAAATTCTTACGGATTGCCATCATCGCCGAACGGGAAGGACGCCGCACCGCCGAGCTCTTCCGCTGGGGCTTCGTGCCGGGCCGGGTGAAAGATCGGCCTGCACAGGAGGAGAGTTGGGTCCCCGCTTTCGCGGGGATGACACGCGGTGGGTGGGTCGCTTGGGGATGATCGGATGGCGCGCGCAGTGGAACGGGCCTGGCAACGCATGCTTTCGGGGCGGCGGCTCGATATTCGACGCCGGCCAGGCGCTGCTGGGCAAGATGCTGACGACCAAGTCGCTGTCGGGTCTGTCGAGCGGCGGCAAGGAGAATGCTGCGGTCCTGACGGGAGATGCCAGCGTCGGCATCAACCAGGACAGCGCCATCTATTCGCAGATCGCCGGCGAGCCGGTGGTCGCCGTCCATCCCAGCGAGGGCTCGGTGGTGCTGCCCGAGGGCCTCGGCATCAGCGCCAAGACCAATCATTTTCCAGATTCGTGCCTGGAGGACGTTGTGGTTTCGAGCGCTTATCTCGGACGCTGCTGGCGCCTCGGGATCGATATCGATGGCAGCCGCGTTCGCATCGATTGGCCGCAAAGCGTGCCGCGCGGCACGACGCTGAGCTTTTCTCTGCCGCCCGACCGATGCACAGTGCTGCGGCCTAGGACCGAAAGGAAGAGTTGGTGACGCCAACCATCATATCCACCGTAACAGCGGCGTTCCTCGCCTCCTTCGTCGAGGTGGTCGAGGCGTTCACCATCATCCTCGCTGCCGGTCTGACGCGCGGCTGGCGGCCCGCCATCACCGGTACGGTGCTGGCGCTTCTGCTGCTGCTCATCCTGGTGCTGATCTTCGGGCCGCTGCTGGCGCTGATCCCCATCCACATCATCCAGGTCATCGTCGGCGTTCTGCTGGTGCTGTTCGGCATGCGCTGGCTGCGCAAGGCGATCCTGCGCACGCTCGGGGTGATCGCGCTGCACGATGAGGAGAAGGCTTTCGCCAAGGAAACCGCCGAGCTCGAGCGGCAGGCCGCAGACCGGCGCGCCGACTACATCGCCGGTTTGGCCGCATTCAAGGCCGTGGTGCTCGAAGGCATCGAAGTGATCTTCATCATCATCGCCGTCGGCACCACGCAAGGCATGACGCTCTATGCCGGCCTCGGCGCGCTCGCCGCAGTCCTCGTGGTTCTCGGCATCGGCTTTGCGGTGCACCGGCCGCTGTCGCAGATCCCCGAGAACATGCTGAAATTCGTGGTGGGGATGATGCTCACCAGCTTCGGCATCTTCTGGACGGGCGAGGGCCTGGGGGCCGAATGGCCGGGAGCCGATCTCGCCCTGCTGGTCATTTTCGCGATCCTGGTCGTGTCGTCCCTGGCCATCGTGGCGGTCGGGCGGTCCATGCGCGCAACCGCCGGCGCAGGAGCCAAGCGATGAGCTTTCTGAAATCGTTCTGGGCAGAAGGCATCGGCCTCTTCGTCGATGACGGCTTTCTTGCCGCGTTGTGCGCCGGTTTGATCGCCGTGCTGGCGCTGGCCGTCTGGCTGCTGGGTCTCACCGGCATCGTCGCCGGCGTCGTGCTGGGCCTTGGGTGCATCGTCATTCTCGCCTGGAGCGTCGGCCGCGCCTTGCGGCGGTAGCACACGAGATCGACGCAAGACGGTCACTGGAGGCCGGGCAAGTCGTCCTGACGTTTGCCAACGGCGGTCCTGGGATTCCATTGATCACGTCGGCGATGTCGGCGGCCGTGTGTGACTTCATCCACGCCAGGTCGCGACCATGGCGTCGACGATGGCCTGGGCCTCCTTCTGATGATTTTTAAGCCATTCGCCGCGACGAGCACGCCGGCCGCCGGGTAGTCGCCGCCGAGCCGGCGCTCGGCATTTCGAGCCCTGATGCGAGCGTAAGGGTCGCTTGATGACCCCCCGATCAGGTTCACGTCGCCATTGGCAACGGCGCTCACTCAGCTTTCATGTACCTTTCAGTTGGCAAGGAAGCGAAAACGCGGCAGCGGATCAAGCCGGCTCAGTGGCGCTGAACCTCACCAGCGCGATCACGCCATACGCGATGATGATGATGATGAGCACGAGGCTGATGACGCCGGTGCCAATTCCGACGCCGCCGCGCTCCGGGCCGACGCCCACCCAGTCTGCGAACGATGCGTCCAGAGGGCGGGTCAGAACGTAGGCCGTCCAGAGCTCCACACCTCGCCCGTGCCGGCTCCGAAGCCAGTTTGGCAGGCGGTTATCACAGGAACCTGCGGTCGTCATTTTACAGCGCTGTAAGCTTCCGCTCTAGGTCGCTGCTTGCGTTCGAGAAACCTCGGTGTGGTGGGGGTGGACCCATGTCATGGCTAGGTCGAAGAAAGCAAAAGGCCCGGATTTCCGGGCCTTTTCCTGATGAGCGGTGTATCGCCGACTGCTTGTCAGCAGATCACCGCCGATGCATCCGTCAGCTACACCCCGTCGTGGTGCCGCAGTCTTCGCAGACCATGCAGTGGCCGCTGACCTTCATGCGCATGCTGTTGCAATTGCTGCATTGGTCGCCGGTGTAGCCTTGCATGAGGGCTTGGGCGCGGAGCTGGCCGCTGGTTTGGCCCGGGGGCGGGAAGGGGACGGGTTCGACTTCGCCGGCGTTGAAGGCGGCGGGGGCGACGCCCGGTTCGGGCTTGTAGGCGGTCGAGGTCTTCAGCGCCGTGACGGTGCTCTGCTGAAGCGAGCCGACCGGGTTGAGTTGCGCGTGCGGGCCGCCTGAGACCAGCATGAGGTTCTGGCCCTGGAGCTTGCCGCGGGTCATGCCGCGCGAAACGACGTTCTGCGCCGGGACCGGAGCAGGGGCGCCGCCCCGGATCGGGGCATCCTCGGCCACGCCCTTGCCCAGCGACATGTTGCCGGCATCGGGGTGGACGTGGGCGAGATCCTCGCGGTCGAGATAGGAGACGGCGAGCTCGCGGAACACGTAATCGAGGATCGAGGTGGCGTTCTTGATCCGGTCGTTGCCCATGACCATGCCGGCGGGCTCGAACCGGGTGAAGGTGAAGGCCTCGACATATTCGTCGAGTGGAACGCCATATTGGAGGCCAAGGCTGATGGCGATGGCGAAGTTGTTCATCATAGCGCGGAAGGCGGCGCCTTCCTTGTGCATGTCGATGAAGATTTCGCCGAGCCGGCCGTCATCGTACTCGCCGGTGCGCAGGTAGACCTTGTGGCCGCCGACGATGGCCTTCTGGGTATAGCCCTTGCGGCGAGACGGCAGCTTGTCGCGCTCGCGATCGTGCACGACGCGTTCGACGATCCTCTCTACGATCTTTTCAGCCACCTGCGGCACGCGCGCGGCGGGCGCGGCGGCGAGCAGGGTTTCCACCGCATCGTCTTCCTCGTCGTCGTCATCGGCGATGATCGAGGCGTTGAGGGGCTGGCTGAGCTTCGAGCCATCGCGGTAGAGGGCGTTGGCCTTGAGCGCCAGGCGCCAGCTCATCATGTAGGCCTGCTTGGCGTCCTCGACAGTCGCGTCGTTGGGCATATTGATGGTTTTGCTGATGGCGCCCGAGATGAAGGGCTGGGCGGCGGCCATCATCAGGATGTGGCTGTCGACCGAGAGGTAGCGCTTGCCGATCTTGCCGCAGGGGGTGGCGCAATCGAACACCGGCAGGTGCTCGGCCTTGAGGAAGGGGGCGCCCTCGAGGGTCATGGCGCCGCAGACATGGATGTTGGCGGCCTCGATGTCCTTCTTCGAATAGCCGAGGAAGCTCAGCAGGTCGAAATTCATGTCGGCGAGCTGTTCGGCGGTAACGCCGAGGCTTTTCAGGAAATCGGCACCCAGCGTCCACTGATTGAAGATGAACTTGATGTCGAATGCCGACTTGGTGGCGCCGTTGAGCGCGGCGATCTTGTCGTCGGTAAAGCCCTTGGCCTTGAGCGAGGCGGGGTTGATCGCCGGGGCCTGATTGAGGTTGCCGTGACCGACGGCGTAGGCCTCGATCTCGGCGATCTGCGATTCCGAGTAGCCAAGGGTGCGCAGCGCCGGGGGCACGGCGTTGTTGATGATCTTGAAGTAGCCGCCGCCGGCGAGCTTCTTGAACTTCACCAGCGCGAAATCGGGCTCGATGCCGGTGGTATCGCAATCCATCACGAGGCCGATGGTGCCGGTCGGGGCGATCACCGAGACCTGGGCGTTGCGGTAGCCGTGCTGCTCGCCGAGCTTGAGCGCATCGTCCCACACCGAGGCGGCGCGGGCGCTCAGGACTGCGTCCTTCAGCGATGCGTGGTCGAGCGGGACGGGGGCGATCGAGAGGCCCTCATAGCCCGCTGCATTGCCGTGGGCGGCGTTGCGATGGTTGCGGATGACGCGCAGCATATGCGGGGCGTTGCGCTCGTAGTCGGCGAAGGCGCCGAGCTCGCCGGCCATTTCGGCCGAGGTGAGATAGGAGGCGCCGGTCATCAGCGCGGTAATGGCGCCAGCGATGGCGCGGCCCTCGGCCGAGTCATAGGGGATGCCCGAGGTCATCAGCAGGCCGCCAATATTGGCGTAGCCGATGCCGAGCGTGCGATAGAGGAAGCTGCGCTCGGCGATGGCGCGCGAGGGGAACTGCGCCATCATCACCGAAATCTCGAGGACCATGGTCCACAGCCGGCAGGTGTGCTCGAAGGCGGCAACGTCGAATGAGCTATCCTTGTTGCGGTAGGGGAGCAGGTTCACCGAGGCGAGGTTGCACGCCGTATCATCGAGGAACATGTATTCGGAGCAGGGGTTCGACGCGACGATCGGGCCGGCTTCGGGCGAGGTGTGCCACTCGTTGATGGTGGTGTGGAAATGGATGCCGGGATCGGCCGAGGCCCAGGCGGCATAGCCGATCGATTCCCACAGCTCGCGGGATTTGACGGTCTTGGTCACCTTGCCGGTGATGCGGGCCTTGAGGTCCCAGTCGCCATCGGTCTCGACGGATTTGAGGAAATCGTCGGTGACGCGGACGGAGTTGTTGGAGTTCTGGCCGGCGACGGTGAGGTAGGCTTCGCTGTCCCAGTCGGTGTCGTAGACCGGGAAGTCCATGTCGGTGTAGCCTTGGCGGGCGAACTGGATGACGCGCTGGATATAGTTCTCGGGCACCGAGGCTTTCTTGGCCGCGCGGACTTCGCGCTTCAGCGCCGGATTCTTGGCGACGTCGAAGCAGTCATCCCCGCTGCCCTCGCAATTCACAGCCGCCTTCATGATGGCCTTGAGGTGCCTGGAGACGATCTTGGAGCCGGTGACGAGGGCCGCCACCTTCTGCTCTTCCTTGACCTTCCAGTTGATGTAGGCCTCGATATCGGGGTGGTCGATATCCACAACGACCATCTTGGCGGCGCGGCGGGTGGTGCCGCCCGACTTGATGGCGCCGGCGGCGCGGTCGCCGATCTTCAAAAAGCTCATCAGGCCCGACGATTTGCCGCCGCCCGACAGGCGCTCGCCTTCGCCACGCAGCGCCGAGAAGTTGGAGCCGGTGCCCGAGCCGTACTTGAACAGGCGCGCCTCGCGCACCCAAAGGTCCATGATGCCGCCCTCGTTGACGAGGTCGTCGTTCACCGACTGGATGAAGCAGGCATGCGGCTGCGGGTGCTCGTAGGACGATTTCGACTGGACGAGCTTTTTGGTGAAGGGGTCGACGTAGAAATGGCCCTGGCCGGGGCCGTCGATGCCATAGGCCCAATGAAGGCCGGTGTTGAACCATTGCGGCGAGTTCGGCGCGACCTTCTGGGTCGCGAGCATGTAGGCGAGCTCGTCGAAGAACGCGCGAGCGTCTTCCTCGGTGTCGAAATAGCCGCCCTTCCAGCCCCAATAGGTCCAGGTGCCGGCGAGGCGATCGAACACCTGGCGGCTGTCGATCTCGGAGCCGTAGCGTTCGTTCTCGGGGAGGGCCTTCAGCGCCTTTTCGTCGGGGACGGAGCGCCAGAGCCAGGAGGGGACGTTGTTCTCCTCGACCCTCTTGAGCTTCTTGGCGACGCCGGCCTTGCGGAAATATTTCTGCGCGAGGATGTCGGCGGCCACCTGCGACCAGGTGGCGGGAACACCCATGCCTTCGAGCTTGAACACCGTCGAGCCGTCCGGATTGCGGATTTCGCTCGTGGCCGAGCGGAATTCGATGCCTGCGTAGGCGCCCCGGTCGGCTTCGGTATAACGGCGTTCGATATGCATTCCTTCAGTCCCCAAATGTTGCGGACAAGCCGTCCGCTGCCGCTGGAGGCGGCCGTCTCGCCAGATGTTTAACGCTTGCTACTCAAGACCCGCTCCGCCGCTACGGATCGGGCTTGCCCCTGTGCCCCGGCGGTGGTCCGGTCTGAGCGCCGAACTCTCCATCGGAGACTTGCCGCGGCGGACACGGGAGGCGTCCATCGCATGGCCAAATTCTTGGTCCGATTCAGAAACGGGGTCAACAAGCGTCTTGGCGAAAATGTCCATCCCTTGTGGCGGAGCAGGCTTCAATCGCTAGATTTAGTATAGAGATTGTGAATAGCGGGGACAACGCCATGCGGCGGAATAGCCGTTCACGAATAGCCGATTCGATGCATTTACCGCCTCCGCAAAGCTGCAGATCCGCGCCCGGATTCCGGGCTAAGCCCGCCCGAAATCGATGCTAATTTTCGTCTTCATGCGATGGATGAAGCGGCTCGAATCCGGCTCCCCGACGAGGCGCGAAAATGACGGATTCGTGTCAAGCGCGGAATTTGAGGACGGCTGGGGAAAGCGCCGACACAACCCCTAGCGGGTGGCGCGGCGGCTGACGCGCATCGGCAGGCCGCCATCGGGCTGGACCGTGATCTTCTGCACCGGGACCGGCTGGACGTGGCCGACATAGTCGAAGCGCAGGGTCCGGGCGAGGGCGGCCAGGGCGATCACGCCCTCCTGCATGGCGAAGGACTGGCCGATGCACACGCGCGGGCCGATGCCGAAAGGCAGGAACTGGTAGCGGTCGATGGCGTCGCGATTGGCCGGCAGGAAGCGCGACGGCACGAAGTCGTTGGGACGGTCCCACAGGGTCTCGTGGCGGTGGACGATCCAGGGCATCACCAGCACCGACGCGCCGGCCGGGACGTCGACGGTGCCGACACGGTCGGGCGCGAGCGCCATGCGGTTGAGCGAGGGGGCGGGTGGATAGAGCCGCATCGATTCCTCGAGCACGGCGCGGGTCTGGGGCAGGGTGTCGACCCAACTCGCAGGATCGGTGGCCCAGTCGTGGGCGTCGAGTTCGGCTTCGAGCCGGTCGCGCTCCTCGGGCGCCTGGCTCAGGAGATAGAGCGTCCAGCCCAAAGCGCGGGCGGTGGTCTCGTGGCCGGCGCCGATGAAGGTGATGATGTTGTCTTCGATCTCGGTGCGGCTGAGGCCGTCGGCTTCGAGCAGGAGGGTCAGCAGGTCGCGCGGCGCGCGTTCGGGGTCGGAGGCGAGCAGCTTCTGCCGGCGCTCGATGGTGTCCTCGATGAGCCGGCGGAAATAGCCGAGCGAACGGCGGCCGAGAACGCGGGTGAGGCGGGGCATGAAGGCAGGGGCGTCGAGGACGTCGAGCGGATCGACGCGGCCCATGGTGCGCAGCAGCCCGGTGACCGCGCTCGCGAACTCCTGTGGCTCGCCGGCGATGTCTCCCGAGAACAGGGTGGCCTGGAGGATGTCGAAGGTCAGCAGCGTCATCTGCTCGGCGATGTCGACCGTGCCCTTGCCGGCGAGCTGCGCGGCGAAGGCCGTCGAGCGCTCGAGCATTGCGGGCGCCAGTCCCTGCGTGTTGCGCGGGGCGAAGACCGGGGCGATGGAGCGGCGGGTGCGGCGCCAAAGTTCGCCTTCGGCCGTCAACAACCCATCGCGAAGGATCGGGCGCAGCACGCGCTGGCGCAGCGGCTGCATGACGTAGTTTTTGGCGTTGTCCACCATGACGTGCCGGATGGCGGCAGGGTCGTTGACGATGATGGTGGGGTTTCCCAGCCATACCGTCTTCAGCACCGGCTCGGTGAAAGCCCATTTCGACCAGATGGCGAGCGGATTGCGCGCCATGGTGAACACGAACTGCGCCGCGTTCAGCGGCCTGGCATGCGGGATCGGGCGCGGCGGATGAAAGTTCATGCGTCGATCATAGCCCGGATGCGGGCTGAACTACGACAGTGCCGGCGACCAAACCGATCAACCGATGCGGCTGCCGTCGATCTCATGCTCGGCGACGATCCAGCTCTCCATGCCGAGATCGGCCCAGGCTTCCGCCCAGCCGGACTGGATCTGGCTCCAGCCCCAGCGAGCTTCGCCGGCGCTGACGGGTGAGGCCGCCGCCAGCATGAACAGCGCGGCGGCGAGTATTGCGATGGGTTTCATGGCGGTCTCCTTTCGACAGGCGGTGCCGGCCGGAACCGGTCGCCGGCGTCATATCAACGCAGGAATGGTCATCGGGATTGCCCGCCGTGGCCGCTCACGAAAATTTGGACAGGCGGATGGACGCATCAGGTCGAGGCGCAACCGGCCGAGATCGCGAAACAGGTCGGCGATTGAGGGCGCCGCTCGCCGGGGGCGCGAGGCCCTAGGCGCATGGCGCTGAGGGTGCTAGAGGCTGGGGACCACAAAATTCCGGGTTCGAGACGATGGCGCAGGGCGGGTTCAAGGAACTTTTCATCGAGATTTTCGCCTGGTGGCGTGGCAACACCTGGGGCACAAGGCTGTGGACGGCGACGCAGGGCGTCTATGTCGGCACCGACGCCAGCGGGAACCGCTACTTCCGCTCGAAGAAGCCGACCGGCCCGCATGGCATGGAGCGTCGCATGGTGGTTTATGCCGGCGGCTATTCCGAACCGACCACGATTCCGCCGGGCTGGTATGGCTGGATGCACTACAGGATCAACGAGCCGCCCAAGGATGGCGATTACACGCCGCACATGTGGGAAAAGCCGCATCTGCAAAACTATACCGGCAGCGCACTGGCCTACCACCCCGACGGCAGCATGCTGAACCGCGGCGAGCGACCGAAAGTCACCGGCGACTACGACGCCTGGTCGCCGGACGCCTGACGGCCTTGGCGCGCGTTTTCGCGCTCGTCGCGCTGGTGCTGGCGGCGTTGATGTCGCCGGCGCTGGCGGAGACGATCTCCAACCCGATCGCGTCGTTCTCCGGCCTCGACAAGATCACCGGCCGGATCACCAATTTCGACGTCTATATCGACGAGACGGTGCAGTTCGGCGCGCTGCAGATCACGCCGCGCGTCTGCTACACGCGGCCCCCGACCGAGACGCAGCGGACTTCGGTGTTCGTCGAAGTCGACCAGGTGTCGCTGAAGGGCGGCACGCAGCGGATTTTCACCGGCTGGATGTTTGCCGACAGCCCGGCGCTCAACGCTATCGACCACCCGGTGTACGATATCTGGCTGGTGGACTGTAAGCAGACCTCCGACACGCCGCCGCCGGAAAAGACCAATCCGCCGAGCAGCGAGATACCGCCGGAGCCGAGCGAGGCGCCAGCGCGGTAGAGTGGCGTGCTGGAGCCGAGTGGCGCCGAAACGCTGCACCCCTCATCCGGCCTTTGGCCACCTTCTCGCCATTGGGGAGAAGGTCCAGACTGCGACAACCAAGCAAGCTGGAGGAGGCATGATGAGCGAAAAGCCTGTTATTGAGCCCCGACGGAAGGGGCGCAGCGGGACGCAGACGATGCTGATCCCGAGCCGGCGGATGGTCGCGGATAAGCTGGAAGCGGCGCCGGCGGGCCGGGTTTCCGATCTGGGGGAATTGCGCAAGGCGCTCGCGGCTGCGGTCGGCGCCGATACATGTTGCCCGGTCACGGTGCAGCGGCATCTGGTGGCTCTGGCCGAGGACGATGCGGCGCCGGTGTGGCGGGTGGTCGATGCAGCCCGGCCGTTTGCTCGGCGGCTCGCGGGTGGGCCGGAGCGGCTCAGGCAGCGGCTGGCGGCCGAGCGCGGTTAAGCCCGGTCGATGGCACGCCAGTCGGCGGTGTGCTCGAGGGCGTCGGCCAAGCGGACTTCGTAGTCTTCGCGGGGGATTTCGATACCGCCGAAGGTGCGCAGGTGGTCGGTGATGAACTGGGTGTCGAGCAGGCGGTAGCTGCCGGCCTGCAGCCGGGCGAGCAGGTGGGCCATGGCGATCTTGCTGCAGTCGGTCTTGCGGTGGAACATCGACTCCCCGAAAAACGCCGCGCCGATCGATACGCCATAGAGGCCGCCGACGATGTCGGGCCCGTCCCAGACTTCGACGGTATGCACGAAGCCGCGCTCGAAGAGCTGGCCATAGAGCCGGCGGATGGCCGGGTTGATCCAGGTGGTGTCGCGCTCGGTGCCGGCGGTGGCGCAGCCTTCAATGGTCGCGGCGAAGTCGGTGTCGACCTTTACGGCGTAGGGATGGGTTTTCAGGGTCTTGCGCAGCGATTTCGAGATATGAACGGCATCGAGCGGAATCACCCCGCGCTGCTCGGGCGAAACCCAGAACAGATCGTCGGAGCCCGCGTCTTCGGCCATGGGGAATATCCCGGCGCGATAGGCGCGCAGGATCAGATCCGGCGTCAATTCCACCGCAAAAGGGTCGGTTTTGCGCGACATGAGGTTTCCAATCGGCTCCAAGTTTAATACTGCCGCGACAACGTGTATTGCCAGCGTTCACATTTTATCGCCTAAGAAGTCCCGTTTTTGATCCGAAGCTAACCGAGAGCCCTCTCGCCCATGTCCGCGCCCGTCATCCAGACCGATAAAGCGAATCTCGAACTGATGAGCGGCAAATCCATGCTGCACATCCTCAAGGACGTGACGTTCGAAGTGAATGGCGGGGAGGTTACAGCGGTCGTCGGTCCTTCGGGCTCGGGCAAGACATCGCTGCTGATGATCCTGGGCGGACTCGAGCGGGCGACGACGGGCAAGGTGGTCGTCGCGGGACAGGACATCTCCACGGCAAACGAAGACCAGCTCGCAATCTTCCGGCGCAAGAATCTCGGCATTCTGTTCCAGAATTTCCACCTCATCCCGTCGATGACGGCAGTCGAAAACGTGGCGCTGGCGCTTGAGATCGCCGAAACCGGGCTCTCCTATAAGCAAATTCGCGAGCAGGCGGCGGCGGCACTGGCCGAAGTCGGTCTCGGCGACCGCCTGACCCATCTGCCCAGCGCGCTGTCGGGCGGCGAGCAGCAGCGCGTCGGCCTCGCCCGCGCGATGGTGACCAGCCCCAAGCTGATGCTGGCGGACGAGCCGACCGGCAACCTCGACCAGGACACCGGCGCCCGCGTCATCGAACTGATGTTCAACCTCGCCCGCAAGAAGGGCACCGCGATCCTCCTCATCACGCATGACCGCTCGCTGGCCGCCAAGGCCGACCGCATGCTGACGATGAACCACGGCCAGTTGACCGAAGCCGCCAAAGAGCCAGTATCGGCATGAACAAGCTCGCGAACTGGACGCGGGTCGCGATTACCGACCTGCGCGGCGATCTGCGCCGTTTCGGCATTCTGCTTGCCTGCCTGGCGCTGGGCGTCGGGACCATCGCCGGCGTGAGCTCGGTGGGTGCGGCGCTGCAGGAGACGATCCTGCTCAATGCCAATACGCTCCTGGGCGGCGATCTGCAGGTGTCGCGGGCCGACCGGCGCGGCACGCCGGACGAACTGGCCTATCTCCATACGCTAGGTGATGTGAGCGAGACGATTTCGTCGAACTCGCGCGGCGACGCGATGGACGACAGCGGCAACACCGCGTTCCTCGACCTCTATGCGGTCGACGACAATTATCCGCTGCTTGGCAAGGTGGTGAGCCCGCAACTGCCCGACGGGCACAAGCCGAGCGAATTGCTGGCGATGAAGGACGGCGCGTATGGCGCCATCGTCGATCCGGTGGTGCTCGACCGCCTTGGGATCAATCTCGGCGGGCACTTCCTCGTCAACGGCACCGAATTCGAAGTGCGCGGGCTGCTCGGCTCGCTGCCGAACGGCGCGCTGCGCGGCTTCCATCTCGGGCTGACGGTGGTGATGTCGATCGAGGCCGAACAGGCCAATCCGAATACCCGGCCACCGCTGCCGGGACTGCTGACGCAGTACGCCTACAACCTCAAGCTGAAGCCGGGCATCGGCGACTACAAGACGGTGCAGCCGGAAGTCGTGGCACACTACGCCAGCGATCCGCAGTGGAAGGTGCAGTCGCCGTATGACGCGGCGGGCACGCTGGCGCGGTTCTACGACCTGTTCATCCGGTTCCTGCTGATCGTCGGTCTCAGCTCGCTGCTGGTGGGCGGCATCGGTATCTCGAATGCCGTGTCGGCCTACATCAGCGAGCGACAGCGCTCGATCGCGACGCTCAGGAGCCTCGGCGCCACGGGCGCACGCGTGTTCGTCCACTTCTTCACCCAGATCGGGCTGATGTCGCTGGTCGGCATCCTGATCGGACTGGTGATCGGCGCGGCGCTGACGGCCGCGGCCCTGCCGATCCTCGGGCAGATTCTTGCCGTCGACCTGCCACCGTCGGTCGATTTCCCGTCGCTGGCGACGGCGCTCGGCTTCGGCGTACTCGCCGCGTTCGCGTTCTCGTACCTCCCGCTGGTGCGGGCGCAGAAGCTGAAGCCGGCGATGCTGTTCCGCACCGTAGGCACGAGCGTCCAGAACCTCAAGACGCGCGACTATCTCGATCCGCTGGTGGTGCTGCCGCTACTGGTGGCCGGGCTCGGCATCTTCGGGCTCGCCTGGTGGAGCACGCACGATTTCTATCTGGTGTTTTATTATGCGCTGGGTGTGATCGGCGCCTTCGTGCTGCTGAGCCTCGCTGGCCGCCTGCTGCAGGTGGTGCTGCGGGCGTTGCCGCCGATGCCGAACGTGACGCTGCGCAACGCCTTCCGCGGCATCTACCGTCCCGGCTCGCCGGCGCCGGTGGTGATCATGTCGCTCGGGCTCGGCCTCGCGATGCTGCTGGTGATCATCATCCTCAGCGCGAACCTGCGCAACCAGTTGCTCGGGCAGGTGACCAAGGATGCACCGACCTTCGTTGCGACCGATCTGTTCGACGACGAAGTGGTCGACCTCGGCAAGTTCCTCGACTCGACGGGCATGGTCACCAACTTCCAGCATTCGCCGATGATCCGCGCGGCGGTGAGCAAGGTGAACGGCGTCGACTCCGCTCAAATCCGCAACCGCAAAGACATCTCCGGCGAGGCGGCCTACATGCTGACCGGCGAAATCCTGATGACCTGGCGGCCCGACCTGCCGTCGGATTCGACGATCACGTCGGGCGCGTGGTGGCCCAAAGATTATTCGGGGCCGCCGGAGGTGTCGCTGAAGCAGGACGACGCCGAGAGCCTCGGGATCAAGGTCGGCGATACGATCGAGTTGACGCTGTTCGGCGAGTCGTTCGACGCCAAGGTCGCCAATATCCGCGACTTCCAGTTCCAGACCGGGCTCAATTTCCTCGTCACGGCCTCGCCGGGCACGTTCGACGATTTCCCGGGCACGAACCTTGCGACCATCAAGGCGGCCGAGGGCAAGGAAAAGGACCTCGAGCGGGCGCTCGCGCGGCAATATCCGGACCTGACGTTCCTGCCGGTCGGCGAAGCGCTCGGGCAGGCGGCAGGCATCCTGACGCAATTGTCGGAGGCCGTGAACATCGTCGGCGCATTGGCGGTGATCAACGGGCTGCTGGTGCTGGCCGGCACGATGGCGGCCGGGCGCAAGCAGCGCGAGTCCGACGCGGTGGTCAACAAGGTGCTGGGCTCGACCCGTGCCGACGTGGTTCGGGTGTTCGCGCTCGAATACGCGCTGCTTGGGGCGTTCGCGGCGATCCTCGCGACCATCGTAGGCGTCGCAGGCGCCTATCTGATCATCACCCAGGCAGGCATCGATGTCGGCTTCTCGGTCGATCCGGTGCTGGTGCTGGGCGTGCTGATCGGCTCGGTGGTGTTGACGATCATCACCGGCGCCGCGACGACGTGGAGCGCGCTGAGCACCAAGCCGGCGCAGTATCTGCGGTCGCTGGGCTGATATTGGGGGGCTCGCTCAGTGAGTAGGCCCTCAAGTCATCACCGGGTGTCATCTCCGCGAAGGCGGGGACCCAGTTGTCCGGCAGCACCAGATTGTCGCTTGTCGACATTTCGATAATCGATAGAATTGGTGTGTGCTCACGAAGACGTACTTCGTCTATCTGCTCGCATCGGGCCGTAACGGGACGCTCTACACTGGCGTAACGAACGATCTCGTCCGACGAGTCTGGGAGCACAAGCAAAAGCTTGTTCCGGGCTTTACCAAGACTCACGGCGTCGACAAGCTGATGTGGTTTGAGACGGGCAATTCGATCGAAGGCGCGATCGCGCGCGAGAAGCAGATTAAACATTGGAACCGCCAATGGCGGATTAATCTCTTCCGCGAGACCATTCCGAATTGGGATGATCTGTATCCCTCGATCGCGCGGCTGAATTGACGTCAGCGTGGGCTGCGAGTTGGGTCCCCGCCTTCGCGGGGATGACACCCGTGGGTCGGGCGACGTCCGCGTTAATGCGAACGCCCCCGAGCAGAGGAGTTGGCGGTCCTCTGAGCGCAAGCGAGCCCCGAAGGGACTATGCCTTGTTGGCTGCGAGGAACTTTTCCAGCCAGTGGATGTCGTAATTGCCGGCGAGGATGTCGGGTTCCTTGATCAGGCGCTGGAAGAGGGGGAGCGTGGTCTTGATGCCGTCGACCACGAACTCGTCGATGGCGCGGCGGAGGCGCATCAGGCACTCTTCGCGGGTGCGGCCATAGACGATGAGCTTGCCGATGAGGCTGTCGTAATAGGGCGGGATGGCGTAGCCGGAGTAGATGGCGCTATCGATGCGCACGCCGACGCCGCCGGCCGGATGATAGAACTTGATGGTGCCGGGCGAGGGGGCGAAGGTCTGCGGGTCTTCGGCGTTGATGCGCAGTTCGATCGCGTGACCGGTGAAGGTGATCTCGTCCTGCTTGAGGCTCAGTTTTTCGCCCGAGGCGACACGGATCTGCTCGTAGACGAGGTCGACGCCGGTGACGCGTTCGGTGACCGGGTGTTCCACCTGGAGGCGCGTGTTCATTTCGATGAAATAGAACTCGCCGTTCTCATAGAGGAATTCGATGGTGCCAGCGCCTGAGTATTTGAGCTTACGCATGGCGCTGGCGCAGATTTCGCCGATCCTGGCCCGCTGCTCGGCCGGAACGGTCGGGGCGGTCGCCTCTTCCCAGACTTTCTGGTGGCGGCGCTGCAGCGAGCAGTCGCGGGTGCCGAGGTGGACGGCGTTGCCCTGGCCGTCGCCCATCACCTGGATTTCGATGTGGCGGGGCTTTTCGAGATATTTCTCGATGTAGACGCTGTCATTGCCGAAAGCCGCCTTGGCCTCGGTGCGGGCGGTGGAAATGGCGATCGTCATTTCCTCGTCGTTGCGCGCGACCTTCATGCCGCGACCGCCGCCGCCGGCGGTGGCCTTGACGATGACGGGGTAGCCGATCTTTTTGGCGACGGCCTGCGCGTCCGCGGGGGTGACGACCTCGCCATCCGAGCCAGGAACGACCGGGATGCCGAGTTCCACGGCGGTCTTCTTGGCCGTGATCTTGTCGCCCATGATCTCGATGGTGTGGGCGGACGGGCCGATGAAGGTGATCTTGTGCTCTTCGAGGATGCGGGCGAAGCGCGCGTTCTCGCTGAGGAAACCGTAGCCCGGATGCACGGCGTCGGCGCCGGTGATCTCGCAGGCGGCCATGATCGAGGGGATGTTGAGGTAGCTGTCCTTGGCCGGCGGCGGGCCGATGCAGACGCTCTCGTCGGCCATGCGCACATGCATGGCGTTGCGGTCGGCGGTCGAATAGACGGCGACCGTGGAGATGCCCAATTCCTTGCACGCGCGCAGCACGCGTAGCGCGATCTCGCCACGGTTGGCGATGAGGACTTTCTGGAACATCAGTCGATGACCGCGAGCGGCTGGCCGTATTCGACCGGGCCGGCATCGGGCACGAGGATGCGCGAGACGGTGCCTGATTTATGGGCCGGAATCTGGTTCATCGTCTTCATCGCTTCGATGATGAGGATAGTCTGGCCCTCGGATACCTTGGAGCCGACGCTGACGAAGGGCGGCTTGCCCGGTTCGGGCGAGAGATAGGCGGTGCCGACCATAGGCGAGGTCAGCGTGCCGGGGTTGGACGCGAGATCATCGGCGGCGGGCGATTTGCCCGGGGCGGCGGAGCCGGCGGGCGCGAGCGGCGTCGGTGCAGCGACGGCCGGCGCAGCCGCGGGCACCATGACCTGCTGCACGCCGGTCGAGGCATAAGACCGGGTGACGCGGACGCGCAAATCCTCGCGCTCGATCTCGATCTCGGCCAGGTTTTGTTCGTTCAACAGCCTGGCGATGGCCTCGATCAGAGCCTGATCGGAATTCGCGTCTTTGCTCATCGATTTGCCTTCCTTGGGCAATTGTTCTTCTTCACGTTTGGGGGCTCGCATCAGGTGCCAAGCCGCTCCGCCAGCGCTTCGAGCCCCAGCCTATACCCCGCGGCGCCGAGGCCGCAAATGACCCCGATGGCGACGGCAGAAACATAGGAAAAGTGGCGAAATTCCTCACGCGCGTGAATATTGCTGAGGTGCACCTCGACCAACGGTAGCGCCACGGCGGCGATGGCGTCGCGGATGGCGACGGAGGTGTGCGAATAACCACCCGGATTGAGAACGATGCCGTCCTTTTTGCCGTAGGCGTCCTGAATCCACTGGACCAATTCGCCCTCGTGGTTGGACTGCTTGCATTCGATGGCGAGGCCGAGCCGCTTGCCCTCTGCTTTGCACATGCTCTCGATATCGGCCAGCGTCTGCGAGCCGTAAGTCTTGGGTTCGCGGATACCCAGCATGTTCAGGTTGGGGCCGTTGAGGACGAGGATGCGTTTTGGCATGATCCAGGCGTTGTGCCCGCTGCGCTAAGCGGGCGCAAGCGCATGGGGCGGAAATTGCACGGGAATCAGGAGGCCGCGACCGCGCCGCCAGCCGTGCATTCGGTGCTGCCGCATTTGCGGATGTTGGCGATCTTGAGCCTGAGCTGGTCGATGCCGAGCGCCCCGGGGATCATTTCGTCGCCGAGAATGTAGGTCGGCGTGCCGCTGGTGTTGAGCGCCTTGGCGAGATTGTAGTTCTGCTGGATGATGCCGTTGAGCGCGGGCTTGTTCATGTCGAGCATCAGCTCGACGCGGTCGCCGCCAAGCTGCTCGGCGACCTGCAGCGCCTGCGTGGCGCCGACTTCGCCGCGCTGCGAAAAGAGCTGCCGGTGGAAGTCCCAGTAATTGATCTTGGGGTCCTGCGCGACGAGCAGCGCCACGCGGGCGGCATCGACAGAGCCGGCGGTGAGGATCGGGAATTCCTTGAGGATGACTTTGAGGTTCTTGTCTTCCGCCATGAGGTTGACAAGGTCGGGCAGGGCACCGCGGCAGTAGGAGCAGTTGTAGTCGAACATCTCGACCAGGGTGACGTCGCCCTTGGGGTTGCCGAGCACGACATTGCCGTCGCCGTGGTAGATGGCGGCGGAATTGGCGTCGATCACGGCCTTCTCGGCCTGCCGCGCGGCGACGCGCTTCTGCTCGGCGAGCTTGTCGTTCATGCGCTGCAGGATGGTCGGATCGCTCATCAGATAGTTTTCGATCAGCGTGTTGACCTTACCGGGGTCGAACTCGGCGGTCGCGGCCGGGGCGCCGTCGTGTTTTTGCAGCAGGTCGGTGATGATCGAGCGGACAGCGCCAGCATCGAGCGGCGCTGCTGCCGGCCGGAGGAGCAGCGTGCCAAGACCGCCCGCCAGCAGGCCGACCAGAAGAACGAGGGCAAAGCTCAAACGGCTCATGGGGACTCCGAGCGGCGGCTACTATAAACGCTATCATCTGGAAGTGATGCCTGCGCAAGCCGTTGAAATCAAATTCTGTTGAGACGGATGCACCGGCGCGCTAGGCGATGCCGACCGGTACTGAAGGCGACCAGCTTATGACGGACGACGCGGCGGGCGGGCTGCAGCCCTTTTACTCGATGGAAATCAACGCGCTGGCGCGCGGGCTCGAAGCGGAGGGCCGCGATATCTGTTTCCTCGAGCAGGGCCAGCCGGCGGCACCGCCGGCGCCAAAGGTGCGTGAGGCGGTGAAGGCAGCAATCGACGGGCCGCAGCCTTATACGCATTTCGCCGGGCTGCCGGCGCTGCGGCAGCGGCTGGCGCAGTATTATGCCGACAAGCATAGTGCTGCCGTCGGAGTGGATTCGATCATCGCGACGATGGGGTCGTCGGCGGGGTTCATCCTGGCGTTCACCGGCGGGTTCGCGGCTGGGGCGAAGATTGCGGTGACACGGCCGGGCTATCCGGCCTACCTCAACACGCTGCATGGGCTGGGTTATGGCACGGTCGAGATTCCGGTCACGGCCGCCAATGGCTGGCACCTGACGGCGGCCGACATCGCGGCGGCGCATGCGCGCGAGGCGTTCGACGGGCTGCTGTTTGCTTCGCCCGCCAACCCGACCGGTGCGTCGGTGACGCGCGCGGAACTCGCCGAGATCGTCGCGGTCTGTGCGCGGCTCGGCGTGCGGCTGATCTCGGACGAAATCTATCACGGCCTCGATTATTGCGGGCCGTCGGTGAGCGCGCTGGAGTTCACGCGCGACGCGATCATCATCAACAGCTTCTCGAAATATTACTGCATGACGGGGTGGCGCATCGGCTGGATGGTGCTGCCGGACGATGTGTTGCGGCGCACACAGATTTTGCAGCAGAATCTCTTCATCGCGGCGCCGACCCTGAGCCAGATCGCGGCGACCGTGGCGCTGGGCGAGACGGACTACAGCGAAGAGCAGAAGGCGCTCTATGCCGCCAACCGGCCATTGCTGAGCGGTGGCCTGCGATCGCTGGGCATCGGCGTCGACGAGAGCGACGGGGCGTTCTATGCCTATGGCGACGTCAGCCGGTTCACCAACGACTCGCTGAGCTTTTGCAAGGAACTGCTGGAGGCGGCCGGGGTGGCGACCACCCCGGGCATCGATTTCGACCGCGTCAACGGCCATCGCTTCGTGCGGTTCTCCTATGCGGGGAGTCGCGAGACGATGGACAAGGCGCTCGAGCGGATGAAGCGGTTTCTTCGCAACCGCTAGATCAACGTGGATTGTCGGCGAGGACGAAGGGACGCAGGCGGTGGCCATCGGTGTCTTCGGCGACGAAGGTGAAGCCGAAATCCATGTGGGTTGGCTCCTGCACGATACGGATGCCGAGGGCCTTCCATTCGGCATAGGTGGCGCGGACGGCGTCCTCGCTCGGCTCGGTGAAGGAGATTTCGATGCCGCCTGCCGGCTTCGGGGTGGGCTCGACTTCGTCCCGGAGCCAGAGGCCGATCCTGATGCCGTTGTCGAGCACATAGAGCACGAAGGTGGGCGAGTTCGCGACAGGCTTACGACCGAGGAGCTTGGTGTATAGGCTCGCGCTTTCGGCGGGGCTGCGGACGGCGAGGAGGAGGTAGTTGAGGGTGCGCATGGGCGTCTCCATCGGGTTGATGGGACGAGTGTGACGCGGCCGACTGTCAGTTTTCGGCAGTGGCCGGAATGTTCTGGCTGGCGCGCCATTGCTTGACCAGCACGGCGCGGCGTTGCGGATAGCGCTCGGGCCGCTCGGTCACGGAGAGGATGCGATCGAGGCGGAAGGCGCGGAAGTCCTGTCGCAACTCGCACCAGGCGGCTAGGATCAGCACTTTGTCGAAAAAGCCGATGAGCAGCGGCCAGATGGTGCGCGAGGTCACCGAACCATCATTGGCTGCGTAGGTGATATCGAGCCGGTGTTCCCTGCGGATTGCGGCGCGGACGATCGAGGCGTCGATGGCGATCGGCTCGCCGCGAGACACCGGCACCGTAAGGGTCGCGGCGTCGACGCCGTCGCGAAGATCGGCGGGGAGGACGGCGCGGATCTTGGCCACGGCGCTACGCGCCGCGCCGCCCAGCCGGGCATCGCCGCGGACGGCGACCCAGCGCGAGCCGAGCACCAGGGCCTCGATCTCGTCGATCGACAGCATCAAAGGCGGCAGCAGGAAGCCCGGCCGCAGCACGTAGCCGAGACCGGGCTCACCCTCGATCTGTGCGCCCTGGCCCTGCAGGGTGGCGATGTCGCGATAAAGCGTGCGGATGGAGATGCCGAGTGTCTCTGCGAGAGCGTGGCCGGTGACCGGTGCGCGATGCTGGCGCAACACCTGCAGGAGTTCGAGAAGTCGCTCGGCGCGTGACATCACGAGAGCCCAGGCCGCGGCCGGCACAAGCGAAAGGGCGACCCGGAGGCCGCCCTCGCTGAACTCAGCCGCCGAAGAAGCCGCGCTGCCACCAGCCGGCCTTTTTGGGCTTGGCCTCCTCGGTGGGGCCGGAGCTCGAGCTGACGACGATCTCGTCAGGCGGCAGGTCCTTCCTGGCGCGGCGCGGCGCTTCTTCTGCGGTGGCCGGAGCGGGTGCTGCCTCGGCGGCAACCGCAACTGGCTCAGCCACGGGCTCAGGCGCTGCGACGGCGATGGCTTCGGCCGACTGGATGGCCTCGGCTTCGGTCGGCGGAGCAGCCTTGGGCTTGCGCGCGCGGCTGCGGGGCCGGGCCGGGCTCTGGCTCGCATCCGGCGTCGCTTCGGGTGCGGCGGCCTCCGGCGTCACGGCGTCCTGCACCGCGGCGTCGGCGTCGGCCGATTTGCGCGAGCGGCGCGCACGCTTGGGCTTTTCCTCGACGGCGACCTCGGGGACCGCGGCCTCACCGGGGGCTGCGGCCTCGTCCGGGGCCGCGACGCTGACCGGCGGCTCGACGCCGGCGTCGGCGGCGATGGCATCCTGCGCGAGCACGGCAGCGGCGACGCGCTCGGTGCCTTCATCGCTCATCGGTGCGGTCGGCTCGGCGCCGGCCTCGACCGGCAGTCCAACGTTCTCGCCGTCCCGGCGGTTGCGGCGGCCACCGCGACGGCCGCGGCGCCGGCGACGGCTCTGGCCGTTGCCGTTCTCGTCGTGGCTGCCATTGGCATGCACCGGAGCCTCGGCATCCTCATCGCCGGCCTCGCCTTCAGCGGCTTCACCGCTCGCGTCCTGAGACGGCTGCTGGCGATTGCCGTTCTGGCGGTCGCCACCGCGGTCGTCACGATCGCGTCCGCCGCGACGGCGGCGACGGCGGTTGCGGCCCTGGCCGTTGCCGTTCTCGTCGGAACGCGCCTCCCGGGCCTCGCCATTGCCGGCCTCGGCCGCTTCGTCTTCCTCGTCGTCGATGGTCTCGTCGGCCGCATCGACTTCATCGAAGGCAGCGGTATCGACGCGGACGTGCTGCGGCGGCGGCAGGTCGCCGGTATTGATGCGCGGTTCGCCCCGCTCGATGACGTAATGCTGCGGGCCGACATGGTCGTCGGCGACGAGATTGATCGACAGCGAGTGCTTGAGCTCCAGCGTCGACAGCGTGCCGCGCTTGGAGTTGAGGATGTAGAGCGCGACGTCGACCGGCACGCGGACGTTGATCGACTGGCCGGGCTTTTTCATCACGTGGTCTTCGACGTTGCGCATGACCATCAGCGCGACGCTTTCGACCGAGCGGACGAGACCGGTGCCGTTGCAGGTCGGGCATTTGTGGGTCGAGCTTTCGACGACGCCGAAGCGGATGCGCTGGCGGCTCATCTCCATCAGGCCGAAATGGCTGATGCGGCCGACCTGGATGCGAGCGCGGTCGTTCTTGAGCGCGTCCTTGAGCTTGCGTTCGACCGCCCGGTTGGAACGGTTCTCGATCATGTCGATGAAGTCGATGACGATGAGGCCGGCGAGATCGCGCAGCCGGAGCTGGCGGGCGACTTCCTCGGCGGCTTCGAGGTTGGTCTGGAGCGCCGTGTCCTCGATATTGTGCTCCTTGGTGGAGCGGCCCGAGTTGACGTCGATCGAGACCAGGGCCTCGGTCGGGTTGATCACCAGATAGCCGCCGGAGGGCAGGGTGACCTGCGGCGAGAACATCTGGTCGAGCTGGCCTTCGACGCCGAACTTCGAGAACAGCGGCTGGTCTTCGCGGTAGAGCGCCACGTTCTTGGAATGGCTCGGCATGATCATCCGCATGAAGTCCTTGGCTTCGCGGTAGGCATCGTCGCCGGCGACGTAGAGCTCGTCGATGTCCTTGGAATAGAGGTCGCGGATGGTGCGCTTGATCAGCGAGCCTTCCTCATAGACGAGGCAGGGGGCAGTCGACTGCAGGGTCAGCGTGCGCACGCTCTCCCACAGGCGCTGCAGGTACTCGAAATCGCGCTTCACCTCGGCCTTGGTGCGCGACGCGCCGGCAGTACGCAGGATGATGCCCTGGCCCTGCGGTACCTCGAGATCGCCCACGATGTCCTTGAGGCGCTTGCGATCGGCGGCGTTGGTGATCTTGCGCGAGATGCCGCCACCGCGGGCGGTATTGGGCATCAGCACGGAATAGCGGCCGGCGAGCGAGAGATAGGTGGTGAGGGCCGCGCCCTTGTTGCCGCGCTCTTCCTTGACGACCTGCACCAGCATGACCTGCCGGCGCTTGATCACTTCCTGGATCTTGTACTGGTGGCGGCGCGGGGCGCGCTGGCGGCGCTCGCGGGTCTCCTCGAGGATGTCGGAGCCACCGCCGCCGATCGACTCGACGGGTTCGGCATTGGCCGGCGCCTGCTCGATGTGACTGTGCTCGTCGTCATCGTCGTCGTTGGTGACGACCGATTGCGGGTCGGTCTCGGCGTCGGCCTCGGTCGGCGCGTTGGCGGTCTGTTCGGTCGCATCGTCCTCGGCGCCATGCTCGATCGCGTCATGGTCGTCGGCTTCGGCCTCTTCCTCGTCGCGCATCAGCGCTTCGCGGTCGGCGACGGGGATCTGGTAGTAGTCGGGGTGGATTTCGCTGAAAGCCAGGAAGCCGTGGCGGTTGCCGCCGTATTCGACGAAGGCCGCCTGCAGCGAGGGCTCTACGCGGGTGACTTTGGCGAGATAGATGTTGCCGCGCAACTGGCGGCGGCTCTGCGATTCGAAATCGAACTCTTCAAGCCGCGTGCCGTTGGTGACGACGATACGGGTTTCTTCCGGGTGGGTGCCGTCCACCAGCATTCTTTTGGTTGCCATCAAGCAATACTCCGAGCCGTCGCGCGCCCACACGCCGGATCCGGCGAGCCGGACTCCTCTGCGGGGCGCCGTGCGCGGCCAATGGTTTGAGGGGGGTAGCGCGAGGTGCGCTGTTCAGTACGTCGAGGCAGCCGACCGGCGAGCGAGCAATGACAAAAGCGCATGCAAAGAGTGGCAGTGCGTCAGGTTTTGTCGACCCAGTGGTCATCCAACCTCTTCCTAGGTGGGCGCCGGAAATCCGGCGCACCGATCGGTCCAAGGGGACCGAAAACTTGTCGAGGCGGCGAAATGTGCCGCATCCGGGATCGTGGCTTTCCGCCGTAAATCCCTCTGTCACCTTGCTTTCCGACGGCGGCAGGAGCCGTGTCCGCGCGAAAAGGCGACAGTCCGCCTCAAATTCAGCGTGTAGGGCCCCTGACCTCGATTGGCAATCGAAAATTCGGTTGATAACGAAACCATGAGCTTAGGCCCGGTGAACGGCGGCAGGTGCTGCGCCGGCATGCGCGCCGGCCGCAGAATCGCCTAAACACTGAAGTTCACTTACCTCAGCCATATGGGGAGCCACAGCCTGTTGTTCAAATGCGAGGTGTCTGCGCCGGTGCTGCGCGGAGCCCTGACGGTGCTCGTGGCGCTGCTCGGCCTGCTGTTCGGTAGCGGCGTGGTGCTGGCGCAGGCGGAGTTGCCGCAAATCCTGGGCGTGCGTGTTTCCACTACGCCGGAGCGGGCACGGCTGATCATCGATCTGTCGGCTTCGGCCGAATACGGGATCGCGTCGCTGGACGGTCCGGAGCGGATCGCCGTGGACCTCAAGGCGGCGGGCGCCGCGAGCGTGGCGCCGCAGGCGGTGGCGGGCAACGGCATCGTCGCGAGCTTCACCACAGCAATGACGGCCGACGGAGAGGCGCGTGCCGAGCTGACGCTGAACCAGCCGGCGGTGGTGCAACAGGCCTATATGCTCGATCCGGTGGCCGACCAGCCGGCGCAACTGATCGTCGATCTGATCGGTACCACCGAACTCGACTTCAAGGCGCGGGTCGCGGCCGACCTTGCCAGCTCGATCTCGCTGACGACGCCGGGGGTATCGAGCGAAGAGCCGGTGCCGGCCCCGAACGCGGCGAGCACATCGAGTTCCGAGGCTCCGGCTGCGGCCTCGCCGGAGCCGCCGAGCAGTTCTTCTCCCGTCGCAGCCGAGTTGCCGACCGACCCGGGCAGCCGGCCGCTGGTCGTGATCGATCCCGGCCATGGCGGCATCGACAACGGCGCCAGCGCGCCGAGCGGCATTCATGAGAAGGACATCACGCTCGCCTTTGCGCTGCAATTGCGCGACCTGCTGGTCAAGTCGGGGCATTTCGACGTGGCGCTGACGCGCGACGACGACACCTATCTGACGCTCAACGAGCGGGTGGACCTGGCGCGGCAGAACAAGGCGGACCTCTTTATCTCGCTCCATGCCGATACGTTCCAGCAGGCCGATATTCGCGGCGCGAGCATTTATACGCGGGACGAGAACGCCACCGATATCCTCGACAAGGTGCTGGCCGATGGCGAGAACCGCGCCGACGTCGTCTCCGGTTATGTGCCCAAGGATGAAAAGCCGGCGGTGGTCGACATCCTCGTCGATTTGATGCGGCGGCAGGCCCGGCAGCAGGCGTATCTCGCGGCCGAGGAGATCGTCAAAGCCATGGAGCCGAGCGTGGCGCTCAGGCGCTTTCCGGTGCGGCAGGCCGATTTTTTCGTGCTGCAGGCACCGGACGTGCCCTCGATGCTGATCGAGCTGGGGTTCATGAGCAATCCGGCCGATATCGCCAATCTCGAGGACAACGACTGGCGCAACAAAGTGGTCGGGGCCATCGCCAACGGCGTCGATGCCTATTTCAAGGACCTGAGATCGGGTGCAACGAGCGTTGCGGGACCATAGTGGCCGTGCTGCAACGATTGCCCGTCACAAGCCTGCGAGAGGTGGTTTGCTGTCCATATTTCTGCCTCTGTCTGATATGATTCCAACGGCTTATCCGGCGCGCCTCCCGCGTTCGGCGGGCGATTTCGGTTAGGACATTAATGTTCCGTCTTCTTGGCTGGCTGTTCGGCTTCGGCGTGTTTTGCGCGCTGGCAGGACTTGCCATGGCCGCCGTCTATCTCGGGCAGATGGCCTCGAACCTGCCCGACTACACCGTGCTCAAGGACTACCAGCCGCCGGTAACGACGCGCGTGCACGCCGCCGACGGCACGCTATTGGCCGAGTATGCGCATGAGCGGCGGTTGTTCCAGCCGATCGAGACGATTCCGCCGCAACTGATCCACGCCTTCATTTCGGCCGAGGACAAGGATTTCTATAGCCACCACGGCATTTCGATCGACGGGGTCATCCGAGCGGTGCGCGACAACATCCTCGCGCGGGCCAACGGCGACGACAGCATCCAGGGCGGCGGCTCGACCATCACGCAGCAGGTGGCCAAGAATTTCCTTCTGACCTCGCAGCAGACCTGGGATCGCAAGATCCAGGAGGCGATCCTCGCCATCCGCATCGACAGCACCTTCTCCAAGGACAAGATCCTCGAGCTCTACCTCAACGAAATCTTTCTCGGGCTGAACTCGTATGGCGTGGCGGCGGCGGCGCTCAACTATTTCGACAAGGCGCTGTACCAGCTCGATTTGAGCGAGATGGCCTATATCGCGGGGCTGCCCAAGGGCCCCAACAACTACCATCCCTTCAAGCATCCGCAGGCGGCGATCGACCGGCGCAACTACGTGCTCGATCAGATGCTGGCCAATAGCTACATCACGCAGGCGCAGCATGACGAGGCCAAGGCCGAACCGCTGAACGTGACGCCGCGCGACAGCGGAACGCAGCTCTATTCGGCCGAATATTTCACCGAGGAAGTGCGGCGACAACTCTCGACCATCTATGGCGAAGACCAGCTCTATGGCGGCGGGTTGTCGGTGCGCACGACGCTCGACACGAAATACCAGGAGTATGCGCGCAAGGCGCTGATGGATGGGCTCATCGAATACGACCATGGAACCGGATTCCACGGTCTGGTGGCGAGTGTCGACACCAGCGGCGACTGGGGGCCGGCAGTGGCGGCGATCAAGCCGCTCGACGACGTGCCCGAATGGACGCTCGCGGTGGTGCTGTCGATGGACGGTACGACGGCCAAAGTCGGGCTGAGGCCGGGCAACGACATCGAAGGCAAGCTGCTGCCCGACCGCGTAACCGGGACGATGAGCGCGGTCGATGCCAAATGGGCGGGCAAGAAGTTCGGCACGCTGAAGCCGGGCGACGTGGTCTATGTCGCGCCGGTGGACGGCAAGGCGGGGACCTACGCGCTGCAGCAGGTGCCCGAGATCGAGGGCGCGCTGGTGGCGATGGACCCGCGCACCGGCCGCGTGCTGGCGATGGTGGGTGGCTTCTCTTACGACGAGAGCCAGTTCAACCGGGCGACGCAGGCGATGCGGCAGCCGGGCTCGTCGTTCAAGCCGATCGTCTATTCGGCGGCGCTCGACAATGGCTATACGCCAGCCTCGGTGGTGCTCGACGCGCCGATCGAGGTGGTGAACTCGGATGGCTCGGTCTGGAAGCCGGACAATTACGAGAAGGACTTCCTCGGGCCGAGCACGCTCAGGCGCGGCATCGAGCTCAGCCGCAACGTGATGACGGTGCGGCTGGCGCAGGACATCGGCATGCCGCTGATTGCCGAATACGCCAAGATGTTCGGCATCTACGACAATCTGTCGCCGGTGCTGGCGATGGCGCTTGGCGCCGGCGAGACCACCGACTTCAAGATGACGGCGGCCTACGCCACCATTGCGAATGGTGGGCGCAAGATCACGCCGACGCTGATCGACCGCATCCAGGATCGCTACGGCAAGACGATCTACAAGCATGACGACCGCGTGTGCGACGGCTGTACCGCCACGAGCTGGACGCACCAGAGCGAGCCGCTGATCATCGACAACCGGCCGCAGGTGCTCGACCCGATGACCGCCTACCAGATCACATCGATGATGGAAGGCGTGGTGCAGCGCGGCACCGGTACCTACGCCAAGCGGCTGAACCGGCCGGTGGCGGGCAAGACCGGCACGACCAACGATTCGCGCGACGTGTGGTTCATCGGCTTCACGCCCGAGCTCGTGACCGGCGTCTATCTCGGCTACGACAAGCCCAAGAGTCTGGGCAACACGGTGACCGGCGGCGGCCTGGCGGTGCCGGTGTTCACCGAGTTCATGCAGAACGCGCTCAAGGGCAAGCCACCGACGCCGTTCAACATGCCGGCCGGGATGACGCAGGTGTGGATCGATCCGCATACCGGCGTGAAGGCTGCGGCGGGCGCGACCGCGATTGCCGAGGCGTTCAAGCCGGGCACGGGGCCGAACCTCATCACCTCGGTAATCGGCGTCGATTCCGGGGCGTTCCAGGACATCCAGAACCAGGGGCAGGACGACGGCGACACGTTCGGTCCGGGGACCGGCGGAGATACGCGGCGGCAGATTCCGCCGGCGGACGTACCGCGGCGCGGCAATGATATTTTCGGCCGCGGCAACAACGACGACGGCGGCGGCAACCCGTTCGGCAATCTGTTCGGGCGGGGCGGGTTGTTTTGAGCGAGCCGTTCGTTCGCTACCCCGATCCGCGGCTGACCAAGGCCGCGGCGCCGCGGCCCTTCGTCGATGCGGCGATGCTCGTGGTTGGGGAGCGATTGCTCGCGGCGGCGCGCGAGGTCAAAGCTTACGGCCTTGCCGCGGCACATATCGGCGAAGTGTCGCCGGTTGTGGTGGTCAGCCGGGACGGCGGCGGGCAGGACTATTTCGTGCTCTACAACGCGCGAGTTGCGGCGGTGGCGCCTGAGACGACGAAGGGCGAAGAGGGCTCGGTGTCGCTACCGGGCGTCCGGCTCGTGATCGAGCGGCCAAGCTGGGTGACGGTCGATTTCATGGACGAGAGCGGGACGCAGAAATCGACGCGGTTCGACGGCTTTGCCGCACGGGTCGCGTTGCACGAGATCGAGCAGACGCAAGGGATATTCTTTCTCGACAAGGTGTCGCGGCTCAAGCGCGACATGGCGATCAAGAAGGCGCGCAAACAGGCGGGTTGATCACCGGCTCCCCGTCAACTACATGGGCTGCAATACCGAATCCGAGTTTGCCATGCGCGCTGAAACGCAGAAATCCGTCGCCGAAATCGAGCAGGTGCTGAACCTGCTGAGGAGGCATCTTTGACTGGGATACAGCCCAGGCCCGCCTCGACGATCTGAACAACCGCACTGAAGCGCCCGATTTCTGGAGCGACCCGGAGAAGGCGCGCGGCATCATGCGCCAGCGCGACGAACTCGACGTGCAGGTCAAGGCCGTGCGCGATTTCGAGCAGCAGTTGCGTGACAATATCGAACTGATCGAGCTGGGCGAAGCCGAGGGCGACGCCGAGATCGTCAAGGAAGCCGAGACGGCCATCGAGGAACTCGAAGGCACCGCGTCGCGGCTGCAAGTCGAAACGCTGCTCAGCGGCGAAGCCGATCACAACGACTGCTACGTCGAAATCCACGCCGGTGCCGGCGGGACCGAGAGCCAGGATTGGGCCTCGATGCTGCTGCGCATGTACACGCGCTGGGCCGAGCGGCGGAAGTTCAAGGTCGAGACGATGGAAATCCATCCTGGCGAAGAGGCCGGGATCAAGTCTGCGACCATTCAGATCAAGGGCCACAATGCCTATGGCTGGCTGAAGACCGAGGCGGGCGTACACCGGCTGGTGCGCATCTCGCCCTATGACAGCGCGGCGCGGCGGCACACGAGCTTTTCGTCGGCCTGGGTCTACCCGGTGGTCGACGACACGATCAACATCGAGATCAACGAATCCGACCTCAAGGTCGACACGTACCGCTCGTCCGGCGCGGGTGGCCAGCACGTCAACACGACCGACTCGGCGATCCGCATCACGCACGTGCCGAGCGGCATCGTGGTCGCCTGCCAGGCCGAGCGCAGCCAGCACAAGAACCGCGCGACCGCGATGCAGATGCTGAAGGCACGGCTCTACGAGCAGGAGCTCGAAAAGCGCGAGGCGGCGGCCAACGCCGAGGCTGCGTCGAAGACCGAGATCGGCTGGGGCCACCAAATTCGCAGCTACGTGCTGCAGCCCTACCAGATGGTCAAGGACCTGCGGACCAGCCACGAGACGTCGAACACCGGCGCGGTGCTCGACGGCGATCTCGACGGCTTCATGGAAGCGTCGCTGGCGGCACGCGTCACAGGCTATGCCGACACGGTCAAGGACGTCGAGTAAGCGCCTGCTGCGCTAGCTGGCGAGGACCTGCTGCAGGACCTTGCCGGCGGCCAGATATTGCGCCGGATCGACGGCATTGTCGGCGCGGCGCACCTCGAAATGGAGATGCGGCCCGGTCGAGCGGCCGGTCGAGCCGACCCTGGCGATCGGCGAGCCGCTGTCCACCGCATCGCCGACCTTGACGAGGAAGGCGCTGAGGTGGCCGTAGCGCGTGACGAGCCCGCCGGGGTGCGTGACTTCGACGACATTGCCGTAACCGTTGATCTGGCCGACGAAGCTGACCTTGCCGTCGCCGGCGCTGAGCACCGTCGTGCCTTGCGGTGAAGCAAAGTCGATGCCGGGGTGGAAGGCGAGGCGACCGGTGAAGGGGTCCTTGCGATTGCCGAAGATCGAGCTGATGCGCGTCATCGTCGCGACCGGCTTGTGGATCGGCGCCTGATCGGCAGCGGTCCTCGCCGCCTGGTAGCGATCGAGGGCCACGGCGACATCGTTGGCGTCGTCGATCAGCGAGGCGGAGGAGGCGTCGGGTGCGCCGTCCACCGGCGGCAGCAGGGGGCCGCCCTCGGCATCGGCATCGCTGTCGGGCAACTTGGTCTGAATGCCGATGCTCTGCAGCGTACCGACGATCTTGTCGGTCTTCCGCGACGCTTCGTCGGACAGGGCGGCAAGCGCCAGACGTGAATCGTCCATCATCTTGTTGACGCTGGCGGTGGCGGCCGCGACCTTGGCCTCGGCAGTGTCGCTGTCGCCGTCGGTAGCGGTCGGTGCGTCGGAGGAGGGCGGCGCCGCGTCATCATCGTCGTCGGTCGCGGGGGCAGGTACCTCGGCGCTGTCGATGCCCATCGCGGCCGCCTTGTCAGCCAATTGCTTCACATATTGATGCTGCTCGACCAGGACTTCCTGCTGCTGCGCCAGTTCCTGCAACTGCAGGTTGATGTCGCCAGCCTGCGCGTAATGGCGGGACTGCAAGCGGTCGACCTCGAGCCGCAATTGCGAAATGCGGTCCTCGTAGGCGGAAAACGCCTGGTCGTTCTGGTTGACGAACAGCCGGCTGACATCGGGCGCCATGAGGAAGCCGACGAGGGTCAGCGCGTTGGTCGCGAGGAGCGCCGCAAAGCCGGCATAGAGCGTGAATGGACGGATAGCGAGCCGGGAGCCGTTGGACTCCGCCTGCGCGGGCTTGCCGAACGGCTTTGACGCAACTTTGGGACGCACCGCAACCGACTCCCGGGACGCTAAAACGCTCCACGGATTATGGTCTGTTAAGGTTAACGTCGCGGAAAAGAAGCGCTAACCGCGTCTTAACGGGCCTTGCCGCCAAGGGCTTGTACGGTCTCGAGGACCTTTTGTGCATGGCCTTTGATGCGCTTGGCGGGCAGCACGGCGGCGACCTTGCCATCCTTGTCGATGACGTAGGTGACGCGCACCACGCCCATGAATTCGCGGCCCCAGAGCTTCTTTTGCTGCCAGAGCCCAAAGGCCTTGATGGCCTGCAGGTCGGGATCGGCCACGAGGGGCTGGGCGAAGCCGTATTTCGCACTGAATTTCTGATGGCTGGCAACGTCTTGCGGCGAAATGCCGACGACGATGGCGCCGGCGCGCTCGAACTCGGGCAAAAGAGCGGAAAACTCCTGATTTTCAGTGACGCAGCCGCCGCTGTCGTCCTCGCAGTAGAACTCCAGCACGATGGGCTGGCCGCGCTGATCGCGCAGCCGGAAGCTGCCGCCGCGATTGTCGGGGAGGGTAAAGTCAGGGGCCGCCTGGCCGATCTCCAGCATGGTTTTCCTCACTCCCGAGCGCGAGATCACGCGATTTCAGGGTGTTAGTGCCTTATTGCAGCCGGTATCATTCGCCAAGAAAATGCAATTGGCGAATGATTCTTGGGGGCCATCCAGATCACCGCCCAGCTGCTCGCGGACAATAATTGAAGCCAACGCCGCCACCAGGTCAGACGGTCCGCAAGCGCTCAGCCGCCCGTACGCTCAGCCTCGTGGCTGCCTGGGTCTTCGGCGTGCCGCTGGCGTTGATGCTTGTTCTATACATCGCGCTGCTGATTCATCCGATCCCGCTGCCGCTCATCTCCCAGCAGATCCGCAATCTGGTGGTCGCCTCGATGCCGCCGGGAACCGAACTGGAACTGGGCGACATGGCGCTGGCGCTCGAAGGCTATGCCTGGCCGGTCATCCAGTTCTCGCCGGTGGTCTACAAGGACACGATGACGGGCGCCAAAGTGCAGATGCAGGCGCTGGAGGTCGGATTTTCGCCGGTGCGGGCGCTGGTCGGGCAGCCCGGCGCGACAGTGACCGTGGTAGGCCCGCATATCCAGATCAACCAGGATCTGTTCGGGCCCCGGCTCGCCGATTTCGAGATCATTCCCGACCCCAAGGGCGGCCGGGCGACGGTGCGGGTGCTCGAGGGCTCGGATGCCTTCCCCGCGGCGGGCATCCATTCGGGGGGCATCGACGTCAAGGGGCAGACCACCGACGCTACGCGCGTTCGCTCCGACAATGACTGGCTGGTCTACAATCTCGAAGCGGCCGACCAGGGCATGGCCTCGGTTATCGAGCAGGCGCAGATGGGCCGGTTTTCGCGGCTGATCGTCAAGAACGCGACGCTCGACATGAACGACGCGCTCTATGGCAGCTTCCGCACCTTCCACGCGATCACGCTCGATATCGCGCCGACGCCGGACAACAAGGCGGTCGAGGGCAATTTCTCCGCCGAGTTCAACGGCATCACCATGAAGGGCATCCTCGAGCGCGTGGCCGGCCCCAAGGGCGATGCCCGGATGAAGGTGTCGCTGACCAATTTCGATCTGGCCTCGTTCGTGCCCAACGTCAACGACACGGAGTCGATGTTCGGCATCGTCGGACCATCGGCGGTGTCGCTCGACGTCGGCTTCGACGCCAAGACCGGCGCCATCGAGGACGGCGATTTCCGCATCGACATGACCGGCACAGATCTGCGGATGGGCGACGATTATTTCCCCATTGCCAGCAGCATCATGGAGGTGAACTGGGTTCCGTCGACCGGCACGTTCACCATGGGGGAATCGGCATTCAGCATCGGCCAGACCACCGCCAAGATATCGGGCGTGTTCGTGTTGGGACTGGATGACCTCTACGGGCCGACGGTGGCGATGTCGATGACCAGCCGCGACGTCAAGATTCACCCCAACGACATGGACGAGCCGACCGACAGCTTCGACTCGATCAGCTTCAAGGGCTGGTCGGCGCCGCTCTATGGCGCAATCGGCATCGACCAGGCGATCATGACCAAGCCGAGCGGTGGGCGGATCGAGAGCAAGGGCCGCATCGACGTGCTGCAAAAGGGCATCGGCGTCGACATGGCGATTGCCGGCGAGGGAATCACCGCCGACGATCTCAAGCGGCTCTGGCCATATTTCGCGGCGCCGGATGCGCGGCAATGGTTCATCAAGAGCGTCGTCGGCGGAGTGATCGACAAAGCGAACATGAAGTTCGCGTTCCCGGTGGGGACGCTCGCCACCGACGGGACCAACAAGCCGATCCCACAGAACGGCGTTTTCGTCGAGATGACGGCCGATGGCGTCAAGGTGAAGCCCACCGATGCCATGGCGCCGATCGAAATCCAGGGCAAGACGCGGCTGCAGATGCATGATGCCGAGATCACGCTGGCGGCGGATGGCGGTGTGCTGGCGACCGACAAGGGCGATATCACGGTGTCGAATGCCGCCGTGCAGGTGAGTTCCGATACGCCCGGTCAGCAACTGGTCGAGCTTTCGGGCGATCTGTCCGCCGGCATTCCGGCGCTGACCTCGGTGATCAACCAGGTGCAGCCCGACGCGGTGAAGGCCGGGAAGCTGCCGCTCGACATCAACGCGCTGGGCGGTACGCTCAATGTGCGGATGCTGTCGACGGTCACGCTCGACGACAAGAATGCCGTCAAGAACATCGACTACACCATCAACGGCAACGTGGCCGATTTCGGCAGCACCGAGCCGATCCAGGGGCACGTGCTCGACAAGGGGCAGTTGAGCTTCATGGCGACGCCGGCCGGGTTCCGCGTCGGCGGCACGGCGGCGCTCGACGGCATGCCGGCGACGGCGACGGTCGACGGCGACCTCAAGGACCCCCAGCATCCGGATCTGCTGATCGGCGCGACGGTCGATCTGGCGGACCTGAAGAAGCTCGGGTTCGATGCCAGCCAGTTCGCCACCGGCAAGGTGACGGTCACGGCGAAGCCGCAGCCCGACAATTCGATCCAGATCGGGGTCGACCTCAAAAGTGCGGCGATCGATATCAAGGATCTGGGGATCAGCAAGGATGCCGGTGTCGCCGGAGCCCTCAACGCCACGGTCCGCCAGAGTGGCGACCTGACCGACCTCTCCGATCTCAATCTCGGATTCGGCGATGTGAAGCTGAAGGGGAGCCTGGAGGTCGACGCGAAGAAGGGTCTGCAATCGGCAGAGTTCAGCAATTTCGCCATCAGTCCCGGCGATGCGGCGCAATTGTCGCTGACGCCGATCAAGGATGGCTTCCAGGTGCGCATTCGCGGCGACCAGCTCGACCTGAAGCCGCTGCTGCAGAAGTCGTTCAGCCTCGACCAGGGCTCGGCGGGACCGCAGGCCACGGCGACCGACCAGACCATCGCAGTCGACGCGCAATTGAAGCGGGCGCTCGGCTTCTACAAGACCACCGCGTACAACGTCGACCTCGACCTGGCGCTCAAGGGCAGCGACATCATGAAGGCCAGCCTGCAAGCGCAACTGGGGGGCAATGGCTCGGTGTCCGTGGTGACCAATCCGACGCCTGACGGCCGGACGCTCTCGGTGGCGTTCAACGACCTCGGCACGTTGCTGCGCTTTGCCAACGTCTATGCGCAGGTGCAGGGCGGCGAGGGCAGTCTCGTGCTGCAGCAGAACACCTCGACCAAGGTCGACCAGGGCACGGTGTCGCTCAAGAATTTCGCCATCGTCGATGAAAAGAACGTCGCGGACATTCTGGACCAGCATCCGGAGTCGCGGCAGATGATCGCCAGGAAGAACACGCTGTCGTTCGACAGCGCGCAGGTCGACTTCACCCATCGCTCCGACCGTATCCAGCTCAACAACGCGGTGGTGACGGGCGAGAGCATTGGCGGCTCGGCCAAGGGCTTCATCTACACCGACAAGAAGCAGTACGATCTCGTGGGCACGTTCATCCCGATGTTCGGGCTTAACAATGCCTTCGGCAAGCTGTTCGGGCCGCTCGGTGGCGGCAAGAGTGGTGGCCTGTTCGGCATCACGTTCGCGGTGCGCGGGCCGCTCGACAAGCCGGACTTCAAGATCAACCCGATGTCGGCGCTGGCGCCGGGAGCGTTCCGCTCGCTGTTCGAGTTCCGGGCGCACGAGGCGCCGCGCACGGATGGAAGCACGGGGCAGTAGGCTGGTATGACTTTGTCATACCAGGTATGATCGAGCTCCGAAGGAGTTCGATCATGGCCAAAGTCGTCAAACGCACGTTCAGCCTGACGGAAGAACAGGCGAAATTCATCGATGATAAGATAGAGACGGGGAAGTTCGCATCCGGCAGCGAGGTTGTCCGCGCCGGGCTGCGCGGCATGGCTGAAGACGACGCCATTCTGGAGGAGTGGCTAAAGCGCGAGGTGCTGCCGGCGATCGAGGAGGTCGAGGCGCATCCCGAGCGGATTCGCCCGGCTGACGAAGTCTTTGAAGAGATTCTCGCCGAATTGCGCGAAAAAACCGCCGTTCGTAAGCGCGCATGAGGGGGCGGCGAGTCGGTATCGGCCCACGGGCGGACCGGGACATCCGGCGCCTTGGCAGCTACATTTCAGCATTCGGCATGCCGATGACCGCCGAGCGTTACGTGGAGCGGCTCTATGACTTCGTCATGCGTCTGGACGTGGCGACGGAACGCGGAACGGAGCGTGCTGACCTCCGGCCGGGCCTGCGGCTTATTCCATTCGAGAAAAGCGCGATGATCGCCGTGTTGGTCGGTAATGACACCGCGACGGTCGTGAGAGTCTTCTATCGCGGTGAAGATTGGGAGAGTTCGTTGCGGCGGCAGTTTGCGGGAAGTTTAGACTGCCTTCAGCAGGGCGTGCTTTTTCTTGCCGGAGCTCAGCTTCAACACGCCTTCGGGGAGGAGGCTGGCTTCGGTGAGGGTCAGGCGCTCGTCGGTGACGGGCTGGTCGTTGAGGCGGATGGCGCCGCCCTGGATGGCGCGGCGGGCTTCGCCGTTCGAGGCGGCGAGACCGGCCTGCACGAGGGCGGCAAGGATGCCGAGTCCGGTCTTGAGGTCTGCGCGCGGCACGTCGAAGGTCGGCAAAGACAGATCGAGGGCGCCTTGCTCGAACGTCGCCGCGGCGGTCTTGGCGGCTTGATCGGCGGCGTCGCGGCCGTGGACGATGGCGGTGATTTCGGTGGCGAGGATCTTCTTGGCTTCGTTCACTTCCGAGCCGCCCAGCGCTTCGAGGCGAGCGATCTCTGCGAGCGGCAAGCGCGTGAAAATCCTGAGGAATTTGCCGACATCGGCGTCCTCGGTGTTGCGGAAATACTGCCAGAAATCGTAGGGGCTGAAGAGGTCGCCATTGAGCCAGACGGCGCCCGAGGCGGTCTTGCCCATCTTCTGGCCCGAGGCCGTGGTCAAAAGCGGCGTCGTCAGCGCGTAGAGCTGCGCGCCTTCCATGCGGTGGCTCAGGTCGACGCCGTTGATGATGTTGCCCCATTGGTCGGAGCCGCCCATCTGCAGCACCGTGCCGTAGCGCCGGTTGAGCTCGACGAAGTCGTAGCCCTGCATGATCATGTAGTTGAATTCGAGGAAGCTCAGCGACTGTTCGCGGTCGAGGCGCAGCTTGACGCTGTCGAAGCTGAGCATGCGGTTGACCGAGAAGAAGCGGCCGACGTCGCGCAGGAATTCGACGTAGTTGAGCTTCAGCAGCCAGTCGGCATTGTTGACCATGATGGCGTCGTTGGGGCCATCGCCGTAGCGCAGGATGCGGGAGTAGACTTTCTGGATGCTGGCGATATTGGTCGCGATCTGCTCGACGGTAAGGAGCTTGCGCTGGTCGTCGCGGAAGCTCGGATCGCCCACCATCGAGGTGCCGCCGCCCATCAGGCTGATCGCCTTGTGCCCGGTTTCCTGCAGCCAGTAGAGCATGGTGACGGAAATCAGGTTGCCGATATGGATCGACGTCGCCGTCGCGTCATAGCCGACATAGCCGGTGATCGGCCCCTTGGCCGCCAGCGCATCCAGACCCTCGGGGTCGGAGATCTGATGGATGAAGCCGCGCTGGTCGAGGACGTTGAGGAAATCGGACTTGTACTTGGCCATTTTGGCTGTGGCTCTGCGGTTAGGGGGCTAAGCCCTTGTTTTGTCGCGTTTTCGAACGGAAAAGTCTGAAAACGCTCTAGCGGCCCTTGCCGGCGGCGATGTCGGCGCGGCGGCGGTCGAGATATTCGGCGCAGCGCTCGGTCAATTCGTCGATCTTGCCCTCGTAGAAGTGGTTGGCGCCTTCGACGATCTGCTGCTCGATGGTGATGCCCTTCTGGGTCTTGAGCTTGTCGACGAGCTTCTGCACCGCGGAGGGCGGGGCCACGCGGTCCTTGTCGCCATGAATGATCAGGCCGGAGGACGGGCAGGGGGCGAGGAAGGAGAAATCGTAAAGGTTTTCCGGGGGTGAGACCGAGATGAAGCCTTCCACCTCGGGGCGGCGCATCAGCAACTGCATGCCGATCCAGGCGCCGAAGGAGAAGCCGGCGATCCAGCAGCCGCGCGACTCGCGGTTGAGCGACTGCAGCCAGTCGAGCGCGGAGGCCGCGTCGGACAACTCACCGATGCCGTGGTCGAACATGCCCTGCGAACGGCCGACGCCGCGCGAGTTGAAGCGGAGCACGGAGAAGCCGCGCTTTGCGAACATATAGAAGAGGTTATAGACGATCTGGTTGTTCATCGTCCCGCCGAACTCGGGGTGCGGATGGAGCACGATGGCGATCGGGGCGTTCGGGTCCTTGCCGGGCTGGTAACGGCCTTCAAGGCGGCCTTCGGGCCCGTTGAAAATCACTTCTGGCATCGGTCGCTTCCGTTGGCCGAGGCAGAGCTCGGGAGCCGGGCAGGTCCGGCTTGACGAATGAGTAGGTGCTCCCTAAAAGTAGGCTCGAAAAATCAGTTTAGAATGGTTCGAAACTGATTTCCGAAGCCGCAGGCAAGGCGCCTGCGGGCGAGCTTGGCGAGCGCTCTTCTACAGAAAGCGCTTGCGGAAATTCAAGAAGTTTGAGGCGAGCGGGCGCGGAGAACGGCGCTTTCTCGGTGTTCGGATGGCGGCCAGCGCAACATATCTCGATCACAACGCCTCGGCGCCGCTTCTGCCCGAAGCGCGCGACGCTATCGTGACAGCGCTGGAAATGACCGGGAATCCCTCGTCCGTGCACGGGCATGGCCGGGCGCTGCGGGCGCTGGTCGATGCCTCGCGGGCGAAGGTGGCCAGGCTTGCGGGTGCGACAAGAGAGCAGGTGGTGTTCACCGGTTCGGCGACCGAGGCGATCACCCAGGCGATCGTCGGCGGGGCCCGGACGCTGGGCGTCGGCGGCATCGTGGTGTCGGCGGGCGACCATCCGGCGGTGCTCAAGGCGGCGGAATCGACCGGGCTGCCGGTGCATGAGATCGGACTCGATGCAAACGGCGTTATCGATGTCGAAAAATTGGTTTCAATGCTCGAAAGAGACGACAATCATAGCGAACGAATGATTGTATCGGTGCACCTGGTGAACAACGAAACCGGGGTGATCCAGCCGGTCGACCGCATCGAAATTCTGGTCGGCGCGTCGCCGCACTACCTCTTCGTAGACGCCGTGCAGGCCTTCGGCAAGATGGACCTCGAATTCGCGGCGCGGCCACCCGATATGATGGCGGTGAGCGCACACAAGATCGGCGGGCCGACGGGTGTCGGCGCGCTGCTGATGAAGGGCCACGCCGACCACGTACGGCTCATTCCCGGCGGCGGACAGGAGACAGGGCGGCGCGGCGGCACGGAAGCGGCGGCGCTGATCGCCGGGTTCGGTGCGGCGGCCGAAGTGTTTCCGGACCGGTTCTACCGCGCCAATGTGAGCGAGCTGATCCGCACGGCCGAAGAGGGCATGCGCAACATGGCGCCGGACCTGGTGATCTTCGGCGAGGCGGCGGACCGGATCGGCAATGTGAGCAATTTCGCCGTGCCGGGCCTCAAGAGCGCGGTGGCGATGATGGGGCTCGACCTCAAGGGGATTTCGATCTCCTCGGGTTCGGCCTGCTCGTCGGGCAAGGTCGGGCCAAGCCATGTGCTCAAGGCCATGGGCGTGCCGGCGGAGCTGAGCGAGTGCGCGATGCGGCTAAGCGTGGGCTGGAATTCGACGGAGGCGGACATCGCGGCCTTCCTCCAGGGATTTAGTGAGGTGCTGGGCCGGCACCGTGAACGCCGCGGCAGAGCGGCATAGGAGCCAAGATGGCAGAGACGAATTACAAGGACGCCATTCCAACGCTCAAGGACGAGATCGACCACGCGACCGTCGATAGCGTGCTGGCGCTCGACGTCGATAAGTACAAGTACGGCTTCGAGACCGAGATCGAGAACGACCGCGCGCCGATCGGGCTCAGCGAAGACACGATCCGGTTCATCTCCAAAAAGAAGAACGAGCCGGACTGGATGCTGGAGTGGCGGCTCGAGGCCTACCGGCGCTGGCTGACCATGGACGAGCCGAGCTGGGCGCGGGTGAGCTATCCCAAGCTCGATTTCCAGGACATGTATTTCTACTCGGCGCCGAAGTCGGCGGCCGCGCCCAAGAGCCTCGACGAGGTCGACCCGGCACTGCTCGAAATGTACGAGAAGCTGGGCGTGCCGATGCGCGAGCGGGAAATCCTCGCCGGCGTCGAGCGGCCGAAGGTGGCCGTCGATGCGGTGATGGACTCGGTGTCGGTGACGACGACGTTCCGCGACGAGCTCGAAAAGGTCGGGATCATCTTCTGCTCGATCAGCGAAGCGATCCGCGAACATCCCGACCTCGTGAAGCAGTACCTGGGCTCGGTGGTGCCGGTCAGCGACAATTATTTCGCGACGCTGAACTCGGCGGTCTTTACCGACGGTTCGTTCTGCTACGTGCCCAAGGGCGTGCGCTGCCCGATGGAGCTCAGCACCTATTTCCGTATCAATGCAGCCAAAACCGGCCAGTTCGAGCGCACACTGCTGATCGCCGACGAAGGCGCCTATGTGAGCTATCTCGAAGGCTGCACGGCGCCGATGCGCGAGGAAAACCAGTTGCACGCCGCGGTGGTGGAACTGGTGGCGCTCAAGGACGCCGAGATCAAGTATTCGACGGTCCAGAACTGGTATCCGGGCGACAAGGACGGCAAGGGCGGCATCTATAATTTCGTCACCAAGCGCGGCGATTGCCGCGGCGACCGCAGCAAGATCAGCTGGACGCAGGTCGAGACCGGTTCGGCGATCACCTGGAAGTATCCGAGCTGCATTCTGCGCGGCGACAATTCGAGCGGCGAGTTCTACTCGATCGCGATCTCGAACGGCTTCCAGCAGATCGACAGCGGTACCAAGATGCTGCACCTGGGCAAGAACACGACCAGCCGGATCATCAGCAAGGGCATCGCCGCCGGCCGCTCGGACAATACCTATCGCGGGCAGGTGTCGGCGCACGCCAAGGCCAAGGGCGCGCGCAATTTCACCCAGTGCGACAGCCTGCTGATCGGCGACAAATGCGGGGCGCACACGGTGCCCTATATCGAGAGCCGCAATGCCTCGGCGGTGTTCGAGCACGAGGCGACGACGTCGAAGATCTCCGACGACCAGATGTTCTATTGCCAGCAGCGCGGGCTCAGCGAAGAGGACGCGGTGGCGCTGATCGTCAACGGCTTCGTGCGCGACGTGCTGCAGCACCTGCCGATGGAGTTTGCAGTCGAAGCACAGAAGCTGATCTCGGTGAGCCTCGAGGGTAGTGTCGGATGATACTATCAAATGCGTTGACACTATCAATTAATGTAGTTACCTATCGTCGCGTTCGATAGGGGGACGACATGCAAACTGCGCAACTGGATTTCGATCGGTTGACCGAAGGCCTGGCAACCAAATCCGACAAGATAAGGGTCCTCGGGCGTCACGGTGCCCGGACAGCCGACATCGCCCGCTATCTGGGCATTCGCTACCAACACGCGCGCAATGTGTTGAAGGAGGCGGGGCTTCATAAGGCCGGCGATGCGCCGGAAAACCAGCCGAAAGGACAGCAATCCTATGCGTGGGTCGAGCTCGGCGCGGATGGTGGCCTGACGATACCGGCACATCTGTTGACGCAAAGCGGGCTGGAGCCGGCGCGGGTCCATGTACGTCTGACCGAGGATGGCATCGAGGTGCTGTCGCAGGCGGCGGCTTTGAAGCGAGCCCAGGCGATCATGGCTCCCTATAAGCGCCCAGGTGTGTCCGAGGTGGATGAATTCATCGCTGAACGTCGCCGCGAGGCCGAGCGTGAGTGAGATCGTGCTGGATGCTTCGGTGATCATCGCGGCAGTGCTTCAGGAACCCGGCGGCGAGCACGCGGTGGGACATCCACTCCCGCCGCTGGTTTCCGCCGTGAACTATGCGGAGGCGCTGACGCGGCTGGTCGATCTGGGGCGGCACAGCAATGCCGTGTACGAGGCACTGTCCCTGGTGCCGATGGAGATCGTCGGTTTTGAGCAGCACCAAGCCGAAATCTCGGCGGAACTCAGGTCCGCAACCAGGTCTCACGGCCTGTCGCTGGGCGACCGGGCCTGCCTCGCCCTGGCGGTCAGCCGAAAAGCCAAGGCCCTGACGGCGGATCGCGCCTGGGAGCAGCTCGCGCTGCCTATCGAAATCGAACTCGTTCGCTAACTGACAGAGAATAAGAATGACCACACCGATGCTCGAAATCAGAAACCTCCACGCGCGCATCGAAGATCGCGAAATCCTCAAGGGCGTGAACCTCACGGTACCGGCCGGGGAAGTGCATGCGATCATGGGCCGGAACGGGTCGGGCAAGAGCACGCTGAGCTATGTGCTCGCCGGCAAGGAGGACTATGAGGTGACCGAGGGCGTGGCGCTGCTCGACGGCGTCGACATCCTCGGGATGGACCCGGCGGAGCGGGCGGCGGCGGGGCTGTTCCTCGCGTTTCAGTACCCGATCGAAATCCCGGGCGTCGCGACGATGACGTTCCTCAAGGCGGCGATCAATGCGCAGCGCAAGGCACGCGGCGAGAGCGAGCTGTCGACGCCGGACTTCATGCGACAGGTGAAGGACGCCGGGCGCGACCTCCATATCGACGCCGACATGCTGAAGCGGGCGCTGAACGTCGGGTTCTCGGGCGGCGAGAAGAAGCGCGCCGAGATTTTGCAGATGGCGCTGCTGAAGCCGAAAATGTGCGTGCTGGACGAGACGGATTCCGGGCTCGACATCGATGCGCTGAAGATCGTGTCGGACGGGGTGAACGCGCTGCGCGACCCGTATCGCTCGATGCTGGTGATCACCCACTACCAGCGGCTCTTGAACCACATCGTGCCGGACGTGGTGCATGTGTTCTCGGACGGCCGGGTGGTCGAGAGCGGCGGCAAGGAGTTGGCACTGGAACTCGAATCCAAGGGCTACGCCGAATTCGATGAGGCCGCAGCGTGAGCCTTCATGTTCCGGTGCGGATCGGCCCGGCGGAAGCCAAGCTGATCGAGCAGTTGACGGCGAGCGGGGCAAACGCGGCGGCGGAGCGGCTGTCGGCGAGCGGGCTGCCCACGCGCAAGGTCGAGAGCTATCACTATACCGACCTCAAGATGCTGCTCAGGGCGGTGCCCGAGCTTGCAGGCGCGACCAAGGCGCTGAGCGAGCCGGCGCTGCGCATTCCGGGCGCGCATCGCATGCCGATGACCAATGGCGTGGCCGACATTGCCGGCGAGATGCCGCCGGGCATGCGGGCGACGCTCGCCAGCGGGTCGGCGCTGACCGAGCGCGACGACGTGCTGGTGCGGCTCAATTCGGCGCTCGCCACGCAGACGCTGAAGCTCGAGATCCAGAGCCGGGCGACGCAGGTGGTGCATGTCGACCGCCGGACCGAGGGCGCGGCGGCGCATATGAACGATTCCGTGCATCTGTTCGTGGCGGACGGCAGCGTGGCGACGGTGATCGAGACGTTTTCGGGCACCGACGAGGCGCATCTCAGCAACCACGCGAGCTATGTGGCGGTGGGGAAGGGGGCCGAGCTGACGCATATCCTGCTCGACCTCAGCGCGTCGGCCGCGACCAATTTCGTCACGGCGGAATACCAGGTGGGCGAGGGCGCGAAGCTTCGCACGCTCACCATCCATGTCGGCTCGGCGCTGAGCCGGATGAACCTCTTCGCGCGGTTTGCCGGCGAGGGGGCGCATGGCGATTTCACCGGGCTCAACCTGGTGGATGAGGGGCAGCATTCGGACATCACGCTCGAATTGCGGCATGCGGTGCCGCATTGCTCGTCGAAGCCGCTCTACAAACAGATCGCGCGCGGGCGCTCCAAAGCGGCGTTCCAAGGCAAGATCGTGGTCGAGCGCGATGCGCAAAAGACCGACGCCAAGCTGATGATGCAGGGGCTGATGCTGTCGGACGAGGCGGAAATCCTGTCGAAGCCCGAGCTCGAGATCTTCGCCGACGACGTGGTGTGCGGGCACGGCTCGACGGTGGGTGCGCTCGACGAGGATTCGATGTTCTACCTGATGAGCCGCGGCATTCCGAAGCCGGTCGCCGAGACCATGCTGGTGCGCGGGTTCCTCGAAGAGGTGCTCGATCCGGTGGTGGACGAGGAGCTGCATGCCGCGCTGGAAGGCGTGGTGGAGCGGTGGCTGCAAGGGGAATGAGAAACAGTCACGATGTCATTCCCGCGCAGGCGGGAATCCAGACTTGGCTCCCGGATGTCCGCGCATTCCGCCTGGATTCCCGCCTGCGCGGGAATGACACAGTGGGTAGGGCCGCAGATGGCTTTTGATCTGGAACGCGTTCGGGCCGACTTTCCCATTCTCGAAGAGCAGATTTTTGGGCGGCGGCTGGTGTATCTCGACTCGGGGGCGTCGGCGCAGAAGCCGAGGGCCGTGCTCGACAGGATGGACTGGGCGTATGAGCACGCCTACGCCAATGTGCACCGGGGGCTGCACACGCTCGCCAACCGGGCGACCGAGGCCTACGAGGACGGGCGGAAGGCGGCGCAGCGGCTGCTGAATGCGGCGCGGCACGAGGAGATCGTGTTCACCAAGAGCTCGACCGAGGCGATCAACCTCGTCGCGTCGTCGTTCGCGGCGCCGATGATCGGCGAGGGCGACGAGATCGTGGTGTCGATCCTCGAGCATCATTCGAACATCGTGCCGTGGCATTTTCTGCGCGAGCGGCAGGGCGCGGTGCTGAAATTCGTCGACGTGCGGGACGATGGCAGCTTCGACCTCGACGCGTTCGAGGCGGCGCTGTCGCCGCGCACCAAAATGGTGGCGGTGACGCATATGTCGAACGTCACCGGCACGGTGGTGCCGATTGCCGAGGTGATCGCGCGGGCGCATGCGCGGGGCGTGCCGGTGCTGATCGACGGCAGTCAGGGCGCGGTGCACGAAAAGGTCGACGTGCAGGCGCTGGGCGTCGATTTCTACGTGTTCACAGGACACAAGCTCTACGGGCCGACCGGGATCGGCGTGCTGTACGCGAAATACGACCTGCTGCAGGGGATGCGGCCGTACCAGGGCGGCGGCGAAATGATCGACACGGTGACGCTGGAGGGCGTGACCTACAACGATCCGCCGCACCGGTTCGAGGCGGGGACGCCGCCGATCGTGCAGGCGATCGGGCTCGGGGCGGCGATCGGCTATGTCGAGGCGCTGGGACGCGAGGCGATTGCGGCGCATGAGCACGAGGTGGCGGAGTATGCCGCCGAAAGACTCAAGCGGATCAATTCGTTGCGGCTGATCGGCGATGCGCCGGGCAAGGGCGGGATTTTCTCGTTCGAGCTCAAGGGGGCGCATGCGCACGACGTGGCGACCATCCTCGATCGCTACGGCATCGCGGTGCGGGCCGGGACGCATTGCGCCATGCCGCTGCTGCAAAGGTTTGGCGTGACCTCTACCTGCCGGGCCTCGCTCGCCCTATATTCGGGCAAGGACGATGTCGACGCACTGGTCGAGGGCATCGAGAAAGCACAGAAGTTTTTCGCATGACCGACGAACCGCTCGACAAGCTGCCGGAATTCGAGACCCCAGTGGCCGAGGTCACGGAGGGCAACCGGATCGTGCCCAATATGGCGGCGACGATTCCCGAGGAAGAGGTGGCGCGCATCACCGCGGACCTGATCGGGGTGCTCAAGACCGTGTACGACCCGGAAATCCCGGTCGATATCTATGAGCTCGGGCTGATCTACAAGGTCGACCTCGACGACAACCGGCACCTGACCATCGACATGACGCTGACGGCGCCGGGCTGCCCGGTGGCCGGCGAAATGCCGGGCTGGGTCGAAAACGCTGCGCTGTCGGTCGAGGGTATCCAGGACGTGACGGTCAACATGGTCTACGATCCGCCATGGGACCAGAGCCGGATGTCCGAGGAAGCGCAGGTTGCGCTGAACTGGTGGTAATGGTTCTGCGTTAGGCGTATATATCGGCAATCGACGATAGAGTTTGACGACATGCCCCTTCAGATCATGAGCCTCACCGATGCCGCCGCCGAACGCGTGCGCGAGATCATGGAAGACAGCGAAACCCCGGTGGTCGGCCTGCGGGTCGGCATCAAGGATGCCGGGTGCGCGGGGCAGTCCTATACGATGGCCTATGTGTCGGAGCCGGTGAAGGGCGACGACCACGTGGTCGACAAGGGCGTCGACGTCTATGTCGAGCCCAAGGCGACGCTGTTCCTGCTGGGGACGGTGATGGATTTCGAGGAGGGTCTCCTCAAATCCGGCTTCACGTTCAAGAACCCGAACCAGACCGGCGAATGCGGCTGCGGCGAGAGCGTGATGCTGAAGCCGGCGGACCTCAAGGCATTGGCCGAGGCGCGGACGGCGTAGGCTTTTCGCGCTTATCCTGCCCGGATCAGGGGCAGGGCGAGGTCCTTCCGGAACAGATAGAGCAGCGTGCGCAGGGCTTCGCCGTGTGGGCCGGTGAGGCTGGGGTTGTCGGCCATGACGGTGCGGGCGTCGGCGTGGGCGTATTCGAGCAGATGGCGGTGCACGTCGGCGACGGCGAGGTGGTAGCCGGGCATGCCGGACTGGCGGGTGCCGAGCAGATCGCCCTGGCCGCGCAGCTCGAGGTCGCGCTCGGCGATCTCAAAACCGTCCTCGGTGGATTTGATGGTTTCGAGCCGGGCCTGCGCCGTTTCCGACAGCGGCTCCTTGTAGAGCAGCAGGCAGGCGGAGCGCTGCGAGCCGCGGCCGACGCGGCCGCGAAGCTGATGCAACTGCGCGAGGCCGAAGCGCTCGGCGTGCTCGATGATCATGATGGTGGCGTTGGGCACGTCGACGCCGACTTCGATGACGGTGGTGGCGACGAGGATTTTGGTTTCGTTGCGCTGGAAGGCGTCCATCACCTCCTGCTTGGCCGTCGCGGACATGCGGCCGTGAACGAGGGCGACCTGGTCGCCGAAGACCGTCTTTAGGTCGGCGAAGCGGTCTTCCGCCGACACGACGTCGAGGGTTTCGCTCTCCTCGACCAGCGGGGTGACCCAGAAGGCCTGGGCGCCTTCGGCGATGCGCTTGTGCAGGCGCTGAACCACGCGATCGTATTCGGCGATCGAGAGCACGGCGGTATCGATGGGCTGGCGGCCGCGGGGCTTTTCGCGCAGCACCGAGACGTTCATGTCGCCGAAATGGGTGAGGACGAGGGTGCGCGGGATCGGCGTCGCGGTCATCACCAGGAGGTCGGCGTGCCTGCCCTTGTCCGACAGGGCGAGGCGCTGCTCGACGCCGAAGCGGTGCTGCTCGTCGACGACGGTGAGGCCGAGGTTGTGGAACTCGACTCCGGACTGGAACAGCGCGTGGGTGCCGACGACGATGGTGGTGTCGCCCGAGGCGATGCCGGCGAGGATGGAACGGCGTTCGGCCGTGCTCTGCTTGCCGGTGAGAAGTACGGTCGCGAGGCCGGCCTTTTCGGCCAGCGGTTGCAGGGTGCGGAAATGCTGGGCGGCGAGCAGTTCGGTGGGCGACATCAGCGCCGACTGCGCGCCGCTCTCGGCCATCATCGCCATGGCCATGAGCGCGACGACGGTCTTGCCGGCGCCGACATCGCCCTGCAGCAGCCGCGACATGCGCAGGGGGGCCGCAAGGTCCTCGCGGATATCGGTGATGGCCATCTGCTGGCCGGTTGTGAGCGCGAAGGGCAGGGCGGCTTCGACGCGCGCGGTGATCTCGCCGGTGAAGGCGCGGGGGATGCCGCGCGCCGCGACCATGGTGGAGCGGACGATCAGCAGGGCGAGCTGGCCGGCGAGATATTCGTCATAGGCCAGGCGCATGCGGGCCGGCCCCCAGAGCTCGGCGTCGGCCGGCTCTTTCGGCGCATGTACGGCGGTCATCGCGGCATCGAAGGTCGGCCAGCGGAACTGCGCCATGGTGCCGTCGGGGATCCACTCGGCCAGTGCGGGCAGGGTGTCGAGCACCTCGCGGATCAGCTTGGCGAGGGCTTTCGAGCTCAGGCCCTGGGTGAGCGGGTAAACCGGCTCGACCAGCGGCATTTTTGCAAAATCGTCGACGGGCACGACGAAGTCGGGGTGGGTGATCTGCTTGGTGCCGTTGAAAAAGCCGATATTGCCGGCGACGTAGCGCTCTTCACCGACGGGCAGCAGCTTTTCGACCCAGCCGCCGGTGGCGCGGAAATAGACGAGCTGGATTTCGCCGGTTTCGTCGTGGGCGAAGACGCGGTGCGGCCGCGTCGGCATGTTGCGCGGGGCCGGCTCGTGGCGATCGATGTGGAGGCGCAATGTCGCCTGATGGCCGACGAAGGTGCCGGCCACGCCATCCATCCGTCGCCGGTCGATGAGGCCGGACGGCATGTGCATCAGCAGGTCGAGCGCGATCGCGTCCTGGCCGTCGCCGGTGCCGAAGAAGCGGTTGAGCAGGGCGCCCAATTGCGGGCCGACGCCCTTGAACGAGCGCAGCGAGCGGAACAGCGGATCGAGCGCAGGCGGACGGGCCAAGGGCTGCTACAGACCTGCAGCCTTGCGAAGGGCGTCGTTCATGCGACCCTGCCAGCCACGGCCTTCGGCCTTGAATTTCTCGAGCACATCGGCGTCGATACGAAGCGAGATGGCCTGTTTGGGAAAAGCCGATTTCGGCCGCCCCCGGGAGATCAGCTTCTCGCCGTCGTAAACGTCGGCGGTCTCGAACCATTCATCGGTCAGCTCGGGTGCATCGTCAGGATCGACCCAGTCGGACTCCGTATTTTGCTTGTTCTCGGTCATTTGCTTTCCTCATTGAGATGATGTGGCGGGCGATGCCACGCTGGGTCCAGATCACTACAACCATCCGTTGGCGCAGGTAGCCCACAGTCATCGTTCGAATCTCGCCGTAGTCGAAGCGATCGTCCTCCTGTTCGATGCGGACGCCGTCAAACACGGCTACCGCGTCGAGAAAGTCGAGGCCTCGATTCCGTAGCGTCCAGTCCCGTTTCGCCGGATCGAAACTGATTTTCCATATGCTCCCTCCAACATATGAAGTCAATTATTGTATATACAAAAATGCGGCATTGCCGACCCTCAGCTTAGAGCGTAAACCCCATTCCAACATCCCCCGAGACGACCCCGCTCATGGCCCCTCAAAAAGCAGCCGGTGAAGATTTGTCTATGCGCCGGCGGCGGCTGCGCTATCGCGCGTGGCATCGCGGCACCAAGGAAATGGACCTGGTGCTGGGGCCGTTCGCCGATGCGCATCTGGAGGGGCTGGGCGAGCCGGAACTCGATCGGCTCGAGGCCCTTATGGACGAGGACGATACCGAGCTCCTCAAATGGGTCATGGGGCAGGAACCGGTGCCCGCCGGTGCCGATGCAGACCTGCTCTCCATCATCATCGCCTACCGATTGAAGACGCAATGACCGAGCTGACACGCCCGACCCGAACCATCGTCAACGTGCCCGACGGCATGCAGCCGGTCGTGCTCGCACGGCTGGTCGAAGAGCGGCTGAAGGCGGCGCCGGAGGCGCGCGTGGCGGCGGTGTTCGTGGCGCGCGACGGCCGCCGGCTGCAACGCATGGAGGATGTGCTGCGCGGCATGCTGCCGGGGCACACGATCCTGACGCTGCCGGCGTGGGACTGTCTGCCGTACGATCGCGTGTCGCCCAATGGGGTGACCATCGCGGCGCGGATGACGACGATCTCGGCACTGGTCGATCCGGCGACCAAGGGGGCGATCGTGCTGACGGCGGTCAATGCGTTCATCCAGAAGCTGCCGCCGGTCGACGTGGTGGCCGGGATGAGCTTTGCCGCCAGGTCGGGGCAGGTGGTCGACAGTGAAAAGCTGATCCTGTGGGCGTCGCTCAACGGCTATCTGCGCGTGCCGACGGTGCGCGAGACGGGCGAATACGCGGTGCGCGGGGGATTGGTCGACCTGTTCCCGGCGAGCATGGAAACGCCGCTGCGCTTCGACTTCTTCGGCAAGCAGCTCGAATCCATTCGCACCTTCGATCCGGAAACGCAGCGGACCACGGGCACGCTGACCGGGATCGCGCTCGCGCCGATGAGCGAGGTGCTGCTCAACGACGAGACGATCAGGCGCTTCCGGGCGCGCTACACGGCGACGTTCGGCGGCAACACGGTGGACGATCCGCTCTATGGGGCGATCAGCGCTGGGCAGCGCTTCCCCGGGCTCGAACACTGGCTGGCGTTCTTTTACGACCATCTCGACCGGCTGGGCGACTACACCGGCGACGCGCCGATGGTGTTCGACGATCAGGCACGCGAGGCGTTCGCCGACCGGCAGGCGCAGATCAAGGACTACTATTCAGCCCGCGAGGTGGCGCGGACCGACAAGAAGCTGGCGACGGCCGGTGCGCCGTACAATCCGGTGCCGCCGGAGCAGTTCTACGAGGTCGAGGCGCATCCTTATGCGCTCGCCGCGGCGCCGGCGGTGCAGCTCTCGGTGTTCGCGCATCCCGACGAAACGCGAACCGAGGATGCCGGCGGGCGGCTGGTGCACAATTTCGCGGCGGAGCGGCAGGCCAACGACATCAATTTGTTCGAGGCGGTGGTCACGCTCTTGCGCAACGAGAGCAAGAAGCAGCGGCACACGGTGATCGCCTGCTGGACCGACGGGTCGCGCGACCGCATGGCGCAACTGCTCGCCGACCATGGGCTGAAGCATCCGCGGATCGCCGAGAACTGGCAGGACGCGATCACCACGTCGGCCAACACCACGGCGCTGGTGGTGCTGCCGCTCGAGAACGGGTTCGAGACCGGCGACCTCGTGGTGCTGTCGGAGCAGGACATTCTCGGCGAGCGGCTGCTACGGCCGCAACGGCGCAAGAAGGCGTCGGATGCGCTGACCGAGGCGACGAGCCTTGCCGCCAACGACCTCGTGGTGCACGTCGACCACGGCATCGGGCGGTTCCTGGGCCTCAAGCAGATCGAGGCGATGGGGGCGCCGCACGATTGCGTCGAGATCGAATACGCCAACGACACGAAACTCTATCTGCCGGTCGAAAACATCGAGCTGTTGAGCCGTTATGGCTCGGACGGCAGCGACGTGGTGCTCGACAAGCTCGGCGGCGTGGCGTGGCAGGCCAAGAAGGCCAAGCTCAAAAAGCGCATCCGCGACATGGCGGAGCAACTGATCAAGATCGCGGCGCAGCGGCTGCTGGTGAAGGCCGATCCGGTCGACATCAACACCGGCGCCTATGACGAGTTCGCGGCGCGCTTCCCCTATGACGAGACCGAAGATCAGCTCGCGGCGATCTCGGCGATCTTCGACGACATCAGCCAGGGCAAGGTGATGGACCGGCTGGTGTGCGGCGACGTCGGCTTCGGCAAGACCGAGGTGGCGCTGCGGGCGGCGTTCGCGGTCGCCATGTCGGGCAAGCAGGTGGCGGTGGTGGTGCCGACGACGCTCTTGTCGCGGCAGCATTTCCGCACGTTCAAGGAGCGCTTTGCCGGGCTGCCGGTAAAGGTGGCGCAGGCGAGCCGGCTGGTGAGTGCCGCCGAGCTCAAGGAGACCAAGGAAGGCATCGCCAACGGGCAGATCGACATCGTGGTGGGCACGCATGCGCTGCTGTCGAAGTCGATCAGCTTCAAGGACCTCGGGCTGCTGATCATCGACGAGGAGCAGCATTTCGGCGTCGGCCACAAGGAGCGGCTGAAGGAGCTGCGCGGCAACATCCATGTGCTGACGCTGACGGCGACGCCGATCCCGCGCACGCTGCAACTGGCGCTGACCGGGGTGCGCGACCTGTCGCTGCTGGCGACGCCGCCGGTGGACCGGCTGGCGATCCGCACGTTCATTTCGCCATTCGATCCGATCTCGATCCGCGAGGCGCTGCTGCGCGAGAAGTATCGCGGCGGGCAGGCGTTCTATGTGGTGCCGCGGATCAAGGACCAGCCGGACATCGCGGAATTCCTGCGCGAGCAGGTACCGGAGGTGAGCTTCGTGGTCGCCAACGGGCAGATGGCGCCGGGCGAGCTCGACGACATCATGAACAATTTCTACGACGGCAAGTTCGACGTGCTGCTGGCAACGACGATCGTGGAATCGGGGCTCGATATCCCCAACGCCAATACGCTCGTGGTGCATCACGCCGACCATTTCGGGCTGGCGCAGCTCTACCAGATCCGCGGGCGCATCGGGCGGAGCAAGCAGCGCGCCTATGCGCTGTTCACGGTGCCGCCGCAGCGCAAGCTCACCGATACCGCCGAGCGGCGGCTCAACGTGCTGCAGTCGCTCGAAACGCTCGGCGCGGGATTCCAGCTCGCAAGCCACGACCTCGATATCCGCGGGGCGGGGAACCTGCTGGGCGAGGAGCAGTCGGGCCACATCAAGGAAGTGGGGTTCGAGCTTTACCAGGCGATGCTGGAGGAAGCGGTCGCCGCGCTCAAGGATGGGCAGGACGAATACGAGGACGCCAATGAGTGGAGCCCGCAGATTTCGCTCGGCATGCCGGTGATGATTCCCGAGCATTACGTGCCGGACCTGCAGGTGCGCATGCAGCTTTATCGCCAGCTCGGCGACCTCAAGGACGTGCGCGAGATCGACTCGGCGGGGAGCGAGCTGATCGACCGGTTCGGGCCGCTGCCCGACGAAGTGGAGGCGCTGCTCAAGGTGATTCTGGTCAAGGCGCTCTGCCGGGCGGCCAATGTCGAGAAGGTGGAGGCAGGGCCCAAGGGGGCGGTGATCACGCTCAGGAACAACGAGTTCCCCAACCCGGCGGGGCTGGTGCAGATGGTGTCGGACCCCGGCATGGCGGTGCGGCTCAAACCGGACCAGAAGCTGGTGTTCGCGCGCGACTGGCCCAATGCCGGCTCGCGGCTCAAGGGCACGGCGGCGATCCTCAACCGGATGGCGAAGCTCGCCGAGGCGGTCGCCGCCTGATCACCACAAATTGCCTGGGGAGGGACAAATTGATGCCGGGAATCTGCGGCATCTTGCGGTCACTCAACAACAGACGAGCGATCTCATGCAGCGGGGCAACAGACCGCCCGAGAAAGAATTGGAAAGCCGCACCGGTCATGTTATTGCCCGAATTCGCCCATTGAAGGGCACCAATTGCAAGGCGGCCAAGAACCGCTGATCGCCCGGGAACCCCAAGGAAATTCGATGACGTTCAAATCGTTTCTTGCCGCAGGCTTGACCTTTGCCGCGCTGTCGCTGGCGACCGGCGGGGCATTTGCCCAGGACGCTTCGAGCAGCGCCGCGCCGGCTCCGGCCGCGGCACCCGCAGCCGGTGGCGACCAGGCCGCCGCTGCGCCGGCTCCGGCGAACTGGCTCAAGATCTGCGATCCGGGCACGGACGACAAGCGCGCGTGCATCCTGCGCCAGGTGGTCGTGACCCCCAACAAGCAGTTCCTCGGCTCGTTCCTGCTGCGCGACGATCCGGGCCAGCAGAGCCGGCTGCTCGCCGTTGCGGCCGTGCCGCTCGGGGTGCTGCTGCCGTTCGGCGTGACCTGGCAGATCGATGGCGGCAAGCCGATCCGCGTGCCCTACATGCTGTGCGATCCGCAGTCCTGCGCGACCCAGCTCGTGGTCAACGAAGCGTACGTCAACAGCCTCAAGAAGGGCGGCAAGCTGACGCTCACCGCCAAGAACCGCAAGAACGAGGATCTGGTGATCAACATCAACCTCGCGGGCTTCACCGGCGTCTATGACGGCGAAGCGGCGCTGACGTTCGACGAGTTCAACAAGAACGCGTCGGGTGAAGCGGCGCTCGAAAAGATCCTGCAGGATCGCGCGGAAGCCGCCCGGCAGAAGCTCTCGGGCGATGCGTCGGCGCCCGCCGATGGCTCGTCGAGCGCTCCGGCTGCGTCGTCGGCCGCGCAGTAAGTCGGCACTGACTGATTTGTTCAGGGGCGCCTTCGGGCGCCCCTTTCGTTTTGCGCCAGCGTTTTTGTTTGCTCAGCGCACGCCCATGCCGACATCGAAGGCGGTCTTGCGCAGCGGCGGCACCAGCTTCAGCGCCCACAGGCCACCGGCGCGCGCCGCCTGTGTCGGCAGGAACTCACCCAGCAGCGAGCGGAACAGCGCGTCGACGACAACGCCGGTGCGCGCGAGATCGGCGCTGCGGCGGCGGGCGTAGTTGTCGCTGAGGGCACGGGCGAAGCCGGGCTTGCCGAGGTCGGCTGCGGCGAGCGAAGCGGCGAGGTCGGCGACATCGCGCAGGCCGAGGTTGAGACCCTGCGCGCCGATGGGCGGGAAGGCATGGGCCGACTCGCCGACCAGCACGATGCCGTCCTTGCCGGCGATATCGACGGTGAGGGTCGAGAGCGGGAACATGTGCGCCGGGGTCAGCAGTTCGACGGCACCGAAGAGGCGTTGCGACTTCTCGCGGAAGAGGGCGGCGAGCGCGTCCTTGCCGCTGTCCTGCGCGGATTTGAGGGTGTCGCGCTGGTCGATCCACACCAGGTTGGCGCGATTGCCGCCGGCGGGGACGAGGGTGAAGGGGCCGTCCTCGTAGTGGAACTCGACCGAAGCGCCGCCGATGGTGCGTTCGAGGCCGAGGTCGCACACCAGCGCTGCCTGCTCGAAGCCGTTCTCGCGGGCGCGGAAACCGCCGCTCTCGCGCACGCGGGACTTCTTGCCGTCGGCGCCGACGACGAGGCTGGCGTGCAGCTTGTCGCCATTGCCGAGGGTCAGTGTCCAGCCGTCGGCGGTGGGCTCGAGGTCGTCGAGGGTGGTTTCGATGGTCGAGAGGTTGGGCAGGACCGGGCGCGCCGCCTCGAAGGCGGCCGCGAGTTTCACGTTGGCGAAGTTCCAGCCGAAGGCGGGCAGGGCGAACTCGGCGCTGTCGAACAGGGTCTCGGGGGCGCGGATCAGCCGGTGGGTGGCATCGATGATGCGGATCTGCGTCAGCGGCTGGCCGATTTCGGCCGGCTCGGGGACGAGACCCGCCGACTGCAGGTATTCCACCGCCGGCAGCATCAGCGCCGAGGTGCGGCGATCGGGTGGGCCCTTGGGCACCAGATGGATGGTGCGAAGACCGGTCTTCGCCACAGCGACCGCCGCCGCGAGACCGGCAAGGCCGCCGCCGACGACGACGGCCACAGTTTCGTTCATTTCGCCAGAGCCAGTCGTTTGTCGCGTCCACTTGGAATGATGATCGACCCTCCATACGACCCGACGAACAGGGCGAGCAAGTAAATCGGCAGGTAGCTCGGCCAGAAGGCGATGAGCGAGATGGCCGGGCCGGGGCAGATGCCCGACATGCCCCAGCCGATGCCGAAGAACGCGGCGCCGGCGACGAGGGGCGCGTCGATCCTGTTGAACTCTGGCTCGTGGAAGGCGCTGGCGAAGACGGGCGCCTGGCGGCGGCGGCCGATCCGCACGGCGACGAACATGACGATGACCGCCGGGATCATGACGAAGGCGAGGCTCGGGTCCCAGCCGCCGGTGGGGATGGCGGCGAAATCGAGAAAGCGCAGCACTTTCAGCGGATTGACCATGCCGGAGACGTAGAGGCCGACGCCAAAGAGCAGGCCGGCGAGGACGGCGACCGCGAGATAGGGCAGGCTGGTGGATTTGCTGTTCATCACACGATCCCGGTGAGGGTGACGGTGAGGATGGCGACGAGGAAGAACACGCCGACCGCGGTGAACGAGCGGGGCGAGAGCCGCGCGAGGCCGCAGACGCCGTGACCGGACGTGCAGCCATTGCCGATCTTGGTGCCGAAGCCGGTGAGGAGGCCGGCGATGCCGATCCATAGCGGCGTGCCGCCGGCGAACCAGCGCGGCGCCTCGACGAGCGTGGCGGGCCGGCCGAGGCTCGGGAACAGCGCGGCGGCGAGGAAGGTGCCGGCGACCAGCGCGACGAGGAACAGCAGGCGCCAGATGACGGTGCTGGCCGGCGGCAGCAACTGGCCGAAAATGCCCGAGATGCCGGCGATGCGGCCATTGCCGAGCCAGAGCAGAGCGGCCGATAGGCCGATCAGCGTACCGCCGATGGCGGCCGGGATCGGCGTGAAACTGTCCATGACGAAATCCTTGCACGGTTTTGCGGAAGTTTAGCACCGGGATTTTGAGCTAACCAGCGGAGCCAAAAGGCAATTTTTCTGCGGAAGGGCGGCACGGCGCAAAGCCAGGCTGCCGATTTCGCTTCGGCCGACACTTCCAACCCGCAGGGCCGAACCCTAGATTGACGCGACCATCCCAAGCCGGAGCGCACGATGTTCGACTTGCTGTACGATCCCAACACGTGGATCGCGTTTGCCACCCTTACCGTGCTGGAGGTGGTGCTGGGGGTCGACAACGTCATCTTCATTTCGGTGCTGGTCTCGAAGCTGCCCAAAGCCGAGGCGGATCGCGCCCGGCAGATCGGGCTCAGCCTGGCGCTGGTCTTCCGCATCGCGCTGCTGCTGGTGCTGAGCCGGATCATCGCGTTGACGGCGCCGGTGTTCACCGCGTTCGGGCACGGTTTTTCGTGGCGCGACATCATCCTGATCGCGGGCGGGCTGTTCCTGCTCTACAAATCGGTGCACGAGATGCATGCCGAGATCGAGGAGCCGCACGAGCCGGGCCTGCGGCAGACGGCGAAGGCGGCGCTGTCGGGGATCATCGTGCAGATCGTGCTCATCGACATGGTGTTTTCGATCGACTCGATCGTGACCGCCATCGGCATGGCGCAGCATGTCGAGGTGATGATCGCGGCGGTGATCGTCGCGGTCGGGCTGATGTTCGTCGCGTCGGGACCGATCGCCGGTTTCGTGGCGCGGCACCCGACGACCAAGATGCTGGCGCTGGCGTTCCTGCTGCTGATCGGCGTGTCGCTGGTGGCCGATGGCGTCGGCTTCCATATCGACAAGGGCTATATCTATGCCGCGATGGCGTTTGCGGTACTGGTCGAGGCGGTCAACATCGTCGCCAAGCAGCGCAGGCTGGCGGCCGCGGGCGGCAAAGCCGGCCGCGGCGACGCCCCGGGTGGCGAGCGGGGCGGCGGTGCCGGTCGAGGTGGTAACCGAGCCGGCCAAACCGCGGGCCAGGCCGCGCGCGCAATCGCGTCCGAAATCTGCACCGAGGAAGAAGCCATGAGCCGCGCTATCGTCATCCATGAACTGGGCGGACCGGAGGTCCTGAAGCTCGAAGACCGCGAGGTGGGCGCGCCGGGACCGGGGCAGCTCAAGCTGCGGCACGAGGCGATCGGGCTCAATTTCATCGACGTCTACCACCGCAACGGGCTCTACAAGCTCGACCTGCCCTTCACGCCGGGCGTCGAGGGTGCCGGGATCGTCGAGGCGGTGGGCGCGGGTGTGACCGATTTCAAGGCCGGCGATCGCGTCGGCTATTCCAGCGCGGCCGGGTCTTATGCCGAGGAGCGGCTGATCGCGGCCGACAAGGTCGTGCCGGTGCCCGACGGCGTCAGCGCCGAAATCGCGGCCGCGGTGATCTCCAAGGCCGGAACGGCGCATTATCTGCTGTTCGAGACGTGGCCGCTCAAGCCATCGGACACGATCCTCGTCCACGCGGCGTCGGGCGGGGTCGGCTCGTTCCTCGTGCAATGGGCGAGCGCCATGGGCGCCACGGTGATCGCGCTCGCGGGATCGGACGACAAGGTCGCCGGCGCCGTCGCCAATGGCGCGAAGCACGCGTTCAATTCGCGGGAAGACGGCTGGGTGGCGAAGGTGCGCGAGGCGAGCGGAGGCAGGGGCGTCGACGTGGTGTACGATGGCGTGGGCAAGGCGACGTTCGAGCAGTCGCTCGACTGCCTGAGGCCACGCGGGCTGATGGTCAGCTTCGGCAATGCCTCGGGGCCGGTCAGCGTGCCGAGCCTCGGCATTCTGGCGACGAAGGGTTCGCTCTATGTGACGCGGCCGACCACGGCGCACTATTACGGCGACACGGCGAACCTGCGCCGCACCATGGCGGCGGTGTTCGATGCGGTGCAGGCGGGCAAGATCCGCCCGGCGATCAACCAGCGCTTCCCGCTGAAGCAGGCCGCAGAAGCCCACCGGGCGCTCGAGGCGCGGGAAACCACGGGGATCACGCTGCTGGTTCCGTGAGGGCAGAAGACGCGCGCGCCAAAGCCTTGGCTCGGGGTCAATATTGTGCTAAGTTACATGTAACTTCATCCTGGGGTTCCCTGTCGTGGCGGCATCAACACCCAAGACCGTGCGGGTAAAGGTTCGCGAGCATCGCGAGCGGCTGCGTGCGCAGGGGCTGCGGCCGATCCAGCTATGGGTGCCGGACGTGCGTTCGCCCGCTTTTCGCGAGCAGGCCCGGCAGCAATCGCGCGCCGTCGCGGCGAGCGCCCATGCCGGGGAGGATCAAGCCTTCATCGATGCGGTATCGGACCGGGACGACGCATGAGGCGGGACGACGCATGAGGCGGGGCGAGGTCTGGACCGTCTCGGGCGGCAAGGACTATGCCGGTAAGCCGCGCCCCGCCGTAATCGTCCAGGACGACAGTTTCGACGCCACGAACTCGCTCACCATGTGCCTGTTCACCACCGACCCGACCGAGGCGCCGCTGTTCCGCCTGCTGATCGAGCCGAACGAGCGCAACAGCCTGCGTGTCGCCTGCCGGCTGATGGTGGACAAGATCACCACCGTTCCCAAAACGAAGATCGGCGCGCAGCTCGGACGGCTCGACGATGAGGACATGGTGCGGCTCAACCAGGCGATGATGGTGTTCCTCGGCATGGCGGCGACACCGAGAGCCAGAGGGCGGCAGCCATGATGCTCGGGTCCGGTCCTCGAGCACGGCGGCTTGCCGAGATGGCGGGCAGGGAGGGATTCGAACCCCCGGAACGCTTGCACGTTCGCCGGTTTTCAAGACCGGAGCAATCAACCGCTCTGCCACCTGCCCGTGGGCTCGCGTTTAGCCCGCGCCGGTGCACTCGTCCAGTACAAGGCTGATGGCCGACCTCATTCCCACATTGCTGCCGCTGGGCGACGGGGCGGTGCTGGTCCGGTTTTCGGCGGAATTGTCGGACGCGGCGAACCGGGCGGCGGTGGGGCTGGCGCGGCGGCTGACGGCGGAGCCGATAACGGGGGTGGCGGAGGTGGCGCCGGGCCTGGTGTCGGTGCTGCTGCGGCTCGAGCCGGGAGTCGAGTTTTCGCGGCTGCGGGGCGAAATCATGCTGCGCATGGGCGCGGCGGATGCGCCGGTTGCCGGCCAGGAGCGCGAGATTGCCGTCCGGTTCGACGGCGAGGATCTGGGCGAGGTGGCCGAGCGGCTCGGATTTTCGCGCGAAGCGTTCGTGGCCCGGCACAATGGTGCGCCGCTGCGGCTGCTGGCGACGGGATTTGCACCGGGCTTCGTCTATTGCGGCTTTCATGGGAGCGACCTGGTGCTGCCGCGGCGGGAGAGTGTGCGGCCGATGGTGCCGGCTGGAACGGTGCTCTTTGCGGCGGGGCAGACGGCGATTGCGGCGACGCCGATCCGCACGGGGTGGCATGTGATCGGCACAACGACGTTCCAGAACTTCGATCCGGCGGCGGACCCGCCGACGAGGCTTCGCGCCGGGGACACGATCCGCTTCAGGGTGGCGGCGTGACGGCGATCGAGATCACCCGCGCCGGACCGCTGACGACGCTGCAGGACGCCGGGCGGTTCGGCATGCTGGCGCAGGGGATCAGCGCGTCGGGACCGATGGATGCGGGCGCGTTCCGGGCAGCCGGCGCGATGCTGGAGCAGGCGGGGAGCACGGCGATCGAGTTCACCCGGGCCGGGCTGGATTTTTCCGTCGACGGGCCGGTACGGGCGGCGTGCGCCGGTGGGGCGTTCAGCCTCGCCGTCAACGGAAACAGGCGGGAATGGCCGGCGCGGCTGGGGCTGGATACGGGCGATGTGGTTTCGATCACGCCCGGCGCGGCGGGCAATTACGGCTATCTGCGGTTCGACCGCGAGATCGATGTCGCGCCGCTGCTGGGGAGCCGATCGACCAATCTCACGGTGGGGCTCGGCGGCTTCAAGCGCCGGGCGCTCAGGGCCGGCGACCGGATCGCGCTGGGGGCGATGGGGGCGGCGGTGGAGGCAGCCGCTGCGGTGGAGACGGAGGGGCCGATCCGGGTGTTGTGGGGACTGCATGCCGATCTGTTCGACGGCGCGGTCCGCCGCGGTTTCGTCGAAACGGTGTTTCAGGTGTCACCGAGCCTCGATAGAATGGGGATCCGGCTGGCCGATCCTGCACAGATCTTTCGCGGGCAGCGCCGGCTGACGCTGGTGTCGGATGCGATCGTGCCCGGCGATATCCAGATTCTCGGCGACGGCACGCCGATCGTCCTGATGCGCGACCACCAGCCGGTAGGGGGGTTTCCGCGGATCGCCACGGTGGTCAGCGCCGATCTCGACCGACTGGCGCAGATGCGGCCGGGAAGCGACATCCGGTTTCGACCCGTGACGCTGGAGCATGCAAGATGACCACGACGCTCGATCTCAATGCCGACCTCGGCGAAGGCGTCGGCGACGATGCGGCGATGCTCGACATCGTGTCGTCGGCCAGCATTGCGTGCGGCGGGCACGCCGGCGACGAGGACAGCATGCGGGCGGCGTTGCGGGCGGCCAAGGCGCGCAACGTGGTGGTGGGCGCGCATCCGAGCTTTCCCGACCGGCAGAATTTTGGCCGCACGCGCATGGTGCTGGAGCCAGAGGAACTGGACGCGACGATCCGCGCGCAGGTGCGCACGCTGGTGGAACTGGGCGAGGAGGAGGGCTGGCCGGTGCGCTACGTCAAGCTGCACGGGGCGCTCGCCAACATGGCGGCGGAGGAGCCGGCCATCGCGGCGCTCGCCTTTGCGGCGTGCGAGGGACTGGTGCGGGACATGGCCATCCTCGCCATCGACAATTCGGCGCAGTCGGACGTGGCCGAGGCGCTGGGCTTCCGGGTGATCCGCGAGGCCTATGCCGACCGCGCCTACCAGCCGACGGGATTGCTGGTGCCGCGGCAGATGCCGGGCGCGGTGCTGCACGACAAGGTGGCGATCTCGGACCGGGCGGTGCGGCTCGCCAAGGAGGGCGAGATCGTCGCGGTGGATGGCGGCCGGGTGCTGACGACAGCGCGATCGCTCTGCATCCACGGGGACACGCCCGATGCCGTGGCGATCGCCAAGGCGGTCAAGGCGGGGCTGTTCCTCGCGGGGGTTGAGATACGGGCGGCGTTGTGAAATAGCCCGGCCAACGACGAGGTGGCCCATGACAGCGCAGATCATCGACGGAAAAACCTATGCGGCGCAGTTGCGCGAACGCATTGCCGGCCATGTGGCGCGGCTGAAGACGCAGAACGGCATCACGCCGGGGCTGGCGGTGGTGATCGTCGGGCACGATCCGGCGAGCGAAATCTACGTCGCCAACAAAGCCAAGCAGACCGTCGAAGTCGGCATGCATTCGGAAAAATACGAGCTGCCGGAGACGACGTCGGAGGCCGAGGTGCTGGGGCTAGTCGAACGGCTCAATGCCGATCCGGCGGTGCACGGCATCCTGGTGCAGCTACCGGTGCCCAGGCACATCGATCCGAACAAGATTTTGCTGACGATCTCGCCGGACAAGGACGTCGACTGCTTTACCCCGGCGAGCGTCGGCAAGCTGCAGATCGGGCTGCCGGGGCCGGTGAGCTGCACGCCGCTCGGCTGCCTGATGCTGCTGCGCGATTTCGTCGGCGACCTCAGCGGCAAGCATGCGGTGATCGTCGGGCGGTCCAACCTCGTGGGCAAGCCGATGGCGCAATTGCTGCTGCGCGAGAACTGCACGGTGACGGTGGCGCATTCGCGGACCACGGATTTGCCGGGGATCGTGCGGCAGGCCGATATCGTGATCGCGGCGGTGGGCCGGCCGCTGATGATCAAGGGCGACTGGATCAAGCCGGGCGCGGCGGTGATCGATGTGGGCATCAACCGGGTGCCGGCGCCGGACAAGGGCGAGGGCAAGACGCGGACGGTGGGCGATGTCGACTATGCCGGGGCGCTGCCGGTGGCGGGCTGGATCACACCGGTGCCGGGCGGCGTCGGGCCGATGACCATTGCGTGCCTTCTCGCCAATACGGTGACGACGGCCAGTCTCATCAACGGGCTCGTGCCGCCCAAGGACCTGACGCCCTGAGCGCGAAGGCGTTCGTTCCCGTAAGCGATTTCGCAACAGGTTGATGACAAACTCGCCTCCTGGGCCAAATGCGCCACTGAGGAAGAGACGGTCGTGAGCGTGTCGCGGGCAGCGATCGATTTGAGTGCCAGCCAGGGGGCGGCGGTGCTCGGATTGCTCGAACGGGCCAAAGTGCCACCGCTGCCGGCGTTCTACAGGCTGATGTACGACTACGTCGCTGGCGTGCACGGGCTGATCGCCGGACGGGTCGATGCGATCCTCGCCGAAAGCGACGCGACCGGCCACAGCGTGCATGAGCAGCTCTATGCCGAGTTCGTCGCGCCCTATGAGAGCCAGGGGACGCTGGAGCGGGCGGTCGCCAGCATAGTGGGCCGGCTGCAGACGCTCGATGTGCTGATCGGGGCGAGCATGGCGGCGTCGCGCACGCAATCGGTCTCGCTGCGACAGGCGAGCTCGGACCTCGCCGGCGCGCGGCTCGACGCGGAATTGTTGCGCGACTGGGTCATGCGGCTCGAAGAGGCCACCGGCCAGATGCGCCGGGCGCATTCGGCGCTGACGCGCGAGCTCGATGCGGCGCAGACGGAACTCGAGGCGACGCGGTCGGAAATCGAGCGGTCGAGGGCCGATGCGCGGCTCGACGCGCTTACCGGCCTTGTCAATCGCGGCGGGCTGGACGTGGAACTGAGCCGGCTGATCGCGATCCATCGGCAGAGCGGCGATCTCGCCTGCATCGCGCTCGACATCGACCACTTCAAGACGCTCAACGACAGCTATGGCCACCAGCCGGGCGACGAAGTGCTGCGCATCGTGAGTCGCGTGCTGCTGGTAACCACGCGCGAGCACGACATCGTCGGGCGGCCCGGCGGCGACGAGTTCGTCGTGGTGCTGCCGGCCACCGGCATGGAGACGGCGCGCCACGTGGCCGAGCGCATCCGCACCGGCATTCACGACAGCGATCTGCGGGCCGTGCTCGGGCCGCAGGTGCTCGGCGGCATCAGCGCCTCGCTCGGCGTCGCGCAGGTGCAGCCGAACGACAGCATCGCGACGCTGGTCGGGCGGGCCGACCGCTGCCTCTATGCGGCCAAGAACGGCGGGCGCAACCGGGTGGTGTGCGAGGGCGAGCCCGAGGCCGACGCGGTCGTCGCCTAGTTCCAGCGCCAGCCGGGCGAGCCGGGCGCGGGATCGAGCTCGGGTGTGAAGTTCCGCAGGGTTTCGGCGGTGAAGTCGGCGATCTTCTGGCCGCGCCAGACGAGGGGGATTTTGTCCGGGGCGCTGCGGTCGGTCGGGGGGACGATGTCGCTGGGGGCGTCGCGCCAGACATAGAGCGCCTTGCCGGTGAACTGGGCCGGATCGCGCGGGGCGAAATCGATGAAACGGGCGCGCTCGTTGACCTGCACCACCGGGATCTGCTTGCCGATGTGCCAGAGCAACAGGGCATAGGTGCGGTATTCGGTGGTCGCGATCCAGGTCGCGCCGGTAGCCTTCGCGTCGGCCAGCACGTCATCGGCCATCTGGCCGAAGCCGGCGTCCTGGCCGAAGGGATCGCCGGCGCCGAGCCAGACCCTGTCGTCGGCGATTTGATGCAGGAAGAGCGCGGCGACGAGGGGCAGGCCGGGGACGGCGACGGCGGCGATCAGGACTTTGGTGCGTTTTAGGGCGGCGCTCCAAGGGATCGAGATGGCCAGCGCGAGGACGCCGATGGGCCACATGAAGAAGGCCCAGGACTGGTTGATCTGCAGCGTCAGCGAGCGGAAGACGAAGAACAGCAGCGGGAAGAAAAATGCCACGACGAGCGCAGCCTCTACGGCGCGATGCTCGCGGACGGCGCGGACCGCGAGGCGGGCGGCGCCATAGATGGCGAGGGGGACGAGCAGCAGGCCGGCGCAGATGGTGTCGTAGCCGAGAAAGCGGATGAGGTTGCCGATGCCGAGCGTGTGGCCGGCGCCGAGGCGGACGCCCTGGAAAGCGAACGACGCCCATTGATGCTGAGCGTTCCAGACGAGCACCGGCGAGAAGAGGATGAGCGCAATCACCGCGCCGGCCCAAGGCCAGGGCGAGCGCAGCCAGCGACGATGCTGCGGGAAGACCAGCAGCACGAGCAGCGCGGGCAGCAGCAGCAGCGCGATGTATTTGGAGAGCAGCGCGAGGCCGCCAGCGACGCCGATCAGCAGCCACCAGCGGCCGTCCATGGTCTCGTCGAGGCGGCATACGGCCCAGAGCAGCAGGCTGGTGAACAGTAGCAGCGGGATGCTCGGCTCGACGATGGTGGTGATGAGCGCGTAGTAGATCGCCGATTCAAGCGCGAGGACGACGAAGAGAGCGGCGTTCCAACTGCCGGTGCGGCGGCGGGCGATGTCGGCGAGCAGCAGCTCGATCAGCGGCAGGGCGAGGATCTGGCCGAAACGGGCGCCGAGCAGGGTGTCGCCGAAAAACAGCTGTCCGATACGCTCGAACCACGCGACCATCGGCGGCTGGTCGAGGAACGACATCGCGTTCTGGTGCGACCAGGTCCAGTAATAGGCCTCGTCGGAGCGGAAATCGAGGCTGGCGGCGAACCACAGGCGCAGCACCGTGAACGCCACGACCACGGCGATGGTGAGCCAGAGCAGCCAGCGCGAGGGCGGCGCGGCAGGGAGCGCCGCAGCCGTCAAATCACCCTCGACAGATGGAAGCTGCGCAGCACCGTGTGATCGCGCAGCCCGAAGGCCGGCACGGTGCCGGTCTCGAGCCGGTCGATGATCGGCCTTGCGTCGGCAAGGTCCGACGCGTCGACGACGACCGAGGTGATCGGCCGCTGTTCGCCGCGCGAGGCCTGCAGCAGGTCGAACAGCATGGCCCGGATGTCGCCGCGTGCCGCGCAGGCGACGCATTCGTTGCCGGCCTCGTGCTGATGCAGGGCCGGGTCGAGATGCAGCAGTTTGGCACCGGGAGTGGCGTAGGTCTCCGCCGTGCCGCTGGTGACGATTGTGACCGGGATGGACGAGCTCGCCTTGTCGAAGGGGGTGCTCACGACGTCGCCTTTTCGGCCACCGGCATGTAGTTGAGCACCGGGCCGAGCCAGCGTTCGACTTCGCGGACCGGCATGTTCTTGCGGCGCGAATAATCCTCGACCTGGTCGCGTTCGACCTTGGCGACGCCGAAATAATAGGCGTCGGGGTGGCTGAAATAGAGCCCCGACACGGACGAGCCGGGCCACATGGAATAACCTTCCGTCAGCTCGACGCCGATACGCTGCTTGGCGTTGAGCAGGCGGAACAGCGTCGTCTTTTCGGTGTGGTCGGGCTGGGCCGGATAGCCCGGGGCCGGCCGGATGCCGCGATAGCGTTCGTGGATCAGCTCGTCGATGGGGACGGCTTCGTCCTTGGCGTAGCCCCAGAACTCCTTGCGGACGCGCTCGTGCATGGCCTCGGCCAGCGCCTCGGCGAAACGGTCGCCGAGGGCCTTGATCAGGATCGAGGAGAAATCGTCGTTCTGGCGGGCGAAGCGGTCGGCGATGAGGTGCTCTTCGAGCCCGGCCGTCACCACGAAGCCGCCGATATAGTCCGGCGTTCCAATGGGCGCGACGAAATCGGCGAGCGCGAGGTTGGGCTTGTCCTTCTGCTTCGAAAGCTGCTGGCGGAGCGTATAGAGCATCGCCAGCTCTTCGGTCCGGCCGTCGTCGGTGAACAGTTCGATGTCGTCGCCGACGGCGTTGGCGGGCCAGAAGCCGATGACCGCCTTGGGGCGGAACCAGTTCTTTTGCAGCACTTCGGCGAGCATGGCCTGGGCGTCTTCCCAGAGCTGGCGCGCGGCCGCGCCCTGCGCCGGATCGTCGAGCAGCGCGGGGAAGCGGCCTTTCATCTCCCAGGCCTGGAAGAACGGCGTCCAGTCGATGTAGCGGCTCAGCTCGTGCAGGTCGTAGCTGTCGAAGACTTTCGTGCCGAGGAAGCTGGGTTTGGGCGGCACGTAATTGGCCCAGTCAGTCTTGAAGGCATTTTCGCGCGCGGCGGCGAGCGGCAGGCGCTGCTTTTCGAGCTCGGACTGGGCGTGACGGGCCGCGACCTTCTCGTACTCGGCCTTGACGTCGGCGACGTAGGCCGGGCGCTGCTCTTTGCTGAGCAGGGCCGAGACGACGCCGACGGCGCGGCTCGCATCGTGGACATGCACCGTCGGCCCGCCATTATATTGCGGGTGGATCTTCACCGCCGTGTGGACGCGGCTGGTCGTCGCGCCGCCGATCAGCAGCGGAATGTCGAAGCCCTCGCGTTCCATCTCGGAGGCGACATGCGCCATCTCGTCGAGCGAGGGCGTGATGAGGCCGCTGAGCCCGATGATGTCGACGTTCTCGCGCCGCGCCGTCTCGAGAATCTTTTGCGCCGGGACCATGACGCCGAGGTCGATGATCTCGTAATTGTTGCAGCTCAGCACGACGCCGACGATGTTCTTGCCGATATCGTGCACGTCGCCCTTGACGGTCGCCATCAGGATCTTGCCGGCGGATTTGAAGCCCTGCGCGTCGCCATTGGCGTCCTTTTCCGCCTCCATGAACGGCAGGAGGTGGGCCACGGCCTGCTTCATGACGCGCGCGGATTTGACCACCTGCGGCAGGAACATCTTGCCCGAGCCGAAGAGGTCGCCGACGACGCTCATGCCGCTCATCAGCGGGCCTTCGATGACGTGCAGCGGACGCTCGGCGGCGAGGCGCGCTTCCTCGGTGTCGGCGTCGATGAACTCGGTGATGCCGTTGACCAGCGCGTGCGAAATCCGCTCGGCGACGGGCTTGGTCCGCCAGGTCATGTCCTTGACCTTGCTCTCCTGCGCCGCGCCGCCCTTGTAGCGCTCGGCGAGATCGAGCAACCGCTCGGTTGCATCTTCGCGGCGATTGAGGATCACGTCCTCGCAGGCTTCGCGCAGCTCGGGATCGAGCGAGTCATAGACGGCGAGCTGGCCGGCGTTGACGATGCCCATGTCCATGCCGACCTGGATGGCGTGGTAGAGGAATACCGAGTGCATGGCCTCGCGCACCGGCTCGTTGCCGCGGAACGAAAAGCTGAGGTTGGAGACGCCGCCCGAGATGTGCACGTGTGGCAGGGTTTTGGTGATCCGCGCCGTAGCGTTGATGAAGTCGACGCCGTAGTTGCGGTGCTCGTCGATGCCGGTGGCGACGGCGAAGACGTTGGGGTCGAAGACGATGTCCTCGGGCGGGAAGCCGACTTCCTCGGTGAGAAGCTTGTAGGCGCGGGCGCAGATCTCGACCTTGCGCTCTTCTGTGTCGGCCTGCCCCTGTTCGTCGAACGCCATGACGACCACGGCGGCGCCATAGGCGCGGACCAGCCGGGCGGTCTCGAGGAATTTTTCGACGCCTTCCTTCATCGAGATCGAGTTGACCAGCGGCTTGCCTTGCACGCATTTCAGCCCGGCTTCGATGACGGCGAATTTCGAGCTGTCGATCATCAGCGGCACGCGGGCGATATCGGGCTCCGCGGCGAGCAGGTTGAGGAACTCGACCATCACCTTTTCGCTGTCGATCAGGCCCTCGTCCATGTTGATGTCGATAACCTGCGCGCCGTTCTGCACCTGGTCGCGGGCGACCTCCAGCGCGGCGGTATAGTCGCCGGCGGTGATGAGCTTGCGGAAGCGGGCGGAGCCCGTGACGTTGGTGCGCTCGCCGATGTTGACGAACGGGATTTCGGACGTGAGCGTGAACGGCTCGAGGCCCGACAGGCGGAGCTGGGTCGGCACGGTCGGGATGGCGCGCGGCTTGTGGCGGGCGGCGACTTGGGCGAAGGCGCGGATGTGGTCGGGCGTCGTGCCGCAGCAGCCGCCGACGATGTTGACCAGCCCCTCACGGGCGAAGGTCTCGATCTGGCGGGCCATGAATTCGGGGCCCTCGTCGTAGCCGCCGAACTCGTTGGGCAGGCCGGCATTGGGGTAGGCCATGATGAAGGTGTCGGCGACGTCGCTCAGTTCGGCGACGTGCGGACGCATGGCGTTGGCGCCGAGCGCGCAGTTGAGGCCGATGGTGAAGGGGTGCGCGTGGCGCACCGAGTACCAGAACGCCGACGGCGTCTGGCCGGAGAGCGTGCGGCCGGACAGGTCGGTGATGGTGCCCGAGATCATGATGGGTAGCTCGTAGCCGCGCTCGGCGAAGATCTTCTGCGCCGCGAAGATGCCGGCCTTGGTGTTGAGCGTGTCGGTGATGGTTTCGAACAACAGCAGATCGGCGCCGCCGTCGATCAGGCCGTTGATCGCCTCGGCGTATGCGGTCGCGATCTGGTCGAAGGTGATGTTACGGGTGCCGGGGTTGTTGACGTCGGTCGACATCGAGGCGGTCTTGTTGAGCGGCCCGAGGGCGCCGGCGACGAAGCGGCGCTTGCCGTCCTTGTCGAAGGCGAGTTGCGCGGCCTCGCGGGCGAGCCTCGCGCCCTCGACGTTGAGTTCGTAAGCCAGCGCCTCCATGCCGTAGTCGGCCTGGACGATCGAGGTGGACGAGAAGGTGTTGGTCTCGCAGATGTCGGCGCCGGCGAGGAAATATTGCAGGTGGATGTCGCGGATGGCGTCGGGGAGCGTCAGGACCAAGAGGTCATTGTTGCCGCGGATGTCCCTGGGCCAGTCCTTGAAGCGCTCGCCGCGATAGCCGGCTTCGTCCAGCTTGAGCTGCTGGATCATCGTGCCCATGGCGCCATCGAGGACGAGAATGCGTTCCTTTGCGGCGGCCGTCAGGGCCGCGCGGGCATCGGTATGGGGCGGAAGCGTCATCATGGCCAAAATCCTCTCGCGGATGTACCGCGCCGGCAAACTACGGAAAGGGATATAAAGATATCTTTATATGAATGCCAGACCCCGGACAAGTCACGGGTTTTTGCGATAAGCGTGCAAGGCGAAACACATTTCCGGCCGTGCTCCATGGTGCCCTTTCTGCTCGTTCCCGGCCTCAATTGCGATGCCAGAGTCTATTCTCATGCCGCAACGGCGTTGTGGCCGCTCGGGCCGGTGACGGTGGCCAACCATCTGGCGGGCGAGGGCGTTGCGGCGATCGCGCGCAATATCCTTGGCGAGGCGCCGCCGCGGTTCGCGCTCGCCGGGTTCTCGATGGGCGGCTATATCAGCCTCGAAATCATGCGGCAGGCACCCGGGCGCGTGCTGAAGCTGGCGCTGCTCGACACCAATGCCCGGCCCGACAGCGCCGAATTGACCGAGAACCGGCGGCGGCGGATTGCGCTCACCAGAGGCGGCAAGTTCGGGCTGGTGGTCGAGCAGTCGTTCGCGGCCTCCGTGCATTCCGACCATGTCGACGATTCCGACCTCTATGCGATCCACCGGACGATGGCCGATGCGAACGGACCGGAAGTCTATGTGCGGCACCAGAAGGCGATCATTGCACGGCCGGATTCGCGCCCCGGCCTCGGCGCGATCGAGGTGCCGACGCTGATCGTGGTGGGCGAGGGGGACGAGATCACGCCGCCCGACATGGCCGAGGAGATGCATGGTCTGATCGCTGGCAGCACGCTGGTGACGATCCCGCGCGCCGGGCATATGGCGCTGCTGGAGCAGCCGGACCTGATGAACGCCGCGCTCCGGCAATGGGCCGCCGCCTAGGTAAAACCGCGCGCCGTCGCTCAAATTTCCCTCAAATTAACCGCGCCGCAACCACGATCCGGGAGTGTGCCTGAAACGCTTGGTGGCATTGGGTAAAATGCGACCGAGTTTGAGTTTCGGGGTGCGTTCGTGTCGGGTCTTCGCGTTGTCTTGCTGATGCTGTTGGTTGCACCAGTGCTTGCCGCGTGCGCGACGAACCATGGGTCCGGCGTCAAGCGGGCCGCGTTCACCTCCAAGGAGTTCGGGGTCAAGGTTTCGCCCCGGGTGACCACGGCGAAGTACCCGCCGCATGGTGGCGGACGCTACATGCCCAACACGCCCTATGTGGTGCGCAACGTGACGTACAAGCCGGTCGACGGGCCGGGTTATGTCGCGACGGGCGAGGCGTCGTGGTACGGTCAGGATTTCCATGGGCGCCGCACCGCCAATGGCGAAATCTTCGGCGCGTACTACCTCACGGCCGCGAGCCCGGTGCTGCCGATCCCGTGCTACGCGCGGGTGACCAATCTCGAGAATGGCCGCTCGGTGCTGGTGCGGGTCAACGACCGCGGGCCCTACATGCAGGGCCGCGTCGCCGATTTGAGCTACGAGGCGGCGCTGGCGCTCGGCTATCTCAACCAGGGCAGCGCACAGGTGCAGATCGCTTATGCCGGGCCGGCGCCGCTCAATGGCGACGACAGCCGGATGCTGATGGCTTCGCTCAGGACCAACCAGTCGCCGCTGGCGCAGCCGGACGAAATCCGCGTCGCCTCGGCAGACGTCCCGCGCGCACATAGCCCGGCGCCGACCTCGCGCGACCCGCTCTCGGGCGGGCTCGTGGGCGATATCGTCGGGTTGTTCGGCTATGCCGAGGGTCCGGCCAACAAAGAGATCAACGGCGCCATCGATGCCGCCAACGCCATGGCGACCCGGGCGCCGGCGCTCGACGACTGGAAAGCGGCGGTGGACGAGGATTCCCGCAAGATCGAGCTCGGGCTCGGGACCTTCACCGACCAGGTGGCCGCTATTTCGATTTCCGAGGATTTCGCCATGCTGGGCGCGGTCGACGAAGATCAGGTCAGCGTGAACGGCCGGCCGGCCACACGTTTGACATTGACCCATCTTAAGCCGGGCGTTGCACGGGCAGACGTCATGTCGCTGGTGCAACAACTTGGCCTCACCGACGTAGTTCTTTATTAGTCGGACAGCGCCGATCAGGGCGCATTGGTTGGAATGATGCGGTTCCGTTTCGGCTTTGCCTTGCTTGCAGGCCTGGTGGCTCTGGCCTTGAGCCTGCCGGCGTTTGCCCAGGACTTCGAGAGCAAGGCGAAATTCGCCGTGCTGATCGACTATGAGTCGGGCACCGTGCTCTACGACAAGAATGCCGAGGAGCGACTCGAGCCGGCCAGCATGGCCAAGCTGATGACGCTGGCGGTGGTGTTCACCTATCTGCAGCAGAAAAAGCTCAGCCTCGACGACGAATTCTTCATCTCCGAGCATGCCTGGCGCGACGGCGGCGCCAAATCGGGCGGCTCGACGATGTTCGCGGTGCTGAACTCCAAGGTGCGGGTCGAGGACCTGATCAAGGGCGTCATCGTGCAGTCGGGCAATGACGGCGCGATCGCGCTTGCAGAGGGCATCGGCGGCACCGAGCAGACCTTCGCCAACATCGAGAACCAGCTCGCCAAGCAGATCGGGCTCACCAATTCGCATTTTACCAATGCGACCGGGCTGCCCGACCCGGACATGTATTCGACCGCGCACGATCTCGCGATCCTCAGCCGCTACATCATCAAGACGTTCCCGGAGTTCTATCCGATCTTTTCGATGTCGGAGTTCACCTGGAACAAGATCAAGCAGCCCAACCGCAACTCGCTGCTCGAAGTCGGCATCGGCGTCGATGGGCTCAAGACCGGCCATACCGAGGAGTCGGGCTATGGCGAAGTCGTTTCCGCCCCCAATGACGGACGGCGCCTGATCGCGGTGCTGCACGGGCTGAACACGATGAAGGAGCGGGCCGAGGAATCGCGCAAGCTCATCACGTGGGGCATGCGTGGATTCGAACTGCTGCCGGTGTTCGGCGAAGGGCAGGTGGTCGCCTATGCCAACGTCTATGGCGGCAGCAAGCCGAGCGTCGGACTGGTGGGCAAGGGCAAGATCGACCTGTTCGTGCCCAAGGGCACCGACAACTGCCCGACCGCCACGGTCAACTACCGGGGCCCGCTGCGCCCGCCGGTGAAAGAGGGGCAGGAGATCGGCAAGCTCAATATCTCGTGCGGCGGCAAAGTGGTGCAGCAGACGCCGCTCTACGCTGCCGAGGACATCGGCGAGGGCGACCTCGTACGCAAATCGACCGACGCGCTGAAGCATCTGCTGCTGGGCTGGTTGCCCTCCTGATGCTGGATCGTGCAGCGAGCCGGGCGAGGTTCATCACCTTCGAGGGCGGCGAGGGCGTCGGCAAGTCGACGCAGGTCAAGCGCCTCGTCGCGTCGCTCGGCCGGCGCTCGATTGCTGCCGTGCGGACACGCGAGCCGGGGGGCACGCCCAAGGCGGAAGCGGTGCGCGCCTTCATCCTGCAGGGACGGTCGGAACAGTGGGGACCGGGGGCGGAGGCGGTGCTGTTCGCGGCGGCGCGGCTCGACCACGTCAACCAGTTGATCGCGCCGAACCTCGATGGGGGCCGCTGGGTGATCTCGGACCGCTTCAGCGACTCCACCCGCGCGTATCAGGGACTGACCGGCGGGGTGGACGGCAAGCTCATCGATGCGCTCGAGACGCTGGCGCTCAACGGCCACAAGCCGGACCTCACCATCGTGCTCGACATGGACCCGGTGGTGGCGTTCCGCCGCGTCATGGCGCGCGAGACCGAGGCGGCGCTGGTCGAGACTGGCGACCGCTTCGAGAAGGAAGACCTCGACTGGCACCGGCGGCTGCGCGACGCGTTCCTTGCCATCGCCCGCAACAATGTCGAGCGCTGCGTCGTCATCCCGGCCGGCCAGAGCGAGGACGCGCTGGAGCAGGAAATCTGGGACGTGCTGACGCGGCGGTTTCCGGAACTCGCCGACGAGCCATCGGCGTGAGCGAGATCGAAGTGCGCGAGCCGGATCAACTGGCCGGCGTGCCGCTGCCCGAAAGCCGCACCGAAACCATCGGCCACGAGGCGGCACGTGCCAACATCATCGAGACCCTCGATCACGCACGGTTGCCGGGCGGTATTCTGCTGCATGGGCCGCGCGGCATCGGCAAGGCGACGCTGGCGTTCGACATCGCCCGCACGGTCTTCGGCCGCACCGGGGACGAGGACCCGGCGCATATCGCGGCGCAGGTGGCGGCGGGCGGCTATCCGAATTTGCGGGTCTTGCGCAAGGCGCCGCGCGAGACGGGCAAGGGCTACTACACCGCCATTCGGGTCGAGGAGGTTCGCGGCCTGATCGGTGAATCGCGGATGACGCGCGGGCGCGCGGGGTTTCGCATCGTGATCGTCGACGCCATCGACGACTGCAATCCGTCCTCGGCGAACGCGCTGCTGAAGATTCTGGAGGAACCACCGCCCGAGACGCTGTTCCTGCTGGTGTCGCACCGGCCCGGCGGGCTGCTGCCGACGATCAAATCGCGCTGCCATGCGGTGGCTCTGCGGCCGCTCAGCGATGCCGATGTGCGCCGCGTGCTGGGCGAGCAGCCGGGCATCGACCACGCAGTCGAGCTCGCGGCGGGACGGCCACGGCGGGCGTATGAGGCGCTGGCGCTGGGCGACGAAAAGGGCCTCACCGCGCTACAGGGCTGGCTGAAAGCGCCCGGAAACGGCGCGGCGGCGGTCTATCTCAGCGTTGCCGACGCGCTGGCGGCGGACAAAGAGGGGGCCACCATGGCCTTCGGCAAGGAAATGCTGCGCGACTGGATTGCCGCCGAGGCCCGCGAGGCCGCGACCGCCGGCGGAAAAGCCCGGCTTGCCTCGGCTTCGGCGCTATGGGACAAGGCCACCGCCCTGTTTGCCGACGCCGAAACCTACAATCTCGACGCGCGGCAGACGCTGATCTCGCTGTTCGACGCGATCAGGCGGCATGCCCAGTCCCATCTCCTGATCGAAGCCCGATGACCCGGAACAGCTATTACCTCACCACCGCCATCGCCTATCCCAATGGCGAGCCGCATATCGGGCACGCCTACGAGATGGTGGCGACCGATGCCATCGCGCGCTGGCGGCGGCTCGAGGGGCGCGAGGTGTTCTTTCTCACCGGCACAGACGAGCACGGGCTCAAGATGGTGCAGACCGCCGAGCGCGAAGGGCTGACGACGCGGGCGCTCGCCGACCGCAATTCGGCGCGGTTCCGCGAGCTGGCGGCGACGCTGGGGCTCTCCAATACGGATTTCATCCGCACCACGGAAAAGCGCCATTTCGACTCCGTGCAGGAGATCTGGCGGCGCATGGCGAAGGCCGGCGACATCTACACCTCGACCTATCAGGGCTGGTACTCGGTCCGCGACGAAGCCTATTTCGACGAGGACGAGCTGACGGTTGGCGAGGGCGGCAAGAAATTCGCGCCGTCGGGCGCCGAGGTCGCCTGGGTCGAGGAGCCGAGCTATTTCTTCAGGCTCTCAGCCTATCAGGACCGGCTGCTGAAGCTCTACGAGGAGCAGCCCGACTTCATCGCACCCAAGGAACGGCGCAACGAGATCATCAGCTTCGTCAAGGGCGGACTGCAGGACCTGTCGATTTCCAGAACGACGTTCGACTGGGGTGTGCCGGTGCCGGATGCGCCCGGGCACGTGATGTATGTGTGGGTCGACGCGCTGACCAACTACATCACCGGCGCGGGTTTCCCCGACGAGGCGAGCGAGGGCTACAGGAAGATGTGGCCGGCCGACCTCCACGTCATCGGCAAGGACATCATCCGCTTCCACACGGTCTATTGGCCGGCTTTCCTGATGAGCGCCGGGCTGCCGGTCCCGCGCCGCGTCTTCGCGCATGGCTTTCTCACCTCGGAAGGCAAGAAGATGTCGAAGTCGCTCGGCAACGTGATCGATCCGTTCGAGCTGGTGGCCGAGTTCGGGCTCGACCCGGTGCGCTATTATTTCCTGCGCGAAATCAGTTGGGGGCAGGACGGCGACTGGGGCCGCGACAAGTTCATCAATCGCAACAACGCCGACCTCGCCAACAATTTCGGCAATCTGGCACAGCGCTCGCTGTCGATGATCCAGAAGAATTTCGGCGGCCAGACGCCGCCGCGGCAGGACGGCTCGGGCGAGGACAACAAGATCGTGGCGGAAACCATCGCGGCCATCAGCCGGATGGAAGAGGCGATGGTCACCGAGCAGTTGCACGAGGCGGCCGGCGAGCTGGTGGCGGCGCTGAGCGCGGCCAACCTCTATTTCGCCGAGCAGGCGCCGTGGGGGAAGAAGGACGACATGGCGCGGATGGGCGCCATTCTCGCGACGACTGCCGATATCGTGCGGCGCTGCGCCATTGCGGCACAGCCCTTCGTGCCCGCGGCGGCGGACAAGATGCTCGACATCCTCGCCGTGCCCGCCGACCAGCGGCTGCTGCAGCACGCGCTGGACCCGGACCTCGTCATCGCGGCGGGCACCACACTGCCGCCGCCCGAGCCGGTATTCAGGAAATTCGAGCAGGCGAAGGCTGTGGGTTGACGTGCTGATCGACAGCCACTGCCATCTCGATTTTCCCGAGCTCGCGGCGGATCGGGCCGGCGTGCTGGCGCGGGCCAAGGCCAATGGCGTCGAGGGCATGGTGACGATCTCGACCCGGGTCAGGCAGTTCGACACCATCCGCGCCATCGCCGAGGAGAATGCCCAAGTGTGGTGTTCGGTCGGCACGCATCCGCATCACGCGCATGAAGAGCTGGACGTGACGACGGCCGATCTCGTGCGGCTGTCGGCGCACCCGCGCTGCGTCGCCATCGGCGAGGTCGGGCTCGACTATCACTACGAGGGCGACCCCGTGGCGCAGGCGACCGGGTTTCGCCGCCACGTCGCGGCGGCGCGCGAGACCGGGCTGCCGCTGGTCATTCATTCGCGCGATGCCGACGCGGACACCGCCGCGATCCTCGAGGACGAGGCGGGGAAGGGGGCGTTCCCGTTCGTGCTGCACTGCTTTTCGGCCGGGATCGACCTCGCCCGCCGCGGGCTGGCGCTGGGCGGCTACATCTCGTTTTCGGGCATCCTGACGTTCAAGAACGCCGCGGTGATCCAGGAGGTGGCGGGCTTCGCGCCGGCCGACCGGATTCTCGTCGAGACCGATGCGCCCTATCTCGCGCCGGTGCCGTATCGCGGCAAGTCGAACGAGCCGAGCTACGTCCGCCACACGGCCGAAAAGCTGGCGGAGATCCGCGGCGTGACGCTGGGGGCCGTCGGGGCCGAGACCAGCGCCAATTTCTTCCGGCTGTTTTCGAAGGCGAAGCTCTGATGGCGGCCGCGACGCAGATCACCGCGACGATCATGGGCTCGGGCTCGTCGGGCGGCGTGCCGCGCATCGGCGGCGGCTGGGGCGTGTGCGATCCGGCCAATCCCAAGAACCGGCGCCGCCGCTGTTCGCTGCTGGTCGAGGGCCGGACGGGCGACAGCGCGCCGACGCGCATCGTCATCGACACCGGGTGCGATCTGCGCGAGCAATTGCTGAGCGCCGAGGTCGATAGCGTCGATGCGGTGCTCTATACGCACGAGCACGCCGACCACACGCACGGCATCGACGATCTGCGCGTGCTGGCGCTCAACAACAGCCGGCGGGTCGACGTCTATTTCAGCCACGAGGCCGGGCAGCGGATCGTTTCGAGCTTTTCGTACTGCTTCACCGCGCCGCCGGGCAGCGGCTATCCGCCGATCCTCAACCAGAACATCATTTCGGCGGGCGTGCCGCTGACGATTTCGGGACCGGGCGGCGACATCGAGGTGCTGCCGTTCTGCCAGGAGCATGGCGAGATCTTCTCGCTCGGCTTCCGCATCGGCAGCTTCGCCTATTCGTGCGACCTGAGCGGCATTCCGGCAGAGTCGTATGCGGCGGTATCCGGGCTCGATGTGTGGGTGCTCGATGCGCTGCGGCCGGCGCCGCATCCGAGCCATCTGAGCCTCAGCCAGGCGCTGGAGCATGTCGAGCGGTTCCGGCCGGCCGAAGCGGTGCTCACCAACCTTCACATCGACCTCGACTATGCCGAGACCGATCGCATCACGCCCGCCAACGTCCGGCCGGCATTCGACGGGCTGATCATCGATGTCACGCACGGACGCGTGAGCTCGCCGCGCTGAGGTGCGTACCTCTTATCGGGACCCACACGGATTTGTGCGGAGCGACCCGATCGCCGGCAATCGCCCGCCAAGCCCCTGAAACCTCTCAAACATATGACTTATTCCCGGCGCGTCGAAATCGATTTCGAAACTTGACTCCAAGTCGCTCACCGCGGATAACACGCCCGCTACTTTGTGCTCGGTCGAGAAGACTTGGTGCTGCACAAAGCCGGGAGGACATTCATGCGTTACCTAGGAAAAGTTGCAACTATTGCTGTGATGGCCGGCGCCGTGGCGCTCGCCTCCGGTTCGATGGCTTCGGCCGCCGGCGTCAGCGCCGCTGACATCGCCGCCGGCGGTGGCCAGGACGCGACCTTCGCCAAGCTCTCCGCCTATGCGGACGCGGCCAAGGCCGGCAAGGGCAAGATCGCCGTGCTGCTGCCCGACACCCAGTCCAGCGCGCGCTGGGCCGGCGTCGACGCCCCGGGCTTCGATGCCGCGTTCAAGGCCATGGGCCTGACCGCCGATGACTACACCATCGTCAATGCGCAGGGCTCGCCGCAGACCCAGCAGACCCAGGCCGAGCAGGCCATCACCCAGGGCGCCACGGTCATCGTGATCGCCAACCTCGACTCCGGTTCGTCCGCCGCTATCCAGGCCGAAGCCAAGGCGCAGGGCATCGTGTCGATCGACTACGACCGCCTGACCCTCAATGGCGACGCTGCCTACTACGTGTCGTTCGACAACGTGTCGGTCGGCAAGCTCCAGGGCGACGGCCTCGTGCAGTGCATGAAGGACTGGAACGTTACGAGCCCGAACATCTTCGAGCTCGGCGGTTCGCCGACCGACAACAATGCCACGCTCTTCGAGCAGGGCTACGACTCGGTGCTGCAGCCGCTCTACGACGCCAAGACCGCGACCCTCGTCAGCCGCATCCGCGTGCCGAACTGGGACAACCAGCAGGGCGCCACGATGTTCGAGCAGGCTCTCCAGGCCAACTCGCAGATCAATGCCGTGCTGTCGGCCAATGATGGCCTCGCGCAGTCGGCGATCTCGATCCTGAAGAACAACAAGGTGCCGCCCAAGACCGTGCCGACCACCGGCCAGGACGCGACGCTGCAGGGCGCGCAGAACATCCTCGCCGGCTACCAGTGCATGACCGTCTACAAGCCGATCTACGAAGAAGTCGCGGGCGCTGCCGTGCTCGCCGTCCTCGCTCGTGCCGGCCAGACCCCGGACGCCTCGCTGCTCAACGGCGAAGTCGACGCGCAGAACCACAAGACGCCGTCGCTGCTGCTGACGCCGCAGTCGGTGACCGCCGCCAACATGCAGGCCACCGTGATCGCCGACAAGTTCATCGATCCGACCCAGCTCTGCACCGCCGACTTCGCGGATGCGTGCGCTGCCGCCGGCATCAAGTAAGCTGCCGACGCAGACGACAAACGATCGCCCGGCTCGTCATGGGCCGGGCGATCTGCTAACTACCGAGACCTGCCGGGGGATTTATGGCCGATACGCCGTTGCTTGAACTGCGGGGTGTGAAAAAGCACTTCGCCGCCGTGGAAGTGCTGAGGGGCGTGAACATGACCGTCCGCGCCGGTCAGGTGACCGCGCTCGTGGGCGACAATGGCGCCGGCAAATCCACCCTGATCAAATGCCTCGCGGGCATCTACCAGCTCGATGGCGGCTCGATCGTCTGGGAAGGCAAGGACGTTTCCGTCGCCAACCCGAAAGCGGCCTCGGCGCTCGGCATCGAGTTCGTGTACCAGGACCTGGCGCTCGCCAACAACCTCGACATCGTCCAGAACATGTTCCTCGGCCGCGAGCGAACCCGCGGCGTCTTTCTCGACGACGAGTCGATGGACGATCTGGCGCGCGAGACGCTGGCCGGGCTCAACGTCACCACCATCAAATCCATCCGCCAGCAGGTGGCGAGCCTTTCGGGCGGACAGCGCCAGTCGGTCGCCGTCGCCAAGGCGGTGATGTGGAATTCCAAGCTCGTCGTGCTCGACGAGCCGACCGCGGCGCTCGGCGTCGCGCAGACCGCGCAGGTGCTGGCACTGGTGCGCCGTCTCGCCGATCGCGGCCTCGCCGTGATCATCATCTCGCACAATCTCGAGGACGTGCTGAAGGTCGCCGACAGCATCGCGATCCTGCGGCTCGGCGTGCTCGTGGCGCAGCCCGACAAGACAGAAGTCAGCAGCGGCGAGCTGGTCGAGCTCATCACCACCGGCCGGTCCGGTACCCGCTTCCCCGGTACGCCGGCGCAGCCCGCGGCACCTGCCGCGCACCACATCTGAGCCGGGAAGGGGATACGGCATGACTGACACCAATCCGGCGCCGCAGAACGGCGCGCCGCCATCCATCCCGACCGTCGCGGGCCTCAGCAGCGCCAGCACGCTGGGCGACTATTTCAACAACTGGATCGTGCGCGTTCGCGCCGGCGACACCGGCGCGCTGCCGGTCATCGCCGGCCTCATCATCCTCGCAGTCATCTTCCAGAGCCTCAACGGCAACTTCCTGACGGCCGGCAACCTGGTCAACCTGATGGTCCAGGGCTCGGTCTACATGCTGTTCTCGCTCGGCATGATCTTCATCCTGCTGCTGGGCGAAATCGATCTCTCCATCGGCTTCATCGGCGGCGTTGCCGGCGTGGTGATGGCGCTGTTGGTCTATGGCGACCACGGTTATCCGTGGTTCGTCGGCGTCGGGGCAGGGCTGCTGTGCGGTGCGGCGATCGGCTTTCTCAATGGCTTCATCATCACCAGCATCGGACTGCCGGCGTTCATCGTGACGCTCGCGGGCCTGCTTGCCTGGAACGGCGTGATGCTGATCATCCTGGGCAATGGCGGCACCATCCCGATCAACGACGGCATGGTCGTCAACCTCGCCAATGGCCTGCTCGACCCGATGTGGGGCTGGATCGTCGGCGCGGTGCTGGTCGTTTTGATCTGTGGCGACATGATCCTCAGCGCCCGCCGGCGCAAACATTCGAGCGAGCCGACGAGCGTCTTGATCCTCAAGATCGTCGGCATCGTGGTCGCAGCGGTGGTCGTCATCGCGCTTTGCAACGTCAACCGCGGCCGCGGCGCCATCGCCATCCAGGGCGTGCCGTGGGTGCTGCTGATCGTGTTCGGCTTTGCGGCGCTGTGGACCATCGTGCTGAAGCGCACGAAGTTCGGCACTTACGTCTACGCCATCGGCGGCAATGCCGAAGCGGCGCGGCGTGCCGGTATCGCGGTCAACCGCATCCGCATCATCGTGTTCTCGATCGCCGGATTCATGGGCGGCGTCGCCGGCCTGATCTACGCCTCGCGCCTGCGCTCGGTGTCGACCAACCTCGATGGCGGCACACTGGTGCTGTACTGCATCGCGGCCGCGGTCATCGGCGGCACGAGCCTGTTCGGCGGTCGTGGCAAGGCCATCAGCGCCATCCTCGGCGGCCTCGTCATTGCCTCGATCGACAACGGCATGGGCCTGCTGGGCCTGTCGGCCGCGGCGCGCTACGTCGTCACCGGCATCGTGCTCATCATCGCGGTCACGATCGACGCGCTCGCCAGCCGCGGCCGCGCGTCGTCCGGCCTCGGCTGATCGAAGCCGCACAGACGATCTGACGAGGGCCGGGCGCAATGCCCGGCCTTTGTGTTTTCGGTCCACGGAAGAGACCGGCCCGAGAAGCTGCCGGCAGCGGCTGCGGGGGCATATAGAACAATAGTCTATACTGCGACGCTCTTTGTTGACCACTTCCCCATTGGCGGCGTAACCCAAGGGTATCCGAGCGCGGGAGGCGGCATGGGCAAGCATATCGCATTCATTGGGTCGGGCGCCGTCGGCAGTTATGTCGCCGGGCGGCTCGCCAGCCGCGGCGAAGATGTTTCCCTGGTCTGCCTGCGCCCTCAGACCGCCGAACATATCCGGGCCGACGGCCTGCACCTCAGCGATACCGAGGGCGAGGACGTCGTTCGCATCAATGCCCTCAATCTCTACGAGGTGCAGAGCTTCCTCCGGCATCCCGTCGACATCGCGGCCATCTGCGTCAAGTCGTTCGATACGGCGTGGGCGACGGCGCTCGTGAGCCAGTATCTCTCGCCGACTGGGTTCGTCGTCTCGATGCAGAACGGCATCAACGAGGAAGCCATCGCCTCGGTGGTGGGGTGGGGCAAGACCACCGGCTGCGTGATGAGCGCCATCGGTGTCAGCAACTATGCGCCGGGCAGCGTGCGGCGCCATTTGCGGCCCAGCGGTTCGAGCAATGTCGTGTTCCGGGCGGGTGAGGTGCACGGGCGTGCGACGCCCCGGATCACCGAGTTCGCCGAGATGCTGCGCGTGGTCGACAGCAGTGCCGTCACGCCCAATCTGTGGGGCGAACGCTGGACCAAGCTGGTCGTCAACTCGTTGATGCACGGCCCGATCGGCGCCGGCGGCGGCAATTTCGATCACATCTGGCGCGAGCGCGGTATCTGGCATCGGGTCGCCATTGCAGTTGCGGCCGAGGGCATCGCGGTGGGCCGGGCGCTTGGCTACGAACTCGGCAATATCTACGGCGCGACGCCGGATGAGTGGACGCGCGCCGCCGCTGGCGACGCAAACGCACTGGCTGCGGTCCAGGCCGGACTGATGGAGCAAGGCAAGCGCCAGACCACGCCGACGACCACCAGCCTTGGCCGCGATCTGGAGCGGGGCCTGCGCACCGAGGTGGACTACACGGTTGGGTTTATCGCTTCGAAGGCCGTGGAGAATGGCATCGCGGCGCCAGTGAGCGCTGCGACGACCGCCATGATCAAGCGCGCCGAACGTGGGGAGCTACAGCGCGATCCGGTCAATCTCGAGGGTCTGGTCTAAGCCAGACCAGACTTCAGGCGCTGAGTTTCCACGCAATCACGGCGGCAACTCCGCCGATGACCAGCAGCACCATCGGATGGAGCCTGGGCCGCAGGCCCAGGATGCCCGCGGCCAGCACCGCGATGCCCCACCACAATGGGCCGGCGCCGGCCACTCGTCCGATCGCGAGCACGCCGGCAAGAATGAGGCCGGCTCCGATCGGCGCGAGGCCCTCCTGCACGGCAGTATGCCAGGCCTTGCCGCGATGGCTGTTCCAGACGCGGGCGACGGCGTAGCAGAGGAGGGACGAGGGCACGAACAACGCCAGCGTGGCAATGATCGCGCCGGCCCAGCCATCGACCTTCCAGCCGATCAGCGCGCACAGCATGGAGCCCGGTCCGGGTGCCGCCCGTGACATGGCGAACATTTCGACGAACTCGCGGGCGGTGATCCAGTGATGAACATCGACCGCCTCGTGCTGCATCGGCGCAAAGAGGCTGGGGCCGCCACCGATCGAGGTGAGCGAGAACGAGATGAAGGTAAGCGCCAGCGGGATCAGCAGCGTCTCACGCATCGCGGGACTTCCGCGGCCAGGCCGCCCAGATCGAGACGGGGGCGACGCACAACACCACCGGCAGCAGCGGCCATTGCAATATGCCCACCATCACTGCCGTTGCGGCCAGCGCCAGCATCGGCGCGAGCTTGCCGACGGCGCGGGCGGAGCTCTTGAGCCCGACCACGAGCAGCAGGCCTGTCGCCGCCGCGCTGATGCCGTCCATCGCCGGCGACAGCCAGGCAAGGCTGGCGATCCGATCGTAGATGAGGGCGAACGAGATGACCGCGAGGAAGGGCGCGGTGAGCAAGGCGCCAACGGCCACGGTCGCGCCGATGATCCCCCTCAGCTTGAGGCCGACGAATACCGAGAGGTTCGTCACATTGGCGCCCGGCAGCACCTGACAGAGGGCAAGCCCGGACAGCAGTTCCTCTTCGCTCATCCAGCGCCTGATCGCGACGACCTCCTGGTAGACCCAGCCCGTCAGGCCGCCGCCGAAGCTGAAAGCGCCCAGCTTGAAGAAGACGATAAAGATCGAGGGAAGGCCCACCCGTGCGCCGGAGGTGGACGGGGGCGAGGTCACGACGTCCTGGCTCATGGGTTCCACCGATGCGGGGTCCTGGCTCAGCCCTCCGGGGCTTGCGCCAGGAAATCAAAGTCACAACCGAGATTGGCCTGCGTCACCGAGTTGGTGAACAGATGGGCATAGCCCCGACGCTGCACGGCGGGCTTGGGCGGCGGCGTCCATTCGGCGCGCCGCGCCGCCAGCACCTCGGGGGTCACCAGCAGGTCGAGACTGCGCGCTTCGACATCGAGGCGGATGCGATCTCCGGTCCGGACCAGCGCCAGCGGGCCGCCGACCGCCGCCTCGGGCGCGATGTGGAGAACGATGGTACCGAACGCCGTTCCACTCATGCGGGCATCGGAGATGCGAACCATGTCCTTGACACCGGCCTTGGCGAGCTTGGCGGGGATGGGAACATAGCCCGTCTCGGGCATGCCCGGCGCGCCGCGTGGGCCGCTGTTGCGCAGGACCAGCACATCGTCGGCGGTGACGTCGAGATCGGGAGAGTCGATGCGGGCGGAGAGGTCGGCAACGTTCTCGAACACCACCGCCCGACCCTCGTGACGCATGAGCGCGGGGGTTGCTGCCGACTGCTTCAGCAGCGCCCCGTCCGGCGCGAGATTGCCGCCGATGACGGCCATGGCACCGCTGTCCTTGACCGGGCTGTCGATCGACCGGACGATCTTGCGTGACCACTCGCTCGGCTGCAGCGTATCGAGCAACGCCTCGAGCGGCTGCGACGCGACCGTCTTGGCGCTGAGGTCGAGGAAGCGGCGGACTTCAGCGAACAGGGCAGGGAAGCCGCCGGCGTTGTGAAAATCTTCCATGTAATGGGTGCCGCTCGGCTTGAGATCGACCAGCACCGGGATCTCGCGTCCGAGACGGTCGAGTTCCTCGTAGTCGAACGGCATGCCGACGCGACCCGCAATCGCGGCAAGATGGATCACCGCGTTGGTCGAGCCGCCCATCGCCTGAAGCGCCACGGCGGCATTGTGGAAGGCGGCGGGCGTCAGAATATCGCGCGGAACCAGCCCCTCGGAGATCAGCTCGACGGCGCGCTTGCCGGTCTGCTCCGCGCAGCGAATGCGGTCGGCCTGCACCGCGGGGATCGACCCGCTGTAGGGCAGGCTGAGGCCGAGCACTTCGCACAGGCCTGCCATGGTGCTTGCCGTGCCCATCACCGAGCAGGTGCCGACGGTCGGTGCTAGACTGCCGTTCACCATCTCGATCTCGTCGGCGTCGATCTCCCCAGCCCGATACTTGCCCCAGAGGCGCCGGCAGTCGGTGCAGGCGCCGAGCCGCTCACCCTTGTGAAAGCCGGTCAGCATTGGTCCAACCGGCAGCACGATCGCCGGCCGGTCAACGCTGGCGATCGCCATGATCTGGGCCGGCAGCGTCTTGTCGCAGCCGCCGATCACCACCACGGAGTCGACCGGCAGCGAGCGGACCATCTCCTCGGTGTCCATCGCCATCAGATTGCGCAGGTACATCGACGTCGGATGGACGAACGATTCATGCAGCGTGATGGTGGGGAACACCATCGGCAGGCCACCGGCCAACATGACACCGCGCTTCACCGCCTCGATCATCTGCGGGACGTTGCCGTGGCAGGGATTGAAGTCGCTGTAGGTGTTGGTGATGCCCACGATCGGGCGGCTCAGGGCATCCTCGGAATAGCCCATCGCCATGATGAACGCCTTGCGCAGAAAGGCGGAGAACTCGGGATCCGCATAGTCGGTTAGCCCCATGCGCAGTCCAGTATTCACGATAAAGCCCCTACCCAGATCTACAAAAAGCCCCGCGATCGCCCTTGCGATCAACTCCCCGCCGGGAGGGGCGGCTCAGGAAAACGGTACCCGGATCATCTTCAGATAACGGCCCTTGGCCGGAATGAGGTGCCGGCGGCAGACGTCCACCAGCCGGTCTCGCTCGGCATTCTCGAGGGCCGCGATCATCTCGTGATGCTCATTGCGCGCGCGCGCAAGATCGGCCGGATCCGACAGCGAATAGAACCGGATTCCATGTGTCCGAAAGGCGAAGTCGTTGATCGTCGTCGCGAGGAACGGGTTGTTGCAGAAGCCGAACAGCACGCGGTGAAACTTGATGTTCGCCCGGAACACCTGGTGCAGGTCCTGTTCGTCGACCGCCTTGTCGTGGATCGCCTGCACCGCTTTGATCTCGTCGAGATCGGCGGCGGCAATCGGCATCGGCATCATCTTGGCCGCGCTGGTTTCGAGCAGCTCGCGCACGAAATAGAGCTGCTCGATGGTCTCGGGACTGTAAGAGCGAACGCGCGAGCCGCGGTTGGGTATACGCTCGACGATGCCCATCCGCTCGAGTTCCACCAGCGCCTGCCGGATGATGTGCCGCTTGGTCTGGAAGCGGCTCAGCAGATCGTCCTCGATCAGGCGTTCGCTCTGGTGCAACCGGCCGAAGACGATATCCTCTTCGAGCGCGGTGACGATTGCAGCGAGCGGGCTGCCGTCAGTGCCGGAGGCGTCGTTGATACCGGCGGGGTCGGCTGCCGCTATCTCTGGGGGTGTCACGTTGCTTCCTTGGCACGGGCCAGGGCGAGCTGGTCGGGGATGAAATCGATCGCGGCGAGGGCGCCGAAGAGCCTGTTCTCGGTCTCGGCATCCAACTGTATGAGCGGAGGGCTCACACGCTTCCAGTCGGGCAGGCCCGTCGCGCGAGCAACGATGGCCTTCACCGCCGGGATCATGGTGAAGTTCTGAATGGTTTTTCTGATCAACGTTGCCCGGTCCTGCAAGGCCTGCGCAGAAGGCCCGCTCCAATTGTCGAGAACCTTGCGAATACCTGGAACGTTTACGCTGCCGGTTGCAGTGATGCAACCAACGCCGCCCGCCTGCAGGGTATCAAGAAGAAATACCTCGGAGCCCGCAAACACATCGAAACCAGGAAATCGCTGAATCATCGCTCGAGTATTGTTCTGGTCGCCGGAACTATCCTTGATACCTACGACGATTCCCGGAAATGCTTCCAGTAGCCGGGCGATGAGGTCGAGGCTGAAGCCGACCTGGGCCACGGGCGGGATGTGATAAAGGTAGATGTTGGGCAGGTTCGGCACCCGCTCGATGACGTTGGCGATAAAGCGGAACAATCCCTCGTCGCTGACGCCCTTGTAGTAGAACGGCGGTAGCATGAGTACGCCACCGCAACCGGCAGCCGAGGCATGGCGAACCAGTTGCGCCACCTCGTTGGCCGCGCAGGCGCCCACACCCGGCAGCAGTCGCTGCGCCGGAAGACCACGGGCGATCAGCCCATCGATGGCCTCCATCCGCTCGCGGCTGCTGATCGAGTTGGCTTCACTGGTCGTGCCGAAGATCGCGAGCCCGGCCGCACCCTGGTCCAGCAGATCGACACACAGCCGGTACAGCAGATCGATGTCGATCGAGAAGTCAGCCGCGAACGGCGTGATCACCGGTACCAGCACGCCGCGAAAACGAACCTTACCCATCGCCAAACCCTTTTCGCCGACTCCTCAGAACCACTGCGTTGACCACTAATACCTATTGGCTAGTGGCCCTCAATATCATTGTCAATAAAATTATTGACAATCCACGGAGGGGACCGCAGAGTGCCCGTCAAGCGCCGTTAGCAAAAATGATGACGCACACGATGGCCGGAGGAGTTCGAAGATATGGCGCTGCTGAGTTTCCCAAATCCCGCACGCGCAAAACTCGAGGCCGGGCGCCTGTCGATCGGAGTCAGCATCAAGCTCGCCCGCACCGTTGATGTCGCCAAAATGATGAAGACAGCCGGGTTCGACTGGCTCTTCGTCGACCTCGAACACGGACCGATGTCGATCGATACGGCGTCGCAGATTTGCGTAGCTGCCCTCGACGCCGGCATCACGCCCATCCCGCGCGTGCCCTTCGGCGAATATTCGATGGCGAGGCGGCTGCTCGACAATGGCGCGGTCGGCATCGTCATGCCGCATGTCGATACGGCAGAGCAGGCGAGGGAGATGGTCGGCCATCTTCGGTACCCGCCCATCGGACATCGCTCGATTTCAAGCAAGCTGCCGCAGTTCGACTTCAGGACGGTGAAGACGACCGACCTGATGGAAACGATCGATGCCACCAACATCATGGTCGCCATGCTGGAGACGGCCGAAGCGATCGAAAATGCGGAGGAGATCGCAGCGGTACCGGGCATCGACGTGCTGATGATCGGCGCCAACGACCTGACTATCAGCCTCGGCATTCCCGGCGACTACGCCAACGAAAAGCTGCAGAACGCCTGCCGCAAAATGGTTGCCGCCTGTGCGCGCAACGGCAAGTGGAGCGGCATTTCGGGGCTCGCCGGCGAAGACAACTGGGCGCGCTACGTGGCTCTGGGAACAAAGTTCATTCAGTGCGGCGTCGACTACGGTTTCATGATGGCTGCGGGAGCACAGCAGACGAATTTTCTCAACGGGCTGCCTGCAGCGCGTTGAGGCGGAATGGCTGCTTCTGCGCGCCAACGATGCTGCCGGCGTCGATGCGCGGAGGCGCCTGGTTGCGAGGTGGCGGGCGAATGACCGCGCTGCCCCGTGACGGGGACTAGAGGACAACGGGAGGAACCAATGAGTTTCGTGAAGAAGCTGCTCGGAGCGACATTGTTCGCTGCGACGGCGCTAGTTGCGACGCACGGCATGGCTGCCGACGCGTCCAAGAGCGTGACCATCGCGCTCGAAACCAATCCGGACTACCTCGATGGCTGCAGCATCTCGTCCAGCCAGGTCGGTATCGTGCTGCGCCAGAACGTGATCGAGACGCTGACAGTGCTCGATCCCAAGACCGGCCTGCCGCAGCCGGACCTGGCGACGAGCTGGGATCGCGTGGACGACCACACCTGGCGCTTCCACCTGCGCGAGGGCGTCAAGTTCCACGACGGCGAGGACTTCAACGCCCAGGCCGTGGCCACGATCCTTGCCCGCCACTTCAACCCGAACCTGGCGTGCCTCGACCGCACCAAGATCGCGAACGTCAAGATGACCACCAAGGTCGTCGACGACCATACGATCGACATCACTACCGATCCGGTGCAGGTGCTGCTGCCGGTGCTGTTCAACATGGTGGGAATGTTCGCCCCCAACACCGACAACACCCAGCTCTCGCGGTCGCCGATCGGCACCGGTCCCTACAAGTTCACGAACTGGGACAGTGACGGCAACATCACGCTCGACCGCTTCGATGGCTACTGGGGAACCAAGCCCGCGGTGGAAGAAGCCAAGTATGTGGTGCGTCCCGACTCCGCGGTCCGCACCGCCATGGTGCAGACGGGCGAGGCCGATATCGCGCAGGACATCGCTGCGCAGGACGCGACCGATCCCAAGATGGACGTCAGCTTCTTTAACACCAACACCACTCAGGTGCGTATCGTCTACACGGCGCCGCCGCTCAACGATATCCGCGTTCGCAAGGCGCTGAACCTGGCGTTCGACCGTGACTCGCTGATCGGCACCATCCTGCCGGCCGGCGTGCAGAAGGCGACCCACCTCTACCTGCCGAACATCAACGGCTATAATCCCGACCTGAAGCCGTGGCCGTATGACCCCGACCAGGCCAAGCAACTGCTCGCTGCCGCCAAGGCGGACGGCGTGCCGGTTGATCAGCCTCTGCGCCTGGTCGGACGCATCGGCTTCTACGCCAACCAGGAAGAGCTGCTCCAGGCCATGGCGCAGATGTGGAATGCCGTCGGCTTCAACATCAAGGTCGAGATGATGGAAAAGAGCCAGTGGCTCGCTCTCGTCAACCGTCCGTACCCGCCGGTCCGCGAGCCGATGCTGATCGCCGAGATGCATGACAACGGCAACGGCGACGCCTCGTTCACGATGCCGTTCAAGTATCACACCGGCGGCCAGCAGTCCGACACCAGCGATCCGAAGCTCGACAAGCTGCTCGACGATGCCGCTGCCGCCACCGGGCCGGAACGCACCAAGCTCTACCAGGAGGCCGACAAGATGGTGGCCGAGGATGTCGTGCCGTCCGTCTTCATGTACTACATGGTGTCGTTCATGCGAGTGGGGCCACGGATCGACTTCACGCCGCTGGCGAGCAACACGGAGCTCGACCTAGCCAGCATTAAGTTCAAGTAGCGCTCAGCCCCAGAGTGGCTTTGACTATGCCTCGCCGGCCGTCCTGACGGTCGGCGGGGAAATGTGACCTACAAGGACTTTGGCATGCTGCGGTATCTAGGAAAGCGAAGCCTTCACAGTCTGGTCTCCCTCGTCGGGCTGGTGGTTCTGGTATTTTTCCTCGCCCGCCTGACCGGTGATCCGACCAACCTCTATCTGCCCATCGACGCCTCGCCGGCCGAGAAGGCGAATTTCGCCCAGGTGCACGGCTTCAACGATCCGGTGCTGCTGCAATTCTGGCACTTCGTGCAGGGTGCGTTGCGGCTCGATTTCGGCGCGTCGCTCCGCTACCAGCGACCGGCGCTCGGCCTCGTGCTCGAGGCGTTTCCGACGACGCTGGAACTGGCGTTCTTCGCCATGCTGATCGCTTTGGTGATCGCCATCGTCACGGGCTCGCTTGCGGCGTGGCGGCTTAACGGCTTTTTCGATCGCATCGCCAGCATCATTTCGCTGATCAGCGCCAGCATTCCCAATTTCTGGATCGCGATCGTCGGCGTGCTGGTGCTCGCGGTCAACCTCCGTCTCATTCCCACTTCGGGCACCGGCTCGGTTCAGCAGTGGATCCTGCCGGTCGCGGTGCTGGCGATCCGGCCGGCCGGGCTCATCGTCCAGATCGTACGCGGCTCGATGACGAGCGCGTTGTCGTCGGCCTATGTGAAGACGGCGCGCGCCAAGGGCGTCAGCAGCCAGGCGATCATTTTCGTCCATGCGCTGCGCAACGCCATGCTGCCGGTGATCACGGTTGCCGGCGACCAGGCCACCGGCATGGTCAACGGCGCCGTCATCGTCGAGACCATCTTCGGCTTTCCCGGTATCGGCAATCTCATGCTGGACGCGATCACCAATCGCGATTTCGCCGTGGTGCAGGCCGCCGTGATGGTCACCGCCATTGCCATCTTCATCCTGAACATCGTGATCGACCTCTGCTACGCGGCGCTCGATCCGCGCATAAGGTTCACCTGATATGAGTGTTGTCAGCGACGTCGCCATCGCTAGGGAGCCGGGGGCTTTCGTCACCTCGATCCGACTGCTTTGGCACGACAAGTTCGCCTTCACGGCCGCAGTGTTCCTCTTGCTGGTGGTGCTCGCGGCCATCTTCGGGCCCTACGTCGTCGGCGGCGACGCCACGGCAATGAACCTGCGCATGCGCAATGTGCCGCCGGGCGTGACGCATGGCTGGCTTTATGTGCTGGGTGGCGACACGCTGGGCCGCAGCCTCCTCGCGCGCGTCATCGTGGGGGCCCGCACGACGATGCTGATCTCGGCCTCGACGGTGGTCTGCTCAATGCTCATCGGCGGGTTCCTCGGGCTGATTGCCGGCTATCGGGGCGGCTGGTTCGCCCTGGTCGTGATGCGCGTCGCCGACATCATCATGAGCTTTCCCTCGCTGCTGATGGCGCTGATCGTGCTCTACGTGCTGGGTACCAGCGTCGCCAACGTCGTGCTGGTGCTCGCCATCACGCGCATCCCGCTCTATCTGCGCACCAGCCGCGCCGAGGTGCTCGAAATCCGCGAGCGCATGTTCGTGACGGCGGCGCGCGTGCTCGGTGCGCGGCCGCGGCGGCTGGTGTGGCGGCACATCGCGCCGCTGGTCGCGCCGACGATGATCACTTTGGCGACGCTCGATTTTTCGTTCGTCATGCTGGCGGAGTCGAGCCTCAGCTTCCTCGGACTCGGCATTCAGCCACCGGATATTTCGTGGGGCCTGATGGTTTCGGACGGCAGGGGTTATCTCGCGACGGCCTGGTGGCTGTCGTTCTGGCCGGGCGTGGCCATCACGCTCACTACGATGTCGCTGAACCTGCTGTCGAACTGGGTGCGCGTCGCCACCGATCCCGTGCAGCGCTGGCGCCTCGAAGTGGCTCGCAAAAATGGTTGATGCCGGCGCCCCCCTCGCGGAGGTTCGCAACCTCAGCGTCGATTTTCATACGCGCTACGGCATCGTGCACGCGGTGCGCGACGTCAGCTGGACCATCAACCGTGGCGAGTCTTTGGCCATTCTTGGCGAAAGCGGCTCGGGCAAGAGCGTCACTGCCAATGCCGTGATGGGTCTGATCGACAGTCCGCCTGGCCACATCGTCAATGGCACGGTGCTGTTTCACGGCGAGAACCTGCTGGAGCTCACGCCACAGGCGCGCCGCGACATCAACGGCCGCAAAATTGCAATGGTGTTCCAGGACCCGCTCGCGGCGCTCAATCCGGTCTATCCGATCGGCTGGCAGGTGGCCGAGACGCTGCTTGCCCACAATGTGAGCGCCGCAGAAGCGCGGGGCAGGGCGCTCGACCTGCTCGGCCGCGTCGGCATTCCCGACGCGCAGCGCCGCTTCAACGACTATCCGCACCAGTTTTCCGGCGGCCAGCGTCAGCGCATCATGATCGCCATGGCGCTGGGGCTGAAGCCGGATCTCTTGATCGCCGACGAGCCGACCACCGCGCTCGACGTTACCGTGCAGGCGCAGATCCTGCGGCTCATCAAGGAGCTGCAGGATGAAACCGGCATGGGGCTGTTGCTGATCACCCACGACATGGGTGTGGTTGCCGAGGTGGCCGAGCGCGTCGTGGTGATGAAGGACGGCGCCGTGGTCGAGACTGGACCGGTGCGGCAGGTGTTCAAGTCGCCCCAGCACCCCTATACGCAGCAGCTCATCGCGGCGGTGCCCAGCATCCGCGCGGGCGCGACGGTGGATGAAACACGGCCGGCGACCGACCTGCTGCTCGATGTCCGGGGCCTGTCCAAGCACTACCAGATGACCACGGGCATGTTCGCCAGCCGCACCGAGGAGGTGGTGCGCGGGCTCGATGGCGTCACGTTTGACCTCCGGCAGGGCGAGACCCTGGCGATCGTCGGAGAGTCCGGCTCGGGCAAGTCGACGCTGGCGCGCACGCTGCTCGGCCTGTCCAACCCCACCGAGGGGACGGCGAGCTATCGCGGGCACGACATGTTCCGCGCGACGCCGACCGAGCGCATGGCTTTGCGACGGCGCATCCAGGCGGTGTTTCAGGACCCCGCGTCATCGCTTAATCCGCGCATGTATGTCGGCGACGTCATCGCGGAGCCGTGGATCATCCATCACGATCCGCGCAGCGCGGCGCAGCGCAAGGAGGACGTTGCCAAGCTGCTGACCCAGGTCGGCCTGCCGCCGGCCTTTGCCAACCGCTATCCGCACCAATTGTCGGGCGGCCAGCAGCAGCGCGTCGCCATCGCCCGGGCGCTGGCGCTGCGGCCCGAGCTCATCGTGTTCGACGAGGCGGTTTCGGCGCTCGACGTGTCGATCCAGGCGCAGGTCATCGCGCTGCTCAAGGATTTGCGCGCCGCGTTCGGGCTTTCCTATCTGTTCATTGCGCACGACCTCGCGGTAGTCCGCGATTTCGCCCACCGCATTCTCGTGATGCGGCGGGGCAAGATCGTCGAGCAGGGATCGACCGAGCAGATTTTCGATCGTCCGCAGGAGCCCTACACGCAGGAACTGATCGCGGCCATGCCGGACCCGGATCCGGATGTCCACGCCGCCCGTCGGGCTGCCGAAATTGCTTAGCCCCGTGAGGCACCAGGAAGGCCGCCTGTGCCGTCCCTGCCTGCGGACCATCTTCGCCTCGTAACGATAGTCCAGGAACCATCATGCAGAAACAAGATATCGATCGGGCGGCCAGTGTTCTGGTCGAGACGCGCCGGGGCCGTCGGCGCCTCGCCGATCTTCCGGCCGACCTGCAGCCGACATCGATGGCCGAAGCCTACGCCATCCAGGACGCGGTGGTCGCGCTGACCGGCGCCGTCGGCGGCTGGAAGGTCGCTCCGGCCGGCAACAATCCGGAGCCGCGCTGTGCGCCGATCCCCGCTGCCAATCTGCATGCGTCCCCAGCCACACTCGCGACGGGCGAATTGCTGATGGCGCCGGAAATCGAGGTCGAGATCGCCGTCCGGTTTTCGAAGGATCTGCCGCCGCGCACCAGGCCCTACACGACCGACGAGGTCACGGCCGCGATCGGTTCCATTCACCCGGCGCTCGAAGTGCTGAGCTCGCGTTTCGAGAACCGCAAGGCCGTGTCGCCGCTCACCGCCATCGCCGATGCGCAGAGCAATGGTTCGGCGGTCTTCGGGCCGGCACTGACCAACTGGCAGTCCGTCGACTTTTCGACCGTCGGCATGGTGTTGTTCTTTGACGGCAAGCAGGTGGGCCAGACCGATGGCGGCGCCTCGAACGCGGATGTCTTTGCCTCCCTTGTCTGGCTCGCCAACAGCGGCGCAGTGCGGCAGGGCGGGCTCAAGGCAGGGCAGGTCGTCATCACCGGCGCCCGCATCAAGCCGGTGGTCGTACCGAAATCGGGAACTGCCGTTAAGGCCGACGTCGTGGGTATCGGGTCGGTTTCGGCGACAGTGGGCTAGCTGCTCGCCGGGACTGTATCGCCGTTCCATCAGCGACACTGAGCCACCGATTGCCTAGGCCTGGCGCGCCGCTGCGCCGGGTCGTCTTGTCTTTTGGATTTTGCGATGCATTTCAAACCCAAGCCCGACCAGCAGGTGCTGTCCCCGCCGCCGACCGGCTTTGCTCTTTTCCTCACCGTATTTCCCTCGATCATACTGCCGATGTTCCTGGGCGTGATCGACCAGACGATCGTCGCCACGGCACTGCCGGCCATCGCCGGCGATCTCGGCGACGTCGACCTGCTGTCGTGGGTCGTGGTGACTTATCTCGTCACTGCAACGGTCGCCGCCCTCGTTTACGGCAAGCTGGGCGATCTGTTCGGCCGGCGCCGTCTCATGTTCGTGGCGCTTGGGGTCTTTCTCGTCGCGTCGATCCTCTGCGCACTGGCCCCCACCACCATCCTGCTCATCGTCGCTCGAGGGCTGCAGGGGCTGGGGGGAGGCGGTCTGCTATCCCTGTCGCAGGCCCTGATCGGTGAAACCATTCCGCCGCGCGACCGCGCACGCTATCAGGGCTATCTGGCAGCGGTGGGCGTCAGTGCCAGCAGCCTTGGGCCGGTCGCCGGAGGCTTCCTGACCCAGCAGCTCGGCTGGCAATCGATCTTCCTGATCAACATCCCGCTCTGCTTCCTCGCGGTACTGCTGACGCTGCGCCTGCCCAAGCGGGCAGGGACGGGTGGGCCGTTTCGCTTCGACTTTCCCGGCCTGGTGCTCATTGCTGCCTGCGTCGGTTCGGTTCTGAGCCTGGTCGAGCTGGCCCGCCAGCTCGACAACATCAATGTGCCGGTTCTCGTGGCGCTGCTGGGGCTTGCAATCGCCGCCGGCGTGCTGCTGTTCATGCAGGAGCGGCGGGTGCAAAATCCGCTGGTCCCGCTGGAGCTCATCCGCAATCCGGCGATCGGACGGGCCGACGCTCTTGCCGCCGTGTTCGGCGCGACGCTGATCTCGCTCCTCACCTTCCTGCCGATCTACTATCGCGTGGTCTTTGGCGCATCTCCCTCTGAGATCGGGCTGCTGCTTTTGCCGATGACGGCTGGAAACGGTATTGGCTCGATGCTGACCGGCCAGATCGTCAGCCGGACCGGTCGCACTGCCATCGTGCCATCCGTGGGGCTGATGGTGGTGGTGGTGCTGGTCAGCGTGCTGGTCTTTTTCTCGTCCGAACTCAGCCGCTTCGAGATTTCAGCGCTGCTGGGTGTCAACGCCCTGTTCCTCGGGACGGTCATGGGCGTCGTGCAACTCACGGTGCAGATCGCCGCCGGGCCGGCAGTCCTCGGCTCCGCAGCAGCGACGGTGCAATTCTCGCGCACGCTCGGTTCAGCCCTCGGCACGGCGATCGTCGGGGTCGTCCTGTTCGGCTATCTCGCCGCGACCGATCAGGGCGCGATGTCGTTTTTCGTCAAGCTGCTGCAGGACGGCGGCGGCAACATCGAAGCGCTCTCCGTGGATCACCGCGACGTCTTGCGCGGCGAGTTACTGGGAGCATTTCGCGCGGCATTTGCGACCATCGCCTGCTTTGCAGCCTTGGCGTGCGCCCTGGCCTGGTCAATTCCAACGCGGCGGCTTCAGTGATCGCGTCCATTTCGTCAATAATATTATTGACAATCCGACGAGCTGCGCACTAGGTACCAACATTGCCGCGGTGCCTGGCCGCGAGCTTCGACGCCAAACGTCGCCGGGAGGAAAATCGCTGTGGGCGCAAAGCCGACCATTCTCCAGGTCAACAATTTTCCCGCAGCGACCGAGGCGCGACTGGCGAGCGAGTTCGCAGTTGAGCGCTGGCCGGGCGCCCCCGATGAACGGGAGCGGTTGCTCGAGCGTGTTGGCCCCACGATCCGCGGCATTGCCACGGCAAGCCTCGGGCCGGTCGATGCCGGTCTGATCGGTCGGCTGCCGGCCCTCGAGATCATCGCCTGCTTCAGTGTCGGGCTCGACGGCATCGACACCGCCTTCGCCAAATCGCGCGACATCAAGGTCACCAACTCAGGGGCGGTCGTTGCGCCCGATGTCGCCGATGTCGTGGTGGGCCTCACGATCGGGCTCGGTCGCGGCATGCTCGCCGCCGACAGCTTCCTTCGCCGCGGCCTCTGGCGCGTCGAAAAAGGCCAGTGGTCGAACGGCAATTATCCTCTTGGACGATCGATGCAGGATCGACGCATCGGCCTGCTCGGCTATGGCCGGATCGGGCAGGAGGTCGCGCGGCGCCTTGCCGGCTTTCCGGTCGAAGTCGGCTATTGTGCGCGCTCGGCTCACCCGGGAGCGTCGCTACCGTATTTCCCCACCGCCGTGGATCTCGCAATCTGGTGCGACGTCCTGGTGGTCTGTTGTCCGGGCGGCGCAGCGACCCGCCACCTGGTCGATGCGATCGTGCTGCGTGGCCTCGGTGCCGAAGGGCTACTGATCAACGTGGCGCGAGGAAGCGTGGTCGACGAGGCAGCCCTGATCAGCGCGCTTGAAGCCGGGACGATCGGCGGGGCAGGGCTCGACGTCTTTGAAACCGAGCCGAATGTCCCCGAGGCGTTGCGGGCGTTGCCCAACGTCGTCCTGCTGCCTCACATTGGCAGCGCTACACACGAAACCCGCGTCGCCATGGGCAACTCGATGATCGATGCCCTGTGCGCACAATTGCTGGCCGTTTCGCCTGCCTCCCCGGGGCCGGCGCAAGGCACACGAGGAAGATGACCTTGAACACCATCACCATCATGAGCGGCCTCGCGACGCGCGGCGCGTTCGATCAACTCCTGCCCGAGATCGAGCGCACGAAGGGCCTCAAGGCGGATGTGCAGTGGAACCCGACGACCGTGATCATGAAGGCGATCGCGGCGGGCGAACGGGCCGATATCGTCGTGGCCACGGACAAGGCCATCGACGAACTCGCGGCGCAGGGCGCCGTCTCCCCGGACAGCAGGGTCGATCTCGGCGATGCGCTGCTGGGCCTCGCGGTGCTGCGCGGCCAGCCCAAGCCCGACATCTCGACGACCGATGGATTTCGGCAGGCGGTGCTGGCGGCACGGTCGGTCGCCTATTCACGCGCGGGCGCCAGCGGTATCTATTTCGAGACACTGATCGAGCGGCTGAAAATCGCCGACGCGGTCCGCGCCAAGGCGACGGTCATCCCGGCCGGCTTTACCGCTGAGCGGCTGATCACCGGCGAGGCCGATCTCGCCATCCAGCAGATCAGCGAACTGCTGACGGTCGACGGCATCGAGATCGTCGGGCCACTGCCGCCCGAGCTGCAGGTGGCGACGAGGTTCACCGCGGCAATCTTCACCGGCAGCCCCAACGCGGCTGCGGCCGCCTCGCTGCTCAAGCTTCTGACCGCACCCGAGGCGAAATCGGCGTACGACGCCACCGGTATGCGGGCGGCGTGAGGCAGGATATGGCAAAGCCCCGCATCGTCCTATTGCACGCGACCCCCGTCGCCGTCGGCCCGGTACAGTCGGCCTTCGCCTCGCTCTGGCCCGAAGCGGAGACCGTCAATCTGCTCGATGACGCGCTGACCATCGACCGGGCACGCGAGGCAGACCTCTCGCAGGCCATGATCGACCGCTTCGTCGCGCTCGGGCGATACGGCCTGTTGATCGGCGCGGACGGCATATTGGTGACGTGCTCGGCGTTCGGGCCCGCCATCGAGGCGTTCGCGTCCGTCGCGCCGGTCCCGGTGGTGAAGCCGAACGAGGCCATGTTCCGCGCGGCGCTCGCGACGGGCAGCCGCATCGGCATGCTGGCGACGTTCGCGCCGTCGGTTGTGACCATGGAGCAGGAATTCGACGAATTCGTCAGCGCTGCCAGCGCGCCCGCGTCACTGAAGACGGTCGTGGTCGGCCACGCCATCGATAGCCTCCGCAAGGGTGACGCGGCGACGCACAACCGGCTGCTGGCCGAGCGAGCGCCCGAACTCGATGGCTTCGACGCGGTGATGCTGGCGCATTTTTCGACATCGGTTGCGGCCGCCTCCGTTCGCGAGGCGATCAACTCGCCCGTGCTCACGGCGCCGGACTCGGCCGTACTCTACATGCGATCGCTCGTGGAGGGCAGCACGCCGGCGCAATAGGGCGGTGGGGTCGGCCCCGCTGCCAGAAGATAATTCTAGACGGGGCGTCGCCTCGCCGAGATGCAAGCGGCCTCCGCCGAGAGGTCGGGTCAACTCCGCTCGAAAGGGAAGAACATGATTGGGTTCAGCATTCGCAAACGCCGCCGTGTCGTCGATCCGGCCCTCGTTGCACGATACGCAAAAATCCCGGTGGCCAACATCAGCGATGTGATGTCGCGCATGACTGCCGGCGGTCCGCGCCTGCGTCCGATCCACGGCAGTGGCGGCATCATGGCCGGCGTCGCCGTAACCGTCAAAACGCGCCCGGGCGACAACCTCATGGTGCACAAGGCGCTCGATATTGCCGGACCCGGCGATATCCTGGTGGTCGATGCGGGCGGCGATCTCACCAATTCGATCATGGGCGAGATGATGGCGGCCTATGCCGAGTTCAGGCAGATCGGCGGCATCGTCATCGACGGCGCGATCCGCGATTACGCCGCGCTCCACGCCGGGCGGCTGCCGATCTTCGCCGCGGGCGTGACGCATCGGGGCCCCTACAAGGACGGCCCGGGCGAAATCAACGTCCCGATCGCACTCGACGGCATGGTGATCGAGCCGGGCGATCTGATCGTCGGTGATGAAGACGGGCTACTTTGCATCCCGTTCGACATCGCCGCCGAGATTTGCGTCGCCGCCGAGAAGAAAAATGTCGAGGAGAGCGAGTCGATCCACCTGATGCGCGATGGTTCGAGGGACAGGAAGTGGGTCGACCAGACCCTCGCCCGTCTCGGCTGCATCATCGAGAGCTAGAACACGACATCCTTCCCTGCACGTGACGCTCCGATGTCTCGCGTGCAGGGCGCTGCCGGGGAGGCGCCGGCAGCCCGCAACCAGCATCATTCAGAGGCGCCACCATGGCCGACGTCTTCAGCATAGCTCGCACGGTCCTGCCGATCCGAGGCGAGACCGATACCTTTCCGGTCCGCCGCATTTACTGCGTCGGGCGTAACTATGCCGACCACGCCGTAGAGATGGGTCACAACCCCCAGCGCGAGCCGCCCTTCTTTTTTTCCAAGCCGGCAGACGCCATCGTTGCCGACGGCGCTTCAATTGCGTACCCGCGCGCCACGCAGGACCTTCACCACGAGATCGAGCTGGTGGTGGCCATCGGCGTGGGCGGCGCCGACATCGCGGCGGACGACGCGCTGAACCACGTCTTCGGTTATACCGTAGGCATTGATCTCACTCGCCGCGACATTCAGGCCGAGGCCAAGAAGCTTGCCCGGCCCTGGGATCTGGCCAAGGGCTTCGACCAGTCCGCGCCGATGTTGGCGCTGCGCCGGGCATCAGAGATCGGCCATCCGGTCAGCGGCCGCATCTGGCTCGCGGTCAATCGGGAGCAGCGCCAGCAGGGCGACCTCGCCCAGCAGATCTGGACGGTGCCCGAAACCATCGCCTTTCTCTCCCGCTTCGTCCGCCTCGAGCCGGGCGATCTGATCATGACCGGAACCCCCGCCGGAGTTGGCGCCATCGAAATCGGCGACAGCGTCACAGGGGGCATCGACGGTGTCGGCGAAATCAGCGTGCGCTTCCTGCCGCCCGGCTGATCTTTGCCGCAGCTCGTCTGACGCCTGCGTCGGCCACCGCCCCCCCGGAACGGCCGCCGCCTCAACCTGGAGGTCGCCTTGCCGGTACGGTTGGGAGCCATCGCCGATGACTTTACGGGCGCCACCGACCTTGCGGCGCTGATCAGGCGCAGCGGCATGTCGGTGAGCCTGTTCGTCGGCACACCGGTAACGGCGCTCGCGCCGCCGGTCGACGCCATCGTCATTGCCTTGAAGACCCGCACAGTGCCGCCAGATGACGCGGTGCGCGCCTCGCTCGAGGCGGCGCGGTGGCTCAAACAGTGGGCCGGGGCCGAGCATCTGTTCTTCAAATATTGCTCGACTTTCGACTCCACCGACCGGGGCAATATCGGTCCGGTCATCGATGCGCTGCTCCGTGAGACTGGCGCCGACAAGACCATCGCGGTTCCAGCCTTTCCCGAGAATGGACGGCGCATGTTCGCGGGGCATCTGTTCGTCGGCGACAGGCTGCTGTCGGAAAGCTCGATGGCGAACCACCCACTGACGCCAATGCACGACTCCAACATTGTCCGCGTGCTGGGACGGCAGCGAAACGGGCCAGTCGGCCTGATCGATAAGACAGTGATCGACGCGGGCGTGGCGGCGGTACGCGAACGCTTCGCGCTAACGACTGCAAACACGGTTCTGGTGTGCGACGCCATCGGCGACGGTGATCTGAAGCGGCTCGCGGAAGCCTTCGCCGACCTGCCGTTCACCACCGGCGGTTCGGCCATTGGCGCGATGCTCGCGCGGCAGTGGCGCGACAATGCCGCCGGCGCGGCAACGCCGTTCGACTGGCCCGCGGCCGGGGCAGCGACCGTGCTGGCGTTGTCAGGTTCAGTCTCCGAGGCGACGCGGCGCCAGGTCGCGCAGGCGATCGAGCACGGATGGTTCGGCATCCGCGTCACGGCCGACGAGGCGCTGGATCAGCCGGCGCTCATCGCTCGGGTCCTTGAGAGCCTGAAGGCACATCGCGACCAGCCCTGTCTGGTCTACGCCACCGATACTCCGGCCGCAGTTCTCGACACGCAGGCGCGGCTCGGCCGCGAGCAGGCCGGCGAGGCGCTGGAGTCCTTCTTCGGCAGCCTTGCCGTCGCCGTTCGGTCGAGCGGCTACAATGGCCTCATCGTGGCGGGCGGCGAGACGTCCGGGGCGGTGGTCAAGTCGCTGGCGCTCGACGAGATGAATGTGGGACCCGAAATTGCCGCGGGCGTGCCATGGGTGCGGGCAGGGGACCTGTGGCTGGCATTGAAGTCCGGAAATTTCGGCCGGGACAGCTTCTTTGAAGATGCGCGCCGAATGCTGACGGACGAGGAGACGCGACGTGAACAATGACTTGCGTGAAGATATCTGCTCGATCGGCCATTCGCTGTTTGCGCGCGGCCTGACCAGCGGCAGCTCCGGTAATATTTCGGCGCGTCTGCCCGATGGCGGCTGGCTCATGACGCCGACCAACGTTGCGATGGGCGATCTCGATCCGGCGCAATTGTCGTTGTTCGATTCCGACGGCCGCCATGTCGCGGGACCGCAGCCTACGAAGGAAACGTTCCTGCATTTTGCGATGTATCGCAACCGCACCGATGCGGGCGCCGTGGTGCATCTGCACTCGACCCATTCGGTGGCGGTGAGCATGCTCGACGGCATCGATCCCGAAGAGGTGCTGCCGCCGCTGACCGCGTACTCCGTCATGCGGGTCGGCGCGGTTCGGCTCATTCCGTATTTTCCACCCGGCGACGAGCAACTCGGCACCGCCGTCGGCGCCGTCGCAGCGCGGCACCATGCCGTTCTGCTGGCCAATCACGGGCCAGTCGTGGCCGGGCGCGATCTTCGCACGGCGCAGTTTGCCATCGAGGAACTGGAGGAGACGGCCAAGCTGTTCCTGCTGCTCGATGGGCGCAACTATCGCGGGCTGTCTCCCGATCAGGTGGCCGAACTGAAGCGCCGGTTCGGCCTCTAGCGTTTTCGTGGAGTTTTCGACATTGCCCGGCTTCGACCTTTCCGCCATTGCCGACTACCTGCAGATCATCCTGATCAACATCGTGCTGTCGGGCGATAATGTCGTGGTCATCAGCATGGCCGCCGCCACGCTGGCACCGGCGCTCAGGCACAAGGCGATTTTTGCAGGTATTGCCGCCGCCACTGTGATCCGCATCGTCTTCGCGCTGGTCGCGATGCAGTTGCTGGCGGTCACCGGGCTGCTGGTCGCCGGCGGCCTGCTGCTGCTGTGGGTATGCTGGAAGATGTTCGAGGAACTGCGTGGCCACGAACCCGATGGCAGCGACGCTGTACCGGGCGCTGCCGGCGGTGCAGTGCGCAAGACGCTCGGTCAGGCGGTGATCCAGATCATCGTCGCCGATGTGTCGATGTCCCTCGACAACGTGCTTGCCGTTGCCGGCGCTGCGCGCCAGGACTGGACGGCTCTGGTCTTCGGGCTGCTGCTGTCGGTCGTGCTGATGGGGCTGGCGGCATCACTGATCGCACGGCTGCTCGACCGCTATCGCTGGATCGCGTGGATCGGGCTGGCCATCATCGTCTATGTCGCGCTGGGGATGATCTACAGCGGTTCCGATCAGGTGCTTGGTGGCGTTCTGCCGAAAATTCCGCTGTTGCATGGCTAGGCAGCGGCGTATCCCAGCCCGTTCTCGCACCGGTATTAGTTCCATAATATATATTATGCGAATTACAGGTGTGGGAATGTGGGAGGAAAATGCGCTCCGACGATCATTGGCCCACCGGCGCGGCTGCGCTAAGCGTCTGAGGCTTTCTCGATTCCCCTTAGCCTGGATAGTCCTATGCAGCCTGACGTCACCGCCCTCATCGCTTCACTGGTCGAGGCGCAGCGGCGCCATGCGGGCCCGGTCGATGCCAGCCGCTATAGCGGTCTCGATCGCGAGACGGGGTATAGCGTGCAGTTCAGCGTGATGGCGGCGCTTGGCGAGCGCGCGGGCATGATCAAGACCGGCATCCATGCCGATGGTGTCGGCGTGGCGTCGCCGATCTATGCCGGCAATGTCGGACAGTCCGGAACCCTCAAGCTCTCCGGCGCGACGCTCGCCGGACTGGAGGTCGAAATCGGCGTGGTGCTCGGCAAGGACATTGCGGCCGATGCTGCCGTCGACGAAGCGGCGGTGGCGGCCGCGGTCGACCACTACCTTCTCGGCATCGAGGTCTGCGCGTCGCGCTTTTCAGAGCGCAAGGCGGCCGGCGCGAATGGCGGGCTCGCCGACAACATGTCGAGCTATGGCTACGTCATCGGGCCTGACTGGCCCTGGACCGGCGAAGTCAACGGCCAAGACGTCCAAATCGCGCTCGACGGCAAGGAGATCTACGCCGCCCCGGCCAAGCACGGCTTTGGCACCGTGCTGGCGTCGGTTGCAGCCTATGCGCGGCACCAGCGGCCGGAGCTGCCGCTCAAGGCCGGTACCGTCATCACCACCGGTTCGCTCTGCGGCATGGTGCCGGTCGGCGGCACGGGCCACGTCGTCGCCAGCCTTGGCGGCGTGCCGGTCGAGTTCGACATCGTCTGAAAGGTCCGCACATGCAGCCCTCCCGTGATATCGCCCGGCTCGTCGAGATCATGGCGGCGCTGCGCAACCCCGTTGGCGGCTGCCCTTGGGACCTCGAGCAGGATTTCGCGAGCATCCGGCACTACACCATCGAGGAAGCCTACGAAGTCGCCGATGCCATCGAGCGCAAGGATTTCGACGATCTGCGCGAAGAGCTCGGCGACCTGCTGCTGCAGCCGGTCTATCACGCGCAGATGGCATCGGAGCGAGGGCTGTTCGATCTCGGCGACGTGGTCGAGGCGATCACCCAGAAGCTGATCCGCCGGCACCCGCATGTGTTCGGCGAGGACGCGGCGCGCAGCGCCGGCGGCGCCAAGGCCAAATGGGACGAGGTCAAGGCCGACGAGCGGGCGCAAAAGGCGGCCAAACGCGAGACGGTGCCGTCGGTGCTTGACGATGTGGCTAACACCCTGCCCGCGCTGGCGCGCGCCGAAAAGCTCACCAAGCGCGCGGCGAAAGTCGGGTTCGACTGGCCCGACGTCGATGCCGTGATGGCCAAGGTCACCGAGGAAATCGAGGAAGTCCGTGCCGCGGGCACGGACGCCGAGCGGCACGAGGAGATGGGCGATCTGCTGTTCGCCATCGCCAATCTCGCACGCCACATGGGCATCGATCCCGAGGCGGCGCTGCGTGACGCCAACGTCAAATTCACCCGCCGCTTCCACTATGTCGAGGCGCGCGCCCGCGAGGACCAGGTACCGATCGCGGAAGCCGGGCTCGAGCGGCTCGACGGCTACTGGAACGAGATCCGCGCGGCAGACAAGCTGAAGCCCTAGAGCCGGTGCTAGGCGGCCTCGATCCGGCCGACGAAGCGCTGCGAGAAGGCGTCGCGGTGGCGCGGATCGACGCGGACTTCGTAGGTCTGCCCCTCCTCGTCCGGCTCGTCCCTGGCGATGATTTCGGCATGGCCGTACAGCCAGCCCACATCGGCGCCGTTCACATGCGGCACGTGCACGCGATAGGTCCGGCTCCTGGCGGCCAGCGTCTTTTCGATGGTGTCGAGCAACCGTTCGACGCCTTCGCCGCTCTGGGCCGAGACCGGGATGGTTGCCGCCACCGAACCCGCTGGCGCGATGGTCTGCAGCCTGTCGCGGTCGTCGCCGAGCAGGTCGATCTTGTTCCACACTTCGACGATCGGGGTCTTTTCGGCCGACACACCGAGATCGCCGAGGACCTTCAGCACGTCGATGGCCTGCGCCGCGTGATCGGTGTTGGCCACGTCGCGGACGTGCAGGATGATGTCGGCGTCGGTGACTTCCTCGAGCGTGGCGCGGAAGGCCGCGACCAGCGTCGTCGGCAGATCGGCGACGAAGCCGACGGTGTCCGACAGCATCACCTGCCGGCCATGCGGCAGCTCGATCTTGCGCAGGGTGGTATCGAGGGTGGCGAACAAGAGGTCCTCGGCGAACACCCCTGCCCCGGTCAACCGGTTGAAGAGGCTCGACTTGCCGGCGTTGGTGTAGCCGACCAGCGCGACGATGGGGAACTGCGCGGCGTCGCGGTTGGCCTTTTGCTGGCCGCGGGTGCGCTTGACCTTCTCCAGCCGCTCCTCGAGCAGCCTGATGCGCTCATCGAGCAGCCGCCGGTCGCTTTCGATCTGGGTTTCACCCGGGCCGCCGAGGAAGCCGAAGCCGCCGCGCTGCCGCTCGAGGTGGGTCCAGGAGCGGACCAGGCGGCTCTTCTGGTAGTTGAGGTGGGCGAGCTCGACCTGCAACACGCCTTCGCGGGTCGCGGCGCGCTCGCCGAAGATTTCGAGGATCAGCGCGGTGCGGTCGAGCACCTTGGCGCCGGTTTCGGTTTCGAGGTTGCGCTGCTGGACCGGGCCGAGCGCCACGTCGACGAGGAGGAGCTCGACCTTCCCGTCCTTGACCCACTTCTTGATCTCTTCGACGTGGCCGCCGCCGATGAAGGTCGCGGGCTTGATCTCGCGAACCTTGATGATCTCGGAGAACACCAGTTCGACGCGGATCGCCTTTGCGAGTCCCTCGAACTCGGCCTGACGCATCTCGATGCTGTGGTTGGCCTCGGCGCCGCGCACATCGGGCACGATCAGGCCGACGCGGGTGGGAGCTGCGCGCTGGTCGATAAAGCGCTGCGGACCGCCGGGGCGGTCCGCATCTTCAGTGTCGTCTGTCATGCGACTTACTTAGTCATCCACATGCTCAGGATCAAACAGCTGGATCGGCGCGCCCGGCATGATGGTCGAGATCGCGTGCTTGTAGACCAACTGCGATTGCGCATCGCGCCGCAGCAGCAAGCAGAAATTGTCGAACCAGGTGATTACACCCTGCAACTTGACGCCGTTCACGAGGAAGATCGTCACCGGAACCTTCTGTTTCCGGACGTGATTCAAGAATGAGTCTTGTAGATTTTGTGCCTTTTCGCCGGGCATTTCTGGCCTCTTCTCATTTGTGGCAGCATTGTCGCCGCCAAGACTTCCGGATCGGCAAAGCGCCGCTCGCCTTGCCGCAACCCATCCGGTATATGCCCCCGCAGTTGCAATTATGGCATATCGCCCCAGCCGTGCCTACCCGGCGGAACGTAGCGCCCCTCAGAGCCCGAGCGATTTGATCTTTCGATGGAGGGCGCTGCGCTCCATGCCGACGAATTCGGCGGTCTTGGAGATATTGCCGCCGAACCGCTCGATCTGCGCCAAAAGGTACTGCCGCTCGAACACCTCGCGGGCCTCGCGCAGCGGCAGGCTCATCAGATGCGCCGACTCGTCGGTATCGCCGACCGTCGGCAGCACTTCGCCGATGTCGGAGGGGAGCATCTGGGCGGTGATCATGCCGTCCTCAGGCTGCGAGTCCTTGATCAGGATCAGCAGCCGCTCGATCGAGTTGCGGAGCTGACGGGCATTTCCCGGCCAGTCCTGCGCCTGCAGCACGGCAATCGCGTCGTCGCCGATGACCAGGCTCTTGAGGTTGTGCATGCGGGCGATCTGGTCGATGAACAACTGCACCAGCGGCGGCACGTCCTCGCGGCGCTCCTTGAGCGGCGAGAGTTGCAGCGGCACGATCGACAGGCGGTGGAACAGGTCGGAGCGGAACTGGCCGCCCTCGATCAATGAAGCGACATTCTGCGACGAGCCCGAGATGATGCGCACATCGATCGGGACGGCCACGGTGCCGCCAACGCGGTTGAACTTGTTCTCGACCAGCGTGCGCAGCAGCGCGCCCTGCGCCACGGCCGGCAGTGCCGCGACCTCGCTGAGATAGAGCGTGCCGCCATGCGCCCGCTCCAGCGCGCCGACTTCGGTGCGGAGCGTGCCGGTCTTTTCCCGCGTCTCGCGGCCGAAAAGGACGAACTGCACCTCGTCGGGCGAATAGAGCGAGCAGTTGATCTCGACGAAGGGCGATTCCGCCCGCGGCGAGCGCTGGTGAATGAGCCGGGCGGCGAGGCCCTTGCCGCTGCCCGAGGGGCCGGAGATGAAGATGCGCGAATTGGTGGGCGCCGATTTCTCGATCACCGCGCGTGCCGCCTGCAGCGAGGCGGAGGCGCCGACCATATCGACCGACTGGGTGCTGACGCGGCCGCGCAGATCCTCCACTTCGGATTTGAGGCGGGTCGCCTCCATGGCGCGCTGGGTGATCAGCAGCAGCCGGTCGATCTTGAACGGCTTTTCGATGTAGTCGTAGGCGCCACGGCGGATGGCCGAGACAGCCGTCTCGATGTTGCCGTGGCCTGAGATCATCACCACCGGCATATCCGGATGCTGGGTCTGAAACACGTCGAGCAATTGCAGCCCGTCGAGGCGCGAGCCCTGCATCCAGATGTCGAGATAGACGAGGCTCGGCCGCCGCCGCGCGATCTCGTTCAGCCCGGAATCGGCGTCGTGCGCCTGCCGGGTCTCGTAGCCTTCGTCTTCGAGGATGCCGGCGATGAGGTCGCGGATATCGTCCTCGTCGTCGATGATCAGGATGTCACGCGCCATACTATGTCTTTTCGACCGCCAGCACCGGCGGCTCCCCTTGTCCCTCGGCGGCGGACGACGCATCGCCCGACTGCCCGGATGTATGTTGCGTTTCGGCCGCGATCGCGGCTGCCTCGGCGGCGTCTTCCTTGGCCTCGGGGCTGAGCAGCGGCAGCGTGAAGGTGAAGCACGCGCCCACCCGGCCATTGGCATCGGCCTCGGCGTCGATCAGGTCGACGCTGCCGCCATGCTGCTCGATGATGCGGGCGACAATGGCGAGGCCGAGGCCAGTGCCCTTCTCGCGCGTCGTGATGTAAGGCTCCAGCAGCCGCTGCCGGTTTTCCTTGGGCCAGCCCTTGCCGTTGTCGGACACCGAGACGCGCGCCTTGTCGCCCTCGGCGCGAATCTGGACGGTGATCACCGGCTCCTTGATCGCTTCGAGCCCCGCTCCTTCGATGGCCTCGACCGCATTCTTGATGAGATTGGTCAGCACCTGGCTGATGAGCCGCTGGTCGAAATAGGCGGTGAGCGGCGTCTCCGGCAGGTCCATGTTGATGGTGACGTCGGGCAGGCGGACGCTTTCGAGGAACACCGCCGAGCGCACCGTCTCGCTGAGATCGGCGCGTGTCGGCGTCGCCTCGGGCATGCGGGCGAACGACGAGAACTCGTCGACCATGCGGCCGATATCGCCCACCTGCCTGAGAATGGTGTTGATCGATTTGTCGAACACCTCGAAATCATCGGCGAGCTTGGGGCCGTAGCGCCGGCGCAGCCGTTCGGCCGAAAGCTGGATGGGCGTCAGCGGGTTCTTGATCTCGTGCGCGATGCGGCGCGCCACGTCGGCCCAGGCGCCGGTGCGCTGCGCCGACAGCAGATCGGTGATGTCGTCGAGCGTCACCACGAAGCCCTTGCTCTCGGCGATGGAGCCTTCCCGCGTCAACTGCACCTGATAGGTGCGATAGTCGGGGCCGGAGCCGATTTCGATCTGGTCGCGGATCTGGCCGCGGCGCGAGGATTTGGCGCGGTCGAATACCGGCCCCAGCGCCGGCACGACTTCGCGCACCTGCTGGCCGATGACCGAGATTTCGTCGCGCCCCAGCATCTCGACGGCCCGCGCGTTGAACAGCGTGATGGCGCCGAAGGCGTCGAGGCCGACAATGCCGGCCGACACACCCTCCACCACCGCCTCGGTGAACTGCCGGCGCTTCTCGTTGGTCTCGTTGGCCTGAACCAGCGCCACGCGCTGCGTCTTGAGCTGCCGCGTCATGGTGTTGAAGCGGTTGCTCAGATCGCGCAAATCCCCCCTGCCCTGCTGCACCGGCACCTGCACGTCGAGATCGCCGTCGGACACGCGGCTCGAGGCGATCATCAAATTGCGGATGGGGTCGACGAAGCGGTTGGCGAGCGCGATGCCGATCCACAGCGCCGCCAGCAGCAGCACCAGCGCGAGGCCCAGATACATGATGGTGAAGGTGATCTGGAATACCAGCCGGTTGGACTCGTACTGGCGGTACTCGGTGACGTTGTCGTCGGTGAGCCGCATGAATTCCAGTACTTCGGGGTTCACCGGCCGCGCCACGAACAGATAGGTGTTGTCGTAGCCGCGCAGCTTGACGATGGCGCCGACGAGCTGCGTGTCGCCCGGCGAAATCAGCGTCGGCACGCCTTCGACGACGTGCGGGATCAGCCCGTCCGGAAGCTGTGGAGCAACGTTCTGTGCGTTGATCTGCGCCTTCATCAGCGTGTCGCCATCGGCCGACACCAGCACCGCGAACGGCAGCGAGCGGGTGACGGCAAGCGCGGTCAGGATGCGCTGGTACTGCACCCGGTCGCTCTCGAAGGTGCCATGTGCCTGCTCGAGTTCGCCCGCCACCCAGATGATGTCGTCGCGCAGCACCTGCGCGTGCTCGTTCATGTAGGAGCGGGCCACGAGCCGCGAGCTTTCGACCATGGTCTTGGTGCGCTCGGAGAACCACTGGTCGAGGCCCTGGTTCAGCGAAATGGTGGCGACCACCGCGACGATGATCGCCGGCACGGCTGCCGCGACGGCGAACATCGTCACCATGCGCAGTTGCAGCCCGGAGCCCGCCTGCCCCAGCAGGCGCGACTGGAACAACAGCATCGCTTCGGTGACGACCAGCGCCACCACCAGCAGCACGAGGAGGCCGTTGGCGATCCAGATCAGCGTCCACACTTCCGGGGTCGGCTCGATGCTGGTGGCGCCGGTCATGATCAGGAACGAGCCGGAAGCGACCAGCACCGACAGCACGACGACGATCAGGCCGACGGCGCGCAGGGCCTGCCTGCCGCGTTGGCTGAATACCGATCGCGATGCTTTGGCCGGCGGCGGACCGGAGGTGTCCGGGAAGCCGCTGTTGGCCAGCGCTGTGTCGCTCATGTCACAGACCGTTTCCCGGAAGGCCGCAAAGAGCCCCTAGGGTGGCTCAATCGCGGCGACCCTTCAAGACAAATGTTGCTGAAATGTGACACTCCCCTTGGGCCACATGCCGATGACGTGATCAAGTCCCGCTGAAAACATCCTAATTTGTCGCAAGCCGGGGCGGAACGAGCTTGCCGTGAGGTCGTTTATTTTCTGCGCGCCGCAAGGGCGCGGCATCGGGAAATTGCCCATGACGACGCCAGCCCCCGCCTCCCCTTCCTCTTCATTTCGCCCGACCGACCTCGCGATGACGGCAGTCTTCATTCTCGCCGTGCTCGGACTGATCGACGCGATCTTCAACTATTTCTGGACCGGCAACGGCATCCACGGCTCCGAGGGGGCCGTGCTGGTGATCGTCTCGACGCTGCTGCTCGCGATCGCCGCGGCGCTGATCGAGCGGCGCTGGATTCGTGGCTGGGTCAGAACGCTGTTCGAGGTGCTGATTTTCCTCGATTTCCTCGGCACCGCCGTCGCCGCCTATTTCCTCAATGCCTGGATCCCTCTCGGCCTGATCGTTCTCGGCTTCCTCGCCTGGGTGACCCATGTCACGCGGCGAACCAATTCCCGCTCCTCCAAACTCGGTTAGTGCAAATGAGCTGGCGCACCTTTGTCGTGCCCGTCATCGCGATGGGCCTGCTTTCTTCACCCGCTTTTGCGGACGACCAGCCCGGCTCGGTCGCCAGCGACGGCAGCCAGGCGTGGTATACGTTCACCGGCCAGCTCAACGCGCAGAAATACGCCACCGCCGACCAGATCACGCCCGACAATGTGGGCAAGCTGCAGACCGCCTGGCAGCTCCACACCGGCGACGTTTCCGACGGCAAGAACCCCAAAGGCCCCAAGGCCTCCGACTGGGGCGCAACGCCGCTGTTCGTCAACGACACCCTCTATGTCTCGACCGTGTTCGACCGCATCTTCGCCCTCGAGCCGGACACCGGCAAGGTGAAGTGGACGTTCGACACCAAGGTGCCGCTGGTCGACCCGACGCAGGGCGAGCTCAAGAACCGCGGCCTCTCCTACTGGCAGGCAGCGAGCCCGGTGGCCGGGCAACCGTGCCAGAAGATGATCTATCTCGGCACCATGGACGGCAAGGTTTTCGCCGTGGACGCCGATAGCGGCCAGGCCTGCACCGGCTTCGGGCAGAACGGCGTTCTCGACATCAACCAGTGGAACACGGTCAACAACAAGTGGCCGCTGTCGATCCTGCAGCCACCCACGATCTACAAGAACGAGATGTTCATCGGCTGGTCCGGGCAGGACTGGACGCAGGCGGTGCAGCCTCCGGGCTCGCTGTTCGCCGTCGACGCGCAGACCGGCAAGCTCAACTGGAAGTTCGACTCCATCCCGCCCGATCTCGACCCGAAGACCGGCACGTCGAACGTCTGGTCGTCGATGTCGGTCGACACCGAAAAGAACCTCGTCTTCATCCCGATCAGTTCGCCGAGCCCCGACTATTATGGCGGCGACCGGCTGGCCCCGATGCCGCTGTCGACCTCGGTCACCGCGCTCAATGCGGATACCGGCGCGGTGGTGTGGAGCTACCAGATCGTCCATCATGACATCTGGGACTACGATACCAATTCGGCGCCGGTGCTGTTCGACCTCGACCAGAACGGCAAGACCGTGCCGGCGCTGATCCAGTCGAGCAAGCAGGGCTTCCTCTACGTCCTCAACCGACTGACCGGCCAGCCGATCTACCCGATCGAGGAGAAACCGGTGCCGGCCTCGGACATTCAGGGCGAACAGGCATCTGCGACCCAGCCCTGGCCGACGACGCCGCCGGCGACGACGCCGGACAAGTTCCCCGGCATCTCGCCCCTCGCCGACCTGCTGAGCGGCGGCTATTGCAGCCGGACCATGGCGGGCCTCCGCTACGAGGGCCGCTACACCCCGCCGAGCCTCAAGGGCACGCTGGCCTTCCCGGCCACCGCGGGCGGGGTCGAGTGGGGCGGCGGCGCGCTCGATCCGACCACCAACACCTATGTCGTCAACTCGTCGGACGTGGCGCAGATCTACAAGCTCGTGAAGCGCGACGACTACAACCAGATCAATGCCGGCAAGAACGTCGAGCAGAAGAACGCCAACGGCTATTTCGCCCAGGAAGGCGCGCCCTACGGCTTCGAGCTGCAGACCTTCCTCAATCCGATGGGCATGCCGTGCTGGAACGGCCCCTACGGCACGCTGTCGTCCTATGACCTCAACACCGGCAAGCTCAACTGGCAGGAGCCGTTCGGCGAGGTGCAGAAATGGGGCTTCTACATGCCCGATGGCTGGGGCTCGGTGACCATCGGCAGCCCGGTGATCACCAAGACAGGCGTGATCTTCATCGGCGCCTCGATGGACAGCCGCGTGCGGGCCATCGATCTCAAGACCGGCAAGGTGCTGTGGAAGGCGCTGGCCGACGCGCCGGCCGTGGCCGAGCCCGCGGTCTACACCTACAAGGGCAAGGAATACGTGGTGTTCGCCGCCGGCGGTAACTCGATCCTCGAGCCCAAGGTCGGCGACCCGCTCATCGCCTTCACCCTGCCCAATTGAGGGGCGGCTATTTGAGCTGTTCGAGCAGCCATTTGCGGAACAGTTTTACCCGCGGCAGCTCGGATTTGGCGGCCGAGGTCACGAGGTAGTACGCCCCCGGCCCCGCCACGCGCACCGGGAACGGCGCGACGAGCGTGCCGTTGCGGATTTCGTCCTCGACCAGAAAGTTCGGCAGCAGTGCCACGCCGAGACCGGCGATCGCCGCCTGGATGATCATGAAGAAATGCTCGAGGCTCGGCCCCCAGACGAGGTCCTCGCGCTGCACGCCGGCCGAGCGGAACCAGTGCTCCCAGCCGTTCGGCCGGGTCGAGTGCCGGATCAGCCGGTGCTGGCGCAGTGCGTCGTAGTGGGTCAGCGGATGCTCGCCCTCCATCAGCTTGGGGCTGCATACCACCTGCACCTCCTCCCCCATCAGCGCGTCACAGATGGCGTCGGGCCAGTTGCCATGGCCGAAGCGGATGGCGACGTCGATGCGCTCCTTGGTGAAATCGAGCTCGCCGTCGCTCGAAATGATGTTGATGGCGATCTCGGGATGCGCCTCCTGGAACGATGACAATCGCGGCACCAGCCAGCGTGTGCCGAAGGTCGGCAGCATGCCGATCGAGAGCGTGCCCTTGCCGGCTTTCGATGAGATCAGCTCAACCGTGCCGGCCTCGATGAGATCGAGGGAATCCCGCACCAGCTCGTTGTAGAACCGCCCCTGGTCGGTCAGCTCGATCCGCCGGCTATGGCGGGCGAACAGCGGCACCTGCAGATATTCCTCCAGGCTGCGCACCAGCCGGCTGGCGGCGCTCTGGGTCACGTTCAACTCCTCGGCGGCGCGGGTGAAGCTGTTGTGGCGCGCCACGGCCTCGAAAGTCCGGATGGCGTTGAGCGAGGGAAGGAGACGGCCGCGCATGGTCCTGCATTCTTTCAAGTCATGGAAATGCAATCTTTATGCGGCTTGCGGGCCAAGGCCAAGCGGCTAGCTTTCGGCTGTCACAATTGTCCGGTGACGCGGCTCTCACCCAGGTTAGACGGAAAAGGCGCTACGATGATCCCCTTCCACATGGCTTTTGCCATCGACGACAAAGAGGCGGCCCGCCACTTCTACGGCGATGTCATCGGGTGCAAGGTGGGGCGCGAGGCCGACAACTGGATCGACTTCGATTTCTTCGGCCATCAGATTTCGGCGCATATCAACAAAGACCCCAAGTCGCCCGCGACCTCCAAGGTCGGCAACGACCTGGTGCCGCTGCATCATTTCGGCGCGGTACTGCCCTGGGACACCTGGAGCGCGCTGATCGAGCGCCTGCGGCAGGCCAAATGGCCCTTCGTGATGGAGCCCAATATCCGCTTCGAGGGCCAGCCGGGCGAACAGGGCACCTTCTTCATCAAGGACCCGGCCGGAAACGCGATGGAATTCAAGTCCTTCAAGGACCCCAAAGCCATGTTCGAGCACTGAGTGAGCGCCATGAATTCATTTGAAATCGGCAAGGAACTGACCGAGGTCGTGCTCGGTATCGATGTTCTCGAGCGGACCCAGCCGGCCGAAGGCAGCCTGCTCGGCGGCGACGGGCTGGTGCCGGCGATGGTGCCGACCGACAAGGTCTCGGCCCGCAAATACACCGATCGCGATGCGATCAAGGCGGACTTGACCCGGCTCGAAAAAGAGGCCGCCGCCCTGCCCGCCGGCCCACGTCAGGTATTCCTTCAAGGCATGCTGAAGTCCCTGCGGGTTGCAGTGAAGATGCTGTCGGGCTCGAGCCCGTCGTTCGAGGAAAAGGTCACCGACCTCGTCGGCGCCCCGGCCGGCCGCGAGGATGCGGCGCTGATCGAGGATGCCCGCTCGCGCGTGGATACGCTGCTCACCAAGGCCGGGTTCGTCACCGGCTCGCTCGGCCAGCGCGTCGAGACGTGGGAAGCGGCACGCGCCATTGCGCCGGAAAAGGTCGTCGCGGTGTTCCGCGAGCTGATGGTCGAGGCCAAAGCCCGCACCGACAAGCTGATCTTCAACACCGGCGACTACGACATCGCGGTCAATCCGGTGCGCGACCAGTATTACACCGCCCGCTGCTCGTTCAACGACGGCAAGATGGACCTCAACATGGATCTGAGCTTCACGCGCGCCGCGCTGAAGCATCTGGTCTGCCATGAGGTCTATCCCGGCCACTCGACGCAATTGCTGTCGACCGCCGAGGCCGTCGCCGACGGCAAGTCGCCATTCGACGCGCTGCTGATCACCACCGATGCCATCACCGGCTGCGTGCAGGAGGGCATCGGCGATCAGGGCGTCCACCTCATCGACTTCATGGAAGACGATGACGACGAGATCCACTCCGAGCTCCGCCGCGTTCGCTCGGCCGCGCAGACCAGCGCCGCCTGGATGCTGATGGTCGAAGGCTTGCCGCGCGAGGATGTCGCTAACTACCTCCGCAACGTCGCCATGGGCCAGGAAGCCTGGGTCCAGGGGCGCCTGCGTATGGCCGCACACCCGTTCCGCGGTCCGTTCATTTCCTCCTACTGGGCCGGCAACGAGAGCGTCCGCCGCGTGCGCGAGCGCGTGACCAAGGCGCAGTGGCCGATCTTCCTCGAAGCGCTCTACGAAAACGCCAACAGTCCGCAGAGCCTCGAAATGTTTCCGCAAACCGTTATCGAGAAGGCCGTCTGATGAAGTTCACCATTATCGGATCGGGCGCCATCGGCGGCCTCGCGGGCGCGTACCTGCACAAGGCGGGTCACGACGTCACCTTCGTCGACCGCTGGAAGGAGCATGTCGATGCGCTCAACACCGACGGCCTCAAGGTCGACGGCGTACGTGGCGAGATGCACTTCGACAACCTCAAGGCCAAGACGCCCGACCAGCTCTCGGGCGATCTGGGCGTGGTGCTGGTCGCGACCAAGTCGCAGCACACCATCGAGGCGCTGAAGCAGATCATTCCGCTGCTCAAGGCCGACAGCCTCGTGGTCTCCTACCAGAACGGCTTCAACGAGCCCGACATGGCGGCGACGCTGACGGCAGCGGGCCTGCCCGGCGACAAGATCGTCATGGGATCGATCCCCAATTACGGTGGCGCGCTGGTCGATCCGGGCTACCTCGAATTCGTGCACGAGGGCCCGATCCAGCTCGGCGAGATGAATGGCGAGATGACGCCGCGGCTCAAGGAGCTGGGTGACGCGCTGAGCGCGCTGACGGAAGTCCAGTACTCCGATCACATCTGGGGCCAGATCTGGGCCAAGGAAGTGTATTCGGCGCAGGTGGTGTTCTCGGCCCTCGCCGATGCGCCGCTGCGCACCACGCTGGGCGTCGAGAAATATGCCCGCACCGCCGGCGCCGTGGTCAAGGAGGCTCTCGAAATCGCCGATGCCAACGGCATCGACGTGCAGGCCTTCGATTTCTTCGATCCGCAGAACTATCGGGTGAAGACGGCCGCCGACACGCAGAAGCTGCTCGACAACATCAACCACGCCATCTGGCTCCTCAAGAAGGACCAGGACAACAAGCCGACCCACAACTTCAAGAAGAAGGGCTCGGGCATCTGGTGGGACATCGTCTATCGCAAGCGCCCGTCCGAGACGCGCGCCTTTGCCGGCAAGCTCATCGAGTTCGGCAAGAAGGCCGGCGCCGACACGCGCCTCAATGAAAAGATGACCAGCATGATCTACGAGATCGAGGACGGGAAGCGCCAGCTCGGCTTCCACAACTTCGATGAGCTCGCCGACTATGCCGCCTCGATCGGAAAGACCCTGCCATGAGCACCAAACTCGGCGTCGGCCTCATCGGCGCACACACCTGGGCCGAAAAGGCCCACCTGCCCGGCTATCATGCGCATGAGCGGGTCGATCTGGTCGCGGTCTGCGATATCGATCCGTCGCGCGCCAAGGCGATGGCCGAGAAGTTCGGCGCCAGGAAGGTTTACACCGACGCCAACGAGCTGATTGCCGATCCGGACGTGCAGATGGTCGACGTCTGTACCCCGACCTATACCCACCTGCCGCTCAGCCTCGCTGCCATCGGCGGCGGCAAGCACGTGCTCAGCGAAAAGCCGCTCCACACGGAGGCGGCGCCCGCGTTCGACGCCGCGAAACAAGCCGACGCCAGGGGTGTGCGCACTAAGCTCGGCTTCACCTTCCGCTATTCGCCGGCCATCCGGCAGATCAAGCGCTGGATCGAGGACGGTACGCTCGGCGAAATCTACCACATCCATGGCTTCGAGCAGAATTCGCAGTGGCTCGACCCCGACTTTCCGCTGCGCCAGATCGCGCCCGATGCGGTGCGCGACCAGCTCATTCCCTCCTCGATCATCGGCTACGGCTCGCACCTGATCGACCTGATGCGCTGGCTGGGCGGCGAGTTCAAATCGGTCGCCTCGACCATGAAGAACTTTATCCCCGAACGTGTCGTACGCGGCGAACCCGGCCGGCAGCGCGTCCTCGTCGAGGACGGCGCCGTGGCGATCGTCGAATACGCCAATGGAACGCAGGGCATGCTGCAGACGAGCTACATCGCCGTCGGCAACTATCCCGGTGTCGAGATCCGCGTGTATGGCAGCAAGGGCGCAGCTGTCGCGCGGCTCATCGACGAATTCGGCATCGCCGAGACGCTGAAATACGCGACCGCCGATGCCGTAGAGTTCAAGCCCGTCGAGATCACCCAGGCTGCCTTGCCGCCGGGGACGACCCTCAACACGCCGTGGCCCGAGCTCTACTACCGCAACCTCGTCCGCTTCTTCGTCGACGAGATTCTCGAGGACCGGCCGCAGGAGTGCACGTTCTACGACGGCGCCAAGAGCCAGGAGATCGTCGACGCGATCATCAAAGCGCATTATGAACGCCGCTGGGTAGACCTGCCGGGCGGGACCGCATGACGGAGCGTTACGACCCCATACTCGTCGACGCATTCCTCAAGCATCACTGGACCTATCGTCCGGTGGACGCGACCTTCATGGGCGATACCGCCCATGACAAGGCGTTGCCGCCGGCACGGTCGCAGACGCTCAAGCAGGAGCTCGAGGGGATCGCGGCGCTCGAAGCCCGCCTTGCCGACGTGGCGGAGCCGCAAAAGCTTGGCGACCGCCTCGATCTGCGCATGATGCGGGCCGAGCTCGCCATCCAGAAGGCGGCGGCGACCAGCCGGCCGCGCCTCGCCAATCCGGCGTGGTATTCGGGCGAAGCGGCGTTCTCGATCATTTCGCTGCTGCTGCCGCAGTCCCTGCCGGTGCGCAACGACGCGCTGCTGGCGCGGCTCAACGGCATGGCCGACTTCCTCGAAGCCGCCGCCGAGCGGCTCGGCAACAAGCCGGCGCCGCAGGGCTGGGTCAAGCGCGCGCAGAAGGAAGCGACCGCCATGGCCGGATTCCTGCGCAGCGATCTCAAGCTGCACGAGGCCTATGGCGAAGACTGGGACGAGCCGGCGGAAGCCGCGGCCGTCGCATTCGAGACCTTCGCGCAGGCGATTGCCGCCCTGCCCGACGCCGATCCGGCCGCGGGCGAGGACTATCTGTCGCTGCTGATCAACACCGTCCACGGGCTGAAGCTGACGCCACAGGATGCCGTCGAGATCGCGCAGGCGGCGTTCGACCGCATGGGCAACGAATTGGTCGAGATGGCCAAGCTCCTCGACCCCGACAAGAGCTGGCAGGAGATCGTCGCCGGCCTTCCCGACGTGCATCCCGCGACGGTCGGCGACGCCTTCGATAGCTACACGCATTGGGACGTGCAGGCGATCGTCGACGGCTCGGGTCTCGTGACGCCGGCGCAGGAATACGACCTCGACTATCGCTGGATGGCGCCCTGCTTCGCCCGCATCAGCCAGTCGCTGTACTTCCTGTTCTACCGCTCGCCTCCGGCCCTCAATCCGGGCGTCGGCAGCGTCTATTGGGTCACGCCGCCGGGCGAGGACGAAGAGGCATTCCTCCGCGCCAATTCCACCGCCACCGTGAAGACTATCCACTCGGTGCACCATGGCAGCGTCGGTCACCACACCCAGAACACCCGCGCCCGCGCCGCCCAGTCGCGGCTGGCGCGGATCGCCGGCACCGACTGCGCGCTCGGCCTCGCCTTCCTCGGCGCCGGCACGCTGATCGAAGGCTGGGCCTGCTATGTCGAAGATCTGCTGATGGAGGCGCGCGGCTTCTACACGCCCGAGGAGATCATCCTCCTCAAGCAGTACGAACGCCGCAACGCCGCCAGCGTCCTCGTCGACATCAAGCTCCACCTCGGGGAATGGTCGATGGACGAGGCCATGGCCTTCTACCGCGACAAGGCCGGCTTCGCCGCGGGCCGGGTCGAGGGCGAAGTGGTCCGCAACTCGATGCTCCCCGGCTCGCGGCTGATGTACTGGCTGGGCGTCGAAGGCATCAAGGCACTGCGCAAGCGCTGGAAGGGCGACACCGTCGCCTTCCACGACCAGCTCCTCAGCTACGGCCACGTGCCGCTGGCGTGGATCGCCGAGGAGATGGAGCGGGCGGGGCTGCTCAACTGATGGCCGCGTCCCCGCCGCTGCTCGAAATCCGCAATCTGGTGACCGAGTTCCGGACCGAGACCGGCATCGTCCGCGCGGTCAAGGGCGTCGACCTCACGGTCGAGGCCGGCCAGACCGTTGCCCTTGTCGGCGAAAGCGGCTCGGGCAAGTCGGTGACCTCGCTCTCGGTCATGCGGCTCATCCCCAAGGCGGTCGGCGGCATCGCGGGCGGCGAAGTGCTGTTCCGCGGTCGCGACGGCAAGGTGCGCGATCTCGCCAAGGAGCCCGAAGAGGCGATGCGCAAAATTCGCGGCAACGAGATCTCGATGATCTTCCAGGAGCCGATGACCAGCCTCAACCCGACGCAGAAGGTCGGCGACCAGATCGCTGAAGCGGCGCGGCTGCATCAGGGCCTCACCGGAGCGCAGGCGTGGAAGCGCGCGGTCGAGATGCTGACGCTGGTCGAAATCCCCGAGCCGGCGCGGCGTGCGGACATTTACCCGCACCAGATGTCGGGCGGCATGCGGCAGCGCGTGATGATCGCGATGGCGCTCGCCTGCAATCCGGCGCTGTTGATCGCCGACGAGCCGACGACGGCGCTCGACGTCACCGTGCAGCTCCAGATTCTGGAGCTGATGCGGCGGCTGCAGCGCGAAATCGGCATGGGCATCCTGTTCATCACCCACAATCTCGGCGTCGTCGCCGAAATCGCGGACCGCGTGGCGGTGATGTATGGCGGGCGCATCGTCGAGAGCGCCGCCGTGCTCGACCTCTTCGACAGACCGAGCCACCCTTACACCCGCGGCCTCCTCGCCAGCATGCCGGTTGTCGACCGTGCCGCGCGCAGCGCCGGCCAGGTCGCGCGGCTCAAGGCCATTCCGGGCAGCGTGGTCGATCCGCGCCGCCCGCCCGCCGGCTGCGATTTCAATCCGCGCTGCGCCTGGGCTATCGACGAGTGCCGCGCCGCGGTGCCACCGATGTTCGAGGTGACGCCGGGCCACGATGCCCGCTGCATCCGCTGGAACCAACTCGATGGCTGAGCCCCTCCTCCGCGTCGATGACCTCAAGGTCCACTTCCCTTCGGGCAAGGGCATGTTCTCGCCCGGTGTCGTGGTGCGCGCCGTCGACGGCGTCTCGTTCGACGTCGGCCGCGGCGAAGTCGTCGGCCTCGTCGGCGAATCCGGCTCGGGCAAAACGACGCTCGGCCGCTCGGTGCTGCGGCTGATCGAGCCGACCAGCGGTTCGGTGAACTTCGAAGGCACGGAGGTCACGAAGCTCCCGCCCGCCGAGCTCAAGGCGCTGCGCTCGAAGATGCAGATCATCTTCCAGGACCCCTATGCCAGCCTCAACCCGCGCATGAGCGTGGGCCAGATTCTCGGCGAGGCGCTGCAGCTCCATCACATCGGCGACCGCAAGGAGCGCGGCAGGCGGGTCGGCGAGCTGCTGGAAAAGGTTGGGCTGCCGGCCAATGCCGCGGCGCGCTTCCCGCATGAGTTTTCCGGCGGGCAACGGCAGCGCATCGGCATCGCCCGGGCGCTGGCGGTCAACCCGCTGTTCATCGTCGCCGACGAGCCGGTGTCGGCGCTCGACGTGTCGATCCAGGCGCAGATCATCAATTTGCTACAGGACCTTCGGCAGGAGTTGGGGCTCTCGATCCTGTTCATCGGCCACGATCTGTCGGTGATCGAGTTCCTCTGCGACCGTGTGATCGTGATGTATCTGGGCAAGGTGATGGAGACGGCGACTGCCGCCGATCTCTACAGCAAGCCGCGGCATCCCTACACGCGCGCGCTGCTCGATGCGGCGCCGGTGCCGGACCCGCGGGCGCGGCGCGAGCGCATCACCCTCAAGGGCGATCTGCCGAGCCCGATCAACCCGCCGTCGGGCTGCGTGTTCCGTACCCGCTGCCCGTTTGCGATCGACGCTTGCGCCGAGGTCGTACCGCCGCTCGAGACCGTCGCCGAACAGCATTCCGTGGCCTGCATCCGGCAGGCTGAGCTTAACTTGACGGAATAGGTCGCCGCTTTTTCCCGGAACGATCCCGGCCTCGCGCGCCCGTCGCGTGAGGCCCGTATTTGCTTGCAAAATCGATGATCTCTGGCGTGTTCCCGGGTGTCGTGCGCTGTGTCGTGTCCATGAGTTGAAATGCGGGCAAAGCGGATTTTTTCGGGGATTGCGAGTCCGCTTGCCGCCACACCATGCTCACTGTCATGAAACGGATATTTATCGCCTCGCGCGGCAATCCCGAGCACATGGCTCAGTTGTTCCGCGCGGAGCTGCCCGACCATGAAGTCTTGACCGCGCAGCCGCAGCCCGGCGACGCGCCGGTGCCCTATATCGTGGTCGGCCGGCCGACGCCGGGCGTGATCCGCGCCGTGCCCGGGGTCGAGGTCGTGCTCAGTCTCAACGCCGGTATCGAGCATCTGCTCGCGAGCGGCGAAGTGCCCGACGGACTGCCGATCGTGCGGCTGGTGGACGACGGCCTCGCCGACGGCATGTCGGACTGGGTGCTGGGCAATGCCCTCGCCTGGCATCGCAATCTCCTCGTCTACAAGGCGCAGCAGGAACGCCGCGAATGGGCGCCGCAGCAGGAAAAGCTGGCGCGCGAGCGGGTGGTCACGGTGCTTGGCGCCGGTGCGCTCGGCGCGCAGGTTGCCGGCCATTTCGTGCGCTTCGGGTTCCAGACCCGGGTGTGGAGCCGCTCGGGCCGTCCGGTCGAGGGTGCCACTGCCTTCGCGAAGGCCGCGCTGCTCGATGCGGTGCGGGGCGCCGACATCCTCGTCAATCTGCTGCCGGCGACGGCCGAGACGGCCAACGTCATCGACGCCACGGTGCTGGCGGCGCTGGCCAAGGGCGCGTTCGTCATCAATGGCGGACGCGGCGCGGCGATCCTCGATGCCGACCTGATCGCGGCGCTCGACAGCGGCCAGCTTTCCGGCGCGGCGCTCGACGTGTTCCGCACCGAGCCGCTGCCGGCCGACGATCCGTACTGGGGGCACCCCAAGGTGCTGGTGTCGCCGCATGTCGCGGCGCCCACGCATGCCCACACTGCGGTCAAGGAAATGGCCGAAAACATCCGCCGCCACGAACGGGGCGAACCGCTGACCCACGTCGTCGACCGGACGCTGGGATACTAGACTGCTAACTCCCCCCTCTGGGGCACAACAGGGAAGAGGACAACCACCATGACCATGAAGATGACGCGCCGTACGGCCATTCAGGCCATTCTGGCAACCACCGCCGCCGCCAGCGTGATGCGCGGCGTGCCGGCCTGGGCCCAGCAGAAGGGCGGCACCCTCACCGTCGGGCTCACCTACGAGATCGACACCATGAACGTCTACTCGACCGGCTATCTGGGCGACGCCCAGGCGGCCGTGGTCGAGGGCCTGCTGGCGCCCGACAAGGACGCCAAGTACGTGCCGGTGCTGGCGACCGAAGTGCCGACCATCGAGAATGGCGGTATCGTCGTCGCCGCCGACGGCAAGACCATGAAGGTCAGCTACAAGCTGCGCCCGGGCGTGACGTGGCACGACGGCCAGCCGTTCACTTCGGCCGACGTCAAGTACACCTGGGAAGCCGTGAAGGACCCCAAGTTCACCGCCGAATCCAAGGACGGCTCGTCCGAGGTCGACAGCATCGACACCCCCGACGACCTGACGGTGGTGGTCAACTACAACACCATCCTGCCGACCTTCGCGTCGACGCTGTTCACCTTCGGCATCTTCCCCAAGCACCTGCTGGAAGGCACCGACCTCAACACCTCGAGCTACAACCAGACCCCGGTCGGCACCGGCCCGTTCAAGGTCAAGGAGTTCGTCTCCGGGCAGTACGTGGCGCTCGAGCGCTATGACGGCTACTGGCGCAAGGCCGCCAATGGCGACGCCCTGCCCTATCTCGACGGCATGGTGTTCAAGATGATCCCCGACACCAACACGATGCTGACCCAGCTCAAGTCCGGCGAAGTCGATCTCGTGGTGCAGTTGCCCTACAATCAGGCGACGCAGGCCAAGGCCATCGATCGCGTCGAGCTGATCACGGGGCCGCTGCTGAGCTGGCAGCACCTCGATTTCAACTTCAAGAGCGCTGGTCTCGAGGACCTGGTGGTGCGCAAGGCCATCGCCCAGGCGATCGACCGCAGCGTCATCTCGAAGGCCCAGGGCGGCTACCCCGAGCCGATCAAGTCGCCGGTGGTGCCGGTGTTCGACTTCTATGATCCGAACACCCCCGAAGTGCCGTTCGACGTCGCCGCGGCGACCAAGGCGCTCGACGATGCCGGCTATGCGGTCGGCGGCGACGGCGTCCGCGCCAAGGGCGACACCCGTCTGTCCTACAAGTTCGTGGTGCAGGCCGGCCGTGCCGACGACGAGCTGGTGCAGCAGATCATCATCACCCAGCTCAAGGCGATCGGCGTCGAAGCCGTGGCCGACAACAAGGATGGCGTGGCCTACCGCGACGCCCGCTACAAGGGCGGCTACGACCTGATCTATGGCCGCTGGATCACCTCGGCCGACCCGGTCTACTCGGTGTTCTACGGCACCGGCGGCGCCAACAACGGCCAGGGCTACTCCAACCCGACGCTCGACGCGGCGCTCGCCAAGTTCGAGAACACGCTCGATCCGGCCGTGCGCAAGCAGGCGGCGTCGGACTTCCAGAAGATCCTCGCCGACGACATGGTCACGGTCTCGCTGACCACCAACGTCGCCCTGATCGCCAAGCTCAAGACGCTGCAGAACTTCGTGCCGAACCCGACGAACATGACCAATTTCGTCGACTCCAGCGCCTGGTACATTCAATCCTGACGTCCCTCTTCTCGCCACTGCGTCCCCGGCATAGACTGCCGGGGACATTCACGCCTCAAGGTCCTGCGGCATGAGTTTCAGCTTCATCGTCCGCCGCGTCCTCGGGGCGATCCCGCTTCTGCTCGGGATCTCGGTCATCCTGTTCACCATCGTGCATCTCGCACCGGGTGGGCCGCTCGACATCTACGCGGACAATCCCTCCGTCAGTCCCGAAGCGCTGCAGCAGATCGCCGATCGCTACGGCCTCAACCAGCCGGTGCCGCTGCAATATCTGCTGTGGCTGAAGGCGATGGTCGTGGGCGACTGGGGCTTTTCCATCCGCACCGGCAAGCCGGTTCTCGGCGAAATCTGGACCCGCATCGGGCCGACGCTGCAGCTCGGCGGGCTGTCGCTGCTGATTTCGCTGATCGTCGCCATTCCGCTCGGCATCATCTCGGCCTCGCGCCGCGGCTCCAAGCTCGACACCTCGCTGACGCTGGTGTCGTTCGCCGGCATGTCGACGCCGGTGTTCTGGCTGGCACTGCTGCTGCAATTGCTGTTTTCGGTCGAGCTCGGCTGGCTGCCCTCGGCGGGCCTGCAGTCGATCGGCGGCGGCTCGTTCACCGACCGGCTGCTCCACATCATCATGCCGGCCGCCGTGCTGTCGCTCGCGACCATCGCGAGCTGGAGCCGCTTCATCCGCTCGGGCATGATGGACGTGCTCAACCAGGACTATATCCGCACCGCCTACGCCAAGGGTCGCAGCGAATGGGGCGTGGTGTTCTTCCATGCGCTGCGCAACGCGCTGATCCCGGCCGTGACCGTGATCGCGGTCGACTTCGCCACCGTGATCTCGGGCGCCGTGATCACCGAAACAGTGTTCGCCTGGCCGGGCATCGGCCGGCTGTTCATGGAAAGCATGAACGGGCGCGACTACCCCATGCTGATGGGCCTGATGATGATGGGCTCGCTCGGCATCATCATCGCCAACATCGTTGCCGACCTCGCCTATGCGGCGCTCGATCCGAGGATCCGTTATGGCTGAGACCACCCTCCCCATCGCGGCCGCCGCCGCGCCGCCCGATGCCTACTGGCGCCGCGTGCTGCGCCGGTTCTTCCGCCACAAGCTGGCGGTGCTGGGGCTCGTCATCCTCATCGTCGAAGCGCTGGTGGTGATCTTCGGGCCGTATGTCTCGCCCTATACGTTCGACGGGCAGGACTTCAACCTCATCGGCCAGCCCGGCCCGATGGGCCCGGAGCATTGGCTGGGCACCGACGAGCTCGGCCGCGACGCCTTCACCCGCCTGATCTATGGCGGGCGCGTGTCGCTGGTGGTGGGCCTTGCTGGCGCCGTCATCGCGACATTGCTCGGCACGCTGGTCGGCGCGCTTTCGGGCTTTTACCGCGGCTGGACCGATACGATCCTGATGCGCTTCACCGACGTCATGCTGTCGATCCCGACGCTGCCGCTGGTGCTGCTGCTGTCGGGCCTGTTCCATCCAAGCCCGCCGCTGCTCGTTGCCATCGTCGGCGCGCTGATCTGGATGGGCACGGCGCGGCTGGTGCGCAGCCAGTTCCTCGCGCTGCGCGAACGCGAATTCGTCGAGGCAGCGCGCGCACTCGGCGCGGGCGGGCCGCGGCTGATGCTGCGCCACATCCTGCCCAACGCCATCGGCCCGATCACGGTGTCGGCGACGCTGGCGGTGGGCAGCGCCATCCTGCTCGAATCCGCGCTGTCGTTCCTCGGCTTCGGCATCCAGCCGCCGGTGCCGACCTGGGGCAATCTGCTCAACGCGGCGAGTCCATGGCTGAGCCAGGCGCCGTGGCTGGCCCTGCCCCCGGGCATCGTCATCCTCGCCACCGTGCTGGCGGTCAACTTCCTCGGCGACGGTCTCCGTGACGCCATGGAGCCCAAGGAATAGCGTCATGTCCAATTCCTACATCGTCGACCAGGGCGTAAAGCCGCTCGCCCGCGGCAAGGCCGTGGCCTCGACCGGCAACCCGATCGTCACCGAGACGGTGATCGAGGTGCTGCGTTCGGGCGGCAACGCGGCGGACGCGGCGATCGCGGGCGCCTTGGTGCAGGCTGCCGTCGAGCCGCATCTCACCAGCCACGCCGGCATGGTGTCGTTTCTCTATTGGGACGCGAAGACCGAGAAGGCCTACCAGCTCAATTCGCTCGGCACCCTGCCTGCCGATATGCCGCCGTTCCGGCCGATCAACGGCGTCGGCGGCTGGGCCCGCGAAGGCCAGCCCGGACCGCAGGCGGCCATCCCGGGCTTCATGCCGGGCCTTGGCGCCATGCACGAAAAGTTCGGCACCAAGCCCTGGGCCGAGCTCTGCCAGAGCGCCATCCGCTGGGCCGAGGACGGTCATCCGGTCTCCTCGTTCGAATATGGCGTCAACGTCTTTGCCGCGCCGTTCTCGACCTATTTCGAGGAAGGCCGCGAGGTCTTCATGCCGCAGGGCTACCTGACGCCGGTCGGCTCGGTCGTGCGCAACCCCAAACAGGCCAAGACCCTCCGCGCGCTCGCCGAAGAAGGTCCGGGCTATTTCACCACTGGCCAGTGGGCCCGCGATTTCGTCGCCGCCGGCAATGCGCTCGGCTGGGGCGTCCGGCTCGACCACATGACCGCCAATCCGCCGCGCTGGCAGGAGCCGCTGAGCTTCACCCATCGCGGCCAGGAGGTCGTCAGCCTCGCCCCGCCGGAGCGGCAGGCGGCCTATTGCGCGCTGGTGCTGGGCGTGCTCGAGGCAGCCGGCATCAAGGACATGGAGCCGTTCGGCGCCGAATATCTGTTCTTCATGGGCCATGCGCTGCGGCTGGGCGACCAGGCCTGCGCCTTCCTCCACGACCCGCTGTTCTTCGGCGACGCCGCGACCACCATGATGGACCCGGACTATCACCGCTCGCTGGCCAAACTCATCCGCGCCAGCATGCCCAAGGTCGATCTCACCGAGCATGTGCGGCTGACCATGGGCAAGGCCGCAATGGCCGGCTCCGGCTGGAACAGCGCCAAGTCCAAGGCGCCGGTCGGCAGTTGCGAAATCTCGGTCGTCGATGCCGAGGGCAACTGGGTGCAGATGATGAACACCGTGCAGTCGGGCGGCATTCCCGGCATGGCGGTGGGCGGCGTTGCCATGATGGGCTCGCACGAGCAATCGTCAATGGGCGCGCATTTCCAGACCTGGCGGGTGCCCGGCGCGCGCATGCGCAACATCCTCGGCAACACCTTCGTCATGCGCAACGGCAAGCCCTGGCTCGCCCTCGGCACGCCCGGCAACGTCTATGCCACCGTGGCACAGATGCTGGTCAATATCCTCGATTTCGGCATGGACCCCGCCGCCGCCTCCGATGCGCCGCGCCTGCTGCCGATCGAGGACAATTACGCGCTGACCGTCGAAAGCCGGATTTCACCCGAGGCCGTGCTGGGGCTCACCTCGATGGGCGTCCACCTCACCCCGATGCCCGCCTGGGACTGGAACCAGGGCTCGTTCCAGATGTGCTGGGACGACGGCAGCGGCCAGCTCACCGCGCATGCAGATTTCCGGCGTACAGGCGTGGCGGCGGCAGTCTAGGACGCCCAGCCCGCTCCCAACGCCCGTCCACCGTGGACTATCGGCCCCTCACCCCCGCCGGCTCTGCTTCACGATCTCGATCGAGTGCGCGCGGATTTTCTTGCGCAGCGTATTGCGGTTGAGCCCGAGCAGTTCCGCCGCCTTGATCTGGTTGCCGCCGCAGGCGTTGAGCACCATGGCGATCAGCGGCGCCTCCACCTTGTCCAGCACGCGCTGATAGAGCCCGGCCGGCGGCAGCTTCGGTTCGTGCTCGCGCAGCACCTGCGCCACGTGCGTTTCCACGGCTGAGGAGACATCCGCCGGCCCCGCCGAGGCCGGTAGCGCCTGCCGGTCCGAGATGTTGAGTTCGGCCTGCACGATCTCGCGCGAAATGCTCTCGTCGGCATAGAGCGCCACCAGCCGCCGCACGAGGTTTTCGAGCTCGCGGACATTGCCGGGCCACGAATAATCCTGCATCAGCCTTATGGCGTCGGGCGAAATGGTCTTCAGCGCCTCGCCGTCCTGCTGCGCGGCGCGGAGGAAATGGCCGACCAGGTCGGCGATGTCGTCGATGCGCTCGCGCAGCGGCGGCAGGCGGATCGGCACCACGTTCAGGCGATAGAACAGGTCTTCGCGGAACAGCCCCTGCCGGATCATCTGGCTCAGATCGCGATGCGTCGCCGCGACGATGCGGACGTTCGACTTGATCGGCGTACGGCCGCCGACCATGGTGTACTCGCCTTCCTGCAGCACGCGCAGCAGCCGGGTCTGGGCATCCATCGGCATGTCGCCGATCTCGTCGAGGAACAGCGTTCCACCCTCGGCCTGCTCGAAGCGGCCGGAGGAGCGCGCCGTGGCGCCGGTAAAGGCGCCCTTCTCGTGCCCGAACAGTTCCGCCTCGATCAGATCGCGCGGGATCGCCGCCATGTTGATGGCGACGAACGGGCCGTTGCGGCGCTTGCCGAAATCGTGGAGCGCGCGGGCGACCAGCTCCTTGCCGGTGCCGCTCTCGCCGGCGATCATCACCGTGAGGTCGGTCTGCATCAGCCGCGCCAGCGCCCGGTAGATGTCCTGCATCGCGGCCGAGCGGCCGACCAGCGGCATGGTCTCGCCCGGCTCCTCGACCTTGCGCTCGCCGGCGCCGGCTTTCTTCGCATCGGCGAGCGCGCGCGCCACCACCGACAGCACCTCGGTGATGTCGAAGGGCTTGGGCAGATACTCGTACGCGCCCAGCTCGTTGGCGCGGATCGCCGTCATGAACGTGTTCTGTGCGCTCATCACCACCACCGGCAGGTCCGGCCGCATCTTCTTGATCTTGGGCATCACGTCGAACGCACTGCCGTCGGGCATGGCGACGTCGGTGATCAGCAGATCGCCCTCGCCGCGGCTGACCCAGTTCCACATCGTGGACAGATTGCCCGTCGGACGCACCTCGTAGCCGGCACGCGTCAGCGCCTGGTTCAGCACCATGCGGATGGCGGCATCGTCGTCGGCCAGCAGAACTGTGTGGCTCATTGCGCCGCGACCCCTGCGTCTTCCGGCAATCTCACCCCCCTGGCGACCGGCAGCAGCACGCGGAAGCGCGTCCGCCCTGCCCGGCTGTCGCTGTCGATCACGCCGCCATGGTCGCCGACGATCTTTGCCACCAGCGCCAGCCCGAGGCCGGAGCCGTTGGCCTTGGTGGTGACGAACGGATCGAACAGGATCGGCAGCAGGTCGGGCGGAATGCCGGGGCCATTGTCCTCGATGACGATTTCGAGCGGCAGCGAGATGCGCTGGCTCACCCCCTGCACTGCAATACGGATGCCCGGGCGGAAGGCCGTCGTGATGTGGATTTCTGCCTTGGGCGTCCGCTCCAGCGCCTCGGCGGCGTTCTTGACCAGATTGAGGAACACCTGGATCAACTGGTCGCGATTGCCGAACACCGGCGGCAGCGACGGATCGTATTCCTCGGTGAAGGTGATGTTGCGGGCAACACCCGATTTCACCAGCAGCTTCACCCGGTCGAGCACGGCGTGGATATTGATCGCCTCGCGCTCGATCGGCCGGTCGTCGCCGAACACTTCAACCCGGTCGATCAGATCGACGATACGGTCGACCTCCTCGCGCACCAGCCGCGCCAGCGGCACCTCCTCGGGCGTCACCGACTGCTCCAGCAATTGCGCCGCGCCGCGGATGCCCGACAGCGGGTTCTTGATCTCGTGCGCCAGCATCGAGGCAAGGCCGGTGACCGAACGGGCGGCGCCGCGGCTCACCAGTTGCCGGTCGATCTTGTCGGCCATGGTGCGTTCCTGAAACAGCAGCGCCACATGCGCGTCGCTGTCGGAGATCGGGCTCGCGAACACGTCGACGATGCGGTCGTCGGCGCCATCGCCGAACCGCACCGAGCCGACCCGCAACCGGTACTCCGTCATCGGCGCGCGGCGCTCCGCCACCGCCTGCGCCAGCGCCACGATGGGCGAGCCGAAGGCGATGAGGTCGTCGAGCCGCTGTCGGCCGAGCACGCTGAGCGAGGCGCCGAAGAACGATTCCGCCGCATAGTTGACGAAGACCACGGCGCGATCCTCATCGATGATGATCACCGGCTGGGTCAGCGCCTGCAGCACCGACAGCGGCAGGCTCGAAGCGGAGAGGTCGATCATGCCGCGTCCTGCAATTGTCCGCCGAAGATCGCTTCGATCATGCCGATCACGGCCCTTGGGTCCTCGTTCTGGACCAGCGCCCGGCGCGTCTCCTTGCTCACCGCAAGGGCCGACGCCTCGAGATACCAGTCGAGATGTTTTCGCGCCGCACGCACCCCGACTTCGACGCCATATTCGCTGAGGACGCCCTCATAGTGCTCGATGACGATACCGGTCAGTTCCGCGCCCTCCGGCGTGGCGCGAGCCGCCTCCCCCGCCAGCCCGGCCGCGATCTGCCCGACGAGCCAGGGCTGGCCCTGCGCGCCGCGGCCGAGCATCACCGCCGCTGCACCCGATTGCTCCAGCGCCGCGCGCGCCCTCTCGAGGCTGGTGATATCGCCATTGACCACCACCGGCACATCGACCGCTTCGACCACCGAGCGAACGATGTTCCAGCGCGCCTCGCCCTTATAGAATTGCTGTCTGGTCCGGCCGTGCACCGTGATCATCTGTGCCCCGGCCTCGACCGCGCGCCGCGCAATATCGGGGGCGTTGAGGCTGTCGTCGTCCCAGCCGAGCCGCATCTTGACCGTCACCGGCAGCGAGGTCGCACCCACCACCGCCTCGACCAGCGCTTGCGCGAGGTCGGGCACCCGCATCAGCGCCGAGCCGGCGTAACCGTTAGTCACCCGCTTGGCCGGACAGCCGAAATTGATGTCGATGATGTCGGCGCCGGCGTCCTCGGCGATCTTTGCCGCCCGCGCCATCCACTCGGTTTCGCAACCGGCGAGTTGCACCATGTGCGGCAGGCCTGCCGAGCGGCCGAGCTTGCGCACCATGTCGTGGTGGCCGGTGGTCAGCGCCGCGCTCGCGATCATCTCCGACACGACCAGCCCGGCGCCATAGCGCGCCGCGAGCATCCGCATCGGCCGGTCGGTGATGCCCGCCATCGGCGCGAGAAACGCCCGGTTCCGGATCGCCTGGGCGCCGATGCTCAAGCCGCAGGCAGGGTCACGCAAAGATATGCACCATTCTTATGCAATCGCTGGAAATGCCGATGTTGTAGTCAAAATCACTGCCGACGCAACAGCCAATACCGTTGCAGGGCAGCCTTGCAGCGAGGGGCGCACCCCGCTAGACCGGCGCGGTTACACTGTCCTGCCGGCGAGTTCACCACCCTTGGCTACCCCCAAAACCATCGCCGTGATCGTCGTCGCCGCCGGCACCGGCGAGCGCATGGGCGGCGGGCCGAAGCAATACCGCATGCTCGCGGGCAAGCCCGTGCTGACCCGCAGCATCGAAGCGTTCCTGCGCCGCCCCGACGTCACCTGGGTCGTCCCCGTGATTCATCGCGACCACCGCGCGCAGATCAACAGCCTCGGCCTCGCGCATCCAAAACTTCTCGATCCGGTCATCGGCGCCGCGTCTCGGCAGGGCTCGGTGCTGGCCGGCCTCGAAGCGCTGGCGGCGCTTGCGCCCGACATCGTCCTCATTCAGGATGCGGCCCGGCCGCTGGTCGACGATGCTGTGATCGATGGCGTCATCGCGGCGCTCGGACAGGGCGCCCTCCCCGTCACTGCCGTTACCGACACCATAAAACGCTCCAATGACGGCCGCGCCGTTTCGGCCACCGAGGACCGGCGCAGGCTCTATGCCGCACAGACGCCGCAAGGATTTGCCTTCGCCACCATCCTCGACGCGCATCGCCGCGCCGCCGCGCTCGCCGCCGACTTCACCGACGATGCGGCGATCGCCGAGCATTTCGGCATCCCGGTCGCGCTGACGGCCGGCTCGGCGCGCAACATCAAGCTCACCCACCCCGAAGATTTCGAGCGGGCCGAGCGGCTATTGGGAGGCAGGACGATGGAGACGCGGGTCGGCACGGGGTTCGACGTCCACCCGTTCGAGCCCGGCGATGCCGTCTGGCTCGGTGGCGTGCGCATCGCCCACTCGGCAAAGCTCAAGGGGCATTCCGATGCCGATGCGGCGCTTCACGCGCTGACCGATGCGATCTATGGCGCGCTCGGCGAAGGCGATATCGGCACCTTCTTTCCGCCCTCCGATCCGCAATGGAAGGGTGCCGCCTCCGTTATCTTCCTCGAGCACGCGGCGGGCCTCGTCGCCCAGCGCCGCGGCCGCATCGTCAACCTCGACGTAACCATCGTCTGCGAGGCCCCGAAAATTTCGCCGCACGTGCCGGCGATGAAGCTCGTCATCGGCGAGGCGTGCGGCATCGCCGCGTCGCGCATCGCCATCAAGGCGACCACCAGCGAGGGGCTCGGCTTTACCGGCCGCAACGAGGGCGTCGTGGCGATGGCGACCGCCACCATCGAACTGCCCCGGGAGGATTGAGATGCAGATGCCACCCGATATCGCCAAGCTGGCGCATGAGGTCATCAAGGCGCTGAAGGCAGAGGGGCTGACCATCGCCACGGCCGAAAGCTGCACCGGCGGCCTCGTCGCCGGCGCGCTGACCTCGGTCGCAGGCTCGTCCGACGCCGTGTATGGCGGCTTCGTCACCTATGCCAACGAGGCCAAGATCGCCATGGTCGGCCTGCCCTATGGCCTGCTGAAGCAGTTCGGCGCGGTGTCCAAAGAAGTGGCGCTCGCCATGGCCGAAGGCGCCCTCGGCGCCGCCGGCACCCACATCGCCGTCGCCATCACCGGCATTGCCGGGCCGGGCGGCGGCTCGGCCGAAAAGCCCGTCGGCCTCGTCCATTTCGCCGTCGCCACCGGCGATGAAACGCGGCACCTCAAGAAGACCTTCGACCCCAACTGGTCCCGCGACCAGATCCGGCATGCGTCGGTGATCGAAGCGCTGAAGCTGGTGAAGAAGGCGATCGCCTAAGATTGGCGGCTGCAGTCGCCACCGGTTTCCCTCCCCCGCGTGGGGAGGGTAGCAGAGCTTGGCCGCAGGCCTAGCGGCGCTGGGTGGGGGGGAGTCTCCGCTGGCGTGCGGAGGAGAGTCCCCCCACCCCGGCTTGCTAATTCGCTCCGCTCATAAGCGACGCCGCCCTCCCCTCTCGGGGGAGGGAAACCAGTGGGTTACCTCCTAGCCCCCATACCTTCTGTTCGCCTCGTCGACGAAGGCATCGAGGATCTGGTCCTGCTTGGCCGCGAACGCCTGCTCCGCCACGCTGGCGATCAGCGGGTTGGCGATCTTGAAGTCGATGTCGAAGCGGATGCGGGTGCCCTCGCCTTCCGGCTCGAACGTCCATTTGCTGTCGAGATAGCTGAACGGGCCGTCGACCGCCCTGGCGGTGATGGTGTGGTCGGCGCGGTTGGCGACGACACGGCTGGTGTAGGCCTGCGTCACCGGCCCGAACTGGATCGTCATTCTGGCGAAGCGCACGTCGCCGGTGCTGCCGGAATCGCGTTTCACCTGCATGTCCTTGCAGTTGGGCACGAAGCGCGGATAATCCTCGAGATCGCTGACCAGGTCGAACATGCGGTCGATCAGGTGCGGCACGTGCCGCTCGAGAAACAGGTCAGGCATGCTTGGCCAGCCGGGCGGCGCGCAGCGCGGCGAAATCCTCGCCGGCATGGTGCGACGAGCGGGTCAGCGGGCTCGACGACACCAGGAGGAAGCCCTTGGTCTGCGCCACGGTGGCGTAGGACTTGAACTGCTCGGGGGTCACGAACTCCATCACCGGATGGTGCTTTTTCGACGGCGCCAGATACTGCCCGATGGTCAGGAAATCGACGTCGGCCGAGCGCAGATCGTCCATTAGCTGCAGCACTTCGTTCCGCTCTTCGCCGAGCCCCACCATGATGCCCGACTTGGTGAACATCGTGGGGTCGAGTTCCTTCACCCGCTGCAGCAGGCGGATCGAGTGGAAGTAGCGCGCACCCGGCCGCACCTTGAGGTACTTGCTCGGCACCGTCTCGAGGTTGTGGTTGAACACGTCGGGCTTGGCCGCGACCACGATCTCCAGCGCCCCCTCCTTGCGCAGGAAATCCGGCGTCAAGATTTCGATGGTGGTCGTGGGCGTGCGGGCGCGGATGGCGCGGATCACCCTGGCGAAATGCTCGGCGCCGCCGTCCGGCAGGTCGTCGCGATCGACCGAGGTGATGACGACGTGGTTGAGCCCGAGCTTGGCCACCGCATTGGCGACGTGCTCCGGCTCGTCCGGATCGAGCGCCGTCGGAATGCCGGTGCGCACATTGCAGAAGGCGCAGGCACGGGTGCACACCTCGCCCATGATCATCATGGTCGCGTGCTTCTTGCTCCAGCACTCGCCGATATTGGGACAGCCCGCTTCCTCGCACACGGTGACGAGATTGTTCTCGCGCACGATCTGCTGGGTTTCGCGATAGACCGGCGAGCCGGGCGCACGCACCCGGATCCAGTCCGGCTTGCGCAGCATTTCGGCATCGGGCCGATGCGCTTTTTCCGGATGCCGCGGACGGGCTTCGAGCAGAGTGACCACTTGGCCTCCTTCCTAGCGCGCGATGATGCGAGCGACGACGATCACCACGATGGCGCCGATCACGGCCGTCGCGAGGTCGTTCACCCAGCTATTCTCGATCGGCAGCGTCACATGCGCGAGTTTCAGCAGATAACCGCCGACCAGCGCCCCGATGACGCCGGTGATCAGGTGCCGCAGCAGCCCCTTGCCGCCGAGGATCAGGCTGGCAATCCAGCCGGCGACGAGCCCGGTCAGCAGGAAGATGAGCAGCGACTGGAGTTCCGGCGACATGGTGGCTCCTAGATGTTCAGCGCCCGGCCATAGGCGTCGAGCACGCTTTCCTTCATCATCTCACTCAAAGTGGGGTGCGGGAAGATGGTGTGCATCAGCTCTTCCTCGGTGGTTTCGAGGTTCATGGCGACCACGAAGCCCTCGATCAGTTCGGTCACTTCGGCGCCCACCATGTGCGCGCCCAGCAATTCGCCGGTCTTGGCATCGAAGATGGTCTTGACCATGCCGTCGGGCTCGCCCAGCGCAATGGCCTTGCCGTTGCCGATGAACGGGAAGTGGCCGATCCTGAGCTCGCGGCCCGTCTCTTTCGCCTTCGCCTCGGTCAGCCCGACCGATGCCACCTGCGGCTCGCAATAGGTGCAGCCGGGAATCTTGCGCTTGTCGAGGCCGTGCACCTTCATGCCGGCAATGGTCTCGACCACGATCACCGCCTCGTGCTCGGCCTTGTGCGCCAGCATCGGCGGGCCGGCGACGTCGCCGATGGCCCACACGCCCGCAACGTTGGTGCGGCCGTGATCGTCGACGACGATGGCGCCGCGCTCGATCTTCACGCCCAGCTTTTCGAGCCCGAGGTTTTCGGTGTTGCACTGAACGCCTACCGCCGAGATCAGCCGATCGCCGGCGACCTCGACCTTGCTGCCGTCCTTCAGCTCGACATGGGCGACGATGCCGTCCTTAGTCTTGTCGACTTTGGCGACCTTGGCCTCCGTCATGAACTTCATGCCGCGCTTTTCGAAGCGCTTTTTCACATGCGCGGCGATTTCGGCGTCTTCCACCGGCAGGATTTGCGGCAACAGCTCGATGATCGTCACTTCCGCGCCCATCGAGCGGTAGAACGAAGCGAACTCCATTCCAATGGCGCCCGAGCCCATCACCACCAGCGATTTGGGCATGCCGGCCGGCGTCATCGCCTCGAAATAGGTCCAGATTTTATCGCCATCGGGCTCGATGCCCGGCAGGATGCGCGGCCGCGCGCCGGTAGCGACGATGATGTTCTTGGCCTTGTAGGTCCCTGCCCCAAGCGTGTTCTTGGGCGGCGGTACCTGCGGCTGCATCGCCTTCTTCTTGGTCGGCTCGACCTTGATCTCGCCCGGCCCGGTCAGCACCGCCTCGCCCCAGATGGTGTCGACCTTGTTCTTCTTCATGAGGAACTGGACGCCATTGTTCATCTGCGCCGCGATGGCGCGCGAGCGCTTCACCACGCCGTCGAGGTCGAAGCCGAACTTCTCCGCGGTCAGGCCGTAATCCTTGGCGTGGCCCATATGACCGTAGATTTCAGCCGTGCGCAGCAGCGCCTTGGTCGGAATGCAGCCCCAGTTCGAGCAGATGCCGGCCATATGCTCGCGCTCGACGATGGCGGTCTTCAGCCCGAGCTGCGCCGCGCGGATGGCCGCGACATAGCCGCCGGGGCCGGCGCCGATGATGATCAGGTCGTACGTGTCGGCCATGGGCTAATCCTTCACCATCAAAAGCCAGTTCTTGCCCGGCGCATCGCCGGTCGGGTAGCGCCCCATCGGGCGCTGGTCGCGGACCGCAAAGCCACGCCGCTGATATAGGCGCCGGGCATCCGCATTCACATCCTCGACGATCAGCGATACCGCACGCGCATGGCTCGCTTCGCGCTTGTTGTCCGCGACGTCGAGCAGCGCCGAGCCCACGCCTTTGCCGCGCCAGCCGATATGGACGCCGAGCATCGAGATGAACCAGCTTCCCGCCGCCTCGTATTCGAGCTCGAGGATCGGCACCATGAAGCCGGGCGTGTTCGCCGGCACCGTGCGCTTTGCCGGCTCGGGATAGCCGAGCAGCATGCCGGTGATCTCGCCGTCCGGCGTTTCGGCTATCGTGACGTTGCGCCAGCCGAACTCGTCGTCCTTCAGCATTTCGAGCCGCCCCATCTCGGCGGGGTCATAGGCCGCGTCGGCGCCCTTGGCGTGCGCCCACCCCATGCCGATGCCGCCATGCGTCGCGATGTTGACGAGCAGCGCGATTTCCGTCGCGTCCGCCTTGCTGGCCGGCCGGGTGACGACGCCGGCGGTCACAGCCCGAGCAGCTCCGAAACCAGCGGCACCAAAGCTTCGCCGATGGCGCGGGTGTTGGCGGCATCGAGATGGACGCCGTCGGCCGGATGAGGCTTGGCCACCGTCGCGGCATCGAAGAAGGCGACGCCTTCCTCTTCCGCCCGCTGCCGGTACCATTTGGCAAAGAGTTTCGACTGCTCGATCGCCGCCGAACCACCGAAATGGCCGAGCATCTCGGGGTGATCCGTATCGCTGATCTCCGGCGGCGACATCACGATGATTTTCGGCACCGCCAGTCCCTGCCCCGCATGATGCCCGCGCACGGTGCGCACCAGCTGGCGCATGCCGTTCGAGGCTTCCTGCGCCGTGCGGGCAAGGAACGGTTTCAGGTCGTTGGTGCCCAGCATGATGATGACGAGATCGAGCGGCCCATGCGATTCCAGCAGTGTTGGCAGGATACGCAGACCGTTGCGGTCGACGCCGGCCAGCCAGTCGTCGAACGCCGTGGTCCGGCCGCCGAGACCCTCGGCGATGACCCGCGCCTTGCCCACGAGCTTGGCCTCGAGCGCGCCCGGCCAGCGGTCCTCATGCGCATGGCGCACACCACCCGCCACCGGGTTGGCGCCATAGGTCAGGCTGTCGCCGAAGCAGAGAATGGTTTTCATCGCAAATTACGCCAGCATCATTACGGGGGTCTCGATCAGCGCCTTGAACGCCGCCAGCAGTTCGGCGCCGAGCGCGCCGTCGACGGCGCGGTGGTCGCAGGCGCAGGTGACGGTCATGAACTGGCCGACCTTGACCTGGCCCTTTTCCGCATAGACCCGCTCCTCGCCGACGCCCACCGCGAGGATGGTGCCGTGCGGCGGGTTGATCACCGCCGAAAACTGCGTGATGCCGTACATGCCGAGGTTACTCACCGAGGACGAGCCGCCCTGGTATTCATGCGGCGCGAGCTTCTTGTTGCGGGCGCGCCCGGCGAGGTCCTTCACCTCGTCCGAAATCTGCCGCAGCGTCTTGGTGTCGGCCGATTTCACCACCGGGGTGAACAGTCCGCCCGGCACCGCCACCGCAACCGCCACGTCGGAACGCTTGTGGTAGAGGATCGAGTCCACCGCCCAGGTCGCGTTCGCCGTCGGCACCTTCTGCAGTGCCAGCGCCCAGGCCTTCATGACGAAGTCGTTGACCGAGAGCTTGTAGACGGGCTTGCCGTCCTTCAGCGGTGCGGCGGCATTGATCTTTTCGCGCGCTTCCATCAGCGCATCGATCCTGCAATCGAGCGACAAATAGAAATGCGGAATGGTCTGCTTGGCTTCGGTCAGCCGCGACGCGACGACCTTGCGCATGCCGTCGTTCGGAACGATTTCGTAGCTGCCGTCCTCGTAGAGCGCCATCACCTGCTGCTTGCCCATGCCGAGCGGCAGCGACGCACCACCGGCCGGCACCGCAGCGGGCGCAGCCTTGAGCTGCGACCTGCCCGACTTCACCGCCTCGACGTCGGAACGAACCACGCGCCCATGCGGGCCGGAACCATTGATCGCGCCGACATCGATGCCGGCCTCCTTCGCCAGCCGCCGCGCCAGCGGCGAGGCGAAGACGCGGGCGCCGTTCGTCGCGGCCAAGGCCCCCTCACCCCTCGCTACGCTCGGACCTCTCCCCCCAGGGAGAGGTGTCGCTGCGGCAGCCTCCTGCCCCACCTCTCCCTTTGGGGGAGAGGTCGGCGCGCCAGCGCCGGGTGAGGGGGTCTTTGCCGGCGCCTCGGAGGCCGCAGCCTTCGGCGCAGCAGCCGGCGCCGCCGTCACATCGGCCGCGCTCTCGCCTTCCGTCAGCAGCACCGCGATCACGGCGTTGACCTTCACATTGTCCGTTCCCTCCGGAACGACGATCTTGCCGATCTTGCCTTCGTCGACCGCCTCGACTTCCATCGTCGCCTTGTCGGTCTCGATCTCCGCGATCACGTCGCCGGAGGAGACGCTGTCGCCCTCCTTGACGTGCCATTTGGCGAGCTTGCCCTCTTCCATCGTGGGCGAGAGCGCCGGCATGGTGATGTTGATGCTCATCGCGTCCTCACTCGCCGATATCTTCGTTCCAGAGCGACGGATTGTTCTCGATGAACTCCGCCATCATGTGCTCGCAGCGCGGCTCGTGGTAGTCGACCACGTTGACCCCGGCCAGCGACATGACATCCTGGAAACCCTTGAAATTCTTGCTCTCGGCCACCACCACGCGGCTGATGCCGAACTGGATGATCGTTCCAGTGCACATCATGCAGGGGCTGAGTGTCGTGTAGCAGGTGACGTCTCTGTAGGTCTTCTGCCGGCCGGCGTTCTGGATCGCGTCCATCTCGCCATGCAGGATCGGATCGCCCTTCTGCACGCGCCGGTTGTGGCCGCGGCCGATGATCTCGCCGTTGCGCACCAGCACCGAGCCGATCGGAATGCCGCCCTCGCGCAGCCCCTGCTGCGCCTCCTCATAGGCGGCATCCAGAAACTTGCGGTCAAGTTCGTCCTGCGTCGCCATGGGTCAGCTCCGATACGTGACGGCGTTGACCGCCGCGACGACTTCGTCGGCGCTGGGCAGCGCCAGCTTTTCGAGGTTCGCAGCGTACGGCATCGGCACGTCCTTGCCGGTGACGCGGGTCGGCGGCGCGTCGAGATAGTCGAACGCCTCGGCGACCACCCGCGCCGCCAGTTCGGCGCCGATGCCGCCCTGCGGCCAGCCCTCTTCCACCGTTACCAGCCGGCCGGTCTTTTTGACGCTCTCGATCACCGTGGCGCTATCCATCGGCCGCAGCGTGCGCAGATCGATCAGCTCGACGTCGACGCCCTGCGCCACCAGCTTTTCGGTGGCCTGCGTGGCGTAGCGCATGCCCATCGAGAACGATACGATGGTCACGTCCTTGCCCGGCCGCACGATACGCGCCTTGCCGATCGGCAGCACGTAGTCGTCGAGCTTCGGCACCAGCCCGGTCGTGCCGTAGAGCAGCTCGTTCTCGAGGAACACGATGGGATTGTTCGAGCGGATCGCCGCCTTCAGCAGGCCTTTGGCGTCGGCGGCGCTGTAGGGCGCAACGACATAGAGCCCGGGCACATGGCTGTACCAGGCCGAATAGTCCTGGCTGTGCTGCGCGCCGACGCGCGACGCGACGCCGTTGGGGCCACGGAAGACGATGGGCGCATGCACCTGCCCGCCCGACATATAAAGCTGCTTGGCCGCCGAGTTGATCACCTGGTCGATCGCCTGCATGGCGAAGTTCCAGGTCATGAACTCGATGATCGGCCGCAGCCCCGCAAACGCCGCGCCGATGCCGATGCCGGCGAACGCATGCTCGGTGATCGGGGTGTCGACGACGCGCTTGGCGCCGAACTCGTCGAGCAGGCCCTGGCTCACCTTGTAGGCGCCATTGTACTCGGCGACTTCCTCGCCCATCAGAAAGATGTTCTGGTCGGCGCGCATCTCTTCGGCAATGGCTTCGTTCAGCGCCTGCCGCACGGTCATCTCAACCATCTCGACACCGGCCGGCAGGTCGGGATCGGCGGCCGCTTCGAATGCGGGCGCGGTCGGCGCCGCGGGCGCTTTGGCCTCGGCGAGCGGAGCCGGCGCTTCGGCCGTCACCATCGACGGCTCGGCCTTCGGTGCAGCCGCGGGCGCCTTCGCGGCAGGTGCATTTGCCTCAGAAGGCGCCGCCTCGCCCTCCCCCAGCACCAGCGCGATGGGCGTATTCACCTTCACGCCGTCCGTGCCTTCGGGGATCAGCAGTTTCGTCACCTTGCCGGTGTCGACGCTTTCGACTTCCATCGTCGCCTTGTCGGTCTCGATCTCGGCCAGCACATCGCCGGGTTTGACGTCATCGCCTTCCTTGACCAGCCATTTGGAGAGCTTGCCCTCCTCCATGGTCGGGGACAGGGCGGGCATCAGGATGTTGGGCATGCTTTGCTCCCGCTCAGGCGGCGTAAACGTCGGTGTAGAGCTCGGACGGATCCGGCTCCGCATCGGTGGTGGCGAAATCGGCGGCCTCGGTGACGATGGCGCGCACTTCGGTCTCGATGGCCTTGAGGCTCTCCTCGGTACCGTAACGACGTTCCAGAATGCGCGCCTTCACCTGCTCGATCGGATCGTGCTCGGCGCGCATCGTCGCCACCTCGTCCTTGGAGCGGTATTTTGCCGGGTCAGACATCGAGTGGCCGCGATAGCGATAGGTCAGCATCTCGAGGATGTACGGCCCGTTGCCCTCGCGGGCATAGGCGATGGCGCGCTTGGCGGCGTCGTGGGTCAGCCGGATGTCCATGCCGTCCACCTGCTCGCCGGGAATGTCGAAGCCTTCGCCGCGGCGCGCGAGGTTGGTCTGGCCCGAGGCGCGTTCGAGCGAGGTGCCCATGCCGTAGCGGTTGTTCTCGATGATGTAGACCACCGGCAGCTTCCACAGCTTGGCCATGTTGAAGCTCTCATACACCTGGCCCTGGTTGGCCGCGCCGTCGCCGAAATAGCTGAGGCTCACGGTGTCGTCGCCCTTGTACTTGGCGGCAAACGCCAGCCCGGTGCCGAGCGACACCTGCGCGCCCACGATGCCGTTGCCGCCATAAAAGCGGTGTTCGTTCGAGAACATGTGCATCGAGCCGCCCTTGCCTTTCGACAGCCCGCCGCCGCGCCCGGTCAGTTCCGCCATCACGCCCTTGGGGTCGAGCCCCATGGCCAGCATGTGGCCGTGGTCGCGATAGCCGGTGATCTGCGCGTCCTGGCCTTTCCTGGAGGCCATGGTGACGCCGGTCACCACTGCTTCCTGGCCGATATAGAGATGGCAGAAGCCGCCGATCAGGCCCATGCCATACATCTGGCCGGCCTTTTCCTCGAAGCGGCGGATCAGGAGCATCTCGCGATACGCCTTCAGCTCATCGTCCTTGGAAAATTCGGGTACGTTGGAGATAGAGGCGGATTTTTCCGCCTTCGTTGCCGGCTTGCGCGCCATAGATCGTCTCCGGGGGCCGCTGGGAGCATGGCTTTGCGCCATTGCGCCTCAGATTAGCGCAAGCTTTCGGCACAGTGCAATGCAGGAATTACGCGAGGATTATGCGCTATCAGTCGATGCCTGCTGCGATTTTTGGCATTGCCTGATTTGCAGTTGATGCGGGCAGTGAACTGGTTGTCGGTTCACCAGTCACCGGATCGAGCATCACTACCATGTCGCCGATCTGCGCCTTGGACAGCATGGCCCGCGCCTTCTCGGTCAGGATGTCCGGATCGAGCTTATGCGGGTCGAACAAAGCAACCTTGTGACGATACGAGTCGATTTCCGCCTGCAGCCCGCCCGAGGTCACCTTGAGGTCGGCGATATCGGCGTTGAGCTGCTTGCGCCCCTCGATGCCGAAATTGCCGCTGATGGCGCTGTAGCCAAGATACCCCTGGAACGCGAGCAGCATCGCGGTGACCGAAAGCTGGCGCCAGAGGGAAGGGCGGCGGAGACGTGTGGACATGCCGGCACTTTAGACCGGTGTGGTTGACCGCCGGTTAAGCCGGCGGCCACCGAAGCTGAATGGCCGAAACGGCAAGGCCTTCGACATCTTCCTCCCGCCGCGATCAATCCGCCAGCGCCTTGAACGCGCTGCGGCCGGCATAGGTCGCGGCCGAGCCCAGCATTTCCTCGATACGGATGAGCTGGTTGTACTTGGCGATGCGGTCGGATCGGCTGAGCGAGCCGGTCTTGATCTGGCCGCAGCCGCAGGCCACCGCGAGGTCGGAAATGGTCGAATCCTCGGTCTCGCCCGAGCGGTGCGACATCACCGAGGTGTAGGCGGCGCGGTGCGCCATATCGACGGCGTCGAGCGTCTCCGACAGCGTGCCGATCTGGTTGACCTTGACGAGGATCGAGTTGGCGACGCCCATCTTGATGCCCGAGCGCAGCCGCTCGGTGTTGGTGACGAACAGGTCGTCGCCGACGAGTTGGATCTTGCCGCCCAGCGTCTCGGTGATGGCCTTCCAGCCGTCCCAGTCGTCCTCGGCCATGCCGTCCTCGATGGTGATGATCGGGAACCTGTCGACGAGGCCGGCAAGGAACTTCACATTGTCGGCAGAGCTCAGCGACTTACCCTCGCCCGTCATCTCGTACTTGCCGTTCTTGAAGTACTCGGTCGAGGCGCAGTCGAGGCCGAGGAACACGTCCTTGCCCGGCTCGTAGCCGGCCGCCGTGATCGACTTGACGATGTAGTCGAGCGCCGCTTCCGCCGAGCTCAGGTTCGGGGCAAAGCCTCCCTCGTCGCCCACATTGGTGTTGTGGCCGTCGGCGTGGAGCGCCTTCTTCAGCGTATGGAAAATCTCCGAGCCGATCTGCACCGCATGCGCCATGCTCTCGGCACCGACCGGCAGGATCATGAACTCCTGCATGTCGATCGGATTGTCGGCATGCGCGCCGCCATTGATGATGTTCATCATCGGCACCGGCAGGATGTGGGCGTTCGGGCCGCCGACATATTTGTAGAGCGGCAGGTCCGACGAGTCGGCGCCGGCCTTGGCCACCGCCAGCGACACGCCGAGGATGGCGTTGGCGCCCAGCCGCGACTTGTTCGGCGTGCCGTCGAGCTCGATCATCGCCCGGTCGACGCTGATCTGGTCCAGCGCGTCCATGCCCTGGATTTCGGCGTAGATCTCGGAATTGACGAAGTCGACGGCCTTGGTCACGCCCTTGCCGAGGAAGGGCTTGCCGCCGTCGCGCAGCTCCACCGCCTCATGCGCGCCGGTCGAGGCGCCCGAGGGGACGATGGCGCGCCCAAAACTGCCGTCGTCGAGCACCACGTCCACCTCGACCGTCGGATTGCCGCGGCTGTCGAAGACCTGCCGGCCGGTGACATCGATGATGGAAGACATGGGCGCCTCTGCTGTGTCGTGGAAAACCGGCTCCTTCGTAGACAACCGACATGACAATCGGAAGGGCCGGCTGTGATTTTTTCGGTTGGGTCATCCCATCCCGGGTGTCATCGGGGGACCGGCCCCTAAATCCTGAACCCCGCGTCCCCTGGCCGCGCGAGGTCCGCGCGCTGCGGACGGGGGACCGGCCCCTAAATCCTGAACCCCGCGTCCCAGCCCAGTTCCGCCTTGGCCCGGCTGCTGTCCACCTCGCCATCGTCCTCGGCGATGTTGTAGACGCCCTGCCCGCGCGTCATGGCCCGCCGTGCCGCGTCGGCGGCGGCGTCGACATGCAGCGGCGCGCCGTTGCCGCTGTCGAACCCGGTGCCCGGCCCGTAGAGCCGACCGTAGCGCAGCACGACGCCCGGCATCGGCGCACCCAGCACCTGCCGTTCGAGGCTCGCCACCGAGGCGTAGCTGCGATCGAGCGGCGTCGTCTCGGCCAGCGGCCTGGCCCCCGGCGCATAGGCGAAGGCGATGCTTTGCGCCACCAGCCGCTCCGCGCCCGCGCCGATGGCCGCCGCCACGAGGTTCCGCGTACCCTCCTCGCGGATGCGGGCGTTGCGCTGCCGCGCCTCGACCATCTGCGCCGGATCGAGCCCAGGCGGCAGGTCGGTCAATTGATGGATCACCACCGAAGGCTTCGCGGCCGCCACCACCGCGCGGAGGGCCGCGGCGTCGAACACGTCGACGATCACCGAGATGACGCCGATGGCGTGCAGCCGCTCGGCCTTCTCCGCGCTGCGCGTGGTGCCGAACACCTCCCAGCCGTCCGCCACCAGCAGCCGGCTCAGCGGCCAGCCGATAGCGCCTGCGGCACCGGCGATGAAAACGCGGCCGGCCATCGCTCAGTGCCGGGTGACGCCGCTCAGCGCCGCCGCCATCACGTCCCACTCCGCCTTGACGCTGGGGGCCGAGCGCTTCTTGCCCGCCCGCCTGTACCAATAGTCGGCGTTGCCCATGTCGGCCTCGATCCAGTGCAGCAGCGCGTGCACCCAGTCGAACTCGGAGACGCCCTCCATCGCCTGGACGATCACATGCGCCTCTTCCCACTCGGGACCGACGCGGAACTCGCCCTTCCTGATCCACCACAGTGCCTGCAGCGGCTTGGTCATGTCCCGGGGCGGGTCCTTCCAGTCGGCGGTCGAAAAGATGTCGGGGTCATTCATCGTCATTTACCACCATTTATTCGGGGTAAATGCGATCCCACAAGACCATTGAATCACATTCGCAGCGGCAAAAAGTGTTTCTTCGTCAAAGGGTTTGCCGATGAGCTGCAATCCGAGGGGCAACCCCGATGCGTCCTTGCCCGCCGGCACCGCGATGCCGGGCAGCCCGGCCATGTTGACCGTGACCGTGAAGACATCGTTGAGGTACATCTTGACGGGGTCGGCGCTCATGTCCTCGTCGCCCACCCCGAACGCTGCCGAGGGCGTCGCGGGGGTCAGGATCGCATCGACGCCGTCGGCGAAGACGCGCTCGAAATCGCGCTTGATCAGCGTCCGCACCTGCTGCGCCCGCACATAATAAGCGTCGTAATATCCGGCACTTAGCACGTAGGTGCCGATCATCAGCCGGCGCCGCACCTCCGGGCCGAAGCCCTTGGCGCGGGTCAGCTCGTACATGTCGGTGATGTCCTTGCCGGTCACCCTGAGCCCGTACTTGACCCCGTCATAGCGCGCGAGGTTCGACGACGCCTCGGCCGGCGCCACGATGTAGTAAGCCGGCAGCGCGTACTTGGTATGGGGCAGCGAGATGTCCCGCACCGTCGCGCCTTCCGCCTTCAGCCAGGCGATGCCCTGCTGCCACAGCGCCTCGATCTCGTCGGGCATGCCGTCCATGCGGTACTCGCGGGGGATGCCAATGACGAGGCCCTTCACGCCGCGCTCGACGGCCGCCGCGAAGTCCGGCACTGCGAGGTCGACGCTGGTCGAATCCTTGGGATCGAACCCCGACATCGAGGTCAGCATGATCGCCGCATCCTCGACGGTGCGGGCGATCGGGCCGGCCTGGTCGAGCGACGACGCGAACGCCACCACGCCCCAGCGCGAGCAGCGGCCATAGGTCGGCTTGATGCCCACGGTACCGGTGAACGCCGCCGGCTGGCGGATCGAGCCGCCGGTGTCGGTTGCCGTCGCCGCGGCGCAGAGCCAGGCGCTGACCGCGGCGGCCGAGCCGCCCGACGAGCCGCCGGGCACGAGCTGGGCGTTCGAGCCCTGGCTGCGCCAGGGGTTGATCACCGGGCCGTAATACGAGGTCTCGTTGGACGAGCCCATGGCGAACTCGTCCATGTTGAGCTTGCCCAGCATCACCGCGCCGTCGCGCCAGAGGTTGGCGGTCACGGTCGACTCATACTCGGGCTTGAAGCCGTCGAGGATGTGGCTCGCGGCCTGCGTATGGACGCCCTTGGTGCCGAACAAGTCCTTGATGCCCAAGGGAATGCCTTCGAGCGGACCGCCCTGCCCGGCCGCCAGCTTCTGGTCGGAGACTTTGGCCATGTCACGCGCCTGCTCGCCGGTCACCGCCACATAGGCGTTGAGCTTGGGATTGGCCGCATCGATCGCGGCCAGATAGGCGTCCGTCAGTTCGAGGGAAGAAAAGCTCTTGTCGGCCAGTCCCTTGCGGGCGGCGGCAAGCGTCAGCTTGGTAAGATCGGTCAACGCTGGAAATCTCGTTGGATAGGGTTAGAGCCTGAGTAACGTCCTTCCGCCACTAGGGCAACTGGGCGGAAATTCCCGGCAGCAGGCGCTTTTCGTAGAAACGCGACCATTGGCTGTCCGGGTAGTCGAAAAACGGCCCGCGGCGCACGAAGCCGCTGTTCTCGTAGAGCCGCCAGGCGCCCGCAAAGCCCGGGTTTTCGCCGGTCTCAAGCAGGAGGGTATGGACGCCACGTTCGAGCGCCAGGGCGGTTACGGCCTCGAGCAGCGCCGAGCCCACACGCTGGCCGCGAACCTCAGGCCGGGTGAACATCCGCTTGACCTCGGCGAGCCCGTCGTCCGCCAGCTTCAGGGCACCGCAGCCAACCGCGCGGTCGGTCTGGTCGCGAGCGACAAACACGGTGGTATCGGCGCTAGCCATCTGCTCGACCGTCATCTTGAACTGGAATTCGACCGGCGACAGCGGCAGCAGGTGCGCATTGAGCAGCGCCACGAGTTCGCGGACATCGTCCTGCAGCGGCGTTTCGGCGGCGACGGTGACAGCCATCGTCACTCGATGACTTTGGGCACCATGAAGAAATTGTCCTCGCTGAGCGGCGCGTTGGCGACGACCTTCTCCGGATAACCGCCATCGGTGACGACATCCTCGCGGCGGCGCAGCGTCATCGGCGTCACCGAGGTCATCGGTTCGACTCCCGTCACGTCGAGCTCGTCCAACTGCTCGACAAAGCCGAGGATGGCGTTGATTTCGCCCCGGTATTTCTCGACTTCACTGTCCTCGACCCGGATACGGGCAAGGCGGCCGATGCGTTTGACGGTCTGGGCGTCGACGGACATGGGAAACTCCTGAATTGCCCGCGTTCTAGCAACAGGCGGGGTCAAACCTCAAGGGCGAGCCTGGGCTCGAGCGACACGAGCCCGGCGCCGTCGAGATGCTCCGACAGTTCTGCAATGGCCGTATCCAGCGTCTGTTCGTCGGCGGCGATCGCGACCAGCCGCGGCCGCGCGACGTCGAGCAGCACCGTGGCCTCGGCCACGAACGAGTCGCGCCCCGACGTCAGCACGACCACCGCGCCATCAGCCCAGCGTCCGAAGCGCGGCGGCTCACCGGACCCGAGGATCACCAGCGGCGCTTCGCCTGGCGCGGCAATCAGCAGCGCCGACTCGCCGATCCGCAGGATGTCGGACGGCGGGGCTTGATCGATCGCCCGCACCGCCGGCTTCGGTCGCCATGCCGCTGGGTCGATCAACGGCACGGCCGCATCGTCCGCCAACCGCACGACCCGCTCCGCCCCAGCCAGCAACTCCCCGCGGTCGACGCCCCCGGGCGCCCCCTCGGCGTCCACCACGACGATCTCGCCGCCAACGTAAACGCGCAGCGTCGTGCCGCCAAACCAAGTGAGTTTCATCGATTCCTTGCCTCTGGGCCGCGCACCAGCTAGCCCAATCCGATGACCGACGACAGCTTCATGACCGGCCTTCCTGCCTCAGGCAAGCTGCTGGGGCTCGATCTGGGGACCAAGACCATCGGGGTCGCGGTGTCTGATGGGATGCGGTATTCGGCGACGCCGCTCGAGACCATCCAGCGGACGAAGTTCACGACGGATGCGGCGCGGCTGCTGGAGTTGATCGGCGAGAACCAGGCGGTGGCGCTGGTGCTCGGGCTGCCGCTCAATATGGACGGGTCCGAGGGGCCGCGGGTGCAGTCGACGCGGGCGTTTGCACGCAACCTCGGCCAGAAGACGCCGCTGCCGATTCTGTTCTGGGATGAGCGGTTGTCGACCTCGGCGGTGACCCGCATGCTGATCGAAGCCGACACCCGGCGCGACAAACGGGCCGAGGTGGTCGACAAGCTGGCGGCCTCGTACATTTTGCAGGGATTTTTGGACCGGCTAAGGCTTGCCTCGCCCGCTGAGCCGGGCTAGACCCCGCGCGGCCATGCGAGGAGCGGAATGAGCAACGCGACGGGACAGAGCAGACGACCTTTCCCGCATCGCAACCTGCTTGGTATTTCCCAGCTCAATCAATACGAAATCGTCGACCTGATCGACCGCGCCGAGGCCATGATCCCCGTGTCGCGCCAGCCGCGGAAAATCCTGCCGACGCTGAGCGGCAAGACACAGATCAATCTGTTCTTTGAGCCGTCCACCCGCACGCAATCGAGCTTCGAGATCGCCGGCAAGCGGCTCGGCGCACAGGTCACCAACATGTCCGTCAAGACGTCGTCGGTCACCAAGGGTGAGACGCTGATCGATACGGCCGCGACGCTCAACGCCATGCAGCCCGACGTGATCATCGTCCGCCACCCGGCCTCGGGTGCGGTTGAACTGCTCAGCCAGAAGGTCGGCTGCGCGGTGATCAATGCCGGCGACGGCGCACATGAACACCCGACGCAAGCACTGCTCGACGCCCTAACCATCCGCCAGCACAAGGGGCGGCTGGCCGGGCTCACGGTCGCGATCTGCGGCGATATCGCCAATTCGCGCGTGGCGCGCTCCAATCTGCTGCTGCTCGGCGCGATGCAGGTGCGGACCCGAGTGATTGCGCCGAAAACGCTGTTGCCGCGGGGCATCGAGGCGCTGGCGACAGAGGTGTTCACCGACATGCGCCAGGGTCTTGCGGGCGCGGACGTGGTGATGATGCTGCGGCTGCAGCATGAGCGCGCCGCGGGCAAGCTGATCCCGTCGGTGCGCGAATATTATCGGTTCTATGGCCTTGATGCCGAAAAACTCAGCCTCGCGAAGCCCGACGCCATCGTCATGCATCCAGGGCCGATGAACCGTGGCGTCGAGATCGACCCGGCGATTGCCGACGGGCCGCGCTCGGTGATCAACCAGCAGGTCGAGATGGGGGTCGCGGTGCGGATGGCGGTGCTCGATGCCCTGCTCGCCGACCCGACGCAGGTGGCGCAATGACCGCGCCCCTTGTCATCACCAATGCCCGGATCGTGGATCCGGCATCCGACACCGATCGCCGTGGGGCGCTCCTGGTTTCTTACGGCAAGATCGAGGGTTTGGCCGAAGGCGCGCCGCAGGGCGTACCGGATGGCGCTACGCTGATCGATGCCAAGGGGCACATCGTTGCGCCCGGCCTGATCGACATGCGCGTGTTCACCGGCGAGCCCGGCCACGAATATCGCGAGACGCTGGCGACGGCGGGTGAAGCGGCAGCGGCCGGTGGGGTCACCAGCTTCGTTTTGATGCCGGACACGACGCCGGCGGTGGACGATGGCGCGATCGTCGACTTCATCATCCGCCGCGCGGCAGCGACGTCCAAAGTCAACGTGCTGCCTGCAGCGGCGATCACCAAGGGCCTGCGCGGCGAGGAGATCACCGAGTTCGGATTGCTGAGGGAGGCCGGCGCGGTCTGCCTCAGCGAGGGGCGGCGGTCGATCCAGTCGGCGGGCTTGCTGCGCGCGGTGATGAACTATGCCGCGAATTTCGACCTGCCGGTGGTGCACCAACCAGCGGATCAGTCGCTGACCGGCGAAGGCGTGATGAACGAGGGCGTGCTCGCCACAGTCTCGGGGCTCAAGGGTATTCCGCTCGAGGCCGAGACCATCCCCCTCGCCCGCGACCTACAGCTCGCGATGCTGACCGGCGCCCGTTACCACGCGGCACAGATTTCAACCGCAGGCTCGGTTGAGCTGCTGACGGCCACCAAGCAGCGCGCGAGCGGTGTCTCGGCGGGCATTTCGATCAACAATCTGGCGCTGAACGAGAACGACGTCGCGCCCTATCGGACCTTCTTCAAGCTCAGTCCGCCGCTACGGTCGGAGGATGACCGACAGGCGATGATCGAGGGGCTGAAGTCGGGCGCCATCGACGTCGTCCATTCGGCGCACGACCCGCAGGACAGCGAGGTTAAACGCCAGCCTTTCGCGGAGGCCTCGGAGGGTGCGATTGGCCTCGAAACGTTGCTGGCGGCGGCGTTGCGGCTTGTGCATTCGGGCGACGTGCCGCTGATGACAGTGCTGCGGGCGATGACGCAGCGGCCAGCGGAGATTCTCGGGCTCGCGTCGGGCCGGCTGAGCGTCGGTGCGCCGGCCGATTTCATTCTGATCGATCCGGAGTTTCCCTGGGTGGTGGCGGAAAAGGACATCGTTTCCCGCTCGCGCAACACCGCGTTCGAGGGCGCGCGCATGCAGGGCGCGGTGATGCAAAGCTTCGTTGCAGGACGGTCCGTCTTCCGCCATGCTGAATGGCCTGAGGGGGGCAAATGATCAGCTACGTCATCGCGGCCATTGGCGGCTATCTGCTGGGTTCGATCCCGTTCGGGCTGCTGATCACGCAGGCGGCCGGGCTCGGCGACGTGCGCAAGATCGGGTCGGGCAATATCGGCGCGACCAATGTGCTGCGGACCGGCCGGCGCGAACTCGCGGCGCTGACGCTGCTGCTCGACGCGCTCAAGGGTTTCGCGGCCGTGATCATCGCCCAGTACCTCTGGGGCGGCGACACGATCTTCATCACCGGGATCGCCGCATTTCTCGGTCATTGCTTCCCCGTCTGGCTTGGCTTCAAGGGCGGCAAGGGCGTGGCGACGTTCATCGGCGTGCTGTTCGGTCTTGCCTGGCCGGCGGGCCTGATCTTTTGCGCCGTATGGCTGCTGATGGCGTTCGTACGAAGGCTGTCCTCGCTCGCGGCGCTAACGGCGTCGGTGACGGCGCCAATCTTCGCCTATGCGATTTCGCTTTGGGGCTTTCCCATCGATGCGACCAAGTTCGCCGGCACGGCGGCGCTGCTGGCGCTGATCCTGATCTACAACCACCGGGCCAATATCGGCCGCCTGCTCAACGGCACCGAGCCGAAGATCGGTTCGGAAAAAAAGACCGCCGAACCCTCGTGATGACGAAGGCGGCGGGCAAAAAGCTTACCCCGTCGCAGAAGATCGCGTGGCTGCGGCTGATCCGAACCGACAATGTCGGTCCGGTGACGTTCCGCCAGTTGCTCAACCGCGCCGGCTCGGCCGAGGCGGCGATCGCCGACCTGCCGCGGCTATCCGCACGGGTCGGCGTCGGCGCCAAGGTTCCGAGCACCGCCGCCGCCGAAGACGAGATTGCTGCTCTCGAAAAGCTCGGCGGCCGGCTGTTGGCTTCCGGCGAGGCGGGGTATCCGCCCCTGCTCCATTACATCTCCGGCGCTCCGCCATTGCTGTCAGTGATCGGCGGCGAGCGGCTCGACCTGCAGCGCGGCGTTGCCATCGTCGGCGCGCGCAACGCCTCGGCGGCCGGACAGCGCATGACCGCCATTCTCGCCGCCGATCTCGGGTTGCGCGGCTATGTCGTGGTTTCGGGGCTCGCGCGCGGGATCGACGCCGCGGCGCACAAGGCCTCGCTCACCGACGGGACCGTTGCCGTGCTCGCCGGCGGCATGGACCACATCTATCCCGAAGAGAACATTCCCCTCGCGCGCAGCATCGTCGAGAATGGCGGGATGCTGGTAAGCGAGATGCCGATGGGCTGGCAGCCGCGGGCGCAGGATTTCCCGCGGCGCAACCGGCTGGTCTCGGGCATGTCGCTCGGAGTCGTGGTGGTCGAAGCGGCAAAGCGGTCGGGATCGCTGATCACGGCGCGGCTGGCGCTGGAGCAGGATCGCGAAGTGTTCGCCGTACCGGGCTCGCCGCTCGATCCGCGCGCCGAGGGCGGCAACCACCTCATTCAGCAGGGCGCGAGGCTCGTAACCTCTGCGGCCGATATCCACGAGGTTCTGAGCGAGGCCGATCCGGCGCGCACGGTGCTGCTCGAGCCGGACTGGGAGCCGGAGCCGGGCGAGACATTCACCGATGTCGATCCCAGCAGTGACGATCGCAGCCGGCTGATGGAGGCCCTGAGCGTCACGCCGATTTCGGTCGACCAGTTGATCGCGACGACCGGGCTCGGCGTCGCCGCGATGCAGACCTTACTGCTGGAGCTCGATCTCGCGCGGCGTATCGAGTGGTCGAGCGGCCAACTCGTCGCGTTGCGATCCTGACGGCCACCAGAACAGCATTGCAAAGCCCGCCCATTCGACGAGGATCGGCAGGGCCTGCCAGTAGCGTTGCTCGCTGAAGAACATCGGCACGATGTAGCCGAAAAACGGGTTCTCGACGCCCGCGTTCATGAACATGTAGACGCTGACGCAGATGACCGAGATGACGAGGCTTACGGCCAGCAGCAGCAGATCGATGCCCTGCCAGATCCGGCTTTTCGGCCAGGCGAAGGCCAAAGCGACCGCTGCTGTGGGCAGCATGGCGACGACGTGCCGGGGACCGGTCGAGCCACCGCCGTCCCAGTAGTAGTAGCTCGCGTTGATGAGGAGGAACGCGAGCATCACGCCGGTCGCGACGATGGCGAGGTCGCGACGGCCGGGCGCGCGGAACATGCGGAACAACCCGTATGGCACGAGGACCAGCACCGGCGACAAAGGCAGCAGGCCGCGACGGATGCCACCCAGAATCTGCAGCAACGCACCGGGATCAGGCATGCCGATGCCGAAAAAGCCCTGCTTCATGCCGGTGAAGCCGACCACTTCGGCATAGCCGAGGCGGAACGGCGAGTGGAAGACGAGGTCGTTGTAAATGAGCAGCGGCAGGATGCCGACCAGACCGCCGATCGCGCCCGTCCACAGCCGCCGCCATGGAAACGACGGTCGACGGCCGTCCAGCAGAAAATAAAGCCCGATCATCGCGGCGGCCGGAGCCGCCGTCAGGTCCATGACCATCAGGTAGCCGAGCAGCAGGCCGAGCAGCAGCCCGCGCCACGCCTCGGTGCGTCCCCTGCTCCAGACGACGATGGCGAGCGCGAAGATGAGCGCGCTGCCGGTCACGGGGTGGACGAACAGAGTCGTCGACCAGCCAAAGAACGGCGTGCCGAGCGCGAGCGAGCAGGATGCAAAGACCGCCGCACGGTCGGATGCGCCGAACTTCAGGGCGATCAGGTAGACCAGCATGGTCGCCAGCGCCGAGGTCAGGCTGACGACGCCGAGGATCGCGAGGGTCAGCGCGAGCTTGTCGTCGCCGCCAATGCCATGTTTGGCGAGGGCGACGAAGGGTACGGCCAGCAGCGACAGGCCCGGCGGCTTGTCGGCGTAATAGTGTCCTTCGAAGAACGCCTCGTCCTGCGTGAATCCGGCATAGCGGTCGATGTCGGCATGCCCTTCGCTGAGCGAAATGGCCAGCGCCAGCCGGGTCACCTGCTGCCAGTTGGCCGGGTCGGCCGGGGCAAAATGGAAATAGGCCAGAAACGCCAGAACGAAGACGATAGCTGGCTTCAAGCGTTGCATGACGGGCGCCGGACGTTGGACCGTCGGTACGGTAGCATCGGTTACTTAATCGAACCCTGAACGGAGCGATCCGCGGGCGATCGCGCGCCCAATTCGGAGCCGTTTGGCGGTCAGCCACAAGTTTCTTCCCCTAAAGGGGAACGCCGGACGCCGCCCCAGCCACGGTTGACAGCGGCGGTCGACTTCACCATTTTCCGCCGCGTCGCGTACCCCTCCCGAAAGCATTGCGGAATGAAACTGGTCGTCGTCGAGAGCCCGGCCAAGGCCAAGACAATCAACAAGTATCTGGGCAAGGACTACGAAGTCCTGGCCTCGTACGGCCATGTCCGCGACCTGCCGGCCAAGGATGGCTCCGTCCTTCCCGACGACGACTTTTCGATGAGCTGGGAGGTTGATACCGCCTCCAGGAAGCGACTCGCCGATATCGGCAATGCGCTCAAGGATGCCGACGAACTGATCCTCGCCACCGACCCCGATCGCGAGGGCGAGGCGATCTCGTGGCACGTGCTCGACGTGCTGAGGCAGAAGAAGCTGATCAAGGACAAGCCGGTCAGCCGCGTGGTGTTCAACGCCATCACCAAATCGGCAATCACCGAGGCGATGCTGCATCCGCGCGACATCGATGCGCCGCTCGTCGATGCGTATCTCGCCCGCCGTGCTCTCGACTATCTCGTCGGCTTCACGCTGTCGCCGATCCTATGGCGGAAACTGCCGGGATCGCGTTCGGCTGGCCGCGTGCAATCGGTGGCGCTGCGCATCGTGTCCGAGCGCGAGTCCGAGATCGAGCGATTCAAGCCGGTCGAGTACTGGTCGGTCGATGCGCGGCTGATCGAGAAGGGCAAGAGTTTCGACGCGCGGCTCTATTCGGTCGACGGGAAGGTCAGCGACAAGCTTGCCATCACCACCGGGGCCGAAGCCGAGACGCTGAAGGCCGCCATCGAGGCGGGCCGGTTCGAGGTCCGCTCGGTCGACAAGAAGCCGACCAAGCGCAATCCCTACGCGCCGTTCACCACGTCGAGCCTGCAGCAGGATGCGAGCTCGCGGCTGGGCATGTCGCCCAACCGCACGATGCAGATCGCGCAGCGGCTCTACGAAGACGGCATCATCACCTACATGCGAACCGACGGCGTGCAGATGGCGCCCGAGGCGATCGGGGCCGCACGCGCTGCGATCGAAAAGGAATACGGCACTGCCTATCTGCCGCCGACGCCGCGGCTCTACCAGACCAAGGCCAAGAACGCGCAGGAAGCGCACGAGGCCATCCGCCCGACGGACATGTTCCGCCATCCGGACCAGCTCAGCGCCGAGCCGGACATGAAGAAACTCTACGGCCTCATCTGGCGCCGGACGCTGGCGAGCCAGATGCGTGCGGCGGAGATCGAGCGGACCACCGCCGATATCGCGGTGAACGCTCCCGGCCGTGACATCACGCTGCGCGCGGTGGGTTCGGTCGTGACCTTCCCGGGTTTCCTCGCGCTCTACGGCGTCGAAGCCAAGAGCGAGAAGGATGACGACGAGGATGACGAAGACAGCCGCGAGCTGCCGCCGCTCGCCGTCGGCGACACGCCCGAGCTCGACAAGGCTGTGATCGAACAGCACTTCACCCAGCCGCCGCCGCGTTATTCCGAGGCGAGCCTGATCAAGAAGATGGAGGAACTCGGCATCGGCCGGCCGTCCACCTATGCGGCGACGATCTCGGTGCTGCAGGACCGCAACTATGTGCGGCTCGAAAAGCGCGCGCTGATCCCCGAGGATCGCGGCCGCATCGTCACGGCGTTCCTCGAGAGCTTCTTCACCAAACTGGTAGAATATGGGTTTACGGCCGGGCTCGAAGAGAAGCTCGACCAGATTTCGGCCGGCGAGCTGAGCTGGAAGGCCGTTCTGCGCGACTTCTGGACCGACTTCACCCGGCAGACCGAAGAGATCAAGGACCTGCGCGTTTCCGAAGTGCTGGATGCGCTCAACGAAGTGCTGGCGGACCACATCTTCCCGGCCAAGGCCGACGGCTCGGATCCTCGTCGCTGCCCCAATTGCGGCACCGGTCAGCTCTCGCTGAAGCTCGGCAAGTTCGGCGCCTTCATCGGCTGTTCGAACTATCCCGAATGCCGCTACACCATGCAGCTCAGCGATGCGGCGACGGGTGCGGCGGAAGCTGCGCCGGGCGACGGTATTCTCGGCGTCGACGAGGAGACCGGCCTCAATGTGCTATTGAAGTCGGGGCGGTTCGGTCCCTATGTGCAGCTTGGCGAGGGCGACGCGCCCAAGCGTTCGTCGCTGCCCAAGGGCTGGACTCCCGATACCCTGACACTGGAGCGGGCCCAGCAATTGCTGAAGCTGCCGCGCGAGATCGGAGCACATCCGGAAACGGGCAATCCGATCAGCGCCGGCATCGGCCGCTATGGGCCGTTCATCCTGCACGATGGCAAATACGCCAACCTCCCGGACGTCGAGGAAGTGTTCAGCGTTGGGCTCAATCGCGCCGTTGACCTCCTCGCGCAAAAGGCGGCCGGCGGCGGGCGGTTCGGCCGCAGCGCCACGCCGGTTGCCGCGATCAAGACATTCGAGCACGCGGACGGCACGATTTCGGTGCGTGAAGGGCGTTATGGCCCCTATGTGAACCAGGGCAAAATCAACGCGACGCTGCCCAAATCCGTGCCGCCGGCCGATGTGACTCTCGAGCAGGCGCTTGAGCTGCTGGCCGAGCGCGCGGCCAAGACCGGCGGCAGGAAGCCCGCCCGCAAGGCCACTGCGAAAAAGGCACCGGCGAAGAAGGCTGCCGCAAAGAAACCTGCCGCCAGGAAGGCGGCGACTGCCAAACCAGCGGCCAAGAAGGCCGCTCCGAAGAAGAAGGCGGAGATCACCGCCTAGAAAGACATTATGGCCAGAGCGCCAAAACCAAGTTCCAAATCCAAGCCCGCGCGGCAGTATGCTGTCGGCACCCTGCCCAGCCGCGAGGCGATCCTCGAGGCAATGGCGAATGAGCCGCATCTCGACGGCAAGCGCGATCTCGCTAAGTATTTCGGCATTCACGGCGACATGCGGACCCCGTTCAAGGTCCTGCTCAAGCAGATGGAGGGCGAGGGTTTCATTGCCCGCACCCGCAAGTCCATCCGCCGCACGGCAACGCTGCCGCAGGTGACCACCCTCGACATCCCGACCGACGCCGACCCCGACAACCTCCATGCCTACCCGGCGCAGTGGAACGACGACGAAGGTGAAAAGCCCCTCGTTACTGTACTGCAGCCGAAATCGGCGCGGGTGGTCCCTGCGCCCGGCGATCGCATCCTCGCCCGCGTCGATGCCGGCGATGGTCCGCTGCCGGTCTACACCGCCAAGCCGATGAAGATCCTCGACAAGCCGCGGCGGGGCCAGATCGGCGTCGTGCGGCTCGATGAAGACGGAGCGCGCCTGATCCCGGTCGACCGCAAGCTCAAGGAGATGCGGATCGACGGCGGCGACCTCGGGGATGCCCGTGACGGTGACCTCGTCGAGGTGAGCGTCCGCGTCGCCGGCCGACTGATGATCCCCAAGGCGAAAGTTGTCGAGGTCATCGGCAATCCAAAGTCGGAGGGCGCGGTCAGCCTGATCGCCATCCACAATCTCGAAATCCCCTATCGTTTCCCGGCCTCGGTGCTGAAGGAAGCCGACGAGGCCGGCGAAGCTTCGCTGAAGGGCCGCGAAGACTGGCGGCACATCCCGCTCGTCACCATCGATCCGCCGGACGCCAAGGATCACGACGACGCGGTGCATGCCGAGCCGGACGGCGACGCGAACAATCCGGGCGGGCATATCGTCACCGTCGCCATCGCCGACGTGGCCGCCTATGTGCAGCCCGGCACGGCGCTCGACCGCGAGGCATACCTGCGCGGCAATTCGGTCTATTTCCCCGACCGGGTGGTGCCGATGCTGCCCGAGCGCATCTCCAACGATCTCTGCTCGCTGAAGGAAGGCGAGAACCGGCCATCGCTGGCGGTGCGAATGGTGTTCGACGCCGAGGGACGCAAGAAGCGCCACAGTTTCCACCGGGTGATGTTCCGCTCGGCGGCCAAGCTCAGCTACCAGCAGGTGCAGGCGGCGATCGATGGGCGACCGGATGACAAGACTGGGCCGCTGCTCGAGCCGATCCTCAAGCCGCTGTGGCGCGCCTATGAGGCGATGGCGAAGGCGCGCGACAAGCGCAGCCCGCTCGATCTCGATCTGCCCGAGCGCAAGATCGTGCTCGACGCCAACGGTATGGTCGCCGATGTGCGCACGCCCGAGCGGCTGGAGGCGATGCGGCTCATCGAAGAGATGATGATCGCCGCCAACGTTGCGGCGGCGGAGACGCTGGAAAAGCATAGATCCGTGCTGCTCTATCGCGTCCACGACACGCCGAGCCGCGAAAAGCTCGATGCGCTGCGCGAATTCCTGCAGTCGCTCGACCTGCCGTTCGGCAAGTCCGAGGCGGTGCGGCCATCGGACTTCAACCGGGTGCTGGCCAGGGCGAAGCAGGACAACAAGACCCAGCAGGTGTCCGAGATGGTGCTGCGCTCGCAGGCGCAGGCCGAGTATGCCGCGGAGAACTATGGGCATTTCGGCCTCAACCTCGACCGCTACGCGCACTTCACCTCGCCGATCCGGCGTTACGCCGATCTGATCGTCCACCGGGCGCTGATCACGGCGCTCGGCTTCGGCAAGGATGGATTGAGCGAAACCGAGGTCGAGAAGCTGCCAGCGATTGCGCAGCACATTTCGTCCACCGAGCGGCGAGCGATGATCGCCGAACGCGAGACGTCGGATCGGCTGCTGGCACAGTTCCTTGCGACCAAGATCGGCGCCGAGTTCATGGGCCGCGTGTCCGGCGTCACCCGGTCGGGGCTGTTCGTCCGTCTGCTGGAGACCGGCGCCGACGGGTTCGTTCCGGCCTCGACCATCGGGCAGGACTACTACCGCTACGTCGAGGAAATGCAGGCGATGGTCGGCGACAGGACGGGCGAGATGTTCCGCATCGGCGACACCGTCAAGGTGCGGCTCGTAGAGGCGGCGCCGGTGGCCGGCGCCCTGCGGTTCGAGTTGCTTTCGGAAGGCGTCCGCGTCAAACCGTCATCTGGGAAAAGAGGCGCGAAGCGCCCATTTCACAGCTACGGACCTAGGGGCCGAAGGAGATAGGCTAGATGCCCGTCACGCTCACTACCACAAATGGCAATGATCATCGTTCTGTTGGGCAGGCCGTCTGGCGCGGCATGAAGCTGCGTTGCCCGCATTGCGGCAAGGGGCATCTGTTTCGCTCCTACCTGAAGGTGGTCGACAAATGCGAGGTCTGCGGCGAGGAATTGTACCACCACCGCGCCGACGACATGCCCCCCTACATCGCGATCCTGATCGTCGGTCACCTGATCGTCGGGCTGATGCTGGAGCTGGAGTTCCACGCCGACATTGCGCCATGGATCTACATGGTGACGATGCTGCCGCTGGCGGTGATCCTGCCACTCGCGATGCTCCCGTCGATCAAGGGTGCGGTGGTCGGCCTGCAATGGGCCAACCGCATGTACGGCTTCGATCCGGCGCACCGTGCGGCCGCCCCCGCCCTGCCCGGCTATCCGTGACGGCTGCGCCAGGCGTCGGGCCCGGCTGACTTCACCAATCCGACCGGCTTGAACCTCAGGCCGGTCCAGGTCTCGTCGATAGCCACCGAGCGCACGGGACGCCAGTCGGCCTCGGCCAGTGCTTCCGATCCACCATCGCGGCTGAGTCCCGAGGCCTTTGCCGCAGCGCCCTTGCGGTAGGCGAACCACAGCAGGCCATCTCTGGGGAGACGTTCCAGGATTTGCGCTGTGAAGGCGCTGACCTCTGCCGGCGTCTCGGCGAAGGCGATGACGCCGTCGAGCGGCTGGCCGGGCTTGACGATTTCGACGTCGGCGCCAGCGCTCAAGCTTTCGACCATTTCGTGTGGGACGTTAATCAGCCAGAGCCGCAGGCCCGACTTGATCTGCAGTTTCTTGATAAGGGCCGCGCTCTCGAGCACGTTCGTTCTCTCCTCTCGGCGCAACTTGACAATCGGCTTCAAATCCGTAGGTTGCGCGCAAATTTCAGGGCTTGGCCCTGCCTTGCAAGGAATACCATCATGGCCAAAGCCGCTTCGATCAAGATCAAGCTCGTGTCGACCGCCGACACCGGCTTCTACTATGTCACCGAGAAGAATTCGCGCACCCAGACCGAGAAGCTGAGCTTCAAGAAGTACGATCCGGTCGTGCGCAAGCATGTCGAATTCAAGGAAGCCAAGATCAAGTAAGATCGGCTTTCCCGAGCTGAAACGAAAACCCCGCGCCAAAAGCGCGGGGTTTTCGTTTTGAGTTGCAGCGAAGCCGATGCATGCCTGGAAGCAAAAGAGTGGCCGGTCCGAAGTGGGTGCCGAAGAGGCCTCACAGCAGCTTCGGACCGGCCGCCCTACGGAACTCAGGAGTTGCGGCGGACCTGAGGTGAACCGTAGGGATCGTTGGAGAAAAGGCACTGCCTTGTCTCGTCGTCCGCACCCTTAATCCAAAGAGCGGCAAACTCAATCAGAGGCGCTGACGTTAGTGAAGTGGTAACCCTACCGCGACGGCATTCGATTCAAATGCCGGCTTCAGGCAGCATCGAAGACGACGCGGTTTCGTCCTTCGCGCTTGGCGCGATAGAGCGCGACGTCGGCGCGCTTCAGGATCATTTCAGGCGTATCCATCTGGTGCTCGTTGAGCGCAACGCCGACCGAGCAGGTCACCGTCAGCGGCCGCGGCTCGGGAGTCTCGAAGGTCCGCTCGGCGACCGCGAGGCGGACGCGCTCGGCCACGCCCTGGGCCTGCCGATAATCCGTATCCGGCATCAACACGACGAATTCCTCGCCGCCGAAGCGACAGGCGAGGTCGACGCCGCGGATGTTGCGGCGCAGCCGCTGCGCGAATTCCTTGAGCACGGCGTCGCCGACGTCGTGACCGTGGTTGTCGTTGACGGCCTTGAAGAAATCCATGTCGATGAGCATTACCGCCATGTCGCGTTCCTGGTCGCGTGCCTTCTCCAGCATCAGCGACAAATGGCGGTCGAAATAGCGGCGGTTGTAGAGGCCGGTCAGCTCGTCGGTGACGGCGAGCGCAAGGGTATTGGTGACGCTCTGACGCAGTTTCGCGGCGTAGCGGTAGCGTCGCAACTGAGTGCGAACCCGCGCCGCGAGCTCGTTACGCTCCACCGGGCGCATGATGAAATCGTTGACGCCGAGATCGAGGCCGCGAACGACGCGCGGCCGGTCGCTGTCGTCGGCAATGAGCAGGATCGGCAGGCCGCGGGTCTGCTCGAGCGTGCGCATCTGCGAGCAGACGCGCAGCGGATCGAAATCGCCAAGCGCCATGCTGACGATCGCCAACTCGTATTCGCCGCCGGAGACCTGCAGCGCGGCATCGGCCGGGTTGGCGAGGATTTCGACATTGTGGGTCGACAGGTAGCCCTTGATGCGCTCGCCGCTGCGGGCATCGCTGTCGACGAGCAGGATTCGGCCGCCGTCGGAATTGGCGGCCTCCATGGTGCGCATCGCGTCTTCGATGGCGATTTCCTGCCCGGTCTGGGCGCGAGAGCGCAACTCGTCGGTCAGTGACTTGAGGCGCACGAGGCTTTTGACGCGGGCCATCAGTTGCACGTCGTCCACCGGCTTGGTCAGGAAGTCGTCGGCGCCCGCCTGGAGGCCCTTCACGCGATCCGAGGGCTGGTCGAGGGCGGTGATCATGACCACGGGGATGTGGGCCGTGGCAGGATTGGCTTTCAGCCGCCGACAGACTTCGAAGCCGTCCATTTCGGGCATCATCACGTCGAGCAGGATGATGTCGATCTGGCCTTCATCGCAGATCGCGAGGGTGTCGCGGCCGGAGGATGCGGTGCGCACCTCGAAATACTCCGCCGTCAGCCGCGCTTCGAGCAGCCGGACATTGGTTGGAATATCGTCAACGATGAGTACGCGCGCGGTCACTAACCGACTGCCCCTACATCTCGGGTAATGCCCGGAATTCAGCCAACCAGACGCTTAGTTGGCGGGGCCAATGTAGCGGGCAATCGTTTCCAAAAAGTGAGGTACGGAGATGGGTTTCGAGATGTAACCCTCGCAGCCGCCCTGCAGGATTCGTTCCTCGTCGCCCTTCATCGCGAAGGCCGTAACGGCGATGACCGGGATGGACTGCAGATCGTCGTCCTCTTTCAGCCACTTGGTGACGACGAGCCCCGAAACTTCCGGCAACTGGATATCCATCAGGATCAGGTCGGGGTGGTGCGCCCGGGCCAGGCCGATCGCCTCCATGCCGTTGCGGGTCTGGATGATCGAATAGCCGCGGGACTCCAGCAGATCGTTGAAGAGCTTCATGTTGAGCTCGTTGTCTTCGACGATCATTACGGTTTTGGGCATCGAATCCGGCTTGGCGCTCGCAGGGCACTGTGTTCTGCACGAAGGCTCAGGTAACATCAATTACTTACCAAAGCCGTAGATGGACGCTATCGATTGGCGCTTAAAGCCCCTGCCCCGACGCTCAAGGATATCGCTGATATGTGCCTGCAGCACTTAGTGGAGAATCCGGAGCAACTGGCTGAGTTCATGGTACAATCCGGGCTCGACCCTGTTGGGCTTCGAGCTGCGATCGGCACGCCGGGCTTTTCGCACGGCCTGATCGACTACGTCGTCTCGAACGAGTCGTTGCTGGTGGCGGTGGCTACAGCCAACAAGCTGTCGCCCGAAGCGATTATGCGTAGCTGGGCCAAGCTCCACCAGACGGAGCATTGAGTCGTGGCCGCGCTCCACATCCTCTGCCGGGATTGTGGATGGTCGGCGCTCGCAGAAGAGCGGCCGCATCGCTGCCAGCGGTGCGGTTCACCGCGGCTGCTGGCGCATGAGGAACTCGACGCTCTCACCATTGCGCACGTCGATTGCGATGCGTTCTATGCCTCGGTCGAAAAGCGCGACGATCCGAGCCTGCGCGACAAGCCGCTGATCATCGGCGGCGGGGTGCGCGGCGTTGTTTCGACCTGCTGCTACATCGCGCGCCAATACGGCGTGCGCTCGGCGATGCCGATGTTCACGGCGAGGAAGCTCTGCCCGGACGCGGTGATCATTCCGCCCGACATGCAGAAATATGTTGGCGTGTCGCGCGAGGTGCGGGCGCTGATGGACCGGCTGACGCCACTGGTCGAGCCGCTGTCGATCGACGAGGCGTTCCTCGATCTCACCGGGACACGAGCGCTGCACAAGGGCTCACCAGCCGAGGTGCTGAGCAAGTTTGCGCGCGATGTTGAAGAGCAAATCGGCGTCACCATTTCGGTCGGCCTCAGCCACAACAAGTTCCTCGCCAAAGTGGCCTCCGACCTCGACAAGCCGCGCGGCTTTGCCATCATAGGCAAAGCCGAGACGCTGGGCTTTCTGGCCGAGCAGCCAGTCGCCCTGATCTATGGCGTCGGCAAGGTGTTCGCTGAGACGCTGCGCAAGGACGGATTCGAGACCATCGGCCAGTTGCAGCGGACGGCTCCCGAGGACCTGATGCGGCGCTATGGCGAAACCGGGGCGCGGCTGGCAAAACTGGCGCGCGGCGAGGATTCGCGTGCGGTTTCCGCCGATGGCGAGATGAAGACGGTGTCGTCCGAGACGACGTTCAACGGCGATATCTCGACGTTCGAGGAGTTATCGACGGAATTGCTGGCGCTGAGCGAGCGGTTGTCGGAGCGGCTCAAGGCCAGGAACATCGTCGGCGATACGGTGACCCTCAAGCTCAAATCGGCCGGATTTCGCTTGCGCACGCGGGCCCGGCATTTGATGATTTCTACGCAGCTCGCGAGCGTACTGTACGAGACCGGGCGACAATTGCTCGCCCGTGAAATCGACGGCACCGCATTCCGGCTGATCGGCATCGGCATTTCCGGCCTCGATGACGCCAAGGGCGAAGATCCGGTCGACCTGATCGAGCCGGAGATTGCCCGCCGCGCCGCGGCCGAACGAGCGATGGATCGCGTGCGCAGCCGGTTTGGACGCGACGCGGTCATCCGTGGCAAGCTATATGGGCGGCGAAAGTCGCGACGAGACGACGACCAGATCAAAGAAGGCGAACCGAAATGACGACCCCGATCGAAAAGCTCCGCGAGTATGGCTACGAGTTGCCGCAACCCAAAGCTCCGGTGGCGAGCTATATCCCGGTCACGCGTTCGGGCAATATCGTCTACGTTTCGGGCCAGATTTCCTCTACCGAAGCGGGTGTCGTCACCGGTACGCTGGGCGACAACATGAACGTGGTCCAGGGCGGCAATGCCGCCGAACTGGCGGCGATCAATCTCCTCAGCCAGATCGTCCATTCGGCCGGCATCGAGCTGACGGACATCAAGAAGGTGCTGAAGCTCACAGTGTTCGTAGCCTCGACGCCCGAGTTCAATGAACAGCACCTCGTTGCCAATGGCGCCTCGAACCTGATCGTCGGCGTGCTCGGCGATGCCGGCAAGCATGCCCGTTCGGCCATCGGCCTCGCCTCGCTACCGCTGGGCGCGGCCGTCGAGATCGAAGGCATCATCGAGGTCAATGGCTGACGCGACGGTGTCACGAGAGCCTGCTAGCTGTGAGCTTTCGGGGGGTTGTCCATTCGGACCGGACCGGGGAGACTGGAGTTACCAGGCTTCAGCATCCACCGGAGGGTCCGAATGAACATCCACAAGAATGCCCGTCTCACGCCGCTACGTC